>Ga0255342_1000139_pt1 | contig 132481 bp, 116 predicted proteins | sample wastewater_treat_3_FD_192416 | JGI IMG/M metagenome (GOLD analysis project Ga0255342, IMG submission 192416) | Wastewater microbial communities from Lulu Island WWTP, Vancouver, Canada - plant14 | ecosystem: Engineered > WWTP > Wastewater > Unclassified | place: Canada: Vancouver, British...
TCGAGCGACAGACCGTCGATGGCGAGGGTGGGAAGGGCCGGATCGGCAGACATGCGCTCACTCCCATTCGATCGTCGCGGGCGGTTTGCTCGTGACGTCGTAGACCACGCGGTTGATGCCGCGGACTTCGTTGACGATCCGGTTCGCGACCCGGCCGAGGAGCTCGTACGGGAGAGCGCTCCAGTCGGCGGTCATGAAATCGTGGGTCTCGATCGCCCGCAGCGCGGCGACCTCCTCGTAGGTGCGGTGGTCGCCCATCACCCCGACGCTGCGCACCGGCAGGAGCACCACGAACGCCTGCGAGACCCGGTCGTACCAGCCCGCCTCGCGCAGCTCCTCGATGAAGATCGCATCGGCCTGCTGGAGCAGCGCCACCCGCTCCGGGGTGACTTCTCCCGGGATCCGCACCGCGAGGCCGGGCCCGGGGAACGGATGGCGGCCGAGGAACGCCGGCGGCAGGCCGAGCTCCCGGCCGAGCTGACGCACCTCGTCCTTGAAGAGCCAGCGGAGCGGCTCGACGAGCTCGAACCCGAGCCGCTCCGGCAGCCCGCCGACGTTGTGGTGCGTCTTGATGACCACCGAGAGCCCGTTGACCGAGGTCGACTCGATGACGTCGGGGTAGAGCGTCCCCTGGGCGAGGTAGCGCACCCCCTGGAGCTTCGCCGCCTCCCGTTCGAAGACCTCGATGAAGAGCCGGCCGACGATCTTCCGCTTCTGTTCGGGATCGACCACCCCCGCGAGCGCCGCGAGGAACTCCGCGCCGGCGTCGACGACGATCACCGGGATGCCGAGGCCCTGCGTGAGGCTCGCCTCCACCTGCGCGCGCTCCCCCTTGCGCAGCAGCCCGGTGTCGACGAAGACCGCGGAGAGCTGCTCGCCGACCGCGCGCTTGACGAGCGCCGCGGTGACCGCCGAGTCGACGCCGCCCGAGATCCCGCAGAGCACCCGGTCGCCGCCGATTCGCGCGCGGATCTCCTCGACCGCCTCCGTGAGATAGGAGGCCATCCCCCAGTCGCCGCGCACGCCACAGGCGCGCAGGAGGAAGTTGCCGAGCAGCGCGGCACCGGAGACCGTGTGCGAGACCTCGGGGTGGAACTGGATGCCGAAGAGGCCGCGGGCGGCCCATTCGAGGCCGACGATGTCGGCGTTTTCGGTCCGCGCCGAGATCGCGAAACCCGCCGGCGCGCCGGTCACGTGATCGCCGTGGCTCATCCAGACCGTCTCCCGCGGCCCGAGCCCGGCGAAGAGGACCGACTCGCCGAGCACCTCCACCTCCGCGCGGCCGTACTCCCGCCGCCCCGCGGGCTCCACCCGCCCGCCGAGCAGGTGGGCCATCATCTGCATGCCGTAGCAGATCCCGAGGACGGGGATGCCGAGGTCGAAGAGCGCGGGGTCGACACGCGGCGCGCCCGGGTCGTAGACGCTCTGCGGGCCGCCGGAGAGGATCAGACCGACCGGATCCCGCCGCCGGATCTCCGCGAGCGAGAGGCCGAACGGGTGCACCTCGCAGTAGGCGCCGTGCTCCCGCACCCGGCGGGCGATGAGCTGGGTGAACTGACTGCCGAAATCGAGGATGAGGATGAGCTGGTGCGTGGCCACGCGCGGAGTCTAGCCGACCGCCGGCGCCGCGGGCTCACCCCCGAAGGTGGGTCCTCGCCGCCGCGAAAATGGCGTCGAGCATCGCCGGGGTCAGGCGGCCGGTGAAGGTGTTCTGCTGGGAGGGGTGATATGCATCGAAGAGGCGCAGCCCCGCGCCGAGGTCGTGCTCCGCGCCGTGGGCGAACCGGGGGCGGGGCCGGGGCACCGCTCCCCCCGCCTCCGCCCAGGCGGCGAGCCAGCCCTGGTGCGCCGCGTGGCCGAGCGCCACCACCACCGCGAGCCGTGGGGCGAGGAGACGCAGCTCGCGCACGAGGAACGGCCGGCAGTTGGCGATCTCCTCCGCGGTGGGCCGGTTGGCGGGCGGAGCGCAGCGGACGATCGGCGAGATCCAGGCGTCGCGGAGCACGAGGCCGTCGTCCCGGCGCCGGGCCGTCGGGCGGTTCGCGAACCCGGCCCGATGGAGCGCCGCGAAGAGGAAATCGCCCGACCGGTCGCCGGTGAAGAGACGGCCCGTCCGGTTCGCCCCGTGCGCCGCCGGCGCCAGACCGACGATCCAGAGCCGGCCTTCGGGGTCACCGAAACCGGGGACCGGCAGCCCCCAGTAGGTCTCGCTGGCGTACCTCCGGACCCGCTCGGCCGCCACCTGCCGGCACCAGGAGCGCAGGCGCGGACAGCGCTCGCAGGCGATGATCTCCCGTTCGAGCGCGGCCCATTCGGCGCGGGCCCTCCGGTTCAGAGCTGGCTCTCCGGTTTGAGCTGGCGGCCCATCAGCTCCTCGAGCGCCCGCCGGGGATCCTTCCCCTCGTGGAGGATCGCCACCATCTGCTCGGTGATCGGCATCGCCACCTCGCGCTCGCGGGCGAGCTCGCAGAGCGCCACCGAGGTGCGCACCCCTTCGGCCACCATCGTCGTGCTCGCGAGGATCTCGGCGAGGCTCTGCCCCTGGGCGAGCGCGATCCCGGTGCGCCGGTTGCGCGAGAGGCCGCCGGTGCAGGTGAGGACGAGGTCGCCGAGACCGGCGAGGCCCGAGAAGGTCCGCAGGTCGCCGCCGCACGCGACCCCGAGGCGGGTGATCTCGTGCAGCCCCCGGGTGATGAGCGCCGCCATCGTGTTGTGCCCGAGGCCGAGGCCGGAGAGGACCCCGGCGCCGATCGCGATCACGTTCTTCGCGGCCCCGGCGATCTCCACGCCCGCGACGTCGCGGGAGGAGTAGAACCGGTAGGAAGGGGTGGCGAGGCGGCGCTGGAGCTCGGTGGCGAGCTCCTCCTCCGGACTCGCCACCACCGCCGCCGAGGGCATTCCGATCGCCAGCTCCGCGGCGAAGTTGGGGCCGGAGAGGACCGCGAACCGCACCGCCACCCCGGCCCGCTCCGCCTCCTGCGCCGTCACCTCGCTCATCCGGCAGCGCGTCTCGAGCTCGATCCCCTTCGTCGCCGAGACGAGCGTCCGGGGCTCGCCGGGAGCGAACCGGCGCACGATCTCACGCAGCACCTGGCGGTAGCCGTGCGACGGGACCACCACGAGGATCGGATCGGTCTCCACGACGGCCGCCAGATCGCTCGTGATCCGCAACGGCGCCGGCAGCGGCACCCCCGGCAGGTACGGCTCGTTGCGCCGCTCCCGCGCCAGCATGGCGGCCGCCTCCGGACGCCGCGCCCAGAGGAGCACCTCCTGCCCCTGCGCCGCGTAATGCACCGCCAGCGCCGTCCCCCAGGAACCGGCGCCGAGGACCCCGATCGGCCTCATCTCCTCTCCTCCCCTCTCTCTGCCCTGCTCTCCCCCTCCCCGCCGAGCGGGAAGGAGGCTATCCCGGTATGGCGCGCGCCCCCGGGCCCGAGGCGGCTCTCGACGAGCTGACAGGCGGTCACCGGGAACGGCTCCGGCGCCGGAGTCCCGAGCTCGCTCACGAACCGCGCCACCTCGCGTGCCTCCCAGGGAGGGTCGCAGCGCGCGAGCGTCAGGTGCGGGCGGAACGGCCGCCCCTCCTCCCGCTCCGCGAACGGCGCCACGGCAGTCGCCACCGCCTGTTGCAGCGTCACGAGCCCGGCCTCCGGCTCGGCCCCGACCCAGAGGACCCGCGCCCTTCCGGCCGGCGGGAAGGCGCCTCCGGCCGTGAGCCGTACCGTCAGCGGCGAGGCGCTCGCCGTGGCCCCGGCCAGCGCGGCCTCGAGCTCCGGCAGCCGCTGTGGCGCAACCTCGCCGAGGAAACGCAACGTCAGGTGGAGCTTCTCGGCTCGTTCCCAGCGCGCCCGGGGGCTGGCCGGCCCGAGCGCGCGGAGGCGCTCCCCGAGCCGTTGGCGGTGCGCCTCGGGGATCGCGACGGCCACGAAGAGACGCATCTCCGTCAGCCCTCACCGGTCACGAGCAGATGGCGGCGCAGGAGATCGAGAGCGAGCTGGCTGGCATGCCAGCGCACCCGGTTCCGGTCGCCGGGAAGCCGCAGGAAGAGCTGCCCTCCCGGCACGGCGGGGTCACCGGAGGCGAGCGCGATCGCGACCGTGCCCACCGGCTTCTCCTCGGTGCCGCCGGCCGGTCCCGCGATCCCGGAGATCGCGAGACCATGGGTGGCGCCGCAGCGCGTGCGCACCCCCTCCGCCATCGCCCGCGCCACGGCCGGGCTCACCGCTCCCGTCTCGGCCAGGAGCTCCGGCGCGACCTCCAGCCATTCGGTCTTGAGGCGGTTCTGGTAGGCGATGATGCCGCCGAGGAAGAAGGCGCTCGCTCCCGGAACCCGCGTGAGCCGCTCCCCGAGGAGCCCGCCGGTACACGACTCGGCGACCGCGAGGGTGGCGCCGCGCGCCGCGAGCAACGCCCCGACGACACCCTCCAGACTCGCCTCCTCCCCCTCCGCGTAGATCGCCTCGCCGAGCGCCTCCCGGACGGCTGCGCGCAGGGCGCCGAGGTGGGTCCGCCGGGCCTCCGCTTCCCCCCCCACCGTGAGCCGGACCCGCACCTCGCCCGCCGACCCGAGCACGGTGATCTCCTCGCGCGGGAAGGCCGCGTACACCGGCGCCAGCCGCTCGTCGACCTCCGACTCGGGCAGGCCGGCGGTGCGCACGGTGATCCGCTCGCGGGCTTCGCCGCCGGTGCGTTCGGCGAGCCAGGGAGCCACGTACCTCTCGCTCAGCGCCACGAGCTCGTGGGGGACTCCGGGGAGGAGGAAGAGGGTCGCCCGGCCCGCTTCGAGCCGCTGTCCGGGAGCGGTTCCCTGCGGGTTGGCGAGCGCCACGCCGCCGCCGATCAGATCGGCCTGCTTCCGGTTGATCTCGGGCATCCGGCGGCCGAGCGAGGCGTACCGGGCCCGCAGCTCCTGCTCCAGGCGGGCGTCGCGCGCGAGCGGCCGCCCCAGCCCCTTCGCCACCGCCTCCCGGGTCACGTCGTCCGCCGTCGGCCCGAGGCCGCCGCTGACGAGCACCAGGTCGTGGCTCGCCGCGAGGCGGGCGATCTCCGCGGCGATCGCCTCCTCCTGATCGGCGACGGCGACCTTGCGAACCAGCTCCACGCCATGGTCGGCGAGGAGCCTGGCGAGCCAGAGCGAGTTGGTCTCCGCCCGGTCCTCACCGAGGAGCTCGGAACCCACCGCCAGGATCGCTGCCCGCATGGCGCCGGGATCATAGCAGCGCCCTTCCGGCCGCTCGGGCGGCGAACGGCGCGCTGATAAAATGAGCCGCCATGTTCCGCCCCCGGCTCCTTCCCTCTCTCGCCGCCCTCTGCCTCCTCTGCGGCGCCGCTCCCGTGGCGGCGTTCGATGAACCGCTCGCGGCGCGCGGCGGCGAGGGGAAGGCGGTCTACTTCTTCCCCGCCGGCTCCGAGCTGCGCCTCGAAAGCGGCCAGCCGGAGGCGACGCCGGTCGCCCTGCCGGCCGGGACCCTCCTGAAATCGGCCGCGGCGGCTGGCGGCGGCTGGCTCCTCGCCGGCGCCTACCCGCGCGCCGAAGGCGGCTCCGAGCTCTTCCTGCTCGCCGGCGACGGTACCGGCGAACGGGAGATCCCACCGCCCGGGCCGCGCCGCGGGAGGCTCCGTGCCGAGCCGGTCTGGCTGGCGAACGGCGGCCGGAGCCAGGGCCTCCTCTGGCTCGAAGGCGACGATCGGCGATCGCTCGCCCTGCGGTACGCACCGTTCGACGGGGAACGGTTCGGGACGCCGGTCGAGGTCGCCCCGCCCGCGGCCGGCAGCCAGCTCGCGCTCGCCGCCGCGCCGCTTTCCGACGGCAGCTTCCTCGCGCTCTGGAGCGCCTTCGACGGCCAAGACGACGAGATCCTCTGGTCACATGGTCGGGCCGGCGAGTGGCGCGACCCGCAGCCGCTCGCCCCCGACAACGACGTCCCCGACATCACCCCGGCCGTCGCCGCCCTCGGCGATGGCGCGATCGCGGCCTGGAACCGCTTCGACCCGGAGCTCGGCGCCTACCGGCTCCTGACCGCGCGGTTCGACGGCGAACGGTGGCGCGAGCCCGCCGTGATCGAAGGAGCCGGCGGCCTCTACCCGACCTTCGAGCGGCTCGACGGCACGCTCTATCTCCTCTGCCTGCGGGCGGGCACGACGCGCGGCTGGGGGCTCCTGCGGCTCACGGAAGAGGGCCGGGTGGCGCGCGAAGCCGACGTCGAGACGGCGCGCGCCGAGCGCCCCCTGCTCGTGACCGACCCCGGCACGGGGGGCCTCGCCCTGCGCTGGGAGGAAGAGGAGATCGCCGTCCGCTGGGAGCGGACCCCGCGGACCGGACGGCTGCGCCGGTGAAGACGCTCCCGCACGCCCTCGCCACCGGCGCGCTGCTCGCCCTCCTGGCCACTCCGGCGGCCGGCGCGGTCCGGGCGATCCTCGCCTTCGGCGACAGCATCACCGCCGGGGTCGGCGACACCCGGCCGGAGCCGGATCGGGGGTACCCCGCACGGCTCGCGGCGCTGCTCGCCGAAGCGGGCGTCGCCGCCGAGGTGCGCAACCTCGGCGTTCCCGGGGAGACCACGGCCGAGGGGCTCGCCCGCCTGCCCGCGGCGCTCGCCGCCGGCGGCAACCTGCTCCTGCTCATGGAAGGGACGAACGACGTCTCCCACGACGTCTCGCCCGAGACGATCGCCTACAACCTGCGTGAGATGGGCCGCCTCGCCTCCCAGCGGGGGATCGAGCCGATCTTCGCCACCCTGATCCCGCGGGGACCGGCGGCCCCCACCGATCCGCGCAACCTCCAGACCGAGCGCGTGGCCTGGGAGCTGCGCGACCTCGCTTACCGGGACGGCGCCGGCCTGGTCGATGCGTACGCGGTCTTCACGCGCACCCGGGAGGTCTTCGGCCGCCTCTACGCGGATCCGTACCACCCCAACGCGGAAGGGTACGACCTCCTCGCGAAGGCGTTCGCCGAGATGCTGCTCGGAATCGATACGGTGGCGCCGGTCGCCGCCTTCGTGCGGCCGGCCGACGGCGAGAGCGGCGTGCCGCCGACGAGCGAGCTCACCTTCTACCTCTACGACCACCTTTCGGGCGTCGACGCCGCGCACGCCACCATGCTGATCGACGGCGAGCCGGTCGCCGCCACTGTCTCGTCGAGCGTGCCGCGGCGCCTCGCCTTCACCTACCGGCCCGCAACGCCGCTCGCCAACGTGGTGCGTCTCGGCTACCGGGCGCGCGACCTGGCGACCCCGCCCAACGAGATCGAGGAGACGCTCGCCACCTTCGTCGTGGCCGGGACGGAGCTGCTCACCGGCGACCTCGACCGGGACGGCCGGGTGGACGGCCGGGACCTCGTCGCCTTCGCGGTGCTCTTCGGCTCGAACGCGGGGGACGGGCGTTACGATCCGCGCGGCGACCTCGATCGCAACGGTCGCATCGACGGCCTCGATCTCGCGCTGCTCGCCGCCAACTTCGGCCGCTCCGCCTTCTGACAACGGTTCAGCCGGCGGCGCCGCCGGCTTCCGGCAGGAGCTCCTCGCCCACCAGCACGGGCACGGGCCCGGGGGCGTCGCCGATCTCGAAACAGGCGGCGAAACGGGCCTCCAGATCGGCGTCGGCCCGGCGCAGGTAGAGCCGCGCCAGCTCCTGCCCCGCCTCCAGACGCTCGCCGAGCCGGACGCGATAGCGCAGCGCCACGCCGGGATCGATCGCGTCGCCGGGGCGCTGCCGTCCGGCTCCGGCCGCCACCATGAGGAGCCCGAGCTGGCGGGTTTGCACCTTTCCGAGCCAGCCGGAGCGCGGCGCGAGGAGCACCCGTTCGTGCGGGGCGAGCGGCAGCTCCGGCCGCGCCAGCCACGCCCGTTCCCCCCCCTGGGCGGCGAGCGCCCGGACGAAGCTCTCCCGGGCCCGGCCGGAGTCGAGAGCGCGTGCGAGCGCCGCCCGGTCGAGCGGCACCCCGGCGAGCGCCGCGAGGTCGAGGGCGAGCACGAGGGTGACCTCCCGGGTCTCCGGCGGCCCCCCGCCCTCGAGGAGGGCGAACGTCTCGAGGAGCTCGGCGGCGTTGCCGCTCCACTCGCCGAGCGGCTGGCTCATGTCGGTCAGCCGGGCGGCGGCCCGTACCCCGAGCTCCGCGCAGGTGTTGACGAGGAGCCGCGCCAGCTCCCGCGCCTGCTCCATCCCGGGGAGGAAGGCGGCGTCGCCGGTCTTCACGTCGAAGACCACCGCCGCCGCCCCGGTGGCGAGCTTCTTCGAGAGGATGCTGGCGACGATCAGGGGCAGCGAATCGACGGTGCCGGTCACGTCGCGCAGCGCGTAGAGACGGCGATCGGCCGGCGCGATGCCGCCGGTGGCGATGCCGAGCGCCATCCCGACCTCCCGCAGCAGGCCGAGAGCCCGCTCGCGGTCGAGCTCGAGACGCAGCCCCGGCACCGATTCGAGCTTGTCGGCCGTCCCGCCGGTGTGACCGAGGCCGCGGCCGGTGAGCATCGCGATCGGCAGGCCGCAGGCGGCGAGCAGCGGCGCGAGCACCAGCGAAACCTTGTCGCCAACCCCGCCGGTGGAGTGCTTGTCCACGACCCCCGGCAACGCGCGCGCGAGCTCCCACCGTTCGCCGCTCTCGAGCATCGCGAGCGTCAGCTCCCGGGTTTCGCGCCGGTCGAGGCCGCGGATCGCCGCGGCCATCAGGAAAGCGCCGAGCTGCGAGTCGCTCCAGGAGCCGCTGGCGGCACCGGCGACGAGCGCCCGGATTTCGGTGCGGTCGAGCGCCCGGCCGGCGCGTTTCCGCACGAGGATCTCGTACGGGCTCGGGACCGCCGCCGGTCCGCTCATCCGTACCTCAGATGACGCCGGGGCCGCCGGCGAGACGCCGGGCTTCGGCCTGGAGCGGCGAACGCGGGAACTCCTCGACGAGCCGGCGGAACGTCGCCGCCGCCTGCTCCGTCCGGCCGAGCGCCTGCTGGGTGACGCCCAGCTGGAAGAGGAGCGTGTCCTCCGGAAGCTGCCGGCCTTCGGGCCGTTCCAGGAGGGCTTCGAGGCGAGTGACCAGCTGCTCGCCCTTCCCTTCGGCCCGGTCGAGGTTGATCAGGTTGAGCTGCGCGACCATCCCCGCCGCGGTCCCCCCTTCCTCCTCGACGAACCGCTCCCAGTGCCGGCGCGCCGCCGCCGCGTCACCCTCGGCCATCGCGATCTCGCCGAGGTAGAGGTGGGCGATGTCGGCCGCGGCCGGGGCGAAGGTGCGGTCGGCGAGGCGGGTGAAGAGCTCCTTCGCCCGCGCCTGCCGCGCCGCCTCGCTCGGGAAGGTCGGCCGCTCGGCATCGTCCGGCTGTGCTCCCGAGGTCACGATCTCGGCGCCGTAGACGCGCATCGCCCGGGTGAGCTCGTCGCTCGCCTGGTGCTCGCGGCTCCGGTTCCAGAGCCATCCCCCGGCCACCAGCAGACCGCCGACGAGCAGGGCGGCCCCGCCCCAGATCAGCTGCCGCGCATGTTTTTCCGCGAACTCGATGCTCTGGGAAACGACTTCCGCGAGCTCGTTGCGCTCGAGTTCCTGTTTAGTCAGACGATCGGCCATTCCGGTCTCTCCGCGAATCCCAGGGGAAAAGGGTGGTGCGGCTGGGAGGATTCGAACCCCCGACCAAGAGCTTAGGACGCTCCTGCTCTGTCCAGCTGAGCTACAGCCGCCCGCCGCGCGAGTATAGCTGTCCGCCCCTTCGCCCGTCTCCCGTTCAGTATCGGATCAACGACTCCACTTCGTAGCCCGCGAGCCGCGCGCGGCCGCCGAGCGCCGAGAGCTCGACGACGAAGCCGAAACCCATCACTTCGGCGCCATGGTCGGCGAGCAGCTCGGCGGTCGCCCGCGCGGTGCCGCCGGTCGCCACGAGGTCGTCCACGATCAGCACCCGCTCGCCCGGATGGACGCCGTCGGCGTGCATCTGGATCCGGTCCTGCCCGTACTCCAGGTCGTACGCCCGCTCGATGGTCGCCGCCGGCAGCTTGCCGGGCTTGCGCACCGGCACGAAGCCGGCGTTGAGGTTGTAGGCGAGGATCGGCGCGAACATGAAGCCGCGCGACTCGATCCCCACGACCTTGTCCACCCGGAGGTGGGAGAAGATCCAGGTGAACCGGTCCACCGTCATCCGCAGCGCCAGCGGGTTCGCGAGCAGCGTGGTGATGTCGTAGAAGCGGATCCCGGGCTTGGGAAAGTCCGGGACCTCACGGATGAAGCTCTTCAGATCGTTCACGGCGATCCCCCTCTATCGGATCTCGAAACCGCTCCAGCCCGGATCCTCTCCGGTCCAGACACATTCGATGCCGTCCACCCGCGCCAGCATCGGCCCCTCGGAGAGCGCCGCCGCCAGGTCCGCGAGCGCGGCCGGCCCGCCGGCGGCGGCCACGGCCACCGAACCGTCGGCCTGGTTGGCGACCCAGCCGGCGAGGCCGAGCCCGCGGGCCGTGCGGAGCACGAAACGGCGGAAGCCGACTCCCTGCACCCGGCCCCGTACCACCCACCGGGAGGCGCTCCGCTCAACCAAGCCGCTCTCCTCCCGCCCCCCGCTGCCAGCCGTGCCGCCCCAGCAGCGGCACGAACGCCACGGCGTCGGCCTCGCGGCGGCGAACCCCGCGCGCCAGCCGCTCGTAGACCACCAGCCGCTGCTGCTGCGCCTCCCCCTCCGGAATCACCAGCCGCCCCCGCGGTCCGAGCTGGTCGAGCAGCGGCCGGGGCAGCGACGGGGCTGCGGCCGCGACCAGGATCCGGTCGAACGGCGCCACCTCGCTCCAGCCGACGGTGCCGTCGAACGCCTGGATCTTGACGTTGGAGATCCCGAGCTGCCGCAGGCGGTGGATCGCCTGGTGCGCGAGCTCGCCGATCAGCTCGAGGCTGTAGACCCAGCGGGCGAGGCGGGCGAGGATCGCGGTCTGATAGCCGGAGCCGGTGCCGACCTCGAGCACCTTGTGGGTCGCTTCGACCTCCAGCAGCTCGGTCATCCGCGCCACCACGAACGGCTGCGAGATCGTCTGGCCGGCGCCGATCGGCAGCGCGTGATCGCCGTACGCCTGTCCCGCGAGGTGCTCGCGCACGAAGCGGTGCCGCGGCACCTCGCGCATCGCCGCGAGGACGCGCGGGTCGCGCACCCCCCGCGCCTCGATCGTCTCGCGCACCATCCGCTCGCGGAGCAGGGTGAAGTCGGACACGGCCGGCCGCTCAGCTCCCGAACAGCTGCCGCAGGCGATCCGTGAGCTCGCCGAGCCGGTCGAGCGCCCGGTAATCGGTGAGATCGAGGTGGAGCGGGGTCACCGAAGCGAGGCCATGGATCAGCGCGTGATGGTCGGTGCCCTCGTCGTCGCTCCATTCGGGCGTGCCCGCGATCCAGAAGTAGCGCCGACCGCGCGGATCCTCCTTCTCCACCACCACCTGCCGGTAGACCCGCCGCCCGAGCCGCGCCAGCGCCACCCCGTTGACCGCCCGGGCCGGCAGGTTGACGTTGAGCAGCATGCGGGGTTCGAGCGGCGCCGCGAGCAGCGTGGCCACGAAGCGGCGGGCGAACTCGGCGGCGCGGGGGAAAGACGCCTCCTCGCCGTCCTCGAGGCTGAAGGCCACCGACGGCAGACCGAGCAGGCAGGCCTCGAAGGTGGCGCTCACGGTACCCGAGTAGGTGACGTCGGCGCCGAGGTTGAGGCCCCGGTTGATCCCCGAGACCACGAGCTCCGGCGGCCGCTCGCGCAGCAGCCAGTGGATCGCCAGGTTCACCGCGTCGGTGGGCGTGCCGTCGACCGCGTACCAGCCCGCCTCCATCTCGCGCAGCCGCAACGGCCGGTGGAGCGTGAGCGAATGCCCGCTCGCGCTCTGCTCCCGGTCGGGAGCGACCACGACGACCTCCGCCTCCGGCAGCTCCGAGAGAGCCCGGGCGAGCTCGCGAATCCCTTCGGCCTGGACGCCGTCGTCGTTGGTGACGAGGATTCGGGTCATCGGGGGCGGCCGTGCGGCACGATCGCGCTCAGCGCTTCCAGGCGAGCTGCGGCCCCGAGCGGTCGAGGTACTTCTCGAGCAGCGGGGCAAGGTCGGCGAGCGTGGTCTCCGGCACGAGATGCGCGGGGGTGATCAGCGAGCTCTTCAGCGCGTCGGCGCAGTCGTTCTCCACCCGCTCGTCGAGCGCCGCCACCGCGCGCCGGACCACCTCCTGGGCGAGCGCGGCGTTGCGCTGGACCACCTCCATCACGCCCTCGCCGGAGACCGCCTCTTCCTCCTCGTGCCAGCAGTCGTAGTCGGTGATCATCGCGAGCGAAGCGTAGGCGATCTCGGCCTCGCGGGCGAGCTTCGCCTCCTGGAGGTTCGTCATCCCGATGACGTCCATCCCCCACTGCCGGTAGACCTCCGACTCGGCTCGCGTCGAGAACAGCGGCCCCTCCATGCAGAGGTAGGTGCCGCCCTCGTGGAGGCGCGCTCCGGCCGCCCTGGCGGCCGCCGCCAGGATTCCCGCGAGGCGCGGGCTCACCGGACGGGCGAAGGAGGTGTGGGCGACCAGCCCCCGCCCGAAGAAGGTGTCGGGCCGGTGCCGGGTGCGGTCGAAGAACTGGTCCGGCACGACGATGTCGCCCGGGCGGTAGTCGATCTTCATCGAGCCGACCGCGGAGACCGAGATCAGGAACTCCACCCCGAGCTGCTTGAAGCCGAGGATGTTGGCGCGGTAGTTGAGCTCCGTGGGCAGCAGCCGGTGCCCGCGGGCGTGCCGGGCCAGGAAGGCCACCGTCCGCCCTTCGAGCTCGCCGATCACGTAGGCATCCGAAGGGTCGCCGAACGGGGTCGCCACGCGGCGCTCCTCGCGCACCTCGAGCCCCGTCATCTCGTAGAGGCCGCTGCCCCCGATCACACCAATTCGCACTTCGCCCATGCTCTCCTCCGGCAGATCCTGCGGGCTTCGTCTGGGTCGTGGGGTCCGGGCACGATGCCGCGCCTCAGCTCCCGCGGGACTCTAGCACAGGGGCCGCCATCGCCTGATCGATGGCGAGCGCCGTCGCGAGCGCCCGCCGGCCCGCGGCACCGTCCACGAGCCGCCTCCCGGTCTCCCCCCGGCAGGCGGCGACGAACGCCTCGAGCTCCCGGCGGAGCGGCTCGGCCTTCTCCACGGCGAGATCCGCCGCCTCGATGCGGCGCCCTTCGCCGTCGTCCACCAGCCGGTACCCCTTGATCTCCTGCTCCGGGTAATCGAGCGAGTAGTAGGCCGAGGGCAGGAAGAGGCGAAGCTTGCGCGTCCGTTCGGCGGAGACGCGCGAGGTGGTGAGGTTCGCCACCGCGCCGGAGGCGAGGGCGAGGCGGGCGTTGGCGATGTCGACCCGTCCGGAGAGGACCGCGATCCCCGTGGCCCGCACCTCGACCACCGGCGAGGGGTCGAAGGCGTGGAGGATCTGGAGGTCGTGGACCATGAGGTCGAGCACCACGTCCACGTCGAGGCTCCGGGGAGCGAAGACCCCGAGGCGCTGCGCCTCGACGAACCGGGGAGGGGTGCCGAGGTCGAGGAGGGCCTGCACGGCCGGGTTGAAGAACTCCACGTGCCCGACCGCCAGCACCCGGTCGCCCCGGGCGGCGAGCAGGCGGTCGGCCTCCTCCAGGCTGGCGGCGATCGGCTTCTCCACCAGCAGGTGCTGCCCCCGGCCGAGGATCTCGCCGCCGAGGCTCGCGTGATCGACGGTCGGCACCGCGAGCACCACCGCCTCGACCTCCGCGAGCAGCGGCTCGGGCGTTGCGAAGTGACGGCTGCCGAACTCGGCGGCCACCGCCTCGCCGACCTCCCGCCGCCGGTCGTGGATCCCCGCCAGCCGGACGCCGGGCAGCGAGGAGAGGATCCGGGTATGGTGCCGCCCGAGCGCACCGCACCCGATCACGCCGATCGCGAGCGGCTTCACTCCCCGGCCTCCTCGTCGCGGCCGGAGCGTCCGGGCAGGACCCGGCAGACCCCCCGCCGGCTGGCGCGGATCCAGTCGATCAGATAGCGAACCTCCGGCTCGCCGGCATGCTCGCGCTCCAGGATCTCCAGCGCTTCGGCGCTGCGCAGGTGCGAGCGGAGGTAGACGCGGAAGGCCGCATCGAGGGCCGCGATCGTCGCCGCCGGGAACCCCTTGCGCCGCAGGCCGATCCGGTTCAGGCCGTAGAACGCCGGCCGCATTCCCACCGTCTTGGCGAACGGCAGGGCATCGGTCGTCAGGCGCGTGTAGCCGCCGACGTAGGCGTGCCGCCCGATCCGGTTGTGCTGATGGACCGCGGAGAAGGCGCCGACCACGGCGTCGTCGCCGACCTCCACGTGCCCCGCCAGCGTGCCGCAGTTGGCGAAGATCACGCGGTCGCCGACCACGCAGTCGTGGGCCACGTGCGAGTAGACCATGAAGAGGCAGTCGCTGCCGATCCGGGTGACGCCGCCGCCCGGCGCGGTGCCCCGGTGCACGGTGCAGAACTCCCGGAACTGGTTGCGATCGCCGATCTCGAGCGTCACCCGCTCGCCCCGGTGCTTGAGGTCCTGCGGCGCGAAGCCGATCGCCGCATGTCCCGAGATCCGGTTCTCGCGGCCGATCCGCGTCGGGCCTTCGATCTGCGCCCCGGCCCCGATCTCGGTGCCCTCGCCGATCACCACCTCGGCGCCGATCACCGCGTGCGGTCCGACCACGACGCCGGCCGCGAGCTCGGCGGCGGGATCGACCACCGCCGTGGGATGGATTCGCGCGCTCACGCCTCGGCCTCCGTTGCCTGCCGTTCGTCGAGGATCGTCGAGAGCAGCTCCGCCTCCGCGCAGAGCCGCCCGTCGACCAGGGTGCGCCCCTGCACGAGGCAGTGGGCGCGACGGCGGCGCTTGACCAAGATCTCGAACCGGGCCTGATCGCCCGGCACCACCGGATGGCGGAAGCGCGCCCGGTCGACGCCGAGGAAGTAGAGCAGCTTGCCGGCCCGGTCCGGATCCTCGTGCAGCAGGAGTATCCCGCCCGCCTGCGCCATCGCCTCGATCAGCAGCACGCCCGGCACCACCGGATGCTGCGGGAAATGGCCGCAGAAGAACTCCTCGTTGATCGTGAAGTTCTTGATCGCGACGATCCGCTTCCCCGGCTCCATCTCGAGCACGCGATCGATCAGCAGGAAGGGATAGCGGTGCGGCAGCACCGACATCACCCAGCGCACGTCCCAGAATCGTCCCCCCTCAGTCAACGCTCTCCTCCTCTCCCCTTCCTTCCAGCCGCTGTTCGAGGCGCCGCAACCGCGACCGCCAGTCGGCCAGCCGCCGCAGCAGCGCCTGCTGCCGCCGCCAGAGCGGCGCCGGCACGGCCGGGATCCCGGCGACGACCTGGCCGGGTTCGACGTCCTGCATCACCGCCGACTTGGCTGCCACCTGCACCCCCGCCCCCACGACGCGATGATCAGCCACGCCGACCTGGCCCGCCAGCACGACGCCATCGCCGAGACGGGTGCTGCCGGCGATGCCGGTCTGGGCGCAGAGGATGGCGCCGCGGCCGATCGTCACGTTGTGGCCGATCTGCACGAGGTTGTCGATCTTCGCATGCGCGCCGACCGCCGTCACCCCGAGGGTCGCCCGGTCGATCGTGCTGTTGGCGCCGATTTCGACCTCGTCGCCGACCTCCACCCGCCCGACCTGCGGGATCTTGCGCGGCAGCCCGCCGGCCGTGCGGTAGCCGAAGCCGTCGGAACCCACCACGGCCCCGGCGTGCACGATGCTTCCCGCCCCGATCCGGGTGCCGTCGTAGAGCACCGCGTGCGCGTGGAGATGGCAGGCGCCGCCCACCTCGCAGTCGCGGCCGACGACGACGTGGGCGTCGAGGATCGCGGCGGGACCGATCCGGCTTCCCGCCCCCACCACCACGAACGGCCCCACTTCGGCCGCCGGATCGATCCGGGCCGTCGGCTCCACGATCGCGGTCGGATGGACCCCCGCCTTCGCCCGGCGGGGCGGGTGGAGCCGTTCGAGCACGGCGCCGAAAGCTCCCCGGGGGTCGCGCACCACCAGCTGCGCGCCGGTGAACCCCTCGATCCGGGCGGCGACGAGCAGGGCGCCGGCGCGGGAGTCCCGGGCCGCCGTCACCGCGTCCGGCCCGACGGCGAAGGCGAGATCGCGGGGCCCGGCCTCACCCAGCGGCCGCAGCCCCTCGATCTCGAGCGCACCGTCTCCGAGCAGCTCCCCGCCGATCCAGCCGGCGATCTCGGCGAGGCGCACCGCCATCGGTCAGTTGCCCTTCGCGGCGTCGAAGCGCTGGAGGATCAACGGCGTGATGTCGATCGCCTCGTCGGCGTAGACGAGCCCGCTCTGGAACTTGTTGAAGATCAGCGCGTACCCGAACTCCTCGCCCACCTGCTCGATGATCGGCATCACCCGGCGCTCCACCTCGCCCAGCGCGTTCTCCCGCGCCTTGCCGATCTCGCGCTCCGCGTCGTCCTGGAAGCGCCGGAACGAGATCATCTTGTCCTCGAGCTCCTTCTCGAGATCGGCGATCTTGTCGGCGGCGAGCGAGAGGCGGCCGTCGTTGAGCTTGCGGCGCAGGGCCTCGATCTCGTCCTGCTTCGCCTTGCCCTCGGCGACCTTGGCGTCCTGGAGGTTCTTGAGGCGGCCGAGCGCCTCCTTGCCGACGGCGGAGTCGGTCACCAGGCGCTGCACGTCGATGAGCGCGATCTTCAGCGGCCGCTCGGCGCCCTGCGCCCGCACTGCGGGAACGGCGGCGAAGAGCAGCGCGAGCAGCGCGAAGATGGCGGGGATGAACTGACGGCTACGGCTCATGGACATTCTCTCCTCTGGGATGGCGTTCTCGGCGACCGCTCAGAAGGTCGCACCGATGCTGAAACGGAACGTCTCGAAGCTGTCGTACGGCAGCTCGTTGAGATTGACGGAGTAGATGAAACGGAGGGGGGCGCCGAAGACCGGCACGAAGATCCGCAGCTCGACGCCCGCGCTCGTGCGCATGTTGCCGAGGTCGAGCGACTGCTTCTCGCCGATGACGGTGCCGCCATCCGCGAAGAGCAGCAGCCGGAACGGGCCGCCGAGCAGGAAGTGGTACTCGAGATTCAGCTGCAGATACCGGTTGCCGCCGAACGGGAAACCGTACTCGTCGTAGAGGATGTTCCCCTGCTTGTCCCGCACCGAGATCGAGCGGTACCGGAAGCCGCGCACGCTCGTCTCGCCGCCGAGGAAGTAGCGTTCGAAGAAGGAGAGTTCGTGCCCCTGGTAGGGCTCGATCCAGCCCGCCTCGACGTTGGCGGCGAGCACCATCCGCAGCTGCTGCCCCGGCATCGGCTTGAACCAGGAGAAACCGACCTCGGGGCGGTAGAAGTAGGCATCGCCGCCGAGGAAGCCGCCCGCGTACTCGAACGAAGCGGAGAAGCGCATCCCCCGGGTCGGTTCGGTCCGACTGTCGCGGCTCTCGTAGAGGAACATCGGCCGCAGGGACGACTGGTCGAGCCGGAAGCGCTGCAGGATCTGCTCCTCTTCGGGGCTGAAATAGCTGCGCTGATCGTCGAGGCGCTGGCGGTTGTAGCTCAGGCTCACCGAGCTGAACAGGCCGAGAGAGCGTCCGTAGGTGATGATGCCGCCCTCGCTCTTCCGTTCGAACTCCTGCCCGAAGAGCTGACGGTAGTTGATGTCGGACTTGAAGAGCTGGATCCCCAGCGACTGCGGCCGGTCGAGGAACCAGGGCATGAAATAGGAGGTGTTGAGCTCGGTGCTGTAGGGACCGGCCTGATAGGCGACGCCCAGCGACTCGCCGCGGCCCATGAAGTTCTGCGTGCGCACCGAGGCCTGCCCGAAGAAGCTCTCGCCCTCCCGCCAGCCGGCTCCGAACTGCAGCTCGGTCCGGTCCTTCTCCTCGCCCTTGACGAGGAGATCGACCGTCTTCTTCTCGCTGTCGAAGTTCGAGAAGGAGACCGGATCGTCCTCGTTGAGCTTGAAGTAGCCCAGCTGGTTGATCTTGAAGAGGCTGCTCTTCATCGCGCCCATGTTGAGCACGGTACCTTCCTGCACCCGGAACTCGCGGCGCAGGACCTTGTCGCGGGTCGTCGTGTTGCCCTCGAACTCCAGGCGTCCCACGAGGTACTGGTCGCCCTCGTAGATCTTCACCCGCAGGTCGGCGACCTGGTCCGCGCGCTCCACCAGCTCCGGCTCGACCTGCGCGTAGATGTGGCCGAAGTTGTTGTAGGTCTCGCGGATCTCCTTGATGCTCTCGTCCATCGCCTTGGCGCTCAGCCAGCCCCCCGGCCGGCGGCGGAAGCGGCGCAGGATGGTCTCGTCCGAGAAGACCTTGTTGCCTTCGATGGTGATCTCGCCGAGCCGCCAGCGTTCCCCTTCCTCGATCGGGATCTCGAGGAAGAGCCGGCGCTTCTGCTCCTTCGGGCTCTTCGCGTTCGGATGCTGCGCCCGGACCTCGATCTTCGGCTCGCCGATGGCGACGTTCTTGTAGCCGGCGGCGCGATAGACCTTGCGGACGTTCTCGAGATCCTCCTGGAAGGTCGCGGGGTTGTAGATGTCGCGCTTGAGGAGGCGAACGAAGGGACCGGTCTCCTTCGTCTTCTTCATCGCCCAGTGCAGGCGCCAGGTGCGGAAGACCTCGGCCCCGGGGAAGGTGATCTTCCGGATCCGGACCCGGTCGCCCTCGTCCACGCTGACGATCAGCCGGCGCTCGTTCGGGCTCACCTCGTCGAGGCGCGTGTGCACCTCGGCGAACCGGTAGCCCTTCTCCCGGTAGAGCTCCTCGATCGCGGCGGCGAGACGGGCGATCTCGCCGAGGCTCGCGGCGGAGCCTTCCCGCACGTCGATCTGCTCCTTCGCGATCCGCTCGGTGACGTCGGTACGGCTGACCTTCTTGAGCCCTTCGTAATCGATCCCGCGCAGGGTCGGCCGCTCGGTCACCCGGATGATCAGCCGGACTCCCTCCGGGACCTCCTCTTCCCGCACCACGATGTCGTCGATCAGCCGCCGTTCCCAGAGCAGGTGGATCGCGCGGTCGAGGGCTTCCGGATCGTAGGGGCGCCCCTCCGAGATGTCGAGGTAGTACTTCAGGGTCTCGGGCGGCAACGCCCGGAGCCCCTCGAGCTCGATCGCCGCGATCGGGCGCTCTGCCGCCCGGGCCGCGCCACCCGCGTTGCCGCAGAGCACGGCCAGGATCGCCACCAGGAGCCGCCGCAGCCGAAATCGTCTCATGAGCTCTCGTTCCTCCCCCCGTTGCGGACGTGCCGCGCCGGCCTGCCGCCCCCGTGTTGCAAATCCGGCGCCACGGGCGGCTTCGCCTCCGCTCTCAACCCGCCGCCGGCTCCGCGGCGCGCGGCCGGGCTGCGAGGCTGAGCTCGTCGCCTGCGAGGTCGACCTCGATCAGCTCGATCTCCTCCCCCCGCCGTTCGATGAGGATCTCGGAGACCGGGTCCTGGATGTACCGCTGGATGGTGCGCCGCAGCGGACGGGCGCCGGTCGCGGCATCGATCCCCGCGCGGGCGAGCAGCCAGAGCCGGGCCGGTTCGGAGACCTCCACGCGCAGGTGGCGCTGGGCCAGGGTCTCGTTGACGTCGGCGAGCAGGATGTCGACGATCGCGCGCAGTTCCGGCTCCCCGAGCGGGTTGAAGACGATCACCTCGTCGATCCGGTTGATCAGCTCCGGGCTGAAGATCCTTCGCAGCTCGGCGAGGATCTCCTCCTCGATCCGCCGCTGCGTCTCTTCCCGATCGCCGCCGACGAACCCCATCCGGCCGCCGCGGGCGACCAGCTTGCTGCCGGCGTTCGAGGTCATGAGCACGAGGCAGTTGCGGAAATCGACCGGGTTGCCGTAGGCGTCGGTGAGGGTGCCGTCGTCGAGGATCTGGAGCAGGAGGTTGGCGACCTCCGGGTGCGCCTTCTCGATCTCGTCGAAGAGGATGACCGCGTACGGCTGGCGCCGGATCCGTTCGGTGAGCTGCCCCCCCTCTTCGTGACCGACGTAGCCGGGCGGCGAGCCGATCAGGCGCGAGATCGCGTGCTTCTCCATGTACTCGGACATGTCGAAGCGCACCAGCGCCGTCTGGCTGCCGAAGAGGAACTCCGCGAGCCGCCGCGCGACCTCCGTCTTGCCCACTCCCGACGGGCCGAGGAAGACGAACGAACCGACCGGACGCTGGGGGTTGGCGACGCCGAGGCGGGAGCGGCGGATGGCCCGGGAGATCGCCGCGATCGCGCGATCCTGGCCGACGACCCGCCGCCGCAGCGTCGCCTCCATGCCGCGCAGCTTCTCCGCTTCGTCGTGCTCGAGGTGGGCCAGCGGGATCCCCGTCCAGGCGGCGACCACCTCCTCCACGTCCCGGCGCGTGACCTCCAGCAGCCCCTCCTCTTCGATCGCGCTGCCCATCCGGGCGACCTCGTCGCGCAGCTCGATCTCCCGCTCGCGCAGGCGCACCGCCCGCTCGAAATCCTTCTCCGAGATCGCCGCCTTCATCTCCCGGACGACCTGGCGCACCTCGAGCTCGACGCGGTGCAGCTGCTGGGTGTCGCGCACCCGGCGCAGCTTCACCTTCGCGCCGGCCTCGTCGAGCACGTCGATCGCCTTGTCCGGCTGGTGGCGGTCGGGGATGTAGCGCGACGACTGATAGATCGCCGTGCGCAGGGCTTCGTCCTGATAACGAACCTGGTGGAAGCTCTCGTACCGGTCCTTGATGCCGGCGAGGATCTGATAGGTCTCCTCGTTGGTGGCGGGGCTCACCTGGATTGCCTGGAACCGCCGGAGCAGCGACCGGTCCTTCTCGACGTACTTCCGGTACTCCTTGAGCGTGGTGGCCCCGATGCAGGAGATCTCGCCGCGCGAGAGCGCCGGCTTGAGGATGTTGGCGGCGTCGAGCGAGCCCTCCGCCGAGCCGGCGCCGATCAGCGCGTGGATCTCGTCGATGAAGACGATCGTCTCCCTCGCCTCGCGCAGCTCCTTGAGGATCCCCTTCAGCCGCTCCTCGAACTGTCCGCGGTACTTGGTGCCCGCCACGATCAGGGAGAGATCGAGCGCGACCAGGCGGCGATTGGCGAGGAAGACCGGCACCCGCCCGTCGGCGATCCGCTGCGCGAGACCCTCGACGATCGCGGTCTTGCCGACCCCCGGCTCGCCGAGCAGGATCGGGTTGTTCTTCGTCCGCCGCGAGAGGATCTGGATGATCCGGTCGACCTCCTCCTCGCGTCCCACGAGAGGATCGAACGCCCCCTGCGCGGCGAGCCCGGTCAGGTCGCGCCCGAACTCGGCGAGAAACGGGAGATCCCGCTTCGGCTGCTTCGACTCGTGCTCCCGGGAGAGCGTCTCGATCTCGTCGCGAACGCCGAGCACGTCGAGGCCGTGCTCCTCGAGGAGGCGCATCCCGAGCGAGCCCTCGGTCCGCAGGACTCCCAGCAGCAGGTGCTCGCACCTGACCAGCGGATGCCCGAGCCCCTCCGCCTCCTGGGCCGCGAAGGCGAGGACCCGCTTCGCCTCTTCCGAGAGCGGCAGCTCGGCGGTCGAGGAGAGGCGCTCCACGAACGGCTTCTCCCCCTCGATCTCGCGGCGCAGCTCGTCGGGACGCACCTGATAGCGATGCAGGATCTCGGTGACGCCCTCCGCGCCCTCGCGCAGGATCCCGAGCAGGAGGTGCTCGGATTCGATGACCCGGCTGCCGAGCTTGGAGGCTTCGTAGCGGGCGAAGAAGAGCGCCCGGCGTGCCCGCTCGCTGTACTTCTCGAACATCCCCGTGCGTCTCCCGGCCTCGCTGCGAAACTCTTCGGAATCAGCGCGATAGCTCGTGCAGTGCGCCGTTCTGGAGACGGAGCACTCTAGCACACCGGCGGGCCATCCCCGGGTTGTGGGTCACCAGCAGGCTGGTCGTGCCGTGGGCGCGGGCGAGCTCGAGCAGCAGGGCGAAGACCTGCTCGCCGCTGGCGGGATCGAGGTTCCCGGTGGGTTCGTCGGCGAGCAGCAGCGAGGGCTCGAGCAGGAGGGCGCGGCAGAGCGCGACGCGCTGCTGCTCGCCTCCGGAGAGCTGCCCCGGAAAATGCGTGGCCCGGTCGGCGAGCCCGACCGCGGCGAGGAGCTCGCCGGCCCGGCGCCGCCACGACGCGAGCGGCAGCCGGGCGATGCGCGCCGGCATGAGCACGTTCTCGGCGGCCGTGAAATCGGCGAGCAGCTGATAGAACTGGAAGACGAAGCCGACGGTCTGGCAGCGGTAGCGGGCGAGCTCCTCGGCGTCGAGTCCCGCGAGCGCTCGGCCGCCCACCGCGAGCTCGCCGCGGTCGGGGCTGTCGAGCCCGCCGACGAGGTGCAGGAGGGTCGACTTGCCGGAGCCGGAAGGCCCTTCGATCGCCACCAGCTCGCCCGGCGCCACGTCGAGATCGACGCCGCGGAGGACCTCCACCACGCGCTCGCCGTCGCGGTACGACTTCACGAGGCCGCGCGCCCGCACCTCGACGCTCACCGGCGCACCGCCTCCACCGGTCGCATCTCGGCCAGCCGTCGCGTCCCCCAGCGCGAGCAGAGGAACGTGAGGAGCAGCGCCACCCCGAGCACCGTCCCCACCTCCAGCCACTCCACCGCAAACGGCAGGTAGTCGAGGAAGTAGACCTGCGCCGGGAGCTTCACGAGGTGCCAGCGGTCGAGCAGCCGTGCGACCACGACCCCGAGCAGACCGCCCGCCAGCGCCCCGCCGCCGCCCACGATCAGGCCGAGGAGGGTGAAGAGGCGGCCGAGCTCGCGCGGCGCCGCTCCCATCGCCGCCAGCGCTCCGAGCTCCCGCCAGCGGCTCGACTGCAGGAGCGCGAGGTCGGCCACCAGCACGAGGGCCGCCACCACCACGATCAGGGAGACCGCCGCGAACATCACCGCCCGCTCGAGATGGAGGGCGAAGAAGAGGGGCCGGTTGAGATCCTGCCAGGTCCGCACCACGCTCCCCGGGGGCAGGAGCGCGCGCAGCCGCCCGGCGACGGCCAGCGCCGTGTCGAGACCGCCGGTGGCGATCTCGAGCTGCGGCGCGCCCGCCGGCAGGAGCCCCGCGGCGAGATCGAGAGGCAGCGCCACCCGGTCTCCCCGTTCGGTCCGGCCGCTCGTGAAGAGGCCGGCCACGGCGAGCGACCGCATCCGGGGCTGCGGCCCCACGGGGGTGAGGGTCGGCCGGGCGCCGACCAGCTCCACCCGGTCGCCGGGGCGCACGCCGAGCCGGGCGGCGAGGTCATCGCCCACGACCACCCCCTCGACGCCGGCCACCAGCTCCGCATCCGGGAACGAGCGCGGCAGCCGCTCGGAGAAGGCCACGACCTCCACCTCGCGGGCCACTCCGGCCGCGAGCAGCCAGCCGCGGGCCCGCGCGAACCGCTGCACGAACTCCACCCCGTCCACCGCAGCGAGCTCCGTGGCGAGCCGCCCGGCGTCCGCTCCCGGCGGGAGCTCGATCTCGAGCTGCGGGGTGCGGGCCAGGATCTCCGCCCGCAGCGCCTGCTGCAGGCCCGAGAGCGCGGCGAGGGCGAGCACCAGCGCCGCCACGCCGAGCGCGATTCCCCCGGCGGCGACCGCGGAGAGGAAGCTGGTGGCGGCATCGCGCCGCGTGCTGCGTGCGAAACGGGGCGCGAGCTGCCAGGCGAGCGGGAGGGGGCGCACTGCTTGCGGCGGCCGTCCTCAGCCGCGCTCCGGCCGCAGCAGCGGGAAAAGGATCACGTCGCGGATCGAGGGACGATCGGCGAAGAGCATCGTGAGCCGGTCGATGCCGATCCCGCAGCCGCCCGCCGGCGGCATCCCGTGCTCGAGGGCCCGCACGTAATCCTCGTCGAACCGGTGCGCCTCGTCGTCCCCGGCGGCACGGGCCCGAAGCTGCTCCCGGAACCGCTCCGCCTGCACGTCCGGATCGTTGAGCTCGGAGAAGGCGTTGGCGACCTCCATCCCGCCGAGGTAGAGCTCGAACCGCTCGGTGAAGCGGGGATCGTCGGGCCGCGGCTTGGCGAGCGGCGAGACCTCGACCGGGTAGTCGAGCACGAACGTCGGCTGGATCAGCGCCGGCTCGACGCGCGCCTCGAAGAGCGCCATCAGCAGGTGTCCGTACGCTCCCGGCTGCCCGGCGAGCGGCGCGCCGGCCGCGAGCGCCGCCGGCCGCTCCACCTCCAGCCGTTCGCACCAGCCCGCGAGCTGCGCCGCCGTCTCGACCTCCGCCACCGGGACCCCGAGCGCGCCCGCCACCGCCTCGCGCATCGGCAGCCGCGTCCACGGCCGCTCTCCGAGCCGCAGCGTCTCGCCCCGGCAGGCGAGCTCCGCGCCGCCGAGCAGGTCGTGCGCGAGGCCGGCGAGCATCTCCTCGACGAGATCCATGAGCTGGAGGTAGTCGCTGTACGCCTGGTAGAACTCCAGCATCGTGAACTCGGGGTTGTGCTGGGTCGAGATCCCCTCGTTGCGGAAGTTGCGGTTGATCTCGTAGACCCGGTGGAGGCCGCCGACGAGGAGCCGCTTCAGATAGAGCTCCGGAGCGATGCGCAGGTAGAGCTCGAGATCGAGCGCGTGGTGGTGGGTGACGAACGGCCGCGCCGTGGCGCCGCCCGGCAGCGGCTGCATCATCGGCGTCTCGACCTCGAGGAACCCCCGGGCGTCGAGGAAGGCGCGGATCCCCCGCACCAGCGCCGAGCGCAGCTCGAAGACCCGCCGGGAGTCCGGGTTCGCCACCAGATCGAGGTAGCGCTGCCGGTAGCGGATCTCGATGTCGGTGAGCCCGTGCCACTTCTCCGGCAGCGGCCGCACCGCCTTGGCGAGCAGGCCGAGCTCGGCGGTGTCGAGCGAGAGCTCTCCGGCCCGGGTGCGGATCAGCCGCCCCCGGGCGACGAGGTAGTCGCCGAGATCGAGATGGTCGAGCACGGCGCGCGAGCGCTCGTCGAGCCGGGCCAGGCGCACGAGCAGCTGCAGCTTGGCGCGCCCGTCGTGGAGATCGAGGAAGCGGGTCCTGCCCATGTCGCGGACCGCGCGCAGCCGTCCGGGGACCCGCAGCTCCACCCCCGCTTCCTCCAGCTCCTCGGCGCTGCTCGCGCCGTAGCGGGCGTGGACCGCCGACGGCTCCGCGTCGACCCCGGCGCGGGCCGGATACGCCTCGATCCCGAGCGCACGCAGGGCCTCGCGCTTCGCGCGCCGGTTGGCGATCTGGTCGTCGAGCTCCGACATCGCCGGGGAGGATACCGCAGCGCGCCCCCGTCTGCCGCCCCGGCGGGCGGCGGGGCGCTGGTAGAGTCGCTCGCATGGAACATTACGCCGTCGAGCTGGATCTCGAGGTCGCCCGCTGGGATGCCCGCGGCTGGCCCCGCCCCGACGTGGCGCTCGTCGCGGGCTCCGGTCTCGGAGTGGAGCTGGGCTCGCCGTTCGCGAGCCGCCCGCTCGGAGACTTCCTGCCGTTTCCGGTGCACGCGGTCTCCGGGCACGCGCTCGCCATCGACCTGTTCACGCTGGGCGGGCGCACCGTCCTCTATTTCCGGGGACGGCTGCACGCCTACCAGGGCTACGAGCCGGGGCAGGTGGTCTTCCCCGTGCGCCTCGCCGCGCGGCTCGGGACCGGGGCGCTGGTGCTCACCAACGCCGCCGGCGGGGTCGATCCCGCCCTCGCGGCCGGCGATCTCGCGCTGATCACCGACCAGCTCAACCTCACCGGCCGCACCCCGCTCTGGGGGGAGCCGCCGGCCGAATGGGGTCCCCGCTTCCCCGACCTCGCCAATGCGTTTGATCCCCGCTTGCGCCGGCTCGCGCGGCGGGAGGCCGAGAAGCTCGGCATCCCGCTCGCGGAGGGCGTCTACGCCGGACTGCCGGGACCGGCCTACGAGACCCCGGCCGAGGTCCGCATGCTCCGCACCCTCGGGGCGGGGCTCGTCGGGATGTCCACGGTCCTCGAGGTGATCGCCGCGCGCCACCTCGGCCTGGCCTGTCTCGGGATCTCGCTGGTCTCCAACCCGGCGGCGGGGGTCGCGGAGTCGCCGCTGCGCCACGAGGACGTGCTCGCGGCGGGGCAGGCGGCCACCGGCCGCCTCCGGCGCCTCCTCGACGCCATCCTGACCGCCCCCGACCTGCTTCCGGAAGCGGCCCCGAACCCCTGAGAGCGAGCGGTCAGCTCGTCGGCCGGTTGACGAGCAGCCAGAGGCCGGAATAGTCGCGGATCAGGCGCATCCGCAGGAGCTGGAGGGCCTGCGCCTCGCCGAAGCTGCCGTCCTGGATCGCGAGATCCATGAAGTGCTGGAAGCGCTGCACGAACGAGTCCGCCAGCCGTGTCGTCTGGCGGGCCCTGCCGAAGACCGGCGCGTCGCGGGTGACCGCGGACTCGTCGAGGAGACCCATGATCGCTTCGGCCTCCTCGTTGATCTTGGAGCGCAGCGCCGCGGCCTCGAGGAGGAACCGTTCGACCTCGGAGTCCATCGGCCCGTTGCCGGCCAGGCGGCGGTACGCCACCACCTCGCGCGCCTCGAGGCGGAGCGGAAAGACCTCGGGCAACACCGTGACGCTCTTGGGAGGCAGCGCTTCACCGGCCCCCTCCAGCGCTTCGATGATGCGGGCGAAGTAGGGACCGAGGAGCTCATCACGCGCCGCGAGGCTGGCGGTCGCGGCGGTCGCGTCGCCGTCCGCGGCCGGGGTATCACCGGCCGTCGGCCCCGTTCCGGCCGCGAGCGGATCCGGACTCTGCCCCTGTCCGGTGAGGCGCGGGAGCAGGTTCCTGACCTGCCGCCGGATCGCCATCAGCTCGTCGAGCTTGACGTCGTCCTGCCGCTGCCGGCGCTCGAACTGGTCGACGGTGGTGCGCAGCTCGGCGAGCTCCTGGTCGAGGGCGGGGTCGCTCGCCACCCGCCCCTCCATCTCGAAGATCTGCTGGTAGTCGGAGGCGAGCTGCTCCTCCTCGAGCCGGTACGAGCGCTGGACGGCCGCCTTGAGGGTCAGGTTGGCGTCGACCACCGCGAGCAGCAGCTCGGGTTCGAAGAAGAGGGGGCCGAGCTGATGCTTGAGGTCCCGGTGCCGGCGCACCAGCCCCCGCTGGTGCAACTCCTCGAGGCTGCCCGCCGCCGCCACCTCGGTTCGCAGCGCGACGACCTCCTGTCGCCGGCGGACGATCTCCTCCGGATCGGCCGTCTCCCCGGGCGGCAACGCGAGAGCCCAGAAGCCGGCGTAGAGATCACGGAGCATGGCCCGGTCCCGCTGGGCGACCGGCCCGCTCGGCGTCTGGGGCTCCTCGGCCAGCTTCGTGACGAGGTAGTCGACCTTGTCGATCCGGTCGTGGCTCCAGCGGCCGTCCCGCGTGGTGTAGAGGAAGAACCGGACCATCTGCGCCAGGACCTTGTCGTCCTGGTTCTTGACCCGTTCGAAGAACTGGCGCAGGAGCGAAGGGGTGATCCGGGCGTCGACGGCGACGAGCTGCTCGATCTGCAGCGCGAGCTGCCGCGCCACGAACTCCAGCTGCATTCCGCTCTTCTCGGCGGTGCCCGCGGTGAGGTTCTGGGAGACATCCTTCAGCGCCCCGTAGACGACCTGGAAGTCGATCCGGGTCTTGCCGAGATCGAGATCCACGGATAAGTTCTGGAGGCCCTGCAGGAACTGGTGGTACGTCCAAGCCGCCTTGAAACGCCCGGAAAGATCGACGTAACGGCTGTGGAGGGCACTCAGTTCCTGGACGGACAATGTAAGGCTCCCACGGAGATCAGCCGGGATTCTATGCCATGTCGAATCTGAATGCGAGGGTGAAGGTACGCATCCCGGCCGCGGAGCTGGCCCGGAGGATCGGCGAGCTGGCCGCGGAGATCAACCGCGACTACGCCCGGAGCGAGCGGCTCGTGGTCGTGGCGATTCTGAAAGGCTCGGTGCTCTTCCTCGCCGACCTGGTCCGCCAGCTCACGGTGCCGGTCGAGATCGACTTCTGCCAGGCGGCGAGCTACGGCCAGGGGCAGGAGCCGGGCGAGGTCCACTTCAAGAAGGACGTCGACCTGCCGCTGCGCGGCGCCGACGTGCTGCTCGTCGAGGACATCGTCGACTCCGGCTGGACCGTGCGCGCCCTCCTCGACCTGCTCCGGAACCGCCGGCCGAAGAGCCTGCGCCTCTGCACGCTCCTCGACAAGGCCGAGGCGCGGGTGGTGGAGGTCCCGATCGACTACTGCGGCTTCCGCATCCCCCGTGAGTTCGTCGTCGGCTACGGGCTCGACTGGGGGGAGCGGTACCGGCAGCTCCCCTACATCGGTGTAGTGGAAAGCCCTTCCGAGGAGAACCCATGACCCCAGCGAACCCGATCTCCACCCTCCACTCCGACCAGGCTCCCGCCGCCCTCGGCCCGTACAGCCAGGCGGTCGCCTGCGGTGGCTTCCTCTTCTCCTCCGGCCAGCTCGGCCTCGACCCCGCGACCAACGAGTTCGCCGGCGGTGGCTTCGCCGGGCAGGCCAGGCAGGTCTTCGCCAACCTCCGGGCGGTGCTCGCCGCCGCCGGGCTCGACTTTTCCGACGTGGTCAAGACCACGGTCTTCCTGACCGATCTCGCCGACTTCGGCGTGCTCAACGGGATCTACGCCGAGGCGATGGGCGACCACAAGCCGGCACGCTCGACGATCCAGGTCGCGGCGCTGCCGAAGGGCGGCCAGGTCGAGATCGAGCTCGTGGCGCGGCTCCGCTGAACGCGGCCGCCCGGCCGCCGCTCACGAACGCCGGCGTCCGCCGAGAACCTCCTGCAGGATCTCGATCGCCCGGCCGATCTGCCGCCGGCCGACGTCGCGGTGGGTCACCAGCCGGATCCGCTCCCGGTCCACCGGGGAGGCGAGGAGGCCGCGGCGGGCCAGCCGCCGGACCACCGGCCCGCTGAGGTCGCGCTCCGGGGCGGCGCGACGGCCGATGAGCCGGAAGATCAGGATGTTCGTCCGCACCTGTCCGGGATCGATCTCGACCCCGGGCAGCGCGGCCAGCGCGCGCGCCAGCCGCTGCGCGTGCTCGTGATCGCGCGCGAGCCGGGGCGGGCCTTCCCGAAGGGCGACCAGCCCGGCCGCGGCGAGCACCCCGACCTGCCGCATCCCGCCCCCGAAGAGCCGCCGTATCTGCCGCGCCTCGCCGATCCGCTCCCGGCTCGCGCAGAGGAGCGAGCCCACCGGCGCCCCGAGGCCTTTCGAAAGGCAGAACATGACGGTGTCGAAGCCGGCGGCGAGGGCCGCGGGGGAGATGCCGAGCGCGAGCGCGGCGTTGAAGAGCCGCGCGCCGTCGAGATGGACCGGCAGCCGGGCCGAACGCGCGAGCGCGAGCACCGGCTCGATACGCTCCCGGGAGTAGACGGCGCCGCCGGCCATGTTGTGGCTGTTTTCGAGCGCCAGCGCGCCGGTGGGAACGCGGTATCCGCCCCGGGGGACGATCGCCTCCGCCCAGGCGGCCGGCGCCGGCAGGCCGTCGGCGGAAGGCAGCGTCCGCGGCTGCAGGCCGGACAGCGCCGCCATCCCGCCCATCTCGTAGAGCAGGACGTGGGCCCGGGAGTCGCAGAGCACCTCGCTGCCGGGCGGGGCGAGCAGCCGGAGCGCGATCTGGTTCCCCATGATGCCGGAGGGGACGAAGAGCGCCGCCTCCTGCCCGGCCGCCGCCGCCCCTTCCTCCTCGAGCCGGCGGACGGTCGGATCCTCGCCGTAGACGTCGTCGCCGACCTCGGCCCGGGCCATCGCCCGGCGCATCGCCGCATCCGGACGGGTGACCGTGTCGGAGCGCAGATCGATCAGTTCTCCCGTTCTCGCTTCGTCCATCACCTTTCTCCCTCGGTGCCGCACTCTTTCGCCGCCGCGCGCAGCCGCGCTTCGAGCCGTGCGAGCAGCTCCGGACGCCGCCCGGCGGCCCACTCTTCCACGAAGCGGCGGCGCCCCGCATCGAGCCAGACGAAGAGGCCGAGCTGACCCTCGCGGGCGAGGGCGGCGAGGTCCCTCTCCGCTCGTTCGGCTTCCCGCGCCGCGCGCCAGAGCTCCTGCCCGGCCGCCTCCGGCTCGCCCGCCTCCGCCCACCGCTCGGCGGCCTCGGCGAAGAGACCGGCGAGCTCCCGGTTGCGCTGCCGCCAGGCGAGCGGCCGCGCCACTGGCGGCCGGGGGATCCCCCAGGCGAGCCCGGCGCGGCGTACGAGCCGGGCGAGGAGGCGCCAGTCGGGCGGCTCGGCATGGAAGAGCGGCCCGGAGAACGGCTCCCCCCGCCGGTCGGCGAGCCGCCGCCGGTCGCCGGGCGTGAGGTCGAGAGTGACTCCCAGCACCGCTGCCACCCCGGCCGCGTCGAGCCGGGAGAGGGTCGCCCCCCAGCTCGCCGGCGGCCCGGCGAGACCGGGAGCGAGTGGCCAGAGGGCGACCCCGCCGGCAGCCGGAAGCGCCGCCGGCCAGGGAGCTTCCCCGGCGAAGAGCGGCAGGAGGTCCCAGGCCGGGAGGACGCCGGCGGGAACCGGCTCCGGATCTCCCGGCGGCGACCCCTGCCAGATCACGGCGTGACCGGCGCGGAGCGCGGTCCGGGCGAGCTCGTGGCGTTCGCGGGCGAGGGGCGGTGACACGGGCGGCAGATAGAGCACGTCCGGCTCGAGGAGACCGACCGGCGGCGGCCATTTGGACAGCGGCGGGAGGGCGCCACCGCACCGCCCCGCGGCGAGGTCGGTCCAGAGCGTCGCCGGACCGGGCCAGGCGGCCGGGGCCCAGCGCAGCCAGAGCCGCGAAGGCTCCGGCGCAAGCTCCCGCCAGCCCTCGCGCACCGCGCTCACGCCGGATCGGGCGCGCCGTCCGCCCGCCGCGCGAGCAGCTGTTCGACGTACTTGGCGAGCAGATCGACTTCGAGATGGACGCGGTGTCCGGGCCGGAGCGTCCCGAGCGTCGTCGCCTCGAGAGTGTGCGGGATCACCGCCACCGCGAACCGGTCGGCGGCGCGCTGCGAGACGGTGAGGCTCACCCCGTCGATCGCCACCGAACCCTTCTCCACGACGTAGCCGGCGAGCGCCCCCGGGAGCGCGAAGGCGATCTCCCGGTGGCCGCCGAGATCCCGGCGGCCGGCCACCCGGATCGTGGCGTCCACGTGCCCCTGGACCCAGTGGCCGCCGAGCGCGTCACCGACCCGCAGGGCCGGCTCCAGGTTCACCTCGTCGCCGCGGCGCAGCTCCCCGAACCGGGTACGCCGCATCGTCTCCGGCGAGACCTCGACGGTCGAGCGGTCGGGAGCGAGCTCCGTGACGGTCAGGCAGACCCCCGCCACCGCCAGGCTCGCTCCCACCTCCAGACGCGCCGAGAGCTCCGCCGAGTGGCCGAGGACGAGCCGCCACCCTCCGCCCCCCGCCGTCGGCGCGCTCAGGACGCGCCCACGCTCGCGCACAATGCCGGTAAACAACCCTCTCGCACCCCTTCGAAGACCAGATCGACCCCGTGCCGGCGCCAGCGCAGCCCCTCGACCCGGAGCGCTTCGTCGAGCCGGAGCCGGCCCCGGCCGCCGAGCGGGCCCGGCGCGTTCCGCCCACCGATCAGCAGCGGCGCCAGCGCCCCGGTGACCCGGTCGCAGAGGCCCGCCTCGGCGAACGCGGCCAGGGTCTCTCCCCCGCCCTCGACGAGGACGCTGCCGATCCCCCGCTCCGCGAGGTCGTCGAGCACCGTCTCCGGAGTCACCGTGGCCAGCCGGATGATCCGCGCTCCGCGCGCCACGAGCGGCTCCCAGGCCGGCCCGGCGGCGGTTTCAGTGTACAGGAGCACCGGTCCGCCCCCGGTGAAGATCCGCGCCTCCGGCCGCAGACGCAGGCGCCGGTCGAGGATCACCCGCCAGCCCGGGGCTCCCGCGAGGCCAAGCCGCCGGTCGAGGAGCGGATCGTCGGCGAGCGCCGTGCCGCTCCCCACGAGCACCGCGTCGTGCTCCTCGCGCAGCGCGAGCGCCCACCGCCGGGCGGCCTGGGAGGTGATCCACTGGCTCTCGCCGGTGGCGGTGGCGATCTTGCCGTCGAGGCTCGCCGCCCATTTGAGCGTCACCAGCGGGCGCCCCAGGAGCTTCGGGACCAGATAGCGCAGGTTCAGCCGCACCGCTTCGGCGGCGAGCCTCCCCTCCTCGATCTCGATCCCCGCCGCCCGCAGCCGGGCGAGGCCGGCGCCCCGTACCCGCGGATCGGGATCGCGGTGGGCCACCACCACCCGGGCGATCCCGGCCGCCACGATCGCCTCCGTGCACGGCGGCGTGCGCCCATGGTGGGCGCACGGCTCGAGGGTCACGAAGAGGGTGGCGCCCCGCGCCGCCTCCGGGCCGGCGGCGGCGAGCGCTTCGACCTCGGCGTGCGGTCCGCCGACCCGCCGGTGGAACCCTTCTCCGATCCGCACCCCGTCGCGCAGGAGGACTGCCCCGACCATCGGGTTCGGGCTCGTCCGGTAGCGGCCGCGCGCAGCGAGCGCCAGCGCGCGTCGCATCGGGTCATTCGAGGAGCGCGGCGGCAAAATCGCGAGGGCGGAAGTCGACGAGATCCTCGGGTTTCTCGCCCACCCCGAGGTAGAGAACCGGAAGCTGCAGCTCGCGGCCGATCGCCACCACCATCCCCCCCTTGGCGGTGCCGTCGAGCTTGGCGAGGAGGACGCCGTCGACGCTCGCCACCCGGAGGAACTCCCGCGCCTGCGTGAGCGCGTTCTGGCCGGTGGTGGCGTCGAGCACGAGCAGGGTGCGGCACTCCCAGCCGACCGCCTCCCGCTCCACGACCCGGCGGATCTTCGCCAGCTCGTTCATCAGGTGCTCCTTGTTGTGGAGCCGGCCGGCGGTGTCGACGATCAGCCGCTCCACGCGCCGGGCGCGCGCTGCCTGGACCGCGTCGTAGACGACCGCCGCCGGGTCGGCGCCCGCGGCCTGCCGGATCACCCCGACCCCGAGCCGCTCCCCCCAGAGGGTCAGCTGTTCGATCGCGGCCGCCCGGAAGGTATCTCCCGCGGCGAGCAGGACCCGGCGCCCGGCGGCGAGCTCGCGCGCCGCGAGCTTGGCGATCGAGGTCGTCTTCCCCACGCCGTTGACCCCGACCACGAGCGTCACGCGGGGCGCGGCGCTTTCTTCCGGCGGCGCTGGAATCTGCGCGAGCAGACCGACGATCTCCTCGACGAGGAGCTCGCGCAGGGAGTAGCCGCCGCGCGCCGCGGCCACCCGCGTCTCCAGCCGGCCGAGCAGGAGCTCGGTGGTCGCCAGGCCGAGGTCGGCCCCGAGCAGGGCCTCCTCGAGCCGCGCGCGCGCCTCCTCGTCGAACGGCTCGCCCGGCTCGAGGCTCCCGCCGAGCTGCTCGACGAGCCGGGCGTGGGTGCGGCTCAGGCCCCGCCGGAGGCGCTCCCAGAGGCGCGGGCGGGAGGCGGTATCGGTTTCCGGTTCGCCGTTCATGAGCCGGGGAAGAGCGCCCTCACCAGCTGGGCGGCGGCGTCGTCGAGGCTCCGCCGGGCGTGCGCCACCACCGCGGGCTGGCGCTGCACGAGCACCAGGTAGTAGCCGTCCGGCAGCGCCTTGGCGTAGAGGTGGAGACCTTCCTTTTCGACGTGTACGAGCCGCGGTTCGCCGAGCCGGTTGGTGGCGAGGAAACGCTCCATCTGCCGCAGGTAGATGCCGAAGTAGGCGCCGGTGATCTTGGCCTGGTAGGGGCTGAAATCGGAGCAGGCGAGGTCGATCGTCTCGCCGGTGTCGTCGAGGAAGAGGACGCCGATCGCCCCTTCGTTGCGGGCCAGCAGGTTGCCGAGAACGTAATGGAACGGCATCGGGAACGGTTCGTCAGTGCGTCGCCGCGGCGGGCAGGGGCACCGGCTCCTCGCGCTCGTGGGCGCCGGCGATCTCCCCCGCCTCGTAGGCGCGCAGGAAGGCGGTGACCACCTTCGCGTCGAAGCGCGTGCCGGCGAGCTTGGTGATCGTCGCCACCGCGTAGGGAGGTTCGTACGCCTTCTGATACGGCCGGTTCGTGGTGATCGCGTCGAAGCAGTCGGCCACCGCCACGATCCGCGCCATCAGCGGCACCTCCTCGCCTCGCAGGCCGTCGGGGTATCCCCGGCCGTTCCAGTTCTCGTGATGCCAGCGCACCGCCGGCAGCATGTCGCGCAACGGCTCGATCGGAGCCAGAATGTCGGCGCCGACCGTCGGGTGCCGCTTCATCTCCTCGTACTCCTCGGCGGTGAGCACGCCCCCCTTCTTGAGCACCCGGTCCTCGATCCCGATCTTCCCCACGTCGTGGAGGAGCGCGCCGATCCAGAGCCGCTGCTGGAACTCCTCGGACTGGCCGAGGTGCCGGGCGATCGCCCGGCTCAGCGTGGCGACCCGCTCCGAATGCCCGCGGGTGTACGGATCCTTGGCGTCGATCGCCGCCGCGAACGCCCGGATCGAGCTGATGAACAGCCGCTCGTTCGCCGTCGCCGCCTCCTGGAGCCGGCCGACGTACTCCTCGACGTGGCCGCTCATCCGGTTGAAGTCGGCGGCGAGCTCGGCGAGCTCGAGGGTCATCCTCTCCTCGGGAAGGCGGCGGCCGAAGCTGCCGTTGGCGATCTCGTGGGTGGTCTCCGTGAGCCGCTGGATCGGCCTTCCCACCCAGCGGGCGGCGATCGCGGCGACCAGCAGCGCGATGAACACGAGCACCCCGAAGGCGACCACGGCGGTCAGTGCCATCTGGCGCGCCGCCCGGAAGGTCGCCGAGGCCGGCTTGTGGACCACGATCCCCCAGCCGGTCTCCTCCACCGGGCTGACCTGCCCGACCATCTGCTGCCGCCGGCCACCGACCTCCACGGCGTACTCGGCCGTCAGGTTGAGCGGCTTGCGCACGAAGTCGCGCACGAGATCCGAACCCACGATCTGCTCCCGGATCTCCGGGCTCGCCCCGGCCGACCAGAGGAGGGCGCCCCGGTGGTCGACGAGGAAGGTGCCGACCTCCTCCTCGGCCTCCCGCTCCACGACCACGTCGATCAGCCGCAGGCGCGCGACCGCCTGCACGATCAGCTCCAGATCGCCGTCGGAATCGCGGATCGGCACCGAGAGGGCCACCGCCGGCTCGCCCCCGCGCGGCAGCGCGGTGAAACGATAGGCCGGCCGGCCGGTACCGACCGCCTCCGCGAAGAGGGCATCGAGGACCATCTCGTGCGCGCCCGCCAGATCGGCGGGTCCGAAACGCGGCCCCGCCCCTTCCCGGTCGAGCAGCTGCAGCTCGACCAGCGAGCTGTTGGCCCGCAGGAAGCTCTCGAGGTAGTCACCCACCCACCGTTCGCGCAGCCGCTCGCCGATGCTCTCCGGGCCGGGGAAGCTGAGCAGCCCGTGCCCGAGCTGGAGGAGCTGCCGGCGCAACGTGACGAGGCTCTCGTTGAGCTCGCGCGAGAGCGAGGCCGCCGACCGGGTGAGGAAGCTCTTCTCCTGCGTCTTGAGCAGCTCCCGGTTGCTGTCGACCAGCACGAAGCCGGCGATCGCGATCGGCACCGTCCCCGAAGCGAGCAGCAACAGGAAGAGGAGATGGCGCAGGCGCAGGCGGCGGAACAGGGAACGGACGAGCGACATTCGCGACGGGTTCGGTAGGTGGAATCGCCCCGGATTATAGACCGCGCGCCGGCGCGGCTCCGGCCGCGAGGAACGGCCCGAGGCGCGCGGCGATCCCGGCCGGCGGCAGCACGATCCCCCAGCGCCCCTGCCCGAGCCGCTCGGGCAGCACCCAGCGGACTCCCGCCTCGGTCGCCTTCTTGTCGCGCTGCAGCGCGGCGAGCACGGCCGCGCCGTCGAGCGGCGGCAGCGGCGGCACCCCGAGCCGGTCGAGCAGCGCCGTGAGCCGGGGGGCGAGGTCGGCGGCCCAGCCCCGCTCCCGCGCGAGGTCGAGGGCGAAGCGGATCCCCCAGGCGACGGCATCGCCGTGGGCGAGCGCGCCGAATCCGGCCGCCGCCTCGAGCGCGTGGCCGAGCGTGTGGCCGAAGTTGAGGAGCGCCCGCTCTCCCCGCTCCTCCGGATCGCGGGCGACGACCGCCGCCTTCACCCCGGCCGCGGCCGCCACCACCGGCCCGAGCGCCGTGGCATCGCCGGCGAGCAGCCGGTCGAGATCGCGCTCGATCCGCGCGAGCAGCTCCGGGGCGAGGAGCGCCGCCATCTTGATCGCCTCGACCAGCCCGCAGCGGAGCGCCTCCCGCGGGAGGGTGCCGAGCCAGGCGGTGTCGGCGACGACCAGCGCCGGATGGTGAAAGAGGCCCACGAGGTTCTTCCCCTCGGGCAGGTCGACGCCCGTCTTGCCGCCGATCGCCGCGTCCACCTGGGCGAGGAGCGTCGTCGGCAGGTGGGCGACCTCGATCCCGCGCAGGAAGCCACCCGCCACGAAACCGCCGAGATCGGTGAGGCTGCCGCCGCCGAGGCAGAGCAGCCGGCTGTCGCGCCGCCCGCCGTGGGCGGCCATCTCCCGCCAGAGGCGGATCGCCTCGGCCGGCTCCTTGGCGATCTCGCCGTCGGGCGCCGAGAGCTCGACCACCGCCGCCGCCGCCGCCCGCACCGGGGCGGGGGCGGCGCCGTGGAGCGCCCGCACCCGCGGGGTCGAGAGGAGGAAGAGGCGGCGCCCGGCGACCCACTCCCGCAGCTCGCCCGCCGCCGCCGCGAGCGCCCCGGAGCCGCCCCAGAGCACGCTCTCGCCGCGCGGGTGCGGCAGGGTGAAACGCGCCGCGGGCTCGGGGTTCAACCCGCCTCCGGCGGCCGGACGGGGGCGATGCCGAGCTCGGCGAGCTGCCGGGTCTCGACCTTCGACGGCGCCTCGGTCATCAGGCAGGTCGCCGAGGCGGTCTTCGGGAAGGCGATCACCTCGCGCAGCGAGCTCGCCCCGGCGAGCAGCATCACGATCCGGTCGAGGCCGAGGGCGAGGCCGCCGTGCGGCGGCGCGCCGAGCTTGAGCGCGTCGAGCAGGAAGCCGAACCGCTCCCGCGCCTCCTCGGCGCCGATGCCGAGGAGCTGGAAGAGCCGCTCCTGGAGCCCCGGATCGTGGATCCGGAGCGAGCCCCCGCCAAGCTCGGTGCCGTTGAGGACCACGTCGTAGGCGCGGGCCCGCACCCGCCCCGGATCGCTCGCGAGCAGGGCGAGGTCACGGGGATCGGGGCTCGTGAACGGATGGTGGATCGCCACCCACCGCTCCGCTTCGGCATCCCAGTCGAGGAGCGGGAACTCGTGCACCCAGAGGAACGACCAGCGCCCCTCCGGGATCAGCCCGTACGTCCGGGCGAGCTCGAGGCGGAGGGCCCCGAGCGCCGCCGCCGTGCTCCGCTCCGGCCCGGCGGCGAGGAGGGCGAGCCCCCCTTCCTCGAGGGCGAGGGCGGTGGCCGCGGCCTCCATCTCGTCCGCCGTGAGGCTGTTCTTCACCGTGAAGGCGAGCTCCCCCTGCTGGCGCCGGAGCGTCAGCACCCCGGCCGCCCCGTTCTGCCGGGCGAGCTCGGCCCAGCCGTCCACCTGCTTGCGCGAGGCGCCGGCCGCGCCGGGCACCACGAACCCGCGCACCACCCCGCCGCCGGCGACCGCCTCCCGGAAACCGCGGAAGCCGGAGGCGCCGAGCACCGCGCTCAGCTCGACGATCGGCAGCTCGAAGCGGAGGTCGGGGCGGTCGGAGCCGTAGCGGGCCATCGCCTCCGCCCAGGTCAGCCGCGGGAACGGCACCGTCGCCGTCGCCCCGACGAGCGGCAGGAGGCGGGCGAAGAGCCCTTCGATCAGCGCGAAGATCTCCTCCTCGGTCGGGAACGAGAGCTCGAGGTCGATCTGGGTGAACTCCGGCTGCCGGTCGGCGCGCAGATCCTCGTCCCGGAAGCAGCGGGCGATCTGCAGGTAGCGCTCGAAACCCGCGACCATCAGGAGCTGCTTGAACAGCTGCGGCGACTGCGGCAGGGCGTAGAACTCGCCGCGGTGGACCCGCGAGGGGACGAGGTAGTCGCGCGCTCCCTCCGGGGTCGAGCGGGTGAGGATCGGGGTCTCGATCTCGAGGAACCCCTCTTCGTGGAAATACTGCCGCGCCGCGTGGGTGATCCGGTGGCGGAGCTCGAGGTTCCGCTGCAGCTCGGGGCGGCGGAGATCGAGATACCGGTAGCGGAGCCGGGTCTCGGCGAGCGCCTCGGCGCGGTCGTCGAGCTGGAACGGCAGCGGCTCGCTCCGGGCGAGGATCTCGATCCTCTCCGCTTCGACCTCGACCTCGCCGGTCGCCATCCGCGGGTTGACCGCCGCCGGCTCCCGGGCGACGACCGTCCCCTCCACCTCGAGGACCCACTCCGCGCGCACCGGCTCGAGGAGCGCCGCGAGATCGGCGCGCCGCTCCGGATGCACGACCACCTGCGCGACCCCGGTGCGGTCGCGCAGATCGACGAAGAGGAGGCCGCCGAGATCGCGGCGGCGCTGCACCCACGCCTGCAACCGTACCCGGGAACCGATCTCCTCCCGTCCCAGCGTTCCCGCTCCCCGCCGTTTCATGGCTGCTCCTCGTAGTAGCGCCGCAGGCGGTCCGCCGCCTCGGCGAACGGGAGGCGCGTCTGCTCGCGGCTCCCGAGCTCCCGCAGCGAGAGCTCGCCGCGCGCCAGCTCCTCCTCGCCGACGAAGGCGAGAGCCGGCGCGCCGAGCTGCTCGGCGAGCTGGAAGAGCCGCGGCGCCCGCGCTCCGGTCTCGACCACCGGCACCCCTTCGCTCCGCAGCCGCTCGGCGATCGGCGTCAGCGGCGAGACCCCGTCGCCGCTCTCGGGCAGCCGCCCCGCCGCCGCCAGCAGCACCGGCCCGCGGTGCCGGCCGGGAGCGCGCAGCGGCGAGCCGGCCGGCAGGACCTCGAGCAGCCGGTCGGCGCCGATCGCGAAGCCGACGGCGTAGGTCGGCGGGCCGCCGAGCTCCTCGACGAGCCCCTCGTAGGCGCCGCCGCCGCAGATCGCGTTCTGGGCTCCGAGATCGCCCGAGACGACCTCGAAGACGGTGTTCGTGTAGTAGTCGAGACCGCGCACCAGCCGGGGCTCGACGCGGTAGGCCACGCCGAGGCGGTCGAGGTGGGCGCGCACCGCCGCGAAATGCTCCCGGCTCGCCGGCGTGAGGTGGTCGGCGAGCCGGGGCGCCGCCGCGAGCAGCTCCTGCTCGGCGGGATCCTTGCTGTCGAGGATCCGGAGCGGGTTCGTCCCGAGACGCCGGCGGCTCTCCTCGCCGAGCTCGGCCGCGCGCGGCTCGAGATAGGCGAGCAGCGCCGCCCGGTAGGCGGCGCGCGACGGGGCGTCCCCGACCGTGTTGAGCAGCACCGTGAGCTCCGCGAAGCCGAGCCGGCGCAGGAAGGCGACGAGCAGCAGCAGGATCTCGACGTCCGAAGCCGGCCCCCGCCCGCCGAGCAGCTCGGCGCCGATCTGGTGGAACTGCCGGTAGCGCCCCCGCTGCGGCCGCTCGTAGCGGAACTGCGGCCCGAGGTAGTAGAGGCGCACCGGCTGCGGCAGCGTCTGCATCCCGTGCTCGACGTAGGCGCGGCAGACCGCCGCGGTGCTCTCCGGGCGCAGGGTGAGGCTGCGCCCGCCGCGGTCGGTGAAGGTGTACATCTCCTTGCCGACGATGTCGGTCGCCTCCCCGACGCCGCGGGCGAAGAGCTCCGTCTCCTCGAGGATCGGGGTGCGGATCTCCCGGTAGCCGTAGAGCGCGAAGATGCGGTGCACCTCGGCCTCCACCGCCGCCCAGAGCCCGGTGGCCGGCGGCAGCAGGTCGCGCGTCCCCTTCGGCGCCCGCAGCGCCCGCCCCTTCACGCCCCCTCCCCTTCCCCGGACAGCGCCCGGAGGTACTCGTCCTTGACCCGGACGTAGCGCGCCGCGATCTCCCGGATCCCCGCCCGCTCGGCGGCCGTGAGGGGACGCACCACCCGCGCCGGCACCCCGAGCACGAGGTGGCCGGCGGGGACCCGCATCCCCGGCGGGACGAGCGCCCCGGCCCCGACCTGCGCCTCGCTCTCGATCACCGCGCCGTCGAGCACCCGGGCGCCGATGCCGACCAGACAGGCATCCTCCAGGGTCGCGCCGTGCACCATGCAGGAGTGGGCGACGACGACGTCGGAGCCGATCGCGAGCGGGAACCGCTCGTGGGTGACGTGGAGCACGGTGCCGTCCTGGATGCTCGTGCGCGCGCCGATGCGGATCCAGTGGACGTCGCCCCGGGCGGCGGTGTGAAACCAGAAGGAGGAGTCGTCGCCGACCTCGATCTGGCCGGAGAGCTCGGCGGAGGGGGCGAGGAAGACGCGCTCGCCCAGGCGGGGGAGCACGCCGCAGTAGGGGTAGATCGGCATCGCGAGACCCGGCCGCGGTCGGTGGCGGCCGGCACGGCTGCCGCGCGCCGCGGCGCGCGCGGATCTTACCGCAGCCATCCCCGGCCGCCGGCGCCGGGCTGCTACGATCGCCGCCGATGACCGCCCCCGAATCCGAGCGCCCGGTGGCCCGCGTGGAGGTCGAGGTCCGCTACGCGGAGACCGACCAGATGGGCGTCGTCCACCATGCGAACTACCTCGTCTGGTTCGAGCTCGCCCGCACCCGCCTCTGCGCGCTCGCCGGCTGCCACTACGCCGAAATCGAACGCTCCGGCTACCTGCTGATGGTCGTCGGCGCCACCCTCCGCTATCGCGCCGCGGCGCGCTACGGCGACCGGGTGGAGGTCACGGCCCGCCTCGCGCGGCTCGCCAGCCGGGCGCTCACCTTCGCCTACGAGGTGCGGCGCGCGGGCGAGCTGCTCGCCACCGGCACCACCGAACACCTCTGGGTCGAGGCCGCGAGCCGCCGCCCGACCACCCTGCCCGCGCCCCTGCGCGCGCCGTTCGGCGCCCTCGCCGGACGGCCCGGAGGAGAACCATGAGCGCTCTGCGCCGCCTCTCTCTCGTCACCGCCGGCGAAAGCCACGGCCCCGGCCTCACCGCCATCCTCTCCGGCCTCCCTGCCGGGCTCCGGGTCGACCTCGACCTGCTCGCCCGCGACCTCGCCCGCCGCCAGCACGGCCACGGGCGCGGCCACCGGATGAAGATCGAACGGGATCACGCCGAGATCCGCGGCGGGGTGCGCGACGGCGAGACGCTCGGCTCCCCCGTCGCGCTCTGGATCGAGAACCGGGACTGGGCGAACTGGCGGGGGGTGATGGATCCCCAGGCGGTCGACCCGGAGGCCGCCGAGCGCCGCCGTCTCCACGCCCCCCGGCCCGGCCACGCCGACCTCGCCGGCGGGGAGAAGTACCTGCGGACCGATCTGCGCGACATCCTCGAGCGCGCCTCGGCGCGGGAGACCACGGCGCGGGTCGCCGCGGGCGCCTTCGCGAAGATGCTCCTGCGCGCGCTCGGGGTGGAGATCCGCAGCGGCGTCCGCACGCTCGGCGGGATCGGCGCCGGGCGTCCCACCCCGGCCTGGGAGCAGCTCCTCGCGGTCGACGACGGCTCGCCGCTCCGGGCGATCCACCGCGACCTGGAGCCGGAGATGGTCGCCCTCGTCGACGACGCGAAGGCCCGGGGCGAGACCCTCGGCGGCGCGGTCACCGTGATCGCCCACGGCGTGCCCGCGGGCTGGGGTTCGCACGTCGCCTGGGACACGAAGCTCGACGGCCGCCTCACCGCGGCGCTCATGTCGATCCCGGCGATCAAGGCGGTGGAGATCGGTCACGCCCTCGAGATCGTGCACGGCCCCGGCAGCGCCGCCCACGACGCCCTCGGCCTCGACGCCGGGGGGCGGTTCGCCCGCGCCACGAACCGCGCCGGCGGCCTCGAGGGCGGGATCACCAACGGCGAGGACCTCGTGCTCACCGCCTACAAGAAGCCGATCTCCACGCTGCGCGAAGGGCTCCCCTCGATCGATCTCGACACCCTCGGCCCGGCCCGCTCCCAGTACGAGCGGAGCGACGTGACCGCGGTGCCGGCGGCCGGGGTGATCGCCGAGGCGATGGTCGCCCTGGTGCTCGCCGACGCCGCGCTCGAGAAGTACGGCGGCGACTCGCTCACCGAGCTTCTCGCCCACGCGGCGGCGAGCGAGCGCTGCCGCGCCACCTGGCTCGCCCGCTGAAACGGGCGCCTCAGACGAGCAGCAGCGCGACCCCGGCGATCATCGCCGCCACCCCGCCGACCTTCGCGGCGGTGAGCGGTTCGGAGAAGAGGAGGCGGCCCCAGACGAGCGCGAGGCTCGCGCCGATGCCGCGCTTGATCGTCTCCACCAGCGCGACCTCCATGGCGCGGATCGCCGCGAGCTGGACGGTGAGCGTCACCGCGCCGCAGAGCACGGTGGCGGCGATCAGCAGCGGCACCCTGCGGACCCCCGCGAGGCTGCCGAGCGCCCCCCGGCCCGCCAGCAGGGCCACCGCCACCGCCGCCACCCCGGCGTGCAGCACGAGCGCGTGGAGCACCGGCGCGGCATGGCGCAGCGCCACCTTGTCGAGCAGCAGCGTCGCCGACCAGCAGAGGGCCACGAGCGCCATCAGCTGGCTGCCCCGCTCCCGCGCGAGGCCGGCGAGCCAGCGGCGGGCGCCCCGGCCGCCCAGCCGCCCCAGATGGAGCGCCCCCGCGCCGGCTACCACGAGGAAGATCCCGAACCCGGCGCGCGCGGTGAGCCGCTCGCCGAGCAGCGGCACCGCGAGGAGCGCGGCGAAGACCGGCGTGAGGGTGAGCAGCGGCAGGGTGATCGAGACCGGCGAGAGCTGCAGCGCCCGGAAGTAGGCGAGGTTCGCCACCATGTTCAGGAGCACCGAGAGGAGCGCCGGCTGCAGATAGCCCGGCGCGACTCGCCACTGCCCGGCGGCCACCGCCCAGACGGCGAGCAGCGGCAGGGCGCCGAGGGTCACGAGGGCGACCAGGGTGAGCGCCGGCAGCCGGTCGGCGAGCAGCTTGCGGAGCAGGTCGTAGAGCGCCCAGCCGCCGGCGGCGGCGAAGGCCAGGGCGAGGGCGGAAGCGCTCACCGGCCGGCCCCCTCGCCGCGCGGCGGCACCGGCCGGCAGCGGCTACCCCGGCCCTCCGGCCGCTTCCGGCTCCGGCGGGGGCGATCCCTGTCGTTTCGTTCGCTCGGTCTCTTCGGCACCGTCGAGGCACCCGGTCCGGTCCGCGGCGATCCTACGACGAGCCCGGCCCTGCCGGCCTCGCCGTCACGATAGGCTCGGAGCGGACGCGACCGCCCGGCCGCACTGCCCCGAGGAGGCCACCCGATGCTCCGCCGCCTGCCCATCGCGCTGCTGCTCTTCGCCGCGCTCGCCTTCGGCTGCGCGCACTCCGGCGTCGCGCCCGCGCCGGCCCCCGTCTCCGGCCCGGAGGCGGCTGCCGCGCCACCGCTCATCGTCGTCTCCTTCGACGGCTTCCGCTGGGACTACCTGGATCTCTACCCCACCCCGAACCTCCGGCGGCTCGCGCGGGAGGGGGTCCACGCCGAACGGCTGCTCCCGAGCTTCCCGACCAAGACCTTCCCGAACCATTACACCCTGGTCACCGGGCTCTACCCGGAGCACCACGGCATCGTCAGCAACACGATGTGGGACGAACGCTTCCAGGCGCTCTTCTCGCTCTCGATCCGGGAGGAGGTCGGCGCCGGACGCTGGTGGGAGGGGGAGCCGATCTGGGTCACCGCCGAGCGGCAGGGCCGGATCGCCACCGTCTTCTTCTGGCCCGGCAGCGAGGCCGAGATCCAGGGGATCCGCCCCACCTTCTGGATGCCGTACGACCCGGAGGCCGACGACGTCGAGCGGCTGGAGCTGGCGCTCTCCTGGCTCGACCGGCCGAAAGGGGAACGCCCCGACCTGATCCTGATCTACTTCGACGAGCCCGATGGCGCCGGACACCGCTCCGGCCCCCTCTCGGAGGAGACCCGCGAGCAGGTGGTCCGGGTGGACGGCCTCGCCGCGCGCCTGCGCGCCGGCCTCGAAGCGCGCGGGCTGTTCGACGCCGTCGACCTCCTCGTCGTCTCCGACCACGGGATGGCGGAGGTCGCCCCGGAACGGACGATCGTCCTCGAGGAGTACCTCGACCTCGACGAGGTCCGGGTGCTCGACCCCTCCACGATGGCGCTGCTCTGGCCCGCGCCCGGGCAGCTCGACGCCACCCTCGCCGCCCTCTCCGGAGCCCATCCGCACCTCCACGTCGCCCGCCGCGAGGAGATGCCGGAGCGGCTCCACTACCGGGCTCACCCGCGGATCGCGCCGCTGGTGGCCTGGGCGGATCCGGGCTGGCTCATCTACACGACGCACGCCGAGCGCGAGCGCCGCCAGCAGTCCGTGACCCGCGGGAACCACGGCTACGACCCGGCCGCCCCGGAGATGCACGCCATCCTCATCGGGCACGGCCCTTCGTTCCGCCGTGACTTCACGCTGCCCGCCGTGGAGAACGTCGACCTCTACGAGCTGCTCTGCGCCCTGCTCGGCCTCGAACCGGCGCCGAACGACGGCGACCTCGCGCGGATCGCGCCCCTGCTGACCCCGGAGGCGGCGGCGCGGGCGGCCTCCCGGGACGATCGCGCCCCCTGATCTTCGATATCCACGGAAACGCTCGCCCCGTCATTCGCTAGACTCGGTCTCCGGGACTCCCCCGCAACCCATGACCCTCGACCCGAACACCGTCGCCGATCTCCTCGCCCGCCAGGGGCTGGTGAGCCCGGAGAACGCCGAGCTGATCCGCAAGGAGGCCCGGCAGCTGCCGGCTCACCGGCGCTCCGCCCGCGCCTACGAACAGCAGGCGGTCGCCTACGAGCTGATCCAGACGCTGCACCTGCCCAACGCCCGCGACGGCGGCGTCATCGGTGAGTACGAGATCGCCCGCGCCATCGCCGCCGACGCCGGCCTCGAGTTCGTGCGGATCGACTCCCTCTCGCTCGACGCCGACCTGATCGAATCGAAGATCTCGCGCCCGTTCGCCAAGCGGCACCGGATGCTCCCCCTCCAGATGGTCGAGGGGCGGTTGCGGGTCGCCTGCGCGAACCCGTACGACATCGAGGCGATCGACTCCTTCCGGCGCATCGCCGGCCGCGAGCCGGAGCTCGTGGTCGCCTCCGAGCCGGACATCCTGCGAGCGCTCACCGAGTTCTACGGCCTGCGCCACGCGGTCAAGCGGGCCGAACGCGATCTGAGCGCCGGCATCGACCTCGGCAACCTCGAACAGCTCGTGCGGATGAAGAGCGAGTCCGAGATCGAGTCGAGCGACCAGCACATCGTCAACGCCGTGGAGTTCATGCTCCAGCACGCCTACGACACCCGGGCGAGCGACATCCATCTCGAGCCGAAACGGGACGTCTCGCTCGCGCGCTTCCGGATCGACGGCGTGCTCCACGACATCCAGACGATGCCGAAGATCGTCCACGCCGCGGTCGTCTCGCGGATCAAGACGATGTCGCGCCTCGACATCGCCGAGAAGCGGCGGCCGCAGGACGGCCGGGTGAAGACCACCCGCGGCGGCCGGGAGATCGAGCTGCGCGTCTCGACGCTGCCGGTCGCCTTCGGCGAGAAGGTCGTCATGCGGATCTTCGACCCCGAGGTGCTGATGCAGGACCTCTCGGGGCTCGGCTTCTACCCGGAAGAGCTCATCCTCTTCCAGGAGTTCATCAGCCGTCCGCACGGGATCATCCTCGTCACCGGCCCCACCGGCTCGGGCAAGACGACCACCCTCTACTCGGCGCTCAAGGCGATCGCCAACCGGGAGATCAACGTCACCACGATCGAGGACCCGATCGAGATGGTGATCGAGGATTTCAACCAGACCTCGGTGCAGAGCAAGGTGGGAATCGACTTCGCCCGCGCCCTGCGCCACATCCTCCGGCAGGATCCGGACGTGATCATGGTCGGCGAGATCCGCGACGGCGACACCGCGCAGTACGCGATCCAGGCGGCGCTCACCGGCCACCTCGTCTTCTCCACCCTGCACACCAACGACGCCGCGAGCTCGATCTCCCGCCTCGTGGACCTCGGGGTGGAACGCTTCCTGATCAGCTCGACGTTGATCGGCACCATGGCGCAGCGCCTAGTGCGGCGGATCTGCCCGCACTGCACTGGCGAGCGATACCTCTCCAACGAGGAGGCGGCGACGCTGCGTCTCACGGTGCCCGCCGGCAAGCGGATCAAGGTGCAGGAGGGGCGCGGCTGCTTCGAATGCCGCGGCACCGGCTACCTCGGACGCACCGGGATCTTCGAGATCCTGGCCGTCGACGACGCGATCAAGGCGCTGATCCTCGAGGGCGCCGACGCGCCGGCGATCAAACGGGAGGCGGCGAAGAACGGGATGCGCACCCTGCGCCAGTCCGCCCTGCGCAAGCTCGCCGAGGGGCTCACCACCTTCGAGGAAGTGGTGCGCGTGACCGGCCTCTGAGCCGTCCCTTCAGCGGAAGTAGCGCCACCCTTCGAGCAGCGTCGCCTCGGCGACCACCAGGGTCGAACCTTCCAGCCGATGCCGGAAGGGGATCGGGCGGCAGCCGCCGCCGTTGCTGATCTCCTCGAGCCGGCAGGCGGTGTCGCACTTGTTGTTCACCACCCACTCCCCCTGGTGGCGGAACCCCCGCTTCAGCTTGTAGTCGCTTTCGGCGGCGTCGAAGGCGGTGTGGATCGCCCCGGCGGCGTCACGCGCCACCAGGAAGCGGACCTCCTGGTTGCCGGGGTTGAGGAAACGGTAGAAACGAACCTCGGACGTACCGAAGCCGGCGAGATCGAGACGGACCTCGCCCGCGGCGTCCGCGGTGACCCGCTCGTACCGGGCCCGGCTGAACCCTCCTTCCCAGAGGTACTGCGCGCCGAGCAGCAGAGCGAAGAGGCCGGCCACGGCGAGGACGCCGTGGAGCGGTCGAAGACGGCGATGCGGGGTGGCGGTCATGAGTCTGCGAGACCCTCCGGAGCGTTCCGGCCCATACGGTTCGTGGCGCCGGGGCGCCAAAGATACCAGCCCCCCGGAACCGCGCGAGCCGCGCCCGAAAGCTGGAATAATCGGAGCCCGCTCATGGGGAGACCGGCATGGATCTGAAGCGTCTGTTGCAGGAGAAGAACTTCGTCGCCGCGGGCAAGTCGAAGGAGATCTACCGGATCCCGAGCGGCGAGTACCGGGGCAAGTACGCCTTCGTCTTCACCGACCGTGCCACCGGCTACCTCGATGCCGAGGGGCGCCCGGTCTTCGATCCCGGCTGCGACGTGGTGGTCGGCGAGATCCCCGGCAAGGGAGCGATCGCCTGCCGGTTCGCGACCCATTTCTTCCGGCTGCTCGCGAAGATGCGGGTGCCGACCCATTACGTCGCCACGGTGGCCGACGACGTCATGGTCGTCGAGCCGGCCGTGCCGCTCGGCATGCCCGCCCGCGGCCCGGAGTTTCCAGGCGCCGCGCCGCTCCAGAACCTCGAGTGGACCTGGCGGGAGAGCGCGATGGGCAGCTTCTGGCGGCGCTATCCGTTCGTGCGCCCCTGCACCGACCTGCCCCGGGTGGTCGAGGCGTGGACGAAGGGCGCGACCGATCAGCTCATCACCTTCGAGGCGCTCGCGGCGACCGGCGCGCTGAGCCGCACCGAGATCCGGCGCTGCGAGCGGTTCGTCCAGCGGATCGCCGCGGTGATCCACGACGAGTTCGCCCGCCACGGGCTCCACGTGCTCGACGGCAAGATCGAGCTCGGCCGGACCCGGGCGGGAGACGGCCGTATCGTGCTGATCGACGAGATCTCCCCCGACGTGCTCCGCGTCTGCCGCGGCTACCGCCCCGGCAGGCAGGGCTGCTGCCTCGAGGCGGTCAACTGCATCCGCACCCGCGTCGAGGGGGAGCGACGGCGGATCTCGGCCCGCAATCAGCTGAGCGCGGCCGAGCTCGAAGCGATCTTCGCCTCCCGGTAGCGCCGGCGGCCGGGCTCAGGCCGCGCCCCGGAGCACCACGGAGACCCGCTCCCAGACCTCGCGGAGGGCCCGGCTCGCCGCCGCCTCCGGCTCGTTCGCGGTCACCGGCTCGCCGGCCACCATCGCCCGGGCGACGGCGAGATCGAACGGCACCCGCCCGACGGTCGCCACCCCGCGCTCCCGGCAGCGGGCCTCGATCTCGTCGCTCGCCGCCGGCCGGAGATCGGCGCGATTGACCGCTACGAGCGCCCGGACCCGGAAGTGCGCGAGGGTGTCGAGGGTGCGGTTCAGATCGTGAGCTCCCGAGACCGACGGCTCGGCCACCACGAGGGCGAGATCCGCTCCGGTCACCGCGGAGATCACCGGACAGCCGATGCCGGGCGGGCCGTCGACGAGCACCAGCTCCCGCCGCTCGGCGAGCGCCTGCCCGCGGGCGCGCTGCCGGACGAGCGCCACCAGCTTGCCGGAGTTCTCCTGCCCGGGCAGCAGCCCGGCGTGGTGGAGCGGCCCGTACCGGCTCTCGGAGTGGTAGAGATGGCCGGCGAGCTCGGGGTGCATCGAGATCGCCCCCTCCGGGCACTGGTGGACGCAGGCCGCGCACCCCTCGCAGGCGATCGGATCGACGGCGAAACGGCCGTCGTGCGCGACGATCGCCTCGAAGCGGCAGACCGTCTCGCAGATCCCGCAGGCCGTGCACGCCGCCGGGTCGATCCGGGCGACCTTGCCGCCCTGGAACTCCTCCGCGGCGAGGAGTCGCGGCCGCAGCATCAGCTCGAGGTTCGCGGCGTCGACGTCGGCGTCGGCCAGGACCACCTGCTCCGCCCACGGCCCCGTGGCCGCGAGATGGGCGAACGCCGCGGTGAGGCAGGTCTTGCCGGTCCCCCCCTTGCCGCTCAGCACGACGAGCTGTTTCATCGGCCCCCTCCTCCCGCCGCGGCCAGAGCGACCGGGGCCGCCGCGGCGACGGTGGCGCGGATCGTCGCGAGGAGCTCGCGGAAGGCGGGCCCGTACTCCGGCGCCGCCTCGACGAGCGTCCGGCCGGCGGCGATCGCCTCGGCGAAGCGGCGCTCCATCGGGATCCGCATCAGGACCGGCAACCCGGCCTCCTCGCAGTAGGCCGCGACCGCCGCGTCGCCGATCCCCTCCCGGTTGATCACCACCCCGGCGGGGATCCCCAGCTCGGTGGCGATCGGCGCCACCTGCCGCAGGTCGTGCAGACCGAACGGCGTCGGTTCGGTGACGAGCAGCAGGTAGTCGGCACCGCGCATCGTCTCCACCACGGGACAGGAGGCTCCGGGGGGCGCGTCGCGGATCTCGAGCGTGCAGTCGATCCCCGGCACCGCCGGAGCAAAGGCCGGAGGCCACCGCTTCAGGGCCCGCACGATCGGCGTCGCCATCGGCTCGCCGACGTGCATCAGCCCCTGGGAGAGGCGGCCGCCCCCCGCCGTGACCCCGGTCGAGAGCCGGCCGATCCCATGCTGCCGCTCGCTGATCGTTCCTTCCGGGCAGACCCGCAGGCAGCTGCCGCAGCCGTGACAGAGCGCCGGGAAGACGAGTACCCGCAGGCCGACGACGGCGAGCGCGTGGTACTCGCAGACCTCGGCGCACCGGCCGCAGCGGGTGCAGCGGGTTTCGTCGATCACCGGCCGCGGGGTCGTGACCTCCGCCTCCTCCTGCCACTCCGGGGCGAGGAAGAGCGCGGCGTTCGGGGCTTCGACGTCGCAGTCGAGAAGCCGCGTGCCAGGTCCGGCGGCGAGCGCCAGACTCGTGGCGACCGTCGTCTTGCCGGTCCCGCCCTTGCCGCTCGCGACGACGATGCGGATCAGGATGCGCTCCCGTGGTGGCCGGCGTGGGTGGCGGCCTCGGCACGCCGCAGGGAGCCTTCCTGCAGCAGCGCGAGCGCCCCGGCCACCGTCAGGTCGGGGTCGGCCGGGGCGAGGTACATCTCCACCCCGGCGGCCGCGAGCGTCGCGAAGGCGTGCGGGCCGTACGCCCCGCTGATCACCGCGCCGGCGCCGAGCCCGACGACGAACCGCGCCGCCTCGACCCCGGCACCGCCGGCTGCCGCCTGGGCGGGGTTCTCGTGGCGCGTCCACTCTCCGCTGGCGCGATCGACGAGACAGAAGGCGGCCGTCCGGCCGAAGCGGGAGTCGAACGGCGACTCCGGCCCTTCTCCGGTCGTGGAGATCGCGACCTTCACGACTCGTCTCCGGGGGCGCGAGGCGTCCTGCCGGCACCCCGCAGGGCGTCGATCAGCGCCTCGACGAGCGGCCGCTGCGGCGCGTCGGCTTCGAACCCTCTTCCGAACCCCCGACCGAATCCGCGGCCCCGGCCACCCTGCGGCGCTCCACACCGCTGCCGCCGGCGGCGTCCTTCACCCCGTGGCCAGCCGGCCTCGACCGGAGCGGCGCAACCGCCCCTTCCCCGCCCGGTGCGGGGCCCCTGTCCGTACGGACCGGTACCATCGTTACGTGGCATCTGACTGCTCCTCTCCGCCAGGAGAACCTGGCTTCCGTTCCCCTCTCATCGCCTCCCAGGCAGCTTCGAGCGTTTCGATCTCGAGACGCCGCTGCCGCAGCGCCTCCATCCACTCCGCGAGCGCACCCTCTCCCTGCGGCGTGAGGGTGTAGACCCGCCGCCGGGGGCCGAGGCTGCTCTCGTCCCACGAGCTGGCGACCAGCCCCAGCTCCTCGAGCTCGCGCAGCGCCCGGTAGAAAACGCTCGGATCCATCTCGCCGGCACGGAAGCCGAACTCCTCGAGCCCCTGGATCAGGCTGTAGCCGTACCCCGGTTCCCGCCGCAGGAGGACCAGCAGGCACGACTCGAGGAAGAACCAGCGCCGCCGGCCGCCGCCGCGTCCGCCTCGTCGGAATCGCTGTCGTTCCCGCATCGGCTTTGCACCTCCAGCTAAGGAGTATCGAACTATAGACATTTTGTCAATAGCCATGAGAACCATCCCCGGCTGGAGCCGTCGGCTTGGGGCACTCAGCTCAGGGTACGGCCGAGCAGGGCGATGGCTTCCGCGCGGTGGGTGGCGGTCGCGGCCTTCCCCTGGAAGCGGCGGCCGGTGCCGCCGCCACGCCCGCCGAGGGTGCGGGCGACCTCGGCACCGAGGGGGGCGAGGTCGAGGGCGAGCCCATCCCCGGCCGCGAGCCCGAAGACGAGGCCGTCGCCCGCCGCGGCAGTGACGAAGGCGAGCGCCTCGGGACGATCGGCCACGATCCCCGCGGCGAGGGCGGCAGGTCCTCCCGGTGGCGGGCTCTCGAGGTGGAGCTCGAGGAGGGGGCCGGGAGCGCGCGCGAGGCGCTCGGCTTCCAGCTCGGCGAGGCGTTCGCCGAGGCGGCGGGTGAGACGCCCGGCGGCGGCGAGCTCTTCGAGCTTCCGCGCCGCGATCTCGCAGAGCTCCGGCTCCCCGCTGTCGAAGAGCCGGCGCAGCGCGCCGAGCCGCTCCGCGACCTCTCCGAGGCGGGCGCGAACCCGCCCGCCGGCGAGCCAGAAGAGGCGGGTGCCGCCCCGCATCGGTTCGGTGCCGACGAGCTTGAGCACCTCGATCTCGGCGGTGGAGACGAGATGCGTGCCGCCACAGGTAGCGAGATCGAGCCCGGCGATCTCGATCACGCGCAGGTCGCCGGTGTGCCCCGCGGGCAGCCGGCGGGTGCGCACGCCGAGCTCCGCGGCCTGCTCAGGTGTCACCCACCGTGCGCTCACCCGCCGCGCCGCGCGCACCTCGGCCGCCACCGCCTCCTCGAGCGCCGCGAGCTCCGCGGCGGTGAACGCCGGACGGTCGAGCTCGATGTCGGAGAGTGCCGGCCCGAGGTGAAACGCCGTCGTCCGCCAGCCGAAGCGCGTGAGCGCGATCGCGGTCAGCAGATGCTGCGCGGTGTGCTGCTGCATGAGGTCGTAGCGGTGCTCCCAGTCGAGCTCGAGGCGGGCCGGCCCGGCCGGTAGCGGCGCGGCGAGCCGGTGGAGGAATCCCTCGTCGCTCCGCTCGACCGCGGTCACCTCGACCCCGCCGAGCCGGCCCCGATCGGCCGGCTGGCCGCCGCCGCCGGGAAAGAGGATCGTGTCGGCGAGCCAGGCGGCCGGCTGACCATCGACCAGCTCCGGCCGGACCGTGACGGCGAGCTCGCGGGCATACGGATCGCGATGGAAGGCAGGAGATCTCACGGTTTTCCATCCTACGGCAGCCCGCGGTAAACTGCTCCCGTTCCAATCGCCGTGAGGAGGTTTCCGTTGCCCACGACCCCGGTCCGGTTGCCGCCGGTCGCTCTCTCTTCCGAACCGATGCGGCCGGTGGATACCACCTGGCTGCGCATGGATCAGCCGAACAACCTGATGCACGTCAACGGCGTGCTGGGGCTCGGGGGGGCGCTCGAGATGGAGCGGGTCCGTACGCTCGTGGTCGAGCGGCTGCTGCGCATCCCGCGTTTCCGCCAGCGGGTGGTCGAGCATCGAGGCCGCTTCCGCTGGGAGATCGCTCCCGACTTCGATCTCGACGACCATCTCGTCAGCGAACGGCTCCCCGCGCCCGGCGGCCGGGCGGAAGCCGAGCAGCTCTTCGGCGAGCTGATGTCGCGGCCGTTCGATCGCGCCCGCCCGCTCTGGCAGCTCCACATCGTCCCCGGCTACGAAGGCGGGACGGCGGTCTTCTGCCGTCTCCATCATGCGATCGGCGACGGCGTGGCGCTCCTGCTCGTGCTGCTCTCGCTCTGCGATCTCGAACCCGACGGCCGCCTCGCCGCGGCCACGCCGGCCGACGAGGCGCCGCCGCCGCTCTCCACGCAGATCGCCTCGCTCTTCGGGCAGCCGGTGGAGAGCTTCGCCTCGGTGCGGACGCTCCTCGAAGAGGTGATGCCGGACGCGATGCGGCTCCTCCTCCATCCCATCGACGCCATGCGCAGAAGGAACGCCCTGCTGCGCAACCTCGCGGCGGTGGGCGCCGCCGGGCGGCTCGCCGTCTATTCGAGCGATCCCCGGACCACCTTCAAGGGCGAGCTCGTGGTCGCCAAGCGCGTCGCCTGGTCGCGGCGGATTCCGATCCCCGAGATCAAGCAGGTCGGGGCCGCGATCGGCGGCACCGTCAACGACATCCTGGTCAACGCCACGGCCGGAGCGATGTACCACTATCTGGCGGCACAGGGGGAAGTGGCGCCGGACCTCGTGGTGCGCGCGGCGATGCCGGTCAACCTCCGCCCGCTCGAGAAGCTCAACGAGCTCGGGAACCGCTTCGGTCTCGCTTTCCTCGGTCTGCCGGTGGGGATCGCCGATCCGGTCGAACGCCTCACCGCGCTCCACCGGGAGGCCGACCGGCTCAAGCACTCCGCGCAGCCGCTCGCCGCCTACGGCATCCTCCACACCATGGGGCGGCTGCCGCTCGCCGCGCAGCGCCTGATCGTCAGCCTCTTCGGGGCCAAGGCGACGGCGGTGATGACGAACGTCCCCGGCCCGCGCCGGCGCCTCTATCTCTGCGGCCGGCCGCTCGAGGAGATCTTCTTCTGGGTCCCCCAGGCGGGACGCCTCGGGCTCGGCACCAGCATCCTCTCCTACTGCGGCGAGGCCCGTCTGGGGGTCGCCACCGACGCCGGGCTCGTTCCCGACCCCGAGCGGCTGATAGCCGGTTTCGAGACCGAGTGGGAGCGGCTGCGCGAGCGCGCGGGCCTCGCGGGCTGAGACGGCCGGCGCTCCGGAGCGCGCGCCTCAGAGCGGCGGCCGGCGTAGATGGAAGCCCGTCTCGCGCTGATAGAGATCGGCCACCGTGAGGATCTCGAGCTCGCCGTAGAGCCGGCCGACGAAGGTGAGGCTGGTCGGCGTCCCGTCGCTCCGGAAACCGTTCGGCAGGACCACCGCCGGGTGCCCGGTGAGGTTCGTGAGCAGGAGCTGATCGCCGCCGAAGGAGGGGGTGACGAGGGCATCGACCGCCGCGAGCGAGCGGTTCATCTCCCGGATCAGCAGCGAACGGATCCGGTTCGCACGCAGGTATTCGACCGCCGGGATGAAACGGGCGGCCCGGAAGACCTGAGGCCAGCTCTCCTCCCCCTGCCGCACCATCGTGTCGACGCCCCCGCCAAGGGTGAAGTCGTCGAACGCCGCACCCGCCTCCACGGTGAGGATGATCGCCAGCGGCTCGACCGGCAGCGCCGGCAGCGTCACCGGCACCAGCCTGAAGCCGAGGCGCCGCAGGACGTCGAGCGCCGCCAGCTCGTGGGCCCGGGCCTCCTCTTCTCCCGGCGGCGGGTCGGCTTCGAAGAGCGCCGGCACGTAGCCGAGCCGCAGCTTGCGCGGGTCGGGGCGGGCCGTCCAGTCGAACGGCCGATCCACCACGGTCGGATCGAGGCCGTCCGGGCCGGCGATCGCCGCGAAGGCGAGAGCGCAGTCCTCCACCCGCCGGGCGATCGGACCGAGCTTGTCCATCGTCCAGCTGAGCGTCATCGCCCCGTGCCGGCTCACCCGCCCGAAGGTCGGCCGCAGGCCGGTCGCCCCGCAGCGCGTGCAGGGCGAGACGATCGAGCCCCAGGTCTCGCTGCCGATCGCGAAGCCCACGAGGCCGGCCGCGGTGGCCGCCGCCGAACCGGCCGACGAGCCGCTCGACCCCTGCTCGAGCCGCCACGGATTCTTCGTCGTACCCCCGTACCAGACGTCCCCCCAGGCGAGCTCGCCGAGCGAGAGCTTGGCGAGGAGCACCGCCCCGGCCTGCTCGAGACGGGAGACCACCGCGGCATCGCCGGGGAAGACCTGCTCGCGGAAGTAGCCCGTCCCCCAGGTCGTGGGAGCGCCGGTCGCGGCGAGCAGGTCCTTGGCCCCCCACGGGATCCCGTGCAGGGGGCCGCGGGGGCGGCGGGCGGCGAGCTCCTGATCGGCGCGGCGCGCGGCCGCGAGCGCCCTCTCCTCGAGCAGGTTGACGACGCAGAGGAGCTGCGGGTCGAGCCGCCGCAGCCGCTCGAGATAGATCCGGGTCAGCTCGACCGAGGAGAGCTTCCGGGCCGCCAGCAGCTCGCCGAGCTCGGCCGCCCCGAGGAAGGCCAGCTCTTCGTCCGGCACCGGCCGCAGCGCCCGCGGGGGGCGCTCGGGGAGCGTCCGCACCCGCTGCAGGAGCGCCGGCCGCTCCTCGGAGAAGGCGTCGGGCCGGAACTGCAGCGCGAGCGGGACGTCGTTGGCGAGCGGCAGCTCGCGCATCGCGGCGTAGGCTCCCGCCTGCTCCTCCAGCCCCGCCAGCACGAGGTCGCGCTGCTCGTCGGTGAACGTGAGGCCGGCGAGACGCTCGGCCGCGGCCACCGCGGCACGCGAGAGCGGCCCTTCGCTCACCCCCGCGGCGGCGAGCAGCTCGGCGAAGGCGAGGCCTCCGCCTCCCGCCGCCAGCGCCGCGAGGAACCCCCGCCGTGAAGCTCCGTTCGCTCTCTCGCCAGACCGTTCACCCATCGCCATCCTCCTTTCCCGCAACGACGCACTCTTCATCCGGTCAGCGCGGAACCGTCCGTGATCCGCCCGGCGGCAGGTCTACCCTGTCCCGGCCTCTTCGAGCCCGAACCGGGTGACCACCTCGGCCGCCACCTGCTCGCCGATCGCGAGGCTCGCGGTGGCCGCCGGCGACGGCGCGTTGAGGACGTGCAGCGCCCGCGCGCCGGTGACGAGGTGGAAATCGTCGAGCAGCCGCCCGGAACGATCGAGCGCCTGGGCCCGCACCCCGCACCCGCCGCGCACGACGTCCGCCTCGCCGATCGCCGGCACGAGCCGCTGGAGCGAGCGCACGAAGAGCCGCCGACTCCAGGCCCGCCGGTACTCCTCCCAACCCGTCTTCAGATAGCCGCCGGCCAGCCGCCAGAGGCCGGGGAAGGCGAGCGTCGCCGCCGTGTCGCGCAGCGAGAACGAGGCACGCCCGTATCCTTCGCGCTTCCAGGCGAGCACGGCGTTCGGGCCCGCCTCGACGGCGCCGTCGACCCGCCGCGTGAAATGGACCCCGAGGAACGGCAGCTGCGGATCGGGGACCGGATAGACGAGGTGGCGCACCAGCTCCCGCCGTTCGGGGCGCAGCAGGTAGTAGTCCCCCCGGAACGGCACGATCCGCACCGCCGGCCGCTCCCCCGCCAGCCGCGCCACCCGGTCGCTCTGCAGGCCCGCGCAGTTGACGACGACCGCCCCCCGGAAGGCGCCGGCCGGAGTCTCCGCCACGATCTCCGAGGGGCCGACCCGGAGCGCACGGCAGCGCGCCCCGAGCACGATCCGCCCCCCGGCGGCCTCGAGATCGGCGGCGAAGGCGCGGCAGACGGCGGTGAAATCCACGATCCCCGTCTCCGGCACGAGCAGGCCGGCGAGCCCCGCCACGTGCGGCTCCCGCTCGCGGATCTCTTCGGGCGAGAGCCGGCGGATCCCGCCGAGGCCGTTCGCCCGCCCCCGCTCGGCGAGGGCGTCGAGCCGCGCGACCTCGGCGGGGGTCGTCGCCACCACCACCTTGCCGCAGCGCTCGTGCGGGATCCCCCGCTCGTCACAGTAGCGGTAGAGCGCCTCCCGCCCGGCGGCACAGAGCGCGGCTTTCGCCGAGCCGGGGCGGTAGTAGAGCCCCGAGTGGATGACGCCGCTGTTGTGGCCGGTCTGATGCCGGGCGATTCCGGATTCCGCTTCGAGCACCGTGACCGCGAGCCGGTGCCGGGTGGCGAGAGCACGGGCGGTCGCCAGCCCCACGATCCCCGCGCCGATGACGACGGCATCCGAGTGTTCGCGCATGCGGTGATCCTGTCACGAGCGGGAGGTGATGACCCTTGCGTTTCGCCCCGGGAGGCGCCTACGATCCCTCCAGCCAGTCCACGCAGCGGCATCCGTGCCACCCCTCTCCGGGTGCGGAGGTTTCCCATGCCCCGTTCTTCTCCCAGCGACCCGCCCTGCCAGCGCCCCGAAGATCCGCGCTGCCGCGAGCGGATCGCCCAGCTCGCCGATCCGGGCCTCGGCGCCCTGGTGCGGGCGGCGGCGCTCGGCTGCCGGCAGCCGGCGGCGTTCCTCGCCCTCGCCGGCGAGAGGGGAGTCCGGATCGCGGCGGCCACCGGGATCGCGTCCGGGTGGCTCACGCCGCCACCGGCGCTGCTGACGCCGGCCTTCGCCGCCTCCGGGCCGCTCGCGGACGCGGGCCGGACGACGCCGGAGATCCCCTTCCCGTTCCTCCTCTCGGTGCCCCTTCCGCCGCTCGCCGGGCTCCCGCCGGGGCGCCTCGCGGTGGCGGGCGACGCCCCCCTGCTCGCGGAGGGGGAGGAGAGCGCGCTGCTCGCGCTCCTGGCCGAACAGATCGCCGCCCGCTGGGACTCTCTCCAGCGGCTCGCCGCCCTCGAAGCCGAACAGCGGGAGCTCTACCGGCAGCTCGGGCAGCTGCGGCGCCTGAAAGAGGGGCTCCGCCTGCTGCGCCCGGCCATCGACCAGAGCGTCGATGCGGTCCTCGTGACCTCCTCGAACTTCGCGCCCCCGGGGCCCGTCGTGCTCTACGTCAACGCCGCCGCGGCCCGGCTGCTCGGCTACGACGAGGAGGAGATGGTGGGGATGCTCGTGCGGCGTCTCTACGGCCCGAAGACCGACCCGGAAGCCCTCCTCCGGCTCGGCCAGGCACTCGGAGCCGGGCAGCCGTTCCGCACGACGCTCGAGACCTACCGCAAGGATGGCGGGACGATCTGGCTCGAACGGCAGGTCGCCCCGGTGCGCAACGCCAGCCGCCAGATCACCCAGCTCGTCTCGATCCTGCGCGAGGTGCCCCCTCCCGGCGAACGGAGTCCCGAAGGAGAGGCGCCGCTCACGCAGCTCTTCGGCGAGCCGCCGGATCTCTGCTTCCGCCTCGCCGCCGACGGCACCATCCTCGACCACCAGGAGGCGAGCGGAGAGCTGCTCTACGTCTCCCCCGAACGGTTCCTCCACCGCCGGATGCAGGAGGTCCTCCCGGAGGAGGCGGGCGCGGCCATCACCGCCGGCCTTGCCGAGGCGCTGGAGGGGGAACGGGTGGCGACCCACCGCTACGTGCTGCCGATCGCCGGGAGACCCCGGCGGTTCGAGGCCCGCTTCCTCCCCCTTTCGGAGCGTGAGGTCCTGCTCCTGGTGCGCGCGCTCGGAGAGCTCTCCCCCTCTTGATTTTTACGCCTTGATTACGCCATCCTCGGAGAGCGGCAGCCATCCCCGCCGCTTTCCGAGGTCGTCGTGCCCGTCCCTGCTTTCGCCCCCGAGAGCCCGCACGCTTCCGGCTCCGCCCGCGCGGCCGGGGAGCTCCTCCGCCGCCTCGCTCCCCATCCGCTCGCGGGTCAGCTCGGAACCGGCGCCGCACTCGTCCGCGCCCGGCATGCGGTGCCCGCTCCCGAGCGGTGGCCGAGCGGCCTGCCGGCCCTCGACCGGCTCCTCGGCGGGGGGCTCCTCCCCGGCGAGCTGGTGGAGTGGGTGGGCCGGCGCTCGAGCGGCCGCTGGGCGGCGCTCCTCTCCCTGCTGGCCGCCGTCACCGCCCGTGGCGAAGGGGCGGTGCTGGTCGACGGGGGTGATGCCCTCGAGCCGGCCGACGCGCGGGCGGCGGGGGTCGCTCTCCCCCGCCTCCTCTGGACCCGCTGCGCGACCCTCCGGGAGGCCCTCGCCGCCACCGGGATCGCGCTCGCCGGCGGCTGGCCGCTCGTCGCGCTCGACCTGGGCGACGGCCCGCTCCCGGCGGCGGCGGCCGGCGAGGCCACCTGGCAGCGGCTCGCCCGCGCCGCCCGAAGCGCCGGCACCACCCTCGTCGTCTCCTCTCCCCGCCGGGTGACCGGCGCCGCGGCCGCCGCGGTGCTGCGCAGCGAGGGGCGCGGCGCCCGCTGGCTCGCCCCGCCCCTGCTCGCCGGCCTGAGCGGCGAGCTGATCCTCGAACGCTCCCGCAGCGGGGAGCGGGAACGGGACGGCGCCCGGGAGCGCCTCCGGCTCGCCGTCCCGCTGGAAGGTGCCCTGGAAGGTGCCAGCCGAGTTGCCGACGACCCGCCGGAAGGTGCCAGGCGAGTTGCGAACCCCGGGGAGGGGCCCCTCCCCGCCCTCCGGGCCGCCGCCTCCTGAGGGAAGCGGATGCCCCGCCTCGCCTGCCTCTGCGTGCCGCTCTTTCCGCTCGCCGCGCGGCTGCGCAGCGAGCCCGAGCTGCGCCACGAGGCGGTGGCGGTGGTCGAGGGGCAGGGGGACCAGGCCCGGATCGTCGCGGCCAGCCGCCGGGCCCGCCAGGGCGGGGTGCGGCGTGGCATGACCCTCTCCCAGGCCCGCGCCCTCCTCTCCGGCCTCGTCGCCCGCGGCCGGGATGCGGAGGGGGAGCGCGCGGCCCGGGAGGCGCTCCTGGAGGTCGCCGAACGCTTCTCGCCGCGGGTCGAGGATGGCGGCGACGGCACGGTCTGGGCCGACCTCGGCAGCCTCCCCTCCCCCGGCGGCCATCCGGAAGAGGAGGAGCGGACCCTCGCCGTCGCCCTCGCCGCCGCCGCCGAACGGATCGGCCTGCCGGCGCGGGTGGGGATCGCCGGCAGCCGGCTCACCGCCCGCCTCGCCGCGCTGGCGCCCGGCTCCCCCACGGTGGTCCCCCCCGGCGGGGACGCCGCCTTCCTCGCCCCGCTGCCGCTCGCCCGGCTCGCCCCCGAGCTCGGTCTTGGCGCGCAGCTCGCGCGCTGGGGACTCGCCGCCATCGGTGATTTCGCCGCCCTGCCGGCCGCCGAGGTGGCGGCTCGACTCGGTGAGGCCGGCACCCGGCTCCACCGCCTCGCGCGCGGCCTCGACGAGACCCCGCTCGTCCCCCGCGAACCGCCCTCCGAGCTGCGGGAGGGGCTGGAGCTGGAGTGGCCGCTCGCCGCCCTCGAGCCGTTCCTCTTCGTCGCCCGCACGGCGCTCGAGCGCCTCTGCCAGCGCCTCGAAGGGAGCGGCCTCGGCTGTGCGCGGCTCGGCCTCGCGCTCCGCCTCGAGCCGGAGGGGCACGACGAGCGCGCCCTCGCCCTGCCCGCCCCCACCTGCGAGGCGAAGACGCTCCTCACCCTGGTACGCCTCGACCTCGAGCGCCGCCCCCCCGGCGGCGCGGTCGCCGCCTTCGTCTTTACCGCCTGGCCCGGGACGCCGCGGGCCGCGCAGCTCTCCCTCTTCGGTCCCCCCGATCTCTCCCCGGAGCGGCTGGCGACCACCCTCGCCCGCCTCTTCGCCCTCCTCGGCCCCGGCCGCGTCGGCTCCCCGCACCCCCTCGACGCCCACCGTCCGGAGGGGTTCGCACTCCTCCCCTACACCCCGCCGTCCCCCCCGCCGACCGCGCGCCCGGCCCCTCCGGCCCGCGGCCTGCTCGCCGTGCGCTCCCTGCGTCCGCCGCTCCCGCTCGAAGTCCACACCGCCCCCGACGGCCGCCCCGTCGAGCTCCGCCCCCTGGCCGGCGAGGAGGCGGCCGGACGGCCGCAGCTCGCCGGGCGCGTGCGCATCGCCGCCGGCCCCTGGCAGCTCGAAGAGGGCTGGTGGACCGATCACCCCCTGGGACGCGAGTACTGGGACGTCGAGCTCGCCGGCGGCACCCTCTGCCGCCTCTGCCGCGATCCCGCCACCGGCGCCTGGCACGCCGACGGGATCTACGACTGACTCGATCTCATTCCACGTGGTAGGTTGGAGTTCCTGCTCAGCGTCGTCCATGCGTCCGGAGACCCCACCGTTCTGCCCAACCCTTCGCTGTCGCTGACCCTCTCCCGGAGGTTCCGATGTCCGTCGCCCGCCTGCTCACCGCCTGTCTGCTCCTCTTCGCTGCCACCTCCGCCGCCCTCGCCGCCGACTCCGGTGCCCGCCCCGCCGCGGCGCTCTTCGAGCTCTCGCCGCTCGACGCGGTCGACCTCTACGTGACCGCGCCGTTCGATCTCGACGCGGTGCGGGCCGAGGACGTCCAGCGGCAGGCGGAGGGACTGCCGCCCCGCTTCGCGATCCCCGAACCGGTGCGGATCACCCCGGCCGAGCGCGGCTCCTGGGAGTGGCTCCCCGACGGGCGTCTCGTCTGGCGGCTGCGGGTGGGGGCCCCGGGAGCGGTCTCTCTCAACCTCGGCTTCACCCGCTACCGGATGCCGCCGGGAGGCCGGCTGCTCATCTACTCCGCCGATCAGAAGCACGTGGTGCGGCCGTTCACCGCCGCGGACAACGCGGAGCACGGCGAGCTCTGGACGCCGGTGGTGCCCGGCTGGGATCTCGTGATCGAGCTCCTCCTGCCCGCCGCCGAGGTGGCCGCTCTCGAGCTCGAGCTCGGCTCGGTGAACCAGGGCTACCGCGGCTTCGGGCTCGATCGGGAGCCCGAGTCGGGCTCCTGCAACATGGACGTCGCCTGCCTGACCGCGGAGGCCCCCTGGGCCCAGTGGCGCGAGGTCGCCCGGGCGGTGGGCGTGATCTCCACCGGCGGCAGCACCTTCTGCACCGGCTCGCTGCTCAACAACACCGCCCAGGACAAGAAGATGCTCTTCATGACCGCCTACCACTGCGGTGTCCACGCCAGCAACGCGGCCTCGCTCGTCGTCTACTGGAACTACGAGAACTCCACCTGCCGCGTGCCGGGAAGCGCCCAGAGCGGCCAGGGCGGCAACGGCAGCCTCTCGCAGTTCCACACCGGCGCGTACCTCCGGGCCGAGTACTCCGGCTCGGACTTCACGCTCGTCGAGCTCGCCGGCCCGCCGGTTGCGGCGTTCAACCACTACTGGGCGGGCTGGGATCGCACCCCGTACACCGCCCCCGGCGGCCCCGGCAACGGCGACCACGCCTGCGGCCCCGAACCGGCCGCGCTCTGCGCCGCGATCCACCACCCCAACACCGACGAGAAACGGATCACCTTCGTCGAAACGAACACCGCCACGACCGGCTACAACAACCCGGTCTCGCCGGGGGCGGGCACGCACGTCCACGCCTACTGGGATCCGACCCCGATCTTCCCGCCGAACCCGGGCCAGGCGATCCCGCCCCAGGTGACCGAACCCGGCTCCTCCGGCTCACCGCTCTACAACGCGGCGCGGCGCTTCCTCGGCCAGCTCCACGGCGGCCCCTCCTACTGCGGCGCCACCGGCGAGAGCCTCTCCGACTACTACGGCAGCCTCCCGGTCTCCTGGGACCGGGCGGGTTCGACCCCGGCCACGCGCGCCCGGGATTGGCTCGATCCGCTCGGCCTCGCCCCGCTGACCCTCGACGGACGTCCCGACTGCAACCCGCCCGCGACGCCGACCGGCCTCACCGCCACCCCGAACGGCGACAACCGGATCGATCTCTCCTGGAGCCCGGCGGCGGGCGCCACGAGCTACCGGGTCCTGCGCAGCGAGGGCACCTGCGCGGCGGCGGGCGCGTTCCTGCCGCTCGCGAGCGGGATCACCGGCACCACGTACAGCGATCTCACCGCCTCGGGTGGCACCTCCTACGCCTACCGGATCGTGGCGGTGGACGACCTGCAGCCGTGTGAATCCCCCGCGAGCGCCTGCGTCGAGGCCGTCACGACCGGGCCCTGCCGCCTGCCGCCGGTCTTCGCCGGGATCGCCACCGCGGTCAACTCGGGCACGGAGAGCTGCGGCATCGACCTCTCCTGGAACTCCGGTACGAGCCGCTGCGGTGGCGGGATCGTCTACAACGTCTACCGCGGCACCGATCCGGAGTTCGTCCCCGGCCCCGGGAACCTCCTCGCGAGCTGCCTGACGACGACCACCTTCCACGACGCGGCGCTCTTCCCGGATACGGCGTACCAGTACGTCGTTCGGGCCGAGGACGGCACCGGGCAGGGAACCGGTCTCTGCGCGAACGGCAACGAGGAGACGAACCTCGTCCACCGCGGCGCCACGCCGACCGGACCCGACGTCGACTTCTTCCACGACGACCTGGAGAGCGGCACCGCCCGCTGGACGACGGACGGCGGCACCAACGACTGGTCGCTCGCGACCGCCGCGAGCCATTCGCCCACCCACAGCTGGTTCGTGCCGGACCCGAACACTTCGGTCGACCGGCGCCTGCGCCTGGCCTCCCCGCTCACCCTGCCGTCCGCGGCGAGCCTCAGGCTCGAGTTCTGGCACCGGTACCAGCTGGAGAACCGCTGGGACGGCGGCGTGCTCGAATGGTCGCTCAACGGCACGAACTGGTATGACATCCTCGCGGGCGGCGGCGGCATACCGGCCGACAACGACCGCCTCGTCGCCGGCGGCTACCCGGCGACGCTCAACAGCTCGGCGAACCCGCTCGGCGGCCGCCCGGCCTGGACCGGTAACAGCAGCACCTTCGTCCGCACCGAGGCCGATCTCACCGATTTCGCCGGCCGTACGGTCACCTTCCGGTGGCGGTTCGGAAGCGACTCCTCGGTCGCGAGCACGGGCTGGTACGTGGACGACGTGCGGCTCTTCTACGGCTCGACCTGCATCCCGGCCGGAGCGCCGCTCTTCCAGGACGGCTTCGAAGGGGGTTCGTTCACGGCCTGGAGCGGCGTCTGGCCGGCGGGCTGAGCCGGCGTCCTACGCCGCCGCCGGGCCCCGCTTCTCGGCGGCGGTCAGCTCCGGGAGCGGGGGCAACGGCTCGCGCAGGCCGGCGAGCAGGCCGCGGAGCTTGGCGGTGACGGCCGCGGTGTTGCGCCGCGGCAGCTCCCGCAGATAGGCCGCCGGCAGCGCCACCGCGCTCCAGGCGAGGAAGCTCGCCCACTGGAGGGGGTTGGCGTACTTGCGCACGAAGATCGCGGTCGAGCGGGCGGTGCGGAAGGTCCGGCCCGGCGTGTAGCCGCCCACCGACGGCGAGACCATGTGCCAGAGCCGGGCGCGGTGGGCGTACCAGCAGGTGAAGCCGGCGCGGCGCATCCGCACGCACCAGTCGGCGTCTTCCACCCCGACGTGGTAGACCGGATCCCAGAGGCCGGTGGCGACCATCGCCTCGCGCCGGATCAGCATGCAGCAGCCGTTGACGTAGGCGACCTCCTCGTCGCGATCCCAGCGGCCCCGGTCGAGCTCCCCCATCCCCCGCTCGCTCGTCACCGCCTCGCGGAAGCGCAGCCGTCCACCCGCCGACCAGAGCCGGGCGCGGTCGGCGTAGTAGAAGGTCTTCGGCCCGACGCAGCCGATCCGGGGGTCGCGTTCGGCGACCGCGAGGAGCTCGGCGACGAGCTGCGGGTCGGCCTCGATGTCGTTGTTGAGCAGCATGAGCCAGTCGAAACCGGCAGCGAGCGCCCAGCGGATCCCGAGGTTGAGCCCGCCGGAGATCCCGAGGTTCGGCTCGGTGCGGATCTGATGGACCTGCGGGAAGGCGGCGACGACCGCCGCCGTCGAGCCGTCGGTCGAGCCGTTGTCGACGTGGACGAGCGTGAGCCCCGGATGCGGGATCCGCGCGAGGCTGCCGAGCGAGAGCAGAGCCAGCTCGCGCCCGTTGTAGTTGAGGACGATCGCGGCGATGCGCGGCAAGGCGGACATCGGCGGGGGGGCCGCGCTCAGCCGGCGAGCAGATGGCGGGCGATGACCAGCCGCTGCATCTCGCTCGTGCCTTCGTAGATCGTGGTCACCCGCACGTCCCGGTAGAGCCGCGCGATCTCGTACTCCTCGGAGAAGCCGTTGCCGCCGTGGATCTGCAGGGCATCGAAGCAGGCCCGGTTCGCCGCCTCCGAGGCGTAGAGCTTCGCCTCCGAGGCGAGCCGCCCCGCCTCCGGGCTGCGCTCGGAGAGCGCCGCCGCGTGCCGGGTGAGGGTGCGGGCCGCGGCGAGCTCGGTGGCCATCCGGGCGAGCGTGAAGCGCACCGCCTGGTGCTCGACGATCGGCACTCCGAACTGCACCCGCTCCCGGGCGTAGGCGAGCGCGAGCTCGAGCGCTCGCTGGTGGATGCCGACCGCCTGCGCGGCGATGCCGAGGCGGGAGTGGTCGAGGGTGGCGAAGGCGATCCGCAGCCCCTGTCCCTCCGCGCCGAGCAGGTGCGAGGCAGGCACCCGGCAGGCGTTGAAGAAGAGCGAGCCGGTCACCGAGGCGCGCAGGCCCATCTTCTCCTCCGGCGCACCGGCGGCAAAGCCGGGCATCTCGCGGCCGACGACGAAGGCGCTGATCCCCCGCTTGCCCGCCGCCGGATCGGTCCGCGCGAGCACCACGAACCACTTCCCGATGCTGGCGTTCGTGATCCACGCCTTCTGCCCGTCGAGGATCCAGTCGTCGCCGTCGCGCCGGGCCACGGTCTGCATCGCTCCGGCGTCGCTCCCCGACCCCGGCTCGGTGAGGCCGAAGCCGCCGAGCTCGGCGCCGGCAGCGAGCTCCGGGAGCACCCGGCGGCGGAGCTCGTCGCTGCCGAAGCGCTGGATCGGCCACTGGCAGACCGAGTTCGTCACGCTCATCGTCACCGCGGTCGAGGGGCAGACCCGCGCCACCTCCTCCACCGCGAGGCAGTAGGTCAGCGGGTCCTGGCCCGCGCCGCCGTACTCCTCGGCGACGAGCATGCCGAGCAGCCCCATCTCTCCCATCTCCCGCAGCACCGCGACCGGCAGCTCGTGGCTGCGGTCCCGCTCGGCGAGCCCCGGGCGCAGCCGCTCCTCGGCGAAGCGGCGCACCTCGGCGCGGAGCAGCTCCTGCTCCTCGGTGAGCGCGAAGTCGAGCCCGGCTCCGGGAGGCATCGCCGCGCCCCCTCAGGCCCGGAGGATCTGCTCGGCGATCACGAGCTTCTGGATCTCGCTCGTGCCCTCGTAGATCTCGGTGATGCGGGCGTCGCGGAAGTAGCGCTCGACGTTGTACTCGCGGGTGTAGCCGTAGCCGCCGTGGATCTGGAGCGCCTTGTTCGTGACCCGCTGCGCGGCCTCCGAGGCGAAGAGCTTCGCCTGCGCCGCCTCGAGCGAGTAGCGCCCTCCCTGCTGCTTCTTCCAGGCCGCCTTCCAGGTCAGCAGCCGGGCGGCGTCGATCTCGACCGCCATGTCGGCGAGGTAGAACTGGATCGTCTGGAACTCGGCGATCGCGCGGCCGAACTGCTGGCGTTCGCGCGCGTAGCGGCGCGCCTCCTCGAACGCCCCCCGGGCGATGCCGACCGCCTGCGCGGCGATCCCGATCCGGCCGCCGTCGAGCGTCGCCATCGCGATCCGGAAGCCCTGCCCCTCGTCGCCGAGCCGGTAGCGGGCGGGCACCCGGAGGTTCTCGAAGAAGAGCTCGGTGGTGCCGGAGGCCTGCACGCCGAGCTTGTACTGATGCCCGCCGCGGGTCAGGCCGGGGGTGTCCATCGGCACCAGGAAGGCGGTGATCCCCTTGTGGCCGCGGCTGAGATCGACCGAGGCGAAGACGATCGCCACGTCGGCCGCGAGCCCGTTGGTGATGAAGACCTTGCTGCCGTCGAGCAGGTAGTCGTCGCCGTCGCGCCGGGCCGTGGTGCGGAGCGCCGCGGCGTCGCTCCCGGCGTCCGGCTCGGTGAGGGCGAAGCAGCCGATCTTCTCGCCGGCGGCGAGCGGGGTGAGGAACTCCCGCTTCTGCTCCTCGGTGCCGAAGGCGAGGATCGGATCGCAGACGAGCGAATTGTTCACCGAGAGGATCACCCCGCTCGAGGCGCAGGCGCGGCTGATCTCCTCGATCACGAGGCAGTAGGAGACGACGTCCATCCCCGCCCCGCCGTACTGCTCCGGAACCGCCACCCCGGTGAGCCCGAGCTCGGCCGCCCGGGCGAAGAACTCGCGCGGGAAGACCCCGCTCTCGTCGATCTCCTTCGCCCGCGGCGCCACCACCTCGGCCGCGAAACGGCGCACCGTGTCCTGCAGGAGAAGCTGCTCTTCGCTGAGCTCGATCCGCATCGCTGGGCCTTCCCTTCCGTTCTGGCCGCCGGGCCGTCAGGTATCGGCGGGCATGGTAGCAACGCCCCTTCCCGAGGGTCAACGAAGCGCCGCGCCGCCGCGGCCCGCCCTTCTCGCCGCCGCGCGCTTCTGCCAGAATCCGCGCCATGAGCACCGAGAGACTCTCCTACCTCCCGATCGAGATCCGCAGCTATCTCCCCACCGGCTGGGGGCTGGTCGCAGGGACCGAGCCCCGCTGGGACGAGCGCAAGGAGACCTGGACCGCCGCGGTCTACGACCTCGCGGACAACGAGTGGACGGTGCGGGTGACGGAGGCGGCCGCCGGCAAGCAGGGGCGGCTGCCGGCGCTCAAGCAGGCGATCGACGAGGTCTTCTACCGCTCGCTGCGCTGAGCGGACGGGAGCCTCCGGACGCCGTCCCTCGCCGGATGGCCCCGCGAAGCCGGGAGACGAACGATGGAGTCAACGCGTACCGAAGACAGCGGTGGGACCGCACCGCCGGCGGCCGCGCCGCTTTCGCCCGCCGAGATCGCGGCCCGGATCGACCACACGCTCCTCCGGCCCGAGGCGACCGCGGCCGACATCGCGCGGCTCTGCGCGGAGGCCCGGGAGCACGCCTTCTGCTCGGTCTGCGTGAACCCGGGCCACGTCCGGCAGGCCGCCAACCTCCTGCAGGGCAGCGGGGTGCGGGTCTGCTCCGTGGTCGGCTTCCCGCTCGGCGCCACCACCCCCGAGGTCAAGGCGATGGAGGCGCGGGCCGCGATCCGCGACGGCGCCTCGGAGATCGACATGGTGCTCAACATCGGCGCGCTCCGGGGGCGGGACGAGGCGCTGATCCTGCGCGACCTCCGCGCGGTGGTCGAGGCCTGTCACGAGGGGGGAGCGCGGCTGAAGGTGATCTTCGAGAACGCGCTGCTCACCGACGAGGAGAAGCTCGCCGCCTGCCGGCTCGCGATGCAGGCCGGCGCTGACTTCGTCAAGACCTCGACCGGCTTTTCGACCGGCGGCGCGACCGTCGCGGACGTGGCGCTGATGGCCCGGGCCGTGGCTTCCGGCGGGCTCGGGGTGAAGGCCGCCGGGGGGATCCGCGGCTACGACGACGCCGTGGCGATGCTCGCCGCCGGCGCCACCCGCCTCGGCACGAGCTCCGGGGTGCGGATCGTCGAGGAGGCGCGGGCGCGCGCCGCGGGACGCACCGCCGCTCCGGCCGCCGGCAACGGCGACGGGTACTGATCCGCGGGCCCGCCCGGGCGCGCCGGGCGAACGGCACGCCTCCCCGGTCAGAAGCGCAGCAGCCGGCGGGCGAGCGGGGCCACGAGGTGCCCCAGGACGCTCGGCACGATCCGCCCCGCCCGGAAGGCGTGGAAGCGGTAGGCGCTCTCGGCGGCGAGCAGCAGCGAGGCGGCGAAGAGGAGGGCGTCGCCGGCCCCGGCCTCGCCCGCCGCCAGCAGCTGCGGCGTGGTGATGATTCCCGCCGCCGCCAGCGCTCCGGTCGCGATCACCGCGTGCCCGGTCGCCCGCAGCGGTTCGTGGCCGTAGGCAGCCTCGAGCCGGCGCTGCACCGGTTCGGCGAGCAGTCCCCAGAGCGGCGCGAGCGTCCGCACCCAGCTCTCCCGCCCGGAGTGCAGCAGCCTCCGGGCGACCAGCCGCGACTCGGAAGGGTCGTAGTCCACCGCGCTCGCGAAGCTGCCCTCCGGCGGCGCTTCCCGCAGGAGGAAGCGATGGGGCTCCCGGCCGACGGCCGCCACGGGAGGGCTCTCGCTGCCGGCGAGCCCGTACCCCCGGCCCCGGAAACGGATCAGGGTGGTCGGTGTCCAGTGCGGCTTCGGGAGGATGGAGAGCACCTCCAGCTCGCCGTCACCAAGCTCGCGGACCTCGTCGTCCCGGAGCGCGGCGACCTGTCGCGCCGTGTTCAGCTCGCGCCGCCGCCGGGTGGCGGCCGACTCCGCCGGGCCTCCGAAAAGGCGCCGGAACAGTTGCCCCACCGCGCGCCCGATGCCGACGACGACCACCACCGGCAGCGAGCCGATCGGCTCGGAGAAGATCCAGGCGAACATGATCCGGATGCCGGAGTCGAAGAGCAGGAACGGGCTCCACGGGTACGACCGCAGCGCCCACCCTCCGCTCTCCGCCTTCCCCGTCGCGCAGGCGAGCGCCTCGTAGAGACCGGCGAGGGTGAAGACGAACGCGGGGGCGAAGAGCAGACCGGCGGAGATGATGGTCCCCCGCACCGCCGAGTAGGTCTGCCGGGCTTCGAGCCGGCGCTGCAGGTGGGCAGGCAGCAGGCCGAGCAGCGGCGCGGCGAGGAGCTGCCCGAACCGCGCCTGATCCCGGCGCGCCCGCCCTCGCCGCTCCCGCATCTCGGCCTGGCAGGCGGCCGCCGAGAACGGCAGGACCGCCCGCATCACGAGCCCCTCCGGCCAGGGCGCGAGGTCGTAGACCACCCCCGTTCCCCGGGGGGTCGCGGCGACGACCTCCCAGAACCCTTCGACCCCTTCGACCTCGATCGCCGTGCCGGGCATCCAGGGCCGGGTCGGCGTGGCCGGCTGTCGCGCCCGCCACCCCGCCATCTCCCGGCTGCTCTCGACGCGCAGACGCTCCGGGTCGGCAGCCGAACGGATCAGCATCCGGCCGGGGGCGACCATCGTCCGCAGGTCACCGGCCGCCGCCGGCGTCGAGGAGGCTGGGTTCCCGGTCGCGCGGTTCAAACCCGGAGCGGGATTCAGGCCGGCCGCGGGCGGCTGCCGGGTTTCTCGGGAGCGGAGCCCGCGGCGCAGAGAGGGCAGCTCTCCGGCGGGTGGGCGGGCAGGTCGAGCCGGGCGAGGGCGGTGAGCGGCACGGGCAGCCCGAGCGGCCCGCTGCTGCGGTCGAGGATCGCCCCGACCCCGCTGATCACGGCACCGGCCGCGAGCGCGAGCTCGACGCTCTCGCGGGTCGACTTGCCGGTCGTCACCACGTCCTCGATCACCACGACCCGCTCCCCCTCCCGGAGCGCGAAGCCGCGCCGCAGCGCGAGCGCCGCGTCCACTCGTTCGGCAAAGCGGAACGGGACGCCGAGGGCCGCCGCCACCTCATGGCCGATGATCACGCCCCCGAGAGCCGGAGAGAGCACCGAGTCGACCGGCACCCCCGCCAGCCGGGCGGCGAGCAGCTCCCCCACCCGGCGGGCCCGCCGGGGCTCCTCGAGCAGAAGCGCGCACTGCACGTAGGCCGGGGAGTGGAGGCCCGAGGAGAGCTGGAAGTGGCCGCGCCGCAAGGCGCCGCTCGCTTCGAGGAGGGCGAGGACCTCCGTGGCCGGATCAGTCGTCGGCGGCGGCTTCGTCGGGTCGTCGGATCGCATACTGCTCCATCTTCTTGTAGAGGTTCGAGCGCGGGGTGTCGATCGCCTGCGCCGTCTGGCTGACGTTCCAGTCGTTCTCTTCGAGCTTCCGCACCAGGTAGAGCCGCTCGGCCTCGTCGCGGAACTCCCGGAGCGTGGGCAGCGAAAAGAGCGCCGGCCCGATCTCCGGCTGTGCCCCGCCGAGCGTCGCCACCACCGCCGCCCGGTCGATCACCGGGCCGGGGGCGAGGATCAGCAGCCGCTCGACCAGATTCCGCAGCTCGCGCACGTTCCCCCGCCAGGGGAGCGCCTTCAGGAAGGCGAGGGCCTCGTCGTCGAGGCGGCGCGGCCGATAGCTCTGCAGCTCGGTGAAGCGGCGCACGAAATGGTCGACAAGCACCGGCAGGTCCTCGATGTGCTCGCGCAGCGCCGGGGTGCGCACCGGCACCACGTTGAGCCGGAAGTAGAGATCCTCCCGGAAGCGTCCGGCCTCGATGTCCGCCGGGAGATCGCGGTTCGTCGCCGCCACCACCCGGACGTCGACCCGCACCACCCGCGCCGCCCCCACCGGCTCCACCTCGCCGTTCTGGAGCACGCGCAGCACCTTCGCCTGGGTCCGCGGCGACATGTCGCCGATCTCGTCGAGGAAGATCGTCCCGCCGTCGGCGGCGACGAACTTCCCCACCTGCTTCCGGACCGCGCCGGTGAAGCTCCCCTTCTCGTGACCGAAGAGCTCCGACTCGATCAGCTCGTCGGGGATCGCGGCGCAGTTGACCTGGACGAAGGCCCGGTCGCGGCGCGGCGAGAGGCGGTGGATCTCGCGCGCGACGAGCTCCTTGCCGGTGCCGCTCTCGCCGGTGACGAGGACCGTGGCGGTGGTCGGCGCCGCGAGCCCGATCGTCTCGCGCAGCCGCTGCATCGCCGGCGAGCTGCCGACCAGCTCCTCCGAATCGCCTCGCTGCCGCCGCGCCTCGCGCTGCAGGCGGCAGCTCTCCACCGCGTTGCGCAGCGAAAGGAGCACCCGGTCGCGCGCGAGCGGCTTCTCGAGGAAATCGAACGCCCCCTGCCGGGTCGCCTCGACCGCGGTCTGCACGTCGCCGTGGCCGGTGATCATCAGCACCGGAACGTCGTGACCCCGCTCGCGCAGCATCCGCAGCACCGCGAGCCCGTCGAGACCGGGCATCTTGATGTCGAGCAGCACCGCGTCGGGCAGCCGCTCGGCCACCCGGCGGAGTGCGGCGTCGCCATCGGCCGCCTCGTCGACCCGGTAATCCTCGAACTCGAGGATCATCCGCAGGCTGTCGCGGATCGCCTTCTCGTCGTCGACCACCAGCACCGAGGCGCGCCAGGAGGAGCTCATCGCGCGGATCCTACCGGATCCCCGGCAGTCGAAATGGGCGCGGGCCGGGAACCCGAACGGCTCCCGGCCCGCTCCGGAACGGTCGCGCCCCCGGCTTCAGGGCACGCGGGTGACGGCGAAGAAGGAGGCCTCGCGCCCCTCGCCACGCTGCGGGAAGCGCTTCACGTAGAGGCGCAGGAACTCGCCGCTGCGCAGGCGGCGCACCTCGCGCTCGAAGGTGGTGACGTCCTTGACCGGCTGGCCGTTGACCTCGGTCACGACGTCGCCGGGAGCGAGCCCCTGCTCCACCAGCGGGCTCGTGGCGCCGACCTCGGTGATCAGGATCCCTTCGGTACCCGCCGGCAGGCCGTGCCCCTGCCGCAGCATCGTCGACAGATCCCGGTAGTCGAGGCCGAGCCACTCGATCCCCGGCGCCGTCGCCGGCCTGGCCGCCGGCCCGGCGTCGCCGCCGAGGCCCGGCCGCTCGCCGAGCGTGACCTCGACGGTGCTCCGCTTGCGATCGCGCAGGATGCCGAGCCGCACCTTCTCCCCGGGGCGGCGCGACGAGACGTAGTCGATCAGGTCGCGGGTCTCGCGGATCTCCCGGCCGTCGACCTCGAGCACCACGTCGCCGTGGCGGAGCCCCGCCTTGCCGGCCGGGGTGTCGGGTTCGACCGACACCACGAGGGCGCCCTTGCCCTCGTCGAGACCGAAGGCGGGGGCGCGCTCGCGGTCGAGGTTCTGGATGTTGATCCCGAGGTAGCCGCGGCTCACGCGGCCCTGGTCGCGCAGCTGCGGGAGGATCGCCTTGAGGGTGTCGACCGGAACGGCGAAGCCGATGTTCTCGGCGCCCCAGTTCATCGCGGTGGCGATCCCGACCACCTCGCCCGCGAGGTTGACGAGCGGGCCGCCCGAGTTGCCCCGGTTGATCGCCGCGTCGGTCTGGATGAAGTTCTCGAACGAGAGGTCGCGGTTGACGCCGATGGTGCGGCCCTTGGCCCCCACCACCCCCACCGTCACCGTCTGGCCGAGCAGGAGGGGATTGCCGATCACCATCACCCAGTCGCCCACCCGCAGCCGCCCGCTGTCGCCGAGGGGCAGATACGGGAGGGGCCGGCCGGCGTCGATCTGGAGCACCGCGAGGTCGGTCTCCTCGTCGAGCCCCTTGATCTCGGCCTTGTAATCCCGGTCCCCGAGGTGGACCTTCACCTCGGTGGCGTCGGCAACCACGTGGTGGTTGGTCACGACGAGACCGTCGGCGCTGATCACGAAGCCGCTGCCGCCGGACTGGTTGCGGAACTCCCGCGGCCGGCTCGGACGCGCCTCCTCTTCCGGCTGCGAGCGCGGCCCGAAGAAGAACTCGAACGGATCGAGGCGGCGCCCCTGCCGCTGGTTGTCGAGGCGCTCGATCCGCACCGCCTCGATCGAGACCACCGCCGGCAGCGTCCGTTCGGCGAGGTCGGCGAAACCGGGCAGGGCGAACGCGCCGCCCGCGCCCTGGGGAGCGGCACCAACGGCGGGTGGTGGCGGTGGCGGCGCGGCGGGCGAGGCGGCGCTCAGGCCCGGCGTACCGAGCAGGAAGAACCCCAGCGCGACCGCGCCGAAGAGAGTGACGAAGGTGGCGAACTCACGGCTCTTCATGGAACGGATCTCCTCTCGCCCGGCAGAATCGCTTCCGGGCACGACGCTCCGCAGGAGAAGCAAAGCGCGTGCCGGATGGCGGTCTCCCGCACTCCCCGGAGCGGCCCCGGTGCCGCGCCAGATTGGCGCGACGCGCCGGCGCCAGCGGTTGCACGGGTTTCCGGAGAGTGGTATGTTGCTGCCGCAGCTTGCCTTGCCGAAAGCGAAGGTGGGCCTCGTGCCCGCCTTTTTTTTCGCCAGTGCAACGTGAGGAGATGGCAACGAAGATCGACGCCGAGCTGGTCGCAGAGCTGGAATCCCTGGCCGCCGCGAGCGGATGCGAGCTCGTGCATTGCGAGTTCAAGGGCGGCGTGCTGCGGCTCTTCATCGACCGGCCGGACGGAGTCACGCTCGAGGATTGCGAGCATGTCTCGCGGCAGGCTTCGGCGTTGCTCGACGTCGCCGATTTCGGCTCGTCCCGCTACACGCTCGAGGTGAGCTCGCCGGGGCTCGACCGGCAGCTCTACCGCCCGCGCGACTACCGGCGCTTCGCCGGCCGGCGGGTGCGCGTCACCTATCGTCCGGAGGCGGCCGAGGCCCGGAAGCGCACCGTGGTCGGACGCCTCGAGGCGCTCGCGGGCGAGGACGACGCGGCGACGGTCATCCTGCGGATGGCCGAAACCCCGGACGAGGAACCCCTCGCCATCCCGCTCGCGGCCGTCGTGACCGCACGGCTCGAGATCGAACTGTAGGACCGGTCAGAAGAGATACGAACGATGGCTCAGCAGGCACAGACCCCCGAGAGCAACCTCACCGAGATGCTGCGGCAGGCGGCGCGCGAGAAGGAGATCGACTTCGAGCGCTGGGTCGCCGCGCTCGAGGATGCGATGGCCTCGGCGGCGAAGAAACAGCACCGGATCAAGGAGCCGGTCCGCGCCCACATGGACCGCGAGACCGGCAAGTTCGAAGCCTTCATCGTCAAGCAGGTGGTCGAGGAGGTCACCGATCCGGCCGCCGAATGGTCGGTCGAGGAGGCCCAGGACCACCGGCCGGGTGCGGTGGCGGGCGACGAGATCCTCCTTCCGGTCTCCACCGAGGGTCTGGGACGGATCGCCGCCCAGTCGGCCAAGCAGGTCCTCTACCAGCGGGTGCGGGAGGCGGAGCGGGAGAAGATCTACAACGAGTACATCGATCGCGTCGGCGAGATCGTCAACGGCACCGTGAAGCGGTTCGAACGCCGCGACATCATCGTCGACCTCGGCCGCACCGAGGCGATCGTTCCGCTCGAGCGCCACCAGTCCCGCAGCGAGCGCTACAGCCAGGGAGAGCGGATCCGCGCCGTCATCCACGAGGTGCACAAGCAGCCGAAGGGGCCGCAGGTGGTGCTCTCCCGGACCAGCACCCAGCTCCTGATCAAGCTCTTCGAGATGGAGGTCCCGGAGATCTACGACGGCACCGTGGTGATCAAGAACGCCGTCCGGGCCCCCGGCGAGCGGGCCAAGGTCGCGGTCTACAGCCGCGAGCGCGACGTCGATCCCGTCGGTGCCTGCGTGGGGATGAAGGGCTCGCGCGTGCAGGCGATCATCCGCGAGCTGCGCGGCGAGAAGATCGACATCATCGAGTACAGCGACGACCTCGTGACCTTCGCCCAGAGCGCCCTCGCGCCGGCCAAGATCACGCGGGTCTCGGTCCACCAGCAGGCGACCGTCCCGCACCTCGACGTGATCGTCGAGGACGAGCAGCTGGCACTCGCGATCGGCAAGCGGGGACAGAACGTCCGGCTCGCCTCGGAGCTGATCGGCTGCCGGATCGACATCAAGAGCGAGAGCGACGTGAAGGGCGAGGTGGCCGACGCGCTCGCCCGGCTGCTCCAGACCGAGCTCGCCGCCGCCGCGCCGCCGCCCGACGAAGAGGTGGACTTCGCCCGCTTCCCGGAGCTCGCGGCGGAGACGATCGAGGCCTTGCAGGGCTCCGGTCTCGGTACCGTGCGGGCGATCGCCGAGACCTCGGCCGAGGAGCTGCAGGAGGTCGAAGGGGTCGCCGCCGGGCTCGCCGAGCGGCTGCTTGCCTACGCCGCCGAGCGGATCGCCGAGCTCGATGCCGAGCCCGAGGCCGAGGCTCACGAGGTGGTCGCGGATCTCGTGGCCGCCGCCGAGCAGCCGAGCGCCAGCACGATCTCGGATCAGGACTTCCTCGCGGCCCTGAGCAGGGCGTTCCAGGAGAGCGAGCGTCAGAAGTCGCTCACGCAGGGCGAGACCGACGGCGAGCTCGCCGCCACCGACGAGACTCCCGCCGAGGAGGCGTCCGAGGGGTGAGGCCCGCGGCGAGAGCCGTCCGCGCCGCGCGCCGCAGGAGAGAGTGAAGCATGGGAAAGATTCGAGTCCAGGACCTGGCGAAGATGATGGGGATCCCCGCCCAGGATCTCGTCTTCAAGCTGCGGTCCATCGGCGTGCGGATCGAGGGAGATGACGCCGGCATCGACACCGACGTGATCCAGGCGATCCTGCAGGGCAAGAAGCTGCCCTCGCCGCGAGAGGTGATCATGGACGACAGCGCGCCGGATGGCGCGCCGGCTCCTGCTGCCCCGAGCGCCCCCGCCGCGCCGGCTCGTCGCCCCCAGGTCAACCCCCTGCGTCCGACGCGGCCCCGGACGATCATTCAGCGCGCCGACGGCGCGATCAAGACCCTGCCGGCATCGGAGCGGCCGGTGCCACCGGCCGTCGAGGCGGCTCCGCCCGCGCCGGAGGTCGTGGCAAGCGCCCCGGAGGCGGTACCGGAACCGGCACCCCCGGCACCTCCGGCTCCCCCGGAACCTCCGGCGCCATCGGCCCCGCCCGAACCGGCGCCCGCACCCGCCGCCCCGCCGGCCGCGGCCGCGGCGAGCGCGCCCGAAACGCCGGCGCCGCCCAGGGCGGCCGCCCCCCGCGCCACGCCGCCACCAGCCCGGCCGGCGGCGCCACCCTCCGGCCGGAGTCCGGCAGGTCCGGCCCGGCCGGCCGCGCCCGGCAGCCGCCCCCCCTACCCCGGGAGCCCGCGCCCACCGGCGCGTCCCGGGACCCGGCCGGGATACGGCGCCGGTCCCCGGCCAGCGGGTCCGGCCCGGCCGGCCGGTCCGCGCCCGGCGGGCCCCGGACGTCCACGTCCGCTGGTCACTCCGGGGGGCCGCCCCCCGACGCTTCCGCCGTTGCGGAGTCCCGCCGGCCGCGCCGCTGCGCCCGGCAGCCGGGGTCCGGCTCCGGCCCCGGCCACCGGACGGGAAACCGGCCGGCGCCCGCCGGCCCCCGCCGCGCCGCCCCAGCTCGCCGACCGGCTGCGCAAGACGAAACGCGGCGTCAAGAAGCCCGTCGGGCTTCAGGTCAAGGACGAGGATCTCCGCACCTTCCGTGGCAGCCTCGAGGAGATCGAGGAGGTCGTCGACCAGGCGGTGGCGCCGACCGGGGCGATCAGCGGCCGCCGCCGCCGCCGCGCCGAGAGCCGCGGCGAGACGATCGAGCCGGCCGGTCCGGCGCTCGTCGCCCGTTCCGAGAAGGGCGAGAGCGAGGAGGGTCCGCTCGTGATCTCCGAAGGGATGACGCTGCGCGAGTTCGCCGATCGCCTCGGCGTGAAGGCGAAGGACCTGATCAAGGCGCTCTTCGATCGCGGCATGATGGCGACGATCAACTTCGTCATCGAGCCGGACCTCGGGGTCAAGCTCGCCACCGAGCTCGGGCTCGAGGCGAAGGTGATGACCTTCGAGGAGGAAGTGCAGCACCTCCAGGAAGGGCGGGCGAAGTCCGAGGGGAAGGCGTCCCGGGCGCCGGTGGTCACGATCATGGGCCACGTCGACCACGGCAAGACCTCTCTGCTCGACGCGATCCGCAAGTCGCGGGTCACGGAGTCGGAGTTCGGCGGCATCACCCAGCACATCGGCGCCTACCAGGTCGAGGTCCAGGGGCGCAAGGTGGTCTTCCTCGACACGCCCGGCCACGAGGCGTTCACGATGATGCGCGCCCGCGGCGCCCGCGCCACCGACATCGTGGTGCTGGTGGTGGCCGCCGACGACGGCATCATGCCGCAGACGATCGAAGCGATCAGCCACGCGCGGGCCGCGGGGGTTCCGCTCGTGGTGGCGCTCAACAAGATCGACCGGCCGAACGCGAACCCCGACCGGGTGTTGCGCCAGCTCACCGAGCAGGGGCTCATGCCCGAGGATTGGGGCGGCCAGACGGTGGTCGTGCCCGTCTCCGCGCTCAAGCGCGAGGGGATCGACTCCCTGCTCGAGATGCTGATCCTCACCGCCGACCTGCTCGAGCTGCGGGGCGACCCCGACCTGCCGGCCCAGGGCGTGATCATCGAAGCCAAGAAGGAGGCCGGCCGCGGCGTCGTGGCCACCGTGCTCGTCCAGAACGGCACCCTCCGGATCGGCGACATCTTCGTCAGCGGCGCCACCTGGGGCCGCGTGCGGGCGATGAGCGACGATCGCGGCCGGCGCGTCGCCGAGGCCGAGCCGGCGACCCCGGTCGAGGTGGCCGGCTTCGGCGACCTGCCGCTCGCCGGCGACCCCTTCCAGGTGGTCGAGGAGGAGGCGAAGGCGCGCTCGATCGTCGAATACCGGCAGCTCGAGCAGCGCAAGCGCGAGCTCGCGCCGACCCAGGGGCGGATGTCGCTCGAGCAGCTCTTCCGCGAGATGCGCGAGGGGGAGACGAAGGAGCTCGGGCTGGTGCTCAAGGCCGACGTCCAGGGCTCGCTCGAGGTGCTGCGCGACAGCCTCCAGAAGCTCTCGACGGAGAAGGTCAAGGTCAGCGTCCTGCACAGCGGCGTCGGCGCCATCTCGACCAACGACGTGCTGCTCGCGTCGGCCTCGAAGGCGATCATCGTCGGTTTCAACGTGCGCCCCGAGCGGCTGGCGAGCGAGCTCGCCGAGAAGGAGGCCGTCGACGTGCGCCTCCACACCGTGATCTACGAGCTCCTCGACGAGCTGCGCAAGGCGATGACCGGCCTGCTCGCGCCGACCGTGAAGGAGGTCCAGAAGGGGCGGGCCGAGGTCCGCGAGATCTTCCGCGTGCCGAAAGTGGGCACGGTCGCGGGCTGCCACGTGGTCGAGGGGGTCGTGCCGCGCAGCGCGGGCGTCCGCCTGGTGCGCGACGGCCGCGTCGTCTACGAGGGGAAGATCTCCTCGCTGCGCCGCTTCAAGGACGACGCGAGCGAAGTCCGGGCCGGCTTCGACTGCGGCATCGGGCTCGACCGGTTCCAGGACATGAAGCCGGGCGACGTCATCGAAGCGTTCGTCAAGGAAGAGGTCGCGGCCACCCTGTGAGCCGCGCGGGCGGCGAGGGCCGCCCGGTCATCGTCCGCCCGTGTTCGTCGCCATCGTCTGCTGCGAGCTCCACCTGCCGCACGCCGGCAGCCTGAAGAGCAAGCGCCGGGTCGTGCGCTCCCTGCTCGACCGGCTCCACGAGCGGGCCCGGGTCTCGGTGGCCGAGACCGCCTTCCACGACCTGCACCAGCGGGCCGAGATCGGGATCGCCGCGGTGGCGGCGCAGGCCGGGGGGCTCGAGCGGCTCTGCGACGAGCTGCGCCGGCTCGTGGAGGCCGAGCCGGAAGCGGTGGTGACGCGCTGGGATGCGCAGCTGCTGGAGGAGGCGCCATGAGCCGGCGGGTGGAGCGGGTCGCGGATCTGTTGCGGGTCGAGCTCTCGGAGCTGCTGCACCGGGAGCTCGGCGACCCGCGCTCCCGGCTCGCGGTCATCGGCCGGATCGAGGTGAGCCCCGATCTGCGCCACGCCCGGATCGCGGTGAGCGCGCTCGGGAGCGAGCCGGAGCGCGCGGCGGCGGTGGCCGCCCTCAACCACGCCCGCGGCTTTCTGCGTTCGCGTCTGGCCGGCCGGCTGCGCCTGCGCGCCGTCCCCGACCTCGAGTTCCACCTCGATCGCGGCGCCGAGCACAGCGAGCGGATCAGCCGTCTGTTGGAGGAACTGGGAGATGTCCACGACGAAGACTCCTGAGGCCCTGCTCGCGCGCCTGCGCCGGGGACGGCGCTTCGTGATCACGAGCCACACCAGCCCGGACGGCGACTCGGTCGGCTCGAGCCTCGGTCTCGCCCGCCTCCTGCGCGGGCTGGGCAAGGCGGCCTGGGTCTGGTTCCGCGACCCGCTCCCCCCGGTCTTCGCGAGCCTGCCGGGCGCGGATCGCGTGCACGTCGGCACCGCGGTGCCCGCGGGCTTCCCCGCCGATTTCGACGCCGCGATCGTGCTCGAGTGCCCGAGCCTCGAGCGCACCGGCCTCGAGAGCTCGCTCGCCGAGCTGCCGGTGCTCAACATCGACCATCACCTCGGCAACCGGCTCTACGGCGAGGTCAACTGGGTCGACTCGGCCGCCCCGGCGGTGGGCGAGATGGTCTACCGGCTCACCACCGAGCTCCACGTCACCTGGGACCGCGACAGCGCCGACCTCCTCTATCTCGCGCTCGCGAGCGACACCGGCGGCTTCCGCTTCTCCAACACGACGCTCGCCGCCTTCGAGGCCGCGGCGGCGATGATGCGCGCTGGCGCCTCGCCGGAACGGGTCACCACCTGGCTCTACGAGAGCCAGCCCGTATCCGCCGTCCGCCTCCTCGGCGAGATGCTCCCGAGCCTCGAGCTGCACGCGGCGGGAAGCATCGCCACCGTGGTCCTCACCCGGGAGATGTTCGCCCGCGCCGGGGCCGCGCCCGGCGACTCCGAGGGGCTGATCGACCACCCCCGCTCGATCGCCGGGGTCGCCGCCACCGCGCTGTTCAAGGAGCTCGGCGACGGCCGCTGGAAGATCTCTCTGCGCAGCCGCGGCAGCCTCGACGTCGAGCGCATCGCCCAGGGGTTCGGCGGCGGCGGCCACCGCAACGCCGCGGGCTGCACCCTCGACGGCCCGCTGCCGGCGGTCCAGGAACGGATCATCGCCGCCCTCGTGGCGGCCCGGGAGGCGGACGAAAGCCATGGTTGACGGCCTCCTCCTCGTCGACAAGCAGGCCGGCTGCACCTCCCACGACGTCGTGCAGCAGGTCCGGCGGCTGATGCGGCAGCGGCGGATCGGCCACTGCGGCACGCTCGATCCGGACGCCACCGGCCTGCTCCTGCTCACCCTTGGTCAGGCCACCCGGCTCACCCGCTTCCTGATCCGGGCGCCGAAGGAGTACGAAGGCCGGCTCCGGCTGGGGATCGCCACCGACACCTACGACGCCTCCGGACGGCCGACTGCCGAACGGAGCACCGCGGGAGTCGAAGAGAGCCACCTCGGCCGGGAGATGCGGGCGTTCGTCGGCAGCTACGCTCAGGTGCCGCCTCCCTACTGCGCCAAGAAGATCGGCGGCGAGAAGTATTACGAGCTCGCGCGGCGGGGCGAGGCGACCCCCGACGAGCCGAAGGAGGTGGAGATCTACGCCTTCGAGCCCGCCGGCCCGCTCGCCGACGACCGCCTCGCCTTCCGGCTCGCGTGCGAATCGGGGACCTACGCCCGGAGCCTCGTCCACGACCTCGGCGAGCGGCTCGGCTGCGGGGCCCATCTCGAGCGGCTGCGCCGCACCCGGATCGGACCGTTCGCCCTCGACGACGCCCTCCCGGTGGCGACGCTCGGCGAGCGCCGGGCGGCGGCAGCGCCGCTCGGACCGGCCTGGCTGCCGCTCGACGAGATCCCCCTGCCGTTCGCCACGACGGTCGCCGACGCCGCCCAGGAGCGGCGGCTCCTCCACGGCCAGACGATCCTCACCCGCCAGCTCGATGGCATGGAAGGGGATTGGGTCCGGATTGCCGACCGCCGGGGTCGTCTGCTCGCGATCGGGAGCGTCGTCGAGCGGCTCGGGGGCAGCGGGATGGTCGTCATCCAGCCGAAGATCGTCTTCCCGGCACCCGCGTTGTGCTAACATTAAGGGGTTATAGAGAGATAACGGAGGAAACCGTTTTGCCCCAGACTCAAGAGAGAAAGTCGGACGTCATCGCCAAATACCGTCTCCACGAGACCGACACCGGCTCGCCGGAGGTCCAGGTGGCCCTGCTGACGGACCGCATCACCGAGCTCACCGAGCATTTCAAGGTCCACAAGAAGGACCACCACAGCCGTCGGGGCCTGCTCCAGATGGTCGGACGCCGGCGCCGGCTGCTCGACTACCTCAAGCGGCAGAGCAACGAGCGCTACCGCAGCACCATCGAGCGACTCGGCCTGCGCAAGTAGGCGGGAAGCCCCATCCAATCCGGCGCGCCGTCCTGTCGCCCGCCCCACGAGGGGCGGAGGGACGGCGCCCACCCGCCTGCCTTCCCGGCCGGCGACTCCGAACGAAGGACCCCTGATGAAGCACAGAATCGAAATCCCCGTCGGCTCCGATCGCCTGATCGTGGAGTCCGGCCACCTGGCCAAGCAGGCCAACGGCTCCTGCACCGTGCGCTTCGGCGACACCGTGGTGCTGACGACCGCCTGCATGGCCACGAGCGCGATGCCGCGCGACTTCCTCCCCCTGACCGTCGACTATCGCGAGTACACCTACGCCGCCGGGCGCATCCCGGGCGGCTTCTTCAAGCGCGAGGGACGCCCGACGGAGAAGGAGACGATCACCAGCCGGCTGATCGACCGGCCGCTGCGCCCCCTCTTCCCGCCGGGCTACACCAGCGAGACGCAGATCATCTCGCTCGTGCTCTCGGCCGACGGCGAGAACGACCCCGACGTGCTCGCGATCAACGGCGCGTCGTTCGCGCTGGTGCTCTCGAACATCCCCTTCTACCACCCGATCGGGGCGGTGCGGGTCGGCCTCGTCGACGGCGAGGTGATCTTCAACCCCACCAACAGCCAGCGCGACGTCTCGGACCTCGACCTCGTGGTCGTCGGCACCGAGGAGGCGGTGGTGATGGTCGAGGCGGGCGCCAACCAGCTCAGCGAGGAGACGATCCTCGACTGCATCTGGAAGGGGCACCAGGAGCTGCAGAAGATCATCAAGGCGCAGATCGAGCTCTTCCGCGCCCGCGGCCTCGAGAAGCCGAGCTGGACCACGCCGGAGCCGTACCCGCAGGAGTATTACCAGGAGCTGAAGGCCGCGCTCTGGGGGCCGCTGAAGGGCGCGCTCCATACGAAGGAGAAGTTCGCCCGCAAGCGGGCGGTGGCGGCGGTCGTCCAGGAGTACCTCGCCACGGTTCCGGAAGAGCAGGTCGAGAAGCGCCTGGCGGCGAAGAAGATCGTCGAGGCGCTCGAGGAGGAGATCCTCCGCGACGCCGTGCTGCGCGAGCGGATCCGGTTCGACTCCCGCCGGCTCGACGAGATCCGCCCGATCGCGATCGAGGCCGGGATGCTGCCCCGCACCCACGGCTCGGCGCTCTTCACCCGCGGCGAGACCCAGGCCCTCGCCTCGGTGACCCTCGGCACCCGGCGCGACGCCCAGATCCTCGAGGAGTACGAGGGCGAGACGCTCCAGAAGTTCATGCTCCACTACAACTTCCCGCCCTTCTCGGTGGGCGAGGTGAAGTTCATGCGCTCCCCCGGCCGGCGCGAGATCGGCCACGGCGTCCTCGCGCGGCGCGCCCTCATGCCGGTGCTCCCGCACGAGGAGGAGTTCCCGTACACCGTGCGCGTGGTCTCCGACATCCTCGAGTCGAACGGCTCCTCCTCGATGGCCACGATCTGCGGCGGCTCGCTCGCCCTCTTCGACGCCGGCGTGCCGCTGCTCGCCCCGGTGGCCGGGGTCGCGATGGGCCTGATCAAGGGCGAGGAGAGCCACGCCGTCCTCTCCGACATCGCCGGGCAGGAGGACCATTACGGCGACATGGACTTCAAGGTCGCCGGGACCGGCGAGGGCGTGACCGCCCTCCAGATGGACATCAAGATCACCGGCATCACCCGCGAGATCATGGCGCAGGCCCTGCAGCAGGCGCGGGCCGGCCGGCTCCACATCCTCGGCCTGATGAATCAGGTGCTCGCCCGGCCGCGCTCGGAGCTCTCGCTCCATGCCCCGCGGCTGCACACCCTCCACATCCCGAAGGAGAAGATCCGCGACGTCATCGGCGCCGGCGGCAAGACAGTGCGCTCGATCGTCGAGGAGACCGGCTGCGAGATCGAGATCGAGAACGACGGCCGGGTGATCATCGCCTCGCCCGACGGCGAGGCGGCGCGGCGGGCGATCCAGATCATCGAGCGCCTCACCGAGACGCCCGAGATCGGCAAGGTCTACACCGGCACCGTCCGCCGGGTGGAGTCGTTCGGCGCCTTCGTCGAGATCCTCCCCGGCACCGACGGCCTCGTCCACGTCAGCGAGCTCGCCCCCTACCGGGTGCGCGAGGTGAGCGACATCGTCTCGGAAGGGGACGAGATCGAGGTGAAGGTGATCGACATCGACGACTCCGGCCGCGTGCGGCTCTCGCGCAAGGCGGTGATCATGGAGGCGCCCGATTACGACCCCGCGCAGTACGAGGGGATGGGCGAACCGGCCCCGGCCGGCGGCGGCCCGCGGCGCGAGGAGCGCGGCGGCCGGCGCGACCGCAACGACCGCAACGGCCGCAACGGCCGTCACGATCGGGGTGGCCGGGGCGGCCCGGGTGGCCGCCGCGGCCACTGACGCCAGCCTCCCTGCGTATACTCATCCGGGCCGGCCTCCCCGCACGGGGATGCCGGCCCTTTCCTCGTCTCCCGGGAGGAGCGCCATGACCGCGACCGTTCCGCTCGCCACCCTCGTCGCCCATCTCGACCGGTATCTCGACGCCGGCGCCGGGCGCGACTACGCCCCCAACGGCCTGCAGGTCGAGGGGCGGAGCGAGGTCGGCCGCCTCGTGACCGGCGTCTCGGCGAGCGAGGAGCTCCTCGCACAGGCCGTCGCCCGCGGGGCCGACGCGGTGCTCGTCCACCACGGCCTCTTCTGGGAAGGGATGCCCCGGGTGCTCACCGGGCCGATGCGGCGCAAGGTGGCGCTGCTGCTGCGCCACGAGATCTCGCTCCTCGGCTACCACCTCCCGCTCGACCGCCATCCGGAGGTGGGCAACAACGCCGTGGCGGCACGCGCACTCGGGCTCGTCGACCTCGCCCCGTTCGCCCTCCACGAAGGGCTGCCGACCGGCTTCTCCGGCCGCTTCCCGGCGCCGGTCGCCGCGACCGAGCTGGTGGCCCGCTGCCGGGGGCTCTTCCGCCAGGAGCCGCTCGCCTTCCTCGCCGGGCCCGATCCGCTCACCACGGTGGGGATCGTCTCCGGCGGCGCCCAGCGCGAGGTCCATCAGGCGATCGCGGCCGGGCTCGACGCCTACGTCACCGGCGAGGCCACCGAGTGGGTGATGGCGACGGCGCGGGAGAACCGGATCCACTACCTCGCCGTCGGCCACCACGCCGGCGAGCGGCTCGGCGTGCTCGCGCTCGGCGAGCACCTCGCCCGCGAGCTCGGGCTCGAGGTCACCTTCGTCGACGTGCCGAACCCGGTCTGAAGACCGCGCTCAGGCGCGCGCTTTCGCGAAGAAACGGAAGAAGTTCTCGCGACTCCGGCGGGCGATCTCGCCGGGCTCGCAGCCGAGCTCCGCGGCGACGCGGGCCGCGACCTCGACGACGTACGCCGGCTCGTTGCGCTGGCCGCGGTACGGCACCGGCGCGAGGTAGGGGCTGTCGGTCTCGACGAGGAGCTGGTCCGCGCCGAAGAGCGGCAGCGCCTCGCGGACGTTCTCGGCCTTCTTGAAGGTCACCATTCCCGAGACCCCGAAGACGAACGGCCGGTCGCGCAGCCGCCGCGCCATCGCGGCGCCGCCGGCGAAGCTGTGGAGATCGGCGGCGAGCGGGGCGAGCGCCGGCTCGGCGAGGAGCGCGAGGAGCCGGTCGTCCGATTCCCGGTTGTGCACGATCACCGGCAGGCCGAGGTCGATCGCGAGCTCGCACTGGGTGCGGAAGACCGCCTCCTGCACCGGGCGCGGGGCGTGGTCGTAGTGGAAGTCGAGGCCGCACTCCCCCACCGCGACCGCCCGCGGATGCGCGAGGAGCGCCGCGAGGCGCCGCTCGTCGCCCGGCTGCCAGCTCGCCGCCTCGTGCGGATGCACGCCGAGGGCGCACCAGACGCCCGGTTCGCGTTCGGCGAGGGCGAGCAGCTCCTCGGCCTCGTCGAGCCGGGAGGCGGGCGCGAGGAAACCGGTCACCCCCCGCGCGCGGGCGCGGTCGAGCACCGCCGCGATCTCCTCGCCGCCGAACGTCTGCAGGTGGCAGTGGGAGTCGACGAGTCCGGGGACGCTCACCGCACGCGCGAGCCGGGGACCGCCCCCGGCTTGTGAGGACGCAGCAGGATCGGACGCCCTTCCGGATCGGTCGCGGCGAGCAGCATCCCCTGCGATTCGAGCCCCATCAGCTTCGCGGGTTCGAGGTTGGCGACCACCACCACCTCGGCGCCGACGAGCTCCTCGGGCCGGTACTCCCGGGCGATGCCGGCGAGGATCTGCCGCGGCGCCGCCTCGCCGATGTCGACGCTGAAGCGCAGCAGCTTCGACGACTTCGGCACCGCCTCGCAGGTGAGCACCCGTCCCATCCGCAGCTCGACCTCCATGAACCGCTGGATGTCGATCCGCGCGGCTGCCGGAGCCGCCGCTGTCGGAGCCACCGCTGCCGGGACCGGCGCTGCCGGCACAGGAGCGGCCGCCGGTGGCGCCGGGCTCGCGGCGGGCGCCGGCGCGGCGATCTCGGCCATGAACTTCTCCTTGTCGATGCGGGGGAAGAGCGGCTGCGGCTCGGGCAGCGGCACGCCGTTCGGCGTCCCGCCCCAGGCGAGCGCCTCGAGACTCGCGGGCACCGGCGAGCCGACCGCCGCGAGCACCCGCGCGGCGGTTGCGGGCATCACCGGCAGGAGGCCGGTGGCCACCAGCCGCACCGCCTCGAGCCCGTTCCAGAGGATCCGCGACAGGCGGGGGCTCGGCCCCTCGGAGCGGATCAGCTTCCACGGCTCCCGCGCCACGAGGTACTGATTCGCCTCCGCGAGCAGCCGCCAGAGGGCGCGCAGGGCGTCCTGGAAGGCGAGCTCGGCCATCGCCTCACGGTACTCGGCGATCACCGCGAGCGCGACGGTGCGCACCGGGTTGTCGTCGCACGGATCCGGCGGCGTGGCGCCGCCGAACGCCTGCCGCGCGAGGGTCGCGACCCGGCTCGCGGTGTTGCCGAGATCGTTGGCGAGATCGCTGTTGTACCGGTCCACGAACCCTTCGTCGGAGAAGCTCGCATCCTGCCCGAAGACCATCTCGCGGAGCAGGAAGTAGCGCAGCACGTCGGGCCCGAACCGCTCGATCAGGTGATCGGGCCGGACCACGTTGCCGACCGACTTCGACATCTTCTTCTGGTCGCGCAGCCACCAGCCGTGCGCCCAGATCGAGGTCGGCAGCGGCAGCCCGGCCGAGAGCAGGAAGGCGGGCCAGTAGACGCAGTGGTGGCGGATGATGTCCTTGCCGATCAGGTGCAGGCGCTCGCCGTCGCCCTCCCAGAAGGTGCGGTACGGGCCGTCCTCGCCCGGAGCGCCGAAGCCGAGCGCCGAGAGGTAGTTCGCGAGCGCGTCGAGCCAGACGTAGACGGTCTGGCCGGGGTGCCCGGGGAAGGGGATTCCCCAGCCGAGGCCCGCCCGCGACACCGAGAGATCGCGCAGCCCCTGGGCGACGAAGGCACGCACCTCGTTGCGCCGCGTCTCGGGGCGGATGAAGCCGGGGTGGCTGTCGATCCACTCGAGCAGCGGCTTCTCGTAGCGGGAGAGGCGGAAGAAGAGGTTCTGCTCGGACTTCCACTCCGCCGGCCGGTCGTGCGTCGGGCAGCGATGCCCCGGCATCGCGAGCTCCTTCTCGGTGAAGAAGGTCTCGCAGGAGGCGCAGTACCAGCCCTCGTGGGGGGCGACGTAGAGATCGCCGGCGGCTTCAATCCGCCGGATCAGCTCCTCGACCCCCCGCCGATGGCGCGGCTCGGTGGTGCGGATGAAGCCGTCGTGGCTCATCCCGAAGCGCCGCCAGAGGTCGTGGTAGCGCGACACGACGCGGTCGGCGAGCTCGATCGGGCGCACCCCCTGCTGGGCGGCGGCGCGTTCGATGTTCTGCCCGTGCTCGTCGGTGCCGGTGAGGAAGAAGACCTCGTCCCCGGCGAGCCGGCGGTAGCGGGCCACGGTGTCGGCGACCACGGTGGAGAAGATGTGGCCGATGTGCGGCAGATCGTTGACGTAGTAGATCGGGGTGGTGACGTAGAAGTGTCCCATCGCTTCCTCGCAAATGTTCACTCTACCAGCGCCGGCTCCCATCTCCGGGGACCAGATGCGGCCGCCTGGAGACGATCAGCCGGGGGCGAGCTCGGTGGCCGCGAAGCGGTAGAGCTGCCCGCAGAAGGCGCACTCCGCCACGATCTCTCCGGAGGCCGCGACGAGCTCGTCGCGGTCGCCCGGCGGCAGCAGTCGCAGCTTGCCGAGCAGCTCGTCGCGGTGGCAGCGGCAGCCGAAGCGCAGCGGCTGCCGGCCGAGCTCGTCATGGTCGAGGCCGGCGAGCACCGCCTCGGCGAGCGCCGGCAGGCCTCCCTGCTCGAGCCGCCGGCTGACCCCCTCGAGCGCCCGGAGGTTCCGTTCGAGGGGCGCGATCGCCTCCTCGCGGGCGTCGGGAAGGAGCTCGACGAGCATCCCGCCGGCGGCGGCCACGCCCTCGGGGCGGGCCAGCACCCCCAGCAGCACCGCCGAGCGGGTCTGCTCGCTCTGCTCGAGGTAGTGCGCGAGATCGAGACCGATCTCGCCGGTGACCAGCTCCACCTGGCTCTCGAAGCTCCCCCAGCGCGGGCTCTCGCGCCGTACCTTCAGGACCCCGCGGCCGATCGCCGCGGCGATCCCGAGCCCCTCTCCCGCCGCGGTCTCGACCCGCGGGTTGCCGACGAAGCCGCGCAGGTTGCCCGCGTCGTCGATCTCGGCCACGACCGTTCCGAGCGGGCCGTCACCGCGCACCTCGAGCACCAGCCGGGCCCAGGCGCGGGTGGAGAGGAACATCAGGAGCGCCGCGCCGCCGAGCGCCCGGCCGAGGGCGGCCGCCGCCACCGGCGAGAGGTCGTGACGCACCCGCGCCTCCTCCACCACCCCGCGGAGGTCGGCGACCGCCCAGCGCACGTCGCCCCGCCCCGCGAGCCCGTGCACCAGCTCGCCGCGCCAGCTCGGCAGCGGGCTCATCGCCGCCGGTGGCGGCCGTCGAGATGGAGGTCCGGATCGCGCCGCTCGCCCATGGCGGCGAAAGCTACCACGCCCCGCGCTCGCGCAGCGAAACCCAGCGCCCCACGCCGCCGAGGATGAGGTGATCGACGAGCCGCACGCCGACCGTCTCTCCCGCCTCCGCGAGCCGGCGGGTGAACGCCAGATCCTCCGCGCTCGGGCTCGGATCACCGCTCGGATGGGTGTGGAAGAGGATGAGCCCGGCCGCGCCGAGCAGCAGCCCCTCGCGCAGCAGCTGGCGCGGCTCGACCGCGGCCCGGGAGAGCGCCCCGCGGAAGAGCTCCCGGTCGGCGACGAGGCGGTTGCGCACGTCGAGGTAGAGCGCCCCCATCACCTCCTGGTCGCGAACCGCGTAGCGCAGGGCGAGATAGCTGGCCACCGCGGCCGGATTTGCGAGCGGCGGCCGGTCCCCGAGCTCGCGGCGCGCGAGACGCCGCCCGACCTCGGCGGCGGCGAGCAGCGTGGCCGCCTTCGCCGGTCCCAGACCCCGCTGCGCGAGGGTGGCCGGGGCGGCCACCGCCAGGCCGGCGAGCCCCCCGTTCGCCGCGAGGACCTCCCGGGCCATGGCGAGGGCCGAGGTACCGTTGCGCCCGGTGCGCAGGAGGACCGCGATCAGCTCCGCGTCGCCGAGGCTCCGGGCGCCGTGCGCGAGCAGCCGCTCGCGCGGCCGTTCGTCGGCCGGCAGCTCCCGGATGAGCTCGGCTGCCACGTTCACGGCGCGATCCACCTCCCGAGCCGCGGCAGCTCCTCCGCCGCCGAGCCGGCCAGCCGCAGGTTGGCGAGCGGCGAGAGCGGGGTCGTCCTCGGATTGATCTCGACGACGAACGCTCCCGCGCTCGCGGCGACCTCGATCAGACCCGCGGCCGGGTAGACCTCGGCCGAGGTCCCCGCCACGACGAAGAGGTCCGCGGCCGCCGCCGCGCGGTCGGCGCGGGCGAGAGCGTCGTACGGCAGCGCCTCGCCGAACCAGACGACGTCGGGACGGAGCCGTCCGCCACAGTCGCAGCACGGCGGCGTGCCGGGACGGGTCATCGCCTCGGCCATCGCCAGATACCGGCCGCAGCGCGTGCAGCGCGTCCGCAGCAGGCTCCCGTGGAGCTCGAGCGGTTCGCGGCTGCCCGCCCGCTGGTGGAGGCCATCGACGTTCTGCGTCACGACCGTCAGAGACGCGAACCGGTCCTCCCATCTTGCAATCTCGAGATGACCGGCGTTCGGCGCCGCCGCGGTCGCCGCCCGGAACCGGGCCGCGTACCACCCCCAGACCACCTCCGGCCGGGTGGCGAACGCCTCCGGCGTCGCCAGATCCTGAGGCCGGTAGCGGGCCCAGTGGCCGTCGGCGTCCCGGAAGGTCGCGAGTCCGCTCGCCGCCGAGAGACCGGCTCCGGAGAGGACGACCACGTGGAGCGGACCCTGCTGCAGCCGGGCGGCCAGCTGCGGTGGCGGCGATCCGGCCTCTTCGGAAACGCTGCGGTCGTTCTGCGGCTCGACTCTCTCGCTCATCTTCTGCCTCCACGATCCGCTTCCGGCCGGGTCGCTGTCACGACCGGCAGCCCCTCCGGTATTATGGTCCGGCATTCCCCGAGAACGGAGCGTCCGTGACCACGCTGCCCCTCGATTCGCCTCCGGCTCCGCGCGGCTCCTCGCCGCGGGATGCCGGGGCGATCTGTCTCTGGCGGCCGCTGCCGTTCCTCGCCACCCTGACCCGCAAGGGAACGGATTCGGCGCCCTGCCGCTGGCAGATCGTCCTCGCCTTCATCCTCCTCAACCTGCTCTGCATCGCCTCCAGCCTGGCGATGGTCCGCCTCGACTGGAACGGCCTGCCGTTCGATATCGGTACCCTGCGGATCTACGTGACCCTCTACCCGGCGCTCATCCTCTGCACCTGGGCGCTCTTCTGGTTCGGGTTCCTCTGGGCGTTCATTCCCGCCTACCTCGCGACGCTGATCGGCGCGTTGAGCGGCGGCATGCCGCTGGCCTGGGCCGCGCTCTTCGCCTTCGCCGACCCGATCGGCCTCGCGGTCTACGCCCTCGCCTACCGGGCGGTGCCGTTGCGCCACGATCTGCGTTCAGGCCTCGCCCTCTTCTGGTTCGCCTTCGTCTCCATCGTCGCGGTGCTCGCCGGCTCCTCCGGCGCGTTCATCTGGGCCCAGACGCTCCCGGACCGGGTCGGTGACCCGCTCTCGCTCTGGGAGGGGTGGTGGGTCGGGGCGCTCCTGCAGAGCCTGCTGGTGGTCGCCCCCGTTCTCGCCGCGGCGGGTCCCGCGGTCATGCGCTGGCGGGATCGCTGCTTCGGCCCCACCGAACGGCTGCCGATCACCGCCGGCCGGCTCGCCGCCATCACCCTCGGGGGGTCGGCCGTCCTCGCCATCTTCACCTGGGTCAGCGGACAGCTGGCGCGGAACCGGGTCAACGACCTCCTGCACTCCTCCCTCCCGCTCGCGGTCCGTACGGAGATCGAACACGCGATGGAGGGGGTCGACCTGATCGTCCTCCACACCCTCGCCCTGCTCGTGCTGGGAGCCATCGGCGCGCTGCTGCTCGCGCTCACCTGGAATGCGGCGCTGCAGCGCGAGGTCTCTCTGCGCACCGCCGAGCTGCGGGCGAGCGAGGAGCGGTACGCCCTGGCCGCGCAGGCGGCGAACGACGGCCTCTGGGAGTGGGATCTCGTGAGCGGGAGGTTCTACTTCTCGCCCCGCTGGTTCGCCGGCCTCGGGCTCGAGCCCCGGGAGGACACCACCCGCCTCACCGACTGGCTCGTCCATATCCATGCGAACGAACGGGAGGCATTCCGGACCGCGCTCGAAGCGCACCTCGCGGGACACACCTCGAGCTTCGAAGGGGAGTACCGGCTCCGCCACCGGGACGGTTCGTGGCGCTCGATGCTCGTCCGGGGCCTCGCCGTGCGGGACTCCGCAGGCCGGGCCACCCGGATCGCCGGCTCGCAGACCGACATCACCGACCGGCGCCGGGCCGAGGATCAGCTGCTCCACGACGCCTTCCACGACCAGGTCACCGGCCTGCCGAACCGGGCTCTCTTCCTCGACCGCCTCGCCGGCTCGATCGCCCGCAGCCGGCGGCACTCCGGTTTCCTGTTCGCGGTCCTCTTCCTCGACCTCGACCGTTTCAAGGTGATCAACGACAGCCTCGGGCACGCCGCCGGCGACCGTCTGCTCACCACCGTGGCCAGCCGCCTGACGGCCTGCCTGCGGCACGGCGACACCGTGGCGCGGCTCGGCGGCGACGAGTTCGCGGTCCTGCTCGACGACCTCGGCCACCTCGATGAAGCCGTCGCGATGGCCGAGCAGATCCACCGCGAGCTCGGCCGCCCGTTCAGGATCGAAGGCACCGAGATCTTCCCTTCGGCCAGCATCGGCATCGCCACCTCCAAGACCGGCTACCAGCAGCCGGAGGAGGTCCTGCGCGACGCCGACACCGCGATGTACCGGGCCAAGAGCCTCGGCAAGGCCCGGCATCAGGTCTTCGACACCGAGATGCACGCCCGGGCGGTGAACCTGCTGCTGCTGGAAGGCGACCTGCGCCGGGCCCTCGAGGAGCGGAGCTTCGAGGTCCACTACCAGCCGATCGTGCGGCTCGCCGACCGTTCCGTGCTCGGCTTCGAGGCGCTGCTCCGCTGGTCGCATCCGGCGCGCGGGATGATCCCGCAGGGCGAGTACCTGCCGCTCGCCGAGGAGACCGGGCTGATCACCCCGATCGGCTGGTGGGTGCTCGCCGAGGCCTGCCGGCAGATCGCCGTCTGGGGCGACCAGTTCCCGCAACCCGTGCCGCTCTGGGTGAGCGTCAACCTCTCGGCCCGGCAGCTCGTGCAGCCGGAGCTGATCACCGAGGTGGAGTCCGCGCTCGCCGAACACGGTCTCGCCGCAGCGCGGCTGCGGCTCGAGATCACCGAGGGCGCGGTGCTCGAGCAGAGCGAACGGGCGCTCGCGGCGGTCGACCGGCTCAGCTCCCTCGGGGTCCGGATCGACCTCGACGACTTCGGAACCGGCTACTCGTCGCTCAGCTACCTCCACCGCCTGCCGATCGACCGGGTCAAGATCGACCGCTCCTTCATCGCTTCGATCAACGAACAGAGCGACAGTCTGGAGATCGTGCGGGCGATCATCGGCCTCTCGCGGAGCCTCGGCATGGAGGTGGTGGCGGAGGGGATCGAGCGCGAGGCGCAGGCCACCACGCTACGGGCGCTCGGCTGCGAGCTCGCCCAGGGTTTCTTCTTCTCGCCGCCGCTCGTGGCCCGCGAGGCGGAGAGGTACCTGCGCGCCGCCAGGCGCTGAAGAGCCTGACGAACCCCTCGCCGAGAACGTCGCCGGAGCCGGCCGGCGAGCCGCCTTCAGGGGCCCGGTACGGCCACCAGCTCGGTATCGAAGAAAGCCGCCAGCTTCGGGTTCACGGCCGCGATCTCCTCGCGCAGCGCCACGGCCTCGCCGTGCCGGCCCGACCGGTCGAGCGCGAAGGCAAGCACCGCCCGGTTGAAGAGCTTGAACGTCCCGCCGCCGAGCGGTCCGAAGTAGAGCAGGTTCTCGTCGGCCCGCCGCAACCCTTCGCTCGCCATCGCCGGCTGGCCAGCGGCGAGGGCGACGAGCGCCGTCATGTGGAGGCGCGCGGCGAGCGGCGTCCCCGCGGCGCCGAAGGTTGCCTGCTCCGGATCCGCGCCCACGAGAGCCGACACGGCGAGGAGCTGCGCCGCGACCGCCTCCCGGTCGCCCGCGATGAGAGCCAGGCGAAAACGGAGGAGATCGAGCGGCGCCGGCGCCCGGGGACACTCCTCTCCGGATCGCGGCCAGAACGCCGCCGCGGCGTCGTCGCGCAGCGCGACCCAGGCCGCCACCTGACAGGAGAGGGCTGCCACCAGCGGCTCGGGACAGTGCGCCCGCGCCCGGTCCAGGATCGCCCCGGCCTCCTCCGGCTGATCGGCGAAGAGCACCGCCCGCAGGAGGTTGCGGTAGGAGGAGCAGAAGTCCGGCCGGAGCGCGAGCGCCCGCTCCAGCTCCTCCCGCGCTTCGTCGTACCGCCCCCGCAGGACGAGCAGCTCGCCGAGCGAGTCGTGCGGGTTGGCCTGATCGGGGGCGACGAAGGCGTAGGTCCGGAAGCGGGCCTCGGCATCGGCGAAACGGCCCTGCCCCATCGCCAGGTACCCGAGGTGGTTGTGCGCGAGGACCCAGTTCGGATCGGCCTTCACCAGCCGCTCGTAGAGCTCCTCCGCCCGCCCCCACTCTCCCTGATTCCAGGCACGGACGGCCGCGAGGTGAAGCGCCCAGGGATCGCGTGGCCGGGCGGCGAGATAGGTCGCCACCGCCCGGCCCTCGCCCTCCTCGTCGTGGTCGACGACGGCGCGGAAATAGGCCGCGAGGTACCGCTCCCGGGGGCGCAGCGCGTTCGGGTCGGCCGCCCGGATCGCCGCCGCATGCTCGTCGCCATGGCCGCGGCCCCGTCCGCGGCCGAGGAGGAAGAAGTGGGGGGCGAGGAAACCGGGATCGGCGGCCAGCGCCGCCTCGAACTCACGGCTCGCATCCTCTCCGTAGAGATGCATGTACGCCTGGAGACCCCGCTTGAAGGCGGCCAGCGCCGCGGGCGAGTCGGTGCTCCAGGCCTCGGCGTCGCGGCGTCGCAGCTCGAAGGTGAGCAGAGCCGCCAGCACCACGGCCACCAGCGACAGCAGGAGAAGGAGCTTGCGCATGATCAGGCCTCCGGCTCGCGGGCGAGCACGACCAGCGTGATGTCGTCATACGGCTCGGCGCCGCCGCTGTGGGCAGCGATCGCCGAGAGCAGGTGGGCGACCGCCGCCTCGGGTTCTGCCGGAGCGTTCGCCAGCGCCGCGGCGAGCCGGGCGAAGCCGAACGGCTCGCCCTCCGGCGAGAGTGCGTCGAGCGCCCCGTCGGAGTAGCCGAGGAGCAGCTCGCCCGGGGCGATGGCGGCGTGGCTCGCCCGGTAGCCGCCATCGAGGAGGGCGCCGAGCGGGAGGCGATGCTCGCCGAGCGGCAGCTCCTCGACCTCCCCTCCGCCGCGGCGCCAGAGCAGCGGCGGCTGCCCGGCGACGAGATAGTCCACCTCGCCGTGCGCGCCGGGGGCGAGATACCCCACGGCCACGAAACCGCGCCGGGAGCCCGAACGGTAGAGGCGCTGGTTGGCGAGATCGAAGAGGACGCCGGGATCCCGGTGGGAGAGCGCCAGCGTCTGGAGCGCCTCGTGCGCCGCCATCATCACGAGCGCGCCGGGCACCCCCTTGCCCGCCACGTCGCCGTAGACCACCGCCGACTCCGCCTGGCGCGGGCCGGGCAGCTCGGCGTAGAAATCGCCGCCGACGTGGCGCGCCGGCCGGCAGGCCGCCGCCACCGCCCAGCCTCGCGGCAGCCGGAGCCGCTCCGGCAGCAGCCCGGCCTGCACCGTCGAGGCGATCTCGAGCTCGCGCTCGAGCTCCGCCTGCCGCGCCCGCTCTTCGAGCAGCAGGCTCGTCTCCAGGGCGAGCGCCGCCTGCCGCAGGAGGCGCCCGAGGAGCGCGAGGTCGGCCTCCTCGATCGAGAGCTGCTCGGAGGCGGCGAAGACGACGAGCCCGAGCTGACGGCGCGGCGAGGTGAGATCTCCGATCAGCTCGACCCCCGCGCTCGCCAGGAGCTGGCAGGCCGAGCCGGCGCCCTTGACGCTCTCCCCTTCCCGCCCGCCGAGCTCGGCACACCGGAGGGGGCGCCCCTTGGCGGCGAGATGCCGGTGCAGCTCCGGGTGGAACGGGAGGAGCTCGGGCAGGAGCACCGGTCCGGCCTCCCGGTGCAGGGCGCCGTCGCGCAGCAGATAGAGGCCGGCGAAGCGCAGGTCGAGCACCCGCGGCAGCCGCTCCACGAGCTCCCGGACCACCGCCGGCAGATCGACGCGGGCGCCGAGCGCCAGCTCCATCTCGGCGATCTCCCGCTCGAGCCGGGGGCGCTCGGGGTAGACGAACCGGTTGACCCAGCGCAGCGACCAGCGCCGGAGCGGCTCGAGCAGGAGGACCACCACGAGCGCGAACTGCAGCGGGAAGTAGGAGGTCCGGGCCACCTCGCTGCTCTGCGCGAGGGCGTTGAACGCCGCCAGCGCGAAGCCGTAGAAGGCCGAGAGCACGAGGGTCAGGAAGGTGTAGAAGAGGCTCTTGCGCAGGATCACCCGGATGTCGAGCAGCTGGTAGCGCACGATCGCCACCGCGAAGGTGAGCGGCACGAGCGCCAGCGCCGCGAGCACGAAGAAACGATACGGATCGGCATGCAGCGCGGGCGGGAAGGCCACCGCCGCCACGAGGAACGGCGCGAGGCCGAAGATCGCCCCGAGCAGGACGAGGAAGCCGCCGCTGCGCAGCCGCGGGTCGGTGAGGCGCCGGATGTTCCACGCGAGCGCGGCGAGCCCCGCCGCGAGATAGATGGCGAGCAGCCACCAGTTCGCTTTCGGGGCGCCGCTGAGCAGCGCGAGCGGCGTCTCCGTCAGCCGCGCCCGCAGCACCGTTCCGGCGAGCACCGCGAGCGGCAGGAGATAGATCGCGAGCAGCGCTCCGGTCCAGAGCCGCCGGCGCCGCCGGAAGTCCGGTGCTCCGGGCAGCGGCCGCAGCGGCACCGGTTCCGGGAAGATCAGGAAGAAGTGGAGGAAGCTCGCGGGCAGGAGGAGCAGCGCGATCATCCCCAGCCCGAGGGCGAAGCTGTCCATCCAGGTGTAGGAGGCAGGCCGCAGACGGCAGACGAGGAAGGCGAGGAAGAGGACCGTGAGGATGAAGAAGACCTGCGCCGAGCGGAGTCCGGGTTGTCGCCGGAGGACGAACTTGCCGATGGCGAAGAAGCCGAAGCCGAGCAGGCAGGCGAACAGGTACGAGAAGTCGATGAAGGCGCGGTAGCCGAGCCTGACCGACACCTCCTGCAGCGTGCCGTCGCGCGCCACCAGATACGGCACCACCTCCCCCGCCCGCCGGGCGGCGAGGATCTCGTCGGCGTGTGCGGTCGAGCGCAGCAGGATCCGGTCGATGCCGGCGATCCGGTCGCCCGGCCGCAGCCCGGCCTCCGCCGCCCCCGAGCCGGGCACGACGCTGCGCACCCAGACCGCGCCGGGGCTGTCGCTCTCGAGCACGACCCCGTCGAACGGCCGGGGGAGGAAGAGGTCGAGGAGGGAGAGCCCCGCCGCGACGACGACGAGGACCCCGAAGGCGAGCAGGACGGCGGTGAGACGGGAGCGAGGAGGAACCATGAGCGCTACTTCTCAGAATACGCGCAAATGGCGGTCCGGTTCGCCCGGCGCGAGCTCGCCTGAGACAGTTTTACACCTTGCTTGATTTTTTCTACCAATCTTCCTAGACTCGCCGCCAAACTCGGGAGGAGTCGCCATGGCCCTGAACATCAAGAACAGCGCGGTCGAGGAGCTGGCCGAAGAGGTCGCCCGGCTCGCCGGCGAGACGAAGACCGAAGCGATCCGCCGCGCCCTCGCCGAGCGCCGCCAGCGGCTCGCGCTCGAGCTTCCGCAGCGCGATCGCCGCGCCGAGCTGACCGGCTTCCTCGAGCGCGAGGTCTGGGCCACGATCCGCGCGCGGGCGATGACCCGCCTGCAGAGTCGCTGAGCCCGGCCACGCTCCGGGAGGAGGCCCCGCCCTGATCCTCGACGCCTCCGCCGTCGCCGCGATCTTCCTCCGCCTCGAGGGCTACGAGCGGCTGGTCGAGCGCTGCGCCGAAGCCGGCCAGCTCGCGATCGCCGCGCCGAGCCTCGTCGAGCTCGAGGCCGGGCTCGCCGCCCGGCTCGGCATCGACCCGCATCCGCTCGTCGCCCGCTTCCTGCAGGAGCTCGACGTCGCGGTGGTCCCCTTCGGTCAGCCGCACTGGCGCGCCGCCGCCGACGCCCTGCGCCGCTTCGGCGAGGGACGCCACCCCGCCGCCCTCGGCCCCGCCGACTCGCTCGCCTACGCGGTCGCCCGCCTCAGCCGCCAGCCCCTCCTCACCGCCTCCCCCGGCCTCGCCCGGACCGATCTCGACCTCGCCTGAAAACGCTCCGCCCGCCGCGGCTCGCCGGGGCGCGCTCCCGGCCTACGGCCGCACCGCCGACCACGCCCCCGTGTCGCCCGATTCGAAGCCGTCGGCGAACAGCGCGTTCGACCCGGCGGTACGGCTCGCCTCCGGGGTGTTGCCGTAGACGCCGAGGTTGATCCGGCCACCGTTGGGAGCGGGCTCGTTGGCGTACGGCGAAGCGGGATCGCCGGCGTCGATCGCCGGGCTGTCGACGGCATCGACGACCCAGGTGGCGAGCGCCGGATCCCAGCGCCCGCCGCGGGAGCGGAGGTGGTAGTCGCCGGCGGCCGGATTGGCGAAGAGGGGGTCGAGTGACAGGTTGCCGGTTCCCGTCCACCCCTCCTGGGAGAGGGTATAGCGGACGCTCAGCGTGCTCGCGGCGTCGAGGTAGAAGTCGTCACCGCCGGAGTTGCCCCAGAAGATCGAATCGATCACCTCCACCGTGGAGCCCTCGACGTAGACGGCGTTGCCCCCGTTGGTGCCGGGCGAGAGGTTGTACGCGAAGGTCGAGCTCCGGATCCGGGCGATCGACGGGGTGCCGTCCCAGGCCCCGTCCACGTAGAGCGCCGCGCCCCCGCGCACCCAATCGGTGAGCGTCTGGTTGCCGGTGTAGAGCTCGTGGTCGAGCCAGACCTCGGCCCCCTCGTCCACGAAGACCGCGCCACCGAGCAGCGGCGCGACGTTTCCCGTGACGAGGTTGCCGCTCAGCACCCAGCTGCCGACCACGAGGATCCCGCCCCCCCATCCGTACCCCGCGAGCTCGCCGATCTGGTTGTTCCGCACGACGTTGCCGCTGACGGTGCCGTCGCCGGCGAGCCAGAGGCCGCCGCCATGGTCGCCGTAGCCGGAGTTCCCCTCGATCGTGTTGCCGTGGATCAGGAGGAGATGCCCGTTGCCCCGGATCCCCGCGCCGGTGTCGGCGCCGTTGTTCCGGATCCGGTTGCCGGTCACCTGGATCTCGCTCCCCTCGAGCGCGATCCCGCCTCCGTGGTGCTGGAAAGCCGGATCGTGCCACCCGTTGCCCTCGATCAGGTTCCGGGTGATCAGGAACCGCGCGAAGTCGCCCGACGGGTAGGTTCCGTCGAAGTGGATCCCCCGGGTGCCGCCGGTGATCCGGAACCCGTCGACGGTCGTCCACCCCGCCACCGCCCCGAAGCGCAGGAACCGGAGCACCGCCGCGGTGCCATCCCCCTGAAGCGTCGTGACGTGCGTCTCCGGAACCGACTGCGTGAACTCCCCCGGCTGCCCGGCGGCGTAGCCCGCGACGCTGCCGCCCGCATATCCCCCCCGGAGCGTGAGCGCGACGGTGTCCACGACGAGGTTCCCGGCGTAGCTCCCGGCCGCGACCCGGATCTCGTCCCCGTCCCCGGCCACCGCGATCGCCGCCGCGACCGTCCGGAACGGCCGCACCGCCGAGCCATCCTCGATCCCCGTCTGGTTGTCGTCATCGACCCGGAGCACGGCCCCGTACCCTGAGACTGCACAGAACAACCCGAGCAACAATCCAGCTAGCAGCTCTCTCATCCCTATCACTCTACCGACGGTGAAACCTGCTCCTCCGAAAACCGGCTCCTTCAAATCTCTCCTCCTGGCTCCACTCCAGCCGGAGGGTTCCCATTTTCAGCTGTATGCGGTTTCGGGTAGCAAGTCTGTGTTTCCTACCGCCCCCACAGGCCCGGCGCCGGAGAGGAAGACGACTCACGCCCCACTTCGGCGGACGCTGCTTGCGGGGTGCTGTCTCCCCGGCAATTCCCCCCTGCTCCTTCGAGCGCCTTCCGGATCGTCCGCCACGGACTTGGTTGAGCAGGGCCTCGAACTGCTTCTTCTCGACCCCAAGGGTGCGCATGTTGGAGCGAACGATGTCCTCGCCGAGGTCGCGGTCCATCTTGATGATGACCGGGCGGGCCATCCCCGGGCGAGTCATCACGAGGTGGTCACCCTTGATCCGGGCCCGCTGGCAGCCGAGCAACAGGCAGATGCGCTCCAACTCCTGCCAGGTGACGCGCATGGCTCAGGAGTCGGCGGAGCTGCCCTCGTGGCCGAGGAAGGTGGCGGCCTGGTAGGCGGGAACGGAGACCTGCAGGTCGAAGGCGTTCCCGAGCACGTCCGTCTGCGACGCGGCGCGAGTCACCTGCACCAGGTTTCCAGCCGGAGCGCCCCAGGCCGTGGGGCGGAAGCCGCACTCGCGCAGCGCCTGTTCGAGGGTGCCCCGCTCGACGCAGCTGTCGAACCAGAGCTCGGCCGCCTCCTGGAGGCAGCGCTGCGCATCGGCCTGGTCCGATCCCTGGGAAACCACGTTGATCGACGGGCAGACGGCAACCCACTTGCGCCCCTGCCGCCGGACGTAACCCTGCAGCCTCACATCGAGTCGGATCACCTCGGTCACGGCCTCTCTCCTCTACACCCCGCGTGCAGTGTACCGCTTCCCGGCCCCCCGACATCGCCAGTCACCTCGGTTCCTGCTCTACGTCGAACCGCAGGGTCAGGCGCGGGGTGCCGTCGAAAGCCCCCGGCTTGGCTCCGGGAAGGTGCCAGGCGATTTGTCGGGCGATTTGTCGGGGTCGGGTTGCGTGGTACTCCCAGGGCGTGTGGATCCCGGGATCGAAGTCCTGCCGGGAAGGTGCCCGGGAAGGTGCCGGGAAGGTGCCAGGCGATTTGCTTGGGCCGGGCTGCGTGGTACCCCCAACGGGATTCGAACCCGTGTCGCTGCCTTGAAAGGGCAGTGTCCTAGGCCTGGCTAGACGATGGGGGCGCGGCAACTCCTTGCTGGTGGGCCCTGAGGGACTCGAACCCCCGACCTACTGGTTAAAAGCCAGCAGCTCTACCGACTGAGCTAAGGGCCCCAGCGCGCGGAGTATAGCGAATGGGAACGCGCGGAGGGCTACGGCGCCAGGCCCGCCTCGACGGCCGGCCGGCGATCGCCGAGCAGCCGGTCGAGGCCGGCCTCCCGGCGCAGGATCGTCTCCTCGCGACGCGGGCCGGTCGAGACCAGCCAGACCGGGGCACCGACTTCCTCCTCGAGCACCGCGACGTAGTCGCGCGCCGCCGGCGGCAGTTCCTCGAAGGCGTGCCGCCCCACGGTTTCGGTCTGCCAGCCGCGCACGGTCCGGTAGACCGGCTCGGCGGCGGCCTGGATGGCGGGGCTCGCGGGAAAGCCGCGGAGCACCTCGCCCCGGTACCGGTAGCCGACGCAGATCGGGATCTCCGCGAAATGGTCGAGCACGTCGAGCTTGGTGAGCGCGATCCCCTCGACGCCGTTCAGACGGCGGGAGTAGCGCGCCGCGACGGCGTCGAACCAGCCGCAGCGGCGGGGGCGGCCGGTCACGGTGCCGAACTCGTTGCCGCGGCGGCGCAGGTAGTCGGCCGGTTCGCCGTCGAGCTCGCCCACGAAGGGGCCGCCCCCGACCCGCGTCGTGTACGCCTTGAGCACGCCGAGCACGTGGTGGAGCGCGGTGGGCGGCACGCCGCTGCCGGTGGCGGCGCCGCCGGCCGTGGCGTTCGAGCTCGTGACGTACGGGTAGGTACCGTGATCGACGTCGAGCAGCGCCCCCTGCGCCCCTTCGAACAGGAGCCGTCGCCCGGCGTCGAGCCAGCCGTGGAGGAGGTTGCCGGTATCGGTGACGAGCGGGGCGAGCCGCTCCGCCCACTCCTCGCAGAGGGCGTGGATCGCCGGCAGCGACGGCCGCTCCTCCACTCCGAGCGAGCGCAGCTCGGCGTCGATCCGGGCGAGCTGGAAGGCCAGACGGTCAGCGCAGGAGGGCTCCCGGAGATCGCCGAGCCGCAGGCCGGCGCGGGAGGTCTTCGCCTCGTAGGCGGGTCCGATCCCGCGTGCGGTCGTCCCGATCTGATCCCGTCCCGCGGCGGCCTCGCGGGCCTGGTCGAGCGCGGCGTGCGCGGGCAGGAGCAGGTGCGCGCGGCTCGAGAGGAAGAGCCGACCCGCGGTCTCCACGCCGGCTTCGGCAAGCCGTCCGAGCTCGTCGAGCAGCGCCTCGGGCGCCACCACCATGCCGTTGCCAAGCACGCAGTCGAGACCGGGGTGACAGATCCCCGACGGGATGAGCTGGAGCGCGAAGTGACGATCGCGGAACCGCACCGTGTGCCCGGCGTTGTGTCCGCCCTGGAAGCGGACCACGGCGTCGAAGGCGGGACAGAGGAGATCGACGATCTTCCCTTTCCCTTCGTCTCCCCACTGCAGCCCGACCACGACGGTGTTCGCCACGGCCTCGCACCTCCCGCTAGTCCGGGACGATGCTAGCACCCTCGTCGCACCGCGGCGACCGCGCGCCGACCGCCTGCGCTAAGCTGCGCGCCCTGATCCGCAGGCCAGAGGGGGACCGTCATGTTCTTCAAGATCCCGTCGTTGATCCTCAAGCAGCTCTATACCTTCGGCAGCCTCGCCAACACCGCGGGCGGCGTGCGGTTCGCGGTGAAGAACCGGCTGAGCGACGCCACGCTCACCGGGCTCCGCGCGGTGACGATCGACGGCGAGCGCGTGGGCCCCGAGCGGCTCGCGCTCGAGACCGCTTCGGGAGAGCGGATCGCCGCCACCGCGTTGAACGGAGGCCGGACGATCCTCTTCCCGCTTCGCGCCGTTCTCCAGGTGCACGTCGCCGGCCTCGGACCGCTCGCCCAGGGGGGCCACGAGATCGTGGTCGCGTTCGCGGCCGAGCCGTTCGGAGACCTCGAGCTGCGGGTGCAGGACGCGATCGCCGAGGCGACGCCGCAGCGCCGCACGGTACCGCTCGACAAGGAGGACAACTACAGCAAGGAGATCGTCGCCGCCCGCCAGCGATTCGCGGAAGAGACCACCGGCGTCCAGCTCGAGCACCTCGTGCACTACAGCTTCGATCCCGGGGTCACGGCGGGGAACATCGAGAACTTCACCGGCGTGGCGCAGGTGCCGATCGGCCTCGCGGGCCCGGTGCAGGTCAACGGCGAGCACGCCCAGGGGGAGTTCCTGGTACCGCTCGCCACCGCGGAAGGGACGCTCGTGGCCTCCTACAACCGCGGGATCAAGGTCCTCAACCTCTCCGGCGGGGTGACGACGACGGTGCAGGCCGACTGCATGCAGCGCGCCCCGGTCTTCGTCTTCGACTCCGCCCGCGAGGCCCGGGCCTTCCTCGACTGGATCGACGAGCACCTGCCGGCGATCCGCGAAGCCGCCGAGGCCACCTCGTCGGTGGCCCGGCTCCTCTACATCGACACCTATCTCGTCGCCAAGTTCGCCTACCTGCGCTTCAACTTCGCCACCGGCGACGCCGCCGGCCAGAACATGGTCGGCCGCGCGACGTTCGCCGCCTGCAGCTGGATCCTCGAACAGGAGTGGCCGCGGGAGCGGGTGCGCCGCTTCTACCTCGAGTCGAACCTCGCCACCGACAAGAAGGCGTCGCAGATCAACGTCATGCGCACCCGCGGCAAGCGGGTGACGGCCGAGGCGACGATCCCGCGCGACGTGCTCGTGCAGCACATGCGGGTCGAGCCCGAGTCGCTCCACTACCACGCGCAGGTCGCCAACGTCGGCGCGATGCTCTCGGGCGCGAACAACAACGGCTGCCACTCGCCCAACGGGATCACGGCGATGTTCATCGCGACGGGGCAGGACGTGGCGAACGTCTCGGAGTCGTCCGCCGGTCTCGTCTACACCGAGATCGCTCCGGGCGGCGATCTCTACATCGCGATCACCATCCCGTCGCTGATCGTCGCCACCTACGGCGGCGGCACGGGCCTGCCGACCCAGCGCGAATGCCTGGAGATGCTCGGCTGCTACGGGAAGGGGAAGGTGCGCAAGCTCGCCGAGATCGTCGCCGCCGTGGCCCTGGCCGGCGAGATCTCGCTCGCGGCGGCGATCTCCTCGCTCGACTGGGTCTCCAGCCACGAGAAGTACGGCCGCAACCGCTGAGCGGGAGCGTGAAAGAAGACCGCGCCGGCGGTGGTGAGGGGGTTCCACCGCCGGCGCGGGGCCCCGCCACGGGCGGGGCGCATGCGAACGCGGGACCGCGTCGCGGCCCCGGATCCGGAAAGCCTCGCTACCGCTTCGCGGCCGTCGTCCGGGCCGGCTTCGGCGCCTTGATCTTCTCGACGAGCTTCGAGAGCTCCTCGACCCGCGAGGAGAGGGTCGCGATCTCGTCCTTGCTCGGCACCCCGAGCCGGGCGAGCGCCGCGGCGACCTGATCGTCGATCCGGTCGGAGACCCCTTCGATCGCCCGCCCCGCCTTGCCCCGGACCTCGGTGACGAGGTCCCGGAACCGGCCGATCTCCTCCTTGCCGCGGCTCTCGACCTCCTCGCCCTTCTTGACGAGGTTCTTGAAGAGCTTCGAGCCCTCCTCCTCGGCGGTCGCCAGGGCACCGAGTCCGGCGAGCCAGATCTTGCTCGCCGACTCCCGGACCTCTTCGGGCAGCTTCTTCGCCTTCTGCTTGGTGGCCATCGTCAAATCTCCTTTGCGCGGTTCGTGATACCCGGAGGCGAGCCGCTCAGGCCTCCGAGGCCATCCGCGTCAGCTTGGCGTTGAGCTTCTCGACACGCTCGATCAGGCTCCGCACTTCGTTGCGGGTCGGCACCCCGAAGTGCTCGAACAGGCCGGTCGTGGCGTCACCGAAGGTGCTCTTCGCGCGTGCGCCCACCTCGTGCACCGTCCGGTCGACCCGTCGGGTCGCCTCGTCGAGGAGCGCCTTCGGCTGCAGGTGGATCTCGTGATCCCGTCCCTTGGCGACGAGCGACTCGAAGATGGCCGTCGTCTCCTCGACCAGAGCCCCGGCGACGCCGAGCCCGGCGAGCCAGAGGTTGCGCGCGCGGCTGCCGACCTCTTCCCCGAGCTGCTCCACTCGCTCCTTCGCTTCTCTCGCCTTCTCCTGAACGTTCATCACTCCTCCTCTCCCTGCTTGCGCCGTACGGTGCGGGTCGGGCTCGCCTCGGCGCCGGCGACGACGCTGCCGGCGAGCACGGTGTCGTGGTTCACTTCGAGCTCGGCGAGCGACGACTCGAGCTGTTCGAGCCGGGCCCGCAGGCGATCCATCTCGTCACGCGCCCGGCGCACCGGGCCGAAGGTGTCGAGGGAGCGCTGGAGGAGCCGGTCCATGCCGCTCTGGACCTGCTCGACGCCGGTGTTCACGGCCCGGCGGCCGAACCGCACGAGGTCGTGCAGGAGGTCGGCCGGCAGCGCCACCGTGCCCTTCCTGCCCTCGTCCAGGATGATCTGGGTCAGCGTCTGGGCGGTCACGTCGCCGCTCGACGCGTTGTCGATCACCCGCACCTCCTGGCCGGCGCGAACCCACTCGGCGACCTCCTCGAGGGAGACGTACCGGCTCTCCTCGGTGTCGTACAGCTTCCGGCTTTCGTAACGCTTGATCAGACGGACCATGGTTCCTCCATCTCTCGCGCTTGCCGCGTTGCGGCATCGCCAAGCTGTTTATACCGCAGTGCGGCAAAAGCTGTCAACCGAGGTCTGCCAGGGCCGTTTCGAGCTCGCCGGCCACCCGCTCGATCCCCGCGAGATGCGCGGGCTCGTCGCCGAGCAGCGGGAGGCCGCCGAGCGGAATCTCCCCGAGCCGTTCGGCGAGCAGCCGGAGGCCCTCGCCGTCCCGCCGGGAGAGGAAGGCGAGGAGCGGCGGCCACGGCCCGGCGCTCTCCAGCGGCGGGTGCAGGCGGTTGACGAGCACTCCCGCGAGATGGCAGCCGTGCTCCCGCAGCCGGCGGGCGAAGTAGAGCGTCTCCGGGATCCGTTCCTCACCGGGACCGGCCACGAGGAGAAAGCCGGTCTCGGGCTCCCGCAGGAGGCGCTCCACCTCGGCCGCCCGCGCCCGGAAGCCTTCGTAGAGCGGCCCGAAGGCGCGGAAGAACTCGACCATGTCGCGCAGCAGATCGACCCCCACGATCTCGTCGAGACCCGCTTCGACCCGGCGCCCGAGCGGCCCGAGCCGGCGCGTGAGACGGGGCCGCCCCGAGTCGTCGAACCAGGAACGGAAGGCGAGCCGGACGATCCCGCTGTCGAGGAACTCCACGATCCGGCGCGGCGCGCCGAGGAAGTCGAGCGCCTCGCGGGTCGGAGGGGTGTCGAGAACGATCCGGTCGTAACGCTCCGCGGCGCGGACCTCGAAGAGCCGCTCGACGGCCATGTACTCCAGCACCCCGGCGAGGCTGCCCGAGAAGGTGCGGTAGAAGCGGTTGCCGAGGATCCGGTCCCGCGCGACGGCATCCGGGGCATACCGCTCGACGAGCCGGTCGAAGGTGGTACGCGCGTCGAGCAGGCTCGCCCGGAGGCGGCCGCCCGGCGCGCCCGCGACCGGGATCTCGGAGAGCGCCGCCTCGGCTCCCACGCCGAGCGTCTGGCGCAGCCGGTGCGACGGATCGAAGGTCATCACCAGCGTCCGCGCTCCGTCCCGGGCCGAGAGCCAGCCGGCGGCGGCGGCCAGCGTCGTCTTGCCGACGCCGCCGGCACCCACGAAGACGAGCAGACGGGGCCAGCGCTTCATGCCGGCGCCTCCGGGGCGGCAGCCAGCCACTCGGCGAGCGCGTGCGCCAGCGCGGCGCCGCGGGGCAGCGGCAGCCACGGCAGCTCGGTCACGGCTCCGGACCAGCCGCTGCGGAGCCTCTCCCGCTCCCGCTGCTGCCGCGCGAGCCGCCGCCGCCAGAGCACGAGCGGGGCAGCCTCCCCCGCCCGCGCGACCGGCAGATCGTCCGGCGCGAGCTGGTTGATGACGAGCAGCGCCGCCGGCACGCCGATCGCCGCGGTGAGCTCCTCCGCGAGCTCGAACGTCTCGGCCGCCGGCATCTCCTCGGCGGTCGTGACGAGCACCGTGCGGCAGCGGCGAGGATCCGACACGAGCCCGCGCAGACGGGCGGCGAGACGCGCGAACGGACCGCCGCGCACCGCCTCGGCCACGAGCGCGGGCGCGAGCAGCTGTCCGAGCGCGTGACCGCTCGCGGCGCCATCGAGGACCACGACGTCGAACTCGCCATGGAGGCAGCGCTCGACATAGGCGAGCACCACGAGCTCCTCGAGCCCCGGCGCGCCGTCGACGAACTGGTGGTAGAGCGGATGGGCGAGCAGCTGCCGGGCGAGCAGACGGATCGGCAACCGCGTCTCCACCTCGCGATCGATCAGGAGGCGCGGCCGCAGGCTCTCGAGCACGAGGCCGGGCACGATCGCGAGCCGCTCGCCGCCGCTCGGTGCCACGCCGAGCCATTCGTGCAGGTTCTCGCGCGGATCGATCCCGAGCAGCAGCGTTCGCCGGCCGGCCTCGGCGAGCGCGAGCGAGAGCGCCGCCGCGACCGCGCTCTTGCCGACCCCGCCCTTGCCGGTGACGAAGACCAGCCCGTTCGCGAGCGCGGCGATGACTCCTTTCGACATCTCGATCCCCGGGCTTCCAGAAACGGGCCTCTCCGGTTTATACTCTCCCGCGCGAGGCACGGGTTCGCGTGCCCAACCACGAGGGAGAAAGACTCATGACCCATATCATTGCTGAGCCCTGCGTCGACACCAAGGACACCGCGTGCGTGGATGTCTGCCCGGTCGACTGCATTTACGGCAAGGGTGAGGATTGGGAGATCCTCTACATCCACCCGGAAGAGTGCATCGACTGCGGCCTCTGCGTCGACGCCTGCCCGGTGAAGGCGATCTTCCCGCTCGAGGAGGTCCCCGAGGAGTGGAAGATCTGGATCGCGAAGAACTACGAGCACTTCGGCCTGACCCCTCCCTGAGCCCGGGAGTCCAGGCCGTTCCGGATAGAGGGGACGCTTCGGCGTCCCCTTTTTTCATGCCTTTTTCCGGAGCGGCCGCCGTTTCGCGTCAACCTGGAATGCGGAGCCTCTCGCTGCGGTTCTCAATACTGAGCGTGAGACGCTAAGATTTCTGGTCTCATCACGGAGGTTCGTTCGGGGTGGAGTACAAGGACTACTACAAGGTGCTCGGCGTGCGCCGCGACGCCTCGGCCGAGGAGATCCAGAAGGCGTACCGTAAGCTCGCGCGAAAGTACCACCCCGACGTGGCCACGGAGCCCGACGCCGAGGCGCGCTTCAAGGAGATCGCCGAGGCGAACGAGGTGCTGAAGGATCCCGAGAAGCGGGCGAAGTACGACCGTTTCGGCGCCGCCTGGAAGAACGTCCAGGAGGGCGCGCCCCCGCCCCCCGGCTTCGAAGGCTTCTCGTTCGACTTCGGCTCCGGCTCCGGCGGCGGCGGCTTCCAGTTCGATCTCGGCGGCGGCGAGGGGTTCAGCTCGTTCTTCGAGATGCTCTTCGGCCGCGGCGCGGCCGCCGGCGCCGGAGGCGCCCCCGGCTGGCAGACCGGCCGGGGCGGCTGGGCCCGTCCCGGAGCGAACCAGGAGGTCGAGCTCACGCTCTCGCTCGCCGAGGCCGCCCGCGGCGGCGTCCGCGAGCTCCAGATCCACGACCCGCAGAGCGGCCAGACGCGCAAGCTGCGCGTGAACCTGCCGGCCGGCGTCCGCCCGGGGCAGCGGCTCCGGCTCGCCGGGCAGGGCGAGCCCGGCCACGCCGGCGGCCCGGCCGGCGACCTCCTGCTGCGCCTGCGGATCGCCCCGGATCCCCGCCTGCGCCTCGAAGGGCGAGACCTCCACGGACAGCTCGTGGTCACGCCGTGGGAGGCGGCGCTCGGCGGGCAGGCCGAGGTGGAGACGCTCGACGGCCGGGTGACGGTCCGGATCCCGCCGGGCTCCTCCACCGGCCGCCGGATCCGCCTGCGGGGCAAGGGCTACCCGCGCGCCGGCGGCGAGGCGGGAGATCTCTACGTCGAGATCCGGATCGCCGTTCCCGAAAAGCTCACCGATGCGGAGCGCAGACTCTTCGAACAGCTCGCCGCGACCTCCAGTTTCCGCGCGCGGTCCGGCGATTGAGGATATTCCGATGGACCTGAACCGGCTCACCCAGAGATCCCAGGAGGCGCTCCAGAGCGCCCAGGCCGAAGCCGTACGGCGCGGCCAGCAGGAGGTCGACGGCGAACACCTCGCCCTCGCCCTCCTCGCCCAACCCGACGGGCTCGTCCCCCGCCTGCTCGGCCGCGCCGACCTGCGCGTCGACGAGCTCGCGAGCGAGCTCGAGTCCGAGCTCGACCGCCGCCCGCGCGTCTCGGGCGGCGGCGTCGAGCCGGGCAAGGTCTACGTCACGCAGCGGCTCCAGCGCCTGCTGCTCGCCGCCGAGGCGGAGGCGAAGCGGCTCAAGGACGAGTACGTCTCGGTCGAGCACCTCCTGCTCGCCCTCGTCGAGGAGGGGGAGACGACCGCCGCCGGGCGGCTCTTCGCCCGCGCCGGGCTCACGCGCGACCGGCTCCTCTCCACCCTCGTCGCGGTGCGTGGCAGCCAGCGCGTCACCTCGTCGGCCCCGGAGGCCGCCTACGAGGCGCTGCAGAAGTACGGCACCGACCTCGTCCGGCAGGCCCGGGCGGGGAAGCTCGACCCGGTCATCGGCCGCGACGCCGAGATCCGGCGCGTCATCCGGATCCTCTCGCGGCGGACGAAGAACAACCCGGTCCTCATCGGCGAGCCCGGGGTCGGCAAGACCGCGGTGGTCGAGGGGCTCGCGCAGCGGATCGTCAAGGGGGACGTGCCCGAGTGGCTCGCCGACCGCACCGTCTGGTCGCTCGACATGGGGGCGCTGCTCGCGGGCGCGAAGTATCGCGGCGAGTTCGAAGAGCGGCTCAAGGCGGTGCTCAACGAGATCCGCGAGAGCGACGGACGGGTGATCCTCTTCATCGACGAACTCCACACCGTCGTCGGCGCCGGCAAGACCGAGGGCTCCACCGACGCCGCGAACCTCCTCAAGCCGATGCTCGCGCGCGGCGAGCTCCACTGCGTCGGCGCCACCACGCTCGACGAGTACCGGAAGCAGATCGAGAAGGACGCCGCGCTCGAGCGGCGGTTCCAGCCGGTGCTCGTCGACGCCCCGAGCGTCGAGGACACCGTCTCGATCCTGCGGGGCCTCAAAGAGCGCTTCGAGATCCACCACGGCGTCGAGATCCAGGACAGCGCGCTCGTGGCGGCCGCGGTCCTCTCGAACCGGTACGTCTCCGACCGTTTCCTGCCCGACAAGGCGATCGACCTGATCGACGAGGCGAGCGCGATGATCCGCACCGAGATCGACTCGCTGCCCGCCGAGCTCGACGAGGTCTCCCGCCGGGTCCTCCAGCTCGAGATCGAGCAGCAGGCGCTCGCCAAGGAGAGCGACAAGGGGAGCCGCGAACGGCTCGCCGACCTGCGCCGCGAGCTCGCCGACCTGAAGGAGCGGCAGAGCGCGATGCGCGCCCAGTGGGAGCAGGAGCGGGCCGAGATCGCCACGGTCCGCGGGCTGCGCGAGGAGATCGAGCAGACCCGTCTCGCCATCGAGCAGGCCGAGCGCGCCGCCGACCTGAGCCGTGCCGCCGAGCTGAAGTACGGCGTCCTCGCCGGGCTCGAAGCGCGTCTGGCAACCGCCGAGGCGAAGACGCGCGACGGCGACACCCCGCGCCTCCTGCGCGAGAGCGTCGGCGAGGCCGAGGTGGCCGAGGTCGTCTCCCGCTGGACCGGGATCCCGGTCACCCGCCTCGTGGAGGCGGAGCGGGAGAAGCTCCTGCGCCTCGACGAGATCCTCCACCGGCGGGTGGTCGGCCAGGACGAGGCGGTCCGGCTGGTCACCGACGCGGTGATCCGCGCCCGCTCCGGCATCAAGGACCCGCGCCGCCCGATCGGCTCGTTCCTCTTCCTCGGCCCGACCGGGGTCGGCAAGACCGAGCTCGCCAAGGCGCTCGCCGAGGCCCTCTTCGACAGCGAGGAGGCGCTCGTGCGCATCGACATGTCCGAGTACATGGAGCGCCACACCGTCTCCCGGCTCGTCGGCGCCCCGCCGGGCTACGTCGGCTACGAGGAGGGCGGGCAGCTCACCGAGGCGGTGCGCCGCAAGCCGTACTCCGTCCTCCTCTTCGACGAGATCGAGAAGGCGCACCACGACGTCTTCAACGTCCTGCTCCAGCTGCTCGACGACGGCCGCCTGACCGACGCCCAGGGGCGCACGGTGGACTTCAAGAACACGGTCGTCATCATGACCTCGAACCTCGGCTCGCATCTCCTGCTCGAGGGGATCGACGCCGCAGGAGAGATCGCCGAGGCGACCCGCGACGCGGTGATGGCCGAGCTGCGCCGTCACTTCCGGCCGGAGTTCCTCAACCGGATCGACGACACCGTCCTCTTCAAGCCGCTGCGTCTGGAAGAGATCGAACAGATCGTCGACCTGCTCACCGCCGACCTGCGCCGCCGGCTCGGCGAACGCGGCGTGCGGCTCGACCTCACCCCGGAGGCGCGCGCGCTCGCCGCCCGCCACGGCTTCGACCCGGTCTTCGGCGCCCGGCCGCTCAAGCGCTACCTGCAGCGCGAGCTCGAAACCCGCATCGGCCGCGCGCTCGTGGCCGGCGAGGCCGGCGAAGGGGCGACCATCCACGTCACGGCCCGCGACGGCACCCTCGCCGTCGGGATCGAGCCGCCGGTGGACGCCACGTCGTAGCCACCCCGGCGCGAGCGCAGCGGCGGCGTGTTCGTTTTTCGGGACAGAGAGCGGCGGCCGGCTACCGCCGCCCTCCCGGCTCGAGCCGCCGGCTTCCGGGGCGACTCTTCCCGGACGAAGGTTCGGGTTTCGGGACCGGGTCGCGCCGGCGGAGCTTCGGCAGCGGCCGCGCCGCGATCCCGCGGGCGGTCTCCTCGTCGCGAACGGCGGCGGTGCGGGCCGCCGGTCCCTCCCGTTCCTCCGGCAACGCCTCCCCCCGATGTTTCAGCGCGTCGGGGATGTCGGCGACGGCGAGCTCCCGCTCGGCCGCGACCGGGCCGGCCGGCACGAGCCCCGCCAGCACCGCTCCCCCCTCGCGGGCGAGCCGGGCGTTGAGCTCGCGCGAGCGCGGCAGGTCGACCTCCCGCAGCGCCACCGAGTAGAGCCGTCCGCTCCGGTCGTGGAAGAGCAGCCGGTCACCGCGCTCGATCCAGCCGCCCCGGGTCTGGACGAACTCGTCGCCCGCCCGGAAGACCAGCACCTCGCCGCCGGCCGCGGCCGGCAGCAGCAGCGCCGCGAGCAGGCACCATCCTCTCGACTTCCCCGTCCGCATCCGCATCGCTCTCTCCCCTGCCCGTTCTCCCCTTCTCCATCCCCCCAGCCGGGCGCTATCGAAAAGGACGCGAGCGCGCCGCTGAACCTGCCGCTCCCCTCGCCGTCCGCTCGCGCCTCCCGGTAGACTCGCCTCTCGCGTCCGGACAGCGAGCCGGCGCGCGGAAGGAGAGCGGACGATGGCGGAAGTGGAAGCGAGCGAGCAGAGCGGAGGCGCGGCACCCCGGCCTCCCCGGCCCTGGCGGGAGCCGTGGCGCTGGCTCTTCGCCCCCTGGATGCTCGCCGTCCTCTATCCGATGGTCGCCGTCACCACCGCCTTCTGGGGGACGGTGGCGATCGCCCTCGCCACCTGGAGCCAGCGCGTCGCCTTCTACTGCGGCACCGTCTGGGCGTGGTGGCTCGTCCGGGTGAGCTTCGTGCGGATCCGGGTCACCGGGCGGGAGCGGATGGTGTCCGGGCAGTCGTACGTCATCCTCACGAACCATCAGGGCGACTACGACATCCTCGCCCTCTACGGCTTCCTCGGCCGGGAGTTCCGCTGGGTGATGAAGGAGGAGCTGCGCCGGGTCCCGTTCCTCGGCTGGGCCTGCGCGGCGATCGGCCACATCTTCGTCGACCGCCGCTCCTCCGCGCGCGCGATCGCCAGCCTCGAGGAGGCCAAGCCCCGGCTCACGGGCGGGGTCTCCGTGGTCTTCTTCCCCGAAGGGACGCGCAGCCCCGACGGACGGCTCCTGCCGTTCAAGAAGGGCGGCTTCGTGATGGCCCGTCAGCTCGCGCTGCCGATCCTGCCGGTGACGATCTCGGGCTCGATGCGCGTCCTTCCCAAGGGCTCCCACATCCCGCGACCGGGCCGGATCCGGGTGCTGATCCACCCACCGCTCGACCCCGCCTCCTGGCCCTCGGACGAGGAGCTGATCGCCACCGTACGGGAGACGATCGCCTCCGGGCTCGACGATAGCGAACGCCAGGGACGGGTCGGCCGCGACTGAACCCCGCTTCGACTTGCCGCGCCAACCGGGAGGCGGCTACACTGCCCCGGATGCCGCATCGCGGCAGACGAGGAGGATGCGATGCCGACCGTGCGCCGGGTGGTCTTCAACAAGAAGGGGGGCGTCGGCAAGACGTCGATCGTCTGCAACCTCGCGGCGGTGGCGGCCGGGCGCGGACGGCGGACGCTGGTCGTCGATCTCGATCCGCAGGCCGACTCGACCCGCTACCTGCTCGGCGAACGCGCCCCGGAGACCGCGCCTACGCTCAAGGAGTTCTACGAGGGCTCGCTCGGCTTCTCGCTCCTCCCCGATCGCCCCCTCGCCGACTACGTGCATCCGACCGGCATCCCGAAGCTCGATCTCGTCCCCTCGCATCCCGAGCTCGGCAGTCTCGAGGAGAAGCTCCAGGCGCGCTACAAGATCTTCAAGCTGCGCGACGCGCTCGCCCGCCTGCGCTACGACGAGATCTACCTCGACACGCCGCCGGCGGTGGGCTTCTTCACCATCTCGGCGCTGGTCGCCGCCGACCGCTGCCTGATCCCGTTCGACTGCGACGACTTCTCCCGCCAGGCGCTCTACCTGCTGCGCGGTCATGTGCGCGAGGTGGCCGCCGACCACAACCCGCAGCTCGCCATCGAAGGGGTGGTCGTCAACCAGTTCGACGGCCGCGCGCGGCTGCCGCAGCGGCTCGTCGGCGAGCTCGAGGCGGAGGGGTTCCCGCTCCTGCGGCCGTTCCTCTCTCCGTCGGTGAAGATGCGCGAGTCTCACGCCGCCGGCCGCCCGCTGGTGAGCCTCGCCCCCCGCCACAAACTGGCCGGGCAGTTCGAGGCGCTCTACGACGCGCTGCCGGGCTGAGCCGCCGACCGGGGCGCAGCGCTCCGCACGTTGCCGCTGCCGCACCGGCGCGTTACCCTTGCCCGGCGTGCGCACCCTCGGCGACATCGACTGGCAGACCTGGCTCCCGACGGAGCGGGCGACGCTCGTCTTCGCGATCCGCGACGGCGAGATCCTCCTCATCGAGAAACGGCGCGGCCTCGGCGCGGGGAAGGTCAACGGCCCCGGCGGCCGGCTCGAGCCCGGCGAGACCCCGCTCGCCGCGGCCCGGCGGGAGTTCGAGGAGGAGGTGCGGGCACACCCGCTCGGTCTCGTCGAACAGGGCACCCTCCGTTTCCAGTTCGTCGACGGCTACGCGCTCCACGTCCACGTCTTTCGCGCGAGCGGCGTCGCGGGAGAGCCCGCCGCGACCGCCGAAGCGCTCCCGTTCTGGTGCCCGCTCAGCGCGATCCCCTACGACTCGATGTGGGAGGACGACCGCCACTGGCTACCGCGGCTGCTCGCGGGGGAGCGGTTCGACGGCCGCTTCCTCTTCGCGGGCGACCAGATGCTCGACTTCGCGCTCACCCCGGACGGCCCCCCCGATCCGGCCTGACCGGCTGCCGCTACCGGTAAGGCCGAGGACGCCGCCCGCACCGCTGGTGACGGACTCCACCCGCGTTCGGCGCATCCGGTGGGGAGCTTCTTCGTCTCCTGGGATCGCCACTTCGACCACGGGAACTACACCTTCGAGTCGTTCAACGGCGGCCTGCGCTTCGAGTTCTGACCGTCAACGACGGCCAGCGCGTGATGCAGATCCGGATCGACGACGAGCACGAGGTCATCGAGAAGCTCCGCGAGCGCCACGGCCGGCGGCCCACCGGGGTCGCCGTTTGCTGGTAGAATCGCCACTGCCTTGCAAAACAGCAGGCCACCCGCAGCCAGCAACGGCGGCGGGTCTCGGATCGAGAAAAGGAGACACCGATGGCTCCTGCTCCGTCCAGCTCGTGGCGCTTCCGCGTCGCGGCCCTCGTCCTCCTCGTCCTCGCCGGTTTCGTCGGCTTCCCCTCCGAGGTACAGGCCCAGCACGCGCTCGAACCGGTCGGCCCGACGGAGCTCGACATCGATCTCGGAACCCCCGGCTTCACCCTCCGGGTTCGCCTGCGCTCGGCCAGCAACCAACCCATTTCGGGCGCCAGCATCAGCTGGTCGGCGGCCTCGGCCGGCGGCGCGGTCACCCCGGCGACGCGCACTTCGACGACGAATTCGAACGGCGAAGCGACCGCCACCTTCACCGCCACCGCCGCCGGCAGGGGCACGATCACCGCGACGGCGCCCGCGGACCTCAACGCGAACCCCGTTACCTTCACGATCGACATTTCGCAGCAGGCCCAGCAGTACGTGCTCGAGCCGGTCGGCCCGACGGGGCTCGACGTCGATCTCTCGGCCCCCGGCTTCACCCTGCAGGTTCGCCTCAGCGGGAGTGATGGCGCTCCGGTTTCCGGGAGCGACATCCGCTGGGAGGCGACGCATGGCGCGGATCTCGTGACCCCGGCCACGACGAGCTCGACGACCGGCAGCACAGGCATCGCCGCCGCCACCTTCACCGCGACCGGGGTGGGCGCGATCGAAATCGTGGCGGTCGCGGAACGCGGTTCGAACCGCGTTGGTTACCGCATCGTGGTGACGGATTCGTCGACCCCCCCCCCCCCCCCGCCGCCACCCCCCCCGCCGCCGGAACCGCAGGTCACCACGCTCGAAGCGATCGAACCGGGGCCGTTCGCGCTCGTGCTCGGCGACCGGCAGACGCTGCGCGCCCGGGTGCTCGATCAGGACGGCCAGCCGCTCGCCGGCATCCCCCTCACCTGGAGCATCGAGAGCTCGCCCGGCTCTCCCCACACGCCAGGCGCGACCACCGTTTCCGACGCCGCCGGCATCGCCACCGCCACCTTCGACTTCGACGTCGTCGGCCGCACCCTGATCGCCGCCTCCTATCCCGACGTCACTCCGGTCCGTTGGCAGATCGACACCGACACCCTCGGCGTCCTCACCCGGGGGACCCGCACCTACCGCTCCGTCGCTGCCGCGCTCGATGCGATCTGCGCCAACGCCTACACGACCGGGACGCCGGCTCCGCTCTGCGCCTTCCTGACCGAGACGCTCACCACCCGGGAGGAGCGCGGCGCCGCGGTCCACGCGCTGAGCGCCACCGGCCTCGGCGCCCAGACCGCCAACTCCGCCGTGCTCCTCGGCAACCAGATCGAAACGGTCGCCGAGCGCCTTTCCGCCCTGCGCAGCGGCGCCCGCCGCGAAGCGCTCGGGCAGATCGCCCTGAGCTTCGACGGCGGCAGCGTGAGCAGCTCGCTGCTCGCCGCCGCCCGCTCCGCCGCCGCCGCGCGTGCGGCGCTCTCGCGCCGGATCGACGAGAGCTTCCTCTACCTCGCCGCCGGACCCGACGCCCGCGAAGCCGCGACGAGCGTCGCTTCCGATCCGGTCGTCCCGAAGCGGGAGCGCCCCTGGGGGTTCTTCGTCAACGGCCGGCTGGCTCGGGGCGACCGGGGCGACGGCTTCGAGGAGACCGGCTACAAGTTCGAGACCACCGGCGTGACGATCGGCTTGGACCGGGCGGTCGGCCTCAACGGCTTCCTCGGCTTCGCGTTCTCCGGGATCGACAACTCGACCGACTTCGCCGGCGCCGGCGGCAAGCTCGACACCACCGGCCTCTCGCTGACCCTCTACGGAATCCGGGAGACCGGCGAGCACGGCTACGTCCAGGCGACGGCGACCTACGGCACGAGCCGGTACGAGCAGGCCCGGCGGCTCCAGCTGCCGGTCGTCGGTCCGCTGACCGCGCGGGCCGAGTTCGACGGCAACCAGGTCGGCGGCACCCTCGAAGGGGGCTTCGCCTGGGACGGCCCCGGCGGAACGGCGACGCTCTTCGGACGGGGCAGCTGGCTGCGCTGCGAGGCCGATCCGTTCACCGAGACCGGCGCGGTCGTGACGCTGCCCGGCACGGGAATGAGCGCCGACTTCGGCCTCACGGTGGATGGTCACACGGTCAGCTCGCTGCTCGGCGAGGTCGGTCTCGATCTGTCGCGGGTCATCCAGACCCGGCACGCCCTGATCGTGCCGCAGCTCAACGCCTCGTATCTCCACGAGTTCGAGGCCGAGCGGAGCCCGATCCGCGGCCGCTTCCGGGGGGACCTGGCGGCGGTGGCCGCCTTCGACCTGTTCAGCGACACGCCGGATCGCGACTTCTTCAACGTCGGCGCCTCGCTGCGCTTCCAGTTCCTCTGGGGGAGCTTCTTCGTCTCCTGGGACCGCCACTTCGACCACGGGAACTACACCTTCGAGTCGTTCAACGGCGGTCTGCGTTTCGAGTTCTGACCGGCAACGACGGCCATCGCGTGATTCAGGTCCGGATCGACGACAAGTACGAGGTCATCAAGAAGCTCCGCGAGGGGGGCATGGGGGCGATCTATCTCGTCCGCCACCGCCTGCTCGAAGAGCTCCGGGTGATCAAGGTGCTGCGCTCGCAGCTCACCACCGACGAGGAGATCCGTCAGCGCTTCCAGCGCGAGGCGCGCGCCGCCATCCAGCTCCGGCACCCGAACATCGCGCAGCTCTACGACTTCTCGATCGACGAGGAGGGGACGGCCTACATCGTCCTGGAGTTCATCGACGGCATCACCTTCGAGGAGTTCGCGCAGCAGCCGGAGGCCCGCCACCTCCCGCTCACGCTCGCGCTCGCCCAGCAGGGGCTGCGCGCGCTCGCCTACCTGCACCGCAAGGGTTTCGTCCACCGCGACATCGCGCCCGACAACCTGATGCTCACCCGCGACGTCGACGGCGAGCCGCTCGTCAAGCTGATCGACCTCGGCATCGTCAAGATCCTCCGCGGCGGCGGCCAGGGCACCGCGACCTCGCTCTATCTCGGCAAGCCGAAATACTCGAGCCCCGAGCAGCTCATGAGCGCCGCCATCGACGAGCGCAGCGATCTCTACTCGTTCGGCGTCATGCTCTACGAGCTCGTGACCGGCCTCTACCCGATCCAGGGTCACGACCTGCCTTCGCTGCTCACCGGCCATCTCCACCGCGAGCCGGTCAGTTTCGACGTCTCCGATCCCGGCGGCACGGTTCCGGAGTCGCTGCGTCGCCTGATCCTCCGGGCGCTCGCCAAGCACCCGGAGGAACGCTTCGCTTCGGCCGAGGAGTTCTCCCGGCGGCTCGGCGAGGTCGCCGCGACGCTCACGCCCCGCGAGCAGGGCGCCGAGCGCGAGCTGCTCGACGCCGCCCGCGCGGGCGCGCAACGCGCGCGCGCCGAAGCGATCGCCGGCGCCGAACGCGCGGTGCGCGAGCATCTCGAGCAGCACGACTTCGTCGCCGCCCGCGAGCAGCTCTCGCTTGCGGTCGCGCGGCTCGGCAACGACACCCGGCTCGCCGAGCTGCTGCGGGCGATCGAAAGCGAGGAGCGCGAGCACCACCACGACGCCACCGAACGGGAACGCCTCGTGGCGATGGCCACGGCGGCCGAGCGGGCACTCGACCGGGGCAACGTCGCCGAGGCGCGGGAGAAGCTGTTCGAGATCCTCGCCCGTGATCCCCAGCACCCGACGGCCCGGGCGCTCCGGGAGCGGATCGAGCGGCTCCTCGGCGAACAGGGTCCGGCGAGCTCCGACCAGCCCACCGTCATCTCCGCGCGCGCCGGTCAGAGCGCGGCCGCGCCGCCCCCTCCGGCCGCCGACGCGCGCGCGGCCGTTCCCGCCGCCGCGGCGATCCCGCTCCCGGTGAGCGAGCCGCCGGCCGCCCCGGATGCCGGCGCCGGGATCGCGCCACCGCGGCGGCGCGGCCTCGCCTTCGCCGGCCTCGCGCTCCTTGCGATCGCGGTCGCCGTCGCCGGCTGGCTGCTCTGGAGCTCCTTCCTCCGGCCGGCGGCAACGCCAGCGGCACCGGCGGCCGGGAACCCCGACGCGACCGCCGCCTACCTCGCGGGTACCGACGCGCTCGCCCATGGCGACGCCGCCGAGGCGGCGCGCCACCTGCGCGCCGCCCTCGCCCTCGACGGCGACGAGCGACCGGGCTACCTGCCCTGGTTCGAGCTCGGGCGCGCGCTCATCGCCGCCGGCGACTGCGCCGAAGGCCTCAAGGCGCTCGCCGCCTCCGAACGCGCCGGGGTCGTGCTCGGGTTGCCGGCCGCCGACAGCCTGCCGGCGCTTCGCGCCGCCTGCCAGCCGGTGCCCGAGCTCGAAGCGGAGCTGGTGCCGGTGGCGCAGGCGATCGCGACGCTGGAGCGCCAGATCGCGGAGATCGAGGGGTCGCAGACCTCCGGCGAGGTCGCTGCGATGTGGGCGGCCGACGCCGCCCTGAGCGCCGATTTCGCGACCGCCAAGGAGCTCGTCGCCGAGGCCGCCAGGCTCCTCGCGCAGGCGCGCGCCGAGCGGAACCTCGATCTCGCCTACCAGGCGGGCGACCGGGCGGCCGACGCCCGGGCGAAGCTCGCGGCCGTGCTGCGCGCCGTGACCGGCCGCTGACCTCCCGCCGTCTCAGCTCACCGGCACGAAGAGCAGCTCGCCCGCCTCGTGGCCGGCGAGCCGGATCGGCGCGAGCTGGGGCGTCTGGGCGAGACCCAGCCGGGTCGACTTCCAGGCGACGCGGGCCGCGACCGCACGGGTGACGGCGGCGATCGAAAGCGGCTCCTCGGCGAGCTGGAGCACGGTGAGGAGCGCGCGGGCGAAGATCGAGTGGACGCCGTCGCCCCCCTGGTCGAGCACCGGCGCGAGGCCGCCCGAGGTGAGCGCGAGCCGTGACTTCGCGGCCGTGCCGCCATCCCCCGCCGTGAGCTCGCCGCCGGCGAAGCTGCCCGCGTAACAGGAGTCGGAGACGAGGAGCACGCGGCGCGCGGCGAAGGTGCCGAGCAGCCTCGCGATCGCGGCGTTCGGGATCCAGGTCGAGCTGTCGTCCGGGTCGGCATCCACCGGCAGCCAGTAGCCCTGCCGGCCATCGGCGGTGAGGCGGCCGTGCCCCGCGAAGTAGACGAGCACCTGGTCGTTCGGCCCCGCCTGCTTGCCGAGCTCGCTCAACGCGCGCATCGTGTCGAGGAAGGTCGCGTCGAGGAGGAGCCGGGTCGAGAAGCCGTACCGGTCGGCTAGCACCCCGGCGATCGCCTCGCCATCGGCCCGCGCGGTCGCGAGCGGCGGCAGCGCGCGGTAGGCGCCGTCGGCGACGATCAGCGCGTAGGCGCGGCCGGCTGCCGGCCGCGCTCGGGAGGCGGGAGGTGCCGGGGGTACGGCGGCGACCGGCGCCGCCGGCTCGGCCTGGAAATGGATCTCGCTCTCGGCGCGCCGGCTGGCGCGATCGAGAGCGACGAACCGCACGGTGGTGCCGGCGGTCGCCGGCACGCTCAGCGAGAAGAACCCCTTCGCGTCCGGGGCGAGCGGCCGGCCGTCCGCGAGGAGCGCGGCCAGGCCGAGCGGGGCGTCGACGCGGCCGACGATCTCCACGGAGCCGCCCGCGCGGGGCACCGGCGCGAGCAGCGGGCCGCGGGTCGCGAGCAGATCGGGGCGGATGAACTCGAACGCCGGGCCCGGCGTGCCGACGAGGTCCGCCGCGCGCACGGAGGCGATCTGGGTGCCCGCCGCTTCGGCGGCCTCGAGCTCGCCCAGCAGACGCCGGTAACGATCCTGCGCCGCCTCGAGGTCGGAGACCCGGGTCCGGCTCGCGACCACCGCGGCCTCCGCCATCGCGACGGGCGGCGGCGGGGTCGGCGATTCCCCGGCCCCCTGCCGTTTCGCGGCGGCCCGGGCCTCGGCCACCCGCCGTTCGGCCGCGGCGAGCTCGGCACGCGCCGCGGCGAGCTCGCCGGCGACCGCTTCCGCTTCGCGGCGCGCTCGCGCCGCCTCGGCGCGGGTCCGGGCGAGCTCTTCGCGCAGGGCGTCGATCTCGCGCTGGGCGTCGAGGTCGATCTCGCTGTCGAGGCCGGCCGCCCGACGGTACCAGGAGAGCGCGATCGCCGCGTCCGCGGTGACCCCGAGCCCCTGCTCGTAGAGCGCGCCGAGGTTCCGCTGCCCGCGCCGGCTCCCCGCCTCGGCCGCCTTCCGGTACCAGGCGGCGGCCAGCGTGAAGTCGGGAGCCCCCCGCACCCCCTGCTCGTAGATCTCGCCGACGTTGTTCATCGCCTCGGCGTCCCCCGCTTCGGCCTGCACCTGCCAGGCCTGGAGCGCCCAGGCGTTGTCCTGCAGATCCTGACTCCATTCGCCGCCCCGCATTCCGCACTCGTGAACGCTCGCCCGCACCACCTTGCGGGGGGTCTGGATCTTGTTGTACCGGCCGAGGCTCCGCACCTTGCCGGGGAGGAGGCAGTCCACGATGAACAGATCCTCCGGATGCCGCACCTGAGCCGTCGTCGGAGCGGCGACCGCCGGCGCCACCACGCCACCCGTCACGGCCACGATCACGAGGGCTCGGAACAGTCGCCCCGAGAAGCCTCCGGCTGCCCGTTGACCGCGCATCGTCCACCTCCTCCTGCCTGGGTCTTTCTCGCCTCATCTTACGCCGCGGAGGCGGTGACCGCCAGCCGCAGCCGCGGACCGGAGCCGGGATGGCGACTTCCCCACCCCCCCGGCCATCCGGGCGAGGCGGCCGACCGGCGGCGATCAGGCGATCAGGAGGACCGGTCCGGCGCAGCCCTCGAGCAGTGCGTGGAGCTCGCCGGGCGTGGCGATGGCGTCGCGCCGCAGGACGAGCAGCCCGTGCGCGCCGCCGCTCCGGGCGAGCTCGCGGCTCAAGGCGGCACGGGGGAGCTGACGCACCTCGGCCTCGAGGCCGCGGGCCCGAAGCTCCCGCGTCACCCGCTCCTCGGCGGCGGCCGGAGTGGGCGGCCCCGAAGGCAGCAGGACCCGAAGCGGCCAGCGCCGGCCGGCGACGAGGGCGGTCGCGAGGGCGAGGGCGAGCGATCCTTCGACCTCCTCGCAGAGGACCGTCACCGCACCGATCGGCACCGGCTTCGGAGGCAGCACCAGGAGCGCCTCCGGGGAGTCGTGGAGCAGCGCGTGCACCGTCCGCCCCAGCCCGGCGCCGGAGCCCCGCGCCCAGCCGACCCGCCCCACCACCACCAGATCGCCGGGCCGGGCGGCGGCGAGGATCTCCCGCTCCACCGCGCCCCGGACGGAGCGGAAGCTCCAGGCGGCACCGGCGCGGCCAGCGGCGGCTGCGAGCTGGCGCCGGGCCCGCTCCGCCTGGGCCCGCAGCGTCCTCTCGAGAACCGGCCGCTCGAGGGAGAGCGACGCCGCCGAGAGCGGGTCGTAGCGCCGCACGAGCGGCCGCCCGGCGAGCTCGAGGAGCTTCAGATCCTCCACGAAGAGGCCGGCGAGGGCGACCTCGAGCAGCGCCGCGACCTCCGCGGCCATCTCCGCCGCCGCGCCGCTCGGCTCGGAGGCGTCCACGGCCACGAGCACCCGGCGGATCGGCGGCGCGCTCATGGCGCCTCCTCCTCCGCCTCCTCGCGCCGCTTCCGGGGAGGGCTTCGCCGCGTCTTGCGCGCCTGCTCCGCCTTCAGCTCCGCGAGCGCCGAGAGCCTCTCCTCCACCCGCCGGTTGAAGCTTCCCGCCGGGAACTCGCCCTTCGGTCCCCGCCTGCCGGCGCGCAGCCCCGACAGGATCTCGAGGCAGTCGTCCACATCGCGCGCCGCCCAGATCCGGAACTGCCCCGCGGCCACGGCCGCCACCACGTCGGCGCGGAGCATCAGGTGCTCCAGGTTGCTCTCCGGAACGATCACCCCCTGCTCGCCGGTGAGCCCGCCCAGGCGGCAGACGTCGAAGAACCCCTCGATCTTCTCGTTCACCCCGCCGATCGGCTGCGCCCGGCCGCGCTGATCGACCGAGCCGGTGATCGCCACCGACTGCCGCAGCGGCACGTCGGCGATCGCCGAGAGCAGCGCGCAGAGCTCGGCCATCGAGGCGCTGTCGCCGTCGATGCCGCCGTACGACTGCTCGAAGACCAGGCTCGCGGAGAAGGCGAGCGGCCGCTCGCGCGCGAACCGGTCGCCGAGGAAACCGGTGAGGATGAGCACCCCTTTCGAGTGCAGCGGCCCGGAGAGCTCCACCTCGCGCTCGATGTTGACGACCTCGCCCTCGCCCAGGCGCACGCGGGCGGTGATCCGCGCCGGATGCCCGAAGGCGAACGAGCCGAGCTGCACCACCGCGAGGCCGTTGACCTGGCCGGGCACCGCGCCGCCGGTCTCCACGAGCACCGTGCCGCGGGCGACGCTCTCGAGCCACCGCGCCCGGACCCGGTCGCAGCGGAAGACCTGCGCCGCGACCGCCGCGTCCACCGCCGCGGCCTTCACCTCCGTCGCCTCGGGGCCGGCCAGCAGATCGGCTTCGCGCAGGAGATCGACCATCTCCCCGGTGTGGAGCGAGAGCCGCTCGCCGTCGTCGGCGAGCCGCGCGCTCTGCTCGAGCAGCCGCTCGAGCGCCTCGCGGGCGAACGGGCGAAGCTGCTCGTCGCGGATCAGCTTGGCGAGCAGCCGCGTGTAGAGCAGCTCGTTCTCCTCCGTCCGCGGCAGCGACTCCTCGAAGTCGGCCGCCACCTTGAAGAGCCGGTGGAAGTCGAGGTCGTGGCGGGTGAGCAGGTAGTAGAGCAGGCGATCGCCCACGAGGACGATCTTCACGTCGAGCGGCACCGGCTCCGGCGCGAGCGTGGCGGGGGCGGCCAGCCCGAGCGCCTCGGCGGCCGACTCCAGCCGCAGCCGGTGCGTCTCGATCGCCCGCTTCAGCGCGTCCCAGCCGTACGGCTGCCGGAGCAGCCGCAGGGCGTCGAGCACCAGGAAGCCGCCGTTGGCGCGGTGCAGCGCGCCGGCCCGGATGAGCGTGAAGTCGGTGACCAGGTTGCCCATCTGCGCCTGGTGCTCGATCCGCCCGACGAGGTTGGCGAAGGTCGGGTTCTCCTCCCAGATCACCGGGGCGCCCTCGGTCTCCTGGTTGTCCACCAGCAGGTTGACGAGGTAGCGCTTCGTCGCGGGCCGGCTCTCGCCGGCGGGCGGGCTCTTCTGGCCCTCGCCGCCCTCCTCGACACCCAGGAACGCCTTGACGTGGGTCTCGATGTCGGCCTGCACCGCTTCGAGGTGGGCACGCACGTTGGGCAGGTCCGGGTAGCGCGCCTTCAGCTCGTCGATCAGCGGCTCGACGGTGAAGCGCGTGACCTCCCGCCGCAGCTCCTGCAGCTTGCCGCGCCGTTCCGCCTGCCAGCGCGGCGCCTGCCGCATCATCCGCTGCATCTTCTCCTGCAGCTCCTCGATCGCGCTGGTGTAGCGCTGCTTCTCCTCCTCGCTGAGCTTCTCGAACAGATCGGGCGTGAGGACCTCGCCCTGCGCGACCGGCGCGAAGATGATCCCCATCGGGGTGCGGACCACCGCGAGGCTCCGCTGCTTCGCCTCCTCGCCGAGCTCGGCGAGCGCCTGTTCCTGCCGCTCGCGGAGCTCCTGCTCGATCACCTCCTTGCGCGTCTGGTACTCCTCGCTCTGGAAGGCGCCGAGGAGCGCCGCCTGGAGCGACTCGACGAGCTCGAACATCTGCTGGCGCAGCTCGATGCCGCGGCCGGCCGGCAGCTCGAGCACCCGCGGCGCGTTCGGCTGGTCGAAGTTGAAGACGTAGCACCAGTCGCTCGGCCGCGGCCGCGCCGCAGCCGCCGCCGTCACGTAATGGCGGACCAGGAAATGCCGTCCGGTGCCTTCGGCGCCGAGGACGAAGATGTTGTACCCCGGGGCCTGCATGCCCAGACCGAGCGCGAGCGCCGCCTCGGCGCGCGGCTGGCCGAGCACGCCCGCGAACGGCTCGATCTCGCTCGAGGTGACCTCGCCGAGCCGGTCGAGACGGCTGAGACGCCGCAGCCGCCCGGCCGGTACCTCCCGCGCTCCGGCTCCTTTCGAGGCGGAGCCGGTATTCGTCCGGGCACGGCGGCGAGAAGGGGGCTGACTCGGCATCGGTGACCTCCGGAGAGCGGTCTTCCGCGACCGAGTTTAGCCCCGAGCGCGGCACCGAGTCTCCCGGCAGGCACTGCTGGCCGTGCCTGACTCGGTCGCTGCCCGGGCGGGAGGTGGCGGGCCGGCGGCGATTGCGTTAGCCTGCCGGGGAGGAGAGCATCGCCGCCACCGTTTCTGAAACGCTCACCGGGAGGTCGCTGCCATGCGCCAGCTGGTTGCTCGAGACGTGATGAACTCCGAGGTGCTGACGGTACGGGACGACATGTCGGTCGAGGAGGTCGCCGCCCAGCTCGCCGACAACGAGATCTCCGGCGCGCCGGTGGAGGATCGCGACGGGAGGCTGGTCGGCGTCGTCTCGGTCACCGACATCGCGCTCGCCGCGACGAGCGGCGGCAAGCTCGCCAGCGACCGCTCGAACCCCGCCTTCTACGTGCGCGGCTGGGAGGACCGGATGGAGGCCGAGGAGCTCGCGGGGCTGCGGCTCGAGGGCGAGGGCCTCCTCGTGCGGGAGATCATGACCCCCGCGGTCTACTCGGTGCCCGAGGACCTCCCCGTCTCCCGCGTCGCCGAGACGATGATCGACAGCCACATCCACCGGCTCCTCGTGACCCGCGGCACCCAGGTGGTCGGCATCATCACCACCTCGGATCTTCTCGGTCTGCTCGTCGACGAGGAGTGATTCCGCTCTCGAGCAGCGGCAGCAGCTGCTGCTCCTCCTGCGCGAAGTGGAGGCGCAGGATGGCGTGCAGGCCGTAGAGCACCCGCCGGAGATCGCGCAGCTCGTCGGGCCCCGGCTCTCCGGCATCCAGCTCGCTCGCCAGCCGGGAGAAGAGCGTCGCGAGATGGCGGATCTCGAGGTGCGCCCGCCCCATCGCCGCCGCCGCCTCGGCGCCGTGCCGGCGCACGATCAGCGGGTAGACCTCCGCATCCTCGCGCTCGTCGTGCGGCAGCAGCTCCTCTTCCAGGAACCGCCGCACCGCCGCCAGCCGCGCCGCGAGCTCGCCGGCCGGCAGCTCCTCGAGCCGGTCGGCGAGGACGCGCAGCTCCTCGACCCCCGGTGCCAGCTCCTCGTGCTCGGCCCGGGTCCGCTCGCTCTCGGGGATGCCGGCCGGCATCAGCTCGCCGCGGGCGCGCAGCGCGCGCAGGGCGTTGAGGATCACGAGCACGTCGATCGCCTCCTGCGCGAGCGCGCCGCCCACCGGCGGCAGCAGCCCGGCCGCCGCGAAGCCCATCCCCGCGAGCGACAGCCCCATCCCCGCCACCACGCTCTGGCGGGCGATCCCGAACGCCCGCCGCGCGAGCCGCTTCGCCTCGGCGAGGCGATCGAGACGATCGACCAGGATCACCGCGTCCGCCGCTTCGGAGGCGGCGCTCGCGCCCCGGGCCCCGAGCGCCACCCCGACGTCGGCGGCGGCGAGCGCCGGCGCGTCGTTGACGCCGTCGCCCACCATCACCGTCACGCCGCCGTGACGCTCGGCCCGCACCGCCTCCACCTTCTCCCGCGGATCGCGTTCGGCGAGCACCGCGTCGGCGCCGACCGCGGCGCCCACCACCTCGGCCACCTCCGGCCGGTCGCCGGTGACGAGCACCACCCGCCGGATGCCGGCGTGCCGCAGCAGGCGCAGCGTCACCGCGCTGTCGGCGCGCATCGGATCCTCGAGCACGAGCGCCCCCGCGAGGTGGCCGTCGACGCCGACGAACGCCGGCGTGCTCCCCTCGAGCGCGCATTCCCGCCGCAGGCGGCGAACCGTCGCCTGTCCATGGCCGCTCGCGTCGATCCAGTCGAGCCGGCCGATCGCCACCGTCCGGCCGTCGATCCGTCCCCGGATCCCCGCCCCGGGCCGCTCCTCGACCTCCTCGGGAAAAGCGAGCGAAAGCCCGCGGCGCTGCGCCTCGGCGACCACCGCCGCGGCGAAGACGTGCAGCGAGACCTGATCGAGCGAGGCGGCGAGCCGGAGCAGCGCGTCGGGCGGGAGGTCCGTGAACACCTCGACGCGGCGCAACCGGGGCCGGCCGGTGGTCACGGTGCCGGTCTTGTCGAGGAGGAGGATCTCGGCCCGCGCCAGGGCCTCCAGGGCGCCCCCTCCCTTCACGAGCACGCCCCGGCTCGCGGCGCGCGAGATCCCCGCCACGATCGCCACCGGCGCGGCGAGGATGAGCGGGCAGGGGGTGGCGACGACGAGCACCGCGAGCGCCCGCAGCGCCTCGCCGCTCCAGAGCCAGGCGCCCCCCGCGGCGAGGAGCGTGAGGGGGAGGAACGCGATCGCGTACCGGTCGGCCAGCCGGGTGAACGGCGCCCGCCCCTGCCGCGCCTCCGCGACCAGCCGCACGATCCCGGCGTAGGTGCTCTCGGCCGCCACGGCCACGGCCCGGAGGCGGAACGGCGCGCCGGCGTTGAGCGCACCGCTCGCCACCCGTTCCGCAGCGGTGCGCTCGACCGGCCGCGACTCGCCCGTGAGGTTCGACTCGTCGAGCACCGCCGAGGCGTCGACGACGAGACCGTCCACGGGCACCATCTCCCCGCCGCGCACGAGCAGGAGGTCTCCGACCCGCACCTCCTCGATCGGGCGGTTGACGAGCTGCTCCCCCTCGTAACGATGGACCTGCCGCGGCGCCAGCTCGACGAGGCGCCGCAGCTCCCGCTCGGCCCGCCCCGCCGCCTGCTCCTCGAGCGCCTGCCCCCCCGCCAGCATGAGGGCGACGACCGCGCCCGCCAGGTACTGGCCGAGCGCGAGGCATCCGGCCATCGCCAGGAGCGCGATGATGTCCACGCCGAAGCGGCCCCGGCGCAGGTCGGCGATCACGCTCCCGGCGAGCGGCAGCAGCGCGCCCGCGGTCGTCACCGCCCAGATCAGGGCGGCCGCGGCCGGAAAGCCGGCCGCCCAGGCGAGACCGCCGGCGAGGAGCGCGACGAGTGCGAAGAGCGCGAGCCAGCGGCTCACACCCTCACTCCGCCGCGAGATGGAGCCGGAGCCAGTCGCCGGCGAAACCGGCGATCCTCGCGAGGCCGCCGTCGTCCGCCGCCGGATCGGCCGCGAGCGGCAGCACCCGCATCTCGGCCGGAGCGCCGAGCTGGCCGAGCACGCCGAGGGTCAGCTCCAGCACCGGCTCGTCCTCGCCATCGACGAGCAGGAGCGTGGGCGCCTTCACCTCGGGCAGGCTGGCGCGGACCAGATCGGCCCGCCCCGCCCAGGAGACGAGCGCGGCGAAGAGGTCCGGCGCACGCGCCGCAGCCAGGAGCGCCGCCGCGGCGGCCGTGCCCTGCGCGACGGCGCCGAACGGCATCCGGGCGAGGCGTGGGATCCGGCGCAGCACCGTCACGACCTCGGTCAGGCGCTGCGCGAGCAGCTCCACGTCGAAGCGAAACCGCGCCGAGATCTGGTCGAGGGTCTCTTCCGAAGCGGTGAGGAGCGGCAGCTCGACGACGCCGAGAGGCAGCGCGAGCAGGGCCGTGCGGAGACAGGCCAGCCGTTCGGGCGCGCGCCAGAGGCCGAGCTCGGGCAGCAGCACCAGCCCCGGAGCCGAACCGGGAACGGCGACTCTCGCCTCGAGGCTGCCCTCGGGGAGAGGGATCGTCAGCCCGTACTCTTCCTGCGCTGGCGCTCCGCTCATCGCCGCGATCTCCACGCGTCAGGGTAGGCCGGAAGCCCCGTTCTGTCGCCAACTCAACGGGTGGCGGCGCTCACCCCCGTTCGGGCGGGCTCGGAGCGCGGGCGGCCGGCCCCTCCCGTAGAATCGCTTCCGGAGATCGCCATGCCCACGGTACGCCTCGACGACGACACCCCGGTCGTCCAGTTCGACCCTCTGGTCGAAGTCTCACCCTTCCAGCTCTTTCGCCAGCTGCGCGAAGGGAAGGCTCCGCCGCTGTTCGACGTCCGGCCGCAGCCATCGGGCTTCACGCTCGCCGGGGCCGAGCGGATCGATCCGGAGCGCTGGGAGCCGCCGGCGGGCGGCGACGCGGTCCTCTTCGACGACGACGGCGAGCTCGCCGTCCCTCTTGTGCGCCGCCTTCGCGAAGCGGGGCACGTACGGGTGCGCGCGCTCTTCGGCGGGCTCGAGCTCTGGGCGTTCGCCCTCGATCCGGAGGTCGTCGGCGCGGAAACCTTCCTTCGCCCGCTCCCCTGAGCCGCCGTTCGCATGGCGCCACGCGCCGCGACCCTGTAACATTCCCTCCGAGAACGGAGTCTGGATGCGCCAGGCGGCGCGGGAGGGTGGTATGAAGAGCGTCGTCACCGCGATTCTCGGAGGTGGTCAGGGTACCCGGCTCTTTCCCCTGACCCGTGACCGGGCGAAACCGGCGGTGCCGGTGGGCGGCAAGTTCCGCCTCATCGACATCCCGATCAGCAACAGTCTCCATGCCGCGATCGACCGGATCTACGTGCTGACGCAGTTCAACAGCACGAGCCTCCATCGCCACATCGCCCAGACCTACCGGTTCGACACCTTCCGGGGCGGCTTCGTGAACATCCTCGCCGCCGAGCAGAACCTCACCAACCGCGACTGGTACCAGGGCACCGCGGACGCGGTCCGGCAGAACCTCGGCCGCTTCACCGAACCGCCCACCTCCGAGGTCCTGATCCTCTCGGGCGATCAGCTCTACATGATGGATCTCGAGGAGTTCGTGACCTACCACCGCGAGAAGCAGGCGGACCTGACGATCGCGGTCAAGCCGGTCGGCGTGAGCGAGGCCTCCTCGTTCGGGATCCTCCAGCTCGCGCGCACCGGACAGGTCGTCAACTTCGCCGAGAAACCGAAGGACCCGGCGCTGCTCGAGGAGCTCGCGCTCGACGAGGCCACCCAGGCGGCGCTGCCGACGCCGGCGCCGCAGGGTTCGTTCCTGGCGAGCATGGGGATTTACGTCTTCAAGCCGCAGGTGCTCGAAGAGCTGCTCGCCGGCACCCTCTACGCCGACTTCGGCCGCGAGGTGATCCCCGAGGCGCTCTCCCGCTACCGCGTCTTCGCCTATCCGTACCACGGCTACTGGGCCGACATCGGAACGATCCCGAGCTTCCACCAGGCCAACCTCGACCTGACGCTGCCGCTGCCGCCGGTCGACCTCTACAGCTCGGAGTTCCCCATCTTCACCCACGCCCGCTTCCTGCCCGGCGCGAAGATCACGCAGTGCCTGGTCAACTGCTCGATCCTCTGCGAGGGGAGCATCATCACCGGCGCCCGGGTCGCCGACTCGGTGATCGGCATCCGCAGCGTGGTGCGCAGCGGCTCGGTCATCGAGCGGAGCGTGCTGATGGGCGCGGGCTTCTTCGAGCACATCGAGGAGGCGCCGGAGATCCCGCTCGGGGTCGGCCACGACTGCCACCTGCGCAACGTGATCGTGGACACCAACGCGCGGATCGGTGACGGCGCCCGGCTGGTGAACGTCGACAACGTGCAGGAGTACGACGGCGAGAACTACTCGATCCACGGCGGGGTCATCGTGATCCCGAAGGGCGCCGTCATCCCGCCGGGAACGGTGATCTGAGGTCGCGGGTGCGGCCGCTCGCGATCTGTGAGGTGACGGCCGAGGCCGCCCCCTTCGCCAAGACCGGGGGGCTCGGCGATGCGGTCGCCGGGCTCACGCGGATGCTCGGCGCCGCGGAGCAGGACGTCCGCCTCTTCCTGCCGCTCTATCCGGCGATCTGGCGCCAGGGGCACGACCTCGTCCCCGTCGACTTCCTGCGCGACGTCACGATCTGGCTCGGCACGCGCGAGCTGCGCTTCTCGGCCTACACCACGCCGCTGCCGGCGAGCGACGTCGCTGTCTACTTCCTGCACTGCCCGGCCCTCTTCCACCAGGACGGGATCTACACCGCGGGCTGGGACGAGCATTACCGCTTCGCCTTCCTCTCCGTGGCCGCCCTCACCTGCTGTCAGCGGATGGGCTGGGCGCCCGACATCCTCCACGTCCACGACTGGCACGCCGCCCTCACCCCGCTCTACGCCCGCACCCTCTTCGCCTGGGACCGGCTCTTCGCGGCGACCCGCTCGGTGCTCACGCTCCACAACCTCGGACACCATGGCGTCTTCGGCGGGCACACGATCGGCGAGCTCGGACTCGAGCCGTACCGCGGGCTGCTGCCGCCCGAGGATCTCGCCGCCGACCAGCTGAGCTTCCTGAAGAACGGGATCCGGCACGCCGATCTGCTCACCACCGTGAGCGAGACCTACGCCCGCGAGATCCTCACCCCCGAGGGCGGCTTCGGGCTCGACGGCCTCCTCCGCGAGCGGGCCGCGAGCCTGGTCGGGATCGTCAACGGCATCGACTACGGCGACTGGGATCCGCGGCACGATCCTCACCTCCCCCACCATTACGGCGCCACCGATCTCGCCGGCAAGGCGCGGATGAAGCGGGCGCTGCTCGAGCGGGTGGGGATGGAGGCCGGAGACGAGGTTCCCGTGGTCGGCATGGTGAGCCGTCTCGTGGAGCAGAAGGGGATCGATCTCTGCTTCGAGAGCCTGCCCGCGCAGCTCGGGCGCCACGACTTCCGCCTCGTCGTCCTCGGCTCGGGCGAGGCGCGCTACGAGGCGTTCTTCCACGCCCTCCAGGCGACCTTCCCCGGCCGGGTCTGGTTCTACCGGGGCTACCACGAGCCGCTCGCGCACTGGATCGAGGCGGGAGCGGACATCTTCCTCATGCCGTCCCGCTACGAGCCGTGCGGCCTCAACCAGCTCTACAGCCTGCGCTACGGCACGCCCCCCGTGGTGCGCCGCACCGGCGGGCTCGCCGACACCGTCGAGCCGTACTCGTGGGAGGCCGGCACCGGCACCGGCTTCGTCTTCGCCGACTACACCGCCGCGGGCCTCGCCTGGGCGCTCGACTACGCCCTCACCACCTTCGCCCATCCGGAGGCGTGGCGCGGCCTCCAGCGGCGCGGGATGGCGCTCGACTTCTCCTGGGAGCGCCAGGGACGCGCCTACCTCGAGCTCTTCCGGAACCTCGCCGGCGGAGCCTGACGCCCTCCGGCTGCCGGAGGAGAAGACGACGCTGGCGATCCCGAGGGAGAGCGTCAACCGCCTCGTCTTCCGCTAGCCGGCCGCACCCCTCCCGCCACCCACCACCACCGTCGGCCGAAGCGCCGCCCTGCTGCCGCCCCCCCGCACGCCAGTCCGACGGCATCCCGATTGGGACAACAGCTCCGCGAGCGGATTCTTGACAAATAGAATTATACATATCCTAATTTCCCCAACTCTCTTCTGAGGAGGAACGCCCAGCCGAGGCGTCGACTCGGGCTGGACGTGAAGGCGGATGATGGTGCCAGCACCGCGACCGCTGCGCACGCAGCACATGGCGCCGCCGCTGCCCGGACGCAGGAGAGACTCCGGCGCTGCCAGCGCCCATCCCGCGACACGCCGGTCGTCGCGCCGGTACCCTCTTTGCCGGCCAGCCGCACCCATCCGCTCTCAGCTCACCCGCTCCCGCAGACAGTCCGACTCCGGCCGGAAGCGCCGGCCCGAGTCTCCCGCAGACAGGGGACCGGCCCCCTGACTGCCAGTTCGTTCGGTGCGCCGAACAGGAGAGAGCCATGACGCAGGCACGCTCCACCCCGAGCTCCCCGCGGACGACCAACCGTCCGCCCCTTCTCGCCCGCACCATGCGGTGCACTGCGCTCCTCGCACTCACGATCACGATGCTTGCGAGCGGTGCCCATGCGACGAGCGCACCCGCTACCCCTGAGCTGCCCGCGGTGCAGGAGGCCCTCGCCGGCCTCGCGGTGCCGTTCGAGCAGAACACGGGGCAGTTCGATCCCCAGGTCGCCTACCTGGCCAGGACCTTCGCCGGCGCGGTCTTCGTCACCCGGGACGGGCGGCTCGTCTACAGCCTGCCGGGGAAGGAGATCGAAACGGCAGCGGACGACGCCGCGACCGAGAGCCATCTCGCACGCCGGCAGCGTCCCGCGAAGCGCGGGCCCGGCTGGGCGCTCGAGGAGCGGCTGCTCGACGCCCGGCCGCTCGCGCCGCGGGGCACCGTGCCCGCCGTCACCCACGTCACCCGCTTCACGCCGAAGGGGACCTTCCAGGCCGGGACGTGGCAGGGGGTGCGCCTCGGCGAGGCGTGGGCCGGCATCGAGGTCGAGCTCGCGGCCCGCGGCCGCAACTTCGAGAAGCTCTTCCACGTCGCCCCCGGCGCCGATCCGGAGGCGATCCGGGTCGGCCTCCGCGGCGCCGAGGGAGCGCACGTCGCCGCCGACGGCCGGCTGATCGTCGGCACCGGCAACGGGGAGATCGCCTACACCGTGCCGCTTGCCTGGCAGGAGATCGGCGGCGAGCGCCACCCGGTCGCCGTGCGCTACGCGCTGCTCGCGCCGGAAGAAGGCGTCGCCGAGGCTGTCTACGGCTTCTCCCTCGGAGAGTACGACCGGCACCACACACTCACGATCGACCCGCTGATTCAGAGCACTTACCTGGGCGGAACCGGCCACGATGAGATCTACGCCCTGACTCTGGCCGACAACGGCGACGTGCTGGTGGGGGGCTGGACCGAATCCTCCAACCTGCCCGGAACCGCGGGTGGCGCCCAGCAGGCCTTCGGTGGCGACTACGGCGACGGCTTCGTCGCTCGCCTCTCAGGCAATCTGCGAACGCTGATCCAGAGCACCTACCTGGGGGGAAGCGGTAACGAGGGAGTTGGCAGCCTGGCTCTGGCCGCCAACGGCGACGTGCTGGTGGCTGGAGGTACCCTCAGCCGGTGTGTAAATGAGTTGAAGGCGGCGTAACCTTCCGGTCACCAAGACCGAGGCTGGAGACACCAGCCAGGAAGGAGACACCGCCATGGTGGAGCAGATCACCGAAGGGAAG
>Ga0255342_1000142_pt1 | contig 131130 bp, 118 predicted proteins | sample wastewater_treat_3_FD_192416 | JGI IMG/M metagenome (GOLD analysis project Ga0255342, IMG submission 192416) | Wastewater microbial communities from Lulu Island WWTP, Vancouver, Canada - plant14 | ecosystem: Engineered > WWTP > Wastewater > Unclassified | place: Canada: Vancouver, British...
GGATGTTATTTTTGAGAGAGACGCTCGGGAATTACTTGAAGGTTTTGTCTCTTTTCATCTCGAGGTAGAATTCAAATCTTACCGGATTCTCAAAAGCATAATGGGCTGACTAACATATATTAACATCTCCTTGTTTACACGCAAACGCTTCAATTAGTTTACAACTTAGCAACATCACCTTGGTTTTAATGAACAGTAGGAGATAAAAACACAGGCAATTCCAATTAATCCCGCGAAATAAAAGACAGAGTGTATTCCCTGAGTATCCATTATAAATTTTCCACGAAAAGGAGTTATTGCAAATCCCAGGTTTATTGTAGCGTTGAAAAGACCGAAAACTAGCCCCATTCCAAGGTTATCACCCTCCTCCATGACTATATCGGTGCTTGCAGGTGAAGAAATAACACTTCCAAACCCAGGAACAACAGCCATACATAATAGACTCCAAAACCCGAAAGCAAACGGTAGAAAGGAAATCAAAATGGAAGTCAAAAGCCCGCCCATAAGTACAAGTACTCACCGGTTTCGATGATCTCCTAAAAAACACATGGGTTTTATGAACGCCATCATGCGAACTGTCCCTGAAACCATGATGGCTCCAATCTGCATTTCACCGGGGTCACGGTCGATCTCTATGAAAAAGGGGAAGAAAGATTGTAAAAATACTTATTCCAATAGCCCTAGTGAAGATAAAAGTGAGAAGTCCTGCGAGAATATTATTTTTTTAATAGAGTATGGCCGATCCTTACCAGTACCGATCGTTCCCTACCTTTGGAGCCCCAGGAATCAGAAAAGGATCTGCCAGTAGCGCAACAGTAGTAATGACTGCACGGATTTTGAAGGCACCCAGTATCCCGAAGAAGTTTCAGATGATCGCGCCAAAACTGGACGGAGCCCCAATGCGCAGTAAAAAAAGTACCAAAGGTAGCGATATTCGTTCCTTCTTTTTTCCTTTGTTGGCTGATCACCCATAGCAGCCAAGATAACAGTCCGTAAGAACGAAGCAGCAATGCATTGAAGAAATCTGGCTATGATGAGCGAAATCGCACTTGGCAGGAAAAGATACAGAATGGAAACGCATGTGTATAATTCAAGATCAATTGATATAAAACTGCGTCTTCCCGAACGATCTGAACAGAAACAAACCCGGGAGCTTATTGTCATCTTTGCAATGGTTAAAAGAGAAAAACGTTGCGAAATGAAGTCCTGTGATACCTATGTTTCTGATATAAATAAAAAAAGTTAACTATGGCAAAACCAAAGGAGATGAAAAAATTGACAATGAAAAGGGACGCGAGGTTAATGCCCATGAAGGGCGGTAGCCAAGGGGCAGATTAGTTCTACCCCTTAGCTCTTGATCTACTTCTTTAGAACAACTTTTGCCGTTGTTGTACCTGCTATTCGTCCGAAGGTAATCGTTTCTGAAATAGAGTTGCCGCCCAGGCGATTTGCCCCGTGGACCCCACCTGTCACCTCACCGGCAGCATAAAGACCAGGAATTGGTTTACCATTGTTGTCAATTACCCTGGTTTGTTCGTCAATTTCAAGCCCGCCCATGGTGTAGTGAATGCCTGGTTGTACGCCTATGGCATAGAACTTTGGAGTCTTAATAACACGTGGCATGTCAGCTCGTTTAAATTCAACATCGTTCTTGGTTTCAACTGCTGTGTTATACTTTGCAACTGTTGCTTCCAATGTGTCAGGATGTGCACCAATAGCAGCAGCAAGATGCTTCAATGTGGCACCTTCTTTTACTAGTTCCAGATGAAAGTAGCCTTCAATCTGCCGAAGGCTTTTGCGGATATTTTCATCAATGATCAAATAAGCCATTTTGTCCTGTTGTTTTAGTATTGCAGCTGATGCAGCGTCCCTGGTTGTCAACTCATTTACAAATCTCTTGCCTTCCTTGTTAACAAGGATTGCACCATTTCCACGTACTGCTTCGGTAATGAGTATCCTGCTTCCATATGCAACAGTGGGGTGTATCTGAATATCTTTCATGCCAATGAGCTTCCCCCCTGCGGTTTCACCAAAGCGCATACCGTCTCCCGTTGCTCCTGGTTGATTCGAAGTAGTCATACCTTTATATTCAGGCCGATATGATTCCACCATGACCGCATTAGCAGAAAAGCCACCTGAAGCAATGATAACAGCTTTTGCATTGATCACATACAGTCCACGGTGCTTACCTTCCACCTGGATACCTGTGGCGCGTCCATTGTTATCTCGGAGTACCTGGATAACCCTGCTGTTCAATCGCACATCAATCTTCCTGTCAGCCGCATTTTTACGAAGAACATCTACAAGATGAGCGCCTATTGCTGCTCCTCCAGTAGGACGGTGGGCTCTATTGACAGTTGCTCCGGCCAATCGGCCCACATCGCTTACATCTGCTCCGATAGATGTTAACCAGTCAATGGATTCGGCTGATTTCTCCGCAAGTATTTTGACCAGGGCAGGGTTGTTCGTATTTTTACCGCCTGTCATTGTGTCCTTAAACATGATATCAGGGCTGTCTTTAATGTTTTTCTTCGTTTGCATTTGCGTGGCTGCAGCATTCATGCCTCCTGCGGAAAGCATGCTGTTGCCGCCTGTAATAGGGTTCTTCTCGACAAGGATGACCTTTGCCCCAGCGTCATGGGCAGTTATGGCTGCTGTAAAACCTGCAGCTCCTGCGCCTACGATAACTATGTCAGTTGAGTCCACTTTTTTGTCGCTTCTAACAGGCTCTTTCTTTACCGCCAGAGGTCCGCCACTTCCGGGTATAGGCATGTTAAATGAGTGACAACCCAGGCAGTATGGTCTTGAAGCCACGTGTCCGTGGTGACAAACCGTGCAGTTTATCTGTCCGAGATGGGATTTGTGAGCGTTTATGTGACCTTTGCCTTTTTTAGCCATCTCTGGAAGAGGACCATGACACTCTATACACTTGGTATTGACAATCGTTTCATTGTCATCTACCACTTGGTTTTTACCATGACAGGCAGCACAATCAACAGCTTTGGCTTCGTGAATAGCAACGAGGCTGCCGCCGGGAGAAACCAACGCTGCTTTTGTTGGCTCAAGTGCTTCTTGGCGTGAGTGCTGTGCTTGTGGGACGGTACAAGATATGACCAGCATGCCCAACAGAACGACAAAAGGCAACAAGGCTGAATATTTTTGACGGGGAATCCGATTATTCATCTGCTTATCTCCTGAATTTATTCGTCAACGAAGACAAGGAATTTTATCGTCAAAACTTTGGAAAAGCAACTGAAATGGAATATCGTATATTCATTTTCATGTATATTGTTTATTTAAATTCTATGCTTCACAGGGTTGCCATTTTATCCGCGCCCTGCAAAGTTCTTTCTCATCTACGTAATTTTTCACGCTGTACAGTCTGAATCCATTTGATACTTCTGAATAAACTGCCACCACATCATCCGAACTTGCCTCTGAAAGGAAACTTATTTCAATAGATCCGATATTATTTGTCTCAAGATGTTTTTGTGAGTGGCTATTGATGATCCACTCTACGTACTTGGCGGAATTCACATGCCGGTTAACATCGATGTCAGAAAAATGAATTCGAAATTTTCTGAGTTCTTTACCGTAATTTAACTGTGGAACCTTTTCAAGACTGGTTTCTATCTCATTCTTTTGGGGGTTCCACGGAAGACTTTTTGATTTCTCATCAAAACGCTGAGGTTTGCCGTTTTTCCTATCCAGAATCATCCAAGAGGAAGTGGCCGATATAAGTTTTTCTCCTTCTTCTGACGTGATAATAAAGTCTCGGAGTGCATAAAGCCTCACTTTCCTCTTACCCCATGTTTCAATTGTTATCTGTTCGCGCCAATTCGGCAATCGTTTAATGAGTATTTGTGCCTTTACGAGTACCCAGTACAAATCGTGGGCAGTCAATTCCGTGAATCCATATGTACCTTTGCAGGCATGATTCCAGGCTGCGTTCAAGAGAAAGGAAAATAAGGTTTGAGGGTGTAGGCGGCCGAGGATATCTACATCAAATGACTCAATGACTCTTTTTTCTTTCCAAACGGCTGGGATTAGACACATTTAAAATGATACGATTTGTCAGGTGATAAGACAAGGACGAAATGAGTGCCAAAGCATCTGACCACGGGCGGTTAGTCTTATAGCTTACCAGTGTCACGACCAACAGGTAGCACAAACAGGAATTTATTGACACGTAAAATATTCCTTTTTTTATTCAGCTATTGAGACTTTGGTTGATGGGTTTCGAGTTGCTTTTACAGTTCTTGTAGGGCCTCGAACACCATAGTTAACCGCACCTTTGATAACATCGCCTGATACGTGTCCTTCAATAGAAAAAGATCCTGTAGTGCAACGGATGGCTGCGCCTTTTAGGGAGCAGGTCAGGAAAGGCTCGTTGTTATTACCGGGCAATGTGCCTTGTACCTCCTGAAATTTCTGAGTCATTCTGATGTTGGTGGCTTTGCCATTTAATCCTGTCCAAAGCCAGGTACCTGTTAAATTAACTGGAACGATATATAGATAAAGGCTGTGGCCCTCCACGTTTTGAGTAGCATCTGCTTTCCATCCACCCATGGTGTGGCTATGAGAGACTATCCTGGTGCCTGGTTTTAGGTCTTTAAGGAGTTTTGGTCGCAGTTTGATGTTGACCTCAGGCCAAAGATAGAGCATCATTACTGTTGCTGGAGTTATGTCGGTAATGAAGAGGTCTTGTTCAATGAAACGTACAAGATTGGATACTCCGGCAGCTTTTGCATTTTCAATACTTTCTTTTATACGAACAGGGTCGATATCCACTCCTACCCCTCTGGCTTTCCTTTCTTTTGCGGCCATGATTACTATTCGCCCATCTCCGCAACCAAGATCGTACACAAGATCTTTAGCTGTTACGTCAGCCATTGCAAGCATAACCTTGGCAATCCCGTAACTGGTCGGTTCGTAAGGGACATCAAGTTTCGGTTTTTGGTTAACCGACACTGCTTCTGTACCGAAAACCGTATTTCCATCCCACACCACATAACATGCAACAACCATCAGCAGGATTGTGACAATTCCTCCTAGAAATAATCTCCTTATATTCAACCTAAAATAACTATGCATATTCTTCAAAGATGGCACAATATTTATCTCTATTGTCTTTCGCAAACCTGTTTCGAGGTTCTCCCATACGATTTACACGACTGTTTCCGCTGCCTTTGCTTTCAATTGTCGAAACTTGTCAGAAAATTGTTCCATTTTCATTTCCCAGTCTCTATTAGGTTCTTGTCCGATAATTATCCTGTTGTACGTTATAATTGTGGCAACAAGGCAGAAGGGGTTAATTATAGCCACTTTCAATCCGTAGCCGATCGTCAGTGCGCAAAATAAGAAAAATGCTTTCAAGAGCTCATTTGTTGTCACAAAAGAAAGAAACCCAAAAGGGATTAGCATAATTGCAACGAATAACAGAAAGCCAACAATGCTGACAACTGCGAGTATAACCGCATTGGTAAGAATTGGTTTCCAGTTCTGGGCATAGAGGATAACACCTTTTTTTGCACTTTCCCAAATATTCTTATCATTTTTTGCTAAGCTAAAACTGAGAATCGCTTCATCAATGTAGGTTACAGCAAGACGAGTTATTGATCCTTCAACTCTGGCAATACCGTCGATGCCAGGGATTGGAATCTTACCCGCAATATCCATCACCTTTCTGTTAAAAGATTTCACCGTGCCTGAGATCAATTGGTCCAATAGAAACAGCGCTGAAATTTCCTTGAATAACCTCGATACGGTTTGCTTGCCAAACTCAATCTGGTTTACGTTTGGTGGCAAAGAGCCTTTATGAATAAGTTCAGTGATTACGGCAACATGCCCTGCTTTTACTAAATAAAAAAGGTAGCGCTGAATCAGTTTCAACAAACCGAAGAGACACGCTAGTCCAATGAGAAAGACCAGGAACCCAGCTCCTCCAAAAATTTTGGCCATCAACAATAGTAAACCAAGAAAAATCGCTGCGCCTACGCCCATCAGTCCATAGATTGCCACCATGACCCCCAGGTATGGGGAAGTCTTCAATAGGATGCTCCACGTTTCTCTGAAATCTAATTTCATAGAGGACCTCTTCGGTTCCACGAAAATTTTTCGAAATTCTCCTGTATCAATGACTTTGATTCACATCTTTCCTAAATATATTTTCAGGGACACCTTTAAAAGTCCCAAATTTTATTATAACCTGTCATGAAACATACTTAAGTTTTATTAACTCAAAAACTTTTACTTCCAATTAACACTTAAGAAAAACCGCCTTTTGCAATAGAACCAATTCTCTTAACACAACCGAACCCATGCATACTTTTCATCTGTTCACTCAGTCGGGGTTAGGCGCCATATCTCGCCCCCGTCTGTGGCAATATAAAGGGTTCCATCAGGTGCCTGGACAAGTGAGCGTATGCGCTGTGAAGGTATGCCGCTAACCGTGGTGTGTCCGATTGTTATGCCAGCAGCGTCTAACCGCAGAATATCGATCCGTGCGCCCCGAAGGAAGCCAACTGCAAGACGACCGTCCCATCCTTGCCATTGTTTCCCGTTGAGGAAAGTGCAGTGTCCCATTCCTTCGGAAACCCCTTTATTTGTCCAGGAAGGTCGCAGGGCATCTGGAAATTTGAAGAGATCAGTCATTGAAGTAGGTCTTCCATCCGACCTGTTTGAGGTATATCCACAGTAGTTGGACATGCAACTCACGCCAGGGTCAGGCTTGGGGTCCCACCCTCCATTGCCGCCGGCTACCAGCGGTGTCACTTCGTCACTATGACCGGGTCCATGTTCACAGGAAAACGGCTGGCCAGTACCTGGGCGAAAGGCTATGCCCTGCACGTTACGGTGGCCATAAGTAAAGATGCGTGAATCGCCGCCGGCAGGTGTATTGTTGCCAGGGGCTGCATTACCATCGCGATCTACCCGCAACACTTTGCCCCCCAACCGGGTAAGATCCTGAGATAACAGACCATTGTGATTATCGCCGGTGGTAACATAGAGCAACCTGTCAAAAGGGCTAAAGCGAATGCGGCCCCCGCTATGTGCCCCGGCACCTCCCCAGAGAGTGGTAGAACTTTTATAGGGAATATCAGTAATGATGTCTTTGCGGCTGTTGACCGTGGTATACCCGGCATCCAGAACAAGTCTGACCACTCTATTTGTCTTCCTGTCATTGAGGTTTGAGGTCATGAAGATATAAATGAAATGATTATCAGCAAAATTCGGATCTACAGCAACACCGAGCATGCCGCTCTGACCCTGGCAAAAGAAATCGGGAGCAACGACAGCTGATCCTGTAGCTCCGTATAATCGCTTGACCATTCCATTCGGTAGGCGTACCGAGAGGCCACGGCATTTTTCTGTGAATAGCATTGCCCCGTCAGGGGTGAATGCTATATCCCAGGGTTCTCGCAGACCTGATAGCACAACTGTTCTTTTCAATTTAGGTTCGTTGGCTGCCATCGTGGATGTAACCTGCTGTCCAGCACAGTCGACCGTGATAACAGCCAAGAAAATCGTCAAAACTGCAATCAAGAGAATCTTTGTTCCCTGGTTCATAACTATACCTCCATATACCAATGGTACGAATGCACATGAGGCTGGAGGCCCAGCGCAAGGATTATTCTTTCAGTAGCATACCGCCATCGATGGTGTTTTTCAATACTGGGAGAGGTTTTTACAAGGAAGTTCACGGACACCACAAACTCGAAGCATACATTGCCTGTAGCAGATAACCTTCTCGATCAGACATTTACGGTTTGTGGCCCCAATCGGACCTGGGTTAGTGATATCACCTACATCTCTACAGATGAAGGCTGGTTTTACAGTGTCGCCCATATGAATCTCTTCAACAGTGAGATTGTAAGCTATGCACTGGGATCAAGAATTACCAGAGACCCCATCATCACATCCCTTCTCATGGCTGAGAAAAAGAAACCAACCTGTGCCAGGTCTCATCAATCATTCTGATCGGTGAAGCCAATACTGCTCGCAGAGTTACGCAAGACTTCCTGAACAGTTCAACATGAAATCTTCCAAAAGCAAGAAAAGACGACCCTGTTTTGATAATGTCCCCATGGAGCGTTTCTGGGGAATACGAAAGGATAAACTCCTGTTTATCATCAGCGCTGTGCATCAACAGAACTGGCAATCAGAGAGATCACAGAATACATTGAGATCTTTTATATAAAGCAACGGATACAGGCCAGACCTGGATATGTATGGCCTGTATCCTATGAACAGTATTACTACAGAACAAGATGTACACCATGAAGACAATCGGTGTACACTATTTATACCAGGCTATCTCAATGAATAGGGAAAAGAATACAGATATTGGTTGTCGTCGATGTGGCAATTGTTGTCATGTGGACGTAACAGCTTATGTAACCATTGAAGATGTTCAGCGATGGGAGAGAGAAGGGCGGCAAGAAATTCTTGATCACGTGCGCAGTAATAACGTAACGTGGACTTCCGGGGGGATCATCAATAAGTTCGGGTCAAATATCAGGACCTGCCTTATGAGCTGCGTATATCTAAAATGGTACGGGCCAATCGCTTCATGTGAAATCTATGAAACACGAACAAAGGTGTGCCGGAGCTATGTTCCCGGTTCATCAAATCTGTGCCCGCAATATAATGAGGTGAGACAGGTGGGAAAGGAAATAAACAGGGTTACAGATTAAGGGGTAAAGATAGGAGAGCAGGGCGGGAAAAAAGGAAAGGAGACTTGCGGGACAACATAGAACAGTACCACGCATTGAAAAGAGTCGAAAAGAGATTGCCAGTAGTACTTTGTATGGAAGTCGGCAAAACTGAAATATGCGAGGTTAAGAATAAGGCTGGTGTTGTGGAAGGTGATGCCGAGGACGAGGTAAGGATAAGCTACCGGTATGTTGTGATTGGGGATAACAAGAAAACGGATGGTTTGGGTGAGAGTGAAGGCAATGAAAACGGCAATGGCCCTTAAACCGGTAATCAGGCATGAATCAGATTTTGAACGACCCTGGGTAAGCAACAAAGTTGCCATAAAAGCTAATTGATCCACGAGGGAGGGTTACAATATGCCCTTTATTGACTAAAAACAACCTTAAGTGCATGACGCAATGTTATATTGAAGGGACACAAAGAAAAGGGCTGAGAATAAAAACTCAGCCCCTGTAAGTTACTGCCTTTGTTATTAATGCCTCCTAAGTAGGATTGCCGCTGTAAATTGTGAATTCTCCTACCTCAACTGACCCCACCTTGTTGGAGACTTTTAGTAGATAAGTATCTGCCGGGAATTGCCTTGTTGTTTTTGGCACAACAAAGACTATCTTGTTCATCGACCACTCTTTGACCTTGCAGCTCTTATTCTTGATCGTGCCAGCCTGCTCATACTCAAAGTATACTTTACCTTTTTTGGGACCGAAAAAGTTTCCATTTAAAGTAATCTCTTCACCGGTGAAGCCGGATGAAGATGGTGGATCATCGGTGATTTCCGGATTTTTCATAATAAAAGGGTCTGATAAAATTATTACTTCCTTCCTCAATGGCCTGATTTCAACAATATGAGGACCCTCAGGCAGAGGCTTGTTTACTGTGCAGGTTATTGCAGTATCAGTCCAACCGTTCTTGCCAATCTTGGTAGGATAACCCCCTATGAGAACCTTACCCTTCTTTTCGCCGAAGTCTGAACCAGTAATGGTCAGCACCGTGCCGATAGTTCCTTCAGAGGGTGTAAACAAAGCCATTACTCCTTTCCCAGTCAAAGATATCTGGAGTGGAGTCATATCGTTGTCGTTTGAGTTGATGTTGAGAAACGCGTCCTGAGAGCCAAGTTCAGTAGGGGTAAAGATGATTTGGATGGTGCAGGAAGAATCCGGGGTAAGAATGGGCGTGAGGTTTTCGCAGGGAGTTGCTCCGCCAGGACTTACGGAATACATTGAAGCCGAAGTACCATCAACGGTGATTGAGTCAACAACGAGATCTGTTAACCCCATATTTGTAATTGTGACTGTTTGGAGTAAAGATTCATTCAACAATACAGACTCGAAATTGATTGTGTCAGGATAAACAGCAATTTCAGGACTATCTTTAACAAAAAGGACCAGGTCTTCCCCTCCAGTAATATTGTTTGGTTCAATCCAGATGAGATCCATTTCATTAGGCTGGTTCATAACATATTTTGAGCTCCTGAGGTTGGGCCATCTCGCCTCTGGATGAACAGAAACCCTTTTTGTAGACACAAAGCTGTCTGAGGAATCCTTGAGAAATACACCTGCGTGCTTCTGACTTTGATTATCATAGGTATCATAGGCGATAACAACCTTATCACCTGAATAGATTCCCATTGTTGAATAATATGCATTCGTTGAGTCTGGTGTGAGCGCAATGGGCATTGAGAAGTCTTGAGTGCCTGGGTTATAGGTTCTGTACAAAATCTGGTAATTCTGGGTGATGCTATTCTTTTCGTGATAAATAATGTGGAGTAATCCACTGGAATCGACAGCAATATCTCCAGTCAACATGCTAATGTCTTCTGATGAGACAGTCAGGGGTGATGACCATGTTGTACCGTTGAAATGAAGGAGTTTCTTGGTTATAAGATGTGGCTCGGTAAAGGTAAGATAGTCTGAGTAGAGAACAAACAGGTTGTTCCCGGACCCGGCATACATGTTGGGATGTTGAGCTCCCAGTCCGTAATTGTCCAAATTGGGAATGCCAGTAAGATCCATGCCAGGGCTCCAGGTATCCCCATTATCAGAAGATGTTTTATAAATAACATTCGCCGGCCAGTCCCCCCAGCCAAAAGCAGCGAAATAAACCGTGTGGAGTGTTCCAGATCCGTCAATGATCAGGGAAGGCCAGTAGTCCCACGCCCCCCAACCTCCATCATGAAGCTGTGTCGCAGGTGTCCAGGTAACGCCGCCGTCTGTTGATTTGGTAAAAAAGGAACCCACGTTGAAGGTGAAACCCTGATAGAGATTGTCTGATGTATCTACAACAAGGCTCTGGATACTGATCGAATCGGGAAGCGTCTCGGTATTCACGGGTTCTGACCATGTTTTTCCATTGTCACTGCTCCAGCGGATGTAGTTATGCCATTGAAGGCTGTAAGCTACATAAAGTTTGCCTGTGGAATCTCTCACTATATGATTATGTGCTGATGATACATACAGCGTATTACGACCTGGAGAACTCTGAATTACACGGAAAGCCCCAGAAGACTCATGCACCGCACCCAACAGGAAAGCGATAACCGAGAGAAGAATGAATAACTGCAACCTTCTGCCATTTTTTAGCATACAAAAACCTCCGTTTTAATTTTTTTGATATCCCTCGTATCCGAGTCCAATATGTAATGGTATATAACAGATTGGCGGGTAAGTACTGTAACCGCCACCTATGAGTTAATCGCAAAAATGCCACGAAGGTTAAGCTACAGCAAAAACTTTTTGTTTAACTGCATGCAGAACGTTTGGACGACCTCATCTACCCACTTGGCAAGCAGGTCAAAGCAGACTGTGTAATGTTTCGTCATATTTTCTGTGAAATTAAAGGTAAATCAACTCATGTCGAAAGAAAGAGAAGCCATAACCATGTGAAGTAAGGATAAAAAAATAAGGTATCTATGATGAAAAAATCTGTACATCTGATCATTATCGCCTGGTTGTCGCAATTCTCTATTTCTTCATTATATGTTTTGTGGCACTCCAGTTTATCAGTTTTGTTTTTATGATTGCAGTACCCATGTGACGAGTTGGAAAGGTATCGGTATTCCTGGGAGCAAGGAATCGTCGTTTTTACTTGCCGGATATAGCTTTTACCATATCCTTTGTTGACGTAACCCACCCAAAAAGAGCTTCCACATTCCACAAAGTTGCCTGTTGTGTTATTGGAGGCCCTGCATTGTTCGTTGCATCTGCCACGAGAATTGGCCAGTAATCGAGAAAATATCCGTCCCTCAACGTAGACTCCACACACACATTGGTGGCAATACCAGTAAGAATCAGATATTTTACATTATATGTTTTCAAGACCACATCAAGACTGGTGCCTCTAAAGCCGCTGTAGCGCATTTTTCGTATAACAATGTCACCTGGTTCTGGCTTCAGTTCATCCACAACGGCCTCGTCCCACGTACCTTCGATGAGGAACTTTCCTTTATATTCCGGTTTCTTATTCATCATGGCAAGGCCGAATTCCTTATACCAGTTTGGTGAACCAGGTCCACCGCTATTTGAAAGATCAGGTGTGTAGCTCATCAGCAGGTATATGACCTTGATCCCTGCTTTCCGTGCAGCAGTAATAATCTGCTTGTTGTTAGCGATCACACTCTTAGCACCTGAGATGTCCTGGCCTACAAGATCAAACATGCCGCCCTTGGATGCGAAGGCGTTTTGCATATCGACCACTACCACTGCTGTTCTCGCCAGATCTATCTTAAGCGGCTCAGGTTTAGCCTGTACTGTTACCATTTTCTCAGCACCCTGTGCAATATCAGACATGGTTGCAGTCATAAAAAACGCGACCGAACAGGCAATCAATACCAGGAATAATACATTTAATCTCATTCAAGCACCTCCATAAAATAGACGCTCCCTGCTCCCAGGAATTCAACAAAACGATACAATTATCCATGATCAGGAGTCAAGTAGGCAGGCGGGGGAGTGGAAATTGAGAAATAATGAGGCAGGAGGGCTGGAAGGGCAGGGTGGCAAAAACAACTCACAGATACACTGCTTCAAATAGTGCTATCTGAACACCTTTGTCATCGATAAATTCAAGGACATTGTCTTTGAGTTGCCATTGCTTCGTCCTGGTAATTATATCATTTAAATATTTCTCCAGGGTGTCGAGTATTGGCGGGCATGCCATCATAGTAGAGGCAGTATTGTTAAAGGCTATGTTTTTGCCGGTGATAGTATAAGTACCCACCAGTTGATTACAACCGACAGTTGCAGCGAAAGTCTGACGCTGATCTTCACTTATGAAAAGAATGTGCGGTTCGCGCCAACTGTTGAACGGGTTGACAGGGCGCCCATCAAGGCTCGTAATACGCCAGTATGTGTTTGTGAGTGAAGCGTCTGTTTGGTACTGCTTGCATTTTTGGTTCGACCGGGCATCGATGAACCTGTGCACAACCACACGGCGCTCAATACTGGCGCCCTCCATCCGAGGGCTGTGTATGATTGATCCATCAAAGGTGACATAAAGGTGTGCACCGGGATTACTGGCATTCTTAAGGTAGGCTCTGTGGATTTTTTTAAAATCACCTTCCTGAGCAACAGGGTAGCTCCGACCGGTGAGGCATTCAGTGAAACGCGCTGCGTCCGCCATGTACGTCATCTCTCCTTCTAATGTTAGGGATAGATCGATGGGGGAAAACTTACCCTCGTCGAGCAACTCGCAGGGTAAAGTGGATTCAATGGGTGCGCCTTTTATATCAAGTTGTCTGAGTCTGTTTCCTGGCCTGATTTGAAACTGGGCCTTTGTCTCCCCGCCACCATGCAGGATAAGCGCATGCCGGGAGGGGTCTACGCGCCATCTCCCGACCTCATCACGAATCAGATTCTTTCCTACCCATTCCCGTCTGAGATGAAACACCTGATCCGGCCAGAGGTCCAGGTGATGTCGAATTGCCAGACAATCAAAGCACGGAAGATCTCCGTGAAAAGTTGCAGGCAGTCGCAGACCGTGCGCTCCAATGGTCTGTAAATCACAGGTTGTGATACTTTCGGGTGGCATACTTTTGTTAAAATTATGTTCCACCATCTTAAGGAGAATATCCACCGTATGCCCGGCACCACGAGTCAAAACGGGATGTAGCCTATCCGAAGCAAACATGGGCCTTCCATTTGCCAGAATGTGTGCTCTAACTGAGTAGAGCCGATTGGGGTCAATCCTTGCGGGATTAAAAGTGATTGAGAAGCGGATCGGAGGACCTCCAGAAGGGCGAAACGAAACCTGCCCGATCTCAATGGTTTTTGCATCAATAATTGTCACATCTTCAAGAATTGCCTCGAAAACCGAGTTTGGTGGAATAGCTATCCGCTCTCTGTAAATTGCGGTGCCTTCAATAATAGCTCCTCTTGCCAAGTTTGACATGTCTTCATTCTTGCCATGAAAATGGGTGCTGTTACAGCTCGCAATCAGCCCAATGAATACCAACATGAGGTATTGTATATGTGATTTAAGAATGATTTTCATAAGGAACCCTTCATATTATCCATACTCAGTCACCATATGCTTCCAGATGTTCTATATTAACGTCATGAGTTGGTGAAGTCAAAGGTGGAGTACATGGACGGAGGATGGTGAATTTGCGAACTGTAAGTCAACAAAGGTTCCTTTTACAACGATACAACCTACTACGATATTTTGATAATTCATAGCGTGATATAATCATGGAGGGCAGAGAAAAGTTTTCCCCCATTTCCACAACGCAGGAAAAACCAGATACCGCACACAAAGAACGCGATTGTTCACTAAAATGTTGTTTAATTTTAAAAAAACTCAGCAAAAGATAGATTCCCACCCTGGAATCTGGGGTATTAAGACCTTACTGGAAGGGTGTATTATAGGGAAAAAAATCTTCGTTCACATCTTCATATAAGAGAAGCCCTGATTACTTGTAGTGTCTGTCGAGATGGTACCGGAGTGTAAGGATACGATTGCCACTGCATTTCTCTGATTTGTCAAGAGTAACTGTGGTGTGGGATATTCCGGTGCAATCCATTTAACTCTTTGAGTAGCGTTGGTGACATCCCTGATAAACAATTCGACTGTGATATGAACTGTTATGTCAAGACGGTACGTTGATGCATTTCTTTTACGGGGGTAGGAATCCTAACACAGCACTCCGAATATGGCACTGCTTCCGCTGTCTGATTGGAATATTGGAACCGGGCAACAATGGGATATGCATACTCATGCACGTTCCTGGTTGCTATGATGAGACCTGTAGACAGTAGCCATTAAAGATACTGGTAAGGAATAGATCGCTTCAAGAGCATTTATACCATCGTTCTTGTAAATATGTGTAAAGATGATGTGGACTACATCCACAATTGTCGATGTGGATCTTAAAGATAGCTGAACTACCATGGAGTTGTAGCTTTTCGAAAAAAGTGTGGAGAAAAGGTTTTATCGTTTTGATCCTTCGGGAGCAGGGGAATTCCTCTCGCAAATAATTGTCTCAAAAGGATGTATAGTGCTGCAATCATAAGAATAAAAAAAGTGCAACAGGTTTCATGAATAATTTCCTATAATATGGATTGACACGTATCTGTTTTTTATAGACAGAGGTGGGCATGAAAAGCTCCTGAAACAGAGAAAAAAACCAGATAATATTTTAACCAGGGAGGATGCAAATCGATGTAGATGACGGCACATTGACGATATAGTACAATATACTCATAGTAATAAAAAAGACAGGGAGGTCAGATAATGCCAGGTAAAGAATATGAGTGCAAAGATTGCGGTCGCGCATTCCTGGTATATGAAGAAGAGAAGAGGGCAGCGAAGTGTCCGAGCTGTGAAAGCAAGAGCGTATCTTTGAAAAAAGCACAACCTCTGCCTTCATGGATAGTGGCCAAAAATTTGGAAGGTTCAAGCTGAAAGTAGAAGAATGAATGGCGGAGCCATTTAATGAGAAATCCACAAATAGCATACAGTCAAAAAAAGTGATATTTTTTAGTTCATGAGGCTGGCGTTGTCGTACAACAAAAAAACAGGGGATTAATTATGAAAAAAGGTCCGAGATGTCCTGTATGTGGGTCAACAAATATTAAGGAACTTACCGAAGGTGGTCCCAGAACAGATACTGGTTCATTGAAGAAAGAAGATACAGATAACAATGCTGTACCGACGGGCAACACGACGTGGAAGTGCGGGGATTGTTACCGGAAGTTTGCAGAACCCTACGAAAAATCACAGTAATGTCCTAAAGATATTCTCATATCCCTTTATATCTTTATTTCGGTACATTATTGCCAGAGAAGAATAAAGAAAAGAGTAATTCAGCATATGATCCTCACCAGTTGTGTGTCTTCTCTGTTAAGCCTCTGTCCTCTATCTTTTACGGGTAAGAACGATGGCTTGCCACCTCTGGAACTGTTCCTGATCCTTTCATGCCTGTATTCTCATACCTTGAGCTCATGCTGTTCCAAATGATTCATCAATCCTGCGGGTCTCATTGCACCCCTTCATTGGTGCATTTGAAACGGGGGTATATCTATCTTAGGATAGCTGTAGTTTGATAGCGGGGTGGTGTAAAATTGTTTATGCATGCTTGTAACTGGGGATCACTTTCCATCCGTGCTCTAAGGTCGTGTGTGAACATTGGTGGAAATACCTGAATAAAATCGAGATGGCCTGATATAGCGTTCTCTTTTGTGTCTCTGGCATAGATATGTTTAGTCAATCCTACCAGTTTGAACGAACCTGGCACAAGCCCTCTTTACCGGATTTTTTTTAATTATCCCAAGCCCATGAGAACCATCAACCGGTTTACAGCAGCGGGCAAGATATCCCCAATTCTTTCACGAAATCGAATATGGGCGTAGCGGTCAAATGGCGTATCTCCTTCGTTGATTATAACGAGTTTCGCTCCATGCTGGAGCGCTTCCTTTGGCATGTCTGCCGCTGGTGTTACCACGAGACTTGAGCCAATTACCACAAAAAGATCGCTTTTTCGTGAATGTTTAAAGGCGAGCATAAGATCATGTTCCGGAAGGGATTGGCCAAAGCCCACAGTACTTGGCACGAGTGAACTGCCACATTTGCATTCAGTAAACCCCCAGAAGGTGTCGTATACCATATCACAATGCGGACATTTTAGTTTTGTAATATTACCATGGAGTTCTGCAATGAGCTCGGGCTTTATTCCTGACTTCAGGTGAAGATTGTCCACATTTTGGGAGATTAAGAATTTGAGTTTTCCTGCTTTCTGTAGATTAACAATAGCATAATGGCCTGTGTTTGGCTCAAACAAGTGCCATGGCTTGCTTGTCGTAGGCGGCGGCAGCCCTTTATCCTGACGAGTCCATACTCCATCAGGCCCCCTGAAGTCAGGGAGTCCTGATTCCGTGCTAATACCCGCACCTGTAAACATAACAAGATGGCGCGATTTGAACATCATTTTTGCAAATGATTCGATTCTTTCCTCAACACTCTTATTCATCTCATGCTCCTAAGACTATATGTCTGAAAAGAGTGAATAGCAAGAAGACGTGACCACAATCTGGTAGGACTGTTAGGCGGTAAATTGGATAGCAGAAGTATGCTGGTCTACCTATCTATTTACATTTAGGCGACTGAGATTGTTTATTTCCTTGTACAAAGAAGTATGTCTGCTTTTGTCGAACTCAAGCATGGTGTCGACAAAAATGGAAAGATAACCTTGCTGCTTAAGAACAGACACAATTTGATTTACGAGAAACCCAAGCTGTCCCGGGTCACATTGATAAAACCCGACAGATGACCGATATCGGTTAAACATTCCCTGAATCATTGCTATGAATATAGTTACAATCTTGGTAGGGATTAGAATCCTGCCAGTCTGGAACGCGAACTCTTTCAACATCTTTTCTACAAAAGCAATAAGATTCTCAGTGCTTGCCCGCTCCAAAAGATGCTGTATGTAGAAACAGAAAGTATTTATATACTTGTCCACATCTTCAGCGTGAGATTCGAGCATCTCAGCAAAATACATGCTATCCACCACCTGACGTAGAGAATCAGATTTAGGAAGAAGAAGCTTCTCTATACCCTCATACCCGGTTTTTGGCAGATACTCCTCATATTCAATATAGTCTATTCCTTTTATAAAGCCCGGATTCGATTCATCTGATTCGAAGAATATTTTATCCAAAACCACACCAGAAATGTTGAGTGTGGTCTGGAGGGTATAGGCCTTCAGAAATCCATCGCCGAGAAAAGGAATGATAAACCTGTTCTGTTCGATGATAATATGTTCCCTGTATTTTGTCACATTTCCCTGAGTTATTGCCCCTCTGAGCCAAAAGTCATTGAGTATGCCCCATGTATAGAACTCCTTGGCCGTATCCTTTAGTTTCTGGAAATCAGCAGATACACAAAAGATGCTGTCAGACATGAGGAAGATCGTTACATCTGGATCTCTGCGTGAGTTCATCATCTCAATCAACCCGTCGTATCTTTTCGAGAGCGTTCCTGAGATGAAGCTGGAAGTAAACCCTAAAACATCGAAAAAACAGACGTAAGCATTTTCAATCATATTAGAGGAACCTTTTAGTTACTTTTTTTCCTGTTGAGAACAAAGCGCCTTATAGAAACTTTCCATCATCGAATCAGGAATTATGGGCGACCAACCTTCAGAAGGCTGCCATTTAGAGGTTATGGGTAAAATCATATCGATTACCAATTCTCCATTTGATATTTTTTCCTTTGCTTGCCAGAATATTCAATCTTTTCCCAAAAATCTTATTATACTGTTTTGAAATTCTGTTAGCGTCCCATTAATATAAAAGAATTTATTACCTCCTAATACTGCGCCTGCTGAAAGCTATCCTGCTCCTTGTGCCCGAGGCATAATGAGAATAAATGTCAATAAAAGCAAAAAAGGAATAATCCCTATACCGTTACTATTTGACCAACCTTCGTCACTGAAATTAGATTGCAGCGAACAATGTATTCTTTGTAATTGTAACCGATTCATAAATTTTTGTCGACATGTTAGCGTATCAGGATTCCAGGTTGATATTCCTTTCAAACTCAGCGAAATGTTTTTCAAGGTCTCTTACCTCTTCCTGTAAATCCAGGGCAATTTTAGCAATTTCAGTATTCTTTGCCAATTTGGTTATTCGTCGTGAAAATCCTCCTATGATTAAAATGTCATTTCTAAAATTATGGGCAGCCTCCATAAGGATAGCTTCTTGCCGACGGCATGACTGCATAAGCTGTTCGATAAGTGCTTTTCTTCCGACAATTGCGCTGATTAACTGACCAATCACCTGGAGATACTCGAAATCTTCGTCAGAAATTGGAACGCCTTCTTTTCCTGAATCAACAATTAGCGCACCTAATTTCATTTGCTGTTTAGTCAGGGGATCATCATAGCTTAAAGGGATGATAGATTTAACATTTATAGGATCACCTAATGTATGTTCAAAATGGTCTGATTGATGTCCATCGGTAAGGTTGATGGGAATTCCTTTTTTTACCGCATCCCATACGATACTATTTTCCCTTATCTTAACACCGCCTATGGGACAGGTATGTTCTCCTGCCCAGAAGCGAAGATTCAAATCCTTCCCTTCAAGGAGAGCACATCGAGCCCTTTTACCTAATCTTCCACTGAGACCTGTAAGGACGGTCTCTATGGCTTTTTCAGGGATTTCACTCGCACTAAGAACAACGACAGTATCGAGAATGTCGCGCAAGGGTCCTGGTTTATCCTTCTCTGTTCTTGTTTTTTTGATTGAAGTCTTGGACATTGGATAGCTCCTCTCAATACTATACTATGATAACGTTTCTTCAATGCTATGATCAAGGCAAGAGAATTAAAACCATTCCATGATCAGGCCAAAATCAATACCTCCGATATTTCTATTTCTGTACCTTTCCTTAATAGATTTTTGAGAATCAAATAAGTCTTTTGATTTGATACCGTTACCGATGGAAATATAAGCCTCAACAAGGGCAGCAAGGTCATCAGCAGCTTTAACTATTTCACCATCACGGGGATTAAACGCATCAGTGTTAAATTTCTGGCTGATCGTATCTGAATCAATGCGGGATGTTACAGCGTTTACACTCACGATGTTCAGGAATTCATCCTCCGTAAACATCTTCATCTCGTTGTGCCACTCAGGTGGTAGTGAACCGTAAACTTCTTTTTCCATCTGTTCTTTCTCATAAAGTATTATGAGCTCATTCAGCCCTTCTATGGATCTTTTAACAGGAGAAATGATATCTCTGGTGAGTGCCTCGGGCAGATCGTGAAATAAGCCTGTGAGATAATTGTTAACGATCCTTTTTGTGCACCCTTGTATCTCGACAGTAAAGAGATAGGAGAGAAATGCAACAGTGAGCATGTGTCCAAGGACTGAAGTGTGTGGAACCATGGTGATGTGGCCCCATCGGTGCTGGAATCTCAACTGACCGCAGAGATCGATGAAATTGCGATATTTCTCGTAAAGGGCAAGCTGCTGAATGCCTATCAGGTCATAGTAACGTTCCTGCTTCTCCTGAAGATGTGTTTTGATCTCCCGTATCTCATAGCCTTGTGGATTTGCCCGTTCGATGATGTTGAACTCCCACTGTGTTGCATAGAAATGGGCTGCACTCAATATTCGCTTGTTTAGAGTATTATCAGTAGTCGCAAAATATGACCTGAACTTGCGGCAGAACTCTACTCCTAAAGGTGAGATTATGGGTTCAAGACGTTTGAAAACCCATTCATTTAATTCTTTATATTTTTTTCGATCCTGTTTTATGCGATCAAAGATTTGAGGTTTTAGGTCCGTAATAACAAGACGTTGAAGGAACTCGAAGAGCCCTCCATCAATTATTTCCAGCCAGTTAAACTCATCCCTTGATTCCTCGAATTTGGCGAGAAAGTAAGCTATGATCATCTTGTGAGCCTGTTTATCAAGTTCTCTCAGGTCAACCGGGCGAATCTTGTCATTCCATCTTTGCATGCTTGCTGCATCGAGTACTTTTATTATGAAATCTTTGACGACCATATCCATCCAGATAGAAAAAGAATATCAACACCAGGTAAATTTGGCAATATATTCACAAAATAATGGCAAAAAACTAATCTTTTATGATATACATTTTGCGCGAAAGGTTATGTATTTTCAAGACCTCATTTTGTCACTTCAAAAGTTTTGGGCTGAGAAAGGATGCATCATCCAACAGCCTTATGATATGGAAGTAGGTGCCGGCACCTTCCATCCTGCAACTTTCCTTCGCTCCCTCGGGCCAGAACCGTGGAATACAGCATATGTGCAACCGTCTAGAAGACCGGCTGATGGCAGATATGGCGAGAATCCAAATCGTCTTCAGCATTACTACCAGTTTCAGGTTATAATGAAACCGTCCCCCAAAGATATTCAAGATATTTACATTGAAAGTCTCAGAAGCTTTGGTATAGACCCTGCGTATCATGATATCCGATTTGTTGAGGATGACTGGGAATCACCCACCCTTGGTGCGTGGGGATTGGGCTGGGAAGTCTGGCTTGATGGTATGGAGATTACGCAGTTTACCTATTTTCAGCAGTGTGGGGGCATTGATCTTTCTCCTATTACTGTTGAGATAACATATGGTGCTGAGAGAATTGCCATGTACCTTCAGGATGTAGACAATGTGTATCATGTGAAGTGGAATGAAAACATTCTGTACGGCGATGTGTTTCTTGAACCTGAACGGGAGTTTTCCATATATAACTTCGAGGAGTCCGACTCTGAAATGTTACGCGAACTCTTCAATATTTTTGAACGGGAAGGCAAAAGGCTTATTGATGGAAGAGGGCTTGTATTCCCTTCGTACGATTATTGCCTGAAGTGCTCGCATATTTTTAACCTCCTTGACGCTAGGGGGGCCATCAGCGTGACAGAGAGGGCAAATTACATTGCGCGGGTACGGAACCTTGCAAAGATATGTGCAGAATTATACGTGAAAAAAAGAGACGAACTGGGTTTTCCTCTCTTAAAAAATAATTAATAGTTTCAGGTTGCAGATTCCAGGTTGAGAGACAGGGTTTCCAACTTTATCTCAAAGAACAGGATAAATTTAAGGTGAAAACATTACTGCTTGAAATTGGCGTGGAAGAGATCCCCGCACGTTTTATTGAACCAGCAAAAGAAGGCCTTGTCAGAAATCTCCAAGAAATTCTGAGCGCTGCAAGGTTGCCTTTCAACGACATAAAAGTATCTGCTACACCCAGAAGGTTGACGGCATTTGTGCACGGACTAGCAGAAAAACAGGGTGAAACAGTTATAATCAAATATGGTCCTCCCTTTAATAGAGCGTTTGATGAAACCGGTAATCCGACAAAGGCTGCTATTGGCTTTGCTAAATCACAAGGAGTAGAGATTAATGAACTCAGTAAAGGCCAAAAAGATGGAGTCGATTTTATTATTGTAGAGAGGCGAGAAAAGGGTGAATCTGCATCTACTGTGCTCCCGGGATTGTTGAAGGATGTTATTGGTAAAATTCCCTTCCAGAAGAAAATGCGCTGGGGTGACCAATCTTTTGAGTTCGCCCGTCCAATTCAATGGCTCCTTATTTTATTTGAAAACGAGCAGATCAATGTTCAGGTTGCAGATGTCAAAAGTGGAAGGGTTACCTTCTGCCATAGATTTCTTTCACAGGGACCGCACACAATAAAGAATCCGGCAGAATACGTCGATACATTGCGTTCGAATTGGGTTGTTATCGACGAGATTGAACGTATGTCCATTATCGATAAGGGCATAGAAAAAATTGAGAATGATGTCGGGGGCAAGGCACTCAGAGAAGAAGAACTCATAAAGGAAATCCTTTATATCACCGAGTTTCCCTATCCCCTGTGCGGGAGTTTTGAAAAATCTTTTCTGAAAATACCGAAAGAGGTACTGGTGAATGTAATGAAGAGTCACCAGCGATATATCCCTATTCAGGATAATACGCAATTACTCATGCCTTATTTCATATTTTTTGCCAATACCAAACCGATTGAAGACACGATCGTTATCAAAGGCAACGAAAAGGTTCTTAAGGCAAGGCTTGCCGACGCTGAGTTTTTCTTTGAGGAGGACAAAAAAACAAACCTTACCGAGTTATATGAGCGCCTGTCTTCGATTGTATTCCATGTTAAACTTGGGACGGTAAAGGACAAAAGTGACAGATTGGGTTCAATATGTCGGTACCTATGTTCTATTCTCAATTACAGTGACAGTGTATTGTTGGAAAAGGCAGTCAAGATTGTCAAAGCAGATCTGCTTACACACATGGTGGGAGAATTTCCTGAACTCCAGGGAACAATGGGCAGAATATATGCCCAGGTCCAGGGGGAACACCCAGATGTTGCGGCTTCGATTGAAGAACATTATCTGCCAAGCAGCGTAGACGGAGCTCTGCCGCAGACACAACTCGGATCAATTATCGCTATTGCGGATAAGATCGACAGTGTTGTCTCCTTTTTCTCTGTGGGGATAACACCAACAGGAAACCTAGACCCATATGCTTTGAGAAGACAGACGCTCGGAATTATCAAGATTATAATTGACAGGAAATTGCATATACCTCTGCATGGGCTTTTCAGTGCTGCTTACGAGAGCGGAAAAAACATTGGCAAACGGTCAAGCTTCGAAGATACAAAGGCGTCACTTACTGATTTTGTGACAGCGCGGTTTAAATTTTCCATGATCGATGAAGGTCATAACCAGGAATTTGTAGAGAGTCTCCTTCCTGTTGTGGGAGAAGACATCTATGATGGTTATCTGAGGCTTGTAGCCCTGGAATCTCAGAAGTCAGTGGAGGATTTTCAAAAACTCCTGGTTGGGTTTAAGAGGGCCTATAATATCACGAAACAGATATCTGACGATCACACAGTTGACCCGGTGCTCTTCAAGGAGAAAGAAGAAGATGCACTTTTTAATGCCTATGAATCGAAGAAAGAACTGTTTTTTTCAGCCATGAGGTTGAGAAACTATGACGATGCCATTTCAATCCTGATAAGTTTCAAGGAGAGTATCGACAGATATTTTGACAAGGTTTTTGTCATGGACAAGGATGAAAATATCAAGATCAACCGGCTGGCACTGCTTAAAAAGATCAAGGATATGTTTCTTGCATATGCCGATTTTTCAAAAATACGCATTGAGTAGGGAGGAGGGAATGAAAAAGTACGTATATTTCTTTGGTGGCAAGAAAGCAGAAGGCGGAGAAAAACTAAGAAATCTTCTTGGTGGTAAAGGTGCCGGCTTAGCCGAGATGATTAATCTCGGGATACCTGTTCCTCCGGGTTTTACAATTACTACCGAGGCATGTGTCTATTTTTATCAACATAAGATGGCTTTCCCTGACGGGCTCAAGGAAGAGGTTCAAAAAAACCTAAAAAAGGTTGAAAAAGAGATGGGTGCAATCTTTGGTGATCCCAAAAATCCATTGCTTTTCTCAGTGAGATCCGGAGCACGGGTTAGTATGCCCGGCATGATGGATACCGTTCTCAATCTCGGCCTCAATGAAAAAACAGTCAAAGGCTTGGGAGAACGAACAAACAACGAATGGTTTGCCTATGATTGTTACAGAAGGTTCGTACAGATGTACGGCGATGTTGTTCTCGGGTTAAAGCCACAAACCAAGGAAGAGCACGATCCATTCGAGGACTTAATTGAAAAGAAAAAGAAGGACCGCAAGATCACGCTCGACACAGAAATGAGTGTCGCAGACCTTAAAGACCTTGTTAGCAGTTTTAAAGGCCTGATCAAAACCCGTCTTGGCATTGTTTTTCCCGAAGATCCTCTGGAACAGCTGTGGGGGGCTATCGGTGCAGTTTTTAAATCGTGGAATACTGAAAGGGCCATTGCCTACCGTGAATTGAACAACATTCCTGATACGTGGGGAACTGCGGTGAATGTCCAGTGTATGGTCTTCGGCAATATGGGGGCAAACTGTGGGACAGGTGTAGCCTTCACCAGAAACCCAGCAACCGGAGAGAATCAATTCTATGGTGAATATTTGCTTAATGCTCAGGGCGAAGACGTTGTTGCTGGCATCAGAACACCTCTGCCAATCAATAAGAAGCAAAAAACAGATAAGTCGGTAAAATCCCTTGAAGAGGTAATGCCGGGTATCTACAAAGAATTGTTGAAGATTATTCAAATCCTGGAAGGCCACTTTAAAGACATGCAGGATATTGAGTTTACCATTCAGGACGGTAAACTCTGGATGCTTCAGACACGAACAGGGAAAAGAACCGCATTTTCTGCGTTTAAGATTGCTGTGGATATGGTGAAAGAAAAACTAATCGACAAGGAAGAGGCGCTCATGCGCGTTGAGCCAGAACAGCTGAACCAGTTATTGCGTCCAATTTTTGACCCTAAGGAAAAAGAGAAGACTCTGAAGGCCGGTAACCTTATGACAAAAGGACTTAATGCAGGCCCTGGCGCTGCTACGGGAAAAGTTGTTTATAACGCCGAAGACGCTGAAAGCTGGGCGGCAAAGGGTGAAAAGGTTATCCTGGTGAGGATCGAGACATCTCCGGAAGACATACGTGGCATGAATGCTGCTCAGGGTATCCTCACATCTCGCGGTGGCATGACAAGTCATGCTGCCCTTGTGGCGCGCCAGATGGGCAAAGTATGCGTGGCAGGATGCGGTGACCTGGACATTGACTATAAGAAGAAAACCATATCAGTAAATGGCAAAACCATCAGGGAGGGTGAATACATATCCATTGATGGTACAACAGGCGAAGTCTTCAGCGGTGAGATCAAAACCATTCCATCTGAAATCTTACGGGTACTTGTAGATAAAACACTCAGGCCATCACAATCTCAGGTTTATCAGGATTTTGCGCTTCTCATGAAGTGGGCGGATGAAACGAGAAAACTCGGCATTCGAACCAATGCCGATCAGCCTGACCAGGCGGCCATAGCTATCGCCTTTGGAGCAGAAGGAATTGGCCTGTGCCGAACCGAGCATATGTTCTTTGAGAGTGAAAGAATTGATGTAGTTCGGGAGATGATCATTTCAGACGACAGGGAAGGTAGGGTAAAGGCACTGAAAAAACTCCTTCCCATTCAGAAAAAAGATTTTGTAGCAATCTTTAAGGTAATGAAAGACCTGCCTACAACCATCAGAACGCTCGATCCACCTCTCCATGAATTTCTACCCCATACAGAGAAAGAGATAAAAGATTTGGCGCAGAAGATGGGCATATCCGCAGAGAAAGTGTCAACAAAGGTGGAGAGCCTCCATGAAGCAAACCCAATGCTCGGTCATCGTGGATGCAGGCTTGGAATTGTCTTTCCCGAGATTACCGAGATGCAAGCTCAAGCAATATTTGAAGCGGCATGCGATGTAAAGAAAAAAGGTTTCAACGTGAAACCTGAAATTATGATCCCTCTGGTTGGCAATGTAGCAGAACTTGTGTTGCAGAAAGAAGTTGTAGACAGGGTAGCTCAGGAGGTTATGAAAAAGACAAAAGTGAAGATTGATTACAAGGTCGGAACAATGATAGAGATACCCAGGGCAGCCATAACAGCGGATGAAATTGGAACAGTAGCAGAATTCTTCTCGTTTGGAACGAATGATCTGACCCAGACAGCACTGGGGATGAGCAGGGACGATGCAGGCAAATTTCTCGGATATTATGTAGAAAACGGCATTTATGCTTTTGATCCCTTCCAGAGAATTGATGAGGACGGGGTGGGCAAACTAATGAAAATTGGCGTTGATCTTGGTAGAAAGGCACGTAAAAATCTGAAAATCGGTATCTGCGGTGAGCATGGTGGTGAGCCTAATTCAGTAGAATTTTGCCACAAGACAGGTCTGAATTATGTGAGCTGCTCACCATACAGAGTGACTGTTGCAAAGCTTGCAGCGGCCAGGGCAGCCATCAAAGAGAAGAAAGGCGAAAGGGCACTGGATTAATCATGTTTCCCGTTTCTTCTATCCTTGACAGAACCCTGATCTTACGCTATTAACAATATTAAGAGGGTTCGCGTCGAGACATAACAGTGGCTCGGTTTGTCATGGCTGGCATGATCGAATAAGACATTGCTCTTGAGTCGATTATTCCCGATAAGGCGTGGCAAAACATAAAAAAAGTAAGACACGAGAGATGTTTAAAACAAAAGAATGCGAGCCTTTGAGACCCGGTTAAAACCGGGTCTTTTTTTACACTTAATATTTTGACATGAACAGTGTTCAAGAAGAAGTATAAAAAAAGGCCCCAAGGCAGCTGATGTCCGAGGGGTAAGCTACGGTAGGAACAGCGTGACCTCGAGGCCCGTGGACTTTATGAATCTATATAAGGTGATCGACTTTAGCTTTCAGAGCTTAAATCGTTGGTAGTTGGGTGAAGATGACGCTAAAACTTATAACCGAAAAGCAGGGGAATATGGTATTATTATGGATTCTTGTTGTTAATGAGCTAAGAATTCTGAGAGATATGGTTTGAGAATTCTTCTTCACATATGTTGTGCCCCATGTACCATCTATTCACTCCAAAGCTTGAGATCGAATGGAATGGACGTAACAGGATATTTCTTTAATCCAAACATCCATCCCCTAACTGAATTCCGTAAACGTCTTATAACTCTTGAAAATTATGCGAATATAGCATTGCTTCCCCTTATAACAGATAAAGAGTACGAGCTCGAGAGCTTCCTTGAGGGTGCTCTGGGATATGGGAAGGACCGTTGTCTCTTCTGTTACAAAACGAGATTAGAGAAAGCCTTCCAGAAGGCTGCAGATGACAGATACGATGCGGTTACAACCACGCTATTATACAGCAAACACCAGCGCCATGACAGTATAAGAGAAATGGGAGATGAGTTGGCAGATGTATACCGGATACGTTTTTTTTACCAGGATTTTCGGAAAGGGTGGAAAGTTGGTATAGAAGAATCAAAAAAGATTAATATGTACAGACAACAGTATTGTGGCTGTATTTTTAGTGAACGAGATCGCTATAGGGATGCATAATGCCTGCAATTGGAAAGATACTCATTATATCCGGGGTTGTACTCATTATAGTTGGTATTGGGTTTATGGTCAGTGATAAAATTCCCTTTATTGGCAGACTGCCCGGGGACATAATGATAAAAAAAGAGCGATTTAGTTTCTATTTTCCCATCACAACTAGCATAATAATCAGCATTATCCTCACTATCATTTTCTCTCTTTTTAGAAAATAGTATTGAGCCTACGTGAAGTCTTTATAGAATGGCAAAGCCACATCGTGAACATGTATATTTAGTTGAATATGAAGTACAAATAGTCTAATGTATAGAAATTCTAAAGCGCTATTGAGGAGGACGTACAGGATGCTGAAGAGGTTAATAGCCCTACTTGTTGTGAGCCTTTCTCTCATGTTCTTACCGTCACTGGCTATGCCACAGAATGTAGAAGAAAGCTTTAAGAAGTTATTCCCCAATATACCTGTTGAATCAATTCATCCCACCGAAATAAAAGGAATTTATGAAATTATTGTACAAAATCAGATAGGTTATTTTGCTCCTGAGCCAGGATACCTGATTTTGGGTGAGATTATAGATAAGGATGGTACTAATATTACAGCAAAAAGAAGAAACGAAAATATTGTTTCCAAGGTCAGAGATCTGCCGCTTGACAAAGCAGTGAAGATTGGGAATGGAAACAGTACTATATATGAATTCACGGATCCTGATTGCCCATATTGCCGGAGAGCTTCTTCTTTTTTAAGCGAGAAAACAGATGTAACCAGGTATATCTTCTTTCTGCCTTTACCAATGCACAAAGATGCCGAGAACAAAGTAAAATACATCTTTTGTTCCAATGACACTGCAAAGGCGTATGAGGAAGCAATGCATGGCAAACTCGATAATAAGAAATACGAGATCTGTAAAAAACCAGAAGTCGATGTACTTCTGAAAACACATAAGGATGTATCAAGAAAAATGGGTATAAATAGTACGCCCTTCTTCATTGTTAACGGAAAGCCTATCTCCGGCGCCAATGCACCGGAGATTGATAAAGCGCTGCAGCAGAAATAGAGCACCTATATGAAGAGAATAGGTGTGATTTCTGATACCCATCTCAGTAAACCCACTGATGATTTTAAGTATACCCTGGACAAGTGTTTCGCTGAGGTTGAGATCGTGATTCATGCTGGAGACATGACAGGGCTACTTGTCCACGACTATCTGGTAAAGTGGGATTTGAAAGCAGTCGCTGGCAACATGGACGACTCCGATTTGTGTGCTATCCTTCCGGAAAAGAGAGTTGAAGAAATAGAGGGATGGAAAATAGGAATTACCCACGGAAGGGGGTCTCCCTTCTGGTTGGAACAATTCGTACTGGACAAGTTCGAGAACGTTGACATCGTAATCTTTGGTCATTCCCATATTCCCTTGTCAACCAAAAAGAGAAATATCCACCTGTTTAATCCCGGTTCATATAAGAGCAGCCGAACTGTGGGCATACTGGAACTTGGAGAAAAGATTTCATTTAATCTTATAGAGCTAAGATAATGAGTGGAATTCATCTTGCATTTTTGTGGCACATGCACCAACCTTTTTACAAAAATCTATTTACAGGCGAATACTTGCTTCCCTGGGTACTTCTCCATGGAACCAAGGATTATTATGATATGGCTTATATTTTAAAAGAATTCCCTGGTCTTAAGCAGAATTTTAACCTTGTCCCATCTCTACTCAGGCAATTAATGGATTACGAAGATTTACAGGCAAAGGACGTGTATCTTGAGATATTCAGGACACCGCCCAGGGATCTCACAGAATCTCAAAAAACCTATCTTTTGATGAATTTTTTCAGTGCCAACTGGGACAACATGATAAAACCCTTTCCCCATTATTTTGAGTTATTAAAGAAGAGGGGTTTTTACTATCCTAAGGAAGGTATAAAAGAGATCAAAGATTATTTTACTGATGAGGAGCTCCGTGATATTCAGATCTTTTTTTTCCTGGCATGGATCGATCCCATGTTTTTTGAACAATATGATGGTCTGAAATACTTAAAGTCAAAAGGTAGATCATTCAGCGAAGACGATAAAAAAATTATTCAGGATGTTCAGAAAAATATCCTGAAAAGTATCATCCCGTTATACAGGGAACTTTACGAAAACGGCTCCATTGAGCTTTCCACGTCAGCCTATTACCATCCTATTATCCCGCTCCTCATAGACAGTGCTGCTGCCAGGGAAGCCTTACCTGATGCAGTTCTTCCTCAAAAGTTATTTAGACAGAGAGAAGATGCATCATACCAGATAAAGAAAGCTATTGACTTTTTCTCTGAACTCTTTGGGCATAGACCGCGCGGTATGTGGCCACCTGAGGGTTGTGTAAGTAATGATTCATTTGCCCTATATGCTGAGCACGGTGTAGAATGGTCAGTTACAGACGAAGAAATTCTTTTCCAGAGCCTTGGGGTAAACAACACACGGGATGGCTACGGAAACCTTACGAATCCTGACCTTCTGTATCGGCCCTATATTTGGGAAAGGGAAGGGAGGTTGCTCAAGGTTCTATACAGGGACAAGCAGCTTTCCGACCTGATATCATTTCACTATTCACGGATGGCATCGAAAGATGCTGCCAATGACTGCCTGAGAAGGCTTAAAGAAATCAGGAATTCAGTGAAGGGCCGCATCAGAATGCCAATCATTACTATCGCCCTGGATGGAGAGAATGCGTGGGAAAACTACGCAAATGACGGATGGGACTTCCTTAGATACCTCTATGATGACATTCTCAAGGAGGAAAGTATAGTACCCACCACCATTAGTGAATATTTTGATAAAACGGAAGATTATGGAAGGATTTCGGGCACTTTTGCCGGTTCTTGGATTGGCCACAATTTTTCTATCTGGATTGGGCAAGTCGAGGATAACGCTGGATGGGATCTGCTCTCACAGACCAGAGAGTTTCTTCAGAACGAAGACCCTGAGATGAAAAATGAACAAGCGTGGGAAAGTATCTACATAGCTGAGGGGAGTGATTGGTTCTGGTGGTATGGTGATGATCATTCATCGGAAAATGATGAGGTCTTTGATTTTCTGTTCAGGGAAAATCTTGCCAATGTGTATCGATTCTCCGGTAAGGAGCCCCCAGAGGTGCTGGCCATTCCCATCCTTCTTGAAGATCAGGAGATTAAGCCAACGCGAGAGCCTATTGACTTCATTTACCCAAAAATTGACGGAAAAATTACCACATACTTTGATTGGATAGGGTCAGGATTTATAGAAGGAAAAGGCCATGGTGTTGCAATGCATGATACTGCTTTACTCATTAAAGGCTGCTACTATGGTTTTAATGAAAACTCATTTTTCCTTCGTGCTGATATTGATCGTAACTTTGTGGAAAACATGGGTGATGTGTCTTTTGAAATAAATCTCATAACAGAGTCTTCAACCAAAATAATATACCGTGTCAAAGATGCCATAAAGGAAGCGCCAATTCAAGTTTCGCTGGCCTACGCTGATATCCTCGAACTGGAATGTCCCCGAAAGGCCCTTGACATGAAAGCAGATAAAAAGATTAACATATGGCTGTCATTAAAGGTTAGGGATATGATGGTCGACAGGCTTCCAAAGAGGGGATACGTTTCTGTGAAGGTGCCCTCTGAGAGTTTCGAAATGGAAATGTGGTATGTCTAGCCCCTTTTGCGGGGTGGTTCAAATCACTGATTTATTTAACGGAGTATTCCCTGCTCCAGGAGAAATTCCTTAAGCTTCCTTGCACCTTTTTTGAATGATTCTTTAGAAAAACCAGGTTTCCATTTGTCTTCCCTTAAGAGGTCGGAGACAACGAGGAAAGCAATCCCTTTGAGTCTTTTTGCCTTACAAACCGCGTAAAACGAGGCCACCTCCATTTCTACAGCATGCATCCCCATCTTCTTATGCAGGTTGATTTTTTTTCTCGTTTCCCTGTACAGGGCATCACAGCTCCAAATCAGGGAAGGAATGATCTGTGATGCAATTGCTGCTTTGCGCCACTTTGGGAACCAACTCGAATAGACAAAGTCATCGTTATCACTGAGGTAATGATATGACAGACCATCCTGTCGCAAGGCTCCCTCTGCAATGAGCAGATCTCCTATAGATATATCATCAGCGATTCCGCCGCAATATCCCCAAAGAAGAAACTCGCGCACTCCGAAGGCGGATAGTTCTTCAACAAGGGCTGCTATGTTGGGGCCACCAAAAAAGCTTCGTGTTACAATGGTATTGCTTTGGGCAATCCTGAAAAGAGTTCGAAAGTTTTCCCATGCTTTAACAGGCTTCTGACAACCACCTGTGAGTAGTGCTTTTACATCACCAGCATTGAATGTTATGATTGCTCTTCGCGGCAGTTGAAGATCTTCCTGGCTTTTACCGGTAAAAGTCCTTACAATGTCAGCGGGTTTTATTACTGGTGGCGAGGTATCAAAAAGACTGCTCAAGAAATCTTCTCTTTAAACGTTCGTAGCTTGCATGAAGGTGTTCGGATATTACACGTGTTTCTCCAAAGATGGGCATGAAGTTTGTATCTCCAAACCACCGCGGCACAATATGAATGTGACAATGCTCTTCAAGGCCGGCACCGGCGGCCCTACCAAGGTTCATACCAATATTCAGCCCATCAACGCTAAATTCTTTTTTAAAAATAGCTACCATGATTTTTGTCAGCCTCATCATGTCAAGGGTTTCCTCATCTGTCAGGCTATCAATGGAACCAACATGTCTGATCGGAACGACCATGACATGACCGTTAGTATAGGGGAATCTGTTCATGATAATGAAGGCAGTATTATTTCTTCCAACCACGAGGGCCTGGTCATCACGCGATGAATCCACGCAAAGAAAACACCTGTTATCTGATGTTGACGAAGCAGTTATGTACTCCATTCTCCACGGCGCCCAAATTCGATCCATTTTAATCCCTCAAAAATAGATAGTCCCTCCAATAATCTGGAAGGCTCTTAACACCAAGATGCAACGTAAGCATATAGAAACCGCTTGGCCGCGAAGGCCTCTTGCGGGGAAGCATATCGACCTCCTCAGGAAGCTTGTCACCCTTCTTGTGATTGCAGCGAATGCAGGAGGTGACAATGTTTGTCCACTCCGTTGCCCCGCCCCTTGACTTGGGAATTATATGATCGCAGGTAAGGCCTTTGGGATCGTGCCTTTTTCCACAATACTGGCAGGTAAAATCGTCTCGTAAAAAGATATTCCTTCTGGAAAATTTAACGCTTACATGGTTGTTGCGCACAAGGCGTACAAGTCGTATTACTGCAGGTTGTCTGATGCTGCGCGAGACACCCTTAATTTCCCTTTCATATTCCTTCAGAACTTCCACTTTTCCAAGAAAAATCAAGGTAACTGCCTTTTTCCACGAAAGCACGCTAAGGGGTTCAAATGTTGTGTTGAGAAGGAGTGTTCTATCCATGTAACCTATTGAAAATTACCCTTTTTTTCACTCGTTTGTCAATGTTCTTGAAGCAGATACATATAATTTAAACTCCCACAGAACTCTTTTAGTTTTGTAATTTACCTGGATAATATGGTAATTAAAACATCATAGACGGTTTGAGGAGATTAGAGATGGCCAATTTTGATGAAGAAATGAACAAGATAGACGATTCTGAAGATCTTTTAAAACTTTTAGAAAGTCAGGAAAAGAAAAGACCAAAAAAAAGTAGCAGTGTAGTACCTTTTATGAAAAGTTTACCCTTGGGGACCATTGTTCTCGTTATTGTAGTTGTAATCCTTGGTGCAATGGTACTATCACTGGGTTCAAATATGGCCGCCCTTAAGGGTGAACTTACAGACTTAAAAAATGTTAAAGGGCAGATTTCTGAGCTTGAAGGTAAAATTGAGAAGTCCATACGGGAGAAGGATGGGCTAAAAAGTGAAATAGCGCAACTTAAAAACGAAATAAACAGTAGTAAGGTTCAAAGAAGAGAAGCTGAGGCAAAGGCACAACAGCAGAAACAGAAAACAGAAAAGAAGAAAGCCACACCAGAAAAACCAAAACTATCTAAACCAGCACTTCCACCGCCTAAAAGATGAAATAGCGCAACATCACTTCAGAAAATGAGATCCACCACTGGTGTAGAAGATGCCTGCTACAGCCCCGGTAATAAAGCAGGCAATATTGGAAGCGATAAGCGCCCACACCCCAAGTATCGATATGTCCTTTGTTCTTTCCGGAACTAAGCTTGCTGTACCTCCCACAAAGATGGCAAGGGAAGGTATATGTGCGAATCCGCACAGAGCATACGTTGCAATTACAATACTTCTTTCATATACGATCTTACCTTCCTTGATCAATAAAGCAAGATCCTGATAGGATTTGACCTCTGTTTCTATTATCCTTTCACCAATGATTCTGGCTATGGTCTGGGCATCAACAAGTGGCACACCCATTGCTACAGTAAATGGATAAAAGACATACTGGAGGATTGTGTGAAGGGTTACATCAACCCTTATACCGAGGACTGTGCTGAAAAGTTTTCCAGTAAAGAGGAGACCCACATCAATTAGAGAAATCAGGCCTATAAAAGCAATAAGCAGAGTGCCAATTCCCACCACCATTTTGAGACCTGCCATGGAACCATTGATGATTGACTCGATTACATTACCTGCCCTCTGGCTTTCAATTTTTACAGTGGTTCCCAGAGTAAGGGGCTTGTATGTCTCAGGGATTATCAGTTTGCTCGCGAGGATGGCTGCTGGTGCCAGGAGGATAGACGCTGATATGAGGTGGGCTGCCACTTTGGGAAATGAATCTGACAGTATAATCACATAGAGTCCCAAAACACTCGATGCAATGGTAGCCATGCCAGTCGTTAAGACAACGAGAAGTTCTGACTGTGTCATTTTCGACAGATATGGTCGTACAGTCAGGTTTGATTCAATGCCAAGAAAAATCTGAGCCGAGGCGCAAAGTGCCTCGGCTCCGCTTATGCCCATAACTTTTATAAAAATTCTGGCAAAAAGGGCGATTATCTTCTCCATAACGCCAATATAATAGAGTAATTCCATAAGGGCAGCGAAAAAAATAATCGAGGGAAGAGCTTGAAAAGCAAGGATGAATCCAATAGAGCCTTCCTTGCCTGGAGCAATAGCAAGTCTTCCAAAGAGGAATTGTGAACCCTGAAAAGAACTATCAATTACGCCCATGGCAAAATCGTTCAAAAAGAGAAAAAACTTGGTTCCAACGGGTATGCAGAAGAGAAAAAAGGCAAAAAGGATTTGAAGACCTATCCCCCAGAATAAAATCCTTACACTAATAGATCGTTTTTGTCGCGAAAGAAGGGCAAGGAAACATATAAAAAAAAGAATGCCGAAACATGAAATGAGATTGTATTTACTCATGGAAATTGTATCAACAATAAATTTCTCGTAAAGTTATTGTACACGGCGATTCTATGTTTTCGCAATGGAAATCGCAGGTACTGATAGAAAGTCAGGTGAATTATATCTTAAAACAAATCGTTGAATATCCGATAATGATATTAATGTCTGAAATCTTGTGAATAGATGCAGGTGTTTTGTGATAATTAAGGATTTTAAGTCAAAAGTGTTAAAAATGATCAGTTATTTGCCACCGGTACCGACCGTTATGGTGGAGCTTGTTCAGGCGCTTAATAATGAGGATATTGAATTGAATGTCCTTGGAAAAATTATCGCAAAAGACCCTTCGATGAGTGTCAATGTTTTAAAAGTAGCCAACTCAGCGTTTTATAAATTGCCTGTGAAGGTTACCACTATAGATCATGCAGTGCGTATGTTAGGCACGCGAGAAATTGCCTCGCTTTGTATAGCGTGTACTGCAGGAAAAACTTTAAAGGCACCGGCTAATAAAGCTACCATTGATCTCAGTATGTTTTGGCAGCATTCTGTGGCTACCGGTGTGATTTCCAAAGTGCTTTGCAACGAACTTGGTATTCTGACACAAAATAACATATATCTTGCAGGTCTTATCCATGATGTTGGTAAGATCATTCTGGATAGGTTTATGCATGATATCTACAAAGAGATTGTGAAGATTACTTACAATGAAAATATATCAATGATTGAGGCAGAACAGCGGGTAATAGGCGAATCACATGCAAAGGTTGGTGGGTGGCTGATGAAGGCATGGAATCTGCCTTCAATTTTCGTGGATATAGCCAACTACCACCACTCAGTAATGGAAACCAGGGAGGAAAGTAGGCTGGAAGTGGCTATAGTCTCTCTTTCGAACCAACTTGCAAGACTCAAGAGCTTCGGGTTTGGTGGCGATATGAGTGGCGTTGTACTTGCAGATATCGATGCGTGGAAGATTATTGATGAAGCCTATCCACAAATAAAGAATCTAGATGTAGTCAAGTTCATTTGGGATCTCGACGAGGCATATAATGAAATTGTGGCAATGGAGAGGATCATCAATAATTGAATAGTTTGAGCTGTGATGTAACTCATTTCAATCAATGTCAAAACACCGGTAAATAATCTCAAAAATCATTTTTAAAGTAGAAAAGAGATTTTCCGATAATAAGTACAAAATACGTATGAAGCAAATGTGCTGCTGAGACAAAAGTATGATGGAAGATTTCGAGAGCAAGATTAAGCAGACTATAGAATACCTGCCTCCAATCCCGTCGGTCATGGCAGAACTCATACAGGCTTTGAATGACGACATCGACCTCAATGATCTTGGGAAAATTATTTCCAAAGACCCATCAATGAGCATGAACGTCTTAAAGGTTGCGAACTCAGCCTTTTATGGTCTTAGAAATAAGGTTGCAACGATAGAACACGCTGTGAGAATGCTTGGGACAAGAGAGATTACCTCCCTGTGTATTGCCTGCAGCGCATGCAGTATATTGAGACCGTCATCAAGACAACCTACGATTGATTTGATAATGTTCTGGAGGCATTCTGTAGCAACGGGGGTGTTTTCAAAACTTCTTTCCAGCGAGCTAAATATAGGACTGCTGAATAATATCTATCTTGCGGGTCTCATCCATGATGTAGGCAAGATTGTGCTTGATAGGTTTGCTCATGATATGTATACGGATGTCTTGCGTCTGGCCCGTGGCCAGAATATTTCGGTCCTGGAGGCGGAAAAACGTGTGATCGGCGCTTCTCACGACATGGTGGGAGCCTGGCTTATGGAGAAATGGCAACTCCCCATTATTTTTAGCCAGGTCGCCATGTACCATCACCAGACATATAAGGCTCCTGACGAATGCCTGATTGCAGTGTCAATTGTCTCATTCGCTAATCATATTTCAAAACTTAAAAGCTTTTGTTTTGGAGGAGAAATAGATGGGACAACACTTAGAGAAACAGACGCTTTCAAAATACTTGAACGGATAAATCCTGGAGTTCGTGGACTCGATTTTCTTGATTTCATCGAGAGTCTGAATGGTGCTCGTGAGGAAATCGTTAATATAGAGAGAGTTATTAATGTCTGATTTGCCCTTGTTTTTCAAGATGCTGTATAATAGTTCATGCAAAAACAGCCAAAAGAGTCCATCACCCCAATTGAAAGACATGAGACGATTCGTCAGTACATTGTAGCCCTTTTACAGGACTATACTATTTCAGCGAAAGAGCTTTCAAATTTTTTAAAAATTCCTGAAAAAGATGTTCATGATCATCTTGTGCACATAAAAAAGACCATGAATAAGGGCAGCTATCACCTTGTTGTTTACCCTGCTGAGTGTTCTAAATGCAGTTTTGTTTTCAGGAAAAGAGATAAACTGGCAAAGCCTGGCAAGTGCCCGATCTGCCACTGCAACCAAATCATTCCTCCCTTATTTTCTATTATCAAGTATACATGATCCTCATTGCCCAGTGATGTAGCTATCCCCTTGAATTTTATGCCATTATCTGGTATAAATTTTCCAATAAATGAAAGATATTGTAATAAAATTTTGGAAAGGTGAAGCAAGATACTGGAAATGGTTCTTATTGTTGCCATTCATTTGTCTCTCAAAATTATATGGTCTTTGTCTTCATTTAAGAAATGCATTGTACGACTCGGGTTTATTAAAAATAGATGAAGTCCCAATCCCTGTTTTAGCCATTGGGAACATCACAATTGGTGGCACGGGAAAGACCCCCTTGGTAGAAAGACTCGGTTACAGAATGAAAGAAATTGGGTTCAATCCTGGAATAATAACGCGTGGATATAAAAGAAAAAAAAAGGGCATCTTCTGTGTTGACAAAGATAATGATAAGGCAAAGGATGTGGGAGATGAGGCACTAATGCTTGCCAAAAAAACAAAGATCCCAGTCTTTGTCGGTAAAAGGAGATCAATGGCTATTGTTGAAGCAATGAGAAAGAATAACATTAATTTGGCGATTCTCGATGACGGGTACCAGGTAAAAAATATTTTGAAGAATGTTGACATTGTAGTCCTGAAGAGTGATCAGTATAATAAATCCACCAATCTTTTTCCTCTTGGTCCTTGTCGAGAACCCATTATCAGGCTAAAGGATGCTGATGCCATTCTTGTTAATAATGGCAGCATAGAGCCTGAGATTGCAGAGGTAATATATGGGATTCCAACGTTCAGGATGACATACAGACCAATGCATCTCTACAACGTAAAACATAACCTCAGTACCCACTATAACATACTCAATGGAAGGAAAGTTCTTGCATTTTCGGGGCTTGGTGATAACAGGTCATTCTTTGAACTTGTGAGAACATTGGGGGCCGATGTGGTGCACGAGGTCGCCTATGAAGATCATTACACGTACAAAAACAAGGATATTGAAGAACTGTCGTCTTATGGTGATATTAGTTTGATTGTTACAACTGAAAAAGATGCGGTGAAAATGATTGGAATGCCTGTACCAGACAATCTATTTTATCTTTCCATTGAGGTAAACATTGAAAAAGAACAGGAACTTATTGATGTTATCCTGAAAAAAATTCATGCAGCAGCAGTACCTATGCCAGCTATGGGAGATGGCATCAGGGCTCAAAAATACTGGATTCATTGACATTGATTAATGAATATGGTTTTTTAGTATTCCGTTATTTTTCATGGTGATCAAAGGAAAGGAATGAACGTTTAGAAGTTACTTGGAGGAAAGTATGGCGGATCGAGTTTTCCTATTCGACACAACATTGCGAGATGGCGAGCAATCGCCTGGCAACACAATGAATACGCCTGAGAAGTTAAGGGTTGCAAAACAGCTGGAAGCTCTTGGTGTTGACATTATTGAGGCCGGATTTCCTATTGCGTCTGAAGGGGATTTTGAGGCTGTAAGGCTAATAGCGGAAGCTATAAAAAACAGTGAAGTCGCTGGGTTAGCAAGGGCAAACGATGAAGATATTGACCGTGCATGGGAGGCGATCAAGGTTGCAAAGAAACCAAGGATCCATACGTTCATCTCAACCTCTGACATTCATCTAAGACATCAATTTAAAAAAAATAAAGAAGAAATTCTCAACCTTGCAGTTAATGCAGTAAAGAGGGCCAAGAGGTACACTGATAATGTAGAGTTCTCCGCCATGGATGCAACACGAAGCGATCGGGACTATCTCTGTAAGGTGTTTGAAGCAGTTATTGATGCCGGGGCTAATACCTTAAATATTCCGGACACGGTAGGCTACGCTGTTCCTGATGAATTCGGAGGCCTTATCCGTTATATTAAAACAAATGTGCCAAACATATCAGAGGCAATTATCAGCGTTCACTGCCATAACGATTTGGGGTTAGCAGTTGCCAATTCGATTGCCGCAATCCAGAATGGAGCTCGCCAGATAGAATGTACTGTAAATGGTATCGGAGAAAGGGCAGGAAACGCATCCCTTGAAGAGATAGTAATGATCCTCCGAACAAGAAAGGATTTATTTGGCCTTGATACACGGGTTAAAACAGAGAAGATTTATCGCACAAGCAGATTGATTACATCTATTACAGGGGTACCGGTGCAACCAAACAAGGCCATTGTAGGTGCTAATGCTTTTGCACATGAATCAGGCATCCACCAAGATGGACTTTTAAAGTCAAAAATTACTTACGAAATTATGACTCCAAAATCAGTAGGTATTCCAAAAAGTTCTCTGGTTCTAGGAAAGCACTCCGGCAGGCATGCGTTTCGTGAAAGAATCATAGAAATGGGCTATTCCTTGGAGGATAAAGAGATCAACCTTGCATTCAAGAGATTCAAAGCCCTGTCTGACATTAAAAAAGATATTTATAACGAAGACATTGAAATGATCATCATGGACGAGATTTACAAGATTCCCGAGAAATACGAACTTGTTTATCTCAACGTGACCTGTGGGAAGGCAACAATCCCAACAGCAACAGTCAAGATAGATATCGATGGTACAACGTATCAGGATGTTGGTGTAGGGGTTGGACCTGTTGATGCAACGTATAAGATTATTAAAAAATTGGTTAAGACGAACAGCAAGCTTCTCAGATTTTCCATTAACTCAATAACGCAAGACATGGATGCCCAGGGAGAAGTCTTTGTAAAACTTGAAGAGAAAGGACATGCAGTGATAGGTAAAGGAGCTGATACTGACATCATTGTGGCCAGTGCCAAAGCATACATAAACGGATTGAACAAGCTTGAATATCTTAAAGGTAAGAAAACTGGAGACATATAGTTATGGGAATGACATTAACTGAAAAAATACTTGCTGCCCATGCAGGAAAGGAATATGTGGAACCTGGTGAAATCATTGAAGCGAAGCTTGATCTCTGCCTTGCTAATGACATCACTGCCCCGCTTTCACTGGAAGAATTCGACAGAGTGGGCGCAAAAAAAGTTTTCGATCCAGAGAAGGTTGTTTTCGTCCTTGATCATTTTACTCCAAATAAAGATATTCCCTCTGCGGAGAATTGTAAAAAAATTAGGGAGTTTTCAAAAAAGTTCAGCATCAACCACGTTTATGATGGCGGTGCTTGCGGTATAGAACATGCCTTATTGCCTGAAGAGGGGCTTGTGGTCCCAGGCGATGTTGTCATAGGCGCTGACAGTCACACATGCACCTATGGAGCCTTGGGTGCCTTTTCAACCGGAGTCGGGAGCACAGACCTTACTTACGGCATGGTAACTGGAAAAAACTGGTTCAAAGTGCCGGAAAGCATAAAATTTCATTGCACCGGCAAATGGCAGAAATGGGTCACAGGAAAAGATCTTATTTTGAATATTATCGGAATGATTGGTGTTGATGGAGCTCTGTATGCCTCAATGGAGTATGATGGTGATGCTATTTCCGCCCTCTCTATGGACTCACGGTTTGCCATTGCTAACATGGCCATTGAGGCGGGAGCAAAGAATGGTATTTTCAGGGCGGATGAAAAGACTCTGGCCTATGTTAACGGTCGCGGCAAGAGACCTTTCACTGTTTTCGAGAGCGATAGCGATGCCAAATATCGGGAAATTTATGAGATCAATGTGGGAGAGTTGGACCTTAAGGTAGCATGCCCATCCCTCCCCTCAAATGTGAAAGATGCGAAAGAACTTTACAATATTCGTATAGATCAGGTTGTAATCGGTTCATGTACAAATGGGAGGATTGAAGATCTTGCCATGGCAGCGACTGTGTTGAAGAATAAAAAGGTTGCCCAAGATGTCCGATGTATTGTCATTCCTGCAACTCCGAAGATTTATCTTGAAGCTATGCGCAGAGGTTATTTGGAGATATTCATGGAAGCAGGATGTATCATTTCACCCCCTACGTGCGGTCCATGTCTCGGTGGTCATATGGGGATTCTGGCGAAGGGAGAAAAGGCGATTGCAACAACAAACAGAAATTTTGTCGGCAGGATGGGCCATCCCGAGAGCGAAGTTTATCTTTCAGGACCTGCAGTTGCTGCGGCGAGTGCCGTCAAGGGTCTTATTATCCATCCTTCGGAGGTAGTATGAGACTGAAAGGCAGAGTTTGGAAGTTTGGCGACAACATTGATACAGATGTTATTATTCCTGCACGATACCTGTCATCTACAGATCCAACAATACTGGGTGACCATTGTATGGAACCTCTTGATCCATCTTTTTCTAAGAAGGTCAAAAAAGGCGACATTATCATAGGTGGGTTCAATTTTGGTTGTGGGTCTTCTAGAGAGCATGCTCCTATCGCAATATCTGCTCTGGGTATACCCCTTATAATAGCAAAGAGCTTTGCAAGGATTTTTTACAGAAATGCCTTTAATAAAGGACTCGCACTTCTCGAGGCTGACATTTTTGATGAGATAGATCAGGGTGAAGAAATCGTGGTGGACCTTTCTACCGGCATCATTAAATGGGGTTTGAATGAAGTCAAGGCAAAGTCAATCCCTCCTTTTATGGTTGAGTTGGTGAATGAGGGCGGGCTGATAAACTACTTGCGCAAAAAACTGGAGGAGGAGAATGAAAAAATTTAATGTAGCTGTTGTTGGCGCCACTGGTGCTGTAGGAAACGAAATGGTTGCAACACTGGAACAAAGGAAATTTCCCATAAAAAAACTAACACTTCTTGCATCAGCACGTAGCCTCGGAAAGACATTAACCTTTAAAGGAGAAGAAATCCCAGTAGATGAACTTAAAGAGGATTCATTCAAAGGGATTGATATAGGACTTTTTTCGCCAGGAGGTGCAGTGAGTACGAAGTTTGCACCTATTGCAGTAGCAAGCGGCTGCGTTGTTATTGATAACACAAGCGCTTTCAGAATGGAACCCGATGTCCCCCTTGTTGTCCCAGAGGTTAACGAACACGCCATTTCACAGTATAAAAAGAGAGGTATTATTGCGAATCCCAACTGTTCGACCATCCAGATGGTAGTGGTGTTGAAACCTCTTCACGATGCAGCGAAGATAAAGAGGGTTGTTGTTTCAAGCTATCAGGCAGTATCCGGTACAGGTAAGAGAGCAATATATGAATTGGAGCAACAGGTGCTTGCTATTTACAACAATAAGAAGGTTGAAAACAAAGTTTACCCGTGGCAGATAGCGTTCAATGTTCTACCCCACATCGACTCTTTCCTTGAAAACGGTTACACAAAGGAAGAAATGAAGATGGTAAATGAGACAAAAAAGATTATGGAAGATGACAATATAAAGGTGACAGCAACGACAGTAAGGGTCCCTGTGTTTTATGGTCACTCAGAGGCTGTCAACATCGAATTTGAAAAGGATATGAGCCCGGAAAAGGCAAGAAAACTACTCAGAAAAGCGCCCGGGGTAAAAGTTGTAGATGATCCGGCAAAGAATAAATATCCTCTTGCCATTCATGCAGCAGGAAAGGATGATACCTTTGTAGGGAGAATCAGGAAGGATGAATCAGTGCCATTTGGATTGAACATGTGGGTGGTGGCTGATAATATCCGCAAGGGTGCAGCGTTGAATACCGTTCAAATTGCAGAAGTCCTGGCACAAAAGTATCTTTAGATAAAGAAAGACTTATGGTACTGTGAACATCCATGAGCTTTGTGCTTTCAATTGGTTTTTTTAATTTTTGACCAATTAGTTCCTTAATCCTGAGTTTGGGGTAGCATTGAGTCGCTTGTTATGGCTCTGGTTTTGGTGGACGGGCTAACTGGATTTCATGGATCTCCTCCTCAATGAGGTCAATCTCTGAACGCATGTGAGTGATGGAGGAGGTTTTTTCTTTGATGAAAGGATCATCTTTACTGAGATTTCTCCCTGACGTTACTTCATCATAGGTATACTCTCCGATTTCAATGAGGAGTTTATCAATGGCACGTTGGATTTTGGCAATGTCAAGATACTTCTTTTTGCCTAGTTTTGCCTGTTTTTCAACGTTGAATGCAAGGTCCTGAGCAGTTTCTTTTAAAGCTTTTAAGCCATCTTCAGCCATTTTTTTCCAGTCATCTAAAGTTGTCATCACTCCTCCCATGGAGTATTCAATTATGGTAAAATATACTTGTAATTTACCCTTTTTTCAAGTATTTAGGTGTAATCAAAATAAGTTTCTGAATCTATTGGGCGATTTGGAATGACATTTAAATGTCCCTCCTCAGGTAAGAGGCTATAAGTATTAGCTTATTGAAATACCTATACTCATGTGATAGATTACGAACAACCATGTACAATGGTTATTGTCAATTCCTTTTCTTTGTTTGCGGATAACAAGCATGAATATAAGGTTAAAGTTGGAAGAAAGAGAGGAACTCATACTGGGACCCTTTGCGCAGAGGAGCGGAAAGACAAGAGGACGACTGAGAGAGGAGACAGAGTGCGATATTAGACCGGCCTTTCAGCATGATCGTGACAGGATAACTCATAGCAAAGCATTCCGAAGACTCAAGCACAAAACCCAGGTCTTTCTTACACCTGCTGGCGATCATTACAGAACGAGGCTGACTCATACCCTTGAGGTGGCCCAAATTGGAAGGACCATTGCAAGGGCGCTTGCTTTGAATGAAGATCTTGTTGAAGCCATTTCTCTTGGCCATGACCTCGGACATACACCTTTTGGACACGCAGGTGAAGAGGTTTTGAATAGAATTCATGCAGGAGGCTTCAGGCATTATGAGCAGAGTCTCAGAGTGGTTGATATCCTTGAAAAGGAAGGACAAGGCCTTAATCTTACCGCTGAGGTCAGGGATGGGATATTGAAACATTCTAAAGGGAAGGGAAGTGTTGTCATTCAAGATGATTGCGACAAACCCCTTACCAAAGAAGCTGAAGTGGTCAGGGTTGCTGACATTATAGCCTATATAAACCACGATATTGATGATGCAATGCGGGGAAATGTGATTCATGACAATGATCTGCCGCGGGAATCTATAAAATATCTTGGTGAAACCAGTTCGGATAGAATTGATGCGATGGTCAGGGGAGTGATTCAAGAAACCCTGAAAAACATAGATGCAAGGATTAGTGTGGGTGCTGAACTTGAACATCACATGGTTACGCTTAGAGATTTTTTATATGATAGAGTCTACGACAGTGTAACGGTCCATCAGGATTTTTTGAAGTGTTCAAGGATCATTGAAGACCTTTATACTTATTTTCTCCGCAATAAGGATGCTTTTCTCGATGAAACCAAAAAGAATGAATACTATGACGATCCTGCAGTGTGTGTGTGCGATTTTATAGCTGGTATGACTGACAGATACGCATTCAATTTGTTTGAAAAAATATTCCTGCCGTTGCCATGGAAGATGCAGATATGAAAACAGTGTGTTAGCAGAAAGCAGTCATCAGTGAGCAGCAGAACTATATATAGTCACGATAAAAACTGGATTGTAAACTTGTACCGAAAGGAATTGGAAAAGGATGATGGAAAAAATATATAACCCTCACATTATTGAGGGAAAGTGGTATCAGTTCTGGATTGACAGGGGTTTTTTTACCGCTCACAATGGATCTGAAAAACCCCCGTTTTCAATGGTTATCCCTCCGCCAAATGTGACTGGGTCGCTTCACATGGGGCATGCCTTAAACAACACCTTGCAGGATATTATGGCAAGATATAAAAAAATGTGTGGATTCAACTCGCTCTGGGTGCCGGGCACTGATCATGCAGGTATTGCCACACAAAATGTTGTTGAACGAGAACTTGCAAAAGAAGGTCTAGATCGTGAAACACTGGGTCGTGAGAAGTTTATTGAGCGCGTGTGGAAGTGGAAAGAACAATCGGGTGGAATCATCATAGAGCAACTCAAAAGACTCGGATGCTCGTGCGATTGGTCCAGGCAACGATTTACCCTCGATGAAGGTTTATCGAGGGCAGTACGGGAAGTATTTGTCAGGCTGTACAATGAGGGGTTGATTTACAGGGACAACTATATCATCAATTGGTGTCCACGATGCAAAACAGCCCTTTCAGACTTGGAGGCAGAGCACGAAGAAACGCAGGGCTATCTCTGGCATATTAAATACCCTCTTGCAGATGGGTCCGGTTATCTGACAGTGGCGACAACGAGGCCTGAAACCATGCTGGGTGATACAGCTGTTGCAGTTAATCCTCAGGACGAACGATACAGTAAATATATTGGCCAATATGTAATACTTCCTATTGTCGATAAAAAAATACCTGTTATTGGCGATTCGTATGTGGATACCTCATTCGGCACAGGCGTACTTAAAGTAACACCTGCTCATGATATCAATGACTTTGAAATTGGCAAGAGACAAAACCTTGCAATAGTCAAGGTCATTGACGATGATGGAAAAATGAATGAAAATGCTGTTCATTATCACGGGATGGACAGGTTTGAGTGTCGTGAAAAAATAGTTGCAGAACTCACTGGTAAGGGTTTACTCGAAAAGGTGGAACCTTATACCTTAGGCGTGGGCAAATGCTACCGTTGTAAAACAGTGGTTGAACCAAGCCTGTCTCTCCAATGGTTTTTAAAAATGAGGCCTCTTGCGGAACCTGCAATTACCGCGGTTCGTGATCACAAGATCAGGATAATTCCTGAAATGTGGGAGAAAGTTTATTTTGAGTGGATGGAAAACATCCGGGATTGGTGTATTTCACGGCAAATCTGGTGGGGTCATAGACTGCCAGTGTGGTACTGTGATACATGTAATAAAACCTATGTTTCAGTGGAAGATATCACAACTTGTGACAGGTGTAATGGGGTTTTACGAAGAGAAACGGATGTTCTTGACACATGGTTTTCATCTGGATTATGGCCTTTTACAACACTTGGTTGGCCTGAACACACAAAAGATCTCCAGGTGTTTTACCCGACAGCACTCCTGATCACCGGGTTTGATATTCTTTTCTTTTGGGTCGCTAGAATGATCATGATGGGAATAAAATTCATGGGGGATGTACCATTCCGTGAGGTTTATATACACGCCCTTGTCCGTGACGCAGAAGGCAAAAAAATGAGTAAATCTAAAGGTAATGTAATTGATCCGCTCCTGATGATAGATGAATACGGGACAGATGCCTTCAGGTTTTCTCTTGCCATGCTTGCAGCTCAGGGAAGGGATATTTTGCTATCTGAAGAGCGCATAGAAGGTGTTAGGAATTTCGTAAATAAAATATGGAATGCATCGAAACTGTCCCTATCATTTATTGGCAATTCTAACTACAAGGAGTTCCCTGCAAGATCTTCTTTCCTTCCAGATCAATGGATTCGTTCACGGAGCCAGAAAATGGTGCGTGATGTGTCTGACTCAATAGAAGGATATCGATTCAATGAGGCAGCAAATGTGATTTACAATTTTGTTTGGAAGGAATTTTGTGATTGGTACTTAGAACTGATAAAGCCAAACCTGTATGGGAAAGTGACAACGTTTGATAAAGAGTCAACGAAAGCAACTCTTCATAAAACATTGTCTGAGATTCTCAAAGTGCTTCATCCGTTGATGCCTTTTGTTACAGAAGAAATATTCCAAAGGATACCCGGAAAAACAGAGGATACTATAATGGCTGCCCCTTTTCCCACATTTGATGAAAGTGAGTGTGATGAGGATGCTGAGAACCGTATGGATCTTATCATGGGTGTCATAGATGTGGTTCGAAATATTAGAGGTGAAACGGGCATTGCACCCAATGTAAAAGTCGACGTTGTGATCCGTAGCGACAGCAACCAGTCGCTCTTGAAAGAGTATGGGTATTATATAAAAGAACTTGCAAAGATAGCCCACCTATCTTTTACAGATGGTGCTGTCCCGGATCAGTCAGCTGTGGGGGTGTACCGTGAGGTCGAGATCTTTGTACCGTTGAAAAATCTTATCGATGTCTCGAAAGAGCTATCGAGAATAGACAAAGAGCTATTTAAAATTGATGAAGATTGTGAAAAAGTGAAGCAAAAACTGAATAATCCTTCGTTTATGAAAAAGGCTCCCGAGGAAGTGATCGAGAAAAATCAATCTCATTATGAGGATTTACAAAAGAAACGAAAAAAGCTTATTATAAGTAAAAACTTATTGGAAAACCTTTCAGGGAATTAAATGGCACTCAACCTTATTACCCTTGAGAATTTTTTAGCTGAAAACAAAGAACGGATGCACGACAAAGCTTTGCTCCGTCATGAAAGATACAGAATCCTGTCCAAGTTGAGGGATAAACTTCAACATTCCTTGGATGATTATATCCGATTTGAGAGCGAGTTGTCCTCCCTTGTAGTTGACAAAATAGCAAGTTCAAAAACCTTTCAAGACCTGCTTTTATGCCACAAGCGTGCTGTAGCGGGCATAGAAAAATATTTTTTTGAAGAAGATACAATCGTAGATGTCCATGATCTCTTTCGAATAGTGCGGGATGGTTTAACTATCAGGGTAATCGAACTTGTAGAAGCAGAAATGGAAAACGAAGGATATGGATATCCCCCGACAAATTTTGTCTGGGTAGGAATGGGTAGCGAAGGGCGAGATGAGCAAACCCTCTTGACGGATCAGGACAACATGGTTCTGTATGGAGAAGTTGAAGATGAATTTGCAACGGACCCACTCAAAAATGCGTGTTATGAATATTTAAAAAATGATAAAGGAGTTGGGAATCCAAAAGAAGTAACCAAGAAGCAACTGCTTGATTATTATTTTAAGGTCTTTGCAGAAAAAATGGTGGAACGGCTCCATGAAGTCGGTTTTGAAAAGTGCAAAGGGGGTGTAATGCCCTCCAACGAAAAATGGCGCGGTTCCATAGACCAATTTCGTGACAGGTTGATACAAAGAATAACTTATGAAAAAGGAATCTTTGAAACCCTCGACATCATAATCCTAACAGATGCAAGGCCGATATATGGTGACAAAAATTTATTGAACAGCTTTAGACAAGAATTTTTCAAGATATTGATCGACAATAAAGCAGTTATGAAAGATCTTTATGAGTCAGCTGTACTTATGCCAACTGCCTTGAGTTTTTTTGGAAATTTCAAAACAGAGAAATCCGGGGAGCACAAGGATATGATCAATATCAAATTGCTCGGATGGGCGCCCTTGATTTTGGCAGTACGCATGGTTGCAATAACAAACGAGATTTTTGAAACGAACACTTTGAAGAGAGTCAAACTTCTGAGAGAGAAAAATGTAATTAGAAGGGAGATGGAAGCTGATCTCATAGATGCGTATTTGATTTTTGTAAAGTTTCGCCTCCAAAGTCAAAGCAATAATAAAGATAGTAATCAGGCAAACATGAATTTCTTGTTTCCGAGGAATTTAAGCGATGATGAACAGAGCAAATTGAGAAAAGCGATGCGAACTGTGGAGAGTTTTCAGAAGTTCATACAGGAACGCTTGTTATTTGGACAACCGATTTAAGGAGGGATGGATGAAAGTTGTGGAGCTTATGAACAAAAATGTGACAACTTGTCACCCTGATGAAAAATTAAGCGTCATAGTAAACAAGTTTGAGCTGTTTAATATAGCAGGCATGCCCGTGGTGGAAAAAGGGAAACTCGTGGGCATTGTTTGTCAAACTGATATATTGAAAGGCCTAAAAACTGGTAACATGCAGAATTTAACAGTTAAGGATGTGATGGTAACGAACGTTATTTTCGCTTCCCCCACAGAATCTGTCGTTACTGTTGCAAAAATAATGGTTGAAAAACACATCAACAGGATACCAATCGTTGAAAACGACAGCTTAGTAGGGATAGTGACTCGAGGAGACATCATAAAAGCTGTGGCAGAGTCTGGATAGGTATGGAAGTATCAGTTTATAATCCCGTCAAGGGGAAGTAAAATCTGAGGAGGGTATGAAGATAACAAGAGAAGTGGTTGAGTATGTTGCACATCTCGGAAGGCTTGATTTGGAATCTCATGAGGTTGATCTCTACACGAATCAGCTTGATAGGATTCTTGAGTATATAGACAAACTTAATACACTCAATACTGAAGGTATTGAACCGACAGGTCATGCAATGATTGCACAATGCCTGCTACGGGAGGATGTTGTCAAAGACTCCTTTAATGTAGAGGAATCACTACGAAACGCTCCAGAGCGGAAGGGAAATTTTTTTAAAGTACCCCCGATCATTGAACTTGAAGGGTAATGATCCAGCGATAATGCATAGGGCTTAAGAGTGAAGAGGTCAAGCTTGTACTCTAAGCTGTCGTAGAATTGTGAGGAGGACAGTGTGGAAAATCTTCTCGATATGACAATATCAGAGATGAGAGCCCTCTTAAAAAAAAGAGAGATCACTGCTGTGGAATTGGCATCTTTTTATCTGAAAAGGATAGAGCGATATGACAATGATGTAATGGCATACCTTAATGTCACTGAGGATAAGGCGCACGAAATGGCCCGCATCGCCGATCGTAAAATGGAACAGGGAGAGGATGGCCCCCTTTTGGGCATACCATTTGGTATTAAAGATATTTTTTGTACCAAAGGTATTGAAACTACCTGTGCGTCCCAGATTTTAAAGGGTTTTATGCCGCCTTACGATGCAACAGTAATAAAAAAGCTTAAGGATGCATCGTTTGTGCACCTTGGAAAACTTAACATGGATGAGTTTGCTATGGGATCCTCTACTGAGAACTCGTCATTTCATATAACAAAAAATCCATGGGATTTAACTCGAATACCAGGCGGTTCAAGCGGCGGCCCGGCAGCTGCCGTAGCTGCCGGGCTTTGTGCTGCTGCCCTGGGCACGGACACAGGAGGTTCGATCAGACAGCCTGCAGGCCTTTGTGGGGTTGTTGGTATGAAACCAACCTATGGGAGGGTTTCCCGTTATGGACTGATTGCATTTGCTTCTTCCCTTGATCAGGTTGGTCCTTTGACAAGAAATGTTTCTGATTGTGCAATTGTAATGAATGAAATAGCTGGTTTTGATTCCATGGATTCGACATCAATTCCCCAACCGGTACCTAATTATACAGAGAATTTGGGTAAAGATATTGCAGGGCTTAGAATAGGCATTCCTAAAGAATACTATATTGATGGAATGGATTCTCATGTCAAAAAAGCAATGGAGGAATCCTTATCGATATTTGAAAAGCAGGGAGCCATCCTCATCGATATTTCTTTACCCCATACGGAATACGCTGTTGCAACATATTGTGTTATTGGTACTGCCGAAGCATCTTCAAATCTGGCTAGATATGATGGTGTAAAGTATGGTTTGAGGACTGAAGGCAAGGATATTGCCGATATGTACAAAAAGACACGGCTGAAAGGCTTTGGAAAAGAGGTAAAGCGGCGCATTATTCTGGGTACCTTTGTTTTGTCATCTGGTTACTACGATGCATATTACCGGAAGGCGGGGAAGGTGAGAACGTTAATCAGGAGAGATTTTGATGAAGCTTTCAAAAGTTGCGACATACTTATAACACCTGTATCGCCAACAACTGCCTTCAGAATAGGGGAAAAGACAGAGGATCCTTTGACCATGTATCTCTCAGATATGTTTACTATACCAAGCAGCCTTGCCGGCTTACCCGCACTATCTCTCCCCTGCGGATTTGATGATAATAGTTTGCCCATTGGGCTACAGATCATTGGGAGGCCACTGGACGAAGCACTCATGATGCAAGCAGCATATGTTTTCGAAAGCGTCAAGAATATAGAAAAGATACCGGGTGCTTTTCGAAAAGAATATTTGTTATGAAATTTCCAGTTACAGATCGAACTGTCAGAGGTTTTCTGTTAGCACTCAAGGGAATGGGAATTGAATCGTATGTGGTAAACAAAAAAGATACAATGACCCTTTCAGCATTACAGAGGGCTGTCAGGGGCTGCCGAAGATGCAACCTGGCTTCGACAAGACGGAATGTAGTCTTTGGCGAAGGGGATAATAGAGCAAGGGTTGTATTTGTTGGTGAAGCCCCAGGAGAGGAGGAAGATATCCAGGGAAAGCCTTTTGTTGGCAGGGCAGGGAAACTCCTTGACCAGTTAATTGAACAGGCAGGTCAAAGACGTGAAAGCGTATATATTTGCAACATCCTGAAATGCAGGCCACCTAATAATAGAGATCCTGAAGGATCTGAAATTGCTCTTTGTAAGAATTATCTGTTAACTCAAATTGACCTCATAAAACCGAAAATAATCTGTACTCTTGGAAGACATGCCTATAATACCCTGATGAATGTTGACGAGAGAATCACCAGAGTGCGCGGTATCTTAAAGGATTACAGGGGAATGATTCTCCTGCCCACTTATCATCCTTCTTTTCTTCTTCGCAATCAGGACAAAATTAAAGAAGCATTAGAAGATATGGAACGTTTGAAGCAACTCCTCAAGGTATGAAAATACTGACAGCTGAATATCTGACAACAGTCGTTAAGCCTGAAAAGAGAGAATTCAGGGGTATACCTGAAATCTGTTTTATCGGACGATCGAACGTGGGAAAATCGTCCCTCATCAACAGGCTTGCTATGAGAAAAATTGCGAGAACAAGCTCAACCCCGGGCGCAACAAAGGCGATTAATCTTTACAGGGTAGGTTATGAGTTCAGGGGATTGAGAAAATGGACCATTTTTTCAGATTTCCCCGGTTTTGGCTACTCGAAGGTTGCACGATCCACCTATCTTGGCTGGGAGTCAATGATTGACACCTATATAACAGAAAATTCATCAATACAAGGGTTTGCTTGGGCTTTTGACATAAGGAGAGATCCTGACATCCTCGATAAGACAGTTCTTGAATGGATAGAATACAGTCGGCTTCCATTTTGTCTTATTCTTACCAAATGTGACAAGGAGAGACGCAGTTACGGTTTGAGTAAAAGGGATACGCTAAAGAAAGAGTTTTGCACAGATGATGTTTTCGTATTTTCATCAAAGAATGGATATGGTAGGGATGAAGTACTTACCCACTTGTTTTCAACCCTATCAAAGGCAACAGAATCCGTATAAAATTTATTAAATCAATATATTTATCGTAAATCCTTCAATGTGAATATTGACCTAAATAGATATCCTTTTGATTCGATTGCTTCTTTACCGCCTTCTAACCGATCAAGGATGGCAACTATCCCTTTAACGTTGTATCCTTCTTTCTCGGTTACCTCTATTGCCCTCAGGGAAGAACCTCCAGTTGTGATGACATCTTCAAGAATAACAACACTCATTCCTTTCTTAAGGTTTTTACCACCCTCGACCCATCTGTTGGTACCATGGCCCTTAGGTTCTTTTCTGATAAGAAATCCTGCAAGATTATCTTTTTTATTATACGATTCCAGTACTACAGCGCAAACGAGCGGATCTCCACCTATGCTGACTCCGCCAACTGCCTCAATACCTGGTATTTCTTTTGCCATTTGGTACATTAATTTGCCAATGAGAAACATCCCCTCAGGATTTAGCGTGGTTTCTTTGGCATCGATGTAATAGGTGCTTTTTTTGCCGCTCACAAGGGTAAAATCGCCTTCTTCATACGATAAATCCTTGAGGATCATTAAAAGCTTGTCTTTCTCCACCATAGTTGATCAATCTCCCTTGTAAAATATTTTAAATTCTTTATCGATTTAGGCTCTCCACCAGTATACCAGGCTTTTTACATGTGCTTTACCATGTGTGGCAACATATCACATTGAAGCTTTAGCAAACAACTGCCAGAGAAACAGGCATCACAAAACAGGCAATCAAAAGAAAAGTTCATATAGGTGTCAATTGCAACTGCCACCCCATGGGCACTCAACTGTACCGGCACTTTTCTGGATCAGTAATGTAAGATGTGAAGGCAGAGACATATTATGTTTGATGCTTCCTTTGAGTTAAAAAATCCTTAAACACCGTACAGTTCGAAATATTATCTCTGGTTTTCTTAATATTTTTTGCATGATCCAAGTTTTCCTGTAAAAAGAGCAAAAAAGTAATTAATGCGCTGTTAGTGATTATCTTTCCAATTATAATATTGTAATATAAAAAGTCTCCATGGAAAAGGAAAATGACATAACAAAAAAACAGATAAGATATATAAAAGGTGTTGGTCCAAAGATTGCTGCACTGCTCAATAAAAAAGGCCTGAATACTGTTGAAGACCTTTTCTATTTTCTACCAAACAGGTATGTGGATAAAAGAAGCATAAAAAATATAAACGAGATAACCGAAGGTGAAACTGTGCTGATAATTGCAAAGGTGACAAGCTCGCGCTCTGTTTATTTTCCAAAGGCAAGAAGACGGGCTTTTGAAGCAACTGTTCAGGACAGTACAGGGTCACTGACTCTCAGATGGTTCAATGTGGTACTCCCGTATTTAAAAGAGCTTTGCATCAAAGACAACACCGTCTTGCTATCAGGTAGGGTTACGAAGTTTGGAAAGAATCTGCAGATGGTTCATCCTGAAGCCGTTCTTCTTGCGAGTGAGGCTAAACGAGAAGAGCATCAGGGAATCATTCCTGTATATCCGGAAATATCCGGTTTGAAGCAGGGAACTCTGAGAAATATAATCAACCAGGCTTTTGTTCAATATGCAGATTCTTTGTGCAGCATTATACCTTCAGGACTAGAAGATTTATTAGGAGTTCCACGGTTCAAAGATATGCTGATTAAGATTCACTTTCCGGATGAGACGATAGTTGACGAAGCATCACGTCAGAAATACATAGATCGGTTAATCTTCGAAGAGTATCTGCTTTTCCAGATTTCATTGCAGATAAAGAGACAATCCGCAAAAAACAAGAAGGGCATAGCCTTTATCAACAAGGGTGATTACAGAATGTTCTTTGAGAAGGGGCTGCCATTTAAACTTACCAACGCACAGCGCAGAGTAATTGAAGAAATAGAGAAAGATATGGGAAGCGAATCTCCTATGAACAGGCTACTTCAAGGGGATGTAGGATCAGGAAAAACAATATGTGCCATAGCGGCTGCATGTATCGCCATTGGCAGCGGATATCAGGTTGCGTTCATGGCCCCCACAGAAATACTCGCGGAGCAGCAGTATTTTGCAATACATAGGTTTTTTGATGATATGGGACTAACTGTTACATACCTGCGAGGCAATATGGGTAAAGAACGCATGGACATTATTGATTCTATTAAAAGAGGTAGCACCAACGTGGTCGTGGGAACCCATGCGCTTTTGCAGGATGATATTGAATTTAAAAGTCTTGGTCTGGTGGTTATTGACGAACAACACAGATTCGGCGTGATGCAGAGAAAAATATTAAAAGAGAAAGGTCTGTTTCCTGACACGCTTGTGATGACAGCTACTCCTATCCCCAGGACTCTTTCCATGGTTGTTTATGGTGATCTTGATGTTTCGATTATTGATGAAATGCCTGTAGGGCGACAGAAGATAATGACAAGGGTCTTTTTTAACAGGGAAAACCACATTGCATTTCAGCAGGTAGAGGAGGAGTTGAAGAATGGGGGGCAGGCATTTATCGTTTATCCGCTTGTTGAAGAATCCCAGAAAATAGATCTCCTGAATGCCACAAACATGGCTGAACTGCTGCAGAAAACAGTTTTCCCCAACCACATAGTCGGTCTTCTTCATGGAAGGATGAAACCAGACGAAAAAGAAAGGGTAATGTTACTTTTTAAAAAAAAACAGATTGATATACTGGTATGTACAACAGTAATTGAAGTAGGGATAGACATTCCGAATGCAACGATCATGGTTATTGAACATGCAGAGAGGTTTGGGTTGTCGCAGCTTCACCAACTTCGGGGAAGAATAGGGAGAGGCTCCAAGTCATCAAAATGTTTTCTCATAGCCTCAGAAAAACTGACACCAGTTGCCAAGAGAAGACTCAAAGTAATGGAGAAAACAACAGATGGATTTCAAATTTCAGAGGAGGATATGCGATTGAGAGGCCCAGGAGAGATGTTCGGTTTAAAACAATCTGGAATCCCTGAGTTTAGATTGGGTAATCTTGTCAGGGATGGATACATCATGAGCAGGGCGAAGAAAGCTGCCGAGCAAGTTCTTCCAAAACTGTCGAACAGGGAACTTGATCAGATAAAAGAACGTGCTGATATGAAATGGGAAGACCCGGTGAGTGTTGCTGATATAGCATGACAAAAACTGGTAATTACGCAAGATATAGATCACTTTCTACCTGCATATTTGTTCCCTTTAGCTTGCTTATGAGTTCTTCCCGGTCAAGAGAAAAGAGTGGGCTGATTTCTACCAGCCTTTCATGAGGAACTATTATTCCTGCATCATGCAGCCATCGTTTATGAAGTTTTACCATTGATTCGTGAGCGGTTGATGGTGAGTCAGGACCCGATTTATTTTTTACCGGCGAAAACTCCTCAGAGCGGTCAACCTCCATGCAACACGTTCTTTCAGCAAAAGGAATTGCATCGAAGACAAATGTTTCAAACTTCCAGGCATCAACATTTTTGCGGGTTCCCTTTGAATCAAGAATTTCAACATTTTTATTAGCGCAGTGATAGGGTAGGGCAAAGCCGTGTGTGTTAAGCGTCTTTACAAAAGAGAGGTTCATGATGTGAATGGCTGTATTACCCGCCCAGTATAGGATTTCTCCATTATCGTCAAGGGCCTCCATATGTTTCCCACCGAAATCACTGTACTCGAGGATCGCGTCTTTTCCATCAAGGGATACATAGACACCAACCTTTTCGTCAATCCTTTGTCTCCTGACAACCTTGGTAGAACACTGCGAATTGGCCTGGGAGTGGTATCCCAGAAATACAGGATCAGCTATTCTTACAAGCGGATTGTCGATCTGACAGTAAAAAAGCTCTGAAAAACCCTGCTCCATGAGCATATCAAGGAGACCTGATTTGTTGAGCGCACTGAGGGACCCACCGTGACCGTCAGGATTGACGAAAAGACTTGTCTCATCCTTTAATAAAAGCTTCCCTTCAGGGGTAATGGTTGGCAGCATACCCTGTTGGAAAAAATAAACGCTGTTTTGATCGAGGCCAAAAAAATTATGTGTATCAAAAAACAGAACTGTATCGTCATGGTTCTCGACACTTGTCATTATAAGAAGTGGTATTTTGGCATTATAACGGAATGAAAGCGCTCTCACCTGCTCTGATAGAAGCTGGAACAGGGTTTTTTTCATGATTGGAGAAACAGGGAATGTGCCTTTCGGCCTGTTATGGCCAAGTCTGACGCCCTGTCCCCCTGCAACGATCAGCACAGCTACTTTTCCGTTGGAGATGAGAGACTCACCAACGAGTTTAGACTCATAGTGAGATTTTCTTTCATTTTCCCTTACTGGTAACGAGACTATTCGGGGAACCTTGATATTTCCACGAAGCGACAATGTGGTTTTGGATGCGCAGCATTCATTGTGAAGTCGGAAAACGAGATCAAGGTCGAGATCATTACAATTCTGGAAAAATTTTGATTTCTTATTCGGAGGCAATCTGTCAACGTGATGAATAATATGATCCTGATTCTTTACTTGAAGCAGGTCAAGAATTGCACGATTATCCATGGAATCCTCTTATGTTTATTGATCCTAAACTTGATCTGAATTATACAAGATTATCGCAAGGTTCATAAAAAAATCAACTTTCGCTTTAAGTTCTGTGCTTTTGGGGTACCTCCTGTTTTATCACGTCAGCAACAAAAAATGGGAAGTGTAAAGAATGGTTAGGCATCTTCATCCTTGAATCCCCGGGACGTGATATCTTCAATTGAATCCTGAAGATTCTTGGCTTCAAAGACAATCTTGTACAGTTCACTGGTAATGGGCATATCAACGTCGAGTTTTTTTGAAAGGCTGTGAGAAGCTTTAATAGTATAATAACCTTCCACAACCTGTTTTTGGTTCACAATGATTTCTTCAGGTTTACCTCCTTTAGACAGTTCTATGCCGAAGGCCCGATTTCTACTGAGTCCACCATAGCATGTAAGGATAAGATCTCCTATTCCTGAAAGGCCCATAAACGTCGTTTCTTTGGCGCCCATAGCTTTCCCGAGGCGCTTGATCTCGGCTAAGCTTCGTGTCACGAATGCTGCTTGTGCGTTTGTTCCAAGTTTTAAACCATCGATTATTCCAGCGCCAATAGCCATTACATTCTTCATCGCACCCCCGACCTCGAGACCGATGATGTCTTCGCTAGTATAAACTCTAAAATTCCGGTTATGGACAATGTTCTGAAAATATTTTGAAACTTCGTTCCCGTCTGACGCTATAACTACCGATGTGAAAAAGCCGTGAGCTACCTCTTTCGCAAAAGAGGGACCGGACAATGATGCAACAGGCACCCTGCTTTGAGTTACCTCGTGTATCACAGTGCTCATTCGCATGAAGGTATTTTCCTCAAACCCTTTTGTAAGGACAAGAATACGTTTGCCAGACAATAAAGGAGATACTGGTTCGAGGGTTTTTCTCAAGGCAAATGAAGGTATTGCAACAACAACGTCGTCAGAGAAATTGGCGAAGTCCTTCAGGCTCAGGGTAAAATCAATCTGACTGTTGAGAAGAAATGAAGGGAGATAGAAAGTATTTTCTCTGGTCTTTTGAAGAACATCAAAGAGTTCCGGTTCATACACCCATAAAAGAATCTGGTGTCCTTGTCTCGCAAGATGAATAGCAAAGGCTGTACCCCAAGCTCCTGCGCCAATGATGCCTATTTTCATCTGACCCTACCTTTTGTCACATAGGTAAACGTCCACGAAAGGGGGACTATAGCCTTATCCATGATTATTTTCTGATTTCTCTGTTTCCGAGCCTTCATCCTCCCCGATGATCGCTACACCGGTAATTGTTTTTTCATTCTGCAGATCCATCAGTTTGACTCCGAGGCCACCCCTGTTTTGAAGAGGGATATCCTTGGTTGCAAAGCGTATTGTCCTGCCAGTGTCAGTGATAAGGATAACCTCGTCATTTTCTGTAACCTTTTTCAGGCAAACAACCTGTCCATTTTTAGAACCGCACCTGACATTGATTACTCCGCTGCCGCCCCTTGCTTGAGTCCTGTAGCCGGTGCATGTAGCACGCTTTCCGTAGCCTTTTTCAGTAACAGTGAACACATTGCATCCCTGTTCTACAATTTCCACAGAGACAACCTCATCATTTTTCTTCAGTTTTATACCCCTGACTCCATAAGCTACTCTTCCCATGGGTCGGACTTCTTCCTCTTTAAACCTGATTGACATACCTTTTCTAGTTGCAAGAATAACCTCTGCATGGCCGTCAGTCTCGAGGACTCCAATGAGACTGTCATCTTCCGGAAGGCTTATTGCCCTTATGCCCGACGATCGCAGGTGTTTAAAGAGACTGAGGTTTACTCTCTTCACAAGACCTTTTTTTGTAGCGAAGAATAGATATTTATCCTCTGAAAATTCTTTGACATGGCATATTGCAGTTATGCGCTCATCCTTGTCTATATTTATCAGATTAACAACAGCTCTTCCTTTACTCGTTAAGGGAGCTTCTGGGATGACATGCACCTTAATCGATATAGCCTTGCCGGAATTTGTGAAAAAGAAAAGATGGGAATGGGTAGAGGCAATATACAGGTGATCTACAATGTCTTCTTCTCTAACAACAATTCCGATTTTTCCTTTTCCTCCACGTAACTGATTTTTATACTGATCGAGTGAGGTACGCTTGATATACCCTTTATAGGTAACAGTAACAGCGACCTCTTCTTCTTTTATCATGTCCTCGATGGTAATATCCGGCAATGCATCTACAATATCAGTAAGCCTGTCGTTACCATACTTGTCTTGTATCTCGAGCAATTCCTCTTTAACAAGTGCAAGAAGTAATTTTTCATCTGCGAGTATCTGTTCCAGTCTGGCAATCTCCGCAGAAGTAGTATTGAAGTCATCAATGATTTTATTTCTTTCCAGGGAAGTGAGCCTCTGAAGGCGCATTTCAAGGATACTCGTCGCCTGCTTTTCTGAAAAATCGAACCGAGCCATCAATGATGCCCGTGCCTCCTGAGTATTGGGAGCCTTTTTGATAAGGGCAATGACCTCATCAATATGCTCCAGTGCCTTCTTCAAACCTTCCAAGATATGAAGCCTGTCCTTTGCTTTATTCAGCTCAAAGGTTGATCGTTTTGTGACAACTTCTTTTCTGAAATTTACAAATTCTTCTATGATGCTTTTTATGTTGAGAACCCTTGGCTCGTTGTTCACTATGGTGAGAAAAATTATGCCAAAGGTGGTCTGAAGCTGGGTGTGTCTATATAGCTTGTTTAATATGGGAATGGCCATTTCCCCTCGCTTCAATTCTATGACTACCCGAATACCCTCTCTGTTTGATTCATCTTTTATATTTGAGATGCCTTCAATTCTTTTTGTATTTACGAGCTCTACAATGCTTTCTATGAGCTTTGCTTTATTGACCTGATAAGGGATCTCAGTGATAACAATCGCTTCTCTGCCATCTTTTTTGCGCACTTCTACGTTTGCTCTGGCTCGAAGAACAATATGGCCTCTGCCGGTTTCATAGGCCTCCCGGATGCCCTGGCGTCCGTAAATTATACCCTGGGTTGGAAAATCAGGCCCTGGTATGTGCTCCATAAGTTCATCCAGTGTTACACCAGGATTGTCGATATAGGCTGAAATGCCATTTATAATCTCTGTAAGGTTATGAGGTGGGATATTGGTTGCCATACCAACTGCAATGCCTGCAGAACCATTAATGAGAAGATTCGGTATTCTCGAGGGTAAAACGACAGGCTCCATTAATGATTCATCGTAGTTTGCCCTGAACAATACAGTCTCTTTTTCAATATCTTTTAGTATTTCTTCGGCTATCCGTGAGAGTCTCACCTCAGTGTATCGCATAGCTGCCGGAGAATCGCCGTCAATAGAACCAAAATTGCCCTGACCGTCAATAAGCGGGTAACGGAGAGAGAACTCCTGAACCATGCGGGTAATTGCGTCATAAACAGCCTGATCACCATGGGGGTGAAATTTACCTATGACATCACCGACAACTCTTGCAGATTTCTTATATGGCTTGTCATGGGTGTTGTTTAGTTCGTACATTGCATAAAGGATTCTCCGGTGAACAGGTTTTAATCCGTCACGAATATCTGGCAATGCCCGGCCTACGATTATGCTCATTGCATAGTCCAGGTATGACCGTTTCATTTCTTCTTCTATGGGTACCGTAACAACAGATGCGTGCATTCAATCCTCCAAAATAGATGTCTCAGTTGGAATTCGTTTCGATTTCATTTAATGTACCACAAACAAGAAGCTGTTGACAATGAGTGAGACATCATGGCAAATAAATAGTGATGAAATATGTATCATTATTAATAATTTTTCTACTTATGGGGACAATCCTCAACTCCTGTGGTCAGGAAACGAAAGGCCTTAAAGATGAGATCAAAATGCTGAAGGAAGAAAATGCATTTCTTAAAGCTGAGAATGTGGGGTTAAAAAAGGAGGTTGAGGAACTCTATAAGAGGCTTGAAGATCATGGGGTGACAAAGAACCTCCCGGAAGATAAAAAGCCGGCAAAGTAGAGAACTGATAACCGAGGAAATCCAGGTTGCTCGATTCACGTCATCCAATACCTTTCTTGGCATTCACATAAGGAACCAGTCGCTGGAATCAGGATTTTATGAGAAATATCGTACTTACAATTTCGTACGACGGGACAAACTATCACGGCTGGCAGTGTCAACCAGATGTTCTCACAATTCAGGAAATTTTTAACAATTCCCTCAAGAAAATTCTCAATCATGCAACTACAATCTATGCTGGCGGGAGGACAGACGCTGGTGTTCATGCCATGGGACAGGTCATAAACTTCCATACAGAAAGGACAATCGAATTAAGAAGCCTTATACAGGGTTTAAACAGCATACTTCCCAGGGATATAAGAGTGAAACATGCTCGAGAAGAAGACATCACATTTCATGCAAGATATTCGGCTCGTTCAAAAACGTATGTATATTGCATACTGAACACCCCTTATAATTCACCATTTCTCAATAGCTATGTATGGCATATTCATTACCAATTAAATACATCAGCTATGGATGATGCAGCGAAAGTCATTGTTGGAGAGCATGATTTTTCTGCGTTCAAAAAGAAAGACGAGGTCTATAAAAGCAATGTGAGGGAGGTATTCAGGGCAAATGTAAAAAGGAGAGGAAATCTCATATATTTCGTGACTGAAGCGAAAGGGTTTCTCAGATACATGGTAAGAAACATAACAGGGACTCTTGTTCTTATAGGATCAGGGAAGATAACAGTAGAAGAATTCATCAAGATTTTAAATTCGAAAGACCGGGAGAATGCAGGACCAACAGCACCGGCAAGGGGTCTGTTTTTAAGAAAGATAAAATACTGATGGCAAATTACGCGCTGATCGCTACCTCAAGTTTCGGATTGGAGTCTGTTGTAGCACAGGAATTAAGGAATCTCGGATATGAGGACCTTATAGTAGAAAACGGCAGAGTCATATTTAAGGGCAAAGAGCCAGATATTGCACGGTGTAATATCTGGCTTAGAACAGCAGACAGAGTGTTGATAAAAATGGCAGAATTCAAGGCGACAGACTTTGATGAACTTTTTCAGGGAACGTTCAATGTTGCTTGGGAAGATATCATTCCCGTGAACGGAAAAATGCATGTAACAGGCAAATCTGTACGATCAAAACTGGCGAGTGTCAGAGATTGCCAGACAATCGTTAAGAAGTCGGTCATCAAAGCCATGAACCGGAAATACCATTTGGCCCGGTTTCCTGAGACAGGGCCGCTTTATAGGATTGAAATTTCCCTGGTGAAAGATGTGGCAATCCTGACCATTGATACGACAGGGCAGGGGCTTCACAAGAGGGGATATCGCGAGGAGTCCGGTGAGGCGCCTTTGAGAGAGAATCTTGCCGCAGCTATTGTCCTTTTAAGCAGATGGAAACCAGAGCGAGTCCTTGTGGACCCGGTGTGTGGTTCTGGAACAATCCCTATTGAAGCAGCCCTTATTGGACGGAACATTGCCCCTGGATTAAAGAGAAATTTTGTATCTGAAAGCTGGCAGAATATGTCAAAAATAATGTGGGACACGGTAAGATCAGAAGCACGAATGAAAGAGAATACCACAAGGTTCCGAATACTTGCATCTGATAAGGATGGACGGGTACTGAAGAAAGCAAGAGACAATGCTGTGAGGGCAGGTGTAGGTGAGGTTATTACATTTCAACGACTTCCTGTAGAACAGTTCAGCTCACATAAGAAATATGGCTGTATCATATGCAATCCTCCTTATGGTCAGCGTATAGGTAATTCAAAAGAGGTTGAACAACTGTTTCGATCAATGGGGGAAGTTTTTTCCAAACTCAAAACATGGTCATTCTTTATCCTCAACGCCCATCCTGGCTTTGAATCATTTTTTGGCAAAAAATCCGACAAAAACAGGAAACTCTATAATGGAGACATCAAGTGTTATCTTTATGAATATTTTGGCCCGTTCCCTCCAAGAAAGCTAAAAATCACCGTGCAGAAAACAGAGGATATAGCGCAATAGCGAGTACTGCTGGATAATTGCGAAAAGATATTTCACTTCATTTTATCCCAATACCATGTCTATAACTGGGACTTGTACCGCAGCCATCTATTATGCATGTGCTTTGGTTGCAAGCCGTCGGAGTTTTCCCCGCCATTCGCAGTACCGTCATAGGGCTTCTTAAGGATAATGCAAACTAACAGGTGATTGGATACAACCCAGCTGTCGGCGAAGAGTGCCTTGATATTTCCTGCATTTGTGTGGGTTTGTCATTTGGGTGTAGTTGTGTATCCTAGTAGAATGTATTAAATGTAAAGCACTTCATACCTTCTTAAACAGTTCATCCCACAATTTTTTTGCTTCTTCCTTGCCTGATTTCTTCTGTACATCATCTCTGAACCGAAAAAAGTCACAGTAATTTGAGCGGTCTTTTTCTTTTACATATTCTGCCTGGGGTTCTCTGCACTTGTTCGATTTCGTTTCATCAAAAAAAGAGCAGTTTAAGCAGACGTGGAGATCTGACCCGCATACTTGGCACTCGTCCCGCCGTGAGATAAACTCCAACATTACGGGATGCTGGCACTTGTAACATGTTTTCATAATATATTCAGCAGGTCACTCAAACAATGTATGGTCTTTCCGTTGTCTGTATGTGATTGGTTGCTACTATCCTTATGATCAGGTACAAAGTGATAGGCGTCGATACCGAGTTGTGATGGGGTCTCGAAGTCAAAAATATGATGATCTCCCACATGGACAATCTCATAAGGAGATATGCTTAAGGTATCACAAAGCTTTTCGTAGAACCTTATTTCCTTTTTAACCATGCAATAGTCGGATGTTGCAGAAATGATGTGGGTAAAATAGGATGTAAGATTTGCATAGGAGAGCTCTTTTTGGACAAAAATTTGTGCAGCGTTTGAAGCAACAATCAGGGTATATGTGTTTTTCAGGGCTTCAAGGACCTCCTTTGTATCGGGGAAGACTTCAATATATGACTCAAAGCGGTCAAGAAGCGTTTTTGCCGAAACTGGCAGGTCAAACCTCTTGAGCCAATACTCTATATGGTACCACTTTATGTTGGCCTCACCAACCTCCTCATACTGGTGCCTGATAAGCTGCTCAGCTTCTTTGAATGGCATTCCATACTTACGGGAATATTCTTGGGGTATGCCATGGTTCCAGACCATATTACCATATTTTCCGTGGACCAGTGTTCCATCAAGATCAAAGGATATTATCTTTTTCATGGTCATAGTATAGCATGTTTGACTGATATTTGAGAAATCCGTGATGGTGGCCTGTAACACGTCATGGAATACAACGGAGATTACCGATTACACGTTACGGATCACAGATTTTACCGATGGCGAAATGATTATTAAAATGATATATTCGGGCACAGTAACGAAAAGGTGCATTGTTTGACTCGCAGTACAAAGTTTACCATAGGTCTTGCAAGTGGAACTCTTGGGGGCTTTTTCGGAGGTCTTCTTGGACTGGGCGGTGGAGTTATAATGATACCGCTCATGACGTGGCTTGCAAAAGTTACCCAACACCAGGCCCATGGTACCAGCCTTGTTGCCATAGTATTCACAGGTATTGTGGGTGCTGTTACCTATTATGGCCTTGGGGGAGTTGACTTGAAGATAGCCCTGATCCTTGCTGTGAGCGCCACAATAACAGCGCGCTTTGGAGCTCTCTATGCCCATTCTCTTCCAGAAAAAAAACTCAAAGTGGCATTTGGTTGTTTTCTCATTTTTGCGTCAATCTTGCTTGTTGTTAAAGGTTATCTTCCAATAACAACCTGGACCCCCGGGCAGTGGACATACATGGTTATTTTTCTTGCCATTGGATCTGTAACAGGTTTTGTGTCAGGAATGATGGGGGTTGGGGGAGGAGGAGTCATGGTGCCGCTTATGGTCGTTGTGGGAAACGTAGGACAACATATGGCACAAGGTACCTCGCTACTTGCTATGATTCCTGCCAGCATGAGTGGAGCTTCAACGCATTACAAGCTTGGTAATGTAAACCTTGATATTGCATGGGGTCTGGCCATGGGAGCGCTTGTAGGTGGTTACCTAGGTGCTCTGACAGCCAATCAACTGCCTGATATTTATTTGAAGATTTCATTTGCAGGGGTAGGAACCTGGATGGGCATGAAGTATATAAAGGCAGGGAAGATGATGAAAATTGAGAAGTAAGGCCAAAAAGAGAGGAAAGCAGGAAAGGTAGGAAGGGTAAAAAAGATTAAATTTGAAAATCGACACAAGAGGCCATATACCAGGATAAAGAACAGAATGCGAACAATGTACGAAACAATTTACGAAATGGCAAAGCCGTATCTTAATACACGTTATAATGACGTCCATGTGGAGCTTTCCTATGAATTTACAAAGAGATTACTAAAACATTACCCAGAGGCAGATGAAGACATTGTTTTGCCTGCCATTCTCCTTCATGATGTGGGATGGAAAATGGTGCCAGAAGATGAACAGGCAGGGGCGTTCGGTCCGGAAGTCAAAAAAAATGATGTACAGAGGTTTCATGAAATTGAGGGAGCAAAAATGGCAGGCCAGATTTTGAATGAGCTCAATTATCCTGGATCCAAGATACATGAAATAATGGATATCATTGATGGTCATGATACACGTTTAGAAGCTCTTTCACTAAATGACAAAATCGTTAAGGATGCTGATAAATTGTGGCGTTTCACTACTGCAGGTGTAAATTTAGATAGTTTCCGTTTTGGTATCGAACGGATTTCCTATATTAATTATCTTGAAAATCGAATAAAAGAATGGTTTTTTACATTAGCAGCGCAGGATATGGCCCGTGAAACGTTAGCCATAACGCGATCACAATTAAGCTGAGAGAGAGTTTTGTTTCTTTCGGATTTTTTTATGTTTTCGTATAGTCATTCATCCATTGTCTATCCCCTTTTTGCCTGGAATTCCTGATTCGCAGGGGACCTCAACCTGGCATAATCCGCAGCCATAAGCATCAAAACCGAACTTGCTCTTGATAAATTCATGTGCCACACCATGAACATACTGTTGGCATTTGTTCTTATCGTGTCCTTCTCTTGTAATAGCATCGGCAGGACATCTGAGGATACACTTTCCACATGTTCCTTCAGAGTGATAGAGGCAATAAGCGTGGGGATCCTCATAGGGTCTTTCAGTCGCTTTGATGGCTATCCGTGCGATTACAGAACCACAACGAACTGCTTTCCCGAGAGGGGTTATCAAACCATCGCACAATCCAAAGGTGCCGAGGCCTGCGGTATATGCTGCGTGACGTTCAGACCATGTTGATGCAAGCCCACAGCTTGTTGACACCATCTGTTTCCAAAGAGGAGAAAGCAGGGGTGCGCATGCTTTGATACCTTCATCGTTGAAGGATTTTACAAGATGAAGACGAAGCTTCATGTTATATTCTTCACCATATTTTCGTGACCGTGCCCACCGTTCTGAAGGAAGGCTGTTTTCTTTTCGTTGGTCCAACCTGGTCTGTTTGGTCTGAGGAAGAATCCAGCTTATAACTGTTAATTCGTCTGGTTTTACAGATAGAGAAGGAAATGTCAGTTCAAATATCTCATGAGGTGTCCAATAAAAATCACCGATATGTCGTTTGTATTCGTCCCACAATGGATCGTTTCCGTTTGCAAATCCAACGAGTGGTTTGTCCCATGCAGGTTCATTTTGTGGATTCATCAGGCTATTATCAGATGTTGTATTAAACTTCTCAATCACTTTTGTCACCCATCGGGCTGGATCATTCTTCATTATCAACCCCCTTTTTACTAGCAAGAGTAAACGTAAAGAGAATCTTTAATCGTATATTGTACAACAAAAGTAGTCATCATGAATAGTTTTGTGGAAATCTTAAAGGGTGTTAGGTTAGATTGAAAGAATGCAACGGTATCATAATTTACAAGGCAAGGCCCTCCTTTTTTTGTTTTTTTTGTGGTTCATCTGGTTTACAAACTTTACCACGAGGATAGCCTTTGCGCCTATACTGCCACTTGTGGAAGATGAGTTTTTTGTCAGCCATGCAAAAGCAAGCAGTATATTTGTTTTTCTATCCGTTGGATATGGTGCTGCAGTGATAGTGTCAGGACTTTTTTCCGGCAGGTTCGGATATAAAAGATCGATAGTGTTCTCACTTTTACTCTTGAGTCTGGTGGCTTTCTTAATTCCATTAGTTCATGAGTTTCGTATCCTTTATTTTTTTGCATTTATGCTCGGTTTTTCCGTAGGCTTCTATTTACCAGCTGTAATTCCGCTAATCACCGAGTATTACGCGGAAAAAGATTGGGGTAAAGCAATTGCTATTCATGATACAGGTGCCTCATGCTCGATCTTTGCTACCCCTTTTATCGCGCTTTTCCTGCTTCATTTTTTTCCCTGGCGTGGCATATTCATAGTTCTTGCATGCGTTTACGTGATATGCTCTGTTGTCTTCTTAATGACAAGCTCGGAAATTAAAGTGAACGACCCCCCAAAGGCTGTATTTACCAGCATTATGAAAATAAAATCCCTCTGGTTCATGGCAGTAATTTGGATTTTTGGTGCAGGGGCAAACCTTGGAATCTATTCCGTGGTGCCCCTGTACCTGACGAAGGAACTAAAGATGAATATAGGGTTTGCAAACACAATATTGGGGATATCAAGGCTGGGAGCCATTTTTGTCGCAATCGCATGCGGTTTTCTCATTGATAGGTTTAATCTTCGAAGAATCATGTTTTTCGTAATGATCACTACAAGCGTATTCACTGTTCTTATGGGCTTGTCATCTGTGAAATACATAGGATTTGTCCTGTTTCTACAGGCATTTGTTGTAACGGCTTTTTTCCCTGTAGGCCTCGTTGCACTTGCCAAGACCTTTAACCGAGAAATGAGAAGTCTGGCAACAGGAATTATCCTATCAGTAAGCATAGCCTTTGGAGGGGGTGTGCTTCCTTATTTGCTGGGAATATCCGGTGATATGGTAAGTTTTAGGCTGGGCATCACAATTCTCGGTATATTCGTTGGTCTGGCCAGTACACTCATATTTCATCTCAAAGAGCTTGAATAGTGTCGAGTTGCAGGGTATGGAAGACTGGATAATGTGATCTGTTTTTTTTATGGTATTATACTGCTGTCCAAAATAATCTAAATCCAAGCTCGGCCTCCAGGTAAAACAACGGTTTATGATGGGTGACTCATTGATTCCCGAATGAGGTGGGCCCTTTGTTATGTTTACCATACTTGCTCCTACTGCCCAATATATTAAAGTGGCAGCGCAGGCTGTTCTCATGCTGGCACCAGGGGAGGTATGTGATAGCGACTGTGCCTATTTGCTACTACAGCTTTTGATCTACATCATATGCCAGACGAAATACAGCCCTTCATTGTAATGCCTAGAGCATGTTATTCGTGAATATTTTTAACTAAAAAAGCCTGATGGACATTCTTACCCTGAATCCTGAGTATCTTTATGATGTGAGAAATAAGATGTTGCAGAGAACTTTATTTAATCTGACAGTAATGCTACATCATATAAATATATAACGATCTATGGATAATATTTTTGTACTTAAGCTGATTCTTTCATTTATTGTGGGAAGTCTATGGATAACCATGGTCACTATCCTCGCAGAGAAATACGGCACAAGAATAGGTGGTTTGATGGCAGGTTTGCCATCGACCATCCTGATCTCGCTTTTCTTTATCGCCTGGACGCAATCTGAACGTGTTGCTGTTGATGCAACAACTATTGTTCCAATCATTGGAGGGATAAATTGCATCTTCATTGTTGCGTATATCTTTCTTTTAAAGATCAACTTCTGGGTTGCCCTTGGAGGGGCTTTCCTTATTTGGACACTACTTTCTTTTGGGATAGTTCTCATTAATTTCAATAGTTTCCCGGTTTCAGCAATCAGCTACGCCTGTCTAGTTTTAATCACTCACTACATTGTTGAGAAGGTGCTAAAGGTAAGGTCGAAGGCAGGAAGGCAGATGCAGTATACACTATCCATAATGATTTTCAGGGGTGTTCTGGGTGGATTGGTCATCGTTTCTGCGATAATAGTCACCAAAATAGGGGGTCCGCTCATTGGAGGTATGTTTGTAATGTTTCCGGCAATGTTTGTGGGGATGATTTTCATGACATATTTTTCTCATGGCACCACATTTTCGGCTGCGGTCATGAAATCATCTATACTGGGAGCGATAAGTGTTGTTATTTATGGAATAATGGTAAGATACACATATATAACCCTGGGATTTATCGGAGGAACTGTGGTATCAATGGCTGTATCATTTGCAAGTTCCTGTGTCATACACAGATACTTAATGAGGAAAACGAGCTAACGTACTGGCTGAGAAGAAGAATTGAAACCCCATGACCTTTCTCATTGAGGTGCCAATATGAAAGCAGATAGTGAAACAGAAGCAGATGTTATGGATGTCCTGGGTAGATTCATCAGGGCTTACAATGATAAAGACATGGATGGTATCCTGAATTTGTTTGCCTCTGATCCTGATGTTGTATTTTATGGAAACGGCAAAGACGAGAAGAGTATAGGTATCAGTGGTATTCGTGAACAGGCCCAACATGACTGGGGTCAAGATGCATCCATATCCCTTGAGGTGCAATGGAGTTCGGTGTCTTCGGCTGGGTTAGTGGCATGGCTTGCAACGGATATTCAAATCCATGCAGAGATGAGGGGGATGGAGATGGTCATGCCTGCACGACTTACAGCAGTGCTGGAAAAACGTGACGATAGATGGTTTTTCATGCAATGGCACACTTCGTTGCCAACAGTTGAAGAACCAGAGAACGATTGAAAGAGTAAATCAGGATTAAAGGATAAAACGGATTACAGGGTTATCCTGTTCCCTAATGCATCGATTGTTTTTGCGTGATTTTTCTCCCTTACTTTGATAGACTCAATAAATATCGTGACGGGAGGTATATTTATGGCTGAGAAAAGTAAGCAGAAAAAAGAAGCTAAAAAGGCTCCCCAAAAAACCTTGAAAGAAAAAAGAAAAGCAAAGGAAGAGAAAAAGAATAAGTAGCAATATCTGATTAAAGGAGGAATTGTAATGAGAATTGTATTACTAGGAGCGCCTGGCGCCGGAAAGGGAACTATTGCGAAATTGCTGAGTGATTTTGATGGATCTGTACAGATTTCCACGGGAGACATCCTGAGGAATGCTGTCAAAGCAAAGACTAAACTTGGACTTGAGGCACAGGGATATATGGAGAGGGGCGAACTTGTTCCTGACAGGCTTATAATGGACATTATGGAAGCGAGGCTTCAAGAGCCTGATTGTGCAAAGGGCTATCTTCTTGATGGTTTTCCAAGGACCATTCCACAGGCTGAAGAACTCAAGAAACTCCTCACGAAACTTAATATGAAGCTTGATGCGGTCATCAACATCGATGTTCCAAAAGAAGTTATCCTTGATAGGTTGACCACCAGAAGGACGTGTTCTAACCCGGATTGCCAGGAAATATACAATATTAAAAGCAAGCCACCGTCACCTGATGGCAAGTGTCTCAAGTGCGGTTCACCTGCAGTACAACGTGCAGATGAAACTGTTGAGGCTATTACAAAACGTCTCGAAACATATAATGAAAAGACAGCGCCCCTTATTGATTTTTATGCAAAGGAAGGACTTTTAAAAACAATAGCTTCCCTGAGCAGCGATGAGATTGTAAGCCAGATTAAGGAAGCAGTTAAGTGATGGTTACAGTATAGCAAAGTGTTAATAGTTCAAACATTAGCGTTTAGTGTTCAGCAATTAGCTTAACAACATAAAAAGGCTGATTGCTGAACACTCATTGCTGATTGCACAATATCACATGAAATTTGGGTTTTCTACTTTTTTCTTCATACAAAAGTCAATCAATGAGGTTATTGATGACATTATCTCCTCTGGCGTAAGGACAATTGAACTGTCACTCGAGACACCCCATGTCCAAAAAATGGATAAGGACTTTGTTGAACAGATGGCTGCACTGGCTGGTGATGGATTAGAATTTTCCATTCATGCACCGTTCTTTGAGGTAAACCTTGGAAGCCATCAGCCTGAGATTCGCCAATTTTCGAGAAACAGAGTAAAGATGGCGATCGACATGGCCTATGCTATTGGTGCCAACCCTGTTGTTCTCCATCCTGGATATACATTCTGGATGGGAAAAATAAAGGATGTTGCTGAGAAATCCTGGAAGTTTTTTATCAAAGACATGAGAGCAATATTATCCTATGCACGGAAGAAGGGCGTTACCTTGGCCCTTGAGTCAATCCCCATGCATCTCTTCTTTTTCTATGATCTGCCAGAATTTAAAGAGCTGAAGGATGTGTTTCCGGATCTTGGCATGACCTTGGACACAGGTCATGCTTTTCTCACAAAGATTGCTAAAAAAGAGAAAAAACCTGAAGAGGCGATCATCAGTGATCTTAAATACCTGGGAATCAACAACATAACCCATGTCCATCTTCATAATAATAAGGGAAAACGAGACGATCATCTGTTTCCCGACGGAGATATGGATATTAAAAGGATGCTTAATTTTCTGAGGGAAGAAGGATATTCAGGCAAGGTCATTATAGAGAGCTATGAAATGGAAAAGAATGGCATCCCTTCAGTGCTAGAGAAACTCAGATCAATGATCAGCTAAGAAACTGACCAAAGTATTGTACAACAACGAGTTGCTGTTCATGCGCTTGTATGCTAACTTGACAGTGCAGCATGGGACCGACAATCTGAGATCCTGATATTGAGTGGGATCTGGTTGCAAAGAGATGAAAAAAGAATTGCAAACCAGGTCCATAAAGAATCAAAGTGCCCATCAATAAGAATCGAGAAGGTAGATTTATATCTGACGGTATTCTTTCAGGAAGTCAGCCATGTGCATGGCAACAGTTCTGATTTCTTCAACATTAGGCAGAAAAACAACGCGGAAGTGGTCTGGTTTTTTCCAATTGAATCCTGTTCCCTGAACCATGAGCACCTTTTTTTCCAATAGAAAATCTAGAAGAAACTTCTGGTCATCATAGATTTTATATTTCTTAACGTCAATCTTTGGAAAAAGATAGAGTGCTCCCATTGGTTTGACGCATGAGATGCCGGGTATGGCTTTAAAAGATTCATAGGCCACCTTTCGCTGTTCATACAATCTTCCGCCGGGGGAAATCAGGTCAATAATACTCTGACGGCCACCCAGTGCCGTTTGTATGGCGAATTGTGCAGCCATATTTCCACACATGCGCATGTTGGAAAGTGTGTCCAATCCTTCAGTGGTATAATCGTATGCTACCTGTTTTTTACCGCTGATTATCATCCATCCGGCTCTGAGGCCTGGTATGCGATGTGACTTTGATAGTCCATTGAAGGTAACAAAGAGGACATCCTTCGAGAGTGACGCCAATGGGATGTGTTTGGCGCCATCATAGAGAATCTGATCATAAATCTCATCTGCATATATTATAAGATTATGCTTCTCTGCCAGCCTGATAATCTTGATTAAAATGTCTCTGTGATATACAGCACCAGTGGGGTTGTTGGGATTAATCACAACTATCCCTTTTGTTTTTGCAGTAATTTTTGATTCCATATCCTTAATGTCAGGATTCCAGTCAGAAGACTCGTCAGTGATGTAATGGACAGCCTTTCCTCCGGAGAGATTGATGGCTGCGGTCCATAGCGGGTAATCTGGAGAAGGGACCAACATCTCATCCCCATTGTTGAGGAGTCCCTGCATGGCCATCATGATCATCTCGCTTACTCCATTGCCAACGTAAATATCTTCAATCTCCACATCTTCAATGCCTGTGAGTTGGCATTGCTGCATGATGGCTTTTCGTGCAGCGAAAAGCCCTTTTGCATCGCCGTATGATTGGGCCGACCTGATATTGAGAATCACATCGCGAATTATCTCGTCTGGCGCATTTATACCGAAAGCAGGGGGATTACCACTGTTCAGTTTGATAATGGTATATCCTTCTTCTTCGAGACGCTTCGCCTCTCTGAGCAGGGGGCCACGGATTTCGTAACATACATGGTCCAGTTTGTTTGATTTTAATATGTTATGCACATGATCCTCTTGCTGTTCTGATATTCAGATACAGAATATGTGCACTCATTATCTGAGAAAAAAGGCTGATTGTCAATAGACAGTGATGGGAAATACAGCACTGGTTTCAGAGCCTAAATGACATGCAGATGCGTTTAAACCAACATTTTTGGATCTAGTACTTATAAAGATGTTCCCTCGTCATGGGAAGAGAATTGTTCAGTCCATTGGTAAAAAGAATCTGGTAAAGCCTTATATCACCCCACCGAAAGGCAGCAGAACTGCCACGGAGGTACATGCGCCAGGTTCTGACAAGTCTCTCATCAAACATTTTTTTGATCTGGTCCGAGTTTTTTTCAAAACGTTTGGCCCACTCATCAAGTGTTGCCGAATAGTGGAGGCGCAGGTTCTCGATATCGATCGGGATAAGGCTTTTATCGCCCATGGTTCGAATTATGTGATCCAGGGCTGGTAGGTGGCCGCCAGGAAAGATATATTTCATAGTCCAGGGATCAAAAGGGGTGTCACGTTCTTTTCCTATGGTATGGAGTAGACCGATTCCACCAGGTTTCAATATGGACTTAGTTTTCTCCATAAACATAGGGATTAAGCCCTTGCCTACATGCTCGAACATGCCAATGGATACATATTTGTCGAATTGACCCTTAACATTACGGTAATCCTCCAAAAGGATGGTTATGCTCTTTTCCAGTCCTTCCTCGGCAACACGTTTTTTCGCGTAATCAGCTTGATGCACAGACAGTGTGCAACCCAATCCTTTAACCCCGTAATGATGGACTGCATACAGGAGCATACCGCCCCAACCACATCCTATGTCCACTAGAGTCTCGCCTTCCTTAAGGGCTAGTTTTCGGCAGATATGTTCGTACTTTTGTTGTTGGGCATCTTCAAGAGAATCATTCTTGTTTCTATAGTATGCGCAAGAGTAAGTCATGCTCTCATCAAGATATAGCCTGTAAAATTCATTACCTAGATCATAATGGTGGGCAATGTTTCTGGCTGAGCCCCTGAGGGTGTTGAGGGACAAAAGATGGTTCATGAGGGCTGCCATCCTTGTGCCAAAAGACAGCTTTATATTCTGAAATTCAGGGCATATGCCGAGACGGACCAGGTATACAAAATCTCCCTCTACATCGATGTTCCCCTCTACGTATTCTTCAGCAAAGCCCATAGAACCTTTTGAAAATATTTTTTTGATCGATTTCTGATGCTTGAAGATGATTGTGAAGGATGGTTCTCCTATTCCGAACCGTTCTGATTGATTATCCCAATAGCGTATTTCAAAGGGGATCTCCGGTAGGCTATGGCTTAGTGTCCGAAGCAGCTTTCGGAGGACTTCTTTCATCTACGTCACCCTTAAACATATAGCAAGGTTGGTTCATGCTTGTCAAATTGTTTGATAGCAAGACCTTGTTTTTATTGACATAAAAACAAAAAAGTGTTAATGTACGCCGTCTTTAAGTGGTTCAGTATGGTTTTCTCAATGGATGTTAAAAACAGTTTAGATACGGGTTATCTGTCACACAAGGTACAATGGTAGCATAAGGTCTCACGATGGGTTTGATTTGTTTGAATTGATTGCTAAATGGAAATGACAGTGCACGTTTCGAAACCACTAAATTAGTGGTCACAATGTTCGATAATATATTGATAAATTTAGATATGTAGCAGATCGGGAAGGGGAGTATGCCATGGATATAAAATTGCGGTGTCACCATAAAATCGTCCAGATGATCGATAAAGGGGTTGATATTCCAAATCCTTTCTCCATTGATGTAGGCCATGAGGTAGATGTTAATCATATATCAGGCCAAGGTGTCAAAATTTACCCCGGATGCAGGATTTATGGTGAAAAGACTGTCATATCGAATGGTTGCCAGATTGGTTATGAAGGACCTGTCACAATAGACGATTGTCAGCTTGGATCCATGGTTGAGCTAAAAGGAGGATATTTTAATAAATCTGTATTTCTCGAAAAGGCAAGCATGGGTTTGGGAGCCCAGGTGCGTGAAGGTTGCATACTTGAAGAGGAGGCAAATGGTGCTCACTGTGTCGGTTTAAAACAGACCATACTCTTCCCTTTTGTGACGCTTGGTAGTCTGATCAATTTCTGTGACTGTTTAATGGCCGGAGGAAAAAGCCGTAAAAATCACAGTGAGGTTGGAAGTTCTTATATTCATTTTAATTTCACGCCGGATGGAGACAAAAGCACAGCATCACTGATTGGTGATGTTCCAAGAGGCGTCATGCTAAATCAACCTCCCATCTTTCTCGGAGGGCAGGGTGGTATTGTAGGGCCACTACGGATGGGGTATGGTAATGTGGTGGCTGCCAATTCTGTGCTGAGAAATGATTTTCCGGAAGACAATAAACTAATAGTGGGAAAGTCATATTCTGGAAAGACAGTGAATTTCAAGCCCAGAGCATACCAAGGTCTTTCTCGGATAGTGGGTAACAATATTATATACATTGCGAACCTGATGGCTCTTGAACAGTGGTATATTCATGTCAGGCATTCATTTTTGGAATCACAGGAGTTCGGACAGCAAATTTTTTCTGGGTTGCTCGAAAAACTTGCTCTTGCGAAAAAAGAGCGGATAAAGCGATTGCAGGTGTTAGCAGAAAAGTCAAAAATAACCCTTAAAAACGAGAGCGAAGAAGGGTCAGATACAGTAGGAAGGAATGAATTCCACGAAAGATTTTCTGATATAGAGAGACTGTTTACAGAGGGAATATGTGATGATTCCGTGGAAAGGTATTATGATGACTTTTTTTTCGAGTTTGAAAGGTTAAGAGGAAAAAAAGAGGCAAAATATATAGCTGTTATACAGGGATTGCCTGCTCATGTCTCTAAAAAAGGTGTATTGTGGCTTCAAAAGATTGTCGATATTTTTTGTGAACGCGTGAAGGCAATTGTGCCTTCTTTTAAGCTGGTAGGTTGCTAATTATTCTTCAAATTGTAAGGAGGAGTTATAGATGGGTAGACTTTTTGGTACCGACGGCGTCAGAGGAGAAGCTAACCGCTATCCCATGAACGCTGAAATAGCCTTTGCGCTCGGGCAGGCTGTAGTCTACATTTTGAAGAAGGAACATGGACGGCCAAGAATAATGATTGGGAAAGACACCCGTATCTCAGGCTACATGCTCGAAAGCTCGCTTGAATCAGGAATAACTTCAATGGGCGGCTACCCCTATCTTCTTTCAGTATTGCCAACACCAGGTATTGCTTTTATAGCACAGAGTATGCGCGCTGCAGCAGGGATTGTGATTTCAGCCTCCCATAATCCCTACCAGGACAACGGTATAAAAATATTTTCTGGTAGTGGTTTCAAGTTATCGGATGAACAGGAAGAAACGATTGAGGATCTGATGCTGAGCAATACACTTCACACACTCGTGCCGCCTGTGAAGGATATGGGACAGGCGTTTCGTATGGAGGATGTGAATGGTCGATACATTGTATTTTTAAAAAACACCTTTCCTCGAGATTTATCCATAGAAGGGATGAAGATTGTCCTGGATACTGCAAATGGTGCTACGTATAAGGTTGCTCCGGATACCTTCTGGGAACTTGGTGCGAATATAGATGTCATTCACAACTCCCCAAATGGCATCAACATAAACGACAAGTGTGGTTCGCAGCACACAGAAGACCTGAGAAAAAGGGTTGTTGAAAAAGGTGCTGCAATCGGGCTTGCCTTCGATGGTGACGGTGATCGCCTCATAGCGGTTGATGAAAAGGGCCAGGAGATAACTGGTGATCAAATCCTGCTGATCTGTGCAAAGATGCTCAAAGATCAGGGTAAACTGAAAAACAACCTGCTTGTTGCCACAGTAATGAGCAACCTTGGGCTAAGGGTTGCCTGCAAGAGATATGGTTTTAAATATCACGCCTCTAAAGTTGGGGATAGATACGTACTCGAGGATATGATCAGGCTGGGCAGCATAATCGGTGGGGAGCAGTCAGGACATATGGTATTTCTCGATCATCATACAACAGGAGACGGAATTGTTACAGCAATGCAACTACTTGCGGCCATGGTCAAGACAGGCAAGCCTTTATCGGAACTTGCCAAAATGATGGATATATATCCTCAGAAGCTGATCAACGTGGACGTGAAAAGTAAGCCCGATATAAATACGGTGCCTAAAGTCATGAAAATAATAGACAAGGTCGAGAGAGAATTGAAAGACGAGGGACGTGTTCTTGTGAGGTATTCAGGTACCCAGAACATGTGTAGGGTCATGGTTGAGGGGCCTTCAGATAGTGTTACTGAGAAATACTGTGAAGAAATTGCTGATGTTGTAAAGAATGTGCTGGGTTGAGAAATTCTCATCAGTTTGGCTCATAAATCTAGGCCTGGAGGAGTAGTATGCCTATTGAGGTAGTCATAACGAATGATTTTGAACATCTCAGCAAGGTCGCAGCGGAAATAGTCAAGAAAAAACTGGTTGAATTGTTGAAAAGGAAGAAAGAAGTTGTCTTGGGGCTTGCAACAGGGAACTCCCCGACAGGGATGTACAAACATCTGGCGAGAGCGGCAAACAATGGGGAATTCGACAGCAGCAGGATACGAAGCTTTAACCTTGATGAATACATTGGACTGCCCGGAGAAAATGCCCAGCAGCGGGCCCTGCATCCTGAAAGCTACTGCTATTTCATGATCCAGGAGTTTTTCGGGCTTCTTAAGAAGAAATTTATTGAAACAAATGTGCCTTTTGGTTCGCTCATCGACCAGAAAGTACTAATAAAAGAGCTGAAGAGATATCCCCATGATTGGGCTTGTAAAGGCACGGGTGCAGGAAAATCGATCGTTATCAAACAAAAAACGGGATCAGAATACCTTTCATGGATAAGAAAGGAGATATTAAACGGATACATGCAGAAAATAAAAAAAGCCGGAGGCATAGATATTCAGATAATTGGCGTCGGGGGGCGGGGGCACGTGGCTTTTCATGAATCAGGTGTGCCTTTTGAGGGAAGTTCAGTTATGCTTGTCAAGCTTGATGATAACACTATTAAAGATTCCGTAACTGATGGACACTTCATCTCAAAAAAAGATTACCCAAATTATGCCATATCAATGAGTGCAGAGCTTGTGTATCAGGCAAGAAATGTAGTGCTCTTAGCAAACGGCGAAAGAAAAGTTGAGTCTGTTACCCGGTCACTCCTTGGAGATGTGAACCCTGAAGTCCCTATTTCCTATGGACAGAAATATGCTCTTAATGGTGGTAATTTGATCTACGTGCTTGACAAGATAGCAGGCAGGAACCTTATTGATAATAAAAGCAACCTTAAAAAAATGAATATAGTTTTAAAGGACCTAACCTAAGCTGCCAAAGTCCCGGCATACATTTAACAGAAAATAGATGAGCAACGAACAGGATGCCATAATCAATCTGATTGGCTCTTGAGGAATGCTTACAGAGCTTGAAGTTACGAAATGGATCGGTAAAGGTGGCTTGCTCGAATGGTGGCCATGTAAGGTTAGGGGGACCTCAAGTTTAAAGCTGTAGCAGAAGTATCCGGACATAGGGCGAAGATGGTTATGCTGGATGGGAGTTTGAATAAATTAGGAATAAATAGGAATGGATTTTTTTGTTCTGCAGAAGAGTTTGCCTGAGATTGGCAAATCACCGTGCAGCATAAGCCCAGAAGATAAACACAAAGGGTGATAAGAGCGTGGAAAGGGTAATGACACCCGATGCGAGATCAGTATCACCACCAAGCTGGTTGGCAAGTATGAATGATGTAGTGGCTGTGGGGGTGGCGAGAAGAATAATCCCTGGAAGGGCGTCAGTGAAGGGAATTGCATACAGATGGCAAAAGGCAAAAGAAAGGGAAGGAAGAACCATGAGCTTCATGAAGACAACAATCCCTGACAGCTTGAATGAGTTCCTGATAGTGTTCATTGACATGGAAGCACCAATAATAATGAGGGCCATGGGGAGTGCAATATTTGCAAGAATACCCATGGTTTTCATCAATAATATGGGAACAGGGATATCCAAATAAAGAAGAAACATGCCGAGGACTGTACCGATAATCAAAGGGCTTTTAACAACAGATGCGAGCGATTTCCATATGTTTTCGTGTCTGCGAGAAGCCCAGGAAAGTATTGCAATAGCTAGTGTATTGTTCATGAGTATTAGGAATCCTATGAGTATGCTTCCTCTCCTCATACCTTCTTCACCCATCATATAGTAGAGGACAGCCAGACCAATATACGTGATATTCCCGTGAAAAGTCGTTTGAACAAAACTCCCGAGAGTCCCTTTTTTTAAACCCATTGCCAGGGCAAGCAGAAAAGCAATACAAAGTATAACAAGGGTTGGGACTATGACGGACAGAATACTGGTTAAACTTACCTCTCTAATATCTGACTTGATGATTCCGATGAAAATGAGCACAGGAAGGCTGAAATGAAAGACAAATCTGTTGGCCTCCTGGATAAATTCACGTTTTAACAGCCCTCTCTGCTGGAGTATAAAACCAAAGATGATGATAAGGAAGATTGGTACAATTGTTTCAATGATTGCCATTATAAAACTGTTATAACCATTATGGGCCTTGAATTCATTTACTTTTGCTATTTTTTGTTTGGCGTAATGCACTGTTATAATAATACAGATTAATCGAAATTACTTATAAAAAGCAAAGCTGTGAAAACTTGCACATTCTGTTGGTTTGTATACAAGTATTTTCTTGACAAATTATGCGGAACAATATAAAAATTAGAGAAATTGTTCAAAATATTCAGAATCAAAGGGGGCATGAATGATTAAAGAATCAGTCATTGCAGAACTGCAAAAAATCGTCGGTAAAGAGAACGTCAAAACAGAGAAGGAGACGCTCAAGGCTTATTCTTACGACGGGACAACAAGCTGGGAACACGAGCCCGATGTAGTTGTTTTTCCTACCACTACTAAAGAGATTTCGGAAATCATGAAGCTCGCAAACAAGGAGAAGATACCTGTTACACCGAGGGGTGGCGGTACAAACGTAAGTGGCGGCTCAATTCCCATTATGGGAGGCATCATTCTATGTACCACAAAGATGAACAAGATTTTAAAGATCGATAAAGAAAACCTTACTGCTACTGTGGAACCTGGCGTGGTGCTTCAGGATCTGACCATCCGGCTTGGGAAGGAAGGCCTCTTCTTTCCACCTGATCCCCAGAGCTTTCTTGGCGCAACCATGGGGGGAATCATAGCTGAAAACGCAGGCGGCCCTGCATGTGTCAAATACGGAGTAACAAAACAGTATATCCTTGGGGTTGAAGTTGTACTACCTACTGGCGAGATTGTGAACCTTGGAGGCAGAACCCTTAAAAATGTTGTTGGTTACGACCTGTTGCATATTTTCATCAGCTCTGAAGGTACCCTGGGTGTTATTACAAAGGCTGAACTGAAGCTTAACCCCCTGCCTCAGGCAAGAAAGACAATCATGGGCGTGTATGATGATGTGGCCAAAGCAGGTGAGAACGTCTTCAGGATTCTTGAGAATGGTGTAATACCAGGCAAGATAGAGCTTCTCGATAACTGGGTTATCAACAGAATTGAAGAAATGATGCCCATGGGACTCCCGAAAGATGCTGACGCAGTTCTTCTTTTTGAGGTGGATGGTATCCCTGAAGCTGTTGAAAAAGAAACACAAAAGATCGTAGAGATTGCCAAGAAATATGGGGCAACAGATGTGCGCGTTGCACCGGATCAGGCTGAGGCCGATAAGTACTGGACAGCACGGAAAGCAGGATTTGCTGCTGTTTTTGGGAAAGCAAAAACAGTTTTTGCAGAGGATGTTACAGTACCAAGGGGGCAAATACCAGCGCTTATTAACAAGTGCAAGGAACTGGCAAAGAAATATAACGTTGAAATTGTAGTTCTTGGTCATGCGGGAGATGGAAACTTACATCCCGCAATCTTGACGGATATTAATAATAAAGAACATTATGACAGGGCAGTTAAGGCCATGGATGAGATTATAGAAGGTGCGGTGGATTTAGGTGGTGTGCTTTCAGGAGAACATGGGATAGGTCTCGAAAAACAGAGGTTCCTTAAAAGGCAGCTTGAACCTGCTGTAATTGATATGATGAAAAAGATTAAAGCGCTATTTGATCCTAACAACATCATGAACCCGGGTAAAATCTGGGAATAGCCAACAAGGGGGTTGAGCTTGGAAGATCTAAAAGAGCTGAAAAAGATAGAACAATATGCTGACCAGTGTATGAAGTGTGGTTTTTGCAGTTTTTTCTGTCCTGTGTACCAGGAAGAAAAGGAAGAAACAGCAGTGGCAAGAGGTAAGAACTATCTCACAAAGCTTGTGTTGAAGGGGGAGCAGGAATTCACGCCTAAAATGGGTGAAATTATAGGAAAATGCCTGCTCTGCAAGAGATGTGTAGCCATGTGTCCTGCAAAAACACAGATCGACAGGGTTGTAGTGGGTGCACGAGCCCAGATGGTAAGAAATAAAGGGCTACCATTTATCAAGAACTTTGCCTTCAGGAAGGTGATGGCGAATAGGAAAGCTTTCGGTCGCTATGTAAAACTTGCGTCAAAGTTCCAGTGGCTCATGCCGAAAACAGAAGGCAAGGTACGGCATTTGCCTGATTTCCTCAAGGCATTAGGGCAGGGGAGAAACATACCGGAGATTGCAAAGGTATTCCTGCGTGATAAGGTAAAAAGGGTCAATAAACCACAAAACGGCAAGGAACCGAAAATGAGGGTCGGTTACTTCATGGGATGCGCAACTGACTTTATCTATCCTGAATTAGGCGAAAAGGTAATCGATTTTCTCACGAAAAGAGGGATTGAAGTAATTGTTCCTGAAGAACAAAGCTGCTGTGGCGCTGCTATATACTTTAGCGGTGATTTTGAGACAGGCAGAATGCTTGCCGAACAGAATATCAAGGCATTCCAGGATGTGGATTACATTGTTACGGCGTGTGGGACATGCAGTTCCACCCTTAAGGATTACCAGAAATATCTGCCTGACAATGAGGACCAGAAGAAGAGATACGAGGCCTTCGAGAAAAAAATCAAAGACATGACAGAATTTGTTATTGATGTTCTGAAGATTCCACCCGAGGAATTCAAACTGAAAAAAGAGTTTGAGGGTAAAACTGCTACATGGCATGATCCCTGCCACCTCATCAGGTATCAGAATATTAAGGATCAGCCAAGGGCAATTCTGAAAGCACTTAAAGGCTTGAAGTATGTGGAGATGCCGAATGCTGACCTTTGCTGTGGCATGGGTGGTTCGTTTAGCGTATATCATTACGATATTACAAAGAAGATTGCTGATAAAAAGATGGATGGCATCAAGGCAACCGGAGCAGATATTGTTGTTACAGCTTGCCCTGGTTGCATGATTAACCTTATCGATAACACGCTCAGAAGCAAGATGCCGCAGAAAGTGTATCATCTCCTGGAGCTTGTCGAGTAAATGTAGCATCGGTTGGTTTTTGCATCATGAACGATAATATAATTGAGGAGGAGCAACTATGAGGTATGGACGCTGGATGACAGCAAAAGACGTGCTGAGGGTAAATGCCTTCAAATGGCCCAAAAAGATTGGTATTAAAGACTTGTACAAATCCTATACCTTTAAGGAGTGGGATGAGAGAGCGTGCAGGCTTGCAAACGCCCTTGCAGACATGGGAATGAAAAAAGGTGATCGGTTTGCAGTACTCGCATACAATTGCGTTGAATGGATGGAAATATACGCTGCTGCAGCAAAGGGCGGGTTTATCTGTGTACCATTGATGTTCAGACTCGCACCGGCTGAAATGGAATACAACATCAATCACAGCGAATGTAAGGTCTTTATCGTTCAGGGGGGTGTTGATAAGGCTGACGGTAAGGAGTTCCCATGGCCCAAAACAGTCACAGAGATGAAAAAGAACATCCCCACAGTAACCGGTTACATGGTTTTTGGCCATGACAACCCCAAAGTTGACGGTTTTGTATCCTATGAAGAAGCGCTTGCTAAAGCAAGCCCGGAAGAGCCGGCAACTGTTGTAACAGCCGATGACCCGTGGGTCATCATGTATACCGGCGGAACAACAGGGAAGCCGAAAGGCGTTGTAAAAACACACCTTTCGCTTTTTGCCCAGTATTTCATTATGATTTTCGACCATCAGTTTAATTTTGACGACACAAACCTGCTCGTCATGCCATGCTGTCATGTCAACTCTCTTTTCTATTCGTTCGTAGCTACCTGGGTGGGCGGAACGGTGATGACTTACAATATGGTCAGTTTCAATCCCGAAGACCTTATCAAGACATTTGCCGAGCACAAAGTCACCTTTACATCACTTGTGCCGACTCACTATATTATGATGCTTGCTCTGCCTGATGATGTGAAGAAGAAATATGATCTTAGCTGTGTAAAGAAGCTCCTCATCTCTTCTGCACCTGCAAGAAGAGATACAAAGCTCGGTGTTTTGAAAATGTTCCCCAACTCAGAGCTGTATGAAGCCTATGGCTCTACCGAAGCCGGCATCGTGACAGTGCTCAAACCGAATGAGCAGATGACGAAACTTGGTTCATGCGGTCGCGAAGTAATCGGTTCGGACCTGATCAGATTCTATGATGAAGACGGAAAGCTTGTTACAGAGCCCAACCAGGTGGGCGAGCTTTACTCAAGAAGCCCGATGCTTTTCGAGGAATACTGGAAAGATCCGGAGAAGACTGCTGAAACAATGAAAGGTGAATACTTCAGCGCAGGTGATATGGGATATAGGGATGAGGACGGATATGTTATCCTCGTTGACAGAAAGGCAAATATGATTATCTCCGGTGGCGAAAATATCTTCCCATCAGAGGTTGAGAACTGTGTCGGCGGAAATCCAAAGGTTAAGGATGTAGCAGTTATTGGCGTACCTCATGAGAAATGGGGCGAACAGGTGACAGCAGTTATTGTTCTTCATGAGGGACAAACAGCAACACCAGAGGAAATCACCGCATTCTGCAAAGGCAAGATCGCTGGTTTCAAGGTTCCAAAGAACATTATTTTCATTAAGGATGAACAGATGCCAAGAAGTGGTGCAGGTAAAATCCTCCATAGAATGTTGAGGGAGCAGTACGGAAAATGGGCTGACCATCAGTAAAATACTGGCAACTGAAGTAAAACGGGGGCAATTGCCCCCGTTTTTTGTTTCAATTTGATTACAATTCACCGATCAATCCAATCATCCAATATATAAACAGAACTTCTAACCCCTTACCCGGTTGTCACACACCAGGATATATGCTATATAATAGGCCATGGTAGCGACAGATTACTCTCTTTATTTGGCCGTCGGAGATCGTGTTTTTCACAAGAAATTTTTGCGATGGGGCATGGGTGTGGTTGTTGAAGAGAGAAGATCCCAACTCCCCGGTGGTTTCTGCTATGTTCGTATCAATTTTCAGGACGGGAACATACGTGTTTTCGATAACAACTTCAAAAGCAATGGCTGCTGCTATTACGCTGGTATCCAAAAGATAGATACTGAAAAGGAAATGAGAAGGTCAAGAAAGAAACAAGAAGCCCTCCGAAAAAAAATCATCAAGATGTTGCTCAAGACACGTAAAATGTTGAAGGCTCCAGGAGAGGATGGGGCCTGTGGAAGCCAATAGTTCGCAATGGGCAATAGGTGATAAGAAAATCATAAAGCGTGTAACCCCTGATCTGTTAAGGGTAATAGAACAAACAGTGAACTGAGTATTGAATTTAAAAGGGAGAATACATGGCGGAAGTCGAATTAACGCAACATGTGCGCGGGGCTGGATGAGCTTCCAAAATAGGTCCGGGTGACCTGGCAAATATTTTATGTGGGGTTGAGATTCCACAAGATGAAAATGTCCTTGTAGGTATTGAAGGATTTGAGGATGCAGGTGTATACAAAATTTCAGATACGGTGGCAATTGTCCAGACAATTGATTTCTTTACCCCTATTGTAAACGATCCCTATTCCTTTGGTCAGATTGCAGCAGCAAACGCATTGAGCGACATTTATGCCATGGGAGCTACACCGAAAACAGCACTCAATATGGTTTGCTTTTCACCGAAGAAGTTTGGTCTGGAAGTGCTGAGAGATATCATCAGAGGTGGCGTTGACAAGATAAAAGAAGCAGGTGTAAGCCTCCTTGGTGGTCATAGCGTGGAAGATGAGGAGATTAAATATGGACTTGCAATTACCGGGATTGTTCATCCTGACAGGGTCATCCTCAATGAGGGGGCCAGACCGGAAGATGTCCTTATCCTGACAAAACCCCTCGGGACAGGTATTCTTAACACCGGTATAAAAGGAAACATGATCGGAAAAGATACCATACAAAGGCTCATCTACGTGATGGCCTACTTGAACAAAAAAGCTTCAGAAGTGATGCTTTCAGTAAGAACTCATGCGGCAACCGATGTCACAGGGTTTGGTCTGGCCGGTCACTTGAAGGAAATGATTAGAGAAAATATAGGTGTACAGCTTTTTCCCCATAAATTACCATATTTTAAAGAAGCTACTGAGATGGCCAGGTCTGGTTTTGTTCCTGGTGGCCTGTACAGAAACCGTGATTTTTACAGGGGAAATGTTGTGACCCACGAACAAGGGTTTTTCTACGACATCATCTTTGATCCCCAGACTTCCGGCGGCCTGCTTATGGCAATTGATCCTGAGGATATCCGGTTATTTGAGAAGAAGGCTGCTGAAGTCAACCTCGAATTCTGGGTAATCGGTAAATTTATTGATGAACCAAAGGGTAAAATCCTATTGCGTGATAAAATATGAGGTCTTGGTGACGGGCAATGAGTAACAGGAAAGCCATTCATTTAATTTGCCTCATCATCTGATCCCATAATGCTCCAATGCTTTAGCCTACCGTCTGTTTTCTTCTAATTTAAGTTTTAATCCACTTACCAGCGAGTAGATTGGTTTCAGCACCCACAAAAAGGTTGCTTTACAGTTGTAGGGTATGTTTTTTATTATATAATGCAATCACAAGGAGGACTGGCTTCATGAAAAAGATGCTGTTCATCTGTGCTGTACTTCTCTTTTCTGTGTTCTACACCGGATTTTCTCTCGCGAAGGATGTTGTGAAAATCGGCCTTATTACCCCATTGACTGGAGATGTTAAGACTTTTGGTGAATCAACAAAGAATGCCTTTAACATTGCTCTTGAGGAATATGCAAAAACGGGAAAATACAGGATTCAACCGATCATAGCTGACGACAGGAATGATCCTACTGAAGGTGCAAACGCAGCACTGAAACTCATTACTCAGGACAAAGTTGCCGCCATCATTGGTCCTCTCACATCAAAGGTAGCTATACCAGTCAGCGAGATTGCAAACTCAAACAAAACCCCCATGATCTCGGGCACTGCAACGAATCCGAAAGTTACCTCCACTGATGGAAAAAGAAAACCCTATGTTTTCAGAGCATGCTATACAGACCCGTTCCAGGGCACAGTTGGAGCGAACTTTGCTATAAAGCAACTGAAGGCGAAAACAGCTGCTGTCTTGTATGACGTTGGAAATGACTATTCCAAGGGACTTGCAGAGTATTTCAAGACGACATTTACAAAAGGTGGTGGAAACATTATTGCCTATGAGTCCTATCAGAAAGATGATGTCGATTTCTCTGCCCTTATTACGAAAGTGGGAATAAAGAAACCAGAGATTATATATATCCCTGATTATTATAACAAAGTGGCTCTTATTGCGAAACAAATCAGGGAGAAGGGCTTAAAAAGTGCTTTGATCGGTGGGGATGGGTGGGATTCTCCGGAACTTATAAAGATTGCAGGCAATGCAATTGTGGGTGGTTCTTTTACCAATCATTACTCTCCTGACAGGAAGGATCCTGTTGCAGACACCTTTATTCGAAAATATAAGGAGAAATTTGGTATTGTTCCCGACGCCCTTGGAGCACTTGGATATGATTCAACAGTAATACTTCTGAAAGCACTCGATAGTGTAAAAAAAATAACACAGGAAGAAATTATGACAGCCCTTTCTTCTGTGAAAAACTATAAAGGCGTTACAGGCACCATCAGTTTTGACAAGAACGGAGATGCTATTAAATCTGCCGCTATCCTTAAAGTTGAAAAGGATGGATTCAAGTATTTGACAACCATAAATCCATAAATAGAGGCGAGAGGTTAGGGTACGGAGCTAAGTTTAAAACCTTGAACCTTTAACCTTGATCCTCGGACCACAGATATCCCAGTTGTGGAACTATTAGGGTACATATTCCAGCAATGCATAAACGGCCTCCAGCTTGGGGCTGTTTATGCACTTATAGCACTCGGCTATACGATGGTATACGGAGTACTGAGGCTTATTAACTTTGCTCATGGTGATATTTTCATGCTAGGTGCGTTTATTGCCTATTACCTGCTTTCCAGGTTTACTCTGCCAATTTATGTTGTATTTGTCCTGACAATGATTTGTACTGCCCTTGCTGGGTACATTATTGAAAAGGTTGCTTACAAGCCCTTAAGGAATGCACCCAAAATCTCACTTCTCATAACTGCTGTTGGCGTATCACTTTTTCTTGAATATTTTTTAAGCCTGAAAGCTGTTTTTACACCAAATTACATCGCATTCCCGAGGCCCTTTGAGGTGGAGGCCTTTGATTTGTCACTCTTTACAATTACCAATGTGCAATTGATCATTTTTAGTATAACGGGAGTTTCTCTGGGGCTGCTTTATCTGCTCGTTTATAAAACAAAACAGGGAACTGCAATGAGAGCGGTCTCCTATGATAAGGAGATTGCTTCTCTCATGGGTATCAACATTGATGCTACTGTTTCCCTTACATTTATTGTCGGAGCTTCGTTGGCTGGAGTGGGTGGAATACTTTACGGGATCGCATACCCACAGATTAACGTTTTCATGGGAGTCATGCCGGGCATCAAGTCTTTTATTGCAGCAGTGCTGGGTGGAATAGGGATCATTCACGGGGCTGTGCTTGGAGGGTTTATTATCGGCCTGTCGGAGGTTTTTGTTTCTGCATTTTTATCTTCCACGTTCAGGGATGGCGTCATTTTTGTTATCCTCTTCCTTGTGTTGCTATTAAAGCCTACAGGCATTTTCGGAAAAAGGATAGACAAGGTATGAATTTTTTCTGGGAAGCCCGCAAGGTTATCCTGTTATCAGTCCTTATTTATCTTTCTGTGAAGGCTATTTTTTTCTTTGGTTATGTATCACAGTACATCGAACAGATCACACTCTATGCCTTAATCGTTATCCTCGCGTCCCTTGGTTTGAATGTTATCTATGGCTATACAGGCCAGTTTTCATTAGGCCACGCTGCATTTTACGGCATTGGTGCTTATGTCTCAGCGTACCTGACCAAAATATTCAGCATAGAAAACATTTTTGCCTATATCCCGATTCTTTTTATAAGTGGTGCAGCAGCAGGGTTAATAGGCTATTTGATCGGCATACCAATCCTGAGGCTCCGCGATGATTTTCTTGCCATTGCAACCCTTGGTTTTGGAACCCTTGTAAGGGTTCTTCTGGATAACTCGGACAAGTTCTCAGAGGTTTTCGGCGGCTCACGAGGTTTCGTCGGTATCCCACGACTGACTACTTTTGAGCTTGCTTTTGTTATTGTGATTTTTCTCATTCTTATTACGCATAATCTAATTTATTCCCGATATGGTCTTTTTTGGAGATGTATAAAAAACGATGAGCTCGCATCTGCTTCCATAGGGATAAACACCTTTTCCATGAAACTCATGGCTTTTACATACGGTTGCTTTCTTGCTGGAATTGGTGGGGCTCTGTACGCAAATCTTTACACCTTTCTCCACCCGTCAAATTTTGATATTTTGAAATCAATCGATTTTCTTATCATCGTAATTGTTGGTGGTATGGGCAGTATTGCAGGGACTATCTATGCCGGATTGATCTGGGTAGGGTTCATTGAAGGCTTACGTATAGTGCTTCCAGCAGAGGTAGTAGATCTTAGGTGGGTTTTCATCCCCTTATTGCTCATTGCCCTTATGATGTGGAAACCATATGGATTGATGACAAAAAGCAGAAATTGAGAAGGGGAGATGCTGTGTTATCGAACAGAAAGGCATTAGTGAAAAATGAACGCACTGGAAGTTGAGGGGCTCGAGAAAAGCTTTGGTGGGGTAAAGGCTGTTGATGGAATATCCTTTGTCGTTGAAGAAGGAAAAACAGTGGGCATCATTGGACCCAACGGCGCTGGTAAGACCACGGTCTTCAACCTTATCACCGGTTTTTATCGCGTTGATAGGGGGAGAATACTTTTCTATGGTAAGAATATTACAAGAACTCAGCCTTACAAGCTCCCGCACTTGGGAATTGCCAGGACATTCCAGAACCTGAGACTCTTTTCGAACCTCTCGGTATTTGAGAATGTGCTATCGGCAATTCTTAAGAAGGATGGTTATAATGTTGTATCTTCTGTTTTCAGAACCGCCGATTATTTCATGAAAGAAGGAAAGGCAGAGAAAAAAGCAAGAGAGCTTATCGAGTTTTTCCAGCTATCCGGAAAAGAAAACTATCCAGCAAACAACCTTCCCTATGGTGAGCAAAGGAGACTTGAGATTGCCCGTGCCCTTGCATTACAACCAAAAATCCTTCTTGTTGACGAACCAGGGGCGGGTATGAACCCCAGGGAGGTGCAGGATTTGCTTCAAACTCTGAGAGAAGTGAAGGAGCGATTCTCACTTTCTATTGTTATTATAGAGCACCAGATGGGTCTTGTTATGAATATCTCTGATAAGGTTGTGGTTATGGATTTCGGAGAAAAGATTATGGAAGGCACACCGGGAGAGGTGAAGAAAGATAAACGAGTGATTGAAGCGTACCTGGGGGAAGAGTTTATTTGAGGGAAAAAGAGCAGACGGGAGAGGGTAAATTCGACATGTTGATGAAGATTGAAGGGCTTTCAGTGGCTTATGGGACTATTCGGGCGCTCGATGATGTAGTCCTTGAAGTGATGCCGGGAGAAATCCTTTCGGTGATAGGGGCAAATGGTGCCGGGAAATCGACCCTATTGAAAACGATCACAGGTATTACAAAACCTTTTGCAGGTACAATCGTGTTTAATGGAATGGCCATACACGGAGCGCGACCTGATAAGGTCGTAAAGCTCGGAATTACTATAGTTCCTGAAGGCAGACGCATTTTTCCTGATCTTACTGTCAAAGAAAACCTGGAACTTGGAGGCTATACTATTACTGATCGTGCCCTGAAAACTGAACTCTTCGACCTCGTTGTGACAACCTTCCCGAGAATCAAGGAAAGGTTGAAGCAGCATGCAGGGACTCTTTCGGGTGGCGAACAGCAAATGCTTGCAATGGGAAGAGCGCTTATGGGAAATCCCAAACTTTTGCTTCTTGACGAGCCTTCTATGGGTTTATCCCCCATTATAACAAGAGAAATATTTTCGCTCATGCGACTTATAAACAGAGACAGAGGAATATCTATGATTCTCGTAGAACAGAACGCCCATATGGCCCTGGAACACTCAGAAAGAGCCTATGTTCTTGAGAATGGGAGGGTAACTATGAATGGGCTGTCAAGAGAAGTCAAATCCAGTCCTGGCATCATTGAAGCATACCTGGGAGTGTAAATGATAAAGCTCATAAGGATTTATAGAAAACCTTTCTTTTTGGCCATCAGTCTACAGCCTACAACTACTGCGGGGAATCCTCGGTGAAGGTAATCGATTTTACTTCAGGGTCAAACCCTTTGGGGCCTTCAAATAAGGCGAGAAATATCATTCGTACCCGTTTGCGTCAGATATCAGCTATAAACGCGGATGGCCTTGACCGTTTAAAAAACTATATTGCAAAGAAAGAAGGGATCGATGATGCTTGCATCTTGTTTGGATGCGGATCAACAGTCATATTGAACACAATCCTTGATCATATTACTCCGAAGAGAATACTTATTCCCTATCCTGTTTCCAAAAGGCACAGATCAGTCTTTTTGAAACATAGCCTCGAATGTGTGACAGTTCCTTTAAAAGCAGAAGAAAATTATGATCTCACCATTAAAGATTTTTGTGATGCCATGCATGGATGCGGTGCAGCACTTTTACCAAATCCTCACGATGTTACTGGAACAGTGATTTCAGATGGAGATATTACAAAAATTGCCGACAATGCGGACGAGCTCGGTATAAGTCTTTTAATAGATGAAGCATACAGCGGGTATGCGTCCCTGCCATCCCTGGCAGTTCGCGTTTCAAATTCAAAAGGAGCGGCGATACTTAGAACATTTTCAACATTCCACGCACTCGGCGGTTTGCGTTTAGGATACGTTATCGGGCCGCCAGATTTCATAAATCAGATTCGAGCTAAACTTGACCCTTCTTGGATAAATACATTAGCGCCATGGGCAGCAATTGCGTCTATGAAAGACAAAGGTTATCAGCGTAGAACCTTGCTCTTTTTGGAAGGTGAGAAAGCGTATATCCAGGATAAGCTATCTGGTACTAAGGACATGAAATGTTCTGTGAGTCCATCGAATATTTTGGTAGTGAGGCATCTAAAGGGGCCTGGTGATGTGCAAAAAAGGTTTGAAAGGAACAAAGTGCACATGAACACCTTTGTGGGTGAAGATGGAAATATCTGTATACCTTTTCCAATCCAGAATCACCGGTTAAACGCTTATTTCGTAAAAGTTGTTAAAAAAATGATGGGGGTGCAAAAACATGTTTCTGGCTAAAAAGTTACAGCATTTTCTAATAGCCTGTTTTTTTCTTTTGTCAGCCAGTACCTTTCTATCCTGCGTTGCTGAACATGAAATCAGGATTCTCCACATGAATGACTTCCATGGATTTGCAATGCCCTATAAGCCATATGGTTCTGATGAAGCCCAGGGCGGACTGGCATATCTTGCGTCACGGGCGGAGAATCTCCGAGCTGAAAAGCCTACACTATTCCTTGCTGCTGGAGATATGATCCAGGGAAACAATTGGGCAAATCTCTTCCAGGGCAAATCCTCCATTGAGGCGATGAATGTCATGGGCTTTGATGCCATGGTTGTGGGGAACCATGAATTTGATTTTGGCCAGGCAGTTCTCAGAGAGCGGATAGGAGAGGCAAACTTTCCTATTCTGGGTGCAAATGTTGTTGGGTTAAATGAGTTGAAGCCATATATAGTGAAAAATATGGACGGTATTACTGTGGCAGTTATAGGGGTTGTGACAGATGATACACCTGTGACGACCCATCCTAAAAATGTAAAAGGACTGAAATTTCTGTCTACCGAAGAAACAATAAAGAAATATATACAAGAGCTGAGGAAAAAAAGCGATATCATTGTTATTTTATCCCATGCAGGGTTCAGTGCCGATACGGAACTGGCGAGGAAGGTAGATGGTGCAGACATAATTGTTGGCGGGCATTCACATACGAAAGTCGCTAAACCGGTACCCATCAACAAGTCATTCGTGGTGCAAGCCTTTGAGCATGGCAAGACCCTCGGTGTTGTGGATATTACTCTCAAATATGGTAAAGTTGTTGACGTCAGTGGTTACCTTGAACCGATAAAACCAACTGGAAAACAGAATAAAGCAGTAGAAGCGATTGTTACAAAATACCAGCAGAAGGTCGATATCGTAATGAATGAGACAGTGGGAGAAGCACTTGTCGACCTCGACGGGGTTAATGTGAGGTTACAGGAAACAAACCTGGGTAATCTCATCACAGATATAATGAGAAGAACAACCGGTGCTGATGCGGCAATAATAAATGGTGGTACTATTCGGACCAGTATTAAGAAGGGCCCTGTTAAGGTGAGCGATGTCTATGCAGTTGTTCCTTTTGACAATTACATCGTTGCTATAAAGCTAACAGGACAGCAGATTCGTGATACCCTTGAGCATGGCGTGACAGGGGTTGAAGATGAAGAGGGGAGGTTCCCCCAGGTTTCCGGTCTTACATTCACCTATGACATTAAGGGCAAAAAAGGTTCACGCGTAAAAGATATCTTTATCGGTGGAATTCCTCTGGCAGCCGAAAAAGAGTATACTGTAGCTACAAATGATTTTCTTGCAGCCGGCGGTGATGGATATAAGGCATTCGGCGATTCAGTGAAGTCATCAAGGGATTATGCGGTTATCGGTGGCGCAATGAGAGGTGAAAAGCTCGTTTATATTGACTCAGGCAGATGGTTGCGCGATGTGGTCATCGACTACATTAAGACACACAATGTCATCTCTCCTGAAATAGAGGGAAGGATAAAGGAGATTAAGGGATGAAAGTATATGTGAATGACCAAGAGGTTGATTTAGCACCAGGGATGACTGTGAGACATGCCCTGACTGCTGCTGGTCTGATTAATGAGATTGATAAGGGGAAAAAGGTCTATGATGAAATGGGCAATGAGATTGGTTTAGGCGGTGCGTTGACAGATGGATTGAGGATTAACGTCAGATGAACGGCAGGTCCTTCATGGCTCCAGATTCACTGTTCAAGGTTAGAAAACGGAAGATATTCTATGCTGAGTGATTTCTGGCTTTCATTCATTCCACTTTTCATAGCGTTTGACGTCTTTGGTGTTCTGCCGCTCTACATCAGGTTTATCCACAGACTTGATGACGCAAGGCGGAAGAGGAATCTCCGTGATTCCCTAATTACAGCATTTTTCACCGCACTTTTGTTTGTTATCATGGGTAGTAAGGTCATGGAGTATCTTGGTATTTCAATAGAGGATTTTCTCATTGCCGGAGGAATCGTGCTCTTTATTATTGCGGCCAAGTACATCATTGTGGGCCAAGATGAAAATCTGGAAGAGGACGAGATGTACGGTGTGGTGCCTCTTGGTGTACCCCTCCTTTCTGGCCCGGCAGTACTCGCAACTTCAATTATTATTCGAAACCAATATGGCTTCACATATTTTTTCGTTTCCCTGGCGTTGAACCTCGTGATCTGTGCAGTTGTACTCAAGTTTTCCCAATATATAATCAAGTATCTGGGTAAAAGGTTTGTCGAGGCCTTATCAAAGGTATTCAGCCTCATTATTGCCAGTATCGCCATCATGTTCATCAGAAAGGGTTTGCAAGGGTTATCTTAGATATATAGAGCACCTTAGCATGATAATTCCCCTGAAATAATCTGTAAATACATGATAGTGTGCCTTGAATTCGCTATCCCGATCTTTACCAATCGCTTTGTCGCAATTCTAGTCGTTTCAGCAGGTGGAAAAATACATCAAAAATGGAAGTGAAAACCCAGCATCTCCTCTCAGCAACATAATGTATGCCAGATGGAGACGCCCAATTTGTTCCTTGATGACCTATCTGCCAGTCAATCAAAAAAACCGTGTTCAAAATAGCCTAAATTTTAACGAGGGTATAGTTTCTCGAGCCTAAACCCATATTTTCGGCATGATCAAGCTGATACTGCCAATCGATTGTGGGAAAAAGTGCTCGCCATTTATCTTCCCCGGGCTTCAAGATCTTTTTTAGGGCGGTATTCGGGATCGATGTTTCGTTGTTTACCAGGTCACAGGAGGCTGCATCAATTGCAACGGGATCAACAGAAGCGAGTATACCAATATCCTTCACAATCGGGGCATCACTGTTGGAATAACAGTCACAAGCCGGACTGATCTGAATAAGAAAATTTATAAAAATCGATTTCTTTTTCTTTCCTGCCAATGCAGCAGCTGCATACTCAACCATTTTTTTTTGAAAGATATCATCCGGCTCATTCCATTGGATGTCAATGGCTTTGTGTGGACAAATGAGAATGCATTCTCCACAACCTGTGCAGATATCACTGTTTATAAGAGCCTTTTTCTTTTTTATTGTTATTGCATTTGCAGCACAATAACCAATACAGAGCCTGCAGGCTTTGCATTTCCCGCTGTCAACTTGTGGTGCTACCGAACTGTGTTGAATGAGCTTACCCTCACGTGTTGCACATCCCATGCCTACATTTTTCAATGCACCGCCAAATCCTGTAAGTTCATGGGCTTTAAAGTGACTAACAGCAATAATGCAGTCAGCCTCGACTATTTCCCGGGCTATAATAGCTTCTCGGAGAACCTCACCCTCTATTGGAATCTTCACGCCGCTCTGGCCTTTCAGTCCACCTGCAATAATCAAGGGGCATCCAACACTCGAATAACCGAAACCATGTTCTATAGCTATGTTGAAATGACTGACAGCATCACTTCGAGCCCCAGAATAGAGGGTGTTCGTGTCAGTAAGAAATGGTTTGCAGCCGAGCTGTTTAATTTTGCTAACGATTGTTCGTAGAAAAAGCGGTCTCAGATAAGCGGTATTTCCCTGTTCGCCAAAGTGAAGCTTTATGGCAACTAGGTCATCCTTTTTAATGATTGTATTGATTTTTGTGCGGTTGAGAAGATCTGATAGTTTATCAAGAAGGTTTCTGGTGGGCGTTGTACGCATATTTGTAAAGTAAACCGTCGGCATATCAGCTCCTTTTTTATTTAATTTACTGGAAAAGTATGTTAAAAATAGTGCGGTTTTGTCAAGATAAAGGAGGTTGGTTAGTATGTTAAATCTATCTGAAAAACACAGCATGATTCAGAAGATTGCTGAAAAAATAGCTAAAGAAAAAGTCGCTCCAAGAGCAAAAGAGATTGATTCAACTGGTGCATTCCCGTGGGATCTGATTGATGTCTATAAGAAACATGGGTTTTTGTATCTCATGCTTCCTGAACGCTTTGGCGGCCTTGATGGGGATATTACATCCCTCTGCCTGGTTACTGAAGAGCTTGCCAAGGTTTCAGGTGCATCATCGCTCATTCCTCTGGCTCATCACGTGGGTGTTATGCCGATCATGGTAGCCGCAAATGATGAACAAAAGGAATATCTTTATAATAAGATTATTGATCCTGAAAAGATGTATATTGTTGCCTTTTGTCTCACGGAGCCACAGGCAGGATCAGACGCATCTCATATGGCCACGAGCGTTGTAAAGGATGGGAATTACTATTATATGAATGGCAAGAAGTCTATGATTACGAATGGTGCGAACGCAGATCTCTATACAGTGTTTGCTACAACAAACCCAAAAGCAAGGACCAAAGGTATATCTGCGTTTTATGTCGAGCGAGATTATCCCGGGGTAATTATAGGAAAGAGTGAGGATAAACTTGGCATGATAGGCTCAGATATAACAGAGATAATGTTTGAGAATGTCCGTTTAACGAAAGACAATCTTCTCGGCAAGGAAGGACAGGGATGGGACATTGCCATGTCCACACTTAATCTTTCACGACCGGCAGTTGGCGCTCAAGCTGTTGGTATAGCCCAGGGTGCCCTCGATTTTTCCGTAGAATATGCATGGAAAAGGGTTCAATTTGGCCAAAAACTTGCTGATTTTGAAGGAATCCAATTCATGGTTGCAGACATGGCAACCCAAATAGAGGCTGCACGGGCCCTCGTATATGATGCCGCTCACCTGCTCGATATGAAAGTATATGAAAGAGACAAGATGAGTGCCATAGGTGTCGACAAATTATCTGCTATGGCAAAGGTTTATTCGGCTGATGTGGCCATGAAGGTAACCACTGATGCGGTACAGATCCTTGGAGGTTGCGGATATACGAAAGATTACCCCGTTGAAAGAATGATGCGTGATGCAAAGGCAACGCAAATATATGAAGGAACAAATCAGGTCCAGAGAATAGTAATTGCCAGGGATATTTTCCGTAAATTTATGCCATAGGAAGCTTTTAACTCGGATGTGAGGCGGTTAGCGTGACAAAAAGGAGGACTTTAATATAGCTGACTTTTAAAAGTCGAATACTGTTTTACTCAGTGCTTTTAATAATTCCACCGCCGACAACTACATCTTCATTATACAATACAACAGATTGTCCGGGTGTAATTGCATCAATGCATTCATAGAACTCAACCCTCATAAAATCGTCTTTTAGTGAATAAGAACATGGCTGTTCTTTTTGTCTGTATCTGACTTTTGCAGTTATACCGGAAGAAATATCCGAAAGAAGGTTTGTAGGTGTGGCGGTAAGGCTTTTTCTCATGAGATGATTTTTTGAGCCCACGATCAGACAATTTTCATGGGGCCGTATTTCTATGACATAAAGAGGTTCTTTATATGGTATATTTAATCCTCTTCTCTGCCCTATCGTGTAAAGGTGGATTCCGTCATGATGGCCCATGAGCTTTCCTTTAATCGAAAAAATGGGCCCCTTTTCTAAGCGCATAAAATTTGAAAGAAAGGAACGGTATTGCCCATTTGGTATAAAACATAAGTCCTGACTTTCCTTATACATGCTTGTATTCTTCCAGCCCATTTCCCTGATAGCCGGGAGTATCTTTGATTTTGTGTACACACCAAGAGGCAGAAGAATCCTGCTCAACTGGTCTTTCTTTATTGAGTAAAGGAAGTATGATTGATCCTTTGATTTATCAGTTGCCTTGCTAAGAAAATAGTTGTCGGACATTTTCTCAATTTTCGCATAATGACCGGTGGCTATGTAGTCTCCCCCAAGCGCCAAAGCCTTGTAAAAAAAAGCAGAAAACTTGATGAACTGATTGCAGAGAACACAGGGGTTCGGGGTTCTTCCTGCCCCGTATTCTTTTATAAATCTCTCAATAACGAATTCTTCGAACTCCTTTCGCAGGTCAATAACATAATGAGGTATGTTCATTGTGTCTGCTGCCTTTTTTGCCCTTAGGACTGCTTCGTTTGAGCAGCATGTTTTTGAGTTATTTATTGTGCTTGTATGGTTTGGCAAAAGCTGAAATGTTATACCAATAACTTTGAAACCTTCCCTTTTTAAAAGGTAAGCAGCGAAGGAACTGTCGATGCCGCCACTCATAGCTACAAACACTGTTTTCATGGCATAAGATTAGCATAGAAATGAATCGAATTGAAAGTTAGCGAGAATTATAGTATTCTGTACTTTAGGAGGAAATTTTGATGAACAAGAAAATAAAAGTCGCCTTGAGCATTTTATTTGTTTCAATTTTTATTCTTGGATTTCTTATAGGAGCTCAAGGTAAACGGACAATTTCCAGCGGGGATGATCGCGAGATATATCATTATCTAAGGACTTTCTCTGACGTTATAGATATAGTAAAAAAGAATTATGTTGAGGAAGTCAAAGATAAAGACGTTGTATATGCTGCCATAAAAGGCATTCTCGAATCCCTGGATGCACACTCATCCTTTCTTCCTCCTGAGATGTACAAAGAGATGCAGAGTGAGACAAAGGGAGAGTTTGGGGGAATTGGGATTGAGATTACCATAAAAGACGGATTTCCAACAGTCATAACACCCATCGAAGATACACCGGCATACAAAGAAGGTTTGAAAGCAGGCGATCATATTATAAAAATTGACGGTAAGCCCACAAAGAACATGAGCCTTGTAGATGTTGTCAAAATGATCCGCGGGGCAAAAGGTAAGCCGGTTACATTAACAGTTGTTAGGGAAGGCTTCACAGCCCCAAAAGACTTCCGTGTTGTCAGGGATATAATTGTTGTCAAAAGCGTGAAGTACAGGATGCTTGAAGATGATTATGGCTATATCCGTATAGTTCAATTTCAGGAAAGAACTGCGAAAGACCTTGAAACCGCCTTCAAGGAACTCGTAAAAAGCAATAAGGACAAGCCTGTAAAAGGTATTATCCTCGACCTGCGAAATGACCCTGGTGGCCTGCTTGAGCAGGCAGTTGAGGTTTCAGACAAGTTTATTGAGGAAGGTCTCATTGTCTACATTGAAGGGCGTAAAAAGGATGACAAAGCGATGAAATTTTATGCTCGAAAAAACAATGATTATTTAGGGCCGCTTGTTGTTCTTGTTAATGAGGGAAGTGCAAGTGCATCTGAGATTGTTGCTGGCGCTTTGCAGGATTATAAGCGGGCTATAGTTGTCGGCACAAAAACCTTTGGGAAAGGGTCTGTTCAGACTGTATTCCCGTTGGGTGATGGATCTGCGGTGAGGCTTACAACTGCCAAGTACTACACACCGAAAGGCAGATCAATACAGGCAGAGGGAATAACCCCGGATATTATGGTTGACAACAACATAGTTAGAGGAAAAGACAAATTTACTCCGATTAAGGAGAAGGATCTATCAAAACATATTGAACCAGAAAAGAATATGAAAAAAGAAGATGAGCCGAAAACAGATAAGAATCAAGAAAAACCTTCTGACACGGATGATTTTCAACTTTACATGGGTCTTCAAATGCTCAAAGGCTGGGAGGCACTGCGAGGAAAGTAGAATCTTAAATTTCCAGCTTGTTCTCTTTACTATTGGCTAACAACCTGTTTTTGAAATCTTGAGGAATTCTTTTTGGTTTGCCCATTCCATCCACACAAACCATTTTAGTCTCGCCTCTGGTTGTGATTTTACCACTTTTAACTACTTTATGGGTAAGGATGAAGTGGGCGTTTCTCACTTCCTTTATGGCTGTCTCAACGTGAACAGTCTCTCCGTAGTGCAATCTTTCGATGAGGTCCACATGGACATTCCGTATAAGGACATAGGTCCCGGTCTTTTCCCATTCAGGAAGTGAAATGCCTATAGAGACTAAATATTCGTACCAGGACTTTTCAAAAAATTTCAAGTAATTAGCAAAATATACCACTCCTCCGGCGTCAGTATCCTGGTAGTATATTCTTGTTGTGTACATGAACACTTTATTATCATGATATACAAGAAAGGTCAATCAACGCCTTGATATTCCCATTTCCTTGTTTTATATTAAATCACATTTTCTTGAACAAAATTGTCAAGTATGTGTGTCTTGAAATTAATGAATGTAAAAATGGGGAGGCATAATGAAACCGATTGAAATTAAACCTGATATTTACTGGGTAGGAGCAATTGACTGGGCCGTGCGTGATTTCCACGGTTACATTACTCCTCATGGTACAACATATAACAATTATCTGATCAAAGATGAACAGGTTACAATCGTAGATTGCGTAAAACATGATTTTGTATCCACGTCATTGGCTAACATCAAAGCTGTTGTTGATCCGACAAAGATAGTCAACTTAATTATAAACCACATCGAGCCTGACCATGTGAGTGGAATCAGTGAAATAATGTCTGTTATGCCTCAAGCGGTAATCTATATTTCCGAAAGGGGAAAGAAAGGGCTTGAAAGATACGCTGATACCACAGGCTGGACCATAAAGATAGTCAAATCAGGGGACAGTTTAAATATCGGTAAATATACGCTTAGTTTCCTCGAAACACCTATGCTTCACTGGCCTGACTCTATGGTGACGTATATAAAAGAGGCGAAGCTTCTCATTTCCCAGGATGCATTTGGCCAGCACCTTGCCACTGCACAGCGATTCGACGATGAATTTCTTAGCTGTCACTCACTTTTTGAACTTGAGGATGCAGTAAAAGATTATTATGCAAACATCCTTATGCCGTTTGGCCAACTTATCAAAGCAAAGCTTGCAGAGATTGTTAAATTGGGCCTCGAGATAGATATGATTGCCCCTGATCACGGCATTATTTGGCGCGAGAACCCAGGAAGGATTCTACAAATGTACTCAGATATGGCTGATGGAAAGGCTGATCTGGCTGTATCAATAATATACGATACAATGTGGCACAGCACCGAGATAATGATCTTTCCCATTATGGAAGGCATTAAAGATGAAGGCGTGCCTTGCAATGTCATAAAGTTGCGTGCTACTCCCACCAGTGTTGCAGTTAAAGAATTTTGGAAATCGAGGGCAACCCTGATCGGAACACCTACAATTAACAATGTCATGTTTCCTTCTGTTGCTGAATTTCTTTACCATTTAGGGGGTCTGAGGCCAAAAAACAGATTGATGGGTGCTTTCGGTAGCTTTGGTTGGGGAGGTGGAGGCGTGAAAGAAGCAACTGAATCTATCAAAAAAACAGGGCTTGAAATAGTAGAACCAGGCCTTCAAATCATGTATAAACCGACAGATGAAGATAAAGCTAAATGTTACGAATTCGGAAAGGATTTCGCACGTAAAGTAAAAGAGTACCATAAGAAATTTGAAAAATAGGGAGGAAAATCTATGTGGAGATGTACGGTTTGTGGTTATGAATATGACGAGGCAGTGGAAGGTACACCCTTTGAAAAGCTTGATGATGACTGGCACTGCCCCATTTGCAATGCACCAAAAGATGCGTTTGAAAAAGTAAAATAATCGGGCTATTAGATTAGAGTATTCAGTTTTTTTAAAGCTAACCGCTAATTTGCTGATCGCAGAATTAATATTGTATATGGAGGTGTTGTCATGTCGAAAACAGAAGATGGTTTGAAAGAAGCATTCGCTGGAGAATCACAGGCGAACAGGAAGTATCTTGCCTTTGCAAAAAAAGCTGAAGAAGAAGGATATAAACAGGTTGCTAAACTGTTCAGAGCAGCAGCAGAAGCCGAAACAGTTCACGCTCACAACCACTTAAGAGAATTGAAAGGCATCAAAAGCACAAAAGAAAATCTGGAATCTGCAATTAGCGGTGAATCCTATGAATTTCTCACCATGTATCCTGCAATGATTGCGGATGCACAGGCAGAAGGGAACAAATCAGCAGAACGCAGTTTTCACATTGCCAATGAAGTAGAAAAGGTACACCATAATCTATACAAGAAAGCCCTGGAAGAGTTAGGTAAAAACAAGGAAACAGACTACTATATTTGTAAGGTTTGCGGGTACACCGCAGAGGACGAGGCCCCTGATATCTGCCCGGTCTGTGGTGCAAAAAAGGTGGCATTCTACAAAGTAGATTAAGAGATATGCATGAATCATCGGGTTCCGAGGCGATAATCTCAAAACTGGGTCCCGGAAAATTGAATCAAGGCTAAGCAGGTTCATTCGTTGAATATTATCGCATTCAATGGTAGTCCACGTGCAGGAGGCAACACAGAACTTCTTCTCAGTGAGACTTTAAAGGCAATTGATCCAGACCTTCACAGAATTCAGCTTTTCAGGCTTAATCAGGTGGATATTAAGCCATGCCAGAATTGCGGTGGGTGTGATGATACTGGCATCTGTGTCATCAAAGATGCCATGGATGATATCTATGAGGCAATTCGTTTGGCAGATAGAATTGTCCTCGCCTCGCCGATTTTTTTCTTTGGTCTTTCAGCACAGACAAAGATCATGATTGACCGCTGTCAGGCTTTTTGGTGTGAGAAATATCTTCTTAAAAAAACATATACATCAGAACCGCATGGGAGAAAGGGACTTTTGTTGCTCGTGGGAGGCATGAAGAGCGATACAGGCATCAGGTGTGGCGAAGCAACGGCCAGGGCTTTTTTCAGGAGCATAAGTGTACCGGAACACGAAACGCTTGGTTTTCTGAATGTTGATGCCAAAGGCTCGATTGTTGATCATCCAACTGCGTTCCAGCAGGGTTTCGAAGCCGGAGCCAGACTTGTAAAGTAACACAGAGTCATTGACATTACCCGGTTTGCCATAGTATAAACAAATTCGTGTCTTATCTCTGCTGTATATCTAGAAAGGCTCTATATGAATAGTGAACTCTTTTCGGTTATCTCGCTTAACGAAGGTGAAGAAGGTGTGGTTAACCTTGTGTCAGGAGGAGAATCACTAACCAGCAGGCTGGCAGGCATGGGGATAGTGCCTGGTACAAGGATAAAGATACTGCGCAATACAGGCAGCCTTATTATTGTTCTTGCTACAGATACGAGAATTGCCCTTGGACGTGGTCAAGCAGAAAAGATCCTGGTTGTAAAGGTGAAAGATACCCATGATCTCCAGGAAAAGGCAACACGAAGAAAGCTACTTGTTGCTCTTGCTGGTCAGCCGAATGTGGGTAAGTCAACTGTTTTCAATGTGTTAACAGGCCTGTCTCAACATGTTGGAAATTGGCCTGGAAAAACTGTTGAAAAGAAAGAAGGGATTCATGTATCAGGGGATACTGAAATACGAATCGTCGATTTACCAGGGACTTATAGCCTTAGTGCTTTTTCAGAAGAGGAAAGAGTAGCAAGAGATTTTGTAATTCACGAACACCCAGACATAATTGTTATACTTGTCAATGCTTCAGCCCTGGAAAGAAGCCTTTACCTTCTTTCAGAGGTTCTTTTGCTCGATACCCCGGTGATTGTTGCTGTCAATATGATTGACGTTGCTGCAGATCAAGGCACCAAAGTCGACATCGAGGCGTTGGCCAATTCACTAAAGCTGCCTGTTGTGCCAATGATTGCGGCGAAGAACAAGGGCATTAAAGAACTGGTTTCTGAAATTGTTCGGGTTGCTGACAACAAAGTAAATTACGATGTGAAGCTGCCCACAGTTTCAGCCGATCATATGGAAATCTATCTGAAGCTGACAGAACTTCTTAAGGGGTATATACCTGTTCCTTACACGGAGAGATGGCTTGTAACAAAACTTATGGAAGGTGACCCTGAAATCACAAAATTATTAGAAGATATCGTGCCGATTGGCACTTGGACCCAAATTCAATCACTACTGATCAAACACGAAGATGCTTTAAGAGCGGTTGTTGGGGGAAGGTATGACTGGATAGAAGAAATTGCCCGCTCCTCTGTCTCAAGGTTCAAAAGAGGACAGATATTGATGACAGATCGTATCGATCACATCTTGACACGGCCAATTATCGGTATCCCTGTTCTTCTGGGTATTTTAGCCATTATATTTATGGTTACGTTTAAAGTGGGTCTTCCCATACAAGAACTTCTTGGAACACTGGCTGGAAAAGCAGGTCAATGGCTGGATGGAGCATTAACACAGGCCCCGTGGTGGGTAAGAGGCCTCGTTGTGAATGGTATCCTTGGCGGCGTTGGTTCAGTTCTGACCTTTGTGCCTCTTCTTGTCATTTTTTTTGCAACAATGGCTTTTCTTGAAAGTGTAGGGTATATGGCGCGAGCTGCATTTGTGATGGATAGGTTTATGCACCTCATCGGTCTTCACGGGAAGAGCTTTCTTCCCATGTGTCTCGGCTTCGGATGCAATGTGCCATCAGTTTTAGGAGCACGAATAGTCGAGTCAAAAAGGGCCAGACTTTTAACAATTTTTTTGACACCATTTGTGCCTTGCACAGGGCGATTGGCTGTACTCACATTTATTTCTGGAGCAATATTCTATGACAAAGCTTTAATGGTTACATGGTTTTTAGTAACATTGAACATTGTTTCACTGGGTGTCGCAGGAATGTTGATCAGTAAATTATTTTTGAAAGGAGAACCTGTTCCGTTTATCATGGAGTTGCCTTTGTATCATAAACCTGACTTAAAAACGATTGGAATCGTGATATGGAACAGGACCATGGCCTTTGTAAAGAAGGCAGGGACAGTAATTTTAATATTTTCAGTTGTTTTGTGGGCTATTTCTAACATTCCCGGTGGTAAGGTAGAGCATAGCCTGCTGGGCTGGGTAGGGCATTTTATTGAGCCAATTGGTCGGCCATTAGGGCTTGATTGGAAACTGATGGTTGCCCTTCTTTCAAGTATCGTGGCAAAAGAAAATGCTGTTGCCACTCTCGGTGTCCTGTATAATGTTGGCGAACAGGGACTTCAGGGGGTGTTGCCCTCTGCAATCAATCATGCATCGGCCCTTTCTTTTCTGGCAGTATTAATGCTTTTTATACCATGCATGCCCACAATTGCTGTTATGAAACAGGAAATGGATAATCTCCGTTGGTTTGTTACTTCCTTCGTATTCATGGTGATGTTATCTTATATCATCGCCATGTTGATCTACAGGTTAGCCCTTCTTGTTGGTGTTTGAAATAAACACGCCTGTTTTTCTACCATTTATATTAATTTTATACAGTAATCCAAACAGGGTCCCTGATAAAGATATCCTTCAGTCAGACGTAGAGGATCATAATAATTTTGTTGTTGTGAACATTTAATCAACTTATATTATTAGCAAATTTTAAATAAAAAACCATACATGCCAAGAGGGTATCATGAAGCATGTTTTAACCATTATTATACTATTGATCTGTTCAACCCATAGTTACGCAACGGAATATACTCTTGAGGATCTTTATAAAATTGCCCTGGAGCGGTCAGAGATAATTAAGATTTCTGCCGAGGACCTTGTTATAGCCGAGAATATGAAAGATAAAGCAATGTCTTTGTTGATGCCAAGACTCACAGCGGGAAGTAGCTATGTTCGATTTAGTGACAGCAAACTAGCCGATAACAGGTCTTATTTGCAGCCCCTTGACAGGGCAAGTTTTGAATTAAGGCTTGATCAATCTGCCTCTCTGGGCGGAAAAGAACTGACAGGTTTAAGAATAGCAAAAGAAGGCATCGAAAAAAGTCAGAAGGATTTACAATCTGTAAAGGAAGAGTATATGCTCCATGTTACTACTGCATACTATGATACACTCAGAACAGACAAACTTTCCCAAATCGCACAGGCGAATGTGATAAGGGTCAAAAAGTATCGGGATGCTGCTGCAACCCGTTTAAAAGTGGGTGAGATTACAAAAACCGTTTTACTGAGAGCGGAGGCCGAGCTTTCAGGAGCTCAATCAGAACAGATACGGACTGACAACAATTATAGGCTTGCCAGGGCAATTCTATCGAGAATGGTAGGTATCCAGGGAGAGTTTCGGTTAAAGGAAGGAACAGAAGAACTGGGTGTGCTCAGTGATAAATTGAATGAATTTACTATAGAGGGTTGTCATACAATGAGCTTAGACTGTCTTAAGGAAAAGGCACTTTCTGAACGAACCGATCTACAGGCTGCTCAAATCCAGAGAAAGATAGCAGAGGATCACGTAGATTTTACAAAGGGGTCATACTGGCCAACCCTCGCATTTGAAGGTGTTTTCACAAAAAGAGATGAAACCCGCGAGACAGGCGGGCTTGTGAAGGATTCAGCATATGCAGGATTGAGGCTCAGTTTCCCTTTTTTTGAAGGTGGTTTAAGGGTTGCAGAAGTCCAGGAGGCAAGTGCTAAAAAAAGACAGGCGGATTATGCATATGCAGATTTGAAGAAAACCATTGAAGTAGAGGTAGAGACAGCGTACCTCGATCACATAACGCAGCGAGGGCTTTTGAAATCTCTCACAGATCAGTATATCTTTGCAAAAGAAAATTACAATTCAGTATCAAAACAGTTCGATTATGGCCTTGCCAGCAGCCTCGATGTTCTCGATGCCAATACCGCCCTCCTGGATTCCGAGCGCCAGCTTGCAAACGTCATGTACCTTTATCAGTTTTCTGCATTGAGATTGAAGCGAGCTACAGGAATATTGCTGAGTACTATCTTGAACCCAACGAGTGAATTGCCAGAAAAAAGGAGAATACTATCCAATAACTCAAAGGAGAAATCATAAATGGGAAGGTCTGCTAACATATTTCTCTGTTCTGTAATTATCAGCAGTCTTGTTGGGGCTGTGGCATGTCAGAAAAAAGATACCAAGACCCTTGAAGAAAAAGTCTTCAACGTACAGACACAGGATGTGGTACAAAAACCACTTAAGCCATTCATTGAATCTATTGGTACGCTCAACCCCTTTGAAGAAGTAACAGTGAGCGCCGAAATCGAAGGAGTTATACGAAGCGTGAAAGTTGAGGAAGGATCACAGGTCTCAAAAGGAATGCTTTTAGCAGCAATTGACGATTCTGATTACTCCCTGGAAGTAAAAAGGGCAGATGCAGTTTTCAAACAGGCTGAGGCTACGTTAGAAAACACAAGGCTGGAGTTTAAGAGAAAAGATGTGCTTTACAAAGAAGAGCTAGTAACAAAACAACAGTACGATGATGTTACGACAAGGCTCTCCCTTGCCGAGGCAGAAGTTGAAAGGGCGAAAGCATCCCTATCTCTGGCAAGGCTTAAACTCTCAAAAACAAAAATAACTTCCCCTCTTGCATGTGTAATCAAAGAAAAACGGGTTTCTGCAGGTGATTTTGTTAGAAATGGAACCCCCTTGTTTATAATTATACAGCCGAACCCTCTCAAGCTTCGATTCACAGTTCCAGAAAAGGATGTTGGAAGACTAAGGGTAAATCAAGAAGTTATGCTGAGAGTAGATGGTTTTGCAGAGGCTGAATTCAAGGGCAGAGTGAACATAGTTTTTCCAAATGTTGAAGAGAAGACAAGAACGCTTCAGGTGGAAGCCCTTGTTCCAAATAATAATGGTCTTTTAAAGCCTGGCCTTTTTGCGAAAGTCATTCTGTATACTTCCGGTGAGCGCGACACAATTGTTGTTCCTGTTACAGCCTTGCTTTACGAAGGTGAAAAGGTAAGGGTGTTTGTAACGGAAGGGGATCGCGCTAAAGAACGTGTGGTGAAATTGGGAAGCAAATACGGTGAGTTCATGGAGATTATCGAAGGAGTTAAAACAGGTGAGAAGGTTGTTTTCATGGGCCAGCAGAACCTTTCTGAAGGGGCAAAGGTAAGCATACAGCAGATTAATCCTCAGAGGGCTGAATCTGACAATGCAGGCCATCTGACATCCGCAGAAAGGCCTCCACAGGGTTCAGGGACAAACAAATCTCAAGAAACCAAGAATGAGAAATAATAAATGAACTCTATCCATAATTACTTACAAGATTCAAGATGGCGTTGTCTTTGCGTTGTTCGCCGAACCCAGAGTCCTAAACCCTTGGCTATCCCCGGGAGTTTTTCATGTGGTTAGCAGATACTTCTGTAAAAAGACCTGTTTTTGCCACGATGCTTGTTCTTGTGCTCGTGGTGCTCGGGATAGTTAGCTATCCGAGTATTGGGGTTGATCTATTCCCAAAAGTTGACCTCCCAATTGTAAATATCACTACGCGATTGAAGGGCGCCAGCTCTGAGATTATGGATATCGACGTTACGGATAAGATTGAAGAGTCTGTAAATACAATCAATGGTGTAAAAACTATAAGTTCAACGAGCACTGAAGGTTCATCCGTAGTTACTGTCGAATTTGTATTAGAACGGGACATTGACCTTGCAATCCAGGATGTTCGGGAGAAAATCTCGGTTATCAGAGCGAAACTCCCCACGGATATCGATGAACCCATAGTGGAGAAAGTGGACCCAGATGCCACACCTGTGATGTGGTTTGCCCTTTCAGGAATGCGATCTGTCAGGGAACTTTCAACCTATGCTGACGAGATACTTAAAGAACAACTCCAAAGAATTAGCGGAGTTGGTGCATTACGTATGTACGGTCTTCGATTACGGCAGGCAAGGATCTGGCTTGATGCTGATAGGCTCCATGCATATGGTGTTACAGCCCAGGATGTCATGCACGCCCTCCAGAGAGAGAACATCGAATTACCGGGTGGTCGCATAGAAAGCGACACCAAGGAGTACACTATCAAAGTCAAGGGAGAATTTCCAACTGTACAGCAGTTCAATGATATGATTGTGGGTTACTATAAGGGCTCACCGATCAGAGTGAGGGATATTGGCCGCGCAGAAGATGGCATGGAGGAGAAGCGCTCTGTTGCACGATTTAACGGCATTAACTCGGTAAGTATAGGAATACAAAAACAGTCCGGCACCAATACTATTGAAGTTGTTGACAGAGTAAAAAATGAACTGAAAAACATAACAAAAACTTTACCGTCTGGTATGAATCTCTATATTGCTTTTGATCAGTCAGGGTTTATCAAAAATTCGATTAATGAGGTTCAGCATCATCTTATATACGGCGGGATCTTTGCCATACTTGCTGTCCTCATATTCCTGCGTAACATTAGAACAACCTTGATAAGCGCATTGGCCATTCCTGCCTCGGTTATCTCAACCTTTGCGATTATGAATGCCTTTGGTTTTACATTCAACAATATGTCTATGCTTGCTCTTTCTCTTTCCATAGGTATTCTTATTGATGATGCCATAATTGTTATTGAGAATATTCAGAGGCATATCGAAAAAGGTATGAGTCCGCGGGAGGCATCTTTTTTTGCAACCTCAGAAATAGGCCTTGCGGTTTCTGCAACTACCCTGGCAATTGTTGTTATCTTTATACCTGTTGCATTTATGAAAGGAATTATTGGACGATTCTTTTTCCAGTTCGGACTCACTGTTGTGTTTGCGGTGATGGTTTCCTGGTTCATCTCCTTCACCCTTACCCCTATGATGTCATCCATATTTCTTAAGCCCCATATGCAGACTCAGACTGTAACAACTTCGGCAAACATAGTGAAGTTGTTACCGAAAAATGACCGGTTGCAGCGATTTCTTACAGCGCTATCAGATAAAATTGAGGTGCAATATCTTTGGCTGGAGGGCTATTACAAAAAGTTTCTGGCCCTTGCCCTTAATCACAGATTAATAGTCTTGTTCATTGCGTTGATCACATTTGCAGGTGGGCTGGGTCTTACCAAATTTATTGGTAAGGAATTCGTACCCTCTGAGGATCAGAGCCGATTCGTTATTCGATTACAGATGCCTGTAGATTATTCTGTTGACGAAGTGGATCGTATGGGAAGGCGAGTGGAAGAAATAATAAGGAAATTTCCAGAGGTTACCTCTCTTTTATACTCCCAAGGCGGTGGGTTGACAAGGGAACCCAACAAGGCCAACGCCATGATCAACCTCAAGCCTAAATCACAGCGAAAAAAAAGCCAGGAACAGATCAAGGCAGAAATGCGAAAGGCGATAAGGACGATTCCCGGTATACGAGCGTCAGTTGAAAATGTATCAATGATTGGAGGGGGCCAGAGGCAGACCAATATTATCTATAGTATCCGTGGGAGGGACCTCAAAAACCTTGAGAATTATTCCCGTGAAATTATGAGTCAATTTTCAAAGCTCCCCGGTATTGTTGATCTTGACACTTCACTTGAAACAGGAAAACCAGAAGTACGCGTCTTTATAGACCGTGACAAAGCTGCTGATCTGGGTGTTGATGTTGCGAGCGTTGCTGAAGCGGTCAACTTTCTTATAAGTGGTGAGGTCGACGTTACCAAGTTTAAGGATGAGGCGAAAGGCCGCCGCTATGATGTTCGTGTAAGGCTTAGCCCTAAGGACCGGATGAACCCTGATGACCTTGGTAGGCTCTATGTCAGGGCAAAAGATGGGAGGCTTGTTCAGGTTTCAAACCTAGCCTATTTCCAGGAGGCAGGCGGATCAAGCATTATCAACAGAGTTGATAGACAGAGAGCTATAACACTTTTTGCTAATCTTGAGGGTAAACCACTCGGGCAAGCAAAAGACGAGTTGGATAGCATTTCAGGAAAAACTCTGACCTCTGATTATTCCGGGCGGTATAAGGGACAGGCTGATACCATGGCAGAATCTTTTGGTTATCTCATGTTTGCTATGCTTCTGGGAATTGTAATGGCATATATGGTCCTCGCTGCACAATTCGAGAGTTTTGTGCAACCAATCATCGTATTACTTTCAATGCCCTTTTCCTTTATAGGGGCCTTTGGGGCACTTTTCCTGTTTAATCAGACCTTGAATATATTCAGCTTTATCGGCCTTATATTGCTTATGGGCCTTGTCAAGAAGAATGCCATCCTGCTTGTTGACTATACGAATGTGCTGCGGGAGAGAGGTTTGGCATTGCGAGAAGCAGTAATTCAAGCGGGCCCTGTTAGGCTTCGACCGATCCTCATGACAACGTTAGCGATGATTTTTGGTATGATGCCCATAGCAATCGGGATAGGAGAGGGGGCGGAGACCCGCGCGCCTATGGCCATGGCAACAATTGGCGGTCTGTTAACATCATTATTGCTGACTCTGGTTGTTGTCCCTGTTGCATACGACCTCTTTGAAGAATACAAGGAAAAAAGAATGACAAAGAAAGGCTTGAGAGAGACCAGGCCATGAGCAATCCTGGTGTATTGCAAAACGATACAGGCGAGGGAGCGACCAGAGATTTCTTTAAAAGCGCAGGCTTCGATAACTCGGTGAGGCAGATGGAAAACCTATGAGCCTATTTTTTATAACTTTTTTTCTCATATATGGAGGGATTCACTTCTATGTTTTTATGAAAGCCAGGGCAGCCTTTGCCTCCCGGATAACAATAAATATAACAATAGGCGCGATTATGCTTTTCATGATTCTTGCCCCGGTGATAGTCCGGTTGACTGAAAAGGCAGGCCATGAGGAACTTGCCAGGATACTGGCGTTCGTTTGCTACACATGGATGGGTGCCATATTTATATTTTTTTTGACAGGAATCATATGCGATTTATTTCGGCTAGCTTGGTATACATCAGGGGTATTGTGGTCAAGAGATTTTTCTCATATTGTATCCTCACATAGATTCTATTTTTTCTTATGTCTGGTCGCAACAATCTTAGTTGTAATATATGGCATATTTGAAGCACGACAGTTAAAAATTGAACATCTTGTCGTATCCACGGATAAAATACCATATGAGGTTGGTAAAATAAGGATTGTTCAGATCTCTGATGTTCATCTTGGCCTCATAATTGGTGAAGAAAGAATCAAAAGCATTGTCAAAGCAGTTCAAATGGTAAAGCCTGATATCCTTGTTTCAACAGGAGACCTTGTGGATGTACAACTTGACAATATTGCTGGTCTGGCAGCCTTTTTTCAACAAATCCATACACCATATGGAAAATTTGCAGTAACAGGGAACCATGAATTTTATACTGGAATTGACCGGGCACTCGAATTTACAGAAAAGGCAGGTTTCAGAATTCTCAGGGAAGAGGCTGTAGATATCCACGGTATTGTCACCATAGCCGGGGTTGATGATGAAGCCATAGGGGGTTTGCAGGCAGGTAGCAATGTATCAGAAGAGAGATTATGTGCAGAGATTAATAACTCACAATACGCAATACTCCTGAAGCACAGGCCGGTGCCGTACGCTGGATCGTTGTGTATTTATGATCTTCAGCTATCAGGCCATACCCATAAAGGTCAGATATTCCCCTTTTTTCTCATCACCCGGTTGTTCTTCAGGCAATATGCAGGATTCTATAGATTGGACAATGGTTCTTTTCTATATGTGAATAGGGGTACAGGAACGTGGGGACCTCCCATACGATTTCTTGCACCTCCGGAGGTCACTGTAATCGACATTGTTCGCAAGGCCGATTAACTCAAAAAAATATCGCTCCACAACATTTTTTTCTTGACATCAGATTAAACCATATTTAATCTGTTAATTAATATTTAACGTTAAGGATGCCTATGGAAATTGGATTAAAGATGAAGGAGTTGAGAGAGCTAAGAAAGCTGAATCTCAAGCAGCTTGCTGAACTTGTTGAATGCACTCCATCATTGCTTTCTCAGATTGAAAGGGGTAAAGCCGACCCCTCCATATCCATGTTAAAAAAAATTGCCAGGGCATTGAATGTCAACATCGTCGATTTTTTTATGACAGACTTTACGCACGGAGACATTGTAACAAGGTCACAGGACCGTGTTGTGATGCAGCTAAAACGTTGGGATGCAAAAATTCATTCCCTCGTGAAAAGCGTGGTTAACAAGAAAATGCAACCCTTCTACACTGTTATCAAACCGGGTGGTGGCTCACATGGCATGTACTCTCATGATGGTGAGGAGTTCGGATTTGTTGTTAAAGGTGAGTTAGAGCTTATGTTAGATGACAAGATTTATAAGGTCCACACAAATGAAAGTTTTTATTTTTCATCGCAGATTCCCCATGATTGGGGAAATAAAGGCAAAGAAGATGTAATCGTAATCTGGGTAATAACACCGCCGACCTTCTGAATAAGGTCGCATGGTTCGAGATTCGGAGTTGTGGGTTCAACTCAGAGTAACACAATATTAAAAGGATGGAGGAAGATATGGCTATTCTGCCTGAGGTAAAAAAGCATTACGGACGGTTAAAGTTTTTTATAAATGGTGAATGGATTGAGTCCAAGTCAAATAATTGTTTCGAAAATACCAATCCGGCCACTGGAGATGTCATTGCAGAGGTTCCTGTAGCCACAGAGGCAGAAGTTGAGGCAGCCATAAATTCAGCATGGAACGCCTTCAAAAAATGGAGTAACATGCCCTTCAGAGACAGGGCAGATTATATAAACAGACTGAGAGCCAAATTTGATGAACACCATGAAGAATTGTCCCGTATCTTGTCCCAGGATCATGGAAGAGGTATAGATGATGCTCGTGGAACAATCGACAGATGCATCGAAAATATTGAATCTGCATCAGGAGCGATGTACAGCCTTTACAAAGGGGAACATGTGGAACAACTTGCTACAGGTATTGACTGTTATTTGATGTGGGAACCGGTCGGTGTTTTTCTGATCCTGACGCCGGGCAATATTCCAATGCATGCGTGGTCCTCTTTTGTCCCGTATGCTTTAGCTTGTGGTTGTCCAGTTATTGTTGCCCCCAGCTGGCAATGTCCTGTGGCATCAGAGGCAATGTTTAAGATAGCTGATGAAGTGGGCTTTCCGCCAGGGGTGTTGAACCTTCTTCACGTAGGAACGAATTTTGAACTTAATTCCAGGATAATATCTGACTCAAGAGTTGCCGGTGTTGGATTTATTGGTTCCACTGCTGTTGGGAGAGAGCTCTTTGAGCTTTGCGGTAGACTTGGGAAGAGGTCATCAATAAACGGAAACGGGAAGAATCATATTGTAGTTGCTCCTGATGGTAACCTTGATGCTGCAGCCAATTATCTCCTCAGAGGCTGCTTCGGCATGACCGGGCAACGGTGTCTCGGTTCGGATAACGTGGCTGTTATAGGTAACATATACGACGATCTCAAAGATAAATTTTTACAGGCTGCCAAAACAATGAAGGTGGGTTTCGGATTGGACGAAACAAGCGAGATGGGACCACTCACAACGCTTTCCAATAAGAAAAAGGTCGAGAATTTCATTGAGAAGGGTCTCAATGAAGGCGCAAAATTGATTCTGGACGGTCGTGAGCTCAAAGTCAAGGGTTATGAAAATGGATATTTCCTTGGCCCTTCTATTTTTGAAGGTGTATCCCCATCTATGGAAATAGCGAAAGAAGAATCCTTTGGACCGGTTTCCAATCTCATCCGGGCCGATTCTCTTGAGCAGGTAATTGAATGGATCAATACTAATACGGAATTTGGTCACTCTGCATGTCTCATCACAGAGAGCGGGAAGAATGCCCGAAAGTTTATACGTGAATGCAATGTGGGAAATGTGGGAATCAATGCCGGAATACCACAGCCTTACGCATTCTTTCCTCTTGGGTCTAAGCGACAATCATTTTTTGGTGTAGCAAAGTCAAGGATGGATTCTGTAAGGATGTTTCTGGATCAAAAGACTGTGACTTTAAGATGGGTTTAAAAAAGAGTAGGGTTTAGGGGTAATTATATAGGTGACATCGTTTTTTAAGTTTGGATGCCATATCTAGGGGGTAGAATTGATGGTTGAGTTTAGGCAGACAGAGAGGTATTATTAAAGATTAGTTTTAATAAAATTTAAAAGGAGGAAAAAATGTGTGACGAATGCAAGGAGCTTTCAAGAAGGAATTTCTTAAAAGGAGCACTCATCGGTGGTGCAGCCCTTGGAATGGGTATGTTCAATGGCAAACTTCTCCATGCACAGGCAACCAATATAAAATTCAGTACATGGCATCCACCTGTGGGGAGAGAGGTAAAGACAGTATGGACCCCTATGCTTGAGGAATTGAAAAAGAGAAGTGCCGGCAAGATTGGTTATACAATGTATGCTGGTGCTGCACTGGGGAAAGGGCCGGAACACTTTGACATTGTTGCCAAGGGACTGTCAGATATGGGTTATTTCACGGCTACATGGACACCAGGGCGTTTTCCGCTTACAGACGTGCTTTCTCTGGCCGTATGGGTTGATGGTAAGGATATTGCTGCAGACATCGGAAATGCAGTCTATAACCGTGCCTTAAAGGATGAGTTTAAAAATGTCAAGATGCTGGAATTGAATGGCTGCATCCAATCCTTCATCTGGTCCAAGAAACCAATCTCTAAAATGGCAGATCTCAAAGGTTTGAAACTAAGATCACCTGGTGGACATCAGACAAACTATATAAAATCTCTCGGTGCAGAGCCGGTCTTCATACCATTAGGAGACGTTTACATGGCAATGGAGACGGGAACGGTGGACGGTATTGTGACATGTCCTCCTTTGATCCAGGGCTACAAACTCTATGAAGTTGCAAAACATGCAACGGTTCTAACCTTTGGTTGCGTATCTGAGGGCACAGTCATGAACATGAACTCATGGAACAAACTTCCAGCGGACCAGAAGAAGCTTGTAGAAGAGGTATGTACAAACCCATTCAGAGTGACTGGAGGTCTCAACCAGGCTGATTATAAAGTCATCATGAAGGAATTGGGTGATAAAGGCGTTAAGTTCATCGACCTCCCGAAAGCCGAGGCAGAGCAGTGGTACGCAAGGTTCCAGGATGTTACAAGGGCCTGGGTGAAAGATCTTGAAGCAAAGGGGCTTCCAGCGAAAAAGGTTGTGGCAATTATGAATGAAGAATGCGAGAAGAGAAAAGTCCATCTCGTTGCATGCCCGCCGGAATTTAAAAAAGTCTGACAGTAAAGGTTTGACATGGAACAGTTAGAGGGTTTTAAGAGGGTAATAAGACGCATCACCTATTCAGTGTGTGCAGTTGGCATGTTCCTGGCCATACCGCTCATGCTTATAACAACGTCTGATGTTATAAGCCGTGGTTTCTTTAACAAACCGATACCGGGTACCCTGGAACTCTCGGAATATATGTTGTCAATTATAATCCTGCTGGGTGCTGCCTACACCCAGCAGGTTAAAGGTCACGTTGGTGTCGATTTTCTGACTAAGAGATTCTCCAAAAGGACACAGAGCATCCTTGAGGTCTTCACTACCCTTGCAAGCATGTTGATTATAGCGATCATGATCTGGCAGGGGTACGTTGAAGGTATTCATGAAAAGACCGTGTCGGATATGCTCAGAGTACCCCAGTGGCCTTTCAGACTTCTTGTTGCAGTGGGTGGATTTATGCTCTTGTTAGAGCTTTTTATTGATCTTTTCAGCGCAGTAGCAAGAGTGAGGAGGAAGATAACTGAATGATTGATCCTATTACTGTAGGTATCCTTGGGAGTGCCCTGGTTGTTATTTTACTTCTTCTGGGAATGCCCATTGCATTTCTCATGATGTTTGTTGGGTTTTTTGGTATATGGACCCTGACTTCTTTAGAGGCAGCCCTCCCGGTGGTGGCAAAAACGGTCTATGAAACTGCTGCAAATTACCCGTACACAATTATTCCGCTATTTATACTGATGGGAGGATTTGCTGGCAGCGCTGGAATCACCAGAGAGCTCTATGAAACCTTTGACAAATGGTTCAGGCGTCTCCCTGGCGGTCTGGGTGTTGCCACCATAGCTGCTTGTGCAGGTTTTGCAGCAGTTAGCGGTTCCTCTGTTGCCGCCGCAGCAGCGATGGGAAATGTCGCGCTCCCAGAGATGAGACGATTTAACTACCATCCCAAACTGGCTACTGGCGTTGTGGCTGCCGGCGGAACTCTCAGTTTCCTTATTCCGCCAAGCCTCGGTTTTGTTGTTTACGGAATGCTTACTGAGCAGTCAATTGGCAAGCTTCTGATTTCCGGTATCATGCCAGGGATACTCCTTTCCCTTGCCTATATAGTAGTTGTCGTAGGGCAGGTAAAGATGAATCCTTCTCTTGCACCCATGACGCCCGGAGAAGTGACGTTAGGGGATAAACTAAGGGCGCTCAAAGGGATTTGGGAAACACTCCTTGTGTTTTTCATTGTTATGGGTGGGATTTACCTTGGTTTTATCAATCCTACTGAAGCAGGAGCCATCGGTGCTACAGCTTTGCTGGTGATTGTATTGATTAAGCGGAAACTTAGTTGGTCAGGTCTTTTTAACTCACTCCTGGAAATGGCAAGGATTTCTGTTATGGTGCTCTTCCTCGTGGCTGGTGCCACTGTTTTCAGCTATTTTCTGGCCCTTTCTACGATACCGACAGTGGTTTCTTCATGGATTGCGGGTCTTGCCGTCTCAAAATACGTAATCTTGACAATTATTATTGCTATATATTTTGTGCTAGGCTGTTTTCTTGATTCTGTCTCTATGATGGTACTGACATTGCCGGTCATCTTTCCTGTTATCGTGGCTTTGAACTTCAATCCTATCTGGTTCGGCGTTGTGGCTGTTCTCATGATGGAAGCAGGCCTCATTACCCCACCGGTAGGTCTTAATGTGTATACACTTGCAGGTATCGCAAAAGATGTTCCCATGGCAGAGATATTTAAAGGTGCGACTCCGTTTCTGCTTTCGATCATCGTTGTGGCGTTTATCCTTACTATATTTCCTCAGATTGCTCTGTTCCTTCCCAACTTTATGGGAGGCTAATGAAATGACTGCTTTTAAATCATAACTTTTAGTGTTGAGTTAATAACGATTCAATTAATTTAAAATATGAAGAAAATAGACTTTACATTAAATGGTAAACAAACAATCCTTGACGTGGAAGACAACGAGACTCTACTTCACGCTCTTAGAGAAAAGCTCGATATAAAAAGTGTCAAAGAGGGCTGCTCCATTGGTGAGTGCGGGGCATGCACAGTTCTTATTGACAACGAACCCCACTATTCTTGCCTTACTCTGGCTTCTAAGGTTTCAGGCCATGATGTAAAAACCGTTGAGTTTCTTGGAGATGAGAACCTGCTTCATCCTCTCCAGGAGGCATTTATAACATATGGGGCTGTTCAGTGCGGGTACTGCACACCTGGAATGTTGCTTGCAGCTTACAGTCTCCTCTTGAAAAACGAGCACCCCACTGACACCGATATTAAAGAAGCTATCAGCGGCAACCTGTGTAGGTGCACCGGATATATCCAGATTGTGGAGGCAATTCGAAATGCTGCCGGACTTTGCAAGTGTAATTCCTGAGTCAAAAGAAGATGCTTTAGCTTATTTGTCGTCTCTTAAAAGTGCAAAAATTTTTGCAGGGGGTACTGACCTTCTCGTCAAGATGAGAAGGGGCGAGTCGTACAGTCATATTGTCGACATCACCAGAATTCGCGATATAAAAGTTATCTCTGATCATGGTGAAACGATCAATATTGGTGCTCTTTCAACACACTATGAGATCAGCGTGAATCAAATCATCAGTGAGAAGGCGTTGAGCCTTGCTCAGGCATGCGGATGGGTAGGATCTCCGGCTATCAGAAATATGGGCACTATTGGCGGAAATCTTGTAAATGCATCTCCTGCAGCAGATTCCCTTGCACCTCTTTTGATTCATGACGCTGATGTTGTCCTCGAATCAAAAGATGGAACCAGAAGGATGAGGCTCGAAGATTTTATTCTTGCACCCTACAAAACAGATATTCAACCCCATGAAATCCTCACCTTTATAACGATAAAGGGCTTGCCAGGATACAGGGAGGGTTACAAACGTGTAACCAAACGGGCAGCGTGGGCAATCTCCAGATTATCTATTGCCTGGGCCATCCAGGAAAAAGGTGGATTTTATAAAGATGTAAAGCTGGCCATCGGCTCGTGTACTCCCATGCCCTTCAGGCCGAGAAAAGTTGAGGATTCACTAAAGGACAGGGCAAAGGATGAAAAAACCATACAGGTTGCAGTAGGTGAAATCATTGATGAAATAATAAAGGTCTCTGGTATGCGACCTTCATTCGTTTACAAGATTCCGGTTGTGAAGGCTCTCTTAGAGGATATATTAAAAGGATAAAGGGTATTATGGTCGGTTCTAACAGGAAGCGCATTGACGTAATTGACAAGGTTTTGGGGAAGCCTGTTTTTGCAGGAGACATGAAGGCAGACCGATTGCTCTTTGCTGTTGTGTATAGGAGCCCAAGACCCCATGCCTGGATAAAAAGTATTGATGTGAGCGAAGCGCTTGCCCAGCCAGGTATTGTAAAGGTCATAACAGGTGAGGATATACCCGGCAAAAAGCAATTCGGCGTCATCAAGAAGGATCAACCCTGTCTGGCAGAGGGCAGGGTCAGATACGTCGGGGAACCAATTCTCCTGATTGTTGGTGAGACTGAAAATGCAGCACGAAAGGCCATGAGTTCTGTGAAGATTCACTTCGAGGACATTGAAGCGATCCGTGATCCCTTTACAGCAGAAAAGTCAGGTACGCTTATCCATGAAGACGGAAACCTGCTCGGCCATCGTAAAGTTATCAAAGGCAATGTAGAGAGGGGATTTGCAGAATCTGATGTGATTGTTGAGCATACTTACAGTACGACATGGCTTGATCATGGTTTTATGGAGACCGAAGCAGGCGTTGGCTACCTCGACGATGCCGGGCGGATTGTTGTCGTTTCCTCAACCCAGAATATCCACTACAAGATGAAAGAGATTTCACGAGTCCTGGGGATATCCGAAGACATGGTCAGAGTTATCCAATCCACCACCGGAGGCGGTTTTGGTGGCAAGCTCGATGTCACTGTCGAGCTTTTCCTTGCATTAGCAGTGTATTACACAAAAAGACCGGTTATGATGCGCTTTACCCGGGAGGAGAGTTTTGTCTCGAACACAAAAAGGCATCCTCTCTACATCGAGTACAAGACTGGCGCTAAAAAGGACGGATCGATCCAGGCTGTCAAGGTGACCATCATCGGTGATACAGGTCCCTATATCTCCTATGGCGAAACAGTCTGTCTCCGTGTTGCAGTGCATTCAACAGGCCCCTATGAAGTTCCAAATGTTCACGCTGACAGCCGGATGTTTTACACAAATAATCCTGTATGTGGTGCCATGAGAGGCTTCGGAGTGCCACAGCTTGCCTTTGCCCATGAATCACAAATGGATGCAGTAGCTCGTATCCTCAATATGGATCCCCTTGATATCCGGCTGAAGAATGGGCTTAGGAAGGGATCGAGTACGGCAACCTCCCAGATTCTTCATGACAGCGTTGGTTTCATCGACACACTCAAAAAAATAGAGCCTTTCTGGAGAGAGAGAAAAAAATCGAGCCATACAAGCGGATTCGGAATTGGCTGTATGTTTTACGGATGCGGCAATACAGCTATTTCAAATCCTGCTAAATGCCATCTCAGGCTCACTGACGACGGAAAGATCGCCCTCCACTCGGGTGTGTGCGAGATTGGCCAGGGATCAGACACGATACTATGGCAGATTCTCCTTGAAACGCTAAAGATTGATGAAAAAAATGTTGTCCTTGTGCGCGGCGATACCGATACATCTTCAGACGTTGGTTCTACTTCGGCAAGCCGCCAGACCTACATATCCGGTAAAGCGGTGTATGAAGCAGCAAGAAAATTGAATCGTTATCTCGATGAAAAGGGGTATTATCGCGGCAGAAGCCTCGGTGATATCTATGAAGAAGCGAGGACAGAGAACAACGTGATTTTCGATGGATACTTTGATCCCCCGACAACACAACTCGATATGGAAACATCTGAAGGTGCCCCGTATGCCACCTATGCATTCGCAACCCACATGACAGAAGTAGAGGTAGATGATAAAACGGGGGTCTGCCTGGTAAAGAGGGTACACGCTGCTCACGACGTGGGCAAGGCAGTCAACCCGCGACTGGTAAAAGGACAGGTCTATGGTGGGGTGGCCATGGGAATCGGGCTTGCCCTTATGGAGGAATTCATTCCCGGTAAGTCAGAATCACTCGATAACTACTACATGCCTACTTCTATGGATATGCCGGAGATTGAGGTGTTCATCGTAGAGGATGAGGAACCGACAGGACCATTCGGCGCCAAAGGGGTGGGTGAGCCTGCGCTCATACCGCAGGCAGCGAGCATTATAAACGGCATACAGGATGCTGTTGGCGTTAAACCCTCGCAACTGCCCTGTCATATAGAGAGATTGAAAAAACTGATTGAAGATAAGAAGAGTGAAAGGAGGCAGGAGCCATGAGCGTGCTGGTAATAAAGAATATTGGTACAATTTTTACCGGAGATATTGAATCACCCTCCATAGAGGGTCCGGTAGGGATTATCATAGAAGACGGCAAGATCAAGGCGATTGAGAAGGAATCTCCTGTTTTGGCAGACAAAGTCATTGATGCAAATGGAATGACAGTCTGTCCGGGACTCATTGATTCTCATTCTCATCCGGTCTTTGGTGATTTTACACCACGGCAGAGCCAGCTTAACTTTATCGAAAGCAGCCTCCATGGGGGTGTGACAAGCATGATCTCTGCCGGTGAAGTCCACCTGCCGGGCAGACCCACTGATCCGAAGGGAACAAAGGCCCTTGCCCTTCTGGCACAGAAATCATTCGCAAAAGCCCGTCCTGCCGGTGTGAAAGTTTACGGTGGCGCCCTCATTCTTGAAAAGGGTCTCGTAGAAGATGACTTTAAAGAACTTGCAGCAGATGGGGTGTGGCTTGTAGGAGAGATTGGACTTGGCAGTGTAAAGGCAGCACAGGATGCAAAAACAATGGTAGAGTGGGCAAAGAAATATGGAATGAAGGTTATGATGCACGTTGGCGGAACGTCTGTACCCGGCAGTTCAACTGTAACGTGCGAAGACTGCCTTGTAGCAAATCCAACAGTTGCATGCCATCTTAACGGAGGTCCTACAAGCGTGTCTGTTGATGAGGCACGACAGGTGATCGACAAGACTGAATGTGCAATAGAAGTAGTCCACTGCGGAAACCCTTTGACCGCTTTCGAAATAGCCCGCTATATGAAGAACAAAGGGATACTGAATAGACTCATCATTGGAAATGACGCTCCGTCAGGAACAGGAGTGATTCCTCTCGGTATTTGGAGAATGGTCAATTTTGTTTCATCTCTTTGCGGTATCCCAGCAGAGATCGCTATTTGCTGTGCAACAGGAAACACCAAGACTGTATATGGTTTATCTCATGGTATGGTAAAGGTTGGAGACTATGCTGACCTTCAGATAATTGATGCGCCTATGGGCTCAGCAGGAAAGGATGCAAGGGAAGCGATTGAAGTAGGTGACATACCGGGTATAGGCATGGTTCTCATCGATGGGATTGTCAAAACACAGGTTAGCAGAAACACACCGCCGCCGGTGAGGAAAGTAATAGCATAGAGCGTAAGCAGAGGGCATAGGGAAAGTACGGCAACAGAAACTGCAGAATTGCAGCTCTAATCTCTCGGTTCTCACATCTCAGCGAAAGAGGTTTATTATGAAAATAGATATAGAACGATGTAAGGGTTGTGGACTGTGCGAAGAGGTGTGTCCGCTTAATATTATTACCATTAAAGATAAAAAGGTTCTGGTGGGTGGTGGCTGCGTTGAATGTAAAACATGTCAGAAGGTCTGCCCGGAAGGTGTTTTCAGTGTTATAGATAATGACGACAAACCAATGTGCACAAACTGTCCGATCATGTGCAGGATACCAGAAGGAGCTACAGGTGCGTGCTTGCGCTATTACAATGCAAAGGGTGAGATTCTGAGAAAGGGCAGGGTACACACCTACGATGAAGTTCTCAACCTTGTTGGAGCAGATGAAGATTCATTGATACAAAAACCACTGATCACAGGTATTGGCTCAGGTACAACATATCCTGATTTCCGACCTTCCCCATTTATTGTGAAAGGTGTAAGAGACGGGATCGATATAGTTACTGTTGTGACCGAAGCGCCCTTAAGTTACAGCGGGATGAAGCTCAAGATAGACACAGACCTGTACCTTGGCCAGGAGTCAAAAAAGGTCTATATCCGAAGAAAAGGCAAGAGGCACCTGGGTCATCTTTGTACAGAGGAATACGGTTCAAAGATACTTTCTCTTGGGGGAGTAAACATTCTTACATCCAAAGACGGACTTTTCGCAGCAAAGACTTTGTTTGAATTCCTTCAGGGAAAAATAATAAAGGTTGAGGTTGAAGACGGTCCTACCCTGGAACTTGCTCTTGGCAAAGCACCAAAAGTTAACGGTCAATCCGAGGAAAAAATGAGGGTAGGGTGCGGAAGTGCGGTGTCCGGCCTTTTTGCACCGTATATGGAAAAGGCAGCAGACGAAGTTATTGTTCTTGATGGTCACATTACAGGACTTTTCAGCGAACACCCGGCAGGCAGATATCTGAAGAAGAAGCGGTCACCTGTATCCATAAAAGGCCAAAAAAGCACTGACGGAAGGTATTTCCTGGGAAAAGGAACAGGGTGGGGCGGTACCGATATCCAGGAGCCTCTTGATGTAATAAAAGAGATTGATCAGAAGAAATGCAAAGAAGGCATGACCCTCCTTATTACTGAAACCACTGGTTGGCGATATGCTTATTTTCGTATGATAAAGGGTGAATTTAGGGAAGAGCAGCCTGACGATGGAGCTATGGAATTCATAAAGGTTTTAAGAAGTTCCTGCGAAGTGTCAAGAGTAAGCGCAATTTTTGCAGCCGGTGTAGGTGGCTCTGCAAGGGCAGGGGTAACAAAAAATCCAATCAAATTGACAAAAGCAGTCCATGAAGGGAAGGTCTCTGTGACGATCGGTGGTGCAAAGCCTTTTATCTTCCCTGGCGGGGGTATAAACTTCCTTGTTGATGTAGAACAGATCAAATATGGTAGCGTCTATGTTTCACCAACGCCATCATTTATTCTGCCTGTGGAGTACACAATGTCACTCGACACGTTCAAGAGCATTGGCGGCCACATCGATGCTGTTAAGCCGATAGAAGACGTGTTGAAAGAAGTAAAAGATAAAGCAACTTCCTGATCTTTATTATGTTTATAGAAATCGGTCCGGCAAGCCTTGTAGTATATGGTGAAAAAGAGGGTATGCCATACGAATTTGACAGATCCAGGCTTGAGGAAAAGATTCAAAATATTTTGAGAGATATTCGGGAGTATCTGCCGGTGCTGAAACAAAAAGCATATAAGATCAAAAACACGAAACATATGCCTGATGTGGCTCGAAAGATGGTCGAAGCTGTTAAGACAATAGATGAAATGAGCCTGACACCCATGGCAGCCGTTGCTGGCTCTGTCTCAGATGCTCTTAAAGAGCATATCAAAGGCGAAGGGCTTGATATTATTTCTGTAAATAATGGTGGGGACATCTCAGTTTTTGATCGTTATGAAAAAGGGTTGAAAGTCGGTATTGGTGACATTCACACAGGCAGGGCCACTTCTTATACCCTTGACATTAAGGGATTTTCCGATTACGGCCTGGCAACGAGCGGCTTTGGCGGAAGAAGCCTCACATTGGGGCTGGCAGATAGCGTAACAGTAGTTGCGGCAACAGGTGCAGTGGCAGATGCAGCAGCCACGTTTATTTGCAATAATACCAGCATAATTACTAATCAGGTTCGTCGAATAAAGGCGTCCGAGATTGATCCGCTGACAGATATTCCAGAAGAGTATGTTACAGTTGAAATTAATCAGTTATCTGAAGATGATATAAGCGGTTCATTGGAAAAAGGGTTGCAATTGGCTTTCAAGATAAAAATAAAAAAATATATTTATGATGCCATTATCAAACTAAAGGATCATATCGTCACCACGATCAGTGGTGGCTACCCCATTATTTTGGAGGTGCAAAATGGAAATTAGAAAGATTGTCACAGTTGTTGAAGAGGTCTATGGGGAAGGTGAGAAAAAGCTCGATAAGCCAATCCGTAAGGTTGCCACACTTGCAGTGATTAAAAACCCTTATGCAGGAAAGTACCAGGAAGATTTGAACGCCCTTATCGATTACAGCGAAGAGCTTGGAAAAATTATCTCTGATAAAGCAGTTGAAGCACTCGGTAAAGGTGTGGAAGTTCACAGTTATGGAAAGGCGGCAATAGTGGGCGAGAAAGGAGAACTTGAGCTTGCAGCGGCCCTTTTACACCCAAAGCTGGGAACCCCTCTCCGTGCAGCTACAGGGGGTGGGAAGGCAATCATTCCTTCTGTCAAAAAGATAGGTCGAATGGGAGACAGCCTCGATATTCCCCTTCATTACAAGGATGCTGCTTTTGTCCGGTCACATTTTGACGGCATGACGGTGTCAATCAGCGATGCGCCAAAATCGGATGAAATCGTTATTGCAGTTGCAGTTACTGATGGTGGCAGACCCCATCCCCGTGTCGGCGGACTCAAGAAAGATGAAGCAAAGAAGGAAGACGGGCTGAGGTAGGCCAATACAAGGTTAATGGTGCAAGGTGAACAGTATTTCCTGTTGAAAGACCCGGGGAAAATCGGTATAATCAACCCCGTGCCCCCGTAGCTCAGGTGGATAGAGCAATGGATTCCTAATCCATGTGCCGCATGTTCGAGTCATGCCGGGGGCACTTTACTATCAATAAGTTACAAATCATCTTCATGCAGGCCTTTACGAATAGCTAAATGAGTGCTTACCGACCCCCAAGGTTCTCCCATCCCTATTCCTGTAGCCGGTAAGCCAGTCATGGATGGTCTGCCTACTTACGTGAAATTCCCTGGCTACCACTTCGGGATTCTTTACACCTAGCAGCCTCACCACTGTTCCTGCCTCCAGTTCCATCAGCGTTTCGTGCTTCAATAGCCACGCATCCATTGTGCTGGCAAGTACACAATAACAGACGCAGAAATGTCAATGCAATTTATGGAATAATTAATCTAGGACTCCACACGGCGTAATCCAAATATCATAGGGCACTTTTTTGGGAATCTTAGCACTCCAGAGAAAATTCCATGTATCAAATCCGGTTGGGTCCGAGTACGTGCCATATCCGGGTACTGATGTGAACTTATTGTTTATTACAGTTACATAAGCAAAGTCATACTCATAACCATCCTCAGAAAAAAACTCTACATAACCAAAAAAGTTTGAGTTAGTTCCGGATAGCCAATAAAGATTACCGTATATATCTGTATAGTTTCCGCGTCTATCATATGATCTAAGTTTTATAGTGTCTGGAGCGCCAGGTTCAACTTCCATGCATACATAGCTCTTATAAGACTCATTTCCACCCTTTGTAGGAACAATGTTTGAGCCGTCAATACCGGCATTTATCATGTTACGGAATTTTGTGGAATCCTGCAACCATAAGCCGTCAAACGAAGTCAGGTTTACCTGAGCCTGAACAGTATAGGCGCCAATCATCAAAAGAATTGCTAAAAAAATTGTGATGCAGAGTGATTTTTTCATGTGAAACCTCCTCATAAATAATTTTTTGTCTGCTGTAAGTGATTTACAGCTCTTTTCATGTACCCTTGCTTCTCATACCTTCCAATATGGCACAGCACTATTAAACAGAATATGTATCCGAGAGTCAATACACATATCGATGAGGGAGCAAGCTTGTGTGTGTCTCAGCCGAAACGACCTTACCCCTGTAAAGTGTACAAATTTCTTTAGAGAACCAGGGTGTTCACTCTCCCTGTTTATCAAGGAATTGATCTGTTTCCACAAGAGCAGGTCAATATAAAATTTGCTTGGAAATTGGGTCCATATGGTTTTTCTCCCTCTTGTTCTGTGATTTGTATAAATTTAAAAAGCTGGTTTCATGTTAAAATTGGAGCTATGTCAGGTGATTGGGTCAGCGGGTTCTCTCCATAACGATTGTGATCTTCAAGGGATATGGTGAAGGAAGCCTTCACCAAGGGATTGGGGAGATCTTATCGCCGGCGTGTCCATGAAGGCCAATGCCTGTTCGTCTTCCTTGTAAATCCAGTATAATCTGTCCTGCTTCATTGACCGGGAAATTTAAACGGACGGGCTATTCAAAAATGGCTTTGGTAGTGCTATTGAAAATGGATTATGCTAACCTTGTGCAACAGGAAACAAGGCCATTGGTTAAACTCAACAGAAAGGAACCTCGCCGTGGTAAAGATAACGCATTCCAAATATGGAATGGAATGAGCAGCAGGGTACACAAGTGACAGGCCGTAATTCGCTTCAATACAAGTGGGTGATCTTCATTGTGCTTGCAGTCCAATACCTTTTTGGCTATTTCCACCGCGTTTGTCCTGCTGTTGTAGCGCCTGAACTCATGAAGTCATTTGATATAAGCGGCATGGCGCTGGGGGTTCTTGCCTCTGCATATTTCTATCCCTATGCAGCAATGCAGATACCGGCAGGCATTCTCTCAGATGCCTGGGGAGCTAAAAAAACAGCAATAATGTGCGCCCTTATTGCGGGCATAGGATCGGTTCTTTTCGGTCTTTCCCACACCCTCGGTTTTGCCATTTTCTCTCGCATCCTTGTAGGCCTCGGTGTTTCTGCCATGTTTGTTACATCCCTCAAGATATTTGGCAACTGGTTTAAACCTACTGAGTTTGCCCGTGTTTCCGCTCTTTACATTGCAGCGGGAGGGGTAGGGTGGTTGACGGCTGCCACTCCCCTGGCTATTTTTTCACAGTATTTCGATTGGCGGTGGGCATTTATTGGGCTCGGAATAATTACCCTGCTCCTTACCTCTCTTATGAGGTTCACCGTTTCAGACAGACCCGATGAAATCGATCCCGGGACTGTTGTCGACACAGGCAAGGTTCAGGGAAACAGTATGGTGAAGATTGGCCGAGATCTGCAAATGGTCATGAAAGAAAAGTATTTTTGGCCTCTGGCTGCCTGGATGTTTTTTGTAGGCGCGGGTAGTTTTGGCTTCGTAAGCCTGTGGGCAGGTCCTTATCTGATGGATGTCTACCGGTTCTCAAAGCCTGCTGTGGGAAATATCCTTTCCATGTTTCCTCTCGCCATGGTTTTTGCCGGACCTTTTCTGGGTTATGTTTCCGACAAAGTCCTTGTGAGCAGGAAAAAGGTCATAGTGGCCACTTCAATAGTGTACGTTGCGTGCTGGCTCATGATGCTTTTTTGTCACGATTCACTCCCCCTTTGCTTGCTTTATTTGTTTTTTTTCTTCCTGGGTGCTATGGGCACAGGTGTTCTGCCCATAGGATATGCAGCCACAAAAGAACTTTTTACTGGAGAAGTAGCAGGCATTTCAATTGGTGCGGTAAATCTCTTTCCTTTTCTCGGGGGTGTGGTAGCCCAGCCCTTAATAGGGTTTATCCTTGACAAGGGGGGGAAGATTGGAACCCATTATCCATCCTCTGCCTACCATTCAGTGATACTAATGTACGTTTTCATAAGTATCTTGAATCTCATTGCAGTTTTTCTCACAAAGGAAACGCTCAGAAAGCAGTGACCTCAGAGGTAAGACCGTATGTTCAAAAAGCAGACAACAGAATATTTTACCGGCAAAGAAGCCTGATTCCAAGCCATGCTCCACCTTTTTGGGCCGGGGAGGTTAAAATAAAAATTCATGAAAAGGTCTGGTATTTCCTTATTGACATTTTCTTTATATTCGTTTAGGAATGTTGAACACATTAAAAGGAGGTGATGAGGATGGCCGCAAAGATTGACGAAGATGCCTGTACAGGATGCGGGACATGCGCTGATGCATGTCCGGTTGAAGCCATTACCGTTGATGATGTTGCCAAGGTTAATGCAGATCTTTGCACCGACTGCGGAACATGCATTGACGAGTGCCCTGTAGAAGCAATAAGTAAGGCTGATTAAACGTTTGAAAATTGCTCAACGCAAGACCTCATGCAATCCGCCCCTCTGCTGTGTGAATACAAGTACGGGCGGGTTACCCCCGCAGATCATATAATAACGGAATATATGAAAATCAGAGACTATGATAGGCTTGAGAAGTTTTACCGAGTGTGACTGTATGGTTAAGCCACTGTTATTACTTCATAATTGATCCATTGTCATAGGATGTTAAATAGATGGCAGTATTTTTACAAAATAGTACGATTAAAAATGTATACTGTTCCACTTATTTATTCTTAAGTTTCATCAATCATAAGCGACAATAAAAATACAGAACATTCCACGGGCCTCAAGGCATTGCTTGTCCTACCGTAGCTTACCCCTCGGAAAGCAGCTTTGGGGCCTTAAGTTTATTTTGATTGTTTCCCCCCGCCCTTACCTTTCCAGTTCTTCACGTCCCATCCCTTACTTCACATCAACAATTTCCAGCTTATGGTTTGCTCTGGGATTTCGCGGAGATGGTCCTTCAATAAGAATCACAAAGTCTCCGCTTAGGCTCTGAGATTTAACCCATTCTCTGGCGTATTCTGTCCAATTATGTTTGTTCTCCGCTTCAAGAATGGGGTGCACTCCATAAGAAAACTGAAGAGCCTGACACGTGGCATCTTGTGATGCTACTGCAGCTATCCATATCGGTAATCGGAGACGGGTAAGCCTTTGGGCAGTACCTCCGCTGTGGCTCGGTATTAATACAGCGGTAACAGGCATTTGTTGAAGCGCACTCTCTACAGACAAAGTAATAAGGTCACCTCCTGTAACTTCATTGCCGGTGACAATAACTTTCAAAGCTTCTCTAACACGATGGCCAGGCCGAGAAGGCTCAATTGCAACGGCTATTTTAACCAGCATTGCCGTAGATTCCACAGGAAATTTTCCCATGGCAGATTCACCAGAAAGCATGACACAATCTGTGCCGTCAAGAATGGCATTGGCAACATCCGTTGCTTCTGCGCGAGTTGGGCGACTATTATCTGTCATAGACTCAAGCATCTGAGTTGCAGTTATAACCGGTTTGCCTGACATATTAGCTTTCCGCATGAGCTGCTTTTGAACAACAGCGATTCTTTCAATAGGTATTTCAACGCCCAAATCACCTCGGGCAATCATTATACCGTCGGCAGCTTCCAGAATTTCATCAATATTGTTCAAAGCACCTGAACGTTCTATTTTTGCAATGATAAAAGGAACGCGTCCACATGCTTTGGCAGCTTCCCGCACCAACACGATATCAGATTTTGCTTCGACAAAAGACTGGCTGATGGCATCCACTCCATTTTCGATTGCAAATTGGAGCCATTCATGGTCATGCTCTGTAAAAGCACTTATGCCAAGATCGATATTAGGAATGTTCAAACCTTTACGGGATCGGAGCTCTCCACCAACAATGACCTTACACACAATATCGGCGTTAGATACTTTTATGGCTTCGAGCTGAATAAGACCATCATTTAAAAAAATAATATTACCTGGTCTAACAACGTCCGGGAGCCGGTCAAATGTCACTGATGCAATGCCTGCACTGCCCAATATTTGACGCGTTGTTAATGTGAACAAATCCCCTGAGGTGAGATGTACCGGATCAGGAGAAATCTGTCCAATGCGCATTTTAGGACCCGGCAGGTCAGCCATGATGGCGATGGGTGTACCAACTGTTTTGGATGCCAATCTGAGGTTTTCAATGGCTTGTTTGTGTCCTTTGCGGTCACCGTGGGAAAAATTCAGCCTTGCTATATTCATCCCAGCTTCTATCATTTTTTTCATAACCTCTATAGAATTAGAGGCAGGCCCTATGGTACAGACAATTTTTGTCTTATTTTTCGGAAGCGCCATGTTTATCCAACCTCCCTGCAATTAAAAGTTCTATCACTTTCTGTTTTTAAAGACAATGATTACGAATTTCTCAAGCTCATTTTAATCGTGAACATGGCATCCCTGCTACATTGTATGATAGACTTCTCACAATCAGCTTAATTATAAAAAGAAAGGAGTTGCCGGCATGAAAAACTCTCCCCTTGCAGGTAAATTACCGCCAGAAGAAATGCTTGTAGATTTGAAAATGCTTGAAAGAGAGTACTACGAACGTAAGCCGGATTTAAAAGATCCTACTCAACTTGTAAGCTTTGGAACAAGTGGGCACAGGGGATCATCGCTTTCCGGCACATTCAACGAGGCCCATATTCTGGCAACAACCCAGGCCATTTGTGATTACAGGAAAAGCAAAGGGGTTGATGGCCCGCTCTACATTGGCAAAGATACTCACGGATTATCAGGGCCTGGACAACGAACGGCTCTTGAAGTGCTAGCAGCCAATGGAGTGGAAACTATGATCCAGCGTGATGACGGATATACCCCGACCCCGGTAATTTCCCACGCCATTCTTTCCCATAACAAGAACCGGAGTGAGGGCCTGGCAGATGGTATTGTCGTAACCCCTTCTCATAACCCCCCGGAAGATGGAGGTTTTAAATATAATCCACCAAACGGAGGTCCAGCTGATACCCAGGTGACCCGATGGATACAGGACCGGGCGAATCTTATTATGATGGCTGGCAACAAAGAAGTGAAGAGGATGTCCTATGAGTCAGCCCTTAAAGCCTCTACAACGCACTCTCACGATTTCGTGACTCTCTATTTAAAAGACCTCATCAATGTTGTTGACATGGACTGTATAAGCTCCTCAGGTGTTGCCATGGGTGTCGATCCCCTTGGAGGGTCTTCTATCCAATATTGGGAGCCGATTAAATCCCTGTACAAAGTGAATATTACTGTTGTTAACGCAATGGTCGATCCAAGGTTTAGCTTTGTGCCCGTTGATCATGACGGAAAAATAAGGATGGATTGTTCAA
>Ga0255342_1000145_pt1 | contig 129069 bp, 132 predicted proteins | sample wastewater_treat_3_FD_192416 | JGI IMG/M metagenome (GOLD analysis project Ga0255342, IMG submission 192416) | Wastewater microbial communities from Lulu Island WWTP, Vancouver, Canada - plant14 | ecosystem: Engineered > WWTP > Wastewater > Unclassified | place: Canada: Vancouver, British...
AACCGGTAAGAGGACCCACTTCCATTTTTTCCATTATGCCTTTAAGGATTGCTGGCATAAAACGGGCATCAATAGATCCACCTACAATGCAGTTCAGATATATTATCTTGCCTCCCCATTCAAGATCGATCTCATCTTTTCCCCTGACGGATATCTTTAATTCCTTGCCGCCCATTTTAAGCATTGTAAGGTCGGGATTACCTTCAACATAAGGCTCGATTATCATGTGGACCTCACCGAACTGACCGGCTCCGCCTGATTGTTTCTTATGCCTGTAGTCAGCCTGGGCTGCTTTTGTTATTGTTTCACGGTAGGGGATCCTGGGAGGATTGAAGTTGGTAGGGATCTTATAAATATTGTCAAGATGCCACTTCATAATATTAAGATGGTATTCACCCTGACCGTGTACGAGTATCTGTTTTAGTTCTTTCGAGTATTCAATAATAATAGTAGGATCTTCAAGATGTATTTTATTAAGCGCTTCTCCGAGCTTCTCATCATCACTTTCGCTTTGCGCTTTGATTGCAGTCCTGAATTTAGGTTCCGGGAATTTTACACCTTCGTACCTCCAGTCATTGCCTGCCACATTCAAAGTGTGATCCATCCTGGTGTTCTTCATCTTCACAACAGCACCGATATCCCCTACATTAAGTTCAGGGACCCTTGTCCTGTTTTTACCTGCACATACATAAAGCTGTGAAAGTCTTTCCTTTGTCCCGTTATTTGTATTTATAACATCAAGATTTTCTGTCACTGTGCCAGAGTAAACCCTGAAATAGTTGATCTCACCTATATGTTCTTCAATCGATGATTTAAATATATAAAGGGATGCAGGTCCGGAAGGATCAGGTTTAACAATATTTCCTTTACTGTTCTTAGGAGCAGGCATGTCAGTTATTGAAGGCGCTTCGCTGACGATGAAATCCATCAGGCTATCGATGCCTATGTTGTGTTTTGCTGATATGCATAGGACAGGGAACATTCCTCTGCTGAGAATGCCTTTATAGATTCCTCTTTTTATCTCTTCCTCTTTAAGTGTTTCGTTTGAGAAAAAGATCTCCATCAGAGCCTCATCACTTTCGGCAGCCTTTTCAACAAGGGCACTATGCAGTTCGGCAGCCTTATCAGCCTGGTCGGCAGGGATATCAAGCACCTCAGCTTTTCCTCCATCCTTGCCATAACGAAGCATTTTCATCCTTAGGACGTCAATAATTGAGTTGAATCCTACACCTTCGTTTAATGGATACTGAACGAGGATCAGGTTATTTGTGAGCCTCTCCCTCATCATTTCAACAGATTTATCAAAATTTGCCTTTTCATGATCCAGGCCATTGATAACGAATAGCATTGGTTTTTCTGCTTTTTCAGCATGCCTGAAATGGATCTCCGTTCCGACTTCAACACCATTTTGAACATTTATTGCCATTAAAGCCAGGTCTGAAGCATACAGGGATGAGATCACACCGCCACTGAAATCATCAAGTCCGGGAGTATCAATTATATTGATCTTCCTGTTCTGGTATTCGGTATATAGCACAGAAGAATAAATTGAGTTTCCGTTCTCCTGTTCTATCGGACGATAATCGGAAGTGGTGTTTTTCCCTTCTATTGTACCTCTTCTTTCAATTATGCCACCGTTAAAGAGCATCGCTTCGCCAAGGATTGTTTTTCCTGATCCTGAATTGCCCAGAAGCGCGATGTTCTTTATCTGGTCAACCTGGTATGTCTTCATGATTCTGAGTTTATTATATATTTAAATTATTATTATACAACTCGTTTTGGAGCGGACAAAATTAATAATTTTTTAAAAACTGTTTAAGAAAGAGGGCATAATTAAGAATTTTTTATTTTCTTTGCACCAGTTTTTTGAAATACAGGAGTACCGGCTTTTCTTTCATAAGTAAGTATACAAAAGATTTTCTGCGGGGAAGGTCGGGAAGTTAACCTGTCGATAACTTACATATCAAGTAAGAATATATTTTGGAATTAAGACGCTCTGATGTGCGGACATCCGCATTTTATGGCTCTGAGAATGTATAGTATGTTTTGAAATGAAAAAAGTACAGTACTTGTTTGTTAATTAAGAAATAAAATAAATACCTTTGCAAACCATTTTTTTAAGTAAAATTTAATACTAAAATAAACTGGAAATATGCCGACAATTCAGCAATTAGTTAGAAAAGGCAGGAAGAAACTGGTTGATAAAAGTAAAGCACCAGCACTGGATTCTTGTCCTCAGAGGAGAGGTGTTTGTGTAAGAGTTTATACAACAACACCAAAAAAGCCAAATTCAGCAATGAGGAAAGTTGCCAGGGTGAGACTTACAAACCAGAAAGAAGTAAACGCTTATATTCCGGGGGAAGGTCATAATCTTCAGGAACACTCCATAGTGCTTATAAGGGGAGGCAGGGTAAAAGACCTTCCTGGAGTGCGCTACCACCTTGTTCGTGGGGCCCTCGATACGTCAGGAGTTGACAGTCGTACTCAGAGAAGATCAAAATATGGCGCCAAGCGGCCGAAGAATTAATAATTAAGGGATAAGATAATGAGAAAGTCAAGACCAAAGAAGAGGATTCTGTTGCCGGACCCAAAATTCAATGATCCGTATGTAACAAGATTTGTCAATAATCTTATGTTCAATGGCAAGAAGAACCTTGCTTATCAGATCTTTTATGATTCTCTTGATATAGTAGGTGATAAATTCAAGGATGAAGGAAAGACTCCGCTTGAGATCTTTAAGCAGGCTCTGGAAAATGTCACTCCTCAGGTAGAAGTAAAAGCCCGTCGCGTTGGAGGTGCTACCTTTCAGGTTCCAATGGAAATAAGGCCTGATCGCAAGATCAGTATCAGTATGAAGAATATGATTTCATTTGCTCGCAAAAGAACCGGCAATTCGATGGCTGAGCGTCTTGCAGCTGAGCTAATGGCAGCATACAAGCTCGAAGGAGGAGCTTATAAGAAGAAAGAAGATACTCACAGGATGGCAGAAGCCAATAAAGCATTTGCTCATTTTCGTTTTTAGATTAACGCAGGGGTAGCAGCTGACAGATGGACAAAAATCTGAAATATACCAGGAATATCGGGATCATGGCCCACATTGATGCGGGGAAGACCACCACAACGGAAAGAATTCTGTTCTATACCGGCCGTACGCATCGACTGGGAGAGGTTCATGACGGAAATGCCCAGATGGACTGGATGGTTCAGGAGCAGGAGAGAGGGATTACTATAACGTCTGCTGCAACAACAACTTACTGGAGATACAATAACGAAGAATACAAGATCAATATAATAGATACTCCGGGGCATGTCGATTTCACTGTTGAGGTTGAAAGATCCCTGAGAGTGCTTGATGGAGCTGTTGCTGTTTTCTGTAGTGTTGGAGGTGTTGAACCGCAATCTGAGACAGTATGGCGACAGGCGAATAAATATGCTGTGCCCAGAATAGCTTTTGTTAACAAGATGGACAGGGCAGGAGCTGACTTTTTCAGCGTTGTTCACCAGATAAAGGAGAAGCTTGATGCCAACGCAGTTCCGATACAGATCCCTATCGGAAATGAAGAGAACTTCAGAGGTATCGTCGATCTTGTAAAAATGAAAGCTTTTGTTTATGAAAATCAGAATGATTTCGGGGCCAAATATGAAATTGAGAATATTCCCGAAGATCTGATCGGGGAAGCTGAGGAATGGAGGGGAAAGCTTGTCGAAGCGATTGCCGAAGTTGATGATACTCTTCTTGAAAGATATATTGAGGATCAAGAGTCAATTACAGATGATGAAATACTTGCAGCTCTCAGAAAATCGACAATATCAGGAAAAGTTGTACCGGTACTATGTGGTGCTTCTTTCAAGAATAAAGGGATTCAGAGCCTGCTCAATGCAGTAGCAGCCTTTCTTCCTTCACCGATAGATAAGGGTGCTGTTACAGGAATTGATCCGAGAGATGACAGTGAGATAACACGTGAACCTGATGACCAGGCTCCGCTTGCAGCTCTTGTCTTTAAAATAGCTACTGATCCTTTTGTGGGACGGCTGGTGTTTATTAGGGTTTACTCCGGAGTTCTTCATGCAGGAGATGTAATATATAACGCAAGAACCGGTAAGAGGGAAAGAATAAACCGCCTGTATCAGATGCATGCAAACAAGCAGAATCCGACCGAACAGGTTACAGCCGGGGATATATGTGCAGGTGTCGGATTCAAAGACCTTAAGACAGGTGATACACTGTGTGCAATCCATAAACCGATTTTGCTTGAATCGATGGATTTCCCTGAACCTGTTCTTGGAGTAGCTGTTGAGCCCAAAACTCAGGCCGATGTGGATAAGTTATCACTGGCACTTCAGAAACTTGCAGAAGAGGATCCTACTTTCCAGGTTAAAATTGATCCGGATAGTGGACAGACAATAATTAACGGGATGGGAGAACTTCACCTCGAGATACTTATTGATCGTCTGCGTAGGGAATTCGATGTTGAATGTAATCAGGGTCCGCCCCAGGTGGCTTATAAGGAAGCTATTACAAGCTCTTCCGAATTCAGGGAAGTATTCAGGAAGCAGACAGGGGGGAAGGGGAAATTCGCTGACATTACTCTCGAATTTCTTCCGGCCGAAAATGGATTCAGAGGGCTTCAGTTTATTAATGAAGTGAAAGGCGGCAATGTGCCAAAGGAATTCATACCGGCTGTTGAAAAAGGATTACGTGAATCAATGTCGAACGGTCCGCTTGCAGGATTTCCGATGGAAAATCTTAAGGCAATCCTTAAAGATGGTTCATATCATCCGGTTGATTCAGATTCAATCTCCTTCGAGATAGCTGCAAAGCAGGCTTTCAGGAAGAATGCAGGCAAGTGCCACCCCGTAATACTTGAACCTATAATGTCAACTGAGGTTGTCACTCCCGAGGAATATGTTGGTGATGTTATTAGCGATTTCAACAGGAGAAGAGGAAGGGTTGAGGGTATGGAATCGAAAGCCGGTCTTAGGGTTGTGAAGGCCAAGGTGCCGTTAGCAGAAAAATTCGGATACGTTACGGTGCTGCGCACCCTTACATCCGGAAGAGCGATCTCAACGATGGAATTTTCACATTATGAAGAAGTTCCGACAGAAATAGCAAACAGAATTATTGAAGTTACAAAAGGAAAAATTCTATAAAAGATGAGTCAGAAAATACGTATTAAACTGAAATCTTATGACCATAATCTGGTTGACAAGTCAGCAGAGAAGATCGTAAAAACAGTGAAATCTACAGGTGCCGTTGTAAGTGGTCCGATTCCTCTTCCAACCCATAAAAAGATTTATACAGTTCTCAGGTCTCCCTTTGTTAACAAAAAGGCCAGAGAACAGTTTCAGCTGTCATCATATAAGAGGCTGCTGGATATTTACAGTTCCACACCAAAGACTATTGATGCTCTTATGAAACTTGAGCTTCCAAGTGGTGTTGAAGTTGAGATTAAAGTGTGAAACCAGTTAATTTATTAGCGAGATGGAGGGATTGATAGGAAAAAAAATAGGGATGACTTCTCTTTTTGATGAAGAGGGGAAGAATATTCCGTGTACGGTTCTTCAGGCAGGTCCATGTATTGTTACCCAGATCAAGACAGTTGAGAAGGATGGTTATTTTGCCGTTCAGCTAGGATTTGACGACAAGAAGGAGAAGAATACAACAAAGGCTGAAATGGGTCATTTCAGGAAGGTTAATACTACTCCGAAAAGAAAACTTATTGAGTTTGATGGTTTTCAGGAAGGGCAGCTAAAAGAAGGCGAAGTTGTTACAGCAGAGCTTTTCAAAAACGATTACTGGGTTGATGTAAGGGGCTGGTCAAAAGGAAAGGGCTTTCAAGGAGTTGTAAAGCGTCATGGTTTCAGTGGTGTTGGCGATCAGACCCATGGCCAGCATAACAGAGGCAGATCGCCCGGTTCACTGGGTGCCTCTTCATCCCCTTCACGGGTTATGCCGGGAATGAAAATGGCTGGCCGCATGGGAGGAAATAAAGTTATTTCCCTGAGCTTGCGTGTTATGAAAATAATGGCAGAAGACAATATTTTAATAGTAAAAGGATCAGTTCCTGGTCCAAAAGGTGGTTACGTAATAATTACAAAATAATGGAATTAGCAGTCGTTAATATTAGTGGCAAGGAAACCGGAAGGAAAGTTCAGTTGAACGATTCCATTTTCGGAGTTGAACCTAATGATCATGCTATATATCTCGATACAAAGCAGTTTATGGCAAACCAGCGCCAGGGAACTCATAAGTCGAAACAAAGGGCTGAAGTTTCCGGTAGCACCAGGAAACTAAAGAGGCAGAAAGGTACAGGTACAGCCCGTGCAGGCAGCATAAAGAACCCGCTTTTCAGAGGAGGTGGCAGAATATTTGGTCCGCAACCAAGATACTATGGTTTCAAGCTTAACAAAAAGGTGAAACAACTGGCCAGAAAATCAGCACTATCATATAAGGCATCTTCTAACAATATAATAGTTCTGGAAGACTTTTCATTTGAAGTTCCAAAATCCAGCCAGATTGTGAATATAGGCACTAACCTCAATATTGCTGATAAAAAAGTACTGTATGTTTTACCGGAACAAAATAAAAATATATATTTGTCATCCCGAAATGTACAAGGGGTTGAAGTCATAACAGCCAGTGATTTAAACACTTACAAGATTATGAAAGCTTCAACTTTAGTACTTGTAGAAAGCGCAATTGACGTTTTGCAGGCAACTTTTGAAAATTAGAAATTTTTTAGTGATGAATATTTTGATTAAACCTATAGTAACTGAAAAGATGACAAACCAGGGCGATAAATTTAACCGCTATGGTTTTATTGTTGCCAGGAACGCAAACAAGTTACAGATCAAGAAAGCGGTTGAAGAGCTCTATAGTGTTACCGTTGATTCGGTGAATACGATTCGTTACGGCGGTAAGCTTAAGTCGCGTAACACAAAATCAGGGCTTATCATCGGCAGGACAAGTGCTGTTAAGAAAGCGATAGTTACGCTTGCTGAAGGCAATAAAATAGATTTCTATAGCAATATTTAAAACAGGTATGGCAGTCAGAAAGATCAAGCCTGTAACACCAGGCCAGAGAAACAAGATTATCAGTGCTTTTGATACTATCACAAGCACTGTACCGGAGAAATCTCTCCTCCGACCGCTTAAAAAATCCGGAGGAAGGAATGTTAACGGTCATATGACAATGCGGTACATTGGTGGCGGTCACAAAAGGATGTACAGGCTTATCGATTTCCAGAGGGAAAAAGATGGTATAAATGCAACAGTGAAATCAATAGAGTACGATCCAAACAGATCAGCCAGGATTGCGCTTGTTGTTTATGAAGATGGTGAAAAAAGGTATATTGTGGCTCCTGCCGGTTTACAACCCGGTCAGACTATAGTTTCTGGCAAAAATGCCGCACCCGAAGTAGGTAATGCATTATTTCTCAGCGACATACCTCTTGGGACGATTGTTCATAATATCGAGCTGAAACCCGGAAAGGGAGCAGCTATGGCGCGCAGTGCGGGAACATATGCCCAGCTGTTGGCACGTGAAGGTAAATATGCAATTCTGAAACTCCCCTCAGGTGAGACAAGAATGGTACTTACTTCCTGCAGAGCTACAATAGGATCAGTATCAAATCCTGATCATAGCCTTGAGAAGTTAGGAAAAGCCGGCCGTTCACGCTGGAAAGGTCGTCGTCCAAGAGTAAGAGGTGTCGTTATGAACCCTGTCGATCATCCGATGGGTGGTGGAGAAGGAAAAGCTACGGGTGGTCATCCACGGTCCCGCAGCGGCATGCCGGCAAAAGGATTCAAGACCCGTAACAAGAAAAAATATTCTGCAAAACAAATTCTTGAGAGAAAGAAAAAATAACTGATATAATATGAGCAGATCAATTAAAAAAGGCCCTTTTATTGAATATAAACTCGAGAAGAGACTTCTTGAAATGAATGAGGGAGGGAAGAAATCGGTAATAAAAACATGGTCAAGGCGATCAGTTATATCCCCTGATTTTGTGGGACATACTATAGCAGTTCATAATGGAAATAAGTTTATCCCTGTGTATATAACAGAGAATATGGTAGGTCACAAACTTGGAGAATTTGCACCTACCCGTACATTCAGAGGACACTCGGGGAATAAATAATAATCAGAAAATTATAAAAGATGGGCGTAAGAAAAAGAAATACAGCTGAACGGAGAAAAGAAGCCTCAAAATCACAATATCAGGCTATTCTCAGGAACTGTCCTACCTCACCCCGTAAGATGAGGCTGGTTACAGACCTGATTCGCGGCGAGGAAGTTAACAGAGCCCTTGATATACTTAAATATAGTTCTCAGGAAGCTTCCCGCAGGCTGGAGAAATTACTGCTTTCAGCAATTGCAAACTGGCAATCTAAAAATGAAGGTGTAAGAATTGAAGAAAGCAAGCTCTATATTAAAACTATTCATGTTGATGGCGGCCGTACAATGAAGAGACTCCAGACAGCTCCCCAGGGAAGGGCATACAGGTTGCGGAAGAGATCCAATCATGTGACACTTGTCCTTGATAGCAGGAATAAGGAAATAGAAAATACATCAAAATAATTCAGATGGGACAAAAAGTAAATCCGATAGGTAATAGATTAGGCATAATTAAAGGCTGGGATTCGAACTGGTACGGTGGAAAAGATTTCTCCGGCAAACTGGTTGAGGATGCAAAGATCAGGGAATACCTGAATGCCAGGCTTTCAAAAGCAAGTATTTCAAAAATTGTTATTGAAAGAACTCTCAAGCTTATAACTGTAACTGTAAATACTGCCCGCCCTGGTATTATAATCGGAAAAGGAGGCCAGGAAGTTGATAAGCTTAAGGAAGAGCTTAAGAAAATTACCCAAAAGGAAGTTCAGATAAATATTTTCGAGGTTAAGAGACCCGAACTTGATGCCAATATTGTCGGAAATAATATAGCGCGCCAGTTAGAAGGCAGGATTTCTTACAGAAGGGCAATCAAGATGGCCATAGCATCGACAATGAGAATGGGTGCTGAAGGTATCAAGGTAGTAGTCTCCGGGCGTTTGGGTGGAGCTGAAATGGCAAGAACCGAGACCTATAAAGAGGGGCGCATACCTCTCCATACCTTCAGGGCTGATATAGATTATGCTCTTGCAGAGGCACATACGAAGGTTGGACTGATCGGTATCAAAGTGTGGATCTGTAATGGTGAGGTATATGGGAAAAGAGATCTCAGTCCGAATATCGGGGCAAGAAATGCCAAAGGCAAGGCCATGAGGAAGACAAGACAAAGAAGCAAATAACTTGAGGTGATAATTTTTAAGAGATTATAAGAGATGTTACAACCAAAAAGGACCAAATACAGGAGAGCCCAGAAGGGCAAGATGAAGGGTAATGCTCAGAGAGGCAACCAGTTGGCATTCGGTTCATTTGGTATCAAGGCGCTGGAGCAGTGCTGGATTACCGGAAGGCAGATAGAAGCAGCCCGTCAGGCAGTGACCCGTTATATGAAACGTGAAGGGCAGCTCTGGATAAGGGTATTCCCCGACAAACCTATAACAAAGAAACCGGCTGAGGTTCGTATGGGTAAAGGAAAAGGCTCTCCGGAAGGGTTTGTGGTACCTGTTACCCCGGGGCGTATACTTATAGAAGCTGAAGGAGTACCACTCGCTATTGCGAAAGAGGCACTTCGACTCGGTGCGCAAAAACTGCCGATAACAACAAAATTTATAGTAAGACGCGATTACGTCGAGTAATAAATCTATTTATCAGATGAAAACATCAGAAATAAGGGAATTAAGCACAGCTGATCTTATCGATCGTATCGATGCTGAGAGAACTATGTTGATACGGATGAGAATGAATCATGCAATAACTCCCCTAGATAATCCGCAGAAACTGAAACAGGCAAAACTGACTATAGCCCGTTTAAATACCGAATTACGTTCCAGGGAACTCAAACAGAAATCTAAATAGCCGGAATCAGCAATGGAAAGGAATATCAGAAAAGACCGAATAGGGATTGTTGTCAGTAACAAGATGAATAAATCAATCGTTGTTGCAGTCAAAAGAAAAGTAAAGCATCCGATCTATGCCAAATTCATTAACAAAACAAAGAAAATAATGGCACATGATGAGGAAAATGCCTGCAATATTGGCGATACAGTAAAGATATCGGAGACCAGGCCTCTGAGTAAGAATAAAGCCTGGAGATTAGTTGAAATAATCGAAAGAGCCAAGTAATTATGATACAGCAGGAAACCAGGCTCATAGTAGCCGATAATTCAGGCGCCAAGGAGGTATTATGCATAAGGGTGCTGGGTGGTAGCAAAAAAAGATATGCTACTGTTGGAGATAAAATAGTTGTTAGTGTTAAATCTGCACTTCCTTCAGGTGAAGCAAAGAAAGGAACAGTGAGCAGGGCTGTTGTTGTAAGAACAAAAAAAGAGATACGCCGGCCCGATGGATCCTATATCAGGTTCGATGATAATGCAGTTGTTCTGCTGACTAATCAGGATGAAGTAAGAGGTACACGTATCTTTGGTCCTGTAGCCAGAGAGCTTCGTGATAAGTATATGAAAATTGTTTCACTGGCACCTGAGGTGTTGTAAACAAAATACCAGCAATGCAAAAAAAGATACATATCAAGAAAGGTGACACGGTAATTGTAATAACCGGTGAATCAAAAGGCCAGAAAGGTCGTATATTGAAAGTTGACAGGAAGGCGGGCAAGGCAATTGTAGAGGGTCTGAATCTGATCTCAAAACATACTAAACCCAATTCAAAAGCGCCACAAGGCGGCATCATTAAGAAGGAAGCTCCTATCCATATATCGAACCTTATGCACCTGGATCCGGCTTCCGGTAAGCCTACACGTATTGGCAGGAGACTTAATGATAAAAATAAATTAGTGCGTTTTTCAAAAAAATCAGGAGAGGAGATTAAGTAATGTATGTACCTGAATTAAAAACTAAGTATAAGAACGAGATCATACCGGCGTTGACAAAGGAATTTGGCTATAAGACCGTAATGCAGGTCCCGAAGCTGAAGAAAATAGTTATCAATCAGGGTGTAGGACAGGCTATTGCTGACAAGAAATTGCTTGAATCAGGTGTTAAGGAATTAACAGATATAGCCGGCCAGAAAGCGGTCCTGACATATTCGACAAAAGATATCTCTAATTTCAAGCTGAGGAAAAATATGCCAATTGGCATTATGGTCACCCTGCGTGAAGAACGGATGTATGAATTTCTCGAAAGACTAATATCTGTTGCTCTTCCACGTATCCGCGACTTTAAAGGGATAAATTCGAAGCTTGACGGGCATGGCAATTATACGCTTGGGATCACTGAACAGATAATTTTTCCGGAGATTGACCTTGATAAAGTTACTAAGATAATGGGACTCCAGGTTACTTTCGTCACCTCAGCAAAGAGTGATGAAGAGGCATTTGCACTGCTCAAGAACTTTGGATTACCTTTTAAAACATCAAAAAACTGATATATGGCTAAGGAATCAATGAAAGCCCGCGAAGTAAAACGCGCAAAACTGGCTCAGAAGTACGCAGAGAAAAGGGCTCAGCTTAAGGCTGACAAAAATTATATTGCTTTAAGTCGTCTTCCAAGGAATTCAAACCCTAACAGACTGAGAAACCGTTGTAAGATTACTGGCCGGCCAAGGGGATATATGAGACAATTCGGAATTAGCAGGATAACATTCAGGGAAATGGCATCAGCTGGTCTTATACCTGGTGTTAAGAAAGCTAGCTGGTAATTATTAAAGAAATAAAACTATTAATATATAAGAAATGACTGATCCGATTTCAGATTTACTGACCAGAATTAGAAATGCCATTATGGCCGGTCATAAAGTTGTGGAAGCTCCAGCTTCAAAATTAAAGACGGAGATAGCAAGGATTCTTTTTGAAAAAGGATATATTCTAAGCTATAAAGTTGTTGAAAGTGATAACAAGCAGGGTTCTCTTAAGATAGCTCTCAAATATAATCCAAAGAATAAGAAATCTGCTATTAAGTCCATACAGCGTGCAAGCCGTCCGGGCTTAAGATATTATTCGGGAGTTGATGATCTGCCGAGAGTTTTGAACGGACTTGGCATAGCTATAATTTCAACTTCAAAAGGTCTGATGACCGACAAAGAGGCCAAGAGAGAAAATGTTGGTGGTGAAGTCTTATGTTATGTTTACTAAAAGGAGGAATGATTAATGTCACGAATAGGAAAATTACCTATAGCTCTGCCCCAAGGCGTCACTGTAAATATTAGTGATGCCAATGTGGTAAGCGTAAAGGGACCTTTGGGAGAACTGAGTCAGGCTGTAGACAAGGACCTGAAGATAGAAGTCGCTGACAACGTGATTAATATTACGCGTCCGTCAGATTCAAAAAATCATAAATCCCTTCACGGACTTTACAGGGCTCTTATTGCCAATATGGTAACGGGTGTCTCACAGGGTTACAAGAAGGAGCTTGAACTTGTTGGTGTTGGCTACCGTGCAGAAGCAAAAGGTCAGCAGCTTGAACTAAGCCTTGGTTACTCACATGAGATTATTTTCGAACTGCCGAATGAGGTTAAGATCGAAACAAAAACGGAAAGAAGAAGTAATCCGATAATAACACTTACTTCTATTGATAAACAGCTTATCGGACATGTTGCTGCAAAAATAAGATCCCTCCGTCCGCCGGAACCATACAAAGGCAAAGGGATCAAGTTTGTAGGGGAACAGCTAAGGAGAAAAGCCGGGAAGTCTGCTAGTGTATAACGCTGAAAATGTTTATTAAGATGGCTTTAACAAAACTTCAAAGAAGAACAAGGATCAGACTGAGGATCCGTAAAAAGATAAGCGGTACAACTGCTGTCCCCAGACTTGCAGTATATCGCAGCAACAAACAGATTTATGTTCAGGCTATTGACGATCTGAACGGAGTTACGATTTTATCAGCCTCTTCAAGAGAGAAGGAGATCGCTGGTAAAACAGGTATCAAAAAGACCGAACAGGCTAAGCTTGTGGGTAAACTTTTAGCATCGAAATGCAAGGAAAAAGGTATTGAAAGTGTAGTATTCGACAGGAGCGGTTACAAATATCATGGCAGAGTTAAATCGTTGGCTGATGCAGCCCGCGAAGGCGGTTTAAAATTTTAACACATTATGGCAGAAGGAATCAGAAAAGTCAAAACGAGTGATCTGGAACTTAAAGACAGACTAATTAGTATCCAGAGAGTTACCAAAGTGACAAAAGGTGGTCGCACATTCAGTTTCTCGGCAATTGTTGTTGTTGGAAATGAAGACGGCATTGTTGGTCATGGTCTTGGTAAGGCAAGTGAAGTTACGACTGCGATAGCCAAAGGTATCGAAGATGCTAAGAAAAACCTCATTAAGGTTCCCGTTATAAATGGCACAATACCTCATGAACAAGAAGCAAAATTCGGAGGTGCGAGAGTATTTATTAAGCCGGCTTCAGATGGTACAGGTGTTAAGGCAGGAGGTGCTATGCGTGCTGTTCTTGAAAGCGTTGGGATCAAAAACGTGCTTGCCAAGTCAAAGGGATCATCAAACCCTCATAATCTTGTAAAAGCAACAATTGAGGCACTGCTCCAGATCCGCGATCCATATACAGTAGCGGAACAGAGAGGCATAACGATGGAAAGAGTTTTTAATGGTTAGGAACAATTATCAAATGGCAAAGATCAGAATTACCCAGGTGAAAAGCGAAAACCGGAAGCCGGAAAAACAGAAAAGGACTCTGTTAGCTCTCGGTATAAGAAAATTGAACCACACTGTTGAACATGAAGCCACGCCTCAGATAATGGGAATGGTTGAAAAGGTAAGACACCTGGTCAGAGTGGAGAATATTTAAGATATTAACGATATATAAATAAAATCATGGATTTGAGTAACTTAAAACCTGCTAAAGGGTCGGTGAAAAAAAACAAGCGTCTTGGTCGTGGACAGGGTTCAGGCAGGGGAGGCACTTCTACTAGAGGGCATAAAGGAGCCAAACAGCGTTCCGGATATAAAAAGATGATAGGATTTGAAGGAGGTCAGATGCCCCTTCAAAGGCGTGTGCCAAAATACGGTTTCAAAAATATTAATCGTAAGGAATATAAGGGTATCAACCTGGAAGTATTGCAAAACCTGGCTGAGAAGAAGAATCTTGAAAAAATAGATCTTGATGTAATGATCTCTGCAGGGCTTGTTTCAAAAAACACACTTGTTAAAATACTCGGGAAAGGTACACTTGACAGAAAATTGGAAGTTTATGCTCATGCGTTCAGCAAATCAGCTGTCGCAGCAATTGAAGCTAAAAACGGGGCCGTTGTAAAAATCTAATTACATGAGACTGATCCAGACCATAAAGAATATCCTTAAGATAGAAGATCTTCGCGCAAGGTTGCTATATACCCTGGGAATTATCCTGTTGTACAGATTTGGTAAATATGTTACCCTGCCCGGCATAGATCCGTCACAGCTTCAAGGGTTACAGAATCAGACCGCTTCAGGTTTGATGGGACTGCTAGATATGTTTTCAGGTGGAGCTTTTTCACAGGCTTCGGTGTTTGCTCTGGGTATCATGCCTTATATATCCGCTTCAATCGTAATTCAGCTTCTTGGTATAATATTTCCATATTATCAGAAACTCCAGAAAGAAGGGGAGAGCGGAAGACGTAAAATGAATCAGCATACAAGGTATCTTACGGTCATCATTCTTATCCTTCAGGCTCCGACATATCTTGTCAACCTGCATGCCCAACTCCCGGATTCAGCATTTATTCTGAAAGGCAGTTTCTTCCAGATATCCTCAGTCATAATTCTAACAGCTGGAACAATATTTGTAATGTGGCTTGGGGAAAAAATAACCGATAAGGGTATCGGTAACGGCATCTCATTGATAATTATGATCGGCATTGTTGCCAGGTTGCCTGCGAGCTTTGTCTTTGAGGCAGGTACAAGACTTGCAGGTGCCGGTGGAGCAATAGGACTGATTGTAGAGATTTTGATACTCTTTGTTATTGTGCTGGGGACAATAATGCTTGTTCAGGGCACACGCCGCGTACCGGTTCAGTATGCAAGAAGAATAGTTGGAAACAAACAGTATGGCGGTGTTCGCCAGTATATACCATTGAAAGTAAATGCAGCAGGTGTTATGCCTATAATCTTTGCACAGGCTATAATGATGCTGCCAATAATAATTGCCGGGTTCTCAACAGATTCAAGTTCCGGTTTCGTAGTTACTTTCTCGAATATGTATGGGTTTTGGTATAATTTAGTGACAGCGATACTTATAATTGCTTTTACATATTTCTATACAGCTATCACTATCAATCCGGTTCAGATGGCAGAGGATATGAAAAAGAACGGGGGATTTATTCCTGGAATTAAACCGGGCAGGAAGACAGTTGAATTTTTTGATACTATAATGTCGAGAATCACATTGCCGGGTTCAATATTCCTTGCTATAATAGCAATACTCCCGTCCATTGCTGTAAAAGCCGGAGTAACGCCGCAATTTGCTCAGTTCTATGGCGGGACTTCTCTTCTGATCCTTGTGGGAGTAGTCCTTGACACTTTACAGCAGATTGAAAGTCATTTGCTTATGCGTCATTATGATGGATTGATGAAATCTGGCCGGATTAAGGGAAGATCAGGTGCTGTTACGTCAATTTAGATATAAAATATTACGTTCTTTGATGTTGTATTTAAAGACCGATGAGGAGATAGAGTTGCTAAGGGAAAGCAATTTACTGGTGTCTAAGACATTAGCTGAAGTTGCCAGACACATACAACCGGGAGTTAGCACTCTTTATCTTGATGATATTGCAGAAATTTTTATCCGTGACCATGCAGCGGTTCCGGCCTTCAAGGGTTACAACGGTTTCCCGAATACTCTCTGTACGTCGGTCAATGATGAAGTGGTTCATGGGATTCCGTCAGGTTATTATTTGAAGGAAGGTGACATAATCTCGATTGACTGCGGAGTTATTCTAAACGGATGGTATGGAGATGGAGCCTATACTTTTGCAGTGGGTGAGATAAAAGAGGAGGTGCGGAAACTCATTGAATTTACGAAAGCCTCACTTAATGAAGGTGTGAAGCAAGCTGTTGCAGGCAACAGGATAGGAGATATATCGTATGCCGTACAATCGAAGGCCGAGAGTGGAGGATTTTCAGTTGTTAGGGAGCTAGTAGGCCATGGTCTTGGGAAACATTTGCATGAAGCTCCGGAAGTGCCTAATTTCGGGAAAAAAGGATCCGGACCAAAGATGTCCAAAGGGCTTGTAATATGTATAGAACCTATGATCAATCTGGGCAGAAAGGAAACAGTTCAGTCGAGAGACGGGTGGACAATAAAAACTATTGATGGAAAACCTTCTGCACATTTTGAATATGCAGTTGCAGTTGATAAGGGGAAGGCAGATGTACTAACAACATTTGATTTTGTTGAAGAAGTATTAAATAAAATATGATCGTATGGCTAAACAACCATCAATAGAACAGGACGGTACAATAATCGAAGCTCTGTCGAATGCGATGTTCAGGGTAGAGCTCGATAACGGCCATGTTATTACTGCTCATATCTCGGGTAAAATGCGGATGCATTACATAAAAATACTACCCGGAGACAAAGTAAAGGTTGAAATGTCACCGTACGATTTAACTAAGGGAAGAATAACATTCAGATATAAATAAGAAATATTGCGATAATGAAAGTAAGAGCATCTATAAAAAAGCGTAGTGCTGATTGTAAGATAGTCAGAAGAAAAGGTCGGCTTTATGTGATTAATAAGAAAAATCCCAAGTTCAAACAAAGGCAGGGATAATTTGATTAATTTTGCAACTTATTTTAAGAAAACTGATATATGGCACGTATTGTAGGAGTAGATTTACCAAGACATAAAAGGGGCGAAGTGGGCCTGACCTATATCTACGGAGTAGGCAAAAGCACAGCTCAGAAAGTACTTGATGAAGCCGGAGTGGGGCGTGATGTTAAGGTTCAGGAATGGACTGACGATCAGATTAATGACATTCGCCGGATACTCAATGAAAAATACAAACTTGAGGGCGAACTTCGTTCCGAAACGCAGCTTAATATAAAGAGGCTTATGGATATTGGATGTTACCGTGGTGTGCGTCATAGACTTGGTCTCCCGGTAAGAGGGCAGAGTACCAAGAACAACGCCAGAACAAGGAAAGGCAGAAAGAAAACTGTTGCTAACAAGAAAAAAGCTACTAAATAAATAGATTATGGCAAAAAAGACCGGAGCATTAAAGAAGAGAATAGTTAAAGTTGAGCCATCTGGGCAGGCACATATTCATTCATCTTTCAATAATATAATAATAACGCTTACAAATAATTCCGGACAGGTTATTTCATGGGCATCTGCCGGGAAGATGGGGTTTAAGGGATCGAAGAAAAACACTCCTTATGCAGCTCAAATGGCATCTGAGGAATGTAGCAAGGTAGCTTATGACCTTGGGCTGAGAAAAGTAAAGGTATTTGTTAAAGGCCCTGGTTCCGGAAGGGAATCAGCTATCCGTGCAATAGCTAATTCGGGGATAGAGGTAACTGAAATAGTGGATGTAACCCCGCTTCCTCACAATGGTTGTCGCCCACCAGCGAGAAGAAGAGTATAATTAGTTTAAATAGATTTTTTGTCTGATATAAATAATATAGAATAATGGCAAGATATACCGGCCCAAAATCGAGAATCGCAAGAAAATTCGGAGACCCAATTTATGGCCCAGATAAATATCTGGACAGGAAGAATTTTCCTCCCGGGCAGCATGGATTGAACAAGAAAAGAAAGAAAACTTCAGAATATGGTATTCAATTGAGAGAGAAGCAAAAAGCTAAGTATACCTATGGTGTTCTTGAGCGCCAGTTTCGAAATGCATTTGAGAAGGCGTCAAGAGCTAAAGGTGTTACCGGCGAGGTTCTTCTTCAAATACTTGAATCGAGGCTTGATAATGTAGTTTACAGGCTTGGAATTGCCCCTTCCAGGGCATCTGCGCGTCAACTCGTATCTCACAGGCACATAACAGTAAACGGAGCAGTTGTAAATATTCCCTCATTCCAGCTTAAGGCAGGTGACATAATTGGTGTTCGCGAAAAATCAAAATCACTTGAAGTGATTGTTGACACTCTCACAACAAGAAGACCTTCAAGACTTTCCTGGCTTGAATGGGATGAAGCACAGATGGCTGGGAAATTCATGAATATCCCTCTGCGTTCAGATATTCCTGAAGATATTAATGAACAACTGATAGTCGAATTGTATTCAAAATAATAATCTAAGATAAATTCTATGGCCATATTATCATTCCAGAAGCCTGATAAAGTAATAATGCTGGAAGCGACTGACAAACTCGGTAAATTCGAGTTTCGTCCTCTCGAACCTGGCTATGGTATTACTGTGGGTAATGCCCTGCGTAGAATACTTTTATCTTCACTTGAAGGATTTGCTATAACAACAGTGAAGATAGAAGGAGTTGATCACGAATTTTCAACTATAAAGGGGGTCATTGAGGATGTTACCGAAATTGTCCTTAACCTTAAACAGATAAGGTTCAAAAGAACTGTTGAGGATATCGACCATGAGAAGGTACTTGTGAATATCCATAATAAAGAAGTATTCAAAGCCGGAGATCTTAATAATTCTCTGAGCAGTTTTGAGGTCCTCAATCCAGATTTTGTTGTTATGAGGATGGAATCGGGTGTCAAGCTCCAGGTTGAGTTACTTATCAGCAAAGGTCGCGGATACGTTCCTGCTGAGGAGAATCAACCTGCAGACAGTGAATTCGGGCTTATTGCAATTGATTCTATTTTCACCCCTATACGAAATGTGAAATATTCAGTAGAGAATTTTCGTGTTGAACAGAAAACCGACTATGAAAAACTGCTGCTTGAGATCGAAACAGATGGATCAATTCATCCCAAAGATGCTCTTAAGGAAGCAGCCAAGATACTGATATATCATTTCATGCTGTTTTCCGACGAAAAGATCACGCTCGATTCTGACGAGAAGATGGCACATGAGGAATTTGATGAAGAAATTCTGCATATGAGACAGCAGCTCAAGACCAAGCTTGTTGATCTTGATCTTTCAGTAAGAGCTCTTAACTGTCTTAAGGCTGCTGAGGTGGAAACACTCGGCGATCTTGTACAATTCAATAAGAATGACCTTCTCAAGTTCAGGAATTTCGGTAAGAAATCACTTTCGGAACTTGAAGAACTGCTCGATTCCATGAGCCTTTCTTTTGGAATGGAAGTGAGCAAGTACAAGCTTGATAAAGATTAATTTGAAAATTGTGAGGATACTGAGATGCGACATTTAAGAGTCATAAACCATTTAGGAAGGACAAATTTACACAGGAAGGCGATGCTTGCAAACATGGCAACATCGTTGATCCTACATAAAAGGATCACAACAACGACGGCGAAGGCTAAAGCTCTGAGGACCTATATAGAACCCCTTATTACAAAATCAAAGGAGGATTCGACTCATTCAAGAAGGGTTGTTTTCCAATATCTTAAGAATAAAGAAGCAGTTGTTGAATTATTCAGGGAGATATCACCAAAAATAGCTGAAAGGCCCGGAGGATACACCCGCATTCTGAAGACAGGCAACAGAATAGGTGATAATGCAGAGATGTGCATATTGGAACTAGTTGATTATAACGAGGCTATGCTCAGTGGTGGTGAAACAACCAAAGGCAGGACGAGAAGAAGAAGATCTGCAAAGAAAAAAACTGAAGCAGCCGTATCTGCCAAACCAGATGATAAAGTCACTGAAATAAAGGCTGAGGATGCTGCTGTTGAAACTACAGAACAGGAACAGGCAATACCCGATTCTGAAGAAACAGCTGCTGAAGAAGAAAAGAAATAAGTATCTCTGATAATATTTAAAGAAAGGGATAGTCTGAAACGATCAGTATCCCTTTTTTTGTATATATTGCATTATTGTTTAATATAAATTAAAATTTCTATGAGTCAAATAGTTAGCATTTATGCTCGTGAGATCCTTGATTCACGCGGCAACCCGACAATTGAAGTAGATGTTGCAACTGCCAGTGGTTGTTTTGGGCGCGCTGCTGTGCCTTCTGGTGCATCGACCGGTGAAAATGAGGCTCTTGAATTAAGGGACGGAGATAATAGCCGTTACCTGGGCAAGGGTGTTCTGCAAGCAGTACATAATGTTAATAATATCATTGCTGAAGAGTTGAATGGAATGGAGGTTTCTGATCAGGCAGGAATTGATAAGAAAATGATCGATCTTGACGGAACAAAAACAAAAAGCAATTTGGGAGCAAATGCTATTCTGGGCGTCTCGCTTGCAACTGCAAAAGCAGCAGCCCAACTGCATGGTCTTCCCCTCTTCCGTTATATTGGAGGATCCAATGCTGTTACCCTTCCTGTGCCAATGATGAATATAATCAATGGCGGTTCACATTCTGATGCTCCGATAGCTTTCCAGGAATTCATGATTAGGCCCGTAGGAGCACCTAATTTCAAAGAAGCTCTCAGAATGGGGACTGAAGTCTTTCATTCCCTTAAGAAAGTGCTCAAAGGCCGCGGGCTTAGTACGGCTGTTGGCGATGAAGGAGGGTTTGCACCTACGCTAGGTGGAACAGAGGATGCTCTTGAAACGATTCTTAAGGCAATAAATGATGCTGGCTATAAATCGGGCAGCGACCTTACAATTGCTCTTGACTGCGCTGCTTCAGAATTCTTTAAAGACGGCATCTATGATTATTCAAAATTCGAAGGCCCCAAAGGAGCAAAGAGAACATCAAAGGAACAGGTTGATTATTTAGAACAGTTGGTAGGTAAATATCCGATCGACTCTATTGAAGACGGAATGGCAGAAAGTGATTGGGATGGATGGAAGATGCTTACAGACAGGATAGGAAAGAAATGCCAGTTGGTAGGCGATGATGTGTTTGTAACAAATGTTGAATACCTTAAGAAAGGTATCGAAATGGGTTGTGCAAACTCCATTCTTATAAAAGTAAATCAGATAGGGACACTTACTGAAACGCTTAATGCTATTGAAATGGCACACAGGGCTGGCTATACAACTGTAACATCTCATCGTTCAGGAGAAACTGAAGATACGACTATTTCTGATATAGCAGTTGCAACAAATTCAGGTCAGATAAAAACAGGTTCCTGTAGCCGGACTGACAGGATTGCCAAATACAATCAGCTACTCAGGATCGAAGAAATGCTTGGTGATCTTGCTGTATACGGATATAAGAAATAAAAGCTCCTTTCGCAAGTAATTTGCAGTCCTTATAGAGGGCTTTCCCGACGTTGTTAACAATTTGTTGATAACCGTTGTTCATATCAGGTTTATAACAAGCCTCCTTTTTAATAGGTTTAGTTCTGATTTTGAATTATATTTGTTTATCAGGTGAGCGATAAAAGGCTGCTTGAAAGATGTAGAACCGGCTTGGGGTTACTTAATTGAAACACTATCCGGATCATTCAAACCTCAGGGTTTGTGCATCAAGAGAGCCGAAGGCCATACTAGGGAAACCTGGTCTAAAACCAGTTCCTGATGTAAGGTAAGTCGCCAGAGACCGGAAACGTTCTTACAACGACTGAGTCACAGGGCTTCAAAAGACAAAAGACTTCGGTACAATGTCAATTGAAACCGATTCCACGACCTCCGGGTAATGCGGATCGGAGCCTGAAAGACACTTCGTCCCGGAAAGTCCTGGCACATGCCGGGAACAAAAGGACAGCAGAAAGGGCTATCCGTAAAAAGATGGTCCTGAAAGCTTAGGGTTGCCGGAATGATGCTTCGGCAGAAGGAAAGCAACCGGCCAGAATAACAGTAGCCTGACGCCGTATGCGGCTTCGGTTGCAAACGGTGAATGGGAACTAATCTTCGCGATAAGTTCCCATTATTGTTTTATACAACTTCTTTCCCCTCATTGCATTTCGCCTGTTTTTCTCTCTTACGTTTTTTAAATATCTTTGATTCATATTCTCTATTCATGCAATACTCAGGATTATCATCTTTTATTGACTCCCTTGAAAAATCAGAGGAGCTTTTAAGAATAAAAACGTATGCAGATCCGGTTCTTGAAATCACAGAAATAACAGACCGTGTAACAAAATCAGGCGGAAAAGCCCTTCTTTTCGAAAATAACGGTACCGCATTCCCTCTTCTTATTAACGCCTATGGCACTGATAAGCGAATGGCTATGGCAATAGGAAAACAAAATATTGAAGAGGCTTTAACCGAGATCTCTGACCTTATGGAAAGATTCACTTCGGCAGCCGACAGTTTTCTTAAAAAAATAAGATCCTTACCGGATTTGTTGAAGATATCCGGCTACCTCCCCGTAACTACAAGGAAAAAAGGCATTTGCCAGCAGGTGATATACAAGGATCCAGACCTTGGTATTTTCCCTGTCCTTAAGTGCTGGCCTCATGATGGAGGTCGTTTTATAACCCTGCCGATGGTTCATACAATACATCCGGTTACCGGGAAAAAAAATGTCGGTATGTACAGAATGCAGATTCTTGACAGGAACCATACTGCAATTCACTGGCAGCTTCATAAGACGGGTGCCGCTCATTTTGAAGCCTGGAAAAAAACCGGTAGAAAAATGCCTGTCTCAATAAGCCTTGGAGGCGACCCGGCCTATGCATACGCTGCTACAGCCCCGCTCCCCGAAAACATAAATGAATATATACTTGCAGGTTTTCTCAGGAAAAGGAAGGTAAGACTTGTGAAATGTATTACCAATGAATTATACGTTCCTGATGATGCAGATATTGTAATTGAAGGATATGTTGATCCTGAGGAAGAACTTGTGATGGAAGGGCCATTCGGAGACCATACTGGATTCTATTCACTTGCTGACCTTTATCCGGTGTTTCATGTGACATGCATTACCCATTCAAAAAATGCAGTTTACCCTGCTACGGTTGTCGGTATTCCGCCAATGGAAGATGCATGGCTTATAAGAGCTACTGAGAAGATCTTTCTTCCGCCCTTAAGACTTGTTATACAGCCGGAGATTGAAGATCTTCATATGCCTGATGCCGGTGTGGCTCATAACCTTGCTGTTGTCAGGATCAGAAAGACTTACCCGGGACAGGGTAAAAAAGTAATTAATTCTTTATCAGGTGCCGGGCAGATGATGTTTACCAAATACCTGATTATTGTCAGTGGAGATACTGATATAAGGGATTACTATAAGCTATTAATCAGTGTGTGCAGGAATACTGACCTCAGATCTGATTTGTTGTTCACCTCTGGACCGCTCGATGTGCTTGATCATTCGGCGGAAACCTTCTCTTTGGGAGGAAAGCTGGGTATTGATGCAACGCAGAAGATCAGGGAAGAGAAGTATTCTCCATGGATCGTCAACCCTGAACAGGACACAGGGGAAAATGTTTGCCATGTAACTGACATTCTGAAAACGCTTGCAGATGAAAAAAACATTTACCGGCCAGACGATAAGCCATTGATTGTGGTGGGAGTTGATGTTGAAAAAGATAAAGGGATAATTGTCAGGTTACGCAAATTATTTGCAGACAGAGGTTGCGGCAATTTTGCCGGACTAATAGCCCTGGTTGATAATAAGGTTGATGTAACTGATCTTTTCACGGTTTCATGGCAGGTACTGGCTAACACTGATCCCCTGAGAGATATTGATATAATTGATAATAAAACAATAATAATAGACGGTACGATAAAAGCTTTCAGGGAAGGTGGTTTTCCAAGAAGATGGCCGAATGTTGTTTGTTCTTCGGCTGAAACGATCGATATTATTAATAAGAAATGGGAATCATTTGAAATAGGCCCATTTATCCCCTCACCCTCACTAAAATTTTCTATGTTGTGCCGGTCTGGGAATGAACAGATAACTACTGTCTGAAGGAAGTATATTAAAGATCTTAATGAACAGCCTATTCTGTTTTTTTACTACTTTTGTATAATCTGATGGGACTTATCTGCTTTACATACAGTATTCTTTGGCTTAACATCTGTAAGGAGATGATTTCTGCTTTTCAGGCAACAGGATCAGGATTCATAATGTCAGGCGGTAATTTACTGCTTATCTCAATAGGAATAGTTTTAATTGTTGTAGTATTCATTCTTCACCAAATTGAAATAAAGAAAGTGTTAAGAATGGAGAAGCAGTTGAGAGAAGCAAATGAGCTAGTCGAAAACACCAAAAGAAAGATGTTCAGCCTTGAGTCGAAGGATAAGGACATGACCGATTCCCTCATATATGCGCAGAGGATACAGGAAGCTTTGCTACCATCGGAGGATTATTTCAGGAACTATTTCAAAGATTCTTTTGTTTTATTCAAGCCCAGGGATATAGTAAGCGGAGATTTTTACTGGATTAGCGAAAAAGGTGGTAAGATTTTTGTCGTTGCTGCTGACTGCACGGGTCATGGTGTTCCTGGTGCCCTTATGTCTGTAATCGGGATTGATATTCTTAACAAGACAATTAATGAAGAGAATGTTGAAAATCCTTCCCGGGTTCTTGCAATAATGGATAAAGGGCTTGAAAAAACATTCAGCAGGGAGAAGAAAGTTGGCAATGTAATTCGTGATAGCATGGACATAGGATTGTGTGTGATTGACAGAAAGCACAAGAAATTAGAATATGCCGGGGCTTTTTTCCCTCTTTATCTTATACGGGATGATATGCTTATAGAAATAAAGGGAGATAAGTATATTATCGGAATGAATCCTGAAGGCCTGGAGTATAAGAACAATGAGATAGACCTGAGGGATGATGATATATTATATATTTTTTCTGACGGTTATGTTGATCAGTTTGGCGGTCAGGAAAATAAGAAATTCATGTATAGAAGATTCAGGTACCTTTTGCTGAAGATACACAGTTTCCCTTTTGCCGATCAGAAATCAATATTGGACGAGAATATAAAAACCTGGATGTCAGATAACAGTCAGGTTGATGATATCATGGTTATTGGTTTCAAGCCGCTGGCAGGAGGTCGTTAGATATATTTCTTGATCTTTTCGACAAGAGCTGAAGGCTGAAAAGGCTTGCTTATATAATCGTCAATACCTGCAGAGATGCATTTCTCCCTGTCTCCCAGCATTGCATTTGCTGTAATGGCTATAATCGGGATATGAGTGTTTGTACTCGATTCAAGGGCCCTTATCTTCTCAGCAGCAAGCAATCCGCTCATAACAGGCATCTGAATATCCATGAGGATAATATCGTAGTGAGCTGTTCCGAACTTGTTAAGGGCCTCTTTTCCGTTTGAAGCTGTATCAATGCTGCTTACAAGAGGTTTTAGTGTAAGGAGTATTATCTTCTGGTTTATAGGATTGTCCTCAACAAGCAGTATCTTAATATCTTTGAGTTCTTTACGGATTTTTTCTTTTTGAAGCAGTTCACCTATCTTGCGGGATGATGTTGGTATTATGGTTTCCTGGATAACATTTGCAAAAGGAAGAGTAATATCAAGGACTGTATAATTTCCTCCGAATTCCTGTGTGAATTTACCTTTTCTTGCTGATATCATCCTGGCTGCCAGGCTTTGTTCAGGTTCTTTTTCATCGATAAGCACAATCACTTTATCAATTTGTATCCTTATGCCAATAACTGTCTCATTTAAACTTTCCTTTTCTTTTCGCAGGTTGATAGTGACTTTTGTCTGCCTTTCAGTGTTATGGTTTTCAATTATATTGAATATATCAAGGAGTATTTGTTTGAGCGAGATAGGATCGCCAAAGCATTCGTAATCAGTGAAATCACTTTTGTTAAGAATAAAATCGATGTTTGCCTTATCTTTAAGGCTGTAGATTTCAATAGTGTTCTGAACTGTTGAAAGCAGGTTAAATCTGATATGTTTTTTTGGTTCAAGGCTTATATCATCAGCCGACTGCATTGTTAATTCATTAACAGTTGTAACCATGTTATTTATGGAAGCTACAAATGTTTCAAGCAGTTCTTTCTGTTTATTCTGCAAACCTGATTCTGCTTCCATAAGCATATCCGCGATAAGGACTACATTATTAAGAGGTTCCCGGATTTTATGTGAGAAATTGGTTATAACTTCATCTTTTTTCTCATTCGAAGCCGTTATCTCTTTTATGGAATTAATTAAAGCAACTATTAATGATGTTACCTTTTTAGAAAGCATAATTCCTGCGGTAGCTGACGCAATAAGAATAATTCCTGACAGGAATCTCAGATTAAACATTATCATGATAATGCCAAGTATCATGCCTGAAATTACCGCATATGACCATAATGTGATATTTTTCAGGGCTGAATGATTAATATCGCCATGATTGTTCGTTCCTGTATCTCTTGACATGTCTTTAGTCTTGGGAAATGTAAAAATAAACAAAATAAATTTAAGATACACATTGATAGAATTTATCTCTTCATGTAACTACGCAGTTAAAGTGACTAAACTATCTGAAGATTCCAGACTCTAGTTCACTTTAGGTACTTAATAGTGCTTATTTTTAAAGTAAATCTTTAATTTTGTACTTACGGTACGGAATTTGAGAGATAAATATTAATAGCTATGATGATGAAAATGAAATACAGGGTTTTATTTCTTCTGGCCGTGTCTTTTTTTTCAGGCTCACTGATTGCACAGGATGATCAGTTAAATAGGGAGTTCGTAAAGTTCACATCTGATTTTAAATTCAAGGATGGTATCTATCTTAATTTTGAGCAGGTCCGGCTCAATGATCCCATACCAAAATCAAAGATCCTTACATCAACAGACTATAATGATAAGGATTTTTTCAGGAACCTGTTTGAAGCTGAAAAGATATATTTTTACGACGAGATGGGAATCAGGCAGGAAATTGAGAAATCATCAGTATGGGGTTATTCACGGAACGGGGTGATTTATGTTCAGATACAAAACAATTTCTCACGTGTCACTTTTGTAGGTTCTATATGTCATTTTGTTGCTGATATTATTTCTTACGATGCGAGATATTATAATTCACCTTACGGGTATGGCTATTATGATCCTTATTATTATTATAGTCCTTATTATAATCCTTATTCATATTACGGGTACTACAGTCCCTATAATTATTATTCGCCATATTACAGGAACGCAACTACAAGAAGTGATGTGAAACAGTTCGTATTCAATTTTGAAGATGGTAAGGTGATGGATTTCGACATGGAAAGTACTAAACTTCTCATAATGAAGGATGAAGAGCTGTATGAAGAGTACATGAAGCTTCCGAGAAAGAAAAAGAGAGACCTGATGTTTGTTTATATTCGCAAGTACAACGAAAGAAACCCTTTGTTTATTCCTGTAAATCAATAATTTGTATGAGATATTTTCTGCCTGTTCTCTTAATTTTTATTTTCCCCCTGATACTTAACAGCCAGGCTCCATTCCCGAATAGTGATGAGATAAAGCAATTCAGTTCCTCAAAAACATGCGTGGTGCTTGAAGATGACCCTTTTTCTGCTTTTAATGTATATATTAAAGAAGCCATGGAGGATTTCTGGGAAATAACCCCATACGAATTCATAAGTGTAAAAGAGTTCAATGTCAGGAGGTTAGATCCCGCCTGGTCATTCATTGTTCTGACTGAGACAAATTTTTCAAAAGACAGATCAAACTCGGTATATAATTTTATCAATCTGATTCAGGGCAAGGATGTTGATAAGCTTTCTGAGAATCCTGAAATATGTGCTGTCCCACTGTCGTTTGCCGGTGAGGACGACCTGGAATATGTATATAAACTTGGGGCAATCCTGTCGTTCATGCAGAAACATGCCAGCCTGATAATTGAAGACCCCTCAAAGACGGGGCGAAGATATCTCAGGTTTTATAATGAGAATGTCCCTGAAATACTTAACAAAACAATACTAGTAAAACAGGAAGATCTTTCTGTTGATATCAATTCAGTTGAAAAGATAAGAGCCATCTATAAGGGAAGGGTTGAAATAGTATCTGAAGAGGAGATTGTAAATGCTATTGAAACCAAAAGGCCGGCAACAGTGATCCTTCATAAGGTGAGTCCTGTAGAGGAGTTTAAGAACTCAGGCTACTGTTTTAAGATGCTCATCGGGACAGACGATTCAAATATGTATTATTATAATGAGCATCTTATTGACAGAAGAAATCCGGATGGATTTCTGCCGGCAGACCTGAGACGCTTAGCGAGGTTTAACTGATGCATCAGTTATGAAAATATGCCGTCTTTTCAGTAAATAATAATTATCATGGAAGATGTCAGAAGTTTATCAGAATCGGAAAGGAACTGGGCTATGTTTTGTCACCTTTCTGCATTTGCAGGTTTCTTTTTTCCGTTTGGCGGAATTATAGGCCCTTTAATTTGTTGGCTTTCAAGGAAAGACGAATCGCTCTGGGTGGATGAGAATGGCAAAGCTTCAATGAACTTTCAGCTTTCTATTCTTCTTTACATTGTGCTGGTTATACCATTATGTTTTATCCTTGTAGGGATACCTATTGTTGTATTCCTTGGTCTGTTGAAGATAATCTGTATAGTCATTGCAAGCATAAAGGCATCTAAAGGCGAAAAATTCAGATACCCTCTTGCAATACCATTTATACAATAAGAAACAGACTGATACCAGATATCTCTGGTATTAATAATTAACCAATATGCTTACCCGGGAAGCTTTTCTGCACCAAACTTTCGTTCCTGAAATTTTCCGGTTTCAGGATTTTTTATTATTTTTCTATTTATTAACTGTACAATTATGGCATCTCAAGGAGGAAAAAATGATAACAAGGAAGTCAGAATCTTTAATAAAGAGGAACTCTATCAGGATATAAAAGCAAGTAAGAAGAAGAAACTAAGCTCCAGGGAATTCAAAGAACAGCTTCGAAGGCTTGAGATAGAGCTTGTAAAGCTTCAGGAATGGGTTAAGGCCAGAAAGCTGAAAGTGGTGGTTATTTTTGAAGGAAGAGATGCTTCCGGAAAAGGTGGAGTGATAAAGACAATATCCGGGTGTCTTAATCCCCGGATATGCAGGATCGTTGCACTTGGAATACCCACGGAAAAAGAAAAGACACAATGGTATTTTCAGAGGTATGTAACAGAACTCCCTGCCGCAGGAGAGATTGTTTTGTTCGACAGGAGCTGGTATAACAGGGCAGGGGTTGAAAAGGTTATGGGATATTGTACAGCAGAAGAATATGATGAGTTCCTGAGATCCTGTCCTGAATTTGAAAAAATGCTTATAAGATCAGGCATAATTCTGGTAAAATACTGGTTCTCGGTAAGCGACAAGGAACAGGAAAAGCGTTTGCAAGACAGGATAAAAGATCCAGCTAAACGCTGGAAAATAAGCCCCATAGATCTAGAATCACGCAATAAGTGGGTTGAATATTCAATAGCAAAAGATAAAATGTTTTCTTATACAGATACAAAACAGTCACCATGGTATGTGGTGCCGGCTGATAATAAGCGAAGAGCACGATTGAATACAATAGATCATCTTCTCTCATTAATACCTTATGAGGATCTTACTCCAAAACCTTTTAAGCTTCCTGCTCCGAAACGTGATATTGCATATGTAAGACCTCCGGTTACAGATCAGACTTTTATTCCGGAGAAGTACTGAAATTACCATCCGGATCATTTTAGTCATCGGGGAATTATAAGACTTTTAATAATTCTTTTTTACTTTTACCCACATTTATAATGTGACAATGGCAAATAAACCTTCAATACCAAAGGGCACCCGCGATTTTTCACCTGAAGAGATGCTCCGCAGGGAATTCATATTCGACACTATTAAAAGTGTCTTTAAATTGTATGGCTATCAGCCTATTGAAACACCTGCAATTGAAAATCTATCGACATTGCTTGGAAAATATGGAGAAGAAGGGGACAGGCTGATTTTCAAAATCCTCAATTCCGGTGATTTTCTTTCAGATGTAGACTCAGATGACCTCATTGCAAGGAATACTGCAAAACTCTCTGGTCTCATTTGCGAGAAGGGACTGAGGTATGATCTCACTGTGCCATTTGCCAGGTATGTTGTTCAGCATCGTGATAAAATACTTTTTCCTTTCAGAAGATATCAGATACAGCCTGTATGGAGGGCTGACAGACCTCAGAAAGGAAGATACCGTGAGTTTTTTCAATGCGATGTTGATGTTATAGGCAGCGACTCGTTATTAAATGAATACGAACTTGTCAGGATTATCGATGAGATCTTTACAAAGCTTAAGATCAATGTTGTAACAAAGATCAATAACCGGAAGCTTCTGGCAGGCATAGCGGAATATATCGGCGAGGAAAACAGAATCATAGATATTACGGTAGCAATTGACAAGCTTGAAAAGATAGGTGCTGACGCAGTCAATAAGGAGCTTATTGAAAAGGGAGTATCGTCAAAAGCTGTGGCAAAGCTTCAGCCGCTTCTTAAACTGGAGGGTAGTGCCGCCTTCAAGTTTGAAAAGCTTACTGAACTTCTTTCGCATTCAGTTACCGGAATGAAAGGTATCGCTGAGCTTAGAGAATTATTCTCTTATTTTGATACGGGATTGCTTAAAGCATCTCCGGAACTAGACCTTACTCTTGCCCGGGGTCTGAATTATTACACAGGAACAATAATTGAAGTTAAGGCGGCAGATGTTAATATCGGGAGCATTTGCGGGGGAGGACGATATGATAATCTGACAGGAGTATTTGGTTTGGCGGGGATATCCGGAGTGGGGATATCTTTCGGCGCTGACAGGATCTATGATGTGATGACCCATCTGGATCTTTTTGATAGCAGGGAAACATCTCTTTCAAAGGTTCTTGTACTGAACTTCGGCAATTCTGCATTTGAATATGCATTTAAGATACTCTCCTTACTGCGAAGCCTTGATATAAGGTCTGAGTTTTATCCTGATCCTGTAAAGATAAAGAAACAGATTACGTACGCCAATGGAAGGAAGATCCCTTATATTTTGATGGCTGGCGATGATGAGATAAAAGCTGATATTGTTACTGTCAGGAATATGACTTCCGGGCAACAGCAAAAAGTGCCGTTCGGGAATCTTAAAGAATACCTGATCCTGGAATTAAGTAAAGACAGCTTATGATATCCTGAAATTAATCTCTCTTACATTAATTTTTTAACTTTACAGCCTGTATCTATAAATGAAATGGCTCTACAGTGCGGAATTATCGGAATAACCAATGTAGGTAAGACTACAATATTTAATTGTCTGTCGAATACAAGAGGCGAGACGCATGCTTTTGCTTTCAGTGGCTCAAAATCAAACCTGGGAGTCATACAGGTCCCCGACCAGAGGCTATATAATCTTGAAAAACATCAGGTTACTGAGAAAATAGTACATACAACTGTCGAGATAGTCGATATTCCAGGGCTTACAAAGGGATCAAATAAGGTGGAGGGGGCCAATAAATTCCTTGGCGATATAAGGAACACTGATGCCCTGATCCATGTTCTCAGATGCTTTGATGATGAGAACCTGCCGCATGTTGACGGATCAGTTGATCCGGTAAGGGACATGGAAACGATTGACCTTGAATTGCAAGTTAAGGATCTTGAATCAGTTGAGAAAAAGATAGAGAGGTTGAAAAAGGTATCAAAATCAGGTGACAAGGAAGCCCTGCAAGGCCTTGAAGTACTTGAACGTTACAAGGATCACATTGGAAATTTCTCAAATGCCCGCAACCTCCAGGTAAAGGAAGAGGAGAAGAAATTTGTTGATGATCTCTCCCTTCTTACAATGAAACCTGTTCTGTTCATCTGCAATGTAGATGAAGGATCTGCAATAAGTGGCAATCACTACGTAGAAAGGGTGAAAGATTTTCTGAAGGACAAAGATGCTGAAATGCTGATAATTGCCGGAAAGACGGAAGCTGAGATAGCAGAACTTGAGAGCGTCGATGACCGTAAAGCCTTCCTGGCAGATGCAGGTCTTGATGAACCCGGGGTAAATAAGCTGATAAGGGCTGCATATAAGTTGCTCGATCTTCAGACTTTCTTTACAGTCGGCCCTAAGGAAATAAGGGCATGGACAATAAAAAAAGGCATGACTGCACCTCAGGCAGCCGGGGTTATACACAGTGATCTTGAAAGAGGTTTTATAAGGGCTGAGGTGATGAAATACGATGATTTCATAAATCTTGGTTCTGAACAGAAATGCAAGGAAGCCGGAAAATTTTATATTGAAGGCAGGAATTACATTGTGTCCGACGGAGATATCCTGCATATACGATTTAATGTTTAATGGTATGATCTGGAAGAGCCTGGTTGCCGGGATATTCATATCAGCATTTTTCTCAGCAAAGTGCTTAGCGCAGACCGGATCGGATGATGCTCTTCTGAGGGAATTAGTTGAGAAGAAAGGGCAGGCCATCGTTACTGTCAGTCTTCAGGATAAAGGCGCTATAAATAAACTGTCTGAATTTGTTTCAATTAGTTCGGTAAAAGCAGGTGTTATTGAAATTATTTTGTCACCTCTGACAATCGACTGGTTCATTGATCAGGGCTTCGGGTATTCAATTTCAGACCGGTCCGAACCAAAAGGTATAATAACTGCTTCAGATGTGAGTGAAGCTATGCAGTGGGAAACATACCCGTCCTATACTCAATACCTTTCAATAATGGAAAGCTTTGAATCTCTTTATCCTGAAATCTGCGATCTTGATACAATCGGTACATCAAATAACGGCAAGTATGTTCTTGTACTTAAAATATCAGATAATGCCAGGACTGATGAGGACGAACCGAAGGTTTTTTTTTCATCGACTATGCACGGGAATGAGACTGGAGGATTTGTAATGATGCTTCGACTGGCAGATTATCTGTTAAGTAATTATGGTATAGATGCCAGGGTCACAAGATTGCTGGATGAACTCGAAATATGGATCAATCCGCTTGCAAATCCTGATGGTACATATCTTGATGGCAATGAGATTACTGCCCCGGTAAGGGCAAATGCGATGGGATATGATCTCAACAGGAATTTTCCTGATCCGGGACTATCTAATGTTGTCAGGCAGAAGGAAACTCTTGACATGATAAAATTCATGCGGAAGCATCATTTTGTCATTTCCGCGAATTTCCATTCAGGGGCAGAGGTTGTAAATTATCCCTGGGACAGATGGAGCCGTAGACATGCTGATGATGACTGGTTTTACAGTATAAGCAGGAAGTACGCCGATACTGTTCATCAGTATTCTGATCCGGGCTATATGGTTTTCCTTCAGGATGGCGTCACAAACGGCTGGGACTGGTATTCAGTAAGCGGTAGTCGTCAGGATTTTGTTAACTGGGAATTACAGGGAAGGGAAATAACAGTCGAACTTGATAATGATTTTGTGACACCTGCCGCAAATCTTAGCTCGTTATGGGAATATAACCGGCGGTCTTTTCTGGGATTTCTGGAGAATGCCTTATATGGCATCCACGGTCATGTAACTGATATTAATACAGGGCTTCCGGTTGAGGCAAAGATAGTGATACCGGGCCACGACAAGGATAGTTCGTTTGTCTTTTCCGATGCACAGACCGGCAGTTTTACGAGGCTTATTGCAGCCGGGTCGTGGGATCTGCTTTTCAAAGCCAAAGGCTACACCGACCTTGCTGTAGAGAATGTAGTTGTTACTGATAACGTCAGAACAGAATTAAATATCCAGATGACGCCTTACGTTAATCCTGTTGATACAAGCGATGCATTTGTGATGATCCTTTATCCGAATCCTGCAAATGAATTGCTCAGAGCTGTTTTGCCGGAAGAATTATACGGAAGAGTTAATGTGAGAATCTTCAACGCTTTAGGGATCAGGCTCAAGGATTATTATGATGAGGCTGTTGAAGATATACCACTTGAAATAAATGTCAGGGATATCCCCGATGGTTTGTATACACTGATTATCAGTAGTACAGAATCAGAGGCAATAAGCAGGAAACGGTTTGTAGTGGTTGGTCATTGAATAATTTCTTCCATTTGTTAATTATCTGTCTTGCTTCTCTGTCTAAAAAGTCTACTTTTGAAATTTATGATTTTTTGCATGTTTGTATTTAGTAATAATCAGGATTTATGAAAGGAGCCAGGATATTGAGATTTTTCGCGACAGTTATTCTTGTAGTGTCGAATATAATTGATATGACCGGACAGGGCGCCTATCTGCCACCTGACAAACCAAAGCTTGTTATAGGAATAATTGTAGAACAGCTGAGATACGATCAGCTTGAGAAAATGCGCAATCGTTTTGCTGAAAATGGTATAAGGAAATTGCTTAATGAAGGAACATATTTTCAGAATGCTTCATTTCAATATATGCTTACTCAGGCAGCTCCCGCTCATGCAACAATAGCCACCGGTGCAGAACCTTCAGTGCATGGGATAACATCGGATTACTGGTATGTTCCACTGAGAGAAGAGCTTGTTTATAGTACAAGCGATAATACCGTGAGTCCTGTAGGAGGCAGCTATGAAAAGGGGCTCCATTCCCCTGTCAACTTGCAGTCATCAACATTTGCCGATGAACTTAAGATGTCGACTAACAGGAAGGCAAAAGTTTTTTCGGTAGGCTTGAAGGAAAATCCGGTAATATTCTCGGGCGGTCATGCATCTGATGGAGCGTTCTGGTATGATGATGTGACAGGAACCTGGATGTCAAGCACCTATTATATCGATTCATTACCGGGATGGGTGTCCGATTTCAATACAATGAAATATCCTGAGGTTTTCCTGACAAATCCCTGGACTTTATTGAAGCCAAGGGAAATCTATGCTGATTGTTTGCCCGACACAAACATTTATGAGATGGGCTTCAACGGTAAAAATTATTTTCCTTATGACCTGGATAAAATAAGTTCCAGGAGTAGATCCAAATTGGGTCGTGATTATTCCCTTCTCAGGGAGATTCCTATGGGAAACACCTTTACAACTGATTTCGCTATAAAGCTTATCGAAAAGGAGGGCCTCGGGAAGGATGATATAACCGACTTTCTTTCAATGTGTTATACGGCAACAGATTATATCGGGCATAGGTTTGGACCCTCATCGCTTGAAATGGCTGATGCCATCCTCAGGCTTGACAGCGATATAGAGAAGTTTCTGAAATATGTCAATGATAGCATTGGGAAAAGGAATGTACTTTTGTTTTTTACTTCTGCGCATGGTATTTCTGAGATACCAGGTGTTCTGGAAAGCAACAGGATACCTTCCGGTTATTTCAGACAAAATCAGGCTTTACAACTGCTGAGAAGCTACCTTAACGCAGTTTATGGGGAAGGTTCATGGGTAAAGGGTTATTCCGACAAGCAAATATTCCTTAACAGAACTCTTATTGAGGATGCCAAGTTGTCTCTTGATGATGTGCAGAAAAAAGTTTCAAGGTTCCTTGTTCAATTTACAGGTGTTGCTACGGCCTATCCCTATTCGGCGTTTGAGATGAATGATTACAGCAGTGGTAATCTTAAAAAGATTGTAAATAATTTCAACCCCCAGAGATCGGGAGATGTGATTGTAACACTTAATTCAGGATGGGTTGAGAAAGATGATAATTATGTTACAAATCATAATTCACACTATGAATATGATTCTCATGTGCCTCTTATATGGTATGGTTGGGCAGTGAACAGGGCAAGTATCACCCGAAAAGTCAACATGACTGATATTGCAGCCACATTATCATCATTATGTAGAGTACCTGTTCCAAATGGTTGTACGGGCGAGCCAATGTTCGAATTGTTCCGTTAGGGTTTGGCTTTCCCTTTCATTTTATCTCTTAGCCTGCATGCTTCGGTCAGTAAGCCCGGGTCTTTTTCACAGCCGTTGCCCAGGATTATAAGATCAGCTCCGGCATTATAAATATCATTTATTTCCTTTGAAGACCTTATTCCTCCTCCGACAGCCAGTGGAACGGAGATTTCCTTTCTCACAGCTTTAATTATTTCAGCCGGCACCGGATTCTGTGCACCACTGCCTGCTTCAAGATAGATCATTTTGAGTCCAAGCATCTCACCGGCAATTGCTGTTGCGACGACAATATCTGTTTTATCGGCAGGTATTGCCTCAGTCTGGCTTATATATTCAACAGATGTCTTTGATCCGCAAGCTATAAGGATATAACCCACCGGAATAAGCTTATCTTTTACATGTTTCAGGTAAGGTGCAGCAATAACATGATTACCAATAAGCAGCTCAGGATTTCTTCCGGAGATAAGTGAAAGAAGAAGTATAAAGTCAGCTTTGCAGCTTAATTGCAACAGGCTTCCGGGAAACAGGATCAGGGGAATGGAACAGAAACTCTTTATAAGGTCAATAACAGGTTCAACACTCCTGAATGTAAGGCTTCCTCCCACCATAATGAAATCGCTGCCGGCACAGACAGCAGTTTTCAGTATTTCCGGCAGTGTTTTTTCATTGACTTTATCGGGATCGATAAGCAGGGCAACTGATTTTTTATTTATAAATATTTCCATTTTCACAGTCCTTTTTCGTCCATACAATTGCATAATTATCGTATCTCGTGTAATGGAGGTCAAAAGATTCATTAATTTTCTTTGTATGTACCTTACCCCTGCACTCTCCTGATTCCTTTACCTCAAAAGGCTCAATCGTGATATTATTTCTGAAGCTTATTCCTTCTTTGTCGCATATCTTGTAAAGGGATTCTTTTGCACACCAATGAAGATACATATGATATCTTCTTTTTTCAGGATCCTTTGTTATCTTTTCTTTACTGTTTAGGAATTTAAATGCTATGGCTCCGATATTTGAACTCATGTGCTCAAGGTCGATACCTACCTTTTCCGTTGTACTGCACAGGATAGCAGTAAGTTTATGTGAGTGTGATATACTAATAAATCTTGAACCGTCACTGAGGAAAGGCTTATTATTTTTGTTGTATACTATTTTGGCCTCCTTTCCCAGCAGTTCTGCCAACAAGGCTCTGACACTCAGGAATTCCAGTTTTCTTGATGTGCTGGCAAATATTCTGTATTTCTTCTTTTCCTCTGCATCAAGTTCGACCATGCCAAGAAGAGTATCGATATCTTCCTCGATTTTCCAAACCCCCAGAATTGTTGATTCGTTAAGATAATGTTTTGTAATGCATCCCATTATTCAACTTCGGTTATTACTCCGACCATTCAAGTGTTTCAATTAGGTGATTTATATCCTGTCTGAAAAAATCAATTACAGGAGCCAGTGAATCAGGATTGGGCTCAGATGAAAAGTAAAGTGATCCCCTGAAGAAATGTTTTGTACTGTCTGTAACAAAAAATTGTACTGCAGTAGCAGTACTCCCTTTGAGGTCATATAATATTCCATATACATTATGCTGAGGGTCTGCTATAAACTCCTCATTTATTGCATCGGCTTTGGTGATATGGTTTTTTACATTCAGTCTGTATGATTCTTCAACAAGGCTTGCAAGATCGTCGTTAACATTTTTATATGTAAGATATACTTTAGCTTTGTAGGCAGGGAAGTCAATATTGAACCATCCGGGTTCCGGATTACTTTCAGATTCAAACGAGATATTGCCATAGACGGGATACTGGAATGAAAGAGGCAGCATGCCCTTCTGATCAAATGTTCCCGGATCGAACTGTCTGTAAGCTTTTTCAGGAAAATCAATACGGAAATATCCTTTTGGTTTTGGGACAGTTGCTTCCCGGCATCCAGAAAGCAGTGCGGACAAAAGAAGCAGTATCAGAATGTTATTCTTCATCAGCATCATTATCAACCTTATTGTTTTCAACACGGATTTCCTTTATTCTTCTTCGGTCGGCAGATTCTATTGTGAATGTAAAATTACCATATTTGATCACCTGGTTTTTTTTGGGTATTTCACCTGTAAGCTCCAGGATTAATCCGGCGAGGGTTTCTGAATCACCTCTTACATAGCTGAAGATATCCTCATCAATATCAAGTATTTTAAGGAAATCGTTGAGAAGTATCTTTCCTTCAAAGACAGTTGTTTTATCATCTATCTTTTTGTAGAGTATTTCATCCTCATCACTTTCGTCAGTAATTTCTCCAACGATCTCCTCGAGGATATCCTCGAGAGTTATAATGCCTGAAGTACCACCGTACTCGTCTATTACAACAGCCATATGTATCTTTTTCTGCTGAAATTCCTTCAGCAGATCATTTATCTTTTTTGTTTCAGGAATGAAATACGGCTTTCTCAGCAGGGACTGCCATTTAAAGCTGTCGGTATTGTTCATATACGGAAGGACATCCTTGGCATACAGTATTCCCTTTACATTATCGAAAGATTCTGAGTATACTGGTATTCTTGAAAAACCCGACTCAATTATCACCGGGATTATCTGGCTGAACTGCAGGTTGATATCAACTGCGGTGACATCAATTCTAGGGCACATTATTGCATTTGCGCTTATATTACCGAAGTTAACTATGCCTTTGAGAATCTTTTCATCTTCATCGAGTTCGTCGGATGTTAGTTCGAGTGCATCTGAGAGATCATCGATACTTAAATCGGAAGCTCTGCGTGAGTATCTTTTTTTGACAAATGAAGTAGACTTGATTAGTAAAGAGGTTACAGGGTTCAGAATTTTTATCATTCCGGAAAGGGGATATGCCATAAAGAGAGCTGTTTGCAAACCGTTCCTCGATGCAAAAACCTTTGGCATTATCTCTCCGAAGAAAAGCAGGAGGAAAGTAATGACAACAGCTTCAACTATGAATCCGATAACAGGTTCTGTACTAAAATCAAATAATTTTGAACTGATGAAAGCTGCCAGAAGGACAATTGTAACATTGATCGTGTTATTTGCAACAAGTATCGTACTTAGTAATTTTTCTGGCATACCATAGAGCCTCAGGACTGTCTGAGGCTTGTTTTGCTTATCATTCCGAAGCTTCTCAATATCTTCAGGCCTGAGGGAGAAATATGCCACTTCTGAAGCAGATGCGAGCCCTGATGCAAATAAAAGGATAGCCAGTATTAAAAATCCGATAATTATTTTTAAATCAACCGGATTAACGATCACAACTGACAAAAGTCCAAAACAACTAAGCGAATATGCCGGTTCCAAAAGAACTTAATTTAGTTAATAAATTTAGAATGGCAGATCATCTTCATCCTGACCTAATTGGGGTTCATCACTGAATGTGCCGCCTGGTCCGGATTCACTGCCATCCATTATGTTAATATTATTCCATTCTCCGTAACTGGTATTTTTTACTGCCTTGTTTTGAATATCATCGGGTTCATTAATCCCGTTAACCGGTCCGGTTCTTGTCAGGGATTCTTTACCGGCAACATCAGTTTGAGAAGAATAAGAGCCAGGGGACTGTTTTTTATCAAGTACCATTAATGTATCAGCGAGTATCTCGGTAATGTATTTGTTGTTTCCCTCCTTGTCGACATAGGATCTGGTTTTTATCTTACCGACAAGATAGACTTGTGTCCCTTTTTTGATTGTTTTTTCTGCAACTTCAGCAAGCGCACGCCACAAAACAATATTATGCCATTCAGTTGATGTTATTGTTTCGCCCTGCTGATTTGTATATGTTTCGCTTGTTGCAAGTGGGAATGTCGTTTTAACTACGCCTTTGTCGAAATACCTTACGACTGGATCTTTGCCAGCATTGCCAACAAGTATGACTTTATTGATTGACATATAGTTATGAATATTAAGTTAATACACCTAACAGGACTATAAAGTTATAGAAAAAAACCTCTTTCTGCAATTATGGAAGGATTTAAAGGTTATTATGCAATATAATCAATATATTATAATTTTTATTACCAGCGGCTCCAAAACCAGAAACTTTGAAAAGACAACTTTGAAAGGATGAATGAAATATTCCTTTCTCTTTTGTAATTAAGTCAATAATAAAATATTATAAAAAAATTTATTCCTTAAGTGTTTCTTTTTAAACAAATAATATTTCTATATTTGCAGGGTTGAAAAAAAGATACTCAAAATAATTTGTTGAATTTATTAAACTTCAAGCAAAATGACTAAAGCAGATGTTGTAAATGAAATTGCCAAAAGTACTGGTATTGAAAAGGTAACTGTTCAGAAAACAGTCGAAGCCTTTATGGACACTATAAAACAGTCGATGATCGCTGGTAATAATGTTTATCTCAGAGGTTTCGGAAGCTTTATTGTTAAGAAAAGAGCAAAGAAAACTGCAAGGAATATTTCCAAGAATACTACTATCATAATTCCTGCTCACAATATCCCGGCTTTTAAACCGGCCAAATCATTCATTAATAAAGTAAAAACTAACGTTAAGAATTAATCTTTTATGCCAAGCGGGAAAAAGAGAAAAAGACATAAAATGGCTACCCACAAGCGGAAAAAACGTTTGCGGAAGAACAGACATAAGAAGAAGAAGTAACAGATTATAGGGTAGTCTACAATTAATGAACTAAACCTAAAGGTCCGGGGATCTTTAGGTTTGTTGTATATGGGTGTCGGGGATTGATGGTGATGTATTACCTCTGATTTAATACAAGTGGCAAACAAGGATCTGATCATCGATGTTGGGGATACTGAGATTTCTCTGGCATTACTGGATGACAAGCAGTTAGTTGAACTAAATAAGGAAAAGCGTAACATAAAGTTCTCTGTCGGGGATATTTACCTTGGAAAGGTAAAAAAGATTATGCCCGGACTTAATGCAGCTTTTATAAATGTTGGTTACGAGCGTGACGCCTTTCTTCATTATCTTGATCTGGGTGCGCAGTTTAGGACCCAGCAAAAATATTATGCTTCAGCGCTTCAGAGGCAGGGTAAGGTGACTTCTGTCCATAAATTCAAACCTGAATCCGATATAGATAAAGATGGCAAGATCACTGATGTACTCACTCAGGGACAGACAGTAATAGTCCAGATAACAAAAGAACCGATTTCAACAAAAGGGCCAAGGCTTGCATCTGAAATTTCTCTTGCAGGAAGGAACCTTGTCCTGATACCATTCTCTGATAAGGTCTCAATTTCATCAAAGATCGAGAATATTGAAGAGAAAAATCGCCTGAAGACTCTTTTACAGAGCATTAAGCCCCGTAATTATGGGATAATTGTACGTACGGCAGCTGAAGGAAAAAAAGTTGCTGTGCTTGATGCCGAGTTACGTGAACTGGTAAGGAAATGGGAATCTGCCTTTTCTTCAGTTAAAAAGGAGATCAAAACGCCCAGACTCTTTATAGGAGAGATGAACAGAACAACTGCTATGGTACGTGATATGCTTAACGTGACTTTTAACAGCATTCATATAAATGATCATACTCTCTTTGAGGAAGTCCGTTCATACATTAAAGAGATAGCTCCGGAAAAATCAGGAATAGTAAAACTGTTTAAAGGTACTATTCCGATATTTGATCATTTTGGCATCAATAAGCAGATTAAGGCACTTTTTGGTAAAACAGTTTCCTTCAAGCATGGGGCATATCTTATTATAGATCACACTGAAGCTCTGCATGTAATTGACGTAAACAGCGGGAACCGCTCAAGGACAGGGAATGACCAGGAACTTAATGCCCTTGAGGTCAATATGGAAGCAGCAACTGAAATAGCCCGGCAACTGAGACTAAGGGATATGGGCGGAATCATTGTGATCGATTTCATTGATATGCAGACAAACGAAAATAAGCATTTGCTCTATGAAAGGATGAAAGAGCTGATGGCTAGCGACAGGACTAAACACAACATACTTCCGCTCACCAAGTTCGGTCTTATGCAGATAACAAGGCAGAGAGTCAGGCCGGAGATGAAAATCATTACGGATGAAAAGTGTCCGGCCTGCCAGGGTACTGGTGAAATTAAACCGACAATACTTTTCACCGATGAGCTTGAAAGTATGCTGGCTTTTATTGTTGGCAAGATAAAAACAAAGAAACTTTTTTTAAATGTCCATCCTTTTGTGGCTTCTTACCTGACTAAGGGATTATTCCCGGTCTTCCTGAAATGGAATCTGAAATACAAAATAATAATCAAGGTACAGGCTGTTACCTCGTATCATATGCTTGAGTACCATTTTTACGACAGATTTGAAAACGAGATAGACCTTCCTTAGCATCATAACTTCCCGGGCAGATTCTCTGCTGAACATTTTCTGTCGTCTTTTGTTTTTATCTTTTGTTACTTTTGGGAAAAGAAAAATAATAACTATGCCTGGCAAAAGAATTCTTGTCATCCCCCTGATCATTATGTCCCTGACTCTTCAGGCTCAGATATTTGATCCTGTAACATGGGAATTCGGTTATGAAAAGAAAGGAGAGGGGAATTATGAACTTATAATAACTGCCTTCATTGAGAAAGGATCTCATATTTATTCGATGGATACCCCTGAAGGCGGACCCATCCCCACATCCATAACGATCAATACTTCAGAAAATTTTAAATCCGAAGGGGAAGCTTATGAGGCTACAGTGCCTCAGGAAGTGTTTGATGAAGCTTTCGGCCTTACGATAAAATCACACAGTAACAAAGCTGAGTTCAGGAAGAGAATAATATCATCATCTGCTTCTTTTATTGTTGATGGCATTGTGTCATACATGGCTTGCAATAATGTAACGTGTTCACCGCCAAAAGATGTAGATTTTAGCATCAGGATAGGAGAGGCCGGAAGCATATCTGATTTGGCATCGTCTGGCATAACGTCTTCAAAACCAGCAAGAAAAGGCTTGCTCAGCTTTTTTCTGATATCTATGCTTGCCGGATTTGCAGGCATACTTACCCCATGTGTTTTTCCGATGATACCGCTTACCGTGGCCTTTTTTTCACAGGGTTCTGATACAAAGGCGAAATCTTTTCTGAAAGCTGGTATATTCGGGCTCTCAATAATTCTGATCTATTCATCCCTGGGGATAATAGTGTCGCTTACTAGTGCCGGTGCAGGATTTGCATCTGCTCTCAGCACCCACTGGATACCTAATATTATATTCTTTACCCTGTTTGTGATTTTTGCGGTTTCTTTTTTTGGTGCTTTTGAGATAGTGCTTCCATCAAAATGGGCTACCGGCTTTGACAACAGGGTTGACAGGGGAGGAATGCTTGCTGCTTTTTTCATGGGATTGACAACAGTTATAGTATCATTTTCCTGTACGGGCCCCATAGTAGGAGCGCTTCTTGTTGAAGCAGTATCGGGAGATGTATTAAAACCAACAATCGGGATGTTCGGTTTCGGACTTGCCTTTGCACTGCCATTCACGCTCTTTGCGGTTTTCCCGTCAATACTCGGTAAGATGGCAAAATCAGGCGGATGGCTGAATTCCGTCAAAGTAGTACTTGGTTTTATTATGCTGGCCTTCAGCATGAAATTTCTTTCAACAATTGATAGTGTTTATAACCTGGGATTGATTTCAAGAGATCTGTTCCTTTCTGTCTGGATTGTGCTCTTTACACTTATGGGGCTTTATCTGATGGGCAAAATAAAACTGGCGCATGACAGCGGTCCGGATCATATCGGGGTTTTCAGACTTTTTTTAATTATAGCTGTTTTTACTTTTGTGGTTTATATGATCCCGGGCCTGTTCGGAGCTCCGCTTAAAGGATTATCAGCTTTTCTGCCTTCCCAGAGATCTTCCTGGTTCAGCAACAGGGAGAAAGCTCCGGTAAATGCTGCTTCTTCAATACCATTCTTTCAGGAACTTAAAATTAGTTCGCAATGTTTCGAACCAAAATACGCCGATAAATTCGAAATGCCGTTTGGATTAACAGGTTATTTCGATTATGAGCAGGGACTTGCATGCGCAAAAGAACAGAATAAACCGGCTTTGCTTGATTTCAAAGGACATGCCTGCGCCAATTGTAAACTGATGGAGGCAAAGGTCTGGTCAGATCCTGAAGTACTCAGGAGATTGCGCGACAATTTTGTGATAATTTCACTTTATGTTGACGACAGGACCCAGCTGCCTGAAAATGAATGGATCGTATCAGCGATAGATGGAAAACAGAAGAAGACAATAGGAAAACAGAATGAAGATCTTGAGATAACTAAATTCAGGACCAATTCCCTTCCCCTTTATGTTATAACCGACTTTGAAGGTAATCCCCTCAATGAACCGATGATAACCAACCTTAATATCGGGGAATATAAAAACTGGCTTGACGAAGGATACAGGAATTTCTCAGAAGCATCATACGGGAAATGACCGTAGTGCTTTTCTGCTGATTTTCATCTACCCAGAACATTGTTTTATGGACTCTTTCAGGGGGTTCATGAAAATGGGGCTGATTATTATTGCTTTTTGATAAAAATAAATATACTTTTACATTAAGTGTCAATCAGATCAATAGTAATCGTTTTAAAATGAGACGGTTTGTGTTGTTTGTTGTAGGCTCATTTCTTTTTATTCCGGTAATGTCACAGGTTGCCAGGCAGGATGTTGTTGCCAGTGCCGGAGGCTATAACAGTGCAGCAGGTGTCTCACTGAGCTGGACTCTTGGTGAAATGATAGTTCCGACTTTTTCCTCATCCAACCTGATACTGACTCATGGTTTTCAGCAGCTGATAATAACCCCAGTACAGAAAAATCTTGAATCTCTTGTAAAGATTACGATATATCCGAATCCTGCAGTTGATGTCATCAACCTGCTTTTAGATAAAACCCTTGAAGAAGAAATTGAAATATCTGTTATTGATTATATGGGCAGACTTGTAAGAACTGATTTTGTGGAAGCATTCATGATTGAGAAACAGATCAATATGCAGGATCTGCCGGGTGGTATCTATTTCCTGAGAATTACGGAAGGCAGATTAAGTAACATATATAAGATTGTGAAACTTTAAAGGAAATTTTATTGTTCAGAAATAAATTTTCTATTGTTTTCACTGAGTGCCCCCTGTTCTTCAGAGGGTTTTTGCTTTCTGCCCTTATCCTGCAATGGACTGATCATACTCGGGGAACAATTTGCTCCGGGGAGGGCTGACAATAACAGTATATTATAACTATGTAAATGGAGCATATTTAATTAAAGGTGTGTTAATTAAAGTTAAATAAAAGAGCAATTTTAATCAAGCAATTTAAAATTATTATATTGTATTAATTCACATAGGACCAGGCATGAAAAACAACATTTTGATTTTTCTTTTTGTTTTAATCTTTTCTTCATGCGGAAATACTGAGAATAATCTTTCCAAAAAGGCAGACAGGATTCATAGAAAGATTCTTACTGTTGATATGCATTGTGATACCCCTTTAAATCTGATAGGATCTGATTTTGATCCTGGAAAAAGGAATAATGAGGGTTGTGTTGATTTTCCAAGGATGATTGAAGGTGGTCTCGATTCAGAATTCTTTGCAATATTTATCAGTCAGGGTGCCAGGAATGATACTGCATATCAGAATGCTCATAAAACTGCACTAGAGATGTTTGACGCGATTCATAAAAGCCTTGAGAAAAACTCTGCTCTGGCTGAGCTGGCACTGACTCCTGATGATGCCCTGAAGATAAAGAAGAAAAAGAAAAGGGCTATATTCATATGCCTTGAGAACGGCTATCCGATTGGCAGGAACCTTGATCGTATACGGGAGTACTATGATCTGGGGGCAAGATATATAACTCTTTGTCATTCAGGAAATAATGATATATGTGATTCATCAAATGATCCAAGAGGCCCTGAAAACAACGGTCTCTCACCTTTTGGTGAAGAAGTTGTTAAAAAGATGAATGAAATAGGGATGATTGTCGATGTGTCTCACATTTCTGACGAATCATTTTTTGATGTTCTTAAAGTTTCAAAAGCTCCTGTTATAGCATCACATTCATCCTGCCGGGCTCTTTGTTCAAGTCCCCGCAATCTGACTGATGAGATGCTCCTGGCACTCAAGGAAAATGGTGGTGTAATACATATATGTATTTTGAGCAACTTTATCAAAACACCAGAGCCTAATCCCGAACTCAATGCAAAGCTCAAAGAGCATAAAGAGAGTTGGGGAGATATAAAAAAGCTCACGCAGGAGCAACAGAAAGAATATCGTTCTCAGAGAAAGGAATTACAGAGCAAATACAAGAGGCTGGCCACCGTAGCTGATGTGGTAGATCATATTGATCATGTTGTTCAGGTAATCGGCATTGATTATGTAGGTATAGGGACAGATTTTGACGGAGGAGGAGCAGTAGAAGGATGCAGTTCGGTAGCAGAAATGAAAAATATCACCCTGGAATTATTAAGAAGGGGATACTCCAAATCAGATATCAAAAAGATCTGGGGAGCTAATTCAATGAGAGTGTTTCGCGAAGTAGAAGCGATTGCTGAAAAAGACAAGAATTGATCATTAGTTGCTTCGGTTCAATCAGATCCTTACACGCGAGAATCTCAATGATTTTAAAATCCAGTTGGGCAAGGGCTTGAAGGCTCTCTTACGGAGATCAATATACCATCCGATTTTCTTCAGCACAGGCAGTCTGTGTGATTCAACAAATTCAATCAGGGTTCCGTCAGGATCTTCTATATAAGAAAAATGTCCTGCGGCAGTACCCATGTCAAAGCTGTTTCCTTCAAAACTTTCTTTGCTGTCTACTGTAAACGGGTAGTCTCTGCTTAGGCAATAGCTTTTAAGTTCATCCATTCCCCGGATATCAAAACAAAGATGCATAAATCCGGGGTCACCCCAGAAACGTCCTTCATATTTTTTCTTTCCCGGTTTGCCAACAGAGCTTATCAGTTCAATCTGGCTCTGGCCGAAGACCCTTGAGAACGGGCCGTTGAAGGGCTTCGATGTTTTTAACAGGACCCTTCGGATCTTCTTATCTCCTCCGGGAAGGGATGAGAGATCCGGGAAAACATCGGTTTTATCATATACAACATGATCATAGCCAAGTATGTCTGAGTAAAGGACCCTGGACTTTTCAACATCAGAGACTCCAATTATTACGCCACTGGAACCACCCGTTTCCTTTTTTTCATTAATGAACCAGTTAGTTCCTTCCTCCATTTGGAAAATATTGTCATAGGGATCTTTCAGGAAGAATGTTTTCTTTCCTGAGGGATCTTGTTCGGGTTCACCTAAGAGCCTGACATTATTATTTTTCAGGAATGCATAAGCTTTGTCAATGGTTTTTACTTTCATTTTACAGGCTAGTATGCCGGTATCGCCCAGTCTGATCTCTTCCTTAATTTCCTGGGGTTCCCGGTCCTTATACTGCCATATCTCAAATCCTCCTCCACTCTGAAGGTTCAATGCAAGCATAGCACGACGGCTTCTCGGTTTTCCTCCTGTATAGCGCAGCATCAGTCTGGCCTCTGAATCTTCATCAAATATCCGGCAGTCCATTCCAAAATTGCGGATGTAATACTTCCAGGCTTCCTTAAGGTTTTTTACCCCAATCCCTATCTGTTGTATCCCGCAGATCTTATATCCTTTTTTCATTTTGTTTTTTCTTATGTTGATTTTATTTTGTCTCCTATTCTGAAAAACAACCATGGACACAGCCTTCTGATATAAAGCATTATCAGTTCTTTACCTCCGACAAGTATCTCTCTCTTGTTTTTCAGGATACCGCGAATAATAGTTTCAGCGGCTTTTTGAGGTGAAATTCCTTTGTTGAGGCCTTCATCCATCTGACCATGCTCTTTTCCTTCGTGGTTCAAAGCATGATAGGAAATATTGGTTCTTACCCTGCCGGGGATTATAACTGAGGTCCTGATATTATTTTTCTTATTTTCCAGGAAAACTGTTTCAAAAAAACCATGAAGAGCCTGTTTTGAAGCTGAATATGCCGAACGTAGCGGAAAGCCGAAACGTCCCGCAATGCTGCTCGTAGCAGCGATATGTCCAGATTTTTGTCTGATCATATATGGCAATATTGCTTTTGTCAATGCAATAGTTCCGAAATAATTTATTTCGAATATTTTACGGTCGAGCCACAAGGGGGTTTCATCAGCCCTTGCCCGTTGGCTTATACCTCCGATATTCAACAGGTAGTCTATATTTCCGACCTTATTAATCTGTTGTTCAACAAGGTTTTCAATAGCTGAAGTTTCAGCCAGATCGAAGGGAACGCATATTACATTACTTGCTTTTTCACCGCAGGCTTTTCTGACCCTTTCAAGTCCGGATTCATCATTTGATGATATGATGACTTTAGCACTTCGCTTAACAAATTCATAAACTAGTGCTTCTCCTATGCCGGATGAAGCTCCTGTTATCCAGACATTCTTGCCTTGGAAAGTAATTTTGGTCATGTTTTAAAGCGCTGTTACAATACTTAATAATTCGTCATAATCCCTTTTAAGGTCAATATACTCCTGATTTCGGGTCCGAAGATAGTTTATAATTCGGAATCCACCGATTATTCTCTTTAGTTCAAGATAATAATACCATGAAAAAAGACCGGCAAGCGGTATTGTCAGGAAGATTAATAAAGAAATCCACCAGGGGGAGAAGATAACAAATGTAAGTAACAGAAACAAGGGTGTCAGAATAATAGCAAGGGCCAGAGAAAATCCGAATTTCATTGTACTGTGAAACTGGACATCTTTTATTTTCCTGGTCTGGTAGTTTGGAATTAAAAAGAATGTAAGGTTAAAGATATTACCGTAAAGGAACAGGGGCAGGGAAGCAATAAGCCCGGCGCTTTTGGCCAGGAGCCATCCTGGAGAGTGTTTTTCTTTCGAGAGAAGTCTGTAATCAGTTTTCAATTCCCCGGCTTTCTGTTTTATTCTGAGGCTGAGAGAGCATATTTTTTATACAAAGAGAGATTAGTGTTTTTAAGTGCGTTTATCTTATCGATTAATATTTTGTCCCGAAACAGTTTAGGGAACTTCACATCATCGCTGTGTTGTCCGTTGATAAGTGACCTGAGCTCGTCTATAGCTTCATAATCCTCTACCGATTCGATATGCACCATTACTTTTTTCATTTCATCTGAGAGTCTTTTTTTTAGCTTATTCATTGCCATATCATGACTCTTTTTGTAAACCTCATAAAACTCGGAGATCTCAACTGGTTTTCCGAATGCAACGGTAAGAACCTGTCTGTATCTTGTATAGTGGCTAAACTCAAGTCCAACAGGTATGATTTTTATATTCAGATTGAAATCTGATGCTTCATCGGCCTGGAATGCTATTCTGCAGATGCCTTTTTTCAGTTGTCTCAGTCTCCTGAAGCCTTCGTGGTTACCTTCAGGAAGTATTACAAGACCATTTTTATTACGTAATACACTGATAGTTTTTTTAAATATCTCCTCGTTGCCCTTAAGGGAATTGAATCCGTCCCTTATTCTGAATACAGGCAGCATTTTCAGGTAATAAAGGATTGAGGATACGAATTTCTTTTTGAATATATCGGCACGCGTAAGGAAGACAGGCTGGGTTTTCAGGGTGTTGTAGACTATTGCAAGAGCATCCATCAGGGCATTCTGATGATTTGGTGCAAAAATAAGGTGGTCGTCAGGATTAAAGTTTTCACGTCCGCTTACGATCACCTTTCTGTAATATACATTATTATGCCAGAAGCATGTAATTTTCCTTATTAATTCATACCCTATGGAATACTTCTCAATGTTTTCCTTACCCATTCCGTGAAAGACTTATTTGCTTTAATTGTGATGATCACAATTCGCGGATTATTGCAATGTATAAAAAATTGAGTTATTGAATGGCTAATTACTTTAATATACGTCTTTATACCACTCTGTTACAAATCTTCAAAATGGTTTCTCCATTTATCTATTATTCTTCTTTCTTTTTTTGTAGGGCGTCCTTCCCCTTTTTTTCTGTAACCAAACGGATCAGTACGTTTGAGACTTAGTTTTTCTTTTTCGCTGTCAGGTGTAAGATCTTTCAGGTAACTCTCCACCATTTTAGCGGGGATCCTGTTTGAAAGAGGTCTGATCACCCTGTAGGAATACATTACCGGAGGCTTTCTTACGGTAATGATTTCATTTCCTTCAATATTCTTTGATGGCTTAACCGGGTTGCCGTTTACAAGTATCCTTCCCATTTTGCAGGCGCTGGTAGCCTGTCCTCTGGTTTTATAGATCCTGACTGCCCAAAGGTATTTGTCTATTCTTACAGCCTGGACAAGGTTGTCGTTCATCTGGCAGGTAAAAGATTATGCTGTGTTGTTTTTCTCCGGTGCTTGCTTTATCGCTTCCTTTGCCGGCACTTTACCTTCTTTATTGTATGCGGTCATTGTAAGTTCGACGCCCACTGTGCAGAATGATTTTATCATTTCAATTACTATCCTTATCCTTTCCCGCAGGAAATCAGTTTCTTCCCTGTCCCATTTTCCCAGCACATAATTGACCTGTGCTCCTTTTGGGAATCCATTGCCGATGCCTATTCTGACACACGCATATACGTTTGTTCCGAGAACTGAATTTATGTGAGCGAGTCCATTATGGCCTCCATCACTGCCTTTGGCTCTCATCCTGATGCTTCCCAGGGGAATAGCCAGATCATCGACAATAACAAGGAGATTTTCTACAGAGACCTTTTCTTTGTTCAGCCAGTATCTTACAGCGTTTCCGCTTAAATTCATGAATGTTGATGGCTTAAGGAGGACCAGTGTCCGGCCTTTGAATTTTGTCCTTGAAACATAGCCATAGCGTTTATCATCAAATGAAACCCCTGCTTCTGAAGCAAATGTATCAAGAACTGTAAAACCAATGTTATGCCGGGTGTCAGAATACTCGTCACCAATATTACCCAGGCCAACTATAAGATATTTCATTGTGCCTGATAAATTAAAGAAGGATTAAGATTTCTTTTCTTTATCCTTGTCTTCAGCAACTTCTTCTTCAGCAGTTTCTTCTTCAGCAGCTTCTTCCCCTTCAGTCTTGAGAGCTACACGTGAGGAAGCAATAGAGACGACAGTTGTAACCTTCGGATCGAGTAATTCTATATTGTCGTAGGCAAGATCACCGACTTTTATTGAATGGTTTATTTTAAGTTCGGAAATGTCAACAGCAAGATTTTCAGGGAGGTGTTCAGCAAGTCCTTTTACCTTCAGATGTCTTCTTTTTACTATCAGCTTGCCGCCTGCTTTTACCCCGGCAGAATCTCCGGTAATAGCTACAGGAATACTTATCACAATAGGCTTGTGATCGTAGATTTTCATAAAATCCGCATGTATTATCTTGTCTGTCACAGGATGGAATTGTATATCCTGAAGGATGGCATTAATTTCCTGATCGTCAATCAGAAGTTTTACAAGGTGAGCTTCGGGAGTATAAACAAGTTTCTGAAAGCTGTTCTCATGAACCTGGAAGTGCAGATTATTTTCCTTGTCATAAATAACACAAGGTACATACCCTTCTTTTCTGATATGTTTAGAACTTTTCTTTCCAAGTTCTTTTCTGAACGATCCCTTGATTTCTATTGTATTCATTATTAAAGTATTATTGTGCTACTCATTCCGTAAAAGTTAAACGGAACCCATTACACGTTAAATGTTATAAAAAAACGGATTGCAAATATATTACAAAGGGATTAGAATACAAAATTTGTGCTTATGGAACTATTGTTTGTGACAGCCAGTATTGTTCTGGCGAAGATCTGAGCTATTGAAAGCACTTTTATTTTGTCTGAAGTTTTAGTTAAAGGGACGGAGTCGGTGACTACAAGTTCCTCAATAGCGGAATTATTTATTCTTTCAACAGCATTTCCCGACAGGATAGGGTGTGTGGCAAATGCCCTGATGCTTTTTGCACCCCGTTCCTTCATCATATTAGCAGCAAGCACGATGGTACCTGCTGTATCTATCATATCATCAATTATTACGACATTCCTGCCTTCCACTTCACCAATTATCGACATTTTTTCTACCGTATTCGGTTTTTTCCGTAGTTTATAACAGAGTACCATTTCAGCCTGAAGGTGCTGTGAATAGGCATTGGCTCTTTTGGAGCCTCCCATATCGGGAGCTGAGACTGTAAGGTCATCAAGTTTCAGGCTCTCAATGTAAGGGGCGAATATTGCTGAACCAAAAAGATGATCTACCGGGACATTAAAGAACCCCTGTATCTGGTCGGCGTGCAGATCCATTGTTATTACCCTGTCAACACCTGCCGTGCTAAGAAGATCGGCCGATAACTTTGATCCAATTGACACTCTGGGCCTGTCTTTACGGTCCTGGCGGGCAAATCCGTAATATGGTATAACTGCAATAACCTTATAGGCAGAAGCTCTCTTTGCAGCGTCTATCATAAGAAGGAGTTCAAAAAAATTATCTGCAGGTGGATTGGTAGATTGAACAATGAAAACCATATCACCTCTGACAGATTCATCAAAACAAGGTTGAAATTCACCATCGTTGAAACAGGTAACTGAACTATTCCCAAGTTCAACCCCCAGTTCCTGTACTATCTTCTCTGCCAGTTGTCGTGATGACCTGCAGGAAAAGATTTTCATTGGTGCTTTACCGTACATAGATCTGTCTTTTGCTTAATTTATATTGTGCCTACAAAATTAAATAATCCTTAGGATATCAGGAATTTTTTTTCACATTGTTGATAGTTTCTTCTATGAAACTCAGAATCTCTTCTCTTCCAGTTCGTTTGACTGTTGATGAAATAAATGTTGTGGGCAGGGCTTCCCATATTCCCAGCATTGTACTGTCATATTGCTGAATTGATTTTATCAGGGTCGGCCGGCTTAATTTATCACTTTTTGTGAATACCCTGGCAAAAGGGATCCTGTTTCTTCCGAGCAATTCCATGAATTCAAGGTCAGATTGCTGGGGCTCATGACGTGAATCAATAAGTACAAACAGGCACATAAGAGTTTCCCTCCTTGTTATGTAATCCCAGGTGTTTTTCTGCCACTTTTCCCTTAACTTAATGGGGACTCTTGCATAGCCGTATCCCGGCAGATCTACAAGGTACCATTCTGAATTGATAAGGTAGTGGTTTATGGTTCTTGTCTTACCGGGTTCGGATGATGTTCTGGCCAGCCTTGACCATCCTGTGATCATATTTATAAGTGATGATTTGCCTACATTTGAGCGACCAATGAAACCAAATTCAGGCAGATCGGTTTCCGGACATTGCTCAAGTGTTTCACTGCTTTTGACAAAACTGGCTGAACGGATCAACATGTCCTTGCTAATTGAGGTCATTATAGGGCAATTCGATCCTCTTGTATACAAGGTTTCTGTTTCCAAATGGGGTAAGCATTGAAGCTATTATTCCGACATAATTCTGACCCGGTTTTCCTGATTTTCTGAGATCGAGCCGGGCAATGCCATCAACTTGTTTTATTGCTTTGTACATGGATGTATCATACATGTTATTAATAAATTCACCCCTGTAAAAATCAACTCTTGTCTTTTTGTCAGACAGTTCAAGCCCGATCCTGTAGATCCCTTTTGAGTTGTATTCATCAGTAACATTGACTACAATTTCAGGATAGTCTCTGAATAATTTGCCGTTAGAATTAAATTCTTCCAGATATGGAGTCCTTTTTCCTTTGCTGAAACCTATTTTTGCCCTTACCTGCCCTCCTCTGTAATATTGGATCTGGATACCGTCTATGGTATCCCTTTTATAGGGAGTTTCCCTGAATATCTGGCCTTCTTTGAAATAGTACCTGCCGGTGTCCTCTCTAATGTCGTTTTCATACCAGAATGTCTGGTACAATTCACCTGACTGGTAGAATGTTTTAGTAAGCCCTTGTCTGACACCATTTTTGAAGGTAACTTCTTTTACCTTCAAATTGCCGCTCATATATTGTTTGATCCCTGTATAGCCGGTGTCGGGTACTATTACAGTATCAGTTTCAACAACTGCATTTTGTTTTGAAGTTCCTCTTCCTGAGCAACCGGCGAGGATTACAATCAGGAAAGCTGCAAGAGAGATCGGGAATTGTTTCATTGTTTTATGTTTTTTGGTTTCTTTTAGTTTCATTTATAAAAACTTCCAGGATCTTTGCTTCAGGTGATGGTTCAAGGATTACTTCCTTTATCATGGCAGGAAGCAGGATTGTTTCGCCTTTAAGAACCGGTTCGGAATTGCCATTCCATCTGATCAGGAATTCACCCCCGACACATATGAAGATTACAAATGAATCAATAAACATGTAATCCTTCCGGATGATCTGGTTAAAGTTGATAATGTTTGTAATGAAAAATTCGCAGTTTACAAGGTTTACAGTCTTGTTGACAACAGGAATTTTCTCAATTTTGTTGCTTCCCGTTGCGTTGAAATCAATGGCATCAAGAGCCAGATCAGTATGAAGCTCTCTCGGCTTGCCGTCATGCCCCACCCTGTTCCAGTCTGAAATCCTGTATGTTATGTCGGAGGTCTGTTGTATCTCAACAAGTATATTGCCGGCTCCAATTGCATGTATTCTGCCTGCAGGTGTAAAAAACACATCGCCGGGCTTTGTCTTCTCAGCATTAAGGAGTCCGGCAAGTTCGCCTGAGTTAAGTGCATCAAGGTACTCCTCCCTGGAGTAAGGTTTTTTAAACCCTGTATATATTTTTGAATCAATACCGCTCTCAAGAACATACCACATCTCTGTCTTCCCATAAGCCCTGTGCCTGTCTTTTGCCATCTTGTTACCGGGATGAACCTGTATTGACAGGTCTTCTCTTGCCTCAATTAATTTTATCAGGAGAGGAAATTCATTGCCGAACTTATCAAAAATGGTATCTCCGGTAAGATCTCCCATATAGACTTCAATCAACTCCTCTATATTATTGCCTGAAAGGAATCCATTGCTTACAAGCGACAAATTATCCTTTACAGCAGATAATTCCCAGCTTTCCCCGTATATCACTGAAGGATCGGCTTTTTTGTGCAGATTATTGACAAAGTAGGTACCTCCCCATATCCTCTCTTTCAGGATACTTTCAAATTTTAGCGGGTATAATTTTGACATAATATTTACAGTGTAAGTCAAACATCATTCTGAAGGAAGCAGTTACTTGATAAATAATTGCTTTTTTTGTAACTTTAATTAATACAAATTTACAAATAAATGCTTATTGTTGGAATAGCAGGAGGAACTGGTTCAGGTAAAACCACAGTTGTAAATAAATTACTGAATATGTTCCCCAATGGTGGTGAGGTGATTGTTATACCTCAGGACGCATATTACAGGGATAACGGACATATATCGCCGGAAGAGAGGCAGAAGATTAATTTTGATCATCCTGATTCTCTTGAATTCAGTCTGCTTATTGACCACCTGGAGCAGCTGAAAAAAGGTAACGCTGTTGAAATGCCTGTTTATTCATATCTGACCTGTCTGAGGTCTGAAGAAACAATAACAGTTAAACCGGCCACTGTTGTAATTGTGGAAGGCATACTTATTCTTGCAGACGAGGGTCTGAGAAAGATGTTCGATATAAAAGTCTTTGTTGATGCCGATGCCGATGACCGTCTTGGGAGAGTGATTCAAAGGGATATTGCAGAAAGAGGCAGATCGCTGCAAATGGTGCTTGAACATTATCATGATACTGTTAAACCTTCGCATCTTCAATTCATTGAACCTTCAAAAAGATATGCTGACCTTATCATTCCGCGCGGCGGAGAAAATGAAGTTGGAATAGAGGTGCTTGTTTCAATAATAGAGAAATATCTGAACAAAAAAACCGGAAAAAATGCTTGATAACATAAAGGTAGAAGACATTCTTTTTTTAGACATTGAAACTGTTCCCGAGGCTCCTTCAGTGGATCTGCTTGACCCGCTGAAGCAGAAATTGTGGGACAAGAAATCGAAGCAGTTCAGGAATCCTGATCAGTCTGCAGCGGATGTTTTCGAGAGAGCGGGAATATATTCAGAATTTGGCCGTATAATATGCATCTCGGTGGGATTCATAAAGGAAAAAAACCCATTTAGTCTGAGGATCAAATCTTTCTACGGTGATGATGAGAAAAAAATCCTTTACGAATTCTCGGCGATGGTTACAAGGTTTTCGAAATTAAAGAGAGATGCTCAGCTTTGTGCACATAACGGGAAGGAGTTTGACTTTCCTTATATTGCAAGGCGTATGATAATAAACCGGCTTGAGATACCCGGGATACTGAATAATGCAGGCAAGAAACCGTGGGAACTTAAACTGCTTGACACTATGGATCTGTGGAAATTCGGCGATTATAAGAGCTATACATCACTTAGTCTGCTTACTGCCGTACTTGGAATACAGTCTCCAAAAGACGACATTGACGGAAGCATGGTTGCAGATGTTTATTACAGGGAGAGGAATATTGAACGGATCGTCAGATATTGTGAGAAAGATGTTCTTGCAATAAGCCAGGTTCTTCTGCGCTTTATGAATCTGCCTGCAATACCGGAGGACCGTGTCGAATCCGTTACTATATGGTCATAAACTCAGTTTCATGGAAAACCATGATAATGCAGCCATTCAGTCGGCAAGCTGACGCTTGTACATCTGGATGGTATTTTCAAGTCCCAGATACAATGCGTCAGAGATAAGTGCATGACCAATCGATACTTCAAGTATCCAGGGGATGTTTTTATAAAAGTAATTCAGGTTGTCAAGGTTCAGATCATGCCCAGCATTAATGCCCAGTCCTAAATCTCTGCCAAATTCTGCTGCCCTGATGTAAGGTTCAATTGCTTCAGCGGCATTACTGCTGAATCCTGAAGCGTATGGTTCAGTGTAGAGCTCAATCCTGTCAGTACCGGTTATGGCGGCATTCTCAATGTTTACAAGTTTTGTATCGACAAAAAGAGAAGTTCTTATTCCTTCCTTTTTAAAAGTTGATACAATGTCCGTAAGAAAATTTCTGTTCTTCAGGGTGTCCCATCCGGCATTGGAGGTGATAGCATCATGTTTGTCGGGGACAAGCGTTACCTGGTGCGGTTTTACTGAAAGAATAAGATCGATGAAACTATCGGATGGGTTGCCTTCAATATTGAATTCGGTTTTTATTATCGGTCTTATATCAAGAACATCTTTATATCTGATATGTCTTTCATCTGGCCGGGGATGGACAGTGATACCATCAGCGCCGTAAATCTGGCAGTTTATTGCTGCATTCAGCACATTGGGTATATTCCCACCCCGCGCATTACGCAGGGTGGCAATTTTATTTATGTTTACACTTAGCTTTGTCATAAAATAATCCTTTCAATTTTCCGTACTGTCATGTGGAATAAAACCGTTCTCAAATTTTGGCAAGTTATAAAATGAATTTTATAATTATTGAGTCTTAATTACATATGTGTTTCATAATGCAAAAATAATAGAACTGTCTTTTTTTTATTACTTTAGTTGAAAATTATACGGAAATGGTAGCAGTTGATCTGATATCTCATAATATTCCTCCTCTCAAGACTTCCGATACAGGCCAGACAGCATTGAACCTGATGGAGATATTCAGGATATCGCATCTGCCTATTGTAAACAATCAGGATTTTCTCGGCCTCATCTCCGATAACGACATATACGACATGAATCAGCCGGAAGAATCTATTGGTAATCACGAGCTTACATTATTAAAGCCATTTGTGACCAGCGATCAGCACCTCTTTGAGGTTATTGGCCTTGCGTCGCGTCTGAAACTGACTGTTGTCCCTGTTCTTGACAGTAATAATCATTATAAGGGTGTTGTAACAACCCTGGATCTGATCCATTATATCGCCGGTGTATCTTCAATGGAGCAACCAGGCGGGATAATAGTACTCGAAATTACGGAAAGAGATTATTCTCTTGCCCATATTGCTCAGATAATTGAAAGCAATAATATAAAGGTGCTGAGCATGTATATCACTTCTCCGGCAGATTCGACAAGGCTTGAGGTTACCCTGAAAGTGAACAGTACAGATCTTGCTTCAGTGCTCAGAACCTTTGAACGGTATAACTACGATTTAAAGACCTGGATAACGACTGATGATTCACTCGACCGCTTCTATTCGGAGAGATTTGATCTGCTGATGAAATATTTAAACATGTAATCTGTTATGCTACAAAGAGTTGCTATTTTTGGCAAAGATGATAATGCAAAGACAAGAAATGCAGTACAAACGCTGATCTCCGAGTTCAATAGAAGAGGTATCGGGATACTGATCAATCAGAGGCCGGACGGGACTGATGCTGGCTATAAAGGAGATATAGAAGTTTTCAGTGATGTTTCATCCTTACAGAATCTTCCCGGTTTGATATTGAGTGTGGGAGGAGACGGGACTTTTCTTGAGACAGTATTGAGGGTGAAAGACCTTGGCATACCTGTGGCTGGTGTAAATACGGGCCGGATGGGATTTCTTGCAAATATACCTAACGAAGATCTGGGAAAGTCAGTTGATCAGTTGTGCAACAATGAATATGAACTGATTAGCAGGTCGATGCTTGAGATTTCGCATCCGACGGATCTCTTTGAAGGTGAATCGGCAGTGGCTTTGAATGAGATTACAATACAGAAATCGAACGTGAGCATGATAACTATTCATGTATATGTGGATGATGAATTTCTTAACACCTACTGGACTGACGGGTTGATAGTCTCGACTGCAACAGGATCAACTGCATACAATCTGAGTGTTGGAGGACCAATATTATCTCCGGAAGATGAAAGTATTATTATTTCACCGATATCGCCTCATAATCTGACGATAAGACCAATAGTTCTTTCCGGCAGCAGTAAACTCAGAATGGTACTTGAGGGAAGAACGAATGAATTTCTTGCCACATGCGATTTCAGGTTCAGGAAACTGCCTATAAGCGAAAGGATAAGCATAATAGGAAGTGACATAAAACTAAAGACTGTAATGCTTAAAGGAAAAGGTTTTTACAGCACTTTGAGAAACAGGCTTATGTGGGGGATCGATAGAAGAAATTAAATTTTATTTCCGGTATTATCTTTGCCTTGATAATGGATTAATATTGTTATAGTTTGTAATTTTATTCTGTATTATTACTTGCTCTAATTTTTAGATTATTATATTTGTATCAGCAACCAAAAATGCATATTATGAAAAGGCTCCTTTTAACAATATTGCTCTTTTGCCTTGTCGTTCCATTTTCACAAGGTCAGTTATGGAGAATGAGAAGATGGGAGCTGTCGGCAGGCGCAGGGCCATCATTCTTTTTCGGAGATATCGGAGGCTATTCCAGAACGAAGAATTTCCTGGGATTCCGCGACATAACCTATCTTCAGACACGATTTGATATAAACGGTAATTTCAAATACCGGATCACCAGAGTTGCTAACCTCAGGTTAAGCATGACTTATGCAATGCTTAATGCCACTGACGTAAGGGGATCAAATGAAAACAGAGAATACCAGTCAACAACATCTCTTTTTGAACCGGCTCTGATAGGGGAATATTATTTTATCAAGAACAGGGCTGAAATGAGTTATCTGTTCATTAAAGGAAGAAGGAGTTTCTTTTCCCAGATATTGAGGTCTCTGGATTTTTATGCTTTTGCAGGCATAGGGGGAGCTGCTTTCAATGTTGAACCGAATGAAGCACTTCAGGCCCGTGATATGCCCACAAGCGGATTTGCTGCCGTAGTGCCGGGCGGTGTAGGAACAACACTGATCTATAATCCAAATCTCAATTTCGGACTGGAATTCGGAGGTCGGTATGCATTTTCCGATTTTCTTGATGGCTATTCTTCACCACAATTTTCCAAGGCAAATGACGTTTATTATTTTTTGAACTTTACATTAACTTATAAGTTGAAGACCGGCCCTCGTGGATGGCCGTCATTCAGATGATAATAAACGGATTGTGTTTTAATGAAAAGAATACCTTGGATCTTCTTTCTGATCAGTTTATCTATTACTGTTTTCGGACAACGCAGTGCTGATTATGGCGTTTTTGGCGGTGTCGCTTCTTACCTGGGAGATATAAATCCCGAAAGATTACTCTATTCACCAGGTCCGGCAGGGGGAGTTTTCTACAGGTATAATCTTCACCCCAGGCAGGCTTTAAGGGCTAATATTTTCTACGCAGGTGTCAGGGCAGATGATCTTGATTTTGAAAACAGTTACCAGCAAAGCAGGAATGAATCTTTTTCCGGATCAGTAGGGGAAATCGCTATCCAGTTCGAATTTAATTTTCTGCCATATACAACACAGGGTAAACTATGGGATTTTACACCCTATATTGCTGCAGGTGCAGGTCTTGCTTATTTTAATGCCAAATACCAGTCTTTTGAACCTGTTATACCATTTTCAATGGGTTTTAAAGTGAATATTTATAAAAATATGGGTCTGGAGATCGAATATGGTTTTCGTAAATCTTTTTATGATAACTTTGACGGTCTTAACGATATGATAGCTCCGGCTGATTATGGATTGATCCATAATAATGACTGGTATTCGCTGTTAGGTGTTGCATTTACATGGAAGATCTACAGTAAGATGACCGGATGTCCGGCCTATAATGACGTGGATGGTAAGAGAAAACGCTGAATTATGTCATTGCGACAGGAAATTGATCAATCAAAGCTTCCGGCCCATGTGGCAATTATAATGGACGGGAACGGACGTTGGGCCCTTGATCATGGTAAAAGCAGAATATTAGGACATCATCAGGGTGTCGAATCTGTCAGGAAGGTTATTGAGGCTGCTGCAGAAATTAATTTAAAGTTTCTTACTCTTTATGCATTCTCTACGGAGAACTGGGAACGCCCTGATGATGAGGTAACAGCATTGATGGGAATTATGATGCAGTCACTGAATGACGAGACTGAAACTCTTTTGAAAAACAATATTAAGCTGACAGCCATAGGCGATCTCGACAGGCTGGATGCCGAGGTAAGAAACAGGTTGTCCGAAACAATAGAGATGACTTCTGTTTCTACCGGCCTCAGACTTGTTGTAGCCTTAAGCTATAGCTCCAGGTGGGAAATATTAAGGGCTGCCAGAAGAATAGCATGTGAAGTGAAAGAAGGAGTCCTGGATGTAAATTCAATTGATGATGCTCTGTTTGGGAAATATCTTTGTACTGCAGATTTACCGGATCCGGATCTCGTAATAAGAACAAGCGGAGAAATAAGGATAAGTAATTTCCTTTTATGGCAGAGTGCTTATGCAGAATTTTATTTCACTGACATACTTTGGCCTGATTTTGGTAAGGATGATTTCTACAATGCTTTAATTGACTTCCAGAAAAGGGAAAGAAGGTTTGGAAAAACTAGTGAACAGATATCGGAAAAATGACATTATGAAGAGGAGGATAGAATACAAGAAAGCTATTTTGGGACTTTTTCTGGTTACGATAGGAATGTCGTTATTTTCGCAGGGGAAAGAAGAAATCTATGACTATTCAAGATCAAACAGTTATATCGTAGGAGGTGTAACAGTTTCAGGTATCAGATTCTTGGACATGAATGCCATTATTGGATTGTCAGGTATTAAAACAGGCCAGGAAGTATACATACCGGGTGAAGAGATAAAGAATGCAGCACAGAAATTATGGCAGCAGGGACTGTTCTCAGATGTCAGGATCACTATCGACAGTCTGAAAGCCGACACGGCATTCATTAATATCTTCCTTCAGGAGCGCCCCCGCCTCTCATCACTTAGATTTAATGGCCTGAAAAGCTCTGAATCGCAGGATATTACAGAAAAAATAAATTTCCCAATCGGTTCGCAGGTAACTTCCTATATAATTGAGAATACAAGGAAGATCATTCTGGATCATTTCATTGAAAAGGGGTTTCTTAATACAACGGTAGAATTTGTTCAGAAAGATGATCCGTCACTGCCTAATAATGTTATCATTACAATTGATGTTGATAAAAAAGCGAAAGTCAGGATTGGGGAGATAACATTTGCCGGGAATGAATATTTTGATGAAAAGAAGCTCCGGCGCCAGATGAAGGATACGAAAAAGAAAAATCTCAACTTTTTTAAGCCTTCGAAATTCATCGATGAAAAGTTCGAGGATGACAAACAAAAGCTCATTACCTTTTATAATGATAATGGATTCAGGGATTTTGAGATTGTATCAGATTCAATTTATACAATTTCTGAAGACAGGGTTGGTCTGCAGTTAAGAGTCGATGAAGGCAATCAGTATTTCCTTAGGGATGTTGAGTGGGTAGGTAACAGTGTTTACAGAAAAGAGGATCTCGAAAGAGTTTTCAATGTAAAAAAAGGCTCCGTTTACAACCAGTCACTTATTCTTGACAGGCTGACGGGTGCAAGCGGCGCTGAGGATGCGGTAAGCAATCTTTACCTGGATTACGGATATCTTTCTTCACAACTGAACCCTGTTGAAGCCAAAATCGAAAATGACTCCATAGATCTTCAGATAAGGATCTATGAAGGCGATCAGGCATATTTAAATGATATTCTGATAAACGGGAATACAAGAACAAATGAACATGTGGCCCGCCGGGAACTCTATACTCTGCCGGGCGATCTTTTCAGCAAGGAAAGAATAATAAGATCGATTCGTCAGCTTGGGGTACTTGGGCACTTTGATCCTGAAAAGATTAATCCTACCCCCTTATCTGATATGACTACAGGCAATGTGGATCTTCTTTACAAGCTGGAGGAAAAAGCAAATGACCAGTTTGAGATCTCCGGAGGCTGGGGTGCAGGAATGATGGTTGGGACAATAGGAGTGAGGTTCAATAATTTTGCAATGCGAAATTTCTTTGACTGGAAGGAATGGAGGCCTTATCCCTCAGGTGATGGTCAGTCTTTGAGTATAAGGGCTCAGTCGAACGGAAGATTTTACCAGTCTTATAATGTCTCATTCAGTGAGCCCTGGCTGGGAGGGAAAAAACCAAATTCTTTCTCCATTTCAATGTACAAATCACTTATGACAAACGGGAGGAAGAAAAGTTCTCCGGATTATCAGTCTATGATAATAAGCGGAGCATCAGTTGGCTTGGGGAAGAGGCTTCAATGGCCGGATGATTATTTTTCAATATACGGTGAAGTCAATTACCAGCGCTATAATCTTAATAAATACAGTTACTACCAGTTCCTTTTTGAATCTGGTGAGTCAAATTTGTTCAGTGTTACCGGAAGACTTTCCAGATATTCGGTTGGACCGAATCTTATATACCCGAGAAGCGGATCGTCATTTACATTATCACTTCAGCTAACTCCTCCTTATTCTACAATAAGCGGACAAAATATGGCTGGTAAATCCGATGAAATAAAATATAAATGGATCGAATTCCATAAATGGGTGTTTAAATCGGAAAGTTATTTCCCGATGTCAAGGGATGACAAACTAATATTAAGTGCCCGTTTTGCCTTTGGCTATCTGGGGCATTATAATAAGGATATCGGGCATTCGCCATTTGAGAATTTTTATATCGGCGGTGATGGCATGACGGGATATAGCTTTTATGGCAGGGAAATTATAGCAATGAGAGGATACACAAACGGATCGCTTACCCCTGTCGACATAAAATCGGGAGCTCCGTCTGGAAATGTTTACTCCAAGCTTACATTTGAACTTAGGTACCCTGTGTCGCTCAATAACCAGGCTACAATTTATGGTCTTGCCTTTCTTGAAGCCGGAAGGGCCTGGATGGAACTGAGAGATTATAATCCCTTCAGGATGAACAGGGCTGCAGGTATAGGACTGAGAGCCAATCTTCCCATGTTTGGACTTCTCGGAGTTGACTGGGGCTACGGCTTTGATGAAGTGCCAACAGGTGCAAAAGACGCAAATAAATCACAATTTCATTTTGTTATAGGTCAGCAGTTTTAAAAGTTAAGATTTGAATCATGAAAAAATCAATAATTATTATAGGATTATTCGTTTTGTCCACAGCTATAGCTGTCGGGCAGAAGTATGGGTTTGTTGATTCGGAATATATAAGGAAAAATATACCGGCTTTTTCAACAGCACAAGAACAGCTTGATAAGCTTTCGCAGCAATGGGAAAAGGAAGTTGCTGACGGATATTCTGTTGTTGAGCAGATGTACAAGTCCTACCAGAATGAGGTTCCGCTGCTCTCACAGGAGATGAAAACTAAACGTGAAGAAGCAATCATAAATAAGGAAAAGGAAATAAAAGAGCTTCAGAATAAGTATTTCGGGATGGAAGGCGAACTCTTTAAAAAGAGAGAAGAACTTGTAAAACCGATTCAGGATGAAATACTGAAAGCTATCAGGGATATTGCAGTTGAAGGAAGTTATACAGTTATTTTTGACTCAGCGGCAGGAGGAAATATTCTTTTCGCAAATCCCAAATTTGATATTAGTGATCAGGTACTTGAAAAATTAGGTTATAATAATTAAATAACTACTTTTGTAAAAATTATAAAGATATTAATGATGAAAAGGATAATAGGTTTAGCAGCAATTATAATATTAACAGCTTTTACAGTTAACGCTCAGTCTTTTAAGTTCGGTCACATAGACAGTGATGAACTTATTCAGGCTTTACCTGAATTTGATTCAGCTAATATACAGCTTGAGAATCTTCAGAAAGAACTTATTAACACTCTTGAGCTTATGTCGGTTGAATTGAATAACAAAAGCGAATCTTATAATAAGGAAAGCAAGAATCTTACAGATATAGTAAGACAGACGAAGGAACAGGAACTTATTGACCTTAACAGAAGGATCCAGGAGTTCCAGACCAATGCACAGGCACAGCTTCAGAACAGGCAGATCGAACTTTTGCAACCGATCTATGCCAAGGTAGATAAAGCCCTTAAGGATCTCGGTAAAGAGAATGGCTTCATCTATATTTTTGACATTTCAAAAGGAAGTCTTGTGTTTTTTGATGAGACAAAAAGCACAGATGTTCTGTCTCTTGCCAAAGCCAAACTTGGATTGAAATAACTTTTATACCCGATATTTATGACCATCAGCCAACAGGTTGATGGTCATTTTTTAATTTATTCTTTAAGTGAAAAACCGGCCAATAGGTATTTTTGATTCCGGTGTCGGAGGGCTTACAGTAGCTCATGCGGTCAAGCAATTACTCCCAGGAGAGAGCATTGTATATTTCGGAGATACCGCTCACCTTCCCTACGGTGATAAATCAGCAGAGTCAATAAAGTCGTATTCACGCCGTATAACGGAATTCCTGCTCGAAAAGAATTCAAAAGTTGTTCTTGTGGCATGTAATTCGGCTTCTTCTTCAGCTTATGATGCACTTAAGGAAGAATTTGGAAAGAGGGTGATACTTATCGATGTAATTGATCCTGTTGTAGATTATCTTGGATCAAGGAATTTCAATAAGATAGGTGTGATTGGAACAAAAAGAACAATTAGTTCCGGCACCTATGAGACTAAAATAACTGAAAAGGCTCCCGGCACCTCGGTTATTTCGATGGCAACTCCTTTGCTTGTACCGATGATTGAAGAAGGTTTTATTTTTGATGATATAAGCAATGCGATCCTCAGGGCTTACCTGGCCGGTAATTCATTTGCCGGTATACAGGCCCTTATCCTCGGATGTACACATTATCCGATAATAAAGAACCAGATCAGCAGGATCTTTGATTTCGAGATTGAAGTAGTTGACTCTGCAAGGCTTGTTTCACAGATACTTAAAAACACGCTTTGGGAAAAAGACCTTCTTAATGACACGGGGACTGTGGACGATCAGTTTTTTGTGTCTGATTATACTCCCTATTTCGAGAAAATTGCAAGGATGTTCTTCGAGAAGGAGATAAACCTGAAAAAAGCAGATATCTGGATTTAGGATCAGACTTCCTTTAGCTTATCCTGAATCTTGTTTCATATTGATCTGAAATATGATCAGAATCATAATGTGTTCTTTAGAACTTATAAAGCTAATTTTGATTAACTTACGCAGCTTATTAAGTGGGATTATTATTCGCAGTTAATATAAATTAATGGCCAGTAACTCAAATGTTATCAAAAGGGATGAAGTTGTGATCCGTTTTTCAGGGGACTCAGGAGACGGGATGCAGCTTGCCGGTACTCTGTTCTCTGATACTGCAGCCCTTTTTGGTAATGATCTGTCTACCTTCCCTGATTTTCCGGCGGAGATACGTGCACCTCAGGGCACCGTTGGTGGTGTCTCAGGCTTCCAGATCCATCTTGGGTGTTCAAAAATAAAAACACCCGGCGATTATGCTGATGTGCTTGTTGCAATGAATCCCGCTGCAATAAAAGCAAATGCAAAGTGGGTCAGGCCAGATGCCATAATAATTTTCGATAAGGATAATTTTACGGGTAAGAATCTTGAAATGGCCGGGTATATTGCGGATCCTGTTGCTGAGGAAAAGCTTGAGACTTGTAATGTAGTAGCAGCTCCGATTTCTTCCATGGTAAAGGAAGCTCTTAAGGATTTTGGTCTTGATGCAAAATTGGTACTGAGAACAAAGAACATGTTTGCCCTGGGAATGCTTTACCGGCTTTTTGACAGGAAGCTGAATTATACCGAACAGTATTTTGATACAAAGTTTGTCAACAAACCGGAGATAGCTGAGGCAAACAAGATTGCCCTGAGAAAGGGATATCATTATGCCGGAACTATAGAAGCTCTGAATCCGGTTATTAGGATTAAACCGGCTCAGATCACTCCCGGCCGTTACAGGAATATATGTGGTAACACTGCAACAGCCTGGGGCTTTCTTGCTGCTGCTGAAAAAGCAGGGTTGAAATTTTTTATAGGATCTTACCCCATTACACCGGCTAGCGGGATACTGGAAGAGTTGGCAGCCCGCAAGGACCTTGGAGTAAAAAGCTTTCAGGCTGAAGATGAGATTGCAAGTATCTGTGCTGCACTGGGAGCAAGTTTTGCCGGATATCTGGCTGCGACATCAACATCAGGTCCGGGACTGGCTCTTATGTCAGAGGCTATTGGCCTTGCCGTTATGGCAGAGCTTCCTGTTGTAATTGTGGATGTCCAGCGGGGCGGTCCCTCAACAGGCTTACCAACAAAAACTGAACAATCAGATCTGTTACAGGCCCTTTACGGCAGAAACGGTGAAAGCCCCGTCGTTGTTATTGCAGCAAGCGCACCAGCCAACTGTTTCAGCTATGCTTTTACAGCCGCAAAGATCGCTGTTGAACACATGACTCCGGTTATATTGCTGACTGACGCATATCTTGCCAATGGTTCAGAGCCCTGGAAAATACCGGCAATAAAAGATCTTCCGGAAATAAAACCACCTTATGCCGATAAAAATGATCTCCCTTTCATGCCATACAAGCGCGATTGTGAGAAACTGGTACGTTCATGGGCTGTCCCGGGAACACCCGGATTTGAACACAGAATAGGAGGTTTAGAGAAAACTATAAAGGGAACAGTATCCTATATCCCTGAAAACCATGAGCAAATGGTAAAGACAAGAGCCGATAAGGTTGCCAGAGTAGCAGATGATATACCCGATCTGCTTGTTTTTGGCGAGAAACAGGGAGATCTTCTTCTTACAGGATGGGGAGGAACAGAAGGATATCTGATGACTGCGGCAAGTGAATTACAGGCTGAAGGATATAATGTCAGTCAGACATGTTTCAATTTTATTAATCCATTGCCAAAGAATGTAAGGGAGGTTTTCAGTAAATTCAAAAAAATTGCCGTTGCGGAATTAAACCTCGGACAGTTCGCTGATTATTTACGGATTAAATTCCCTGAATTCTCATATTATAAGATAAACAAGGTGCAGGGAATGCCTTTTACAATAAAAGAAATAAAGGATAATTGCATTAAAATCCTGAAGGGATAATATTATGGTAGAGAACCTTCATTTAAATTATACACCGAAAGATTTTAAAAGCGACCAGGAAGTGAGATGGTGCCCGGGATGTGGTAATCATGCCGTTCTGAATGCCATCCAGAAAACTCTTTCGGAACTTGGGATTCCTAAGGAGAGATTTGCTTTTATTTCAGGAATAGGCTGTTCTTCAAGGCTTCCCTATTATATGAATACCTATGGATTTCACAGCATTCACGGAAGAGCTGCCGCCATTGCAACTGGCGTTAAAACTGCAAATCCGCAGCTATCAGTATGGAACATTACAGGTGATGGCGATGCCCTGGCAATAGGAGGAAATCATTTCATTCATGCCGTAAGAAGAAATATAGACATCAATATCATACTTTTCAATAACGCTATCTATGGTCTTACAAAAGGCCAGTATTCACCGACATCTGAAAAAGGATTTGTTACAAGGACTTCACCATTCGGAACTATTGAAGAGCCATGCCTGGTGGGAGAAATAGTAATTGGAGCCAAAGGAAAATTTTTTGCAAGGACCTTTGATGCCAACGTGGAATTGTCAACCCGTATCTTCACGGAAGCCGCAAAACACAAAGGGGCATCTGTTGTGGAAGTACTTCAGAACTGTGTGATCTACAATGATGGTGTTTACGATGAAATTACAAACAAGGAAGTGCGTGATGACAGGACTATAATTCTGAAACATGGTGAGCCAATGATATTCGGGAAGAATAATGATAAGGGTCTGATGCTTGAAGGTATGAAACTGAAAATTGTTCGCCTTGGCGAGAATAATATTACCGAGAAAGATCTTCTTGTTCATGATTCCGGTGAACCGGATCCGGGCATACACTACATGCTTGCTAATATGAGATACCCTGATTACCCGCTTGCACTTGGAGTGATCAGATCTGTGGAAGGAAATACTTATGAGACTGATATGGAGGAACAGATTAGCAAGGTAAGGAAGACTGCAAAGATCAAATGTATGGATGATCTGCTTACAAGCGGCCTGACATGGATAGTTGATTAGTCTTCCGGCCGATAACTTTCTTTTTGTACAACATGGAAGATAACAGGCAGACAGGAAGAAGTACCCTTCCTGTCTTATAACGCAATCCCTCTTGTAACGACAGTATTGTTTATTTTTTGTATCAAGCCCCGAAGAACTGAGCCGGGACCGACCTCAGTGAATGAATCAGCTCCGTCGGCAATCATGTTCAGCACAGTTTGTGTCCATAGTACAGGCGCAGTAAGCTGTGCGACAAGATTCGATTGAATTATTTCCGGATTGCTTGATGGTTTTGCTGTTACGTTTTGATAAACGGGGCATATCGGCTCGTTGAATCTTGTAGATTTTATTGCGTCTGCCAGCTCTGCCCTTGCAGGTTCCATCAGCGGAGAATGGAAGGCGCCTCCGACAGCCAGTTTAATAGTTCTTTTTACATTTCTGGATTTCAGGGCTTCAATGGCTTTATCAATACCTTCATTTGTGCCTGAGATGACTATTTGTCCGGGGCTGTTGTAATTAGCCGGGACGACAAGATCATCTATCCGGGCACAGACATCCTCAACAGTCTTGTCATCGGCACCAATTACAGCAGCCATTGTGGAAGGGTTTTTTTCGCATGCTTTCTGCATTGCAGCAGCCCTCCTGGAGACAAGAACAAGGGCGTCTTCAAACTCAAGGGTCCTGTTTGCAACAAGAGCCGCGAATTCACCAAGTGAATGGCCTGCAACCATGTCTGGTTTAAATTCAGATCCGTTAACTGCAGCAAGTATTGTTGAATGAAGGAAGATTGCAGGCTGTGTTACCTTTGTTTGCTTCAGATCTTCATCTGTTCCCGAAAACATGATCTCAGTAATGCTGAATCCGAGTATTGAATCAGCTCTGTCGAAAAGTTCCCTGGCAACAGCAGACTTCTCATACATATCTTTTCCCATACCCGGGAACTGGGCTCCCTGGCCCGGAAAAACGTAAGCTTTCATGTCAGTGTAATTTTGAACAGATAAGGTGAATGAATTCTTCCCGTGTATTAAGGTTACTCAGGAAGATACCGGTAAAAGCAGATGTTGTTGTTACGGAGTTTTGTTTTTGTACTCCTCTTATCTGCATGCACATGTGCTGGGCTTCAATCACTACAGCAACACCAAGAGGATTAAGGCATTCCTGGATGCAATTCCTTATCTGCGTTGTAAGCCTCTCCTGAACCTGCAGCCTGCGGCTGAAAGCTTCAACAACACGTGCTATCTTGCTTAGTCCTGTTATATAACCGTCAGGAATATATGCAACGTGAGCCTTTCCAAAGAAGGGGAGCATATGATGCTCACACATTGAATAAATGTCAATATCCTTAACAATAACCATTTGCCGGTATTCCTCCCTGAATTTGGCTGAATTGATTATTTCACAGGGATTCATTGAATAACCCATTGTGAGGAAATACATTGCCTTGGCAACTCTTTCAGGAGTTTTGATGAGACCTTCCCTCTCGGGGTCTTCTCCAATCAGTTTCAGAACTTTATAGTAGACCTTCGATAACTCTTTTATATTGTTATCATCCCACTTTTCTATCCTGCTGTATCCATTTAAGTTGTTTTCGGAGATATTTGATTCGTCTATCTTTTTATTAGCCATAATATTCTACATAGTTGTTTTCAGTTTCACTTATTTTTACACAATGTAGCTGAGCGCCTGCTTTCATTACAGGTTCTTCCAGCTCTTTCCAGATAGCAATTGCAAGATTTTCGGTTGAGGCTATCTTACCCTTCATGAAATCTACCTCAAGATTTATGTTCTTATGATCGATCTTGCTTATGACCTTTTCAATAATAATCTCCTTTAGAGTGCTTATATTCATTATAAATCCCCGGTCTTCAGTTATTTCACCCTTTATTGTCACATAAAGATCGTAATTGTGTCCATGCCAGTTGGGATTCGAGCATTTGCCGAATACTTCTCGATTCTGTTCATCCGGCAAGTCCTTTCTGAACATCCTGTGAGCGGCACTGAACCTTTCTCTGTGTGTCAGGTAAATCATAACGAACTGCAATTTGCATTTAGAGTGCAATATTAACCAATAAAATTAAGGTAATAAGCGGTTTGTGTAATATATTTACGGGGCGAAAAAGCCTTAAGGGGATGTGAACCAAAGCATAAGGTGTTTTTGCGAGTGATTAAGAAAGTTGAAAAGTTTGAAAAAATTGAAAAGGATATTGATTGTTGTTGCTACTGAAAAAGAAGCAGGTATTCTTTTGAATGCCGGTGGAGGGTTTGAGAAAGAAGATCATAAAATCGATACTCTTGTTACCGGGGTCGGATCAATGAACACTTCGTGGTCTTTATTGAAATGGTTCTCAGTAAATGAAAAACCTGATCTGGCAATCAATATCGGAATTGCAGGGAGCTTTAAAAAAGATATTGTAACCGGAGATGTTGTTATTGCTGTTTCAGATTGTTTTGCCGATGCCGGGGTTGAATCGGGAAGAGCTTTTCTGACACTTGCTGAAGCGGGACTGGAAGACGCTGACGGCTTCCCTTTCAGGAGCGGGAAAATAATCTGCGATAACGGTTTTGTTGAACTGGCTGCAGTTAAACTACGGAAAGCTCAGGCGATAACAGTGAATACTGCTTCCGGTACTGAAGAGACAATAACCAGACTTGTAAATAAGTTTGAGCCTGATATTGAAACTATGGAAGGCGCAGCATTTGCCTATATCTGCAGTCGTGAGAGAGTCGACTATCTGGCATTAAGATCTGTATCCAATTTTATAGTTCCACGCCAGGAACAAAAATGGGATATCCCACTGGCCCTTAAGGCTCTGGGGCTGGCACTGGAAGATTTTTTTATTACTATTGATATGTAAAACAACATGAAACTAACTCTTGGTTTTTCTCCCTGTCCCAATGACACATTCATTTTTGATGCAATGGTTCATGGGAAAGTTGATACTGAAGGACTGGAATTCTCATACTGCCTTGCAGATATTGAGGAATTAAACCGGAGAGCTTTTACAGGGAAGCCTGATATAACAAAGATAAGCAGCTTTGCTTATGCTTTTGCTGCGACAGATTACATGATACTTGATTCCGGAAGTGCTCTTGGATTCGGGAATGGCCCCTTGCTTGTAAGTCGGGATAAAATTGATACTGGCAGCCTTGCTAATGCAAGGATAGCAATACCTGGCAAATATACGACCGCAAACATGCTTTTCAGTATCGCCTGGCCTGAGGCTGCAAATAAGACTGAGTATCTCTTTTCCGAGATTGAGAACGTGGTACTCAGCGGCGAAGCGGATGCGGGGCTTATTATTCATGAGAGCCGCTTCACTTATCAGAAAAAAGGATTACGGAAGTTAGCCGATCTGGGTGAATTCTGGGAAGGAATGACCGGACTTCCTGTTCCTCTGGGAATGATAGTGATAAACAGGAGGATACCTGATGAAACAGCTCTTGCTGTCAGTCGTATCATTCAAAGAAGTGTCGAATTTGCTTTTGAAGACCCGGCTACCTCACGGGATTTTGTTTCTGAGAATGTCAGGGAGATGGAAGGAGAGGTGATGAGAAAGCATATTGAACTTTATGTGAATAAATTCACAATTAACCTGGGTCATGAAGGCAGAAAAGCTATCGCCGAATTATACAGGATAGCTTCGGATAAGGGTATAATTCCTGCAATGCCGGAACGATTGTTTGCAGGAATTTAATTTCTTTAAGGGTAAATAATTGGTTAAATTTGTATATATAAGATTCCTGAAATTCAGGAAAGCAAAGTGTTTAATTGCAAATTCTGCTTAAAATGATTCTTAAGGATTTAATTTTTGAAACAAGGTCATACAGGCGTTTTGACGGATCAGCTAAGATTCCGTATAAGACTCTTCAGGATCTTGTTGACCTGGCCAGGCTCTCTGCTTCAGGAGCAAACAGGCAGCCTTTGAAATATGCAATCATCAATACGCCGGAAAAGTGTGAAAAAGTGTTTCCTTCTCTTGCCTGGGCTGCATATCTGAAAGACTGGGCCGGACCTTCAGATAAAGAAAAGCCTTCTGCATATATTATAATACTGGGTGATAAATCAATTTCCGAATTTTTCGGGGTGGATCATGGCATAGCCGCTCAGAGCATAAGGCTGGGCGCTACCGAAGCAGGCCTGGGGTCTTGCATAATAGCTGCTTTGAAACGCGATCAGATCAGAAAAGAACTGGATATATCTGAAAAATATGAGATACTGCTTGTTATTGCATTAGGCAAAGCGGCTGAGAAAATAATCATTGATGAAATGAAAGAAGGAGATGTTAAGTATTGGCGCGATTCTGAAAAGAATCATCATGTGCCAAAAAGGTCTCTTGATGAGATCATTATTGATCTTTAAAACAGATGAGGAAACAGATTTCCATAATATTATTTCTTCTCTTTTTGATCAATTTCCCTCTTAACAGTCAGCAGGCATCAGAATCGCCGGGACTTATTCTTTTCAATGGAATAGTTATGGATTCAGGATTAAATTCTCCGCTTGCCAACACTCAGATAATAATAAACAGGAAATATTTTTCTGTGAGCGATAAGGAAGGCAAATTTTCTTTTTGTGTGAACAGGAGAGATACTGTGGTTTTAACAAGGCTTGGGTACAAGACAGTTAACTTTATTGTAAGTGACACCCTGACAGGATGAAAAAGAAATAAACAGCTGATAATTATAGTGTAGGCTTGTTGCCATTTTGGGTTGCGAGTGGTCATGATACACTAATTGTTGAGAATGCTTTATAGCCGGGTTTAAAAAAAAGATCAAGACCATGTCACATTTGTTGGAAAATTCCGTAAAACTGTAATGAATTATTAAAATGATTTAACTACTTTCGTTTTTAGTTTACATAATGTGAAAGCTTTGTTGAAGAGGATCAAATATATAGCTCTACTGTCATTTATCCTTTTTCTCGATAGTTACGGCCAGGACCCTACATTTTCGCAGTTTTATGCGAATCCGCTTTATCTGGCACCATCTTTTGCCGGTGCTACGGAGGAATACAGACTGGGCTTGAATTACAGGAACCAATGGCCGGCCATCCCCGGTGTGTTTCATACATACAGCATATCATTTGATAAAGCAATGCCCAATTTTAATTCCGGTTTCGGGATCCTTGCTTCATATGATGTAGCCGGCTCCGGCAATCTGAGCACTACAAACATCGGATTGCTTTATTCTTATGATTTCAACATTAGCGATAACTGGCATATAAGACCTGGTGTTCATTTCAAGTTCTATTACCTTGGCCTTGACATCTATAAACTGGTCTTTAACAGTCAGCTTACGGCAAGCGGGACATCTCCTTCAGTCTATCCTCCGCCATTCGATAATATTGCTGACGTTGATTTTGCCACATCGGCCCTCGCGTATAATGACCGTATATGGGCAGGTTTTACACTTGATCATCTGCTGGTCCCGAAAACTTCCTTCTACGGCGATGATTCAAATGTCCCGATCAAATTCAATCTTTTCGGCGGTCTTCAGCTGATAAGGAAAACCAGGCTCAGAGTAAAACTGCAGGAAACACTGTCGGTTGCATTGAATTTTCAGAAACAGGCAAAATTTTATCAAACAGATATAGGTTTGTATTACTTTAAAAGCCCGCTTATATTCGGATTATGGTACCGGGGAATTCCTTTCATGACATCCCAGGCCGGAGATGCAATAATCGGACTTATAGGATTTAAATCTGACAACCTGCACATTGGATATAGCTACGATTTCACTATATCGAACCTTATCAGCTCAACTGCAGGTGCTCATGAAGTTTCTCTCGTATATGAGTTTTCTTCATTTTCAATGAACTCGCAAAAAAAGAGGATAAGAGCTATCCCCTGCCCGGAATTTTAACCCTGGGCCCCGCAAACCCTGAGTTCATCAACCATTTTGCTTTTATAATTATTTACAGTCACTTGCGCGCCTATTTGTTTATTTTTTATATTTGCGCGTGACTTTCGTTTAACAAAAATTAATCATGATGAAGAAAATTACAATAGTCCTCTTTTCAGTATTATTTCTTGCAACTGCATTTCTTTATGTCATCCATTTTACCGGTAAGAATAAGATCAAACTGGGTTCAAATGGAGAAACTGTTGTGGTTCAGTCTGATGCTCAGGGAGTAGCATTTGTGAATATTGATTCAGTTATCTTTAATTTCGATATGTTCTTTGACAGAAGAGAAGACCTTATGGAAAAACAGCAAAAAGCTGAAGCTGAACTGAATTCAAAAGGATCGCAGTATGAGAAAAATGCAAGGGATTTTCAGGATAAGGTTAATAAAGGACTTGTTACAAGAGCTACGGCAGCTGAGATGGAACAATCTCTTATTCAGCAGCAGCAGGAGCTTGTGGAACTACGTGATAATCTTCAGACAGACCTGATTGAAGAAGAACAGGTAATGAACAGGCAGATAATAGAATATATCACATCCTATCTTGAAGAAAACAAAGCAGAATACAACTTCCAGTACATACTGGGTAAGAGTTTCGGAAGCGTGGTGCTCTATGGCGACGCTGCCCTGGATATTACTGACAAGGTTACAAAAGCCCTGAACGATAAATACAGGGTTGGAAAAAAATAAAACAAATGGGTTTTGCCACATCGTGGCTTGAAAAGAGGGCCCTTTTCCCGCTTATATTCACAGAAACACCTGATAAGGAAACTGGCATAATAGTCGTTGTGCCTGCTTTTAATGAGCCAGGTATTACAACTCTTCTCGATAGCCTTTCCAAATGCACGAAGTCGGAATGCAGGGCTGAAGTGATCGTAATTGTCAATGCCCGGAAGGATTCTGACCCTGAGAGTATCAGGAATAACAAAATATGTATAGACAGGATTAACAGCTGGAAAAGGGAAAACAAAAATTGCTTTTTCCGGCTTCTTGTTTTTGATGCAGGTCTGTCCGATCTGCGTGACTGGGGTGTCGGAATGGCCAGAAAGACAGGGATGGACGAAGCTTTAAGGCGTTTTGATGAGATTGACAGACCCCATGGCGTGATAGTGAGCCTGGATGCAGATTGCACAGTGGAGGAAAATTATTTTACTTCAATCTGTGATGAACTATTGAATAAAAAAGACAGATCAGCCTGCTCAATTTATTTCGAACATCTTCTTGAAGGAGAAGAGTATCCTCAAATAAATTATACTTATACGACTCTCTATGAGTTGCATATGAGGTATTATGCAAGAGGGCTGAACTATTCAGGATTTCCTTATCCTTTTCATACAATAGGATCAGCATTGGCGGTAAAAGCACTTGACTATAAGAAAGCAGGAGGCATGAACCGGAGAAGGGCAGGGGAGGATTTCTATTTCATTCAGAAGCTGGTGCCACGCGGAGGTTTTTTCTCACTGAACAGCACTACCGTGTATCCTTCATCGAGAATATCATCCCGTACGCCTTTCGGGACCGGAGCTTCGATGATAAAATTCATCGAGAATCCCGGACAGGATTTCCTGACATATAATGTAAATGCATTCAGGGAACTCAAATCACTCTTTGGTGAAATTGAAATTCTTTTTGATTCTGATACCGGTCAGATGGAGAAATATTATAATGAATTACCGGAAGGGCTAAGATCATTTATAAATGAAGAAGAATGGCTCAGGCATATATCCGAGATACAGGCAAACACTGCGGGCAAGGCATCATTCCGGAAAAGATTTTTCGGATGGTTCAATATGTTAATGATCGTCAGGTATATGAACCATGTTCATTCAGGAATTTTCAAAAAAACAGAGCTAACTGAAGCAGCAATAAAACTGCTTTCACTTATGGGTATTCCTGAACCGGAGCATAATCCTTATGATGTACTGATAAATTATCGAAAACAGGAAAGAGGTATCGGATCTTAAAGATATTGGCTAAGCAAACCCCCTGGAATTATTTGTTCTTTCTGTTGATCTGCCTGTCTTCCCGGGGAGTAAGGACGATAAAGAGATCTTCATCAGGTTTTTTCATGCGGTACTGTTCCCTGGCAAACTTCTCAAGATTATGGTTATCTGTTTTTAACTCTTTGAGCTTATTCTTATCGTTCTCTATTTTATTTGTGTAGTACTCCTTGTCGCTTTTCAGCTTACGGAGTTCACGAACCTCTCTGATACGCAAAAGCAGGTTGTTTGAATCCATCAGGATGATCCAGATAAGGAAGAGAAAAATTGTAAGGAAATACTTATTCCTGAAAATGGCTGGTATTTTATCTATGTACCTGAACCTGATCATTATGATGCAAAGCTATAACTTTTTTTCTATTCGCCGCTTATTAGATGAAACATCCGGACATTATTACCTTTTCCGGCACCGGCTGTTCCTACCCTGAAGCCATGGGATTGATGTACGTGTTAAACATCAGTAGGATAGATTGTTGAGTGTGTTGGCAGTGCCGGTTGTGATCAGTCTGTCATAACGGTCACCAGGTCCCCTGTAATAAACAAGCACCATATAGTCGTTCTCTGTCTCGTAATAGCTTCCTTCAAATTCGATGGAAGTGAGAAGAGATCCGACTTTATTTTGCAGGGAATATTCATAATTGTACCAGCCCTGCTTGAGAAGTATCGAACATTCATATTGCCTGCTGATATTGTTATATTTCATCAGGTTATCACTACCGGCTGACCAGCCGTTCATGTTTCCCGTAACATAGACATTGCTGCCTGCCGGAACATTATTCGAATTCAGTGTAAAGTACACATAAACATAATCTGCATCCGTATCTGCTTCTTTACCCTGGCTGGTGGCGATATAGTATTTCCCATTAAAATCCTTGTAATAAAAATATGGCTTAAGTTGTCTGCTCTCCGAAGGTTTAAGGAAGAAATGATAGTTCGGTGGAATAAAGTCAATGCTTACAAGATTCTCTGAAAGGTATTTAATGCTTCTGATGTCGAAATACCTGAACTCATTTCCGGCAATGAAGATGTTCTTGTCAGATAATGAGTTGTATATAAGTTGATTGCCTCCCGATATCTCAGGCTGAAGGTTCTTTTTGGCATTATCCCATCTGCCGTTTTGAAGGATGAATGCGAAGACATTTCTTGCCGGATCGATAATGTTAAGTCCGGATATGTTTACAGTGAAATCTACCTGTTGACCTGCATTATCGGCTATTGTCATCATAGGCCTGTGCATTTTGATATCGATCCTTGAATCATCTTCAGTTACGATGAATCGCTGTGTGAGGACCGGATTTTCCTGGTCATAGGCAGGATATACATAAAGAATGTAATTACCTGATCGTTTTAAACTTACCCTTTCATTAGGGAATAGCAGCTTGTAGTGGAAATAATCAACAGTTGTATTAAAAGAAGGTCTGAAGTCATCTATGGGGTTTTCGGGAAATCCTTCAAGGTACTCATTTGTGAATATATCTGATTTCTGCCAGTTTCTATCGCAATGGAAGAAGGTGTAATAATATGTCTCATTGTTATCATCAATCAGATCGAAATGCAGTTCAAGTTTGTCGGTTCCGTTCAGTTTGAGCACAGGATAGGATAGATTCCACCCTTCCTTGTACAGCTGCACACTTTTTATACGCTTGTCGAAAACGCCATTGGAATAGAACGGTGAGTCGTTATCGATTCCCTGTAAATGGAAAACAGACAACAGCATGACTGAAATGATCGCGAGGAATTTCTGCATCTGGATTGAATGTCTTGAAATTGTTAACAAAAATAGTGCAAAATAATTATTCAGGCCCGGTATTTTTTAATGTCATAACTATTATATTTTTGTAATTATTAAATTTATGCAGGCGGCGTTTTGATACCGTTTTAGTTTAATTTCCCCGAAAGAATAATACTGAAGGATCAAACATATCAAAGAACATTTCCGACATAATTAACCATATATCCAATGTCTGAATCCATAAAGTTAAAGAAAGGGTATGATATTCCGGTTCAGGGGGCAGCTGAAAAGCTACTTTCCGGGGATGTCAATCCTTCGAAATTTGCCGTTAAACCCGTAGATTTCCCAGGTCTTATCCCAAAGCTAAATGTTAAACCCGGTGAAAGGGTCAAAGCCGGGAGCCCCCTTTTTCACAATAAATTGAACCCTGAAATCCTGTTCACCTCACCGGTGAGTGGTACTGTACTGTCTGTTGAGAGAGGCGACCGCAGAAAGATACTTGAGGTTATTGTGAAAAAAGATGGAAATGATTATATCAGTTTCAGCAAGGCGGATCCCTTATCGCTTTCCCGGGAAGAGGTGACTAAGGCCCTGTTGCAATCAGGACTTTGGCCTGCATTAAGACAGCGACCCTACAATATCGTTGCCAAACCCTATGATAATCCGAAAGCGATATTCATATCAGGATTTGACACGGCTCCTCTTGCCCCGGATCTGAATTTTGTAATTGATAATTCTCCTGCCGGGTTATTTCAGACAGGCATCAACGCATTAACGAAACTTACAGGAGGCAAAGTACATCTGGTGCTTAATGGCAAGGCCGACTCATCTCAGGTGCTGAAAGGAACTGCCGGTGTTGAGATTTCATATTTCTCCGGACCTCATCCTGCCGGTAATGTAGGAGTTCATATCCATCATATTGATCCTGTTAATAAGGGAGAAGTAGTATGGACAGTCAATCTGCAGGACCTGATAGCAATCGGAAACTTATTCTCTGAAGGTATTTATAAGCCTGAAAGAATTATTTCACTGACAGGTTCTGAGGTTATGAATCCGCAATATTATCGGATGCTCTCGGGCGTATCTGTAAAAGCTTGTACAGAAGGTAAAATAAAGCCCGGCAATGTAAGATATATAAGTGGTAACATTCTTACCGGGACCAGGATCGCTGACGACGGATTTCTCGGGTTTTATGATTCTCAGTTTACCGTTATTCCTGAGGGTGATTACTTTGAGTTCTTCGGTTGGGCGGTTCCGGGAGCCGGCAAACTCAGTTTTTCAAAGACTTTTGCTTCTTCATTCCTGCCGAAGAAACTTTTCAGGCCTGATACTAATTTCCATGGAGGAGAAAGGGCATTTGTAATGACTGGTTTATATGAGAAAGTGCTTCCGATGGATATTTATCCGATGCAACTCTTTAAGGCAATACTTGCCGAGGATATCGATATGATGGAAAACCTTGGGATCTATGAAGTTGCTGAAGAGGATTTTGCACTTTGTGAGTTTATTTGTCCTTCAAAAATTGAGATACAATCGATAATACGGAAGGGTATTGATCTGATGATAAAAGAAATGAGTTAAGAATCTGAGAAATATACTGTAATGAATTCCTTAAGAAACAAGATAGATAAACTGAAGCCGCATTTCACAGAGGGAGGGAAGTTTTCGAAACTACGATCGGTATTTGAAGGATTTGAATCCTTTTTGTTTGTTCCTGACAGGGTTACTTTCAAAGGATCCCACATCCGCGACAGTATTGATCTGAAACGCACAATGACGGTTGTTATTATCGCCCTGGTTCCGGTATTGCTTTTCGGATCATATAATACCGGACTGCAGCACTTCAGATCGATCGGTGTTGATGCAACAGTGCTGAGATGTTTTGGGTTCGGATTTCTGAAGCTTCTTCCGCTGATAATTGTAAGCTATATAACAGGTCTTGGTATTGAATTTATAGCTGCGCAGATAAGGGGGCATGAGATTAATGAGGGATTCCTTGTTACAGGCCTGCTTATTCCGCTTATAATGCCAATTGATGTGCCTTTGTGGATGCTTGCTGTTTCGACGGCATTCGCTGTAATATTGGGTAAGGAAGTTTTTGGCGGAACAGGTATGAATGTCTTCAATCCTGCGCTTCTTGCAAGGGCTTTCCTTTTTTTCAGTTACCCGGGCTGGATGACAGGCGATGAGGTTTGGACGGAAGGACTAAGGGCAGGTCAGAATATAGTTGATGGTTTCTCAGGGGCTACCCCTCTTGCCTTATGTGCTGCAGGTGACATTTCTGAACTCCCTTCTTTCATTGAAATGTTTATTGGAACGGTACCTGGATCGGTTGGTGAGACCTCTGCAGTTGCAATTCTGCTGGGAGCTCTGATACTGATTATTACCGGCATAGGCAGCTGGAAAATAATTGTCAGTGTATTTGCAGGAGGCCTTGCAATGGGATTGCTTCTGAATGCAGTAGCTGTCAATGCCTATATGGAGCTGCCTTTCTATTATCATTTTGTCATGGGAGGATTTGCTTTCGGAGCTGTCTTTATGGCTACGGATCCTGTAACAGCCTCACAGACTGAAAAGGGCAAATGGATCTATGGCTTCCTTATAGGAGTTCTTTCGATCCTGCTGAGGGTATTTAATCCCGCATACCCGGAGGGTGTAATGCTGGCAATTCTGCTGATGAACCTTTTTGCACCTCTGATTGATTATTTTGTTATCGAATCACATATAAAAAGAAGGCTTAAACGTGCTAAAACAGCAATTAATATACAGGTAAAATGAAACAGTTCAGTAACCGCTATATTTTTGTTTTTTCAATTATAATGGTTGTAGTTGTGGCATCTCTTCTGTCTCTTGCTGCCACATTGTTTCAGCCGGCTCAGAGAAAGAACCTCGAGATCGAAAAGAAGCGCAACATGCTGGAATCGATCAATATTACGGCGATCCGTGATAATATTGAAGAACTGTACGACAAATACATCACTGAAGGTTTTGTTTTGAATTACAAAGGTGAACTTGTTGAAGGGATAGATGCTTTTACAGTTGATCTCAGGAGTGAACAGAAGAAGAAGATTGAAGAGCAGAACCTTCCTGTTTTCAGGGCTTTTCCTGATGATGGGGAGAAAGTACTTATACTTCCTGTTGAGGGTAAAGGATTGTGGGGCCCTTTATATGGATATGTGTCGCTCAGGTCTGATCTGAATACGATCTATGGAGTCAATTTCGACCATAAAGGTGAGACGCCCGGACTAGGGGCAGAAATAAACACTACTGCCTTCGAAAGCATGTTTATAGGCAAAAAACTTTTCGATAACGGACAGTTCGTATCTGTAAAGCTTGTAAAGGGCGGAGCCAAAGCTGATGATGTTCATGGTGTTGATGCTGTCTCAGGAGGCACTATTACAAGCAAGGGCCTTGAAAAAATGCTTTTCGACTGCCTTTCAAAATATACGGAATACTTCAATAAAATCATGATTTAAGATATGAGTAATACTGAAAAAGAACCCATATTCTCTATGAAGAATTTTACATTGCTGACAGGTCCCCTGAATAAAAATAATCCCATAACGGTACAGGTCCTTGGGATATGTTCAGCCCTGGCTGTTACGGTGAAATTGAAACCGGCACTTGTAATGGCTCTTTCTGTAACAATTGTTGTGGCTGTTTCAAATCTTATCATAGCTGCAATGCGCAAGTATATCCCTGACAGGATCAGGATAATAGTTCAGCTTGTGGTGATAGCTACTCTTGTTATTCTTGTTGACGAGTTTCTTAAGGCTTATGTGTTTGATGTAAGTAAGCAACTCTCGGTTTTTGTCGGGCTGATAATAACCAATTGTATAATTATGGGAAGGCTGGAAGCATTTGCAATGGCAAATAAACCCTGGCCCTCATTTATTGACGGATTGGGGAACGGATTCGGATACGGGATTATCCTGGTAATAGTTGCTTTTATCAGGGAATTGCTTGGATCGGGTACAATCTATGGCTACCCTGTTATGGAGAAACTGGGAGTTTACAGAACCGGCTATGAAAATAACGGAATGATTATCCTGCCCCCTATGGCACTGATCCTGATTGGGCTGATAATATGGGTGCAGCGAAGCAGAAACAAGGAATTGATTGAAAACTAAACAGTGAGACATTATGGAAAACCTGTTAAATATATTCATTAAGTCGATTTTCGTCGACAACATGATATTTGCATTCTTCCTTGGGATGTGCTCTTATCTTGCTGTTTCCAAAACGGTTAAAACATCAATAGGACTGGGCGTTGCAGTTATATTCGTTCTTCTTATTACAGTGCCTGTTAACTTTCTGATTGAAAAATATGTACTTAAAAAAGGTGCACTGATATGGCTGGGTGAAAGATTTGCAGATGTTGATCTCAGTTTCCTTACATTTATGATCTTTATTGCAATAATTGCTGCGATAGTCCAGCTAGTGGAAATGATTATCGAGAAGTTCAGTCCCGCCCTGTATAATTCCCTTGGGATCTTCCTTCCGTTGATTGCAGTCAACTGTGCTATACTTGGAGCATCACTCTTCATGCAGGAGCGCGAATATAATAATGTCATTGAAGCAACTGTATTTGGAGTGGGATCGGGTGTGGGATGGCTCCTTGCTATAGTGGGAATAGCGGCAATAAGGGAAAAAATGCGCTATAGTAATGTGCCTGCTCCTTTGAGAGGACTTGGCATAACATTCATACTGACCGGCCTTATGGCAATTGCTTTCATGGGATTCATGGGAATTAATCTATAACTGATATTATTTTGTAATGGTTTTAGCTGTAACTACTATCGGGACTATATTCTACAGTATAATTGTATTTCTGCTTGTAATAATTACTCTTGTCGGACTCCTTCTGTTTGCCAGGGATAAGTTAACACCCAAGGGAGATGTTGAACTTCAGATAAATGACAGGAAAATAACAGTGTCACCCGGTTCCAATCTGCTTTTTACATTATCATCCAATAATATTTTTCTTCCTTCTGCCTGCGGAGGAGGCGGAACATGCGGTATGTGCAAATGCCAGGTAATTGAAGGAGGCGGATCCATACTGCCTACTGAAACGGGATTCTTCACAAGGAAAGAGCAGCTTAACCACTGGCGTCTCGGCTGCCAGGTTAAAGTGAGGGAGCCAATGAAAATTAAAATTCCGGAATCGATACTCGGAATAAAGAAATGGGAATGTGAAGTTGTTTCCAACAGGAATGTTTCAACATTTATAAAGGAATTTGTCGTGAAGCTTCCGGAAGGGGAAGTACTTGAATTCGAGCCGGGAGGCTATATCCAGATAGATGTGCCTCATTATGAGGTAAAATTCAGTGATTTTGATATCCAGGAGCAGTTCAGAACAGACTGGGATTATTATAAAATGTGGGATCTTGGAATCAGGAACAAAACGGAAACTTTCCGTGCATATTCAATGGCTAATTATCCTGCTGAGAAAAACCTGATAAAGCTTAATATAAGAATAGCAACTCCTCCATGGGATAATGCGAAAAATAAATTCATGAATGTGCCGCCCGGCATATGCTCTTCCTATATCTTCTCAAGGAAGCCGGGAGATAAAGTAATTATATCAGGTCCATACGGGGAATTTCATATAAAGAATACGGACAGTGAAATGATCTATATTGGAGGGGGAGCAGGAATGGCGCCGCTCAGGTCTCATATCTTCCATCTTTTCAAAACCCTTAAAACCACCCGGAAAGTATCATACTGGTATGGAGCCCGTTCGTTGCGTGAAGTTTTTTATGAGGATGAATTCCGGGCAATTGAAAAGGAATTCCCGAATTTTACTTTTAATCTTGCACTGTCTGAACCTCTGCCTCAGGATAACTGGACAGGCTATAAAGGATTCATACATCAGGTGCTGTATGATAATTATCTTAGCAAACTTGATGAACCTGAAGATATTGAATACTATTTCTGCGGACCTCCAATGATGAACAATGCAGTTGTTGAGATGCTTGATAACCTTGGAATACCTGCAGAGAATATATCATTTGATGATTTCGGCATATAAATTATAATTAAACTGTTGATTGAATTGAAGAATAAGAATCTGTAATGAAAAAAAATCTGACCGGCTCTGTTATTTTATTGCTGCTAATCTCCTTATCATGTAAAGAGGAGGAAATTGCGTTTTCTGCTTTCAATGGCTTTACGCAGGGTACAACCTATAGCATAACTTATGAAAATCCTGATAATAATATCAGTCCTGAGGAACTTCAGCTCATGGTGGAATCTGTACTTTATAATTTCGACATGTCTCTTTCATTATACCGGGATTCCTCGATAGTCTCAAAGATCAATCGAAATGAACATGCAGTTCCTGATTCCTTTTTCCTTGATGTCTTTTCAAAATCAAAAGAGGTATGGGAACTTACCGGGGGAGCTTTTGATATTACGGTCGGGCCACTTGTCAAGGCATATGGTTTTGGCCCTGACGAGTCAAGAGATTTCCGGGAATCAGACAGAGATAGTCTGCTGGCTCTTGTAGGAATGGAAAAGGTTGATATTATAGATGGGATGCTTGTTAAAACGGATCCTCGTGTCAGCCTCGATTTCAATGCTATAGCCCAGGGTTACTCTGTTGATGTGATAGCCCGTTTTTTTGACGGACTTGGACTCACGAGGTATTTGATTGAGATCGGAGGGGAAGTGAGAGTGAGAGGAGACAGAAACGGGAGAGATTGGCGAATAGGCATTGACAGGCCTGAGGATAATAATATGATTTCGGGACAGGAACTCCAGGCTATAATAAACATGAAAGACAGATCTCTCGCTACATCCGGTAACTACAGGAAATTCTATATTGAAAATGGGATAAAATACTCGCACACAATTGATCCTGAGACCGGCTATCCGGCAAGGAACCAGCTTCTGAGTGCAACAATACTTGCAGGAGATGCTGCTACTGCCGACGGAGTGGCAACTGCCTGTATGGTAATGGGAAAGGATAAAACAATTGAGTTCCTTTCAGACCATCCTGAATTTGAGGGATTTCTTATTTATTCGGATGATTCAGGGAACTTCAGGACCTGGATTTCAGAATCGTTGAAAAAGAATATTTCAGAAACAAATTAGAATTTTTTTTCGCAGTTCATACAGCTGGCAGAGCCTTCAACCGGTTTACAACCCAGATCCTGATGCTGTGCACACCTGATGCCAAGCTTCTTCATTTCCTTGTTATGACCAACATGAGTCTCAGGAAACTGCCCTCCGGGCTTTATGAGTATCCTTATTCCAAGAAGAACAAAAACAAGGAATAGAATCAGTGCACTTATTATCAACAACCTGATAAACATTGTCATTATTTTACCTGTCAGCCAAAGATGATTATCCTTTCATTTATTACTTACTTTTTACTTTCAATCCACTCCTCAAAGCCTATTCCATCCCACGGCATTCCCCTGGAGAACCTTGTCATCCATGGATACATTTTCCCTTTCCCAAGCACAACATATTTCCGTATATCCATTTCTATCTTTACAGGATTGCCCACAGCTATGGAATAATCGGGAATGCTTGTCGTTACAAGGCTGCCGGTACCTATGAGACAGTTGCTGCCAATTGATATACCGGATAATACAATACCGTGTGTTGCGATAACTGAGTAATCTCCGATAGTGCTTCCCTTCAGGTCATTTGAAGGCGGGTAGGGATCATTTGTAATCACGACAAATGGATAGAGGAAGACATAATTGCCGATCACTACCTCCGAGGAGATGACAACATTGCTGTATAGCCGGCAGTAATCTCCGATTTTTACATTGCCCTGAATATCAGAAAGTAATCCAATAACCGTGTGATTGCCGATTATGTTATTTTCCCTGAGGGTTATCCTGTGACCGGTCTGAACATTTTCACCCAGCCTGTTACCTGCATATATTATTGCATGGCTGCGTATCAGCGATCCGGCTCCGATAACAGTTTCCGGGTTTTTATATTCAGGATTTGAATAATAATCGTTCAGCGGTTCACCAATAACACAGTTATGGGAGATTGTTACATTATCCTCAACGACAACATTATCATAGATCACGGTATTGTCACCAATCCTGACATTCTTGCCTATTGAAGCTTTTGGACTAATCCGTACATTATAATTCTTGAATATCATCGGTTCTGTTTCAGCTTAAGTTGTAAATTTACGAAAAATAATGATGGTACAGCGATAGGACTCAGAGCACATTGTAAAGAGTCTGTAGTTTGATGCTTACTGATTATTTGCTGCTTCTTCCGCTATTGCGGAATTGCCGCTGCGATTCAGGCTTCGAACTATGTTGACACATATTGTTATAACTAATGATAAAATAATGTCTTCCAGAATCCCGATCCTTTTTATCTTATCTCTACTCCTGGAAGTGAACACAGTATATGCACAAGACAAGCTGTATCATTTGAATACCGGATTATTCGGATATTATTCCGGTTCCGGATCCATTCCTTTCTGGTTGAGATCCGGGCAGCACGGAAGTATTCCGCTGGATGGGACTTCTGTAAGTATTATAACTTCTGCCGGGAAAGAATACTCTGGCGGGGATAAGCTATTTGACTGGGGCGGCTCTGTGGAAGGTCGTTTTGATATTGGTAACAAAACAAGGATATCTCTTATTGAAGCTTATGTTAAGACTAAGCTGAGTATTTTTGAATTCAGGGCAGGGCGTTCAAAAAGTATCATAGGACTCTGCGATACTACCCTCTCTGCCGGATCATTTTCAGTTTCAGGCAATTCCCTGGGAGTGCCACAGATCAGCATATCGATTCCTGATTACTTTACAATACCATTAATGGGCAATCTCTTTGCATTCAAGGGTAGCTTTTCCCATGGCTGGATAGGTGAGACTACAGTAAGATTGATCAATAATGATACAGCTGATCTTAAAACATATCTGCATCAGAAATCCTTTTACGGTCGTTTTGGCAAATCTGAATGGAAGTGGAAGATTTATGGAGGCTTTAATCATAATGCTTTCTGGGGAAGTGAAGATGATTACTACGTATCATTCAATACCCTGTCGAAGTTCGAAACATATCTCTATGTAATAAGCGGCAAACCCTATGGAACGGAGAACATCCCGTCATCCAAGATCGGGAATCATCTGGGTTCTATAGATATTGGATTTGAATACAATTTCAACAATATAAGGATGCTTGTTTACAGGCAGAATATTTACGATATCGGAGCCCTTTATTACCTGGCAAACATACGCGATGGACTGAATGGTGTATCTCTGACAAATATGCGATCATCTGAAAAAACAATTCAATGGCGGAAGATGCTTTTTGAATTTTTCTACACGAAGAATCAGGCGGGGGAGTTATGGTCGCCTTATACACCTTCGGGTGATGAAAACTATTATAATAATGATCAGTATGTGTTCGGATGGTCTTATAAAGGTATTGGAATAGGTAACCCTTTTATTTGTAAATGCGACTATACAAGAGATGGTTTGCCCGCTAATCCCCGCGATTACTTCATTAATAACAGGGTGGCGGTATTTCATTACGGTATTGAAGGCTCCATCAAAGACTGGCTTGTATTTATGAAAGCTTCATATTCATTGAATTACGGCACTTTTGGTACAGATGAGGTGGGGCATACCCTTGGCAAGGTCCGGACCCTGCCCTTACATGGCATTTTTCAGGAAACAAAGCAGTTGTCTTTCCTGCTCAGGCTGAACAGAAAATTGAGATCAGGCTTCCTCCTTGACTTTGCCGCAGCATTTGATGCAGGGCACTTGTATTATAATTCGGCAGGGGTGATGGCAGGAATTACGAAGACATTTTGAATGAAAGATACGGCGCTGCGATAGCATACCGGCTCATCGAACCTTTGAATTTTGTCAAAAAATCCCCGCACTTTACGTAAATACTCGTTTTTTTGACAAATGTCGAAATATTTAAGTCCGGTAAAGATTTCTTATATACGGATCAATGAAAACACCGGATAATAAACCTTTAAAACGGCTGGATAAGCCTTCCTGAAGCAAATATCCGTTTGGTCATAATCGTTAATTTGTATAATTTCACATTTGCAAATATATTTTTTAGAAGCTTCTCAGACCAGTAGACTGCAACTACAACTCCGATAAATAAAAATCATAAAATCGATTATATTTATCAAATATTCAGGTAGTTATAACACAGTGTTCATGGGACTGACGGGGCGGAAGCATATCCGGGCGTATAGGTTTAACATAAAATATTCAGGCTTGCAAGTGAGAAATAAGAATCAGTTAACTATTAGAAATACTATCCATTATTGATCTTAATTCTGAATACTTTACATTGAACATTTAACATCACATGAAATCACCCATACTCATATTTTTGTTACTTCTGGCAGTAATAACCGTATCTGCCCAGCCATACAAGAGACCATCCACACTTAACCCTAATTCCGGCTATTCCAATGTGAATGAACTTGCGGGTGGTTTCGGACTTGGAATTACTTCAGAGGATTACGCAAGACATTTTGCGGGTTTTACAACAACTCACGGCTACCAGCTTAATCTGTTTGGCTTGAATGTTAAAAGCAATCTTTTCGGTGGACTGGGTACAGGTATATTAGTATATAACGGCGGCTTGCTTTTTCCGCTTTACGGAGATTTCAGGTTCACCTGGAACCGGACGAAACCCACGCCTTTTATATTTGGTCGTAGCGGACTCTTAATAAATCCTGATGACTTTGACCATGGTACGAGGCAGTTCATAAACCTCGGCGGAGGGATCAGGCTAAGGCTCAATGAACGGTTTACCGCATCCTTCAGTCCCGGCATAATGGTCCAGATGGGCAACCTTGTGCCAAGAGACGCTTTCATTGATTTTAAGCTTGGATTGGCATTCAAACCATAATAATTTATATATTGCTTACCGTACAGTGGATAATATGTGTATGTGCGCTGAACCTTGTACCAACAACATGACATCACAAAACATAACTCACACTTCTTTTAATAAGCTTCGGAAGACAATTTAACCTTATTAAAAAATTGAACGCTTGTTGTTTTGAAAAATGAAGGATAAAAAACTCAATTTACACTTGTTTCTGAGGGAGAAAGCCCTCATGCTATTCAGCAAGTATTCCATGCCCAGGTGGATGGTATTCATCTTTGATAGTCTTGCTGTTTTTTGTATGTTTTTTGTAGCATATATCCTGAGATTTAATTTTGATCTTCATGCTTTCAGTTTTCCACTGGCCTTCAGCCATGCTTTTGTAATATTTGTCGTATATGCAATTTTCAACCTTGTATTCCGTTCATATTCAGGACTTATGCGGCATTCAACGCTCACTGATATATCTTATGTATTTATAGTAACAACAATTTCATCAGGAACTTTAATTTTAATAACCTTGCTAAGCAGGTTAATGAACTGTGGCGAGGTCTTTAATATCCCGATCTCGATTATCCTTATTCATTATGTTTCAATAACAGTATTCCTGTTCTTTGTGAGGGTCTTAATAAAACTTGTTTTTCGCTGGGCAACAAATATCCATTATGAATCAAATAGAGTCATTATTTACGGTGCCGGCGAACTCGGTTTCATTGTAAAACGTGTACTTCTGACCGACCCGAAGGCAGGCTTTTATGTTGTTGGTTTTATAGACGATGACAGTAGCCTGCAGGGCAAGAAGATAAATGGTATCCCGGTCTATGGTTTTAATGCAATAACAAAGGATTTTGTTATAAAGAACAGGCTTGACAGCATGATAATTGCTATCAATAAATTAAGCAGTGAAAGAAAGGCTGAAATGATTCGTTCTGCTATTGATCTTGGACTGGAGGTATTGGATACTCCATCAGTTGATACATGGCTTAACGGACAGCTGCAACCCCGGCAGATCCGGAAAGTGAAGCTTGAGGATCTGCTTGGCAGGGATCCTATTAAGATCGATATGGATAAGATAGGGAAAGGCCTGAATGACAAGACGATCCTTGTGACAGGCGCAGCCGGCTCAATAGGAGCGGAGATAGTGCGTCAGCTGGCAAGATTCAGGATAAAACAGGTGATCCTTGTCGATCAGGCAGAGACTCCGGTTTTTCATCTTGAGAATGAGATCAAAAGTAAATTCAGCGACCTGAACTATCATATTATTCTTGGAGATATCACAAATTCCCGCAAGATGGAAATCATTTTCAGGGAATTTAAGCCGGAGATAGTGTTCCATGCAGCAGCCTATAAGCATGTGCCCCTGATGGAAGAAAATCCTCATGAAGCTTTGAGGGTTAATGTAGGAGGGACAAAGATAGTGACCGATATGGCTGTCAAATACGGAGCAGATAAGTTTGTCATGATTTCAACCGATAAGTCCGTTAATCCTTCGAGTGTGATGGGCGCTTCAAAAAGAACCTGTGAGATGCTTGTTCAGTCGGTTGCCGAGAAGTCTGGAATGAAGACCAAGTTTGTCATTACACGTTTTGGAAACGTACTTGGTTCAAATGGCTCAGTGATCCCAATATTCACTAAACAGATAAATGAAGGCGGACCAATAACCGTTACTCATCCGGATATAACAAGATATTTCATGACAATCCCCGAAGCTTGTGAGCTTGTGTTGGAAGCAGGATTCACGGGCAAAGGCAATGAGATCTATGTTTTTGATATGGGGGATCCCATAAAGATATCTGATCTTGCCTTGCAGATGATAAAACTTTCCGGACTGGAGCCTGAAAAAGATATTAAGATAGTTTATACCGGCCTTCGTCCCGGAGAGAAGCTTTATGAAGAACTTCTAACTGACAGCGAGAAGACTCTCCCCACCCACCATCCGAAGATCCGGATCGCACAAGTCCAGAAATATGATTATCCTATTCTCCTTTCGAAGATCGAATTGCTTGTAAGAAATGCTTACCTTCTTACAAAAGAAGAAGTTGTAAATCTTTTCAAAGAGATAGTGCCGGAGTTTCAAAGTCCGGATGGAAGTCATGATAAGCAAAGTAAAAAGGAGAGAGCAGGCAGGAAGAAGAGAGTAATTTGAATTGCCTGTAACCAGTCACCAGTCACATAATCACTAAACGATCAATTGACCAGTATGCGTAAAATACTAATTCAGATAATATTACTATCGCTTACATTTTCCCTTAGTTCTCAGGAACGCCCTGATCTCGGTCTTAACGGTACAGTTACCTGGATCGACGATACTCATATCAGGGTTGAATATGACTGGAGTAATAATAACCAATTGCTTGACTGGACAACAACAAGCGGATCATCACTGGTTCGTGGAAATGGGGCTGTCATAATAAACAACGGTACTGTCCCTGTACGTGCCATGATCTGGACCCGGGGCATAAAATGCAGTAAGATTATTGCAGAAGATGTTGTTGCACTTACAGACGAAGGTCATCATCTGAACTTCTATGCTAATCTGAACACTTTCACAGGTGAGAATTATTTTCCCGATCCCGGACTTGGTGCTGTACTTGCCACTTATAAGAATTTTTGGGTTCACAATGGTACAAAGACAGATAACATAGGAATTCCGTATATTGTTGTAGGTGTCCCTCAGGATTATGAATTCACTATGTCTGCAGAGGGCATGACAATAAAATCTTCGGTTGATAATGTTATTTACTCATATAATAATCCTTGTACTCCGTTGCCGGACAGGAAAATTGCGCTTGGAGGCTGGGGCGGTAATACACAATGGGGCAAGATAACTATTGAAGGTGAAATAATTTTACCTGGACAGGAAGAACAAATCCCATCAGATGTAATCAATATCCAGAGTACCGGATCCGTTTTTGCACCCGTGATTGAAGTTACAGGCAATCCGGTTATTGAATGGATTTTTGACGATTTAACAACAAGCTCATCTGCAACACCTGTAAAAGAGTATGGTAGCACCGGATCGCGCCGGAATTACCTGAAGGTTACACCATGGTCTGCTTTAGTCGGTATAAATGTAGGATATGACGCAGCAGATGGAGGTTATGGAGATTTTGCAATGGTCAGGAACCAGTTTGTTGAGAAATTTGATAATTTGTCTATTGTAAAAGATAATCTGGAATATTTATGTGCAAATTACAACCTCCTGGCAGAACTTGACCTGAGAGGCTTTAGTGCAATAAAGTTTATTGAGTTATACAGATGCCACAGACTGAAAAAATTGAGTTTAGACTCTCATCCTGTTCTGGAAAGGCTCTGTGTCGAAAATTGTGATCTTGATGGTCTTGATCTCTCAGGTTGCTCCGGTCTTGAAGATCTGAGGGCAGCTCAAAACACTTATGCTTCAATAAATTGGGGTTCAATCGGACAATCCTTATGGCATATTTGCATACGGGATAATCCACAAATGACAGTGAACATACCCGATCTGACACAATTTCCCGTATTGAGGGAATTGTATATCTGGAATACAAACCAGACAGGAGCTTTAATATGCAATAATTCTGTTATCAGGGAGATTATAGTATATAATAATCAGTATTCCAGTGTTGATCTGGAAGGATGCACAGGATTGAGAATCCTTTTATTGTCCGGGAATCCCTTAACTTCTATTAACCTGGGGACAGCAGAAGCTTTAAGAAATGTTACATTAAACAGATGTGGTTTAAATCAAACACAGATAGATTACGTTTTGCAGACGCTTGATGCAAATGGCCTTAGTAACGGGATACTTGACTTAACATTAAATGAAGAACCATCTTTATTTGGAAAGGTCTGTTTACGCAATCTGATAAATAAGGGCTGGAAAGTTGAAGGCGTGACCGGAATTGAAGATTTTCAGGACAATACGGGATTAATGAATATCATCATGACTGACTTTGAAATGAGAGTATTGTTAAAGGACAATTTCATTTCCTGGAATGCAGGATTATATAATGTAAACGGTGTCAGACTTTTTAGTAAACTTATTGATAGTGATGAGATTGTGTTTAATATTTCTTCTCTTGCGAGTGGAGTTTATATGGTAGAACTTACTGATGGAAAGCAGAGACATGTAAAGAAAGTGCTTATCAGGTAAGCCGGTGGGGAGTTGGCAAAAGGGCAGATTGCAATTTTGAGTAATAAGTATTTATTGCATTACATCTGGCATCCATACTCCAAACGCCGTAAGCCTGTTTTCCCTGAATTTTTTCATTACCAGCAAATATATTTTATATGAATTTAACACTGATAGCCGGCGCCCGTCCGAATTTCATGAAGATCGCACCCATTATTCATGCGATCAAAAATACTGATGTCAGTCATAATAAGATTAACTACAGGCTTGTTCACACAGGACAACATTATGACCGGAACATGAGCGGTTCTTTTTTCGAAGACCTTAACATTCCTGAACCTGATGTTAATCTTGAATGTAATGGAGGATCTCAGGCTGAGCAAACAGCAGCAATCATGATTGCATTTGAGAAGGAGTTAATGAACAATCCTGCCGATATTGTAATGGTTGTAGGTGATGTCACTTCAACAATGGCCTGTTCGATCGTTGCCAAAAAATTAAATACAAAGGTAGCTCATGTTGAAGCAGGCATACGTTCTTTTGATCTTACCATGCCTGAAGAAATCAACAGGATGGTTACCGACTGCCTTACTGATTATTTCTTTACTACAAGTGAGACAGCAAATGAAAATTTAAAAAAGCTTGGAGTTCCTGACAACAGGATCTTTTTTGTCGGCAATGTGATGATAGATACTCTTATGGCCAACAGAGAGAGATTCTGTAAACCTGTATTCTTTGATGATCTCCGGCTGGAGGCACAAAATTATCTGGTTCTTACTCTTCATCGCCCTGCCAATGTAGATGAAGCAGATAGATTGAAAAATTTTCTTAGTGCAATAATTGATAATTCCGGGGGTATGCCAGTAATATTTCCGGTCCACCCGCGTACAGCTAAAATTATTTCAGAATCAGGATTTAAAAGTATTATTAACTCACCAAATCTCACTTATACACAATTTACTTCTCTCAATAATAATTCCGGAAACAACCTGTTTTTGACACAGCCTTTAGGTTATCTGGAATTCAACTATCTGGTTGAGAGATCAAAAGCTGTGATAACTGATTCAGGTGGTATTACTGAAGAAACAACAGTAATGGGAGTTCCATGTATGACACTTAGGGATAATACCGAGCGGCCTGAGACAATTACGATTGGCACAAATGAATTGGTTGGAACAGATCCGGGGTCTTTGAAGACATATATGGACAGATTATTGGGAGGTAAATGGAAAAAAGGCAGTATCCCTGCGTTATGGGATGGAAAAACAGCTGACAGGATTCTTCAGGTACTGCTATCTTTATAGATCAGGTATTGATAAAGTTTGTAGTTGGCAAAAGGTAGCAGGCAGTAAATAGTTAGTAAGAAGAAATTTAAAACAGTCCTTTTCCGGCTCTTTTCATTGAATATCAAAGTTAGATATAAATAACTCTGAATACTGTACTCTGTACTTTTGCCAATATCAAAAATTTTGTAAATTTATAGAATCAACTATCTTATTCAGAAATGAATCGCTCGATATACTGCCTGCTATCCACTACCTGTTTCCTGCTGCTTTTCTTGTCTATAGCAGCTCATGCACAGGCTCCCGAAGGCTTTAATTACAGCGCTATTGTCCGGGATAATCTCGGTAATCCCTTGTCAAACCAGGAAGTGTCGTTCAGGTTCAGTATAGTAAGGGGAAATGTTACCGGCACTGTAGCTTACAGTGAGACACACAGTACGATGACCGATCCCCTGGGACAAGTATCACTTATTATAGGAAATGGAGAAATTATTTCAGGTGTTTTTGCAACAATAGATTGGGGGAGTGATGCCTATTTTTTGAAGGTAGAGCTTGACAGAACGGGAGGTAGTTCTTATGTTGAAATGGGTATCAGCCAGTTCCTCAGTGTCCCTTATGCCTTATATGCAAAGAGGGCAGGATCGGGAGGAGGAGAGGGTGCCGGTGAAGTAAATATATCAGCCGGGAATAACATTACTATTACAGGTTCGGGCACAACGGCTGATCCTTATCAGATAAGCGAAGAATCTCATTATGTCGGTGAATATTATGGAGGCGGTATTGTATTTTATACTTATGATTTCGGGAGACATGGTCTGATTGCCTCTGAGACTGATCTGGACCGTACAATACAATGGCATAACGGTAAAGACAGATATACGAATACAACGGGCAATGGCATTGGAAAAGGAGAGACTAATACTGCATTAATAATTGCACTGCAGACCAATGACAATCCGGTCGGGAATTTTGCTGCCAAACTGTGTGCAGATTATTCGGTTACTGTTGACGGACAAAGCTATGGTGACTGGTATCTGCCTTCTAAACTGGAACTCACTTATCTGTTTTTAAGGAAAGACATAGTAGGTGGTTTTTCCAACACTTACTATTGGAGTTCAACTGAGTTCAGCAGCATTTCTGCATGGGGAATTGAGATGGCAGAAGGCTCTTTTTTAAATATCAGAAAAGATGTTCCCTGTGCTGTCAGAGCCATCCGGGCTTTTTAATAATCTTTTTTAGCCTGAAACACTAATTATAATAACTCCGGGAGTATCAAAATTTTCCAATAAGGAACATGATATATCTTAAGCTTTACAATTCAAAAAATCAAGAACAGAGAGCAGTGTGTTGGAAACCAGAAGGCCCATATATCGCTGTACATCCGCCATATTCTGTATCAGTTCCAAAAAAATAGATTTTAAGATAATAACAATTTTGGTATTAACTTGAGGCATTTTTAAAAATAATTTTAAGTCTTAAAAAATATAAAAGGGTAAAATTTGAATAACATTTCAAATTCAAGCAATACTAATCAGGCTATTTGGGTTGGTTTAGGTAAGCTTAGTACGATACTATTGTCAATAATTAGTGCTGCAATCTTAGCACGATACTTTGATAAAAAAGAATATGGGACATATAAGCAAGTCCTTTACATATACAACACCTTGTTAATTTTGTTTTCTGCTGGTCTTCAAGGCAGTTTTTCTTATTTCCTGCCAAAACAGACAATGGAGCAGGGTAAGGATTTTGTTTATAGGCAAATTAAAATATTAATTCTATTAGGATTTGGCTTTTCAGCTTTCTTGTTTTTTCTTTCACCGATAATTGCTAACTTATTTAACAATCCAGATTTAAAAAAGGGTCTTAAATTGTTTTCAATTGTGCCAATTTTTATGCTTCCAACAATAGGTATTGAAGGTATTTATGCATCAATCAGAAAGACGCATATAATTGCAATATATACATCTATTACACGTGTTTTAATGTTGGCTATGATAACATTACCAGTAATATTCCTAAAAGGTACGTATATGACCGCTCTTTATGGATGGATAATTTCATCTTTTATGATTGCTGTTATATCCATATATTTAATATTAAGGCCATTTAAAGAATTTGCCCGTTGCCAATCAAAATTTAGGATAAAAGATATATTTAATTATAGCCTGCCATTAATGGTAGCAACTATTTACGGGATTCTTATAAGATTTGCCGATCAATTTTTCATAAGCAGATACTATGGTACTGAGGTTTTTGCCGAATTTTCTAATGGATTTATCGACTTGCCGTTTGTATCACTTGTAAGTGGTGCGGCCGTTACAGTACTATTGCCTGTCTTTTCAAAGTATGGCGAAACTGCAGATGGATTGGAAAATATTTGTAAGACATGGAAGAACTTAACTGAAAAAACAGTGATACTTGTTTACCCTGTTTTAGTATTTTTTCTTTTTAATGCAAAGAGTTCTGTTATAGCTTTATATGGAGAACAATATGCAATATCAGCAGGATATTTTATTATTGCTATGACAATTGGCTTTTTCGACATTATTGTGTTTCAAACTGTATTTTTTGCATTAGGGAAGACCAGATTGTATTCCAGAATACATTTGGTTCAGGCGGTAATGATCTGGCTTGCAGGATATTTAGTTGTCAATTTTTCAGGATCATCTTTCATTTATGCACTAATATCACGTTTGTTTTACATTGGACAGGTTTGTGTTGGGATCATTTATGCAATCAAGTTGATTGGGGTGAAAGCGAGAGACATAATTTCATTTAAAACAATGTTGAAAATATTTTTCCATTCCTCTTTGATTTGCTGTCTTACATCTTGGCTAGTGGGACTGTTAGACTTAAATGTATTCTTTAGGTTAGGTTTGTCAGGGCTAATCTCCGCTGGAATAATACTCTCTACTGCAAATTTTTTGGGTATCCCGTATTGGTCAGAATTTAAATTGATGTTGTTTAACGCACCAGGGTTTTCCCATTTCCGAAAATGAATAGAGAGGCTTATATTCTGAAACACGATCACAAAATGATAAGAAAATATCTCACGAGTCAGCAGGAAACAGAATATATTATAAACATAGGTATTAATAAGGACAAGCTAAATAAGAAAATATGAGCGGAATTTCTGGAATAATTAAAGCTAACAGTGTAAAGGTAAAAGATATTTTATCTATGACTTCAATTATAAGGCATAGAGGCCTTGATGATGAGGGATACTTACTTATTGATGATCAGGATAATATACATTGTGCAGGGGGAATAGATACACCTGTTATTGTCTGGAATTCACACTATGCATATTCTCCGACAATAAAAACAGAAACCTTGTGGGAGAGGACTTTTAATTTGGCTTTTGGTCATCGAAGGCTTTCAATACTTGATTCTTCCCCTGCTGGTCATCAGCCTATGTCACTTAAAAACGGAAGATTTTGGATAACCTTTAATGGAACAATATATAATTATCTGGATATTAAGAATGAGCTTCAAAAGATTGGATATCAGTTTATATCAGGTACAGACACAGAGGTGGTACTTGCAGCTTATGCAGAATGGGGTGCAGAATGTCTTAACAGATTTGTAGGAATGTGGGCATTTGCCATTTATGATCACAAATTAAAAGAGATTTTTCTTGCACGTGACCGTTATGGTATAAAACCCATCTATTATTGGTTCTCACCAGAAGGTCACTTTTGCTTTGCAAGTGAAATAAAACAATTTACAGTTTGCAGGGGGTGGGAATCAAAAATGAATAAACCTAGGGTCTATGATCAATTAATATACTCATTTACGGATCATACTAATGAAACTATGTTCGCAGGAGTATATCAACTTCCTTCAGGGTCTTATTTCGTGTCAGCAATAGATAAAATCAAACCTGTTTTTAATGGACAGATAAATTATCAAAAATGGTATTTATTAAAATATCAATCCTTTAAAGGTTCTTTCAAAGAAGCTGCAGAGCTTTTTAAAGAACTTTTTAATCAATCTGTAAAAGAACACCTGAATGCGGATGTACCGGTAGGCACTGCTCTGTCTGGAGGACTGGATTCCTCTTCTATCGTATGTGCAGTAAATCGTATTTTGAGAACTAACGGTAGATTAGAACTGCAAAAGACCTTTTCTTCCTGCTATGTAGATGAGAGATATAGTGAAAAGAATTGGATGGATGAAGTAATAAATCACACAAAAGTTGACCCCCATTTTGCCTATCCGAATTTGGAGGAACTTTTTAGTTTGACATCTGATATTATCTGGCATCAGGATGAACCCTATCAATCCCAAAGCGCATTTCTTGCTTACAATTTGTACAGGTTGTCAAGTGAAAATGGTGTTAAAGTCCTGCTTAATGGACAGGGAGCAGATGAATACCTTGGAGGTTATGGCCAATTTACTGCAGCAAGGTATGCAAATATGTTAAAACAATTTAGAATATGTCGTTTATTTGTTGATGTTAAAAATTCGCGTAAAATTAATCCTATTTCAAATCTAACGCTTTTTAAGGGAATAGCTTTTTCTCTTCTTCCGCCATGTGTAATCAGGAACATTAGAAAAGTTAATAGCAGCCATGATAATATAAAGAAAATCATAAATATTAAATGGCTTGACTCAGAATATATGCACCCTCTTGATAGCATTCCTTTAGGTTATAAAAGCATCCCTGAAATATCAAAACATTATACATTTTATAGCACCCTCCCAAAATATCTAAGGTGGGAAGATAGAAATTCAATGGCACATTCTGTTGAAGCACGAGCCCCATTTCTTGACCACCGTCTTGTTGAGTTTGCATATAATTTGCCAGATGAATTTCTTGAAAGTGATGGGATAACTAAAAGGATTCTTCGTGAGGCAATGACTGGTATATTACCAGAGAAAATTAAAAACAGAAAAGATAAAAAAGGATTTATAACTCCAGAAGAACTTTGGGTAAAAAATGAAAACCCAGTTTTATTTAGACAAAAAATATCAGAAGCCATTGATATGACTGGCGGGATCATAAAACCCGAAGCCTTAATATATTTTGATAATATTATTAAAGGGAAGGTGAAATTTGATTATACTTATTGGCGTTTAATTATTTTCAATGAATGGGTACAAAAATTTCATATTAAAATGTAGTTTTATTTTAATTCCCAATAGCCCTATAGAATTATTCCCTGAATTACTTACTATTTTAAATGTTGGTATCGGATGTATTATGTATATAATAGTGCTTCTTCCTTCAGCCAGGTATTTAAGATCAATTATCGTGGGATTCTGGTGCCGCTTTTAAAACGTAATTAGCTGATTTGATATGGGGATAATGATAGTTAGTAATAAGTAGATTATAAGGGTTTTATTAATAAAAAAATATTCATTCATGACCCTTTGCCGCGAAAGGAATTTAAGCAGAATGGATTTTTTATCAATTTTGAAAACATCGGGAACAGATAAAAATCCAGCAAACGGATTGATTACCTTATTTTAAATAAACCAGTATTATCTATAAAAACAGGGGATTTAAATAAAAATACAGTGAATGAATTTCTCTCTGGTAATTATGACGGACAAATGATTATAGAGGATCCTGATCAATACCGTATAGAAAATATATGTAACAAATTCATAGAACTTGCGAATTAATTTGAACGCGACTGATTTTTCTATTCTCTTCATTTTACTTAATATTTCGTTTTCTGACAGCTAGTATCCGATTATCTCAATGAAGATTTTAACTACAAAAGAAGCCAATACAAACCTTTGGGTTATTTTCTTTTTATGGCCCGTAGGAGCTTTAATTACTTCTATAAAACATTATCGTCAAAATTGGGCTAAGAATGGTTTATGGATTTTTATAGTGTTTTTTGGTTTTACATTTATTGTACAGGAAGGACAGGATTCATCAAGATATATTGAACATTTTCTGGCCTTTCGCAGCTCACATGCTGATTTTTCTACATTGGCTGATGCTCTCTATTCTGAAGGTTCGAGGTATATAGATATATTTCAACCTTTGGTTACTATGCTTGTAGCGCAATTTACGGGTGATCCCCGTATATTGATGGCAGTTTTTGCTCTCTTTTTTGGATTTTTCTATTCCCGGAATATCTGGTATCTTATTGATAGAACTCAGGGTAAACTTAATATATATTTGGTAACTTTAATTTTAGTTTTTGCTTTACTGGTTCCTTTTTGGTTTATTAATGGTGTACGTTTCTGGACAGCTGCTCATGTTTTTTTGTATGGGTCGTTTCTTTTTTTTCTGGATAATAAAACCAAGGGATTATGGGTAGCCTCCCTAAGTGTATTCGTCCATTTTACTTTTATTTTCCCGGTTCTGATTCTATTTATTTACAGGATCTTCGGAAACAGAACTTTATTTTATTTTATTTTATTTGTTGTTAGCAGTCTCTTTTCTGAGATTGATATCCCTGTAGTAAGAGAATTTTTGCTTGCTTACACACCGGATATTTTTCATGAAAGTATTATTGGTTATACCGGAGAAGAATATATTGAATTGATAGCCGAGAGCCAGACTTATTATAAGTGGTATGTTATTTGGTATGAAAGATTACTGTATTTATTAATCAAAGTATTATTGATTTTTATTTTCTTTTTCGGTAAGGAAGTCTGGCAAAAGAGAGAAGAAATGCATTGTCTTTTTTCTTTTCTCCTTCTTTTTAATGGTTTTGCGAACATTTTTAGCCAGATACCATCCGTAGGAAGATTTCTCACAGTGGGTGGTCTTTTCTCAACAGCATTTCTGTTCCTTTACATTTATTACAATAATTCAGAACGGCTATCAAAACGCTTATTAGTATTTTTTTCACCCGTATTATTGCTTTTCTTCATTGTATCTATGCGAATAGGATTTGATAATATTGGTATTTACTCGTTAATTACTAATCCTTTTATAGCTCCATTTCTGACTAATGAAATTGCATTAATCGACCTTATAAAATAATTGCTAACTTATATCAAACTTTTATGGGTAAACTTCATCGCTATGTTTCTAATATACCACCAAGATAGCGTACAAATCGAAAAATTGTTGTAATTGAAAGCGATGATTGAGATATTATCTAGAATGTCATCATTAAATGTGTTTGAAATATTATTTGGGTATCATGCTAAATATTTTGTATCACCAAATGGGTCAATAAATACTAATCTTAACGAAAAATCAGCAGGAGAAGGGATTAAATATAGATCAACTTCGAAAACTCAATATGAACCTTTAGAACACATGGAAGATATAGAAGGATATTTCATTATCTAGGTCAGAAAAATAAATATGGTCAAATGTTCAATTTATGACAACAACAGAACTTGGAGATATATACAAGAAGAATAGTACACGCAGAGTATATTAATATCCTTGACCAATTAGTTGAAAATATTATTGTTGTAATAAATTATATATTAATCGTTTACAAAAATTTTAAAATAAATCTTTTAGACATTAGTAATTTAAAGTATAAATAATTCTTGAAAACATTAATTAACCAGAAAAGAATACTGATTGTTTCAGCTGGTTTTTATCCAAAAACTACTCCAAGGGCTTTACGTACTACTGAACTTGCGATTGAATTGTCAAAACAAGGTCATGAGGTTACAGTATATTTCCCAACCGAAGGGTTTTATTATAAATCATTTGAAGAAAAACATAATTTAAGAATTTTTGATCTGGGCCCCATAAGATTTAAAGAAGTCCGGCTTAAGGGGAATAAAACACAGTTATTAATTAGAAGATTAATTCGAAGAATATTACAGCTTGCATTTGAATGGCCTAGTATCCAATTAATGTTTAAGGTAGTTAAAAAACTTAAAATTGAAAACGGCTATGATCTGATTATTTCTATTGCTGTGCCTTATCCAATACACTGGGGAGTTGCTTTTATATATAGGAGGAAACATAGAATTGCTAAATGCTGGGTGGCTGATTGTGGTGATCCTTACATGGGAGATACTACTGATTCTTTTCGTAAATTTTTTTATTTTAAATATGTTGAAAAATGGTTTTGTAACAAGGCTGATTTTATTACAGTGCCTTTCAAAGGTGCAATATCAGCTTATTATCCGGAATTTCATGAAAAAATAAGGGTAATTCCTCAGGGATTTTCATTTGACAAATTAAACCTGCCTGTTTATAAAAAAACTTCAACTTTTCCTGTATTTGCCTATGCAGGAAGTTTTATACCAGGCATAAGGGACCCCAGGGAAATGCTCAAATTCTTATCTGCTTGTGACAGATCATTTAAATTTATTGTATATACTTCTCAAAAGGAAATGTTTGTTCCATTTATGAATACTTTAAAGGAAAAGTTGGAAATAAGAGATATTATTTCACATGATGAACTCCTTAAAGTACTTGCCGGTATGGACTTCCTTGTAAACTTTGATAACAATACAAAGTCACAGCTTCCAAGCAAATTGATTGATTATTCAATTGCAGGACGACCTGTACTTAACATTACTTCTAATTTTGATTTTTCTATTCTTCTGGAATTTATGGATGGTATTTATAATAAGCGAATGCTTTTGGATTCACCAAGCAACTACGATATTAGAGAAATAGCCAAAAAATTTATAGAAATTAGCAATAATATCTGATAAGATTAAAATTACTAGAGATTTTTTATTCAGGAAGACAAGTTATATATTATTAGTTCAATCACTTGTGATGTGTTAAGTTTCAAGGGCAACTGATAGTCCTTCGATTCTGTTTGCTGTATTTGGATTAATGTTCGATATTTTTATTTGAGAAATATCTGGTTAATATTGGATCAAATATTTGGAGATGTCAATACAGTTATTTTTATATTTATTGGGTATATATTAAGCAATGTGCCTTCCGGGTATAGATATTTACTGGTTATACATTTATGCATATTATGTTTATTTCAATTTTAAGAGACCTGAAAGATCTAAAAATAATTGAATTATTGACTGTCCCTTTTCTATTATTTTATTGGATAGTTCAATTAAGAATAGAAATGAACCATTATGGTTTAATGACCATTTTGGGTAATCCTCTGTTAGCTGTCAATAAATGATAGTAATCTTCCATTTATTGTGGGCAATAAAAATCTGTTCTTCTAATATTTAAAGTAATCTATGAGTAGGTTAATAAATCCTTTTAAGTCATTCAAAAGATATTTGCTTAATATCCCAGGTTGGCGAACTTCAAGAAAAATTGTAATTTTTGAAAGTGACGATTGGGGGAGTATCAGAATGCCATCGAAGGAAGTATTTGATGAACTGAAATACTTAGGGATAAAAGTTGATAATTTATCTTTTAATCAATATGATTCGTTAGCGAGTGAAGAAGATTTGATGCGGCTTTTTGAAGTCTTGTCATCTGTTAAAGATAAAAACGGAAATCCGGCAGTATTAACAGCTAATACTATTGTGGCAAATCCTGATTTTGAAAAAATCAGGGCAAGCAATTTTGCGGAATATTATTATGAACCTTTTACAAGTACTTTAAATAGATATCCGGCACATGCCAAATCATTTACACTTTGGAAAGAAGGTATATCCAGAGGAATCTTTAAACCTCAATTTCACGGTCGCGAACACCTTAATGTAGCAAGATGGATGAGAGCTTTGCAGAATGATTCAGGATTGGCGCGTCGAGCTTTCAATTTTGAAATGTTTGACCTTAGTGAAAGTCTTGAGATTTCAGAGAAGTCGTTTATGGATACATATAATTTTCAAAGTGAGAATGAGTTATTAATTCAAATTCAATCTATAAAAGAAGGATTAGAATTATTTGAACAGTTGTTTGGTTACAAATCAATAACCTTTATTGCGCCTTGTAATATATGGAGTAATAAGTTGAATCAAGCTTTATATGACATGGGTGTTAATACTTTAAAGACAGGATGGATACAACTGGAACCAAAACCAGGTTCAGAAAACAAATTCAGGAAGATATTTCATTACATTGGCCAGAGAAATAATCTGGGGCAAAGATATCTGCCTCGGAATGCTCATTTTGAACCTTCCCAGAATCCTTCTTTCGATTATAAAAATGATATTTTATCACGTGCTGAAATTGCTTTTCACTGTGGTAAACCATTGATTATTGGAACTCATAGGTTAAACTTTATTGGATTTATAGATAAGTTAAATCGGGAACAGAACCTGTTATTGCTGTCAGAGTTGCTTAAGGAATTAATTAAAACCTGGCCAGATGTGGAGTTTATGAGTGCTGATGAGTTAGCTAAGTTAATGTCAAAAAACAAAAATTGATCATATGAGTGGAATTGCCGGATATATTGATTTTAATAAAGGAACTCTTTCTGAGACCATTGGGGAAATGGTTCAAACTTTAAATCACAGGGGACCTGACGACAGGGGGACAGAATATTTTAAAACGAATAATGCAGTTATTGGGATGGGCCAGGTACGTCTGTCTGTTATTGATCTGAGCCCTTCCGGACATCAACCAATGCATTATAAGAATTATTGTATAGTCTATAATGGTGGAATTTATAATTATAAGGAGATAAGAAAAGATCTTGAAAAAGCCGGTCATCATTTCATTTCTCATTCCGACACTGAGGTTATACTTCATGCATATGAATACTGGGGCATCGAATTTCTGCACAGACTCATTGGCATGTTCGTTATAGCTATTTATGATAAAAATGATGAAAAACTCATTATATTCAGAGATAGGGCAGGAATAAAGCCAATTTATTATTATTGGCATAATGGTTTGTTTTTATTTGCATCTGAACTGAAAGCCTTTAATAAACATTCTGATTTTAAACGTATAATAAATATCGATGCATTAAGATTATTTTTTGATTTTGGTTATATACCGGCCCCTTATACTATTTTTGAAAACACTCATAAAATTGAGCCCGGTAGTTTTATTACAATAGACCTTGTAAAGAAGGATATTTCATATTCTACTTACTGGGATATCAATGACTTTTATCGTATGCCTAAACTGGGCATAAATTATTCTGATGCTAAAGCTCAGATCCATGAGTTACTCATTTCAGCTTGTAATTACAGAATGGTTGCTGATGTGCCCGTTGGAATATTCCTGAGCGGAGGATATGACAGCACTTCAGTAGCAGCTATCTTGCAGAAAGAAAGAACCAGGAAACTGAAGACATTTACGATTGGATTTGAGGAAGGAAATAATGAAGCACCTTTTGCAAGAGAAACAGCCAGATATCTTGGGACAGATCATACTGAGTATACCTGTACAACAAACGAAGCAAAAGAAATAATTCCGGAATTATCATATTACTATGATGAACCGTTTGCTGACAGTTCAGCTATTCCAACCATGCTGGTAAGCCGACTGGCCAGAAAGCAGGTTGCAGTTGCATTGTCAGCTGATGCAGGTGATGAAATCTTTGCCGGATATGGATATTACATTAAGCTGGGAAGGTACTTAAAACAATTAAACTTGATTCCGGATATATTAAAAAGTGTAACAAGACCTGTTATTGATAAACTTTCCGATTTTGTTCCCTTAATCTGTTCTGAGGCAAAACATGAGATGAAAGCAATAGCACACTCATTGAATCGGGACAGATTTTTCCAGGCTAGTCAACTGTTAAGGTTTTCAAGTACCCTGCCAGGTTTCTATGTAAATAACCTCTTTTCAAATAAAACAAAAAGATTGATCACGAAGTACGATAATGATTTCCGTGGTTTTTCAAATGAAATTGATGTGATGTTAGCTCTTGATTATCAGATGAGTCTTCAAAATGATGTTTTAACAAAAGTTGACCGTGCCACTATGTCTGTTTCACTTGAAGGCAGAGAACCATTGTTGGATCACAGGTTAATTGAATTTGTCGCACAATTACCGATTGATTACAAAATAGAAGGTAATTCTGGCAAACGAATTTTAAAAGATATAGTTTATGATTATATCCCAAAAGAATTAATGGATCGTCCAAAGGCCGGATTCTCATTACCCATCTACTCTTGGTTGTTAAGTGATCTCAGGTATTTTCTAGATGAATATTTGAGTGAAAAGGCTATCGCAGAATCTGGACTGTTTAATATAAGTTCTGTTAGTTATATAGTCAGGCTATTTAGGAATAATAAACTCTATTACAAATCATATATATGGAAATTACTTATGTTCCAGATGTGGTATGCACGATGGATGAAAGGTTGATAGACTCTAGCAATTTTTATCAGGAAGAAAATATGCCAATTTACTTTGATATATTATCCCAATCCTTCACCTTCAGACAGGAGATTATTAAATCTAAATAATAAAATGATGATAGCCATAAAGAATTTAAAATCAGGCTTAATAAAGACTATTTCCAACCTGCCTGGCTGGTCAACAAGAAGGAAGCTGGTATTATTTTTTGTTGATGACTGGGGTTCGATACGTATTCCTGATAAAGATGCCTTTGAGACATTACAAAAAGCCGGTATAGATTGCGAAGGGAATCGTTTTAACAGATATGATACACTAGAGTCACAACACGATCTCTCAATGCTTTTTGAAATACTTGCTTCATTTAAAGACAAGAACAATAATTTACCTTCATTCACTGCTCTTACGACCGTTGCAAATCCTGATTTTGATAAAATACATATTTCAGATTATAGGGAGTATTTTTACGAACCTTTTACTCAAACTCTTCAGCGGTATTATGGAACAGATATTACTTTTAGTCTATGGAAGGAAGGTATCAACGCTGGTATTTTTATACCTCAGTTTCACGGCAGGGAACATATAAATGTAAGTTTATGGTTAAAGGGATTACAGAATAAAGATTATAATTTGTTAACTGCTTTCAATCACAAAACAGTTGGTGTTCCTATGTCAAATCAGTCAAAAACAATGAAAAGTTATTTGGCAGCTTTTGATTACGGAGATGAAAATGAACAGGCCAATTTAAAAAAGATATGTAAAGAGGGTTTGATCCTTTTCAACGAAATTTTTGGATATAGCGCAACTCTCTTTACATCTCCATCTTTAATACATAGTATAAACCTTGAACAATATCTTGCAGAAGATGGAATTCAGTTTATTGACCGTGCGAAGATAAGTGACATTCCTGTTGGAAATGGGATCTACAGGAAAAAATATTATAAGCTGGGCCAGAAAAATAATTGGGATCAATACTATATTACAAGAAATTGTATGTTTGAACCCAATGAACACAATGATAGTACTGCAGTAGATAGAGCTTTACGAGATATTGAAATATCTTTTCGTTGTAAGAAACCTGCAATAATAAGCTCGCACAGGGTAAACTTTGTTGGTTCCATCAGTCCGGAAAATCGTGAACATGGCTTGAGATGCCTGAAAGAATTATTATTCAGAATTAAAACCAGATGGCCGGATGTGGAGTTTCTTAAATTTTCTGATTTGGTAGAAGAGATAAAAAATAGCTGAAAGAATTTTATGGCAGATTTTTCCGGTCACATTCAGCCACTTGTCTCCGTTATGATGCCTGTTTATAATGGAGAGAAAACTATTTTACTGGCTATCAGCTCATTGTTTAAACAGACATATAAGAATTGGCTATGTATCATTGTAAATGATGGTTCAACTGATGGCACCAGAGGAATCTTAGATAAGATAACGGATAATAGATTTAAGATTATTCATCTTTCAGAAAATGTTGGCAGAGGAGCAGCAAGGCAGATAGCTTTAGATAATTCAGAAGGGGAATACCTTGCATATCTTGATGCTGATGATTTTTATCATCCAATGAAATTGGAAAAACAAGTAAAATACATGGAATTTAATCCTGATGTGGCACTGGTTTCTTGCGGACAGGGTTCATTTAATGAGCATTATGAGCTTAAGGCAGTAAGAGGCAAAGGGTCTAATAAAAAAAACCAGTATAATCCATACAAAGGAGTCAAAGGGTCTTATGCAGGTAGCATGATTAGATTATCAAAGGGGAATATGATTAGATATAATATTAAATTGTCAGCATGTGAAGATCGTGATTTTTTCAATCGTTACCTGGGATCTGGATTATTATGCGTGTCAGATGAAGTACTTTATTACTATTTTGAATTAGGTGTAAGTTCATCAAAGAAAATATTATCATATCAATTTGAAGCATTGAAAAATGATATTTTTTCATTACGTAGTTCTTTAAGATACAGTTTATTAAATATCTTAATAAGAACAACTAAAATTATAATCTATATTTTTGCTCTTCCAATTTTAGGTTCTGATTTCATTATAAAAAGGCGTGGAGGTAAACCATTACCAATAGAATTATCAGAATTTCAAAAGACTCTCAATATTATTCGAAAGAATATTAATTATACCAAGACGGATATCTGACATAATTAATACTTATAAGTTCATTATAATTTCGTAACTATGACTCGGATTTTGTACGTTGCAACGAGCGATATCCATATTCAGACTTTTCATATTCCATATCTGAAATGGTTAACAGAGAACGGATGTGAAGTTCATCTGGCTGTTGAAAACAGGGGTAATCTGACAATACCATATGTGAAAAAGGTTTTTTATATACCCTTTCCACGAACGCCATTTAGCTTAACTAATATATCCTCATATAAGTATTTGAAAGAAATTATCACTGATAATAATTATAAGGTTATTCATTGTCATACTCCTATCCCTGGGGTACTTACCAGATTGGCTGCAATTAAAGCCCGGAAGAATGGTGCTAAAATTCTGTATACAGCCCATGGATTCCATTTCTATAAAGGAGGTCCATTAAAGAACTGGCTGTTTTATTATCCTGTTGAATGGTTATTATCTGGCTGTACTGACGATATTATTACTATTAATGCAGAGGATTACAATTATATTAATAATAGAATGTGGCATAAAAATTCACATTATATTAAAGGTATTGGTGTTGATGATGAAAAGTTTAAAACTCTAACTTACAAAGAGATTTTACAGATTAGAATGGAATATGGGTTTAAACCTGATGATTTCATTTTACTTTATATTGCTGAATTTATACATCGTAAGAATCATAAATTTATAATCGAAACCCTCCCGGAACTGGTAAAATTCATTCCTGACCTTAAGATTTTATTCGCTGGTACGGGAATCCTGTTAGAGTCTATGAAAGTTTATTCAAAAAAGCTTCATGTTGACCAGCACATTGAATATCTTGGCTTTAGAAATGATATCGAAAAACTGGCAGCGATTACTGATGTTGGAATATCATCAAGTCGTCAGGAAGGATTAGGACTTGGTATTGCTGAACAAATGATCTGCTCCAAACCAGTAGTGGCTTCATTTGACCGGGGTCATAAAGAAATGGTGAATCATGGTGAAAATGGGTTTTTATTCAGACAGGGCAATCACATTGAATTTATAGAATATATAATAAAACTTTACAATGATCAGGAGTTAAGAAAGAGAATGGGAGAAAAATCAAATCTGGAAGCTCAAAAGTTTTTAATTAATAATTCTCTCAGATCAATGGCAGATATATATAGTCAATACATATAATCCAGATTATTCTAACCAAAATAAATCAAGCATTTATAATGCAAAAATCTAATTTATGTTTTATTGTCCCTTGTCTTTCAATGGGTGGTATGGAAAATGCAGCAAGTGTAATGGCTAATTTTTTCGTAAAAAAAGGTCTGGATGTGACAATAATAACATTATTTAATCGCCCTCATTTTTATAAGCTTGACGATCGTATAAAGATAATTGATCCTCCCGGTGACAGATCCAAGGGAGATAAATTGTGGTATTATTTAAAAACAGTATTTTTTCTACGAAAGAATTTTAGAAGGCTTTCACCGGATAGAGTATTATCCTATGGTGATTGGACTAATATTCTGGTCTTAATGGCCTGTGTCGGTATAAATACTAAAGTGATTATTTCTGATCGGGCAAGTCCCGACCTTAAATTTCAGTGGTATGTAAGATTTCTCAGAAAGATATTATATCACCGGGCTCATGGTATACTTGCCCAAACAGAAAGAGCTGCAAGACAAAAATATAAAATGTTGGGAAAAGGTATAAATGTCAGAGTTATTCCCAATCCTGTCAAGCCTGTGCAATTATATCCCGAAATAAAACGCAGGAACATAATTCTTGGAGTAGGTCGACATTTTTATGTAAAAGGTCTTGACAGGTTGATCGAAGCTTTTGCTCTTTTAAACGAAAACCATAATTATAAATTATTTATTGTTGGTAGTAGGGGTCCTGTAACCACGGAATTATTTAAAATTACCGAAAAGCATAACCTGAATCCGGAAGAAATTTTTCTTGAGAAAACAAACAATATCGATAAATTATATGCTGAATGTAAGATATTTGTTTTACCCTCTCGAAGCGAGGGTTTTCCTAATTCACTCATTGAATCTATGGCAGCAGGATTGGCATGCATAAGCTTTGATTGTTCTGCAGGTCCAAGAGATATTATCACTAATGGAGAAAACGGTATTCTTATTGAAAATGATAACGTTTACGAATTAACAAGGCAAATTCAGTATCTTATTGATAATGAGAAAGAAATTGAACGTCTTGGCAATAATGCTCTGGCAATAAGGGAACATCTTTCCCTGGATAAAATAGGAGAACAATATTTAGAATTTATTATGAATTAAATATATTCAAATATAGAATTGGGCGTGAAATGAATAAGTTTACCAGATATATAACTAATTTTTGTAAGAGGAGCATCTATCTTATATATTATATTAAGCAGCTTGACAGACAGAAATTCAGGAAATTTTACCAGTTTGTAAGGCAAACTAGGGGATATTCTTCATTCTTTCTTATAAGGGACATACTAAAATCCGTCTATAAAGATAATATTGGATTAATGGATTATTTCGTATTCAGATTTTATGAAAAATCTGATGAAGAAAGATCAGAGTGGGCCGGAACAGGATTTATTTATGAATACCATCTGAAAATGAATCCAAAAAGTACAAGACATTTGCTTGCAAATAAAATTGATTTCTATGAAGCTTATGGTCCATTCGTAAAGCATGCTACATGTACTATTGAGGATTTAAAACAAAATAATCACAAAGCTCATAAAGTACTTCATAATCCATCGGGGAGAATTGTGATAAAAAATGCGTTGGGCCAGTGTGGCTGGGATGTTGAGGTATTAAAAAGCAAAGGTGACGACATAGCAGCTTTGATAAAACACATGTCTGATAAAGGATTCGATCTGACTGAGGAATATATACTGCAGCATCATGACCTGGCAAAACTTTCCGCATCAGGATTGAATACTGTACGGGTAATCACACAACTTAATAAAAACAATGAGGTTGAGATACTTGGTGCTAGGCTAAGGATCAGCGTTAATAGCCATGTTGACAATCTGGCATCAGGTAATATAGCAGTCCCAATAGAATTAGAGACAGGTAAAACATATGGTGCAGGTGTTTATAGTGATATAACAAAAGAAGATGTATCAGAACATCCGGTATCAGGAGTAGCTCTTTCAGGTTTCCAGATTCCTTTCTGGAAAGAAATTATTGAAATTGCAAAAAGGGCTGCATTACTCCATCCTGAAAACAGATCCATAGGTTGGGATGTGGCAATCAGCGAATCTGGACCGGAGTTTATAGAAGGTAATCATAACTGGTGTAAAATTTTATGGCAGCTACCGGTAAAGAGGGGATTGAAGAAGACACTATATCAATATATGTAAATGATAGATGTACTATGTACAGAAAATACTTTAAATCTCTTATTGACACAATAATTTCTTTGATGCTTATCATATTGACAAGCCCTTGCTTTATTGTTCTTGCTATAATAACATATTTTTGTTCTTCAGGAAATGTGTTTTTTATACATGAACGGCCAGGACTAAGAGGCAAGCCTTTTAAGTTATTGAAATTTAAAACAATGAATGACAAACGTGGGCCGGATGGTAAATTATTGCCCAATATAGACCGGATAACCCGCTGGGGAAGATTTTTACGCAAAACATCTCTCGACGAATTGCCTCAACTGATAAATGTTTTGAAAGGTGATATTTCCCTCGTAGGGCCCCGCCCTCTTGAGATGCGCTATCTTAAGTATTATAATGAAGAGCAAAAGAGAAGACATGAAGTTAAACCCGGCATAACAGGTTGGGCACAGGTTAACGGAAGAAACTGTCTTTCATGGGAGGAAAAATTCAAACTTGATGTATGGTATGTTGATAATCTAAATCCCAGACTTGATTTGAATATTTTGTTTATGACATTGACAAAGGTTATTAAAAGAGAAGGAATCAATGCAGATGAGTCAAATACTGTTGTGCCTTTTGATATATTTCTGAACACAAAAAACAGTGAATTATGAAACTTATAAAAATATAATACTATGATATTCAGAGACGAAATAGGAGAATCTCTTACATTAAAATTTGCCCTTACCGCTTCAGAACGTCGTAAAAAAGGGTTGCCGATCATTTCTTTGGGACTTGGGGAACCGGATTTTGATATTCCGTCACCTATTATAAAAGCAACTATTAAAATCCTGAACTCTTGTAAGGCAGGGTATTCGGATTCGATGGGGATCTTACCTTTAAGAGAAAAGATTGCATTAAAATTGACAAATGAGAATTCTATTAATTGTTCGGCAGCTAATATAATAGTAACTGCCGGAGCAAAACAAGCTTTCCAGCTGGTTTGTATGGCTATTCTTGAACCCGGTGATGAGGCAATTGTAATAAATCCTTCATACGTCAGCTTTATACCGCAATTATACATTGCAGAACCACAATGTGTTGTAAAAACTGTAGATATAAATAAAGATGATTTCAGCCTGACTATGAAAAAAATTTATGAGGCCTTATCGAATAGGACAAAACTTTTGATAATAAATACACCTAATAATCCGGCAGGATATATGATGAATGAACAGACACTATCGGTGTTTTTTCAGCTTGCCAGAGAAAGGGATTTTTTTATTATTTCAGACGAAATCTATGAAAAATTAAATTTTTCAAATAAGAAGCATATAAGTATAGGTTCTTTAGAAGAAAGACCGGAAAAAATTATAACAATTAACGGTTTCAGTAAATCACATGCTATGACGGGTTGGCGTCTTGGTTATGCCTGCTTCCCGGAAGTATTGAGACAGAAACTACTCAAACTGCAGCAGCACATGAATACAAATACTTGTACTTTTATTCAGCAAGCTGTTGCCGAGGCTTTTTATATTGACAATGATTATCTTTCCGCATATAATAAGAAGCTTTCAGAAAGATCTGCAAAAATTATAAAAATAGTTAATGAATTACCTAATGTAAGTCTTGTGTCTCCTGATGCAGGTTTTTTTTCATTTTTGAATATCTCTGGTCTGCATATAGATTCAAATACTTTTTGTAGCAGACTTATAGAAGAAACAGGAGTAGCAACTACACCTGGAATAGCGTTCGGTAAGTCATGGGATGACCATATAAGGATTTCATTTGCTACATCAGATGAAAACCTTGAAAATGGATTAAATCTGATGTGTGATTTTATTCTCAAACTTTAAATATTATAAATGAAAGTATTATTAACAAAATCCTTTTTCAGGGAAGATTTAGATTATATTTTAAAACATCTTTTAGAGGGGATCACTATTTTGACTCCAAAAGGTTTTGACGAGTCATCACTGCTTGATCTGGTATCTGAAGCAGATATCTTTTTGGGTAGTTATATAACAAATAAAATGCTTGACAAAGCAGTCAGACTGAAGTTTATCCAGATTCCATGGACCGGTGTAGACAACCTTGATTTTGAATTATTATCAAAACATAATATTGTTGTTTGTAATTCGCATTCAAATTCTGCTGCGGTTGCCGAACATGCTGTTGCTATGATGATGGATGCTGCAAAAAAGATAAGTTACCACGACAGACTTTTGCGACAGGGAAAATGGAACAGGGTTATAAGGGGACAAATTAATGAAATAAGTCCTTTTTCTAAAATGATATCAAAGTCCAGAGTGGGAATAATAGGTTTCGGAGCCATTGGTAAGCAAATATATTCTTTTCTTAAAGGATACAATTGTACTTTTAAGATTTTCACTAAAGGTGTTGTTAATCAGGATGTATATGGGACTGACCTAATTGCTTTTTCACCATTGGATATGTATAATGAAATATCTGAACTTGATTTCATATTTGTTACTGTTCCCTTGACACCTGAAACTAACAAAATGATAAATTCACAATTTCTCTCAGCAATGAACAATTCTGCAATCCTGATTAACATTTCCCGTGGAGAGGTGATTCACGAAGAAGATTTTTACAATGCATTAAAAGATAAAACTATTGCCTTTGCATCTGTTGATACATGGTTTAATTATCCGACAAAGGAAAATACAGAAGTTTTTCCATCTTCCAGATTTGATTATCATCTCCTTGACAATCTGGTATTGTCGCCTCATCGTGCAGGTTATGTCGAAAATTGTTTTCCTCATCTTGATGATGCTATCGAAAATATTAACAGAGCTTATCAGGGGAAACCATTAAAAAATGTTATATCGTTAAAAGACAGATATTAAAGTATGAATATTCTTTTTACATGTGCAGGCAGACGCAATTATCTTCTTCATTATTTCAGGGAATCTTTAAATGAAAATGACAAAATAGTGGCTGCGGATATGCAAATAACAGCTCCTGCTATGGCAATTGCTGATAAACCTGTAGTTGTGCCGCATGTTTATTCAAAAAATTATGTTGATATAATTATTGAAATATGTAAGTGTGAGAATGTTAACGCAATTATTTCTCTTAATGATCTGGAACTCCCGGTTCTGGCTGCAGAGAAAAGCCGATTTGATGATGCTGGAGTTAAATTGATCATATCTGATGAAAAGGTTATTGATATATGTTTTGATAAATACAAAACAATTTTGTTCGGCAAACAATTGGGAATAGATCTCCCTGAGACCTATCTGGCTTTGAATAAGGCTATTGAAGAAATAAAGATTGGCAATTTGCGATTCCCTTTAGTTGTTAAGCCCAGATGGGGAAGTGCTTCGGTAGGAATAGAGTTTCCTGCAAATTTTGAAATGTTGGAACTGTCGTACAGGCTTGTTTGCCTGAAAATTTCAGGAAGCATCCTTTATGAAGCAAGCAAACAGGACCCTGACAATGCTGTACTTATTCAGGAAAAAATAAATGGGACGGAATATGGATTGGATATTCTAAATGATTTTTCAGGCCGTTGTGTCCAGGTCTATGTGAAGGAAAAACTTGCCATGCGTGCCGGGGAGACCGACAAGGCTATTCTGCGTAATAAGCCAGATCTTGAAGACCTTGGTTTTCGTATAGGGAATGCTTTGGGGCATATTGGGAATCTTGACTGCGACATATTTGAATCTGATGGCAGATACTATCTGCTTGAAATGAACCCACGATTCGGGGGAGGGTATCCTTTTTCACATGTAGCCGGAGCAAATTATCCGGATGCTATTTGTACATGGATTGAAGGCAAAGACTATTGTTTTGATAAATTCTCGAGAAAGTATAATCAACCTTTTGCAAAATGCGATACTCTGATCAGAGTTTTAAAATAATAAAATATATAATAGATTTTAAGAGGAGATAGACGGTGGACTGACACTCCGTTAATATAAATATTGCTAACCCTTTTTATAGTTCTCTTATTTGAAAGGTTACAGATTAAAAGCATTATTGATCTTTTTTTTATTAGCAGCAATTATTTCTGTTATAGGATGCCACAAAGCGGGTTTGTGGCTGATAAAGGAAGATCATCCGGAAAATGCTGATGCAATTGTTTTATTGACAGGTTCAATTGCTGACAGGGTATTACAGGCAGCTGATATTTATCAGAGTGGATATGCAGAGAAAATACTTATTGCCGAAGAATACATGGGAGCATATATAGAGCTGGAGAAGAGAGGCTTCTCTGTTATCAGTAAAACCACACAGACAAAAGATGCATTGGTTTTTTTCGATGTGCCGCCCGACAGTATAATAATTCTTTCGGGTGATGTTGAAAGTACCATGTCGGAAGCCCTTATTACAAGGGATTATATTTCACAAAATATTTATATTGATACTATACTTTTGGTTACATCTTCCTGGCATACAAAAAGAGCTTCAATTATATTTAAAAAAGCATTTTCAGAAATGGAAGCACCGGTCACTGTCTTAAGCATCCCCAGTGCTTACAATAAATTCAATGCTGAAAAATGGTGGCAGCGTAAGGAAGATATACAGGTAGTTATTCTGGAGTATATGAAATTAATGAATTTCCTTTTATTTGAAAGAAACAAACTATGAATTACATAATCCTGAGGGATTAATACTTAAAGAATTTCTTTGTTGCAATTATCTTCCCTTTATTTTTATATATTAATATATAAAGTCCTGATTTTATATGTGAGAGATTGAATGTCATTGTAGTATTTTCATTTCCAACAATTTTCCTTGTAATGGATTTCCCTTCAGCGCTTACAATGTCTATTACTCCCAGGCCCTCAGGGGCGGCGGAGCTGCTAAAAGCAACGGTGAAATTTCCGTCATTCGGGTTTGGGTATAAATTCAATATGTCTTTATTTTTCACAGTCTTAATCTGAGCAACCTTCACTTCGATACTTACCTGTGAAGATACAGTGGATTCATTCAGATTGTCTATTGCAACTGCACTAAGGGTATGGATGCCTTTTTCAGCATATTTCCATGAATATGTATAGGGGGAGGAGCTGATCTCAGCAAGAAATTTACTGCCGTCGTATATTTCTATTCTTTCAATGGAACCATCAGGATCGGAAGCTGCTACATTGATCATGATCTCATCATTTTTTTTGAATATCTGTCCGTTAACAGGACTGACAATTGACACTAGCGGTGGCTGATTAGGTTTTTTGTATATTGTTAACGAAACTGCTGAAGATGTTGTTTTTGCTCCAAGATTGTCAGTAGCGACAGCAGTTATTGAATAATTTCCTTCAGGGACATCATTCCAAACAATAGACCAGGGTGCTGAAGTGATCACTCCAAGACTTGTAGTCTTGTTAAAGAATTCCACACTGGAGACCGATCCGTCGGGATCAGTCGCAGTGGCGCTAATCGTTATTTTAGCTGGTGCAAAAAATGATGTCTCGGGCCTTATATCTAAGATGCTTATGACCGGAGGATGATTAGTAACAGGAGGGGGGGAGTCTTTTACTGTCAAAGTAATTGGAATTGAAGTGGTTTTTAATCCTGAGTTATCAGTTGCAACGGCGGTCAGTGAATAGGTACCGGCAGCGACATTATTCCATGTAAAGGTCCAGGGCGCAGCACTAAGTGAAATAATACTGCTTGTCCCGTTAAAAAATTCGACTTTGGTAATACTCCCGTCGGGATCGGAGGCATTTGCAGCAATGGTAATATTTGCAGGAGCTGTAAATGAGCTTCCGGAAACAGGGGATGTGATTGATATTACCGGATATGCACGCACAGTGATATTTACTGCTGAAGATGTGGTTTTCGAACCTGAGTTGTCGGTGGCTCTTGCTGTTAAGGAATAGCTTCCTGAAGGAACGTTATTCCAGTTAAATGTCCATGGGGATGATGATTTCTCGCCAAGTTTTGTAGTACCATGAAAGAATTCCACTTTGCTTATAAGTCCATCGTTATCTGTTGCATCGGCGCTTATTGTTATTGTTGCCGGAGAAGTGAATACTGCTCCGGCAACAGGTTTTACTATGGATACGGAAGGCGCTTGGTTTGTAACCCGGGGGGCTTGATTAACTGTTATTTTTACCGCTGCGGAAGGAGTTTTGGCGTTCAGATTATCTGTGGCCACTGCTGAGATATTATATGTCCCTTCCGGCACATTTGACCATGTAAAAGACCATGGGGCCGATGTCTTTTCACCTATTTTAACTGATCCGTTGAAAAACTCAACTTTGGCAATATTGCCATCAGGGTCGGAAGCATTTGTAGTGATGGTAATATTTACCGGAGTGGTGAATACATCACCTGATTCAGGAGATGTTATTGAGATTACAGGATATTGATTTATAATCTCTTCCGGCTTATATTCATAAGCTCCCAGATCAGGTGCTTTACCGAAATAAGGCAGACCTACATCAACACCTGCATCTATTGCTTTTGAACCGGCTTTTAATTTCAGAAAGCCATTCAGATCGGGAAGTGAGCCATCAGGTTTACGGGGACCTGAAATTCCGGTGCTGTCAAGACTTACAAAATCATTATTTGTCAGAGTTATTGGTATATCCCAACTGTTGTGGTCATGAGAATATAATGCACCATTACCAAGCCTTACAGCTTTACCTTCGTTATCATAAGCTATATTATTTCTTAAATTGCGTTTTAATTCATTTTCATCTTTATCAGTTGGCACATTATGTATTTCAAATCCACCGGAAACATATTCAACCCCTCCCTGCCATCCATTATGATATGCTGTACAATTATATATATTAGAGAAAATAGCAGCGGTATTTGAATAATAGTCATTGGTTTTCCAACCATTCCATCTATTATAAGCTGCAATACAGTTTGTATATGTACGTTTCAGGTTTCCATTAGTATAAGCAATCCAGCCCATTTTAAATCCCGACCCCCCTCCTTGTAGCATACCATTACGAAAGCTCCAACAATTATTATATTCAACATATTGATCATTAAATATTTCGTATGAATTAAGTGCCATATAACCATCATCACCACAATTCCAAGCTCTACAACCATTAAAATACGCACTGCCTCCTACATCTTGCACTACAAATCCATATCCATCATTACCCGGTAATTCTGTACTTAATGAATCACAGCAATGATGAGCGTCACAATTCATTATATTTATCGTTCCGCCAGTTCCGCCACCAACTCTAAACCCAGTCCCCCAGATATTATATGAAACACAATTCTCAATTATGGTTCCATTACCAGTTATCTGGATTCCGAAAGCACTTATAGTATGAGGCATTACTTGTCGTACATTTCTTACACGAAGCCCTTTTAGATGCACATAATTAACATCTTCACTATATATACCCCAGCAATATCTTGATGATGATCGAGTATATACGGTACTATAAGCATTATAACAATCTAAAATGGGGTAATTCCCATTAGCAACATCGTCTGGGTATGCCCAATATTTGATCAAATTCCCGGCAGTACCATCTCTTGATATTTCATAACCAGTCCCGCCTTCACTTACATTTGGATAGAAAAACCAATCATTTTCTGCTGAAAGGTTTTTGTAATATATACCTCCTCTAAAATATACAGTATCCCCCGGATTCACAGCAGGTGTTGTGCCCCATGAGCCAGAATTAAAAGCCTTTCCCCATGTTGCCCAGGGTTTGTCTTTTGTGCCCGGATTATTGTCGTTTCCTGCAGGAGTTGCAGTTGGAGGCGCGACATAATAGGTCTTTGCCATAAGACATGACCAGGAGAGAAAAAACAGACTTATAAGAAAAATTTTTTTTATTCCAGTATTTTTGACAAACAGCATATTTTCTTTTGTAAACATTGCATATTTAACGTTGAAAGTATTTGTTTGTTACATTGTGTATTAATTTTTTTATTCTGGAAATGTGAAAATAACCCGATATTGCAGATTATCATAACTGATCATATGGTTATGTGAATATTGTTGTTTTGTCTGATTTTAAGAGGATCTAATAATTATTATATATGGATATTATATCTATTTATTTTATTGCCCTGTCGCTTTTATCTGTTTTTGTTTTTTACCTTCTTAAGAATAAATACAGAATAATCTTTCTGACTCTGCTGAGCTGTGCTTTCATAGCAAGTTTTAGTCTGAATCTTTTAATATATGTCATCGCATATTCTCTGGTAAATTATTTTATCGGACTGAAAATGCCTGGTTCTGCATATAAAAAACATCTTTTCAGAACAGGACTTGTACTTAATCTGATCCAGCTCATTATACTTAAGTATGCTGATTTTACACTTAGTCCCTTATTCAGTCTTATAAATGTTAATGCTGATTTTATATTGAAGATATCAGAAATTATAATCCCTGTTGGAGTTTCATTTTTTACACTTCAGGGTATAGGATATTTGATCAATGTTAAAATGGGTTGGGAAAAGCCAGAAAAAAAATTACAGGATTTTATTTTATATATTACTTTCTATCCAAAATACTTATCAGGTCCAATTGAACGTTCAAATCATTTCCTTCCTCAACTAAAAGTTAATAAAAAATTTAATGAAGGACAAGTATCAAAAGGATTTAGAATTATGCTGTTTGGGTTTTTCAAAAAAATTGTTATAGCAAATCAATTGGCTCCTTATGTGATAAATGCTTATTCTGACTTGAATTCAATCAACGGATATGCAGCCTGGATATTACTTCTTATCGGACCAATATACCTGTATTTCGACTTTTCCGGATATACAGACATTGCCAGAGGTCTTGCTAGAACTTATGGTATTGAACTCCTCCCTAATTTTAATCGTCCTTTTTTTTCAGAAAACATGACTACTTTTTGGAGGAGATTTCATATGTCTCTTTCGTCCTGGTTTAATGATTATGTTTTTAAACAAACTGCATTTAAATTCAGAAGATGGGGTATTTATGCTTCTGTAACTGCTTTACTTGTTACCTGGATATTGTTTGGAGTATGGCATGGAGCCGGTTGGACCTTTATGGTCTTAGGATTTGTTCAGGCCTTTGCTATAATTTACGAATTCTTTACAAAAAAATGGAGGTTGAGATTGTTTTCAAAAGCTCCTGTATCTATTAAAGTCTGGATTAGCCGGATGCTGACATATTTCTTTTACTCTATATCTCTCGTTTTCTTCTTTTCGCCGGATATCAGTTCGGTATCTATTATCTTTTCAAAACTGGTAAAAATCAAAGGTACTCTTATACTTATCAATGAAATTAGTTCAGCACCTTTTATGCTTTTAATTTATATACCAGCTATTTTTTTGTTGGAATTAATTGAAAACGATTTTGGAGCTGTATATGTCAATTTGAAACAGATATGGTGGAGGGATGGTAAAAAATATATGTTTTTCAGGTGGACAATATATTGTTTAATAATTATACAAATAATTATCAGTGCTAATCTTGGTAAACCTGGCCAATTTATTTATGCCAATTTTTAATTATGAAAAAATTTGTTAAGAAGATTTTCTTTTTTTTATCATTTTTTTGTGTGTTGTTTATTCTTTATAACACCTTATTCCTCGGTATTTTAATGCTTACTGATTGGGATTTCAAAAAAAGACTTGAATCTCTGAATTTTGTTAATCCAGATTTTGAGTTATTAGTGTTGGGTTCCAGTCTGCCTGAATATGGAATAGATACTGAATTTCTAACTGAGCATTTAATGAAATCCTATAACCTTGCTTTGCATGGCAATCCTTTAAAGACCAGCTATGTTCAATTAAATGAATACCTGGTAAGATATTCTAAAAAACCAAAATATGTTATACTTGGCTTAAACTCATTTTTGGACGAACAAACTGAATATATCCATCCTGTTGTTGATTTAACAATGAAGTCACATAAATTTGTTCTAAACGATATTCCAATAATAAGTTTACGTTGGTTTGGAGTGGAATTTTTGAAAAAAATACTGAGTAGTGGACATAGAAAAACAAAAATGTCTTTTGGTCAGGTGAAGTCGCCAAGAGTTAATTCAGATAAAACAGATTATGACATATTGAATTTGGATTTAAAAGAATTTGAATTATCATATTGGATTGGTGAAATAGCAAAATTATGTACTCAGAATGGTATAGAATTAATCATTATAGAAATGCCTGGTGTAAAGGAAAAACAAAACCTGACAGAAATAGGACCTCGCACGATTAACTTTGTTAACGGGTATTCTGCTTTGCTATATAATTTGAATAATCAAGAATTTTGTTCATTTATTAATGAGAATAAAGATTGGGTAGGACTATCTCATCTCAATGAAACTGGAGCCTTGAAATTCACAATAGAACTCTTAAAAATTCTTCAATAATGAGTTTTATACAATTGTTGGCAGCTTCAACCTGTAAAATACAGCAAAAAGATCAGTATTTTTCCCTCGAATTGTCTGATAATAAAATGGGCGTTACGTTTAATGATAATTCTATCTATTCAGAGCTGAATGATTTCTGTCTTTTTGATAATTTGATTTAAACGAAAAGTATTATGATTTAATAGAAATATTTTTTAGATAATATAATTTATTGTTTTTTATGACCGGAAACAGTAGGAGAATATACCTTTCCAGTCCGCATATGTCGGGAAGGGAAATGGCTTACATAGATGAAGCTTTCGATACCAACTGGATAGCTCCTCTTGGTCCGAATGTAAATAATTTTGAGACTGATCTTGTGCGTTACACCGGATGCGGTCATGTGGCTGCCCTGAGTTCAGGGACTGCAGCTATTCACCTTGCAATCATTCTTCTGGGAGTTGGCCCGGGAGATGAGGTGATAGTTCCGTCCTTTACATTTTCGGCCACGGTGAATCCTGTAGTCTACCAGCATGCCACACCTGTCTTTGTAGACAGTGAAAAGGAAACATGGAATATGGATCCTGAGTTGCTTGAAAAAGCGATTAAAGACAAAAGACAAGGGGCGAAGGCTAAAAGTATAAAGGCAATAATTGTCGTGCATTTATATGGGATGCCTGCAAATATGGATGATATAATGGCGGTTGCGGGAAAATATGGCATTCCGGTGATTGAAGATGCAGCCGAAGCCCTGGGAAGTAAATATAAAGGGAAGTCATTAGGGTCATTTGGTGATTTCGGTGTGTTTTCTTTTAACGGTAATAAGATAATAACCACTTCGGGAGGCGGCGCCCTGGCTTCCGATAACGAAGCTATGATAAACAAAGCCAGATTTCTGGCCACTCAGGCCAGGGATAAAGCTCCTCATTACCAGCATAGTCATATAGGTTATAATTACCGTATGAGTAATGTGCTTGCAGGTATCGGCAGGGGACAAATGGAAGTGCTGGACGAAAGAATCCAACAGAGAAGGGCTAATTATGACTTTTATTTAAAGAGTCTTTCCTCTTATCAGGGAATAGAGTTCTTAAAAGAACCTACTGATGCTTATTTTTCAAACCGCTGGCTGACAACAGTGACCATTGATGCAAACAAAACCGGTATTACCAGGGAAAGACTTCAGGTTGAGCTTGAAAAGGAAAATATAGAAACAAGGCCTCTCTGGAAACCTATGCATCTTCAGCCGGTGTTTTCCTCGTATCCTGCATATCTGAGCGGTGTCTCGGAAAGCCTTTTTAATACAGGACTTTGCTTGCCATCAGGATCCAATATGACTGAGGAGCAGAAATGTTTTGTTCTTGAAGCGATACAAAAAAGAATAAAAAATACATATAGCCAATAGCTTGTGGGGTGGTTTTGATTAATGTTAATCATCAGGTTTGATAAAGAATGGTTGCTTTTTGATTAAATACTGTTCATAAACAAAATCGTAGTGATAGAATTAAATTTGTATTTTTACTTTTGATATTATATATGCTTGTTAATGACATGAGATACAGCTTATCACAAATTACTAAGGTTATTTTGATTGTTTCCTTTTCTTTTTTTGTCTCCTGTGAAGATAAGAATGGCTATGTTGAACCAGAAGATTATCCTGAAGGGCAAATCATAGCTGATCATACTGTGGTTGACAAGTTTGATGATATACCACAGGAGTATATAGATAAGGTGAAGCAAATGTGGCTTGTTTATGCAGGCGAATCACATTCTGAAGCGATCAGAACAGGACTGGATCTGTTATCCAAATCTGACAGCAGGTTTGCAGTCGCTGTAACTGAAGGAGGTACGCCACTGCCCTTTTCCGACCAGTATATGAGGGTAAGCAGAGCTACCTGGGGCGACCTTGGCAGAACTACAGGCTGGGTCTATGGTTATGGAGAGGAGGACTGGTTTACAAGTGCCACTGCTATAGAACGGACAAAAAACGGACTTACTTATTGTAATACAAATGGACATGATATTTCTGTTTTTGCTTTTGGGTGGTGCTGGGATGATACTTATGGTTCGACGAGTGATAAAGCAGACCCTGTTTACGGTGTTCGCTGGAGTGGTTCCACTGTAGGAGGCCCTGAAGGGAATAAATGCTGGGGGCTTGATGCAGATGATTTTTCAGTTACAGGAAACAGTGTATGTATGGATACTTATCTCCATGCTACACAGGCATATATTGACTATTGTACTGCAAATGGTTATAAAACACATGTAATATTCACAACACCGCCGGTAGATACCTATTACAAGGATGAGAAAGGCTATCAGGCTTACCTGAAGCAGAAGCACATAAGGGAATATGTTAAGAAAGATATGAAAAGAGTATTGTTTGACTATTCAGATATACTGTGTTACGACGATGACGGCAGCCTTACAACAAGAACCTGGAACGGAAATACTTATCCATCAATAACGCCTACGAATCTTGGAGATGAGAAAATAGGCCATATCGGGTCTGCCGGTGCTGTCAGACTGGCTAAAGCCATGTGGTGGATGATGGCACGGCTTGCGGGATGGGATGGAGAATGATAAATGATGTTATAACTTTTCTCCCGTAAGAGCGGTTTTCATTCCATTATTCTCAATGACATCAATTATCCTGCTAAAGAACAGTTTCCCCACTCTGCCGGCAAATGAACCGTTAGGATGTGAATCTGAAGCTGATACAGCATATTCATCTTTAAAATACAGATCACCTTCTGTCTGTAACTGATAAAAATCCCAGATAAATATATTATCATCAGGCATATCCCATTCATTTACTACCCAGTTGAAAAATTCTTTTGCTCTGAGAGCTTCTTCTTCTGTGACAGCTGATTTTACCTGAGCTGCTCCGGTGAAAACAATGAATTTTGTTTCGGGAAATTCCTGAAGTTTGTCTCTCAATGCAAGATACTGGATCTTGTAATTCGATAATGTTTTGATGTCTGAATCAATATCTGCAGAATCTATATCAGCTTTAATATTACTGACCGGAAAGCAATGCTTGAAAATAATCAAATGATTATTTCTTGTCAGCATTTCAAGAGTTGGCTCTTTCATATAGGGTTTTTCACCAGCATGTTTTACCCAGATATTGTAATAATCATAGGGGAAATTATTCCATCCATAAGGTGATATTTTTGGAAATTCCAGATCTTCAATTGCATATCCGGTTCCTTTTTCTTTGTTGTAATCTTCAAACATGCCTGGCAGGGCAGCTTTTCCGGATAACAGGTTTCCCAGCCTTCTGCTTACTTTTCTTGCAGCTCTTACAAAAAACGATGTTGTTTTCCCTTTCCATATTACTTGCCCTGTACTGTGATGCAGGAAAAGTATATTATAATCAGTGCTTTCATCCCTGCTGTTGGAGCAGGAACTTAACAGAAGGATGCTTAATGCGGTTGCCATAGATTTGAGCAGATAAGTTTTCATATAGGTATCATTTAAATCCTGGTTTTTTACACTTGCAAAGTGAGTATAAAAATATTTAATAATCAAATTTATACTTTTTTTATTTTCTTGCCTGTAGCACTGATTGTCATTTCCTCCTTAAGCTCATACACCTGAGGTACCTTGAAAAGTGCCAGCCGTTTAGAACAATGTTCGATTATTGATTCTTTTGTGACAGGATTGGCAGGATCATTCTTAATTACAATTGTTGCTTTCAGTGTTTCACCCTCTATCTCATCTTCAATTCCCTCAATAGAACAATCTATGACCTGTGGGATCTCGAGTATCACAGCTTCAATCTCTTTAGGGCTGATACGTTTGCCACGGACTTTAATTATCTCTTTTGACCTGGCTGTCAAATAGATATATCCGTCTTCATCCACAGTGCCCAGATCGCCAGTATACAACCATCCATCCCTGATGGCGTTTTTTGTTCCTTCCTCATCGGCAAAATAGCCTGTCATAATATTGTCCCCCCTGGCTATCACTTCGCCGATCTCTCCCGGCTTGATCCTTTCTCCCTTTTCATTAACTACTTTTAGTTCTACTCCCGGAATTCCTTTTCCCATTGAACCTTTCCTGGTCTCCCAGAGTTCAGGCGGAAGCCACGATAGCCTTGCCGTTGCCTCAGTCTGACCATACATGATAATGAAACTTATCTCCGGATGACATGCCCTGAACTCATCAATGAAAATTGGAGCAAGTTTGCCCCCTGCCTGGGTGACATATCTCAGATCCGGAAATTTTGTTGTCTTGAATGAGTCTGATTTTCTCAGGAGTATCTGGAAATGTGTCGGCACTCCGGCAAATCCTGTACAATTATATTGACGCAGACTCCTTAAGACTCCTCCAAGGAATATAAATGAATTATTGAACACTATCGATCCTCCCACCCTGAGATGAGTATGTAACAAGGACAAACCATAACAGTAGTAAAATGGTAAAACCACAAGCATCCTGTCATCAGATGTCAACTTTAGATATTCAATGATGGAGGAAGTGTTTGCTATAAGGTTCTTATGTGAAATTATCACTCCTTTGGGTTTTCCTGTCGATCCGGATGTGAAAATGATCTCCGCACATCTTTCCCTGTCGAATTCTTCATCGATATTCAGATGTTCCTTAAAGTTGTTTGCAGGAATAGTATCGGGGAATATGAGTTTCCCGGATTTTAATTCCAGCCTGTTCTTAACATCATGAGTGAGGAAGATAAGATCAGGCTTGGTAATCTTCTGTATGTAATGAAAATTTTCTTTTTCAATATTCGGATCGAGAGGAATACAGACATTACCGGATTTTATTATAGCCAGATATGTTTTCAGAAAGAAGAGATTATTTACCGACATTAGAATAATATTCTTATTCTGTCCGATATTCTTTCGGAGTTTGCGGGCAATATCGATACAGTCGGAATATAACTGACTGTATGTTATCTCTTCCTTTCCCACAAGGAATTCTTTATTGAGACCGGCGGTGTTTTCGAAAAAGTAGTCAAAAGCATTCATAATATTCAGCATTTAATATACATGGTATCCACTTTAGTCTGGGCGAAGACGGAGTATAAATAAGGACTGTAAAATTACGTAAAAAATGGAGATTTTCAAACTGTGAATGTGTCGGAAAGCCTTAAAAAACAGGCAATTTGAAGATCTTAGTCCTTGTGAAGAAGGTGTCTGAATAAGGATAGCTTTTATTTATGTCTCAATAGGGGATGTTTATCAAAAATCCGGGTTCCGTGTTAATTCGTTTGTCTTTCTCTTTTTGTCCCCGCTTCTTGCCAACAGCTTTCACTATTTCAGGACCTCCGATATTTGATTCAGCCTTGTTAAGAGGCTCGGAAACTATTATCGCACCATATTTTCCGGCACAACAGCTGTGTATTTGAGGAAATCACATCTTGTTTATGACATGTTTTTCCGGATTTTGCTACAGACAATAAATGTCGTGAAAAATAATTTAGTATATTTCCCAAAACTTTAACCCCTCGACTTATGAAAAAAGCAAGCCATCTTTTTATTGCAGGCATCTTGTGCCTTTCATGTATTGCTGTGTTTTCTGCAGATTCCTGCAGTACGGTAAAAAAGAAAAATATTGGATTGCAGTTATACTCGATCCGTGATTCAATAAACAGAGATGTTCCGGCAGCCATCAAAAAAGTAGCTGATATGGGTTATACTTTTGTTGAGCCTGCTGGTTACAGGGATGGTAAATTCTACAATATGGAACCGGCAGATTTTAAAGCCCTGTGTGAAAAGAATGGTATGAAAGTAATCAGTTCTCACACAAGCCGTGAACTGCCAACAGCAGAAAATTATGAAGAAACTATGGCGTGGTGGGACCGGTGTATTGACGCTCATGTTGCTGTCGGAGCCAAATATATCGTCCAGCCGTCAATGGGCAGATCAGCCTATCAGAGTATAGCAAATCTTAAGAAATGGTGCGATTATTTTAATGAAGTTGGTGCAAAATGCAATGCCAAAGGAATCCGTTTTGGCTATCATAATCACGACCGCGAATTCTCTACAGTTCATGGCGACACAGTCATGTATGACTTCATGCTTCAAAATACCGATCCTTCAAAAGTTATGTTTCAGCTTGATCTGTACTGGTGTGTCGTGGGAGGAAAGAATCCTGTCGATTATTTCAGAAAATATCCGGGGAGGTTTGAGCACTGGCATATCAAGGATAAAGAAGAGATCGGGGCAAGCGGTATGATGGATTTTGAATCAATCTGGGCTGAAAAAGAGATGTCAGGAATGAAATACGGCATTGTGGAAGTTGAAAGATATAATTTTGATCAGTTCACAAGCTGTCAGAAAAGCATTGAGTTCCTTCAAGCTGCCGATTACATTGTATTGCCTGATTAAGCCGGAATCGTAAATCTGCTTAAATCAGTTCCGGTAAGCTTTTAAGGAAATCAAATAGCGTATTTAGTTGTTAAAGTGTAAACAATGCACTTATCATAGTGCAGATTTCTGTGAAATTTCAGGATATAAAAAGGTTATAATATTTATTTCTTATTTGATATGCAAAAAATTGTTGTTGCCGGAGCGGGTGGTTTTATTGCCGGTCACCTGGTAAAAGAGTTACTGAAGAATGGTCATAAGGTCAGGGCTATTGACATTAAACCATTGAATGAATGGTACCAGCTTTTCCCGGAAGCTGATAATCTGGCGCTTGATCTCAGGCTCAGGGAAAATTGCTATAAGGCTGTTAATGGTTACAATGAAGTATTCAATCTGGCTGCCGATATGGGCGGAATGGGATTCATTGAGAATAACAAAGCGGCCTGTATGATAAGCGTGTTAATTAATACCCACCTTCTGATAGCATCGAGG